>Ga0154313_105_pt1 | contig 5486 bp, 1 predicted proteins | sample RifGroA2_FD_105607 | JGI IMG/M metagenome (GOLD analysis project Ga0154313, IMG submission 105607) | Elusimicrobia bacterium GWA2_51_34 | reverse complement strand
CCGACATTGTCCCCGGCCCGCCGAACAGGGCATACTCCGTGCCAAGGCTGAAAGCGGTGTATTTGTCGTACACATACCGCCTGGCGTCAAAGTTCAGCATGAACCCCTGGACCGGCATGAACATTATTCCGGCGCTCACGCTTAAAGGCAGTTGGTCACGCTGTGAAATATACTTAATACCGGGCCCCAGGTTCTGCACCGCAACGCCTACGGATACAGGCACGCCTCTTAAACCGCGCTGCAATCCCATATCCACGGCATAGCCGGCGCCTTTAACTCCGGCTATGGAACTTTCTATGTATTTTACGGCCCCGCCAACGCTATATATGCCGTATTGTTTTGCAAGGGCAAGGCCAGCTGCCTGATCGTATGCCGAGTATCCACCCACTGCGGAACGCGTAACCGTGCGGCCTTCCATTCTTCCGCTTGATAATCGCGTAAAACTCACCCCAATAACCAGCCCCGATCCCCCAGCCCCCAGCCCCGAGCCCCCAGCCCCGTTCCCCAGAGCCATCCCCACCCCGATAAAATCATGCGCCGAACCCAGATACCACGCGCTGTGGCTTAAAGCGGCTTCGCCGCGCGTCATTGAGGCAAGACCCGCCGGGTTGTATGTTATTGCGCTTATGCCCGTAGCTGAAGCCGCGCCCGCTGAAGACATGGCGCCCGCCCTGGCGTCCGTGTCTATGCGCAGGAACTCGGCGCCGCTTTCCAGCGCATGGCTTATTTGTGTAGAAGGAATAAAAATAAAGGCCAGGACAAGCGCAAAAATATAAGGCCTTGAAAGAATAAACACTATTTCGTTTACCCAATCCTTTTTATGGTTTTTCATAACTTTCCCTAAACTTGTGTCTCATCTCGTCAACTTAGCGAATTACCGCAAACTTGCCGGTTTTCTTAAGTTTTTGGCCGCTTTTCTGCGCTTCTACAAAGTAGTAATATACCCCGCTTGGTATATGGCCGCGCCAGGCGTATTCATAGGCGTAGCTCTGGCCGTTACCGTCGTCTATAACCGGCGGCGTGCCAGTTATTGTGTATTCGTGCGCTTCACGGCCGCTTACGGTGTAAACCTTGATATTCACGCTGTCGGCGATGCCGCATTCCACATGGAAGGTGGGCAGCTCCGCGCCCTTGGCCGGGTTCGGGTAAACATAAACCTCGCCAAGGCGGAAAGCCGGGTCGGCCGTCAAGGCTGTAACATCATCTGTTTCTGGAACACGGCTCTTTTTTACGGTTTCAACGCCTGAAACCGCGTAGCTGGTGCTGATCACCTGGTATTGCGAGAAATGCGGCACCTCGGCTTTTACAAGCCGCACGGCGATGTCGCGGCGCGACGGGAGCGGTTCCCATTCGCCGGCGGCTTCATTCCAATAGGCGATGGCAAGCTTTTCCGGGTATTTTTCTTCGGCATCATAGGGCAGGCTTATGGTTACCGGCTTGTCAAATACCGCCCCGTCCGGGCCGAACTCATAAGCTAAACCGCGTCTGGCCAGACCGCGCGATTTGGCGGCGGAGTTTTTGCGGGCTTCGCGCGCGTCAAGGTCGCTATCCACGCTTAGCACATACAGGTCGGCGTCTTCTTTAAGCGCCCAGGCAGGCGCGTCAAAACAGGCGCGGTTGTGATGTTCAACACGTCCGCCATCCCGGCGGGTAGTCTTGCGCGGTTTGATGGTCCTTATCGTATCATCCGCGCTGAAAATTAGGCCGTCAGTAAACTCGCCGGACACAGTCACTTTCACACTGGCGTTCACCGGCAGCACAGCTATTACGGCCTCCCGGTCGAATTTAACGGTTATAGAACCGCACTGCAAGTCGTCATCACCGTCGTGCCCCGAATGTCCGTCGCTATGGCCTTTCTCGTTGTCATTGCGGTCACCCTTGCCATGGTCTTCCTTGTTCCCGCCTTTGGAATTTTGCGCGTAAATGGGATTTGCCAGTTCATGTCCGTTTATGGCGCTTATGTTAATGCCGGCTCGTTTAAAACAAACAGCGTTGCCGTCTTCTATTTCAAGTTTGGCGGTTATATATTCACCTTTACTGCTCAGGTTCAGCGTATCGGGTTCCAGGTTGAGCTTAACCACAAGAGTAGTTTTGCCGGCCAGCACCCGCGCGGTTTTTGCCGCTTCAATGTTGCCCGCTGTATCCACGCTCCAGTAGGTTATGGAATGCGTGCCGGAGTTGAGCGTGAAAGCGTCCGTGAACACCGCGGCTGTGCCGAAATCCACAAAGTACCAGGTGGCCGATATGCCGGAAGCATCATCAGCCGTGAAAGAGACGGAACTTCCTTCGGGCAGGATAAAGCGTCCGTCCGCGTCCACCGCCGCAACGCTTGAAAATACTATAACGGTCACTGGCGGTATGGTGTCGTGTATTATTTCAAACCCGCCACCGGAGGCGTAGGCGTAATTACCGGCATAGTCGGTAGCCGACGCTACAAGTTCCCACACGCCGTCGTCTATATCGGCGGCGGACACGCTTTGGCCCTGTATTACAGGAATAATATCAGGCAGCTGGCCGCGCGGCGTTCCGTTGTCGGATAGCTGACGCAGGTAAGCGGTCGAGCTGTTCACCAGTGATAAATTATCGGAAATAGCGAAATCTGTTTCTATAATATCCGCGCCTGCGTATTTCGCGCCGGCGGAGGGGCTGGATATAATTATTGCAGGCGGCGTGGTATCTATGCTTAGCGTATACACGGCGGTTGAAGAATGCCCGGCGTAGTCCGCGCACCAGCCTGAAACGGAACGGCTTGAAACTTCGGCCACAATCAATTCCGCGGATGAACAGTAGGAAATGCCGGACACGGAATCGGTACCCGTAAACACTACGCTGACGATGCTGTTGTTCCATCCGGCAGAATTAGCGGCGGGCACACCTGCGGCTGAAACCTCCGGCGCTGAAAGGTCTATGTTCACAATAGCGGTTGAATATGCGATATTCCCGGCCAGGTCCGCGCAGGAACCGGACACTTGCTGGTTTCCGCCCTCGCCGGATATTATCTGGGCGGGCGTACAGGACACACTGCCGGAAACACTGTCAGTGGCGGTAAATACAACTTCCACCGATGAGTTATTCCAGCCGTTGGCATTTGCCGGCGGCGTAATGGTATAAAACACCACCGGCGCGCTTGCGTCCACAAAGAAGGTCAGCGTCTGGCGGTTTTCCGTGTTACCCACATTATCGGCAGCGTAGAATTCAAGCGTGTGCGCACCCGCTCCGGGCAAGAGTGACAGCGGGGAAATTGCGGTACCCGTGGAACCGTCCAGGCTGTAATATATTTCTTTTACGCCGGCCGCCGCATCCGACGCGGCCAGGGTTACGGAGGAACCGTTTATTACATAGAGATTTCCGTTTATAACCAGCGAAGAACCGACCACCTCAAATGTGGTAATAGGCGGCGTGCCGTCCACATAAACCACAACAGACTGAGTGCTCTCAATGTTGCCCGCGTTATCCCAACTGCGGTATTCTATCGTCCTTGCGCCTTCCGGAAGAGTAAATGGCGCGGTGTAAAGCGCAAAAGGCGTAGCGGAATCCGCGTCTATTTTAAATTCCGTAAAAGCCACGCCCGTGAATGTCCCATAAACCACCGGGTCCATTGCCGTTAAAGCTATTGAGCTCCCCGCGTTGATATACAATTGCGCCCCTGCAACCTGATACCTGTCACCTGTAACCTCAAGCGCCGTCACCGGCGCGCTGACATCCTGCGCGTGGCCGAATATTGCGAAAATGGAATTTATAACCGACAACTGAACAGTTATTTCCTTCCTTTGCGTATCCCGCAGTTGCCCCGGTACCTGCACAAGCATACCCTGTTTATACTGATACACGTAAATATCCCGCTCCGCGATATTGTACGCTACCAGCGTTGAAGTTGAATAACGGAAGGTCATTATAAGCGGGGGATAGAAAGTTTCCCCCTCCGGGCCGAGTTCATAAATATTGCTTACTGGATATATTCCCTGGGCCGACGCTGTGGCAAGCACAACCGCGCCTGTGCCAATTCCGGTATCCAATTGGGCTAGTTCAACGGGTTTTACAGCGGAAACACTTACTTCCGATTGTGTATACACGGTAGGCGAGCTGTATGCAAAATATGGCCCTATGCTGCCGAATCCGCCAGCCTGTGCCAAACCACCGCCCGCGCCGCCAGTTACAGTTGCGGTACCCATGAACACATCAGACAAACTTATCCGCCCGCCCGCTCCACCGCCGCCGCCCCGTATATCACCCGCGCCGCCATTCCCCCCACCAGCGTCCAGCAGGCCGGACCCCGTTAACGCCCCGGCCGTAATCATTATAGCGCCGCCAGCCCCCCCGCCGGCTCCATAATTACCGTTTGACGCGCCAGCCGCACCCTTAGCCAGTAAATCCCCGTTCACCGTAAGCGTTCCCACTACAACAAGGTTTATCTCGCCGCCGCCCGTGCCGCCGGTTGCACCGTTAGCCCCGCCGCCGCCGGAGCCCAGTTCGTCCGGTTTGCTGATAGAACCATAACTTGTTCCGCCCAAGGTACCGCCATGCCCTATGCCGCCCATGCCGCCGTAGCCGCCACCTCCGCCGCCATTTACCAAGGAACCATATCCTCCCCCTGGGCCGGAACCATTGCCCCCGGATAAACCACCGCTATAACCCAAACCGCTTACATCTATACCGGCGTTGGAATTTATCATCAGGTTACCGCCGACTTGCACATTTAACATGTTCTGTTTAGTGTTACTGTTTGGCGCATGCGTGATTTTAGACCCGCTTTGCAGGGTCGCATACCCAACTACCGTCAGGCTGGAAATGGTTAAAATGGTATCATCAGACATATCCATACTGGACTGTATATTTACCGACATATTGTTATCAAATGTCAGTTTGGCGTTCGTCATACTTAGCGTGCTGATCATTAGAACGGATGTTTCAGCTATCGCGGAGGTGATAGGTGTGATACCCGCGGAAGTATAGCCGCTATTTACGATCAATTGCTTCTCACCGCTGTTGTCCACGTATATAGTGCCGGCGCCGCCAGATGCGGAAGGTCCAACGCCTAACTTTGCCGCCATGGTTAATTCGGAAGTGTTACTGCCTGATACACGGATCGCTATCCGTCCGCCGCTGCCACCGCTGCCGTTGTCCCAGCCAGGGGAATGTCCGCCATTGGCCGTCACCATGCCGTTCCCGCTTAGATCGCCCGCTTCTATATTAATCGTCCCGCCCGCGCCTCCGCCGCCGCTGTTATTAACGCCGTTGTTTCCGTTGGCGCTGATGATGCCGTTGTAATTAAAGATTCCACCCACCGTCAGGATAACAGCGCCGCCGCCATTGCCGCCTCTACCGTCGTGATATGACCCGCCACCGCCGCCGCTGCCCAGATCCACCGGATTTGCCAGCAGATCATAGGCCGAACACCCGGCATATCCAAAACAGTTACTCTGCCCGCCATGTCCGGCGCCGGCGCCGGACCAGTAATTTCCAATGCCTTTGCCAGGACCATAACC
>Ga0154313_106_pt1 | contig 6473 bp, 4 predicted proteins | sample RifGroA2_FD_105607 | JGI IMG/M metagenome (GOLD analysis project Ga0154313, IMG submission 105607) | Elusimicrobia bacterium GWA2_51_34 | reverse complement strand
AGGTGTCACCGGCGAAATTGGCGCAACTGGCACGATAGGTACGACCGGCGCTATAGGCGCAACTGGCTCACAGGGAATTCAAGGCGCCACCGGAGTAACCGGTATCACTGGCGAGATAGGTCTCGCTGGCGCACAGGGAATTCAAGGTGTCATTGGTTCCACCGGCCCTGCCGGAACTGAGGGCGCAATAGGCGCTATAGGTGCAACTGGTTCACAAGGGATTCAGGGGATTATCGGTCTCACCGGTCCTGACGGCACAGCGGGCGCACAGGGAATTCAAGGTGTCATTGGTTCCACCGGCCCTGCCGGAACTGAGGGCGCAGCGGGCGCTACCGGCGCACAAGGGATTCAAGGAATTCAAGGTGAGACCGGTTTAACAGGCCCTGCCGGCGAATTTGTATATACGTCTCAGTCTGTGGTACTTGCAGCTTCCACAACTTTTGCGGCTGATGGCTCCGGAGTGGTTCTTATGACATTTTCCGGCACCAGTTCCATCGCTACCATTACCGGCTGCAGTTCGGGAGTCGTGGGGCAAGGTCAAATGGTCACTTTCGTAGAAGCGGCCTGGACAGTCGGAGGCGTGAGCTTCCTTGACACACTACGCGCCAATGCCGCAAACGACACGATGTTGCTGAATGGAGTTGCGGGTATCTGGACTCCAATTGCTGACGCCTCGTCATTAGGATCATCCATTACTTTATTATGTACGACGATTAACACAGCGACTCCTCCGTTGATCACTCCAGTAAAGCTTTGGGTTGAGGTCGGGCGTTCTAAAACCAGCGACTAAATCCGGCTAAGGGTTAGTGTGACTCCATTCTGTAGTCCCCTCTAATCCTCCCACCGTAATACTACCTAGGTTGCCGGGCATAACTCCTAATAGATGTCGTATTGGCGATGGTGTATGCTTATATCATGTAAATCCGGGCTAAGAGTAAAGGGGGGGCGGTGAATAAATCTATTAATAAACGGCAGGCGGAGAAAATAACAATATCAGCGCGGCTTTCGCGAGAAAAACATGGCGCAGATATGAACAGGGAACGGGACGCCTCCACCGCGGTTAACGGCCTGGAAGAGCTCTTCCTGACGAATCCCGGAATTTCATTGGATGCTATTTCCAAGGCTGTGGTTGACGAGGCGTGCCGCCTTACCGGCAGCCGGGCCGGTTTCGCGGGCTATACGGACCCGTTCACAGGGCGGCTTATGGCCGCCGCTCGTACCGACAAGACCCAAAAGAAACGCCGGGGAAAAACGGAGCCTTTCGTCTCCCCGGAGTTTAACAAACTTTGGGCCCGCGTGTTGAAGGGAAAAAAGCCGTTGCTGTCAAATTCCGTGCCGCCCGGCCGCGGGGCCGCCGGCCATTCACGTGACGGCATAAAAACAGGCAAGTTCCTGGTGCTACCGGCGCTGTCGGGCCGCAAACAGCTCGGCTTACTGGCGCTGGCTAATCCGCGTGGGGGAGACTACTCCGCCACTCAGCTGAAGACGGCCAGGCAGATGGCCCGCGCCTATGCGATAATATTAAAACGCAAGTTGGCCGAAGATCTTCAGCGCAGGGAGCATGAGAGTATTCTGGCTATAATCGCCTCCTCGCAGGATATTATCTACTCAGCCGACATGGAGGGGAAGATAGTTTACGCAAGCCCGAAAGTAGCGGCTTACGGCTACAGGCCGAAGGAACTTATTGGCCGCAGTATTTTTGAATTAGTTCACCCGGGGGACCGGGACTTTGCCGTAAAAGCTTTGGCTAAGGCGCGGAAAACCGGACGGACCCTTCCGATGATCTCCTACAGGTTACGCAAAAAAGATAAAGGTTATTTTTTCATGGAACAGAAAAGCGGAATCATAATGTCAGGCGGCGTTCCGGCCTTAATAACCGGCGTAGCGCGCGATGTCGGTAAAAAACTCAGTGCCGCTGCCCTGCTTAAAGAAAATGAAGCGATACTGCGCAGTATTTTTGAAACCTCGAAAGACGCCATTTTCATAAAGGACCTTTCCGGCCGTTATATAAAGCTTAATAAAGCCTGCGCAGACGTCTTTCTTTTAAAGCCGGAAGCAGCGTTGGGTAAGACTGATGCCGATATTTTGCCGCCCAAAGTGGCGCAGGAGGTGGTAAAAGACGACCTGGAAGTGGTCCGCACCGGAAAAACTATTACGCGAACTTACGACAGGACGCTGCCCTCCGGCAAGTATTATTTCAGCACCGTCAAAACGCCCCTGCGCGATGCCGGCGGCAAAATAACGGGAGTGCTGGGAGTGGCCCGCGATATTACAAATGTCAAAAAAGCGGAGGCGGAACTGGCTGAATTCAGGGCCGCCGAGGCTATGAGCGAAGTCGCCCGGCCGCTGGCGCACGACATCAACAACGCGCTGGCTGTTATCAACGGCCACGCTACGCTCATTGATGACGACATTAACGACTCCGGTCAGATTAAAACGGGAATAGCGCAGATACTAAATGCCGTAAAGTGGGCGGCGGAACTGACATCGCGCTTCCAATACTTCGCCAGAAACCCTAAGCCGCGGTGCGGAACTGCGAAAGAAATTAAAGCCGCCCTCGGGTGATTGGTGTATAAAGGAACGCCCGGGCTCTACCGGGCCTCCTTTTATCCGCAATGGCCGGCTTATCTGCGGTTCTGCTGTGTCACCGCTTCCGTAATACTACCTAGCCTGCCGGGCATAACTCCTAATAGATGCCGGATTGTGCAAGGGATATACTTATCCTGTGCCGGTATTTGGCTGAGACCCCCGGTACTTTATAAGGCACACAGGAGTGAAAGAGTTGAAAAAACCACAGCAATAACATATCAAGGAGAATATAACATGAAAGCAGGATCTTCAATAGCTCTGATGGCGGTCTCGGCGGCTCTGCTGGCGCTCAGCATGCCTGTGCACGCGTCAAAAACGGACAGCCGCATAGTATTATCCGCCAGGCAGTCGTATGTGTTCAATAATTATCTTCAGGACGACGATATCAGAATAGAGTCCAGGGACGGCGCTGTTACCTTGACGGGGATTATCTCCGAAGACTTCCACAAATCATTGGCCCAGGAGACCGTAGCGGATATCCCCGGAGTCAAGAGTGTGGATAACAGGCTGGAAGTCAAAGGCGCGGCCCCCACCGCTAACTCGGACGCGTGGCTCCGGGACAAAGTTAAGATCACGCTCCGGTTCCACTGGAGCGTGAGCGCCGGTACCACCGAGGTTGACGTTAAAGACGGTATTGTTACCTTGCGGGGCAATGCCGCAACCCCGGCGCAAAAGGAACTGACAACCGAATACGCCAGGGATGTTGAAGGGGTCAAAGAAGTTAAAAATGAGATGACCATGTCCGCCGCCCCGGAAACTACTCCCCGGATGACGAAGGAAAAGATAGATGACGTATCCGTTGCCGCCCTGGTCAGGATGGCTCTACTGCTGCATCATTCTACCAGCGCGCTATACACCACGGTCGCAGCAAAGAAGGGTGTGGTCACGGTGGGCGGCCGGGCCCGGACTGCGGCCGAAAAGGACCTGGTGACAAAACTTGTAAAAGACGTAAATGGTGTGAAAAAAGTAAAAAACCTGATGACTATTGAGCCGTCCTGAGGCAGTCTCTAAGAAACTGTGATATGACAGCCACTGAACAGAGTAATTTTCCAAGCGGAACGCACGTTCTTGTCATCGCGGCCGCGTTAGTGATCATTATATGGGGCATCAATCAGGCGCAGTCGGCCCTGGTATCCTCCCTGGTCGCTGTTTTCCTGGCTGTACTGGGTACGCCGCTGGTACAATGGCTTGAGCGTAAACGCGTTCCTTCCGTTGCCGCGGTTTTGATTGTTGTGGCAGGCATGATGGCTATTCTGTTGACAGTCGGCGGACTTGTGGGCATGTCCCTCGGCAACTTTAGCGCTGCCATGCCCTCCTACCAACAACGCATACAGGAGCAGGCCTCGGTACTCCAGGCGCTGCTGGCAAAGAAAGGCATCAATGTAACCGACAAGATGCTGATAGAGTATCTCAATCCGGCGGCGGTAATGAAGCTGTTTGTTGACATGATGGGCGGGCTGGGCGCCGTGCTCTCAAACTTTGTCCTTATTCTGCTCACACTGATGTTTATCTTGTTGGAGGCCTCAAGCTTCCCTGTTAAGCTTCGTGCTATCCTCGGTGATCCTAAGCAGGCATTTCCGGAGTTCACAAATTTCGTTGAGGATATAAGCCGCTATATGTTCGTACAGACCGCGCTCAACCTGAGCGCGGGTACTCTTATCGGTATATGGCTTACCATTCTGGGGGTGGGTTCTCCTGTTCTCTGGGGTTTCCTGGTATTTATGCTTCTCTATATACCACATGTCGGCTCTATCATCGCCGCAATACCTGCGGTTAGCCTGACCCTTGTACAGTTCGGGCCTGGCCGCGCTGCGCTGGTTGCTGCCGGCTATGTGGCCGTTCAGTTCATACTCGGCAATGTGGTTCAGCCGAAGCTGATGGGGAGGACTTTCAACCTGTCCACGCTGGTCGTATTTCTCTCGTTGATTTTTTGGGGAAGAATGCTTGGCCTGATCGGCGCGGCGCTGTGTATACCGTTTACCATGACGCTGAAGTTCTTATGTGAGAACAATAAAAGCACGCGCTGGATCGCCGTTTTAATAGGGTCCGAGGTCCCTGCTGAAAATATCCCGGCAGCGCGGCAATAAGGCAACGTTCCCGGAACAGCGGGAACGGTAAAGATGCCGGATAGAAGGGAATGCTGTCGCTCAGGACCAGAATTTATAAATCGGACAATAAACAGTGGAGGGCGGATTTACATGAAAAATACTTATAAAATGGCAGCCTTGTTTTCCGGAGCGGGGCTGCTGCTTGCGGTGATAATGGCGGCGGGGGGGGCGTTCTGGTCTTTCATACAGATAAAGGAGGCTGCCAACGCGCGCAAGCAGACCTTCATTGTAATACAAAGCGCGAACGGGCTGCTGTCTTCATTAAAAGATGCCGAGACCGGGCAACGCGGCTATTTGCTGACCGGAGACAAGGCTTTTTTGGAACCGTATCTGGCGGTGCGCGACGGCATCAGCGGCCAGTTGGAACAATTGCGCCGGCTCACCTTAAGCGGCGCCGCCCATAAGCGCCTGGACGCAATGGTTCCGGTGGTAGCTGCCAAATTGGCCGAAATGGAGAATGTTGTTAAGCTGCGCCGCAATAATAATATGGCTGCGGCGTCAGCTGACGTGCGCGGCACCCGGGGCAAGAGGGAGATGGATTCTATCCGTGCCGGGATGAGCGGCTTCGTCCGGCTGGCGGAAGACGGGCTGGCGCAGCACGATGCGGGGTTCCAATCTAACCTGCGCCGCCTGTTTGTCATTATTGTTGTCACCAGCCTGCTTATGCTGCTGTTCGCGTTTTCGTTCGCCTATTTTATCTATCTGGAAACACAGCAGCGGCTCAATAATTCAGTTAATCTCGAAACACAGCATTTGCTTGAAATCCAGGAGGACACGAATATACGGCTGCAGCAGGCCAATGCCACTTTGCGCATCAGCGAGGAAAAGCTAGCGGTCACGCTCAAATCCATCGGCGACGCGGTGCTGGTCACCGATGCCGAAGAGCGGGTGACGCTCCTTAATCCCGTTGCCGAACAGCTTACAGGCTGGACGCAGGCGGAAGCCGCCGGCCGCCCGGTAGAAGAGATCTTTCACATCATCAACCAGGAAACCCGCCAACCCTCCGTTATTCCGGTAAAGGAAACCCTGGCGCATGGCGTAATACGGGGGCTGACTAACAACACCTTACTGATAGCGCGCGATGGCAGCGAGTGCGCTATTGCCGACAGTTGCGCGCCGATTCGCAACCACTCCGGTCAGGTTATCGGCGCCGTGATGGTGTTTAGAGATGTCACCAAGCGAAATGAGATAGAAACAGGGTTGGAAAAGACCCGAAAAGAACTGGAGATTATTAAACAAACCGCGGACGCGGCCCACGAATACTCAGATAGCATCATCAATACCGTGCGCGAACCCCTGATCTCGCTGGACCAGGATTTAAGGGTGGTCTCCGCCAGCCGCTCCTTCTATGAAGTCTTCAAGGTAAACCCTGAAGAAACCGTGGGACAGCTTATCTACGACCTGGGCAATAAACAGTGGGATATTCCGAAGCTGCGGGAATTGCTGGAAACCATCCTCCCGCAAGAGGCGACCTTCGATAACTACGAGGTTGAACACGATTTTGCTGACATCGGCAGGCGTATCATGCTTTTGAACGCCCGGCAGATCCAGAGGGCGTCGGGAAAAGAGCGTATCATCCTGCTTGCCATCGAGGATATAACCGAGCGCAGGAAGATAGAAGACGGGTTGGAAACCGCCCGTAAAGAACTGGCGGCGACCAAGATATCTGAAGACGCGGCCCGCGAATACTCGGACAGCATCATCAACACGGTGCGTGAACCCCTGATCTCGCTGGACCAGGACCTGCGGGTGGTTTCCGCCAGCCGCTCTTTCTAT
>Ga0154313_122_pt1 | contig 23602 bp, 21 predicted proteins | sample RifGroA2_FD_105607 | JGI IMG/M metagenome (GOLD analysis project Ga0154313, IMG submission 105607) | Elusimicrobia bacterium GWA2_51_34 | reverse complement strand
TGAAGCTGTTTCGCCGGTCAGTATGTGGAAAATCATGTCTTTTACCCTGAATTTGTAGTCGCTTATAACCGGGTCGGAACCGGATTCCTCCAGGCTTATTTTATATTGCGAAAGCTCGCTGTTCAATGTGGAACTGCTTTTTGCCTGCGCATGCGCGTTCAGCGCGGCGCCAGATAACAGAGAGAAAACAAGGAGTTTAACCAGCGGTGCTTTTTTCATTTTATCTTTTCGGCCGCTCTGAACAGGGGTTGTGCATATTCTTCGGAGTACCTGTAGGCGCGGTATATATCAGGGCTATTGTGCCATCTGCCGAACGGGCTTATGAATTCCCAGACTATTTCTCCTTCAGCGGTTACTTCAAAAATTCTGCCTGTCTGTCCCCCGCAGATCAGCGTGTTGCCGTTCGGCAGGCGCGTCGCATTTGAAAGCATCCCGCTGTGAAATGATTCAGTCGGCTGCGGGGGATATTTCCAGACTATTTGTCCTGACAGCGGGTCAAGCTCTATTACTCTTGAAAAAAGTTCGCCGTTGTCAAAAAGAAGGATATGCCCGTTGTTTAGCATCTCAGGCGCGTGCTGTTTCCACAGCATGCCTTTCCCCCAGGCCCATACGATTTTACCGGAGGGATAATCTATTATGCCGATAGTGTCCAGACTGGAGAAACTGAACATTATATTGCCTTCCTTAAAGCGCGGGTCCTTTTTCGCAAGCGGGTTTTTGCCAAGAAATATAGCGGTATTGTTGTGCGCCCAGTCCCGGGATGCGGTTATTTTGGCGCCGGTCAGTTCCTCAAGTTCGCCTATGTGATCAACGCTTTTCCAGGTCCATAAAACCTTATTGCCCCGCGTAACTATCTTTATTTCAGGGTTGCCCTCGTCATATTCTGAAATCAGGAATGTGTCATTATCAATAACCTGGAAATCATGGCTGATATCTCCTGGTAAATGCCAACCCACGTTGCTGTTCGGATCCAGTTCATAAAGCCCGTAATCGGTGGAACCCAAGAGAGTGCCGCCGGTTGTATTATAAAACAAGTTCCCGTCAGGCATCAGGCGGGCATGAATAGCCGGAATTTCGGTCATCCACTGATGCTTCACTTCTCCGCGCATGTCTATAAGGTAAATCGGTGAAAAAAGAATATTATTGCCGATCGGATCGTGTGTGAACAGCGTATAGCCGTTATAACATTTCTCAGGTTTATACACGCGCAGTCCGGCTGTTTCTTCAGCTGCCAATCCCGGAGCAATGGTTGCTATTTTATCCTGCAACACGGGCTTACCGGAACCGCGCGGCCCGGGTGCGGTTTGCCCATTTACCGGGTTGCAGGCTGCGGATATGGCCAAAACTCCGCACGCTAGCAGATGGGAGGGGGGGGACGGGAAATATTTATATCTCATGACGCTGAATCCGGCTAAGATGCAGGTTCAATGTTACAAAAAAGAACGGTAGCATAAAAAGCGAGGTGGTTCGGCAGGGGGCTTTGGCCTGCTTCAGCTCCTCCCAGCTCGTATACGTGTCGCGATATTTTTCTGAATATAATGTAAAATAGGGGTAAATATGAAGTCGGAAAAAACTGCAGATTCCTGTCGTTGTAACAGCGCTTCCCTATGCGGCTTTATTCACTGTCCCAACTTCGCTTTTCTGCCGCTATTTTTCTTTTCTGTTCTCTGTTCCCTGTTCCCTGTTCCCTGTTCCCTGACAGCTGTCCTGCACGCTCAGGCCGGCCCGGGGTTTGAAGGCGGCCTGGCCATTCCCGGCACGGGCGGCACCGCGCACGCCGGCGCTGTTGTAGGCCCCGGCAATACTGCGGTAAACGGAGTATTGTCTGTATCTTCCGGCGCCTACGTTATCAGTTCCACGCTGATGGGTTATCCGGCCGGTTACGGATTATCCTCCGGCAATGGTCATCTGTTCATCGGATTTCAGGCGGGATATAATGTTATCGGCGCAGCATGCAATGTTGTTATAATCTACGACAGTAACACCTCCGCTCCAACTGCCGGTAATCAGTTCAAGCTCGGAGGCATGCTTTATGGAGATCTCCCCGACAAAATTATGGATATAAGAGCCGGCGCGCAGCAGGCTGCTTTTGACATAGTTTCAGCCGGCACGCTCCAGATCCGATCTGGATCAAAAAGTTCTGTCATGGGCGGGAATCCGGGGCGGGTTAACGCGGTGGGGGGCTATCTGGCCGGTTATTCTTTATGCACCGGCTCCGCAGACAATATATTCGTCGGATTTCAGGCGGGATATAGCGTTACAAGCGGAACAGACGATATCGTTATCTGCGACAACAAAGATGCTTCCGGGGGCGCCGCCAATAATGAGTTTAATGCCGGCGGCGGAATTTGCGCCCAGTACGCCCAGATATGGTGCATTTCCACCGGCCTTATGGCGGAGTCTATGACCGCAACCGGCAAACTTTACGCAGCTATCCCGCCAACCGGCGACAATCCGGGTGATCATATAGCTGCATCCACGCCGCAAATGGCGGCTTACGACGTGGGTATAGACAACTTCCCTATCGGGTCCTTCCTTTACGGCGGTTTTCCCACGGGAATGATGGACTCAAATGGCGGCTTAGGCTTACCGCGGGACGCTTGGGATGTAGTCTCAACCAGCACTGCCCGACGCAAAATTTCGCGGATCGGGCAATCTGAGTGCTGGTCGAAAATAACACCTTCTCCACCGTTTGCTGTCATGTCTTACGGCGGCGAGATCGCATGGCTATTCCGTCTGTGGTGGGCTGTGGAAGCTCAGCTGTTTAAGCCGTTCTGGAACTTGCAGTGTGGTCCATACACTTTTATGGAGTGATTGTGGTAATGGAATAGGCAAGTTTCATATAATTCCGGTAAGGACTAAGTGTGGTTCAGCCTGCCGCGATACGACGGGATGTCTGTTTTAACCGCAAGCCATCCGCCTGCCATGCAAGGGATACAATGCCGTACAAAAAAAATATTTTATTTCTATTGGTTTTCGCATTTCCATGTTTTACCCCCTCCCTGAGCGCGGCGGGACAAACCCTTTACTGGTTCGTACCGGATGGGTTGCGGGGGGCCGGCGGAGAATTTGACGTCTTCAAACTGGCGCGCGAGGGGAAGCTCCCAAATATTAAAAAAATGATGGAAAAAGGATCTTACGGCTATTCCGTGCCGGTCTATCCTTCACATACCCCCGCCAATTTCGCGGCATTGATGACAGGCGCCTATCCTGAAGTTAATGGCGTGCCGGATGGCTCGATACGCATCGAGGGCTATCCGCTTGCTAAACCGTCGGTTACCGGTTTTTCCTCCACAGCAAAGAAAGTTCCTCCGGTCTGGAAAATACTGGAAAAAGCCGGAAAACGCACAGTGGTGCTTTCGGTTCCAGGTTCCACCCCGCCGGAAATAGATTACGGTACGGTGATCAGGGGACGCTGGGCTAACTGGGGAGCCGATTTTTTTGCTGTCAATTTTGAATCCCCGCTGGAAGACTCGCTGCGTTCTTTGAAAAGCGGGAACAACCGTCTGTTCCAGTCGGGTCCGGAACTCACCAAGTACCCGGCAATGGTTCATGCAACCGGGTGGGAGATTCCGTTAAAAAGTTTCTCCCCGCCTCTTGAAATGACGCTGCTGGCGCATGGGGCCGCTATTTACGCCCGCATAACAGATTCTTCGGACGACGGAAAGACCTCGTACGATTCCGTGCTTTTCTCTTTTGACAAAAAAAACACCCTCGCCGTACTGACGCGCAGCGGCGAGTGGTCCGGCTGGATCCCGGTAAAGTTCGACTGGAATGGCGTTGAGATTGATTCAAAGATGCGCCTTGCCCTTATCCGGCTTGGGCCGGCCGGATTCCTTAAAGTGCGGGCTTTTTATGACCTGCTCAACCCCACCGTGGTGCACCCGGCCGACGCTTATGAAGAACTTTACAATTATACCGGCCCGATGGCCGATTTCCCGGATAATTGGCCGGCCCAGCTTAATAACTACCCGGAAGAAAAAGGCGTCTTCTATACTGAAGCGCTGATGACGCTGGACTGGCACAGAAAAGCCGCGCGTTACTTTATATCGGAGGATATGTCCGACGTCTTTATCCATGACATATACACGCCGAATCAGATGCTGGAAAGCCGCTGGTGGCTGCCATATCTGGACAAGGCCAGCGACCGGTATGCCGATATAAATGAAGAAAAACGCAAAGTACTGCGTGATGAAGTCTTGCAAATATACAAAGGGATAGATGCCATATTGGGGGAGGCGCTAAAAGCGGCTGGTAAAGATTCCGTGATAGTGCTGAGTTCGGACCACGGGATCATTCCGCTGAATAAAAAAGTTCTGATAAATAATCTGTTCGCTAAAAAAGGACTTTTAAAGTCCACGCTGGATCCAAAAACAGGCGAGCCGGTAATAGACTGGCCGACGGCGAAAGCGATACATCTTAAGATGCACGGTATATATCTGCACCCCGGAGGCCTTGCCGGCAACTGGAAGCGCGGCGCCGGCCCCGAATATGAGGCGCTGCGCGAGACGATAATCGAACTGCTTGCCGGGCTGAGGGACGGGGAAACCGTCCCTTTCAGCGAGGTTCTAAAAAAGGAGGAAGCGGCTGTAAAATATCACCTGCCTCCGGACAGGATAGCCGATATAGTGCTGGTAATGCGGCCGGGATACGGCCTTACCGAGGATTTGACAGAGGATTTGGAAGTCTTTAAACCGGCCGTGGAAGGCGGATACAAGCAGGGGCTGGTTTCCGCCGGACAGCCGGGTATGTGGACGCCTTTTGTGGTTGTGGGCCCCGGTGTGAAGAAGAACCACCGCATCACCGAAAATATAAGCAACGTAGACCAGGCGCCGACTCTGCTTAAAATAATGGGTATTGAGCGTCCCGGCTACATGCAGGGGGAAACCGTAGATGAGATATTTGATAATTAACATTATTCTGGTTGGAATGCTTGCCGGGCCGGTCTTTTCCTCCGGAGCCGGGGGCGGCTCTGTGGCGCAGGCCCTGTCCGGTTTTGGATTGTCCTTGAAAGACGCGGGGGCCTGCACGCTTGGGAAAAAATATACGCGGGGAGACTGTTCCGCCGGCAGGAGGTGCTTTTCAACCGTCACCGCGGCCTGCGCCGGTTTCCAACTGAGGTTCGAGATAGTATCCGCAATAGAGGAGAAAGACGCCCGCAAGTATATGATATCCCGGCTTACCCGGGTACGGACGCTTTACTGGGGGCACGCGGATTACCCTGGCATGATAACGGCCCGGACTGAAGTGCCGCCGGAACTGACCGCCCGCTACGTGGAAACGGGGCCGCTGGGTTTTGAAGCGCTTTATATGCCCGCCGCGGAAAATATGACTTACGGCGTAGGCGCAAGCGACCTGATTAAATATTCCGCCGCAATGAGTTACAGGTATTGCGCGGGCGCAAAGACGCTTGGCCAAATTGAGGTGTTTGCGCCCAGGGATACCGGCCTTGAGGCGCTTAACGCAATCTTTGAGAAATTTTCCTGTGCGGCAAAGTAAATCCGCTTTATTCAATCAGCCAGTCAAAAAGCTCGTTTTCAAGCCGTCCGGCTATCTCCGGTTCCTTTTCAAAGAGATTTTTCTTTTCCTCCGGATCTGTTTTCAGGTTATAAAGTTCCCTGGCAGAGGTCGGAGAATCATATATCAGCTTCCAGCCCGAGCAGGTCCTTATCGCGTTTTTCTGGTATATAAACTGGAAATCCGTTTCTGAAAAAACGTTCCGGCACTTGTTCTTTTTTCCGGCGAAGGGATAAAGCGCGATTCCCCGTGACTGCGCCGCGAATTTTTTATCTTCTTTCATGCCGGCCGCGGCAATAAGCGTGGGTCCCAGGTCAAGAAGGCTTATCTGGGATTCTATCGCGGAGGGGGGGGTGCCGGGCCGGTAGATTATGAGCGGCACGCGAATGAGTTCCTCGTAAAGCGAACTGCCGTGTACGCCGCGAACCTGGGCGCTGAGGTCTTCTCCGTGATGCGACAGGAAGGCTATCACGGTATTTTTTAAAAGCCCTTTTTTTTCAAGGAACGCAAAAAAGTCTCCGAAGGCTGTGTCGGCGGAGCGTATCCGTTTATCGTAGACCATGACACGTTTTTGCTCCGGAAGAAGATGCATCAGATCAAACCCCTGTATCAATAAAAAAAACGGTCTCCGGCCGGAACGCGTGTCAAGCAGCGTTTTTGCGCGATGCAACGAATCTTTTATTGTGGCAGAGCTCTCTTCGTAGGAATCAAATCCCCGGTTAAATCCGTATTGCCCCCCAAAAGACATGCCCCCGGTAAAAGCGGCTGTTTCATACCCCCTGTTTTTGAAAACCTCCGGCAGCGTCATCAGGCCGGATTTCAGGCTGACTTTTACCCACATATCCTCGCACTGATCATGGCACTGATCAGGGGCCTGGCCATATTTTCTATTCGGGACGATCACTTTATGCTGCTTTGGATAAAGCCCCGTGAAAACAGACATGGCGGCCGGCAGCGTCCAGCTTGCGGGGCTGATGGCGTTCAGGAAGACCACAGATTTTCCGGAGAAAGCGTCAATATTCGGGGCGAGGTTTTTGTCGCGGCCGTAGGCCGCAAGCCTGTCCGTACGTAACAGGTCAAAAGAAATGAGTATAACATTCAGGTTATCACCGGCCGCAGCTGCGCCGCAACTCCATAAAAACAGCGTAACGGCGGCCGCCGCGCGGACCAGCCTGGAATTTGCGCCTGACATGCGGATATTCTAACAAATTACAATTGGCGCTTATGGATTTTCACCTGCCGGAACTAACCGCCCGCTACGTGGAAACGGGGACGCTGGGTTTTAAAGCGCTTTATATGCCCGCCGCGGAGAATATGTCTTACGGCGCAGGCGCAAGCGACCTGATTAAATATTCCGCCGCAGTGAGTTGCAGGTATTGCGCGGGCGCAAAGACGCTTGGTCAAATTGAGGTGTTTGCGCCCAGAGATACCGGCCTTGAGGCGCTTAACGCCGTCCTTGATAAATTTTCCTGCGCGGCAAAGTAAATCCGCTTTATTCAATCAGCCAGTCAAAAAGCTCGTTTTCAAGGCGTCCGGCTATTTCCGGTTCCTTTTCAAAGAGATTTTTCTTTTCCTCCGGATCTGTTTTCAGATCATAAAGTTCCCTGGCGGAGGTCTGTGAGTCATATATCAGCTTCCAGCCGGAGCAGGTCCTTATCGCGCTTTTCTGGTATATGAACCGGAAATCCGTTTCTGAAAAAACATTCCGGCACTTGTTCTCTTTTACGGCGAAGGGATAAAGCGCGATTCCCCGTGACTGTGCCGCGAATTTTTCATTTTTCCCCACTCCGGCCGCGGCTATAAGCGTGGGGCCCAGGTCAAGAAGGCTTACTTGGGATTCTATCGCGGAGGGGGGGATGCCGGGCCGGTAGATCATGAGCGGAACGTGAATGAGTTCCTCATAAAGCGCAGTGCCGTGTGACGCCGCATGGGCGGGGTTGCCGTCGCCCAGAACGTGGGCGCCGAAGCCGTCGCCGTGATGCGACAGGAAGGCTATCACGGTATTTTTTAAAAGCCCTTTTTTTTCAAGGAACGCTAAAAAATCTCCAAAGGCAAGGTCAACGGCGGTTACCTCATTGCCCTCCACAAACCCCTGTATCAGTAAAAAAAACGGCCGCTGGTCGGAACGCGTGTTGAGCCGCTCTTTTGCGTAATAAAGAGAGTCCTTTATCAGGGTGGGATCGTCTTTGGTAGAGTCATATTTATGAAAATCAAATCCCCGGCGAAATCCGTATCGTCCCCAAATAGCTCCGCCCCCTGTAAAAGCCCCCGTTTCATATCCCCGGCTTTTAAAAACCTCGGGCAATGTGACAAGGCCGGGGTCCAGGCTGTTATCTTCCATCCGACCCGGCCCGTTTTGTTTTGCTTCATTGATTATTTCGTGCTGCTTCGGGTAAAGCCCCGTGAAAACTGACATAGCGGCCGGCAGCGTCCAGCTTGCGGGGCTGATGGCGTTCAGGAAGACCACCGATTTTCTGGAGAAAGCGTCAAGGTTAGGGGCGAGGTTTTTGTCGCAGCCGTAGGCCGCAAGCCTGTCCGTACGCAACAGGTCAAAAGAAATGATTATAACATTCAGTTTGTCTCCGGCCGCGGCTATGCCGCAACTCCATAAAAACAGCGTAACGGCGGCCGCCGCGCGGACCAGCGTGAAATTTACGCTTAACATAACGGATATTCTAACAAATTGTGGTTATAGCGCATTGGGGGCCAGCCGGCAGCAATTTTGTATAATCAAAAATACAATGCACACGCGACGTTCGGGCCTTAGCCGGATTGATCCTTATGAAGGTGTCATGGCGGGCCTGTCAAAATCAGCCGTTTCCCCGGCCCGGCGCGAAACCATAGCGCTTGTTATACCGCCTTCTCCCCAGATTCCGACTCCCGGCAGGGAATTTTTGATTAGCGGCCCCTTTGAGGGTTTTACGGCGGTGGCTACCCTGGTAAAGAAGCTTGGGTATAAGCTTAAGGTGGTGGATTGCCGCCCCCGCGGCAGGGACTCCCTGGAGTTTGTGCTGGCTGAGACATCGGACGCGGCCGCCGTGGGCATAGCGTCGTATTGCGATTCTTTCGTTTTCCTGCGGGATATTGCAAAAGTTCTAAAACAAGCCTGCCCGGAGAAGCTGGTTTTTCTGGGAGGGCCGCTGGTTACCTCTCTGCCGGAATTTATAATGGACGCTGTTGCTGCGGACTGCGCCGTTCTCGGCGAGGCGGAATTAACGCTGATAGAGTTTCTTGAAACGGTTTTTGACCGCGGGCAGCGGGACTTCTCAGCTATAAAAGGCATGGCGTATAAAAGCGGCGGCGCCGTCAGGCTTGCGCCGCCGAGGCCGCAGGTTCAAAACCTGGATAACCTGCCTTTCCCGGATTACACCATCTGGCCCGATTACGCTGGTATTGTGAAAAACGGCCAGATAATCATTTCATCCTCCCGCGGCTGCCCCTGCGCCTGTTCGTTCTGTTTTAAGACGATCCCGGCGCTAAGGCTGAAGAGCCTGGCGCGGTTTGAGGCCGAAGTAGCGTATCTCAAAGAAACTACCGGTTTTACCTACACCTGGCTTAACGACCTTACCTTCAATGTAGACGCAGAACGCGCCATGAAAGTGGCTGACATCATGTTTAAGTATGACGTGAAATACCACTGCTTTGCCCGGGTGGCCGGCGTAACGGAACAGTTAGCGCGGAAACTGAAAACCACCGGCTGCCAGGGCGTCTGGTTCGGCATAGAGTCTTATGACCAGCGCGTGCTTGAACTGTGCCGCAAGAACACCACCATAGCGCAGATAAACAGCGCGCTGAAGACAGCCGCAGGCGCAGGGCTTGCGGCCAGAGGCCTTTTTATGGTGGGTCTGCCGGGTGAAACGGAAGCTTCGCTGAAAGGGATGCTGGATTTTATACGCGGCGGAGATTTTATACCGTTGGTTAAATACCTTGTGCCTTTTCCCGGCACCGAGCTTTATGATGACGCGGCTTTGTCCGGGCGGATAAGCGATACGGGCCGTTTTCTGGAAGAACTTTCCGAAAGGCGCGTGGGAGACCATGACGACAAGATAGTGAATTTGACGGAGCTTGAAGAAAAACTGCTGCGGGATTATTTTCACAGAATTTGGGATCTCACCCGGGAAAAGACGCCTGTTTGATCCCGGGAGGATGATCAGTTAAAGGGGAGATAGTAATGAGAAAAACAATGAGCGGTGTGATAACGGCGGCTGGGATTTATTTACTGTTTGCCGCGGGAGGAGCGCTCGCGGCGGATAATAAGATGAACATCAAGGGGTATATGCAGCCTATGTACACCGCGTCCAGCAACAGCACCGCGGATTCCTTTTCCCTGCGTATCGCCCGGCTGGTCTTTTCCGGCAAGCCCAACGACGACTGGTCATACCAGTTTCAGATAGACGCGCTGGCCCAGACTCCGCTGCTGGACGCCTACATGGATTTCAACCGGGAGAAATTCCTGCCCGAACCTTTTGCCTTTAATGTCAGGGTTGGCCAGTTCAAGGTTCCGTTCAGTATGGAAAGCCTGGCGTCGGATACCGAGCTGGACACGTTAAACCGGTCGCAGGTTGTAAACGCACTGGCTCCGGGCAGAGACACAGGGACCAAGGGGCGCGATATCGGAGCTTCGCTCCAGTTCACCGCGTCTCCCTGGGATATTAAAAAGCTGGTGGAGCTGACGGCGGGGCAGTTTAACGGCGAAGGCGCGAATGCCGCAGATAAGAACACCCATAAGGGCCTGGCGTTGCGCGGCGTGATCAACCCGTCCAAGGCCGTGAGCCTTGGCGCGTCGTATTATGAGGGCAACCGTTTTTCCACTTCCACCGTCTCCAACCGCTTTGGCACCGAGATCTCTCTGATCTGCGGCGGGGTCACCCTGAAGGGCGAATACCTGCGCGGCAGGGACACTTCCGTGAAAGAAGAGGGCTGGTACGCTCAATCCTCTTTTTTCGTGCTGCCGAAGGTCCTGCAGGCCGTGGCTAAATATGACGTTTACAATCCGGACCTAAAAAAGTCTGGGGACAAGACCGCGGTGTCCACCGCCGGGCTGAGCTGGTATTTTACCGACGGCCTGCGCCTGCAGAGTAATTACGAGTGGAAGTATTGGGAAAAAGTCGGGAAAATGTGCAACACCTGGTCTACCATATTGGCGCTGACCTTTTAACCGCAGTCAGGCTGATTGTTGAAGACTATGTGCTAGTAGGCGAGTAAGCTTGTAGGCTAGGCCGGCATAGCCCCTGTTACGGCACGGCCATAGGCCAGTAGGCTCTGAAAAGCATACCCGCATACCAGCCTACAAGCCTGCCAGCATACATATTCACAGGAGGACTTGTATCATGAAAAATTTTCTGATGGTTGTTATACTGGCGGTTTTTTGTTCAGCCGCCGGCTCCGAAAGCAACCATATACGGATAGGCTATCCTTCGGCCGGCGCGCTTATAAACGGGCAGGTCGGAACGGTGTTGGCCAATACGGATATTCTGGAGAAGAACGGCCTGGACGCCGAAGTGACGCCGTTCCTGTATGGTTCGCAGATGCAGGAAGCCCTGTTGGCCGGGAAAATAGACATAGCGCTGACCAGCGAGGCTAATTTTGTGAATATTACCGCTAAATTCCCCTGTAAGCTTATCGCCACGCTGGGCTCCGCGGGGCGTATAGCCATTATGGTGCGTGCGGATTCACCGGTAAAAAAGATATCGGACCTGAAGGGCAAGACCGTTACTACGGTGTTCGGCACTTCGGCGCATTACCCGGCAGTGCAATGGGTGCTAAAGGCCGGGCTTATCCCGGACAAGGACGTGAAGGTGGTGCACATGGCGGCGGCCGAAGGCCGCGCGGCGCTCGTGAAAGGCGACGTGGAAGCGATAGTCATCTGGGACCCGTTCGTGGAGGACTTTGTGCGGAAAAAGGCCGCCCGTGTGCTGGACTCCAACCCGTCCTTCCTTACTACCACGGTCGCGTCTTCGGAGTTCCTTAAAAATAACCCGGAGGCCGCGGTAAACTTCCTGGTGGCTCTTAACCAGGCCGCGCTCTATATGGCAAAAAACCACGCTCTGGTAAACGGCTGGATCTCTAAGACGATGGGCGTGCCGGCGGAGATAATTGACAAAGGCTCAAGCTATAATGCCGCCTATTCAAAGGCAAAACAGCTCAAGGATATAAAACTCGCCCCGGGGCCTGACCTCATGACCCGCCTGGAACAGATAGCCGACTTTAATCTTAAGAGCGGGCTGCTGAAGGAAAAATCTCCGGTTAAAGAAAACACCGATGTGACTTTCGCCAAAACCGCAAGGGAGAAAGCCTTGGCTGGAAAGTTCGCCCCGGCAGGCGTTTCAGTAAAGGAAAAGTGAAAGGCTTAATATCCGTAATCCTGATAATCGTTTCCTGGCAGGCCGCGAGCATGCTGGGCTGGCTTAACCCGTACCTGCTGCCGCCTCCCTCAAAGGTGCTTTACGCCTTTAGCGACGAGGCCGCCGGCGGGATGCTGTTTGTCCATCTGGCTGCCAGCCTCAAGCGGGTATTGTCCGGCCTTTCCCTGGCTTTCATCGCCGCTGTCCCGCTTGGGGTGCTGGCCGCCTCCAGCGCAGCAATACGCGCCTACCTGCTTCCGGTCCTGGAAATGCTGCGCCCGATACCTCCGATCGCCTGGATCCCGCTGGCCATACTCTGGTTCGGCATCAAAGGCAGCGGGGCCAGCGCTTTCATAACTTTTATAGCCGCTTTTTTCCCGCTTTTCCTGCATACCTTTTCCGGCGTGCGCCACATAGAAGAAATACATCTTAATGCTGCCAGAACGCTTGGCGCCGGTAGAAAAATGCTGCTGCTGGACGTCGCCCTCCCGTCCGCCCTCCCATTTATTGTTACCGGCTTGCGCGTCAGCCTCGGTTTCGCCTGGATGAGCGTTATAGCGGCCGAGCTTATGGCCGCCACTTCCGGCCTGGGTTATATGATAGAAATGAACCGGTCCATGATGAATATTCCGAATGTGATGTGCGGGATGATAACCATAGGCGCTACCGGCTATATCATGAACGATGCGATATTACGGCTTGAGCGGCGCTTCTCATGGAAGCCGGAACGGCAGGAAGAATGATGAAACCGATTTTTACTGCTGAAGCCGTCCATAAGTCTTTTAACGATCCAAAAAACGGGGTATCGCTGCGCGCGCTGGGGGGGCTGTCCCTTGAGATACGGCAGGGCGAGTTTGTCAGCATCATCGGGCCCAGCGGCAGCGGAAAGACCACGCTGCTTTACCTGCTGGCCGGTTTCCTGCGGCCTGACTCCGGCAAACTCCTTTATAGGGGGGAAGAAGTGCGCGGTCCATCCCCTGAACGCACCGTGATCTTCCAGGAATACGGCCTTTTTCCGTGGAAGACTGCTGCCGGCAACGTTGAGTTCCCGCTGAAGGCCCGGTGTATGCCGGCCGCTGCCCGCCGGGCTGAGGCGCTGAAATATATTTCCATGGTCCACCTGGACGGTTTCGCCGACAAGTACCCGCACCAGCTTTCCGGCGGCATGAAGCAGCGCGTGGGAATCGCGCGCGCGCTTGCCTGTGACCCTAAGGTGGTGCTGATGGACGAGCCTTTTGCCGCGCTGGACAATATAACCAGGGAGCTGCTTCAGGAGGAGATACTGCGCCTCTGGAGCGGGCTTGGAAAAACTTTCGTGCTGGTTACCCATCATCTTGAAGAAGCCATTTTTATGAGCCGCCGCATAATTTTAATGAGTTCCCGCCCCGGCAGGGTAAAGGAAGTAGTGGATATAGACCTGCCCGAGCCGCGCACCGCAGACATTAAAACACATCCGCGCTTCGTGGAATTAAAAAGCCGGCTGACGCGCAGCCTGCGCGAGGAAGTGGAAAAGAGCATCGCCGCCGGCATTGAGCCGGAACTGGTAAAAGATAAGGGTGTAATACGGGTTTCCCGGTAAAACTTTTGTATGGCTACAAATGATCTGGTGGATTTCAGGGGTAAGGTCAACTGCGGCGGAGGGTACCGGCGCTGGGAGGAACTTATTTCGGCTACGGCCGCGGCGCCGTTAAAGCCGGACGCTGCCAGGCCGCTGATTGCGCTGGTGGTTCCGCCCAGTCCGTTCACGTCCCCCCGGGGCTGGGGTTATTATCTTGAGCGGCCTTTTGAAGGGGTTTCGTATATAGCCACCGTGCTGTCCAACTCCGGATACAGGGTGAAAATAGTAGACGCAAGGTTCAAGCCGGCGCCGCTTGCCTACGCCGCCGCCGGTATACGCGGCGCCGACGCGGTTGGTGTGGCCACCTTTGAGGACGGGTTCCCCTTTATAGAGGGGATATGCTCCCTTGCCAAGGAGGAGGCTCCGCTGCGTCCGGTGATACTTGGAGGATCGCTCGTAACCTCGGTGCCGGAACTGGTTATGCGAAATACACGCGCCGATATCGCCGTGATCGGTGAGGGTGAAATAACAATACTGGAACTGATGGCCGCATTCAGTCGCGGCACACTTGACGGTGAAGCACAGACTATCCCCGGCCTGGCCCTGCGCCTGCCGGACGGCGGCTTGCGCCTTACAACGCCGAGAAAACAGCTTTCAAATCTTGACGTCCTGCCTGTTCCGGATTTCAGGCTATGGGGGGGGCGCGACGAGAACTTCCTGCGGCAGGCGCTGGTAAGTTCGGGCCGCGGCTGCCACATGAACTGTTCTTTTTGCTACCGCACCACCCCGCGGCTGGGGCTGAAATCACCGGAGAAGCTGGGGCGCGAACTCGCCGTGCTTAAGGCGCGGCACAAGGCGGAATTTTTCCAGTTTACGGACCTGACTTTCACTTTTTCTAAAAAAAGGACGCTGGCCCTGTGCGAAGTGCTTAAAGCGCTGCGGGTAAAATGGTGGTGTATGACACGGGTGCAGAACGTGGACGCGGAGGTTCTGCGCGCCATGGCGGAGGCCGGCTGCGACCAGATACTTTACGGCGTGGAAACCTTAAGTCAGGCCGCGCTGGACGGAGCGGGTAAAGGCTTCAGCGGGTACGAAACGGCGCGCGCCATGCGGCTTACCCGCGACGCAGGCATAACCGTGGGCGCGGCTTACGTGATAGGCCTGCCTGGGGAAACACGCGAGGCTCTTGCCGCAGCGGCGGCTTTTTCCTCAACGCTGGGCACACCATGCCGGGTTAAGTATCTTTCGGCCATACCCGGCACGGGGGTGTACTCCGGCGCGGTCGCCTCCGGCATCATAAAAGACGAACTTGCCCACCTGCGCGGCATACTGGCCCGCGAGCGCGGCGCTGAAGATGACGATTTTCTTAACCTGTCTGGCTTGCCGGAGGATTTATGCCGCGAAACCTATCGTAAGATTGAAGCCAACTATGTTCCGGGGCCTTACGGAACGGCGGCCTTGGTGCGCGACAAACGGCTTTACGCCTACCCGGACCGTCCCATTTCCGACACTGAAGTTAATTTGGTTTTGGAAGAGGACGCCCGGCTCTGCCGGGGATCCCTTATCACCAATGAAAAATAAGGCTATACAAAAACAGTTTGATGCCCGTTCCGCCATATTTTCCAAATCGGCTTCCTGGGTAACCAACCGCGGACTGCTGGCCGCCCACCGCCGCGCCATAAAAGGCCTGCTGCCGGAGAAGGGGCGCATGCTTGAGGCCTGCTGCGGCACCGGCGAGATTACCGGCGCTTTGAAGCGGCGGGGACTGGAGACCCACGGTCTGGATATTTCCACCGGTATGCTGAGCAAGGCCGCCAGGCACATCAGACGCCTGCGCCGGGGCGACGCGCACAGCCTCCCCTATCCTGACGGTTTTTTTGACGCCGTGGTGATGCGCCAGGCAATGCAGTTCCTTACCCCCCGGCTTTTTTTGAAGGAGGCGGCGCGGGTGCTGAAGCCGGGCGGTACGCTTTTGCTCAGCCACCACGTTCCGCAAAACAGGGCGGAACGCGTCCGCCTTCTGCGCATCTACAGGCTTATTCAGCCGTCCGGTATTTTTAAGGACCCGTCAAAGCTTTACCTGGCTTGTGACCTGCGCGCGCACATTCTGTGCTCAGGCCTGCGCCTGAAGAGGGAACTCCCGCATTTTTCCACGGAATCTATCACGGCTTTGCTGAAGTGCTATCCGAACCTTTCCAAAGAGCGGAAAAGCAGGATATTCAAGGCGTATCTGGGCGCCGGCCCCGCCTGCGGTATAGCCACAAAAAAAGGCGAATTGCTGGCCAGGTGGAAATGGGTCATTTTCGCCGCGCAGAAACCCGCCTGAGCGCCGCGGTATTACGGAAGCGGTCGGTCCGGCGGCGCCTGAAGCGGAAAAACAGCGCGCCTATTTAATGAGGCGTTACATGAAAATCCGTTTCAAAATTCCCGCAGAAAAAATCACCATACCGCTGGCGATAATTCTTGCCGGTTTTGTCGCGCTTTTTTCCGCTCTGGAAATCAGCCTTCGTATGATAAGCCGCAGCTTTGACAACCGGTTTTTAACCAGTGTGAAAGCGGCTGACGGAGCGGATATAGCCATTCTGTGCCTGGGGGATTCCTATACGGTGGGGGGACAGGGGAATTTTGAAGACTCGTATCCCAAAATACTGGAAGAAAAGCTCAACAGCGCGTATCCGCGGAAATACAAGGTCTTCAATGGCGGGGTTTGCGAGTCTAATTCCACGCAGGCGCTTCTTCGACTTAAAAAAATAATCGCTTTGCGGCATATAGACCATGTTATACTGGGGGTCGGCTCAGCAAACCGCTTCAACCTGGTCGGATATAATCTTTACAAAAACAAGAAACGCGCCTTCGGGGAAGAATTACGTGTGTATAAAATGGCCCGCATCCTGTTCACAAATATAAAAGGCAGCATATTAAAGTTTCAGGCGGCCCGCTTTTTTGAGCGCCGGCCCGCCTATACTGACGCGCAGACGAATCTGTTTAAGACAACAGCCAATGGACCAATGGCCCCCTCCGGCCCGGACAACAGCCCTTATCGAATGGCGCTCAAATATATGGAGCAAAACGATTACGCAAAGGCCGAGGCAATCCTTAAACAGGCCGTCAACAAAGATTCCGCCAATGATGGGCTGGCCGGGCATCTGGGCCGGTTCTATGCGCGGCGTCTAAGGTTTACCGAGGCCGAAGCCATCTTCCGAAAGCGTATTGAACGCTCCCCCAAAAACTATACGCATTATCTTGATTTGGCCGACTGTTATCAAAATCATCACAACTATTCCTTACTGGAAAGCAATTTCATGCCGGGGGATGAACTCCTCCCTATTCAGGGCCAGCCCTATTACATGATCACAGATGAGAATTCAGGCGCGCCTGTCCCGGATAAAATTGAGAACCTTCTCAAAAAAGCCGTAGAACTTGCCCCGGGTAATAAACTCCCCCGGATCAAACTAGCCGGTTTCTACGCGATCACTTCCAGAAACATGGAAGCTAAAGCGATCCTGAGGGACATCCGTAAAAAATGGCCCGGCAGTTACGATGCATGCATTGCATTCTCAGAGCTTTATAAATCCTGGAGGACGCTGGAACCGGAACGGGAAATGCTCAACGCAGCCTGCGGCAGCTTCAGGAATGTTCCAGACACTACGCTGGCGGATATTTATGAGGGCACGGGCGAATACGCCAAAATGCGGCCGGGAGAAGAGATGCTGGAATGGCTGGACGGGATAAGGGCCAACCCCCGCAATTTTCATACCTATTATTTCGTGTCAAAAGCCTATGAGCTGCAAAATAAATTTAACGCCGGTCAGGTGCTGGCCGTTCTGGAAGAGGTCAAACGAAACGACCCCGATATCATGAAAAACTCGACGTTTATACATTACTGCTCTTTCTTCAGTGACCGGGAAAAATGGGAAAAGAAGTTGTATGAATGGCTGGCGAACGATCTGGATGAAATAGCGGAGCTGTGTTCAAAAGCCGGCATTAACCTGATTATCCAGAATTACCCCTACCCTTACTACGCCGTAAATAAAACGCTGAAACGCGCGAGTGAAAAGCACGGTCTGTTATTTGTGGACAACCAATCCATTTTCGACGAATTAACGCGTAAAAATTACCGGGGTCAATACTTCAACGATGATGACCACTGTACCGCCTTGGGGCACCGGATCATATCGGATAATATCATCCGCGCAATGAAGGATGGAAATCTTATCGCCGCCGGTCATGCCGCGGCGAATTGAGGGGTGGTTTAACGGGTATACGCAGCTTTCTCAGTAAAAACGTCAGCAGGATCAACGCATAAATCCGCAATAAATTTCCCGCAAAAAGAGACTTTCTGGGAGCGGTTACGAACCCCCGCGCGATCCTCCTAATATCCAGATAAAACCGCTGTTGAGCCGCCATCACGATCCCGTTCAACTCGTCCCCGGATAAGCCGCCCGCTGTTCCAGCCGTGGTAAAAAAATGCAGATCCTCCTCTTTCGGACCTCCTGCCGCGCCATGCCCCGCGCGCTGATAACCCAGAAAATCGGTGAATTTGAAAAAATAAGCGTTGTCCAGCGGGGATTTAAGGGCGAAGTCCACGGTGCGCTGTATTTCTTCCCGCGTTTCCGTCGGGAATCCCAGTATGAAATATCCGCTGGCGATTATTCCTTTTGATACCGTTATCCGGATAGTCTTCAGCGTTTTATCCAGGTCAAGCTCCTTCTTTATCATTTTCTGAATACGCGGAGACGCCGACTCTATTCCGTAGTGGATCTTATATGTTCCGGTTTTTTTTAAATTTGTGAGCACATCATCATCCATCAAATCCGCCCGGAGCCCGTTGGGAAAAGACAGATTCCACTTGTGCCCGGTTCTTTTCAACAGCGCGCAGATATTCCTGACGCGTTCCTTGTCTAAATTAAACACATCATCAAAAAAATGAACCTCGCTTATATGATATTTTTCCGAAAGCGACTTGATCTCTTCAACAAAACTTTCGGCGGACCGCATGCGGAATTGCTGTCCGAAATTGTCCTTGCTCCGGCAAAACGTGCAATGAAAAGGGCACCCCCGCGAACTCATGGCCGGAATATAATATTTTTCTTTTTGGGCTCCGTTCCAATTGGAATACCGGCCATAGGCGTAAATATCAATCAGGTCCCACACATGCAGGGGGATCGTCAGGGAATCCAGGTTCTGAAGAAGTGGCTGCGGCTCTGTGAGCGCCGCCTTTCCCTGTTCGCGGTAGACAATGCCTTTGACACAACCCGGATCCGTTTTCTCTTCCACGGCAGCCAGGAGATCAACGATTGTCTTATCGCCTTCACCGTACACTACGACATCAACGTGGGGATTGTCCAGCACCCTCTCTTTTGCCAGTGTGGCATGAGCCCCGCCCACAATAATGAGCGTGTCGCTTTTATTTTGTTTCACCAGGGCGGCCATGTCGTTCATCAGGCTTGATTCACAACTAAGTGTGCTGAACCCCACAATATCCGGTTTTATCTCCCGCATAGCCGCGGAAAGGCCGGCTAACGGGTCCTCTGAAATTCCCGTATCTATGATCTTAACTCTGTATTTTTCTCCAAACGCCTTATAAATTGCACCCGCAATATGCAGCAAACCCAGAGGCGGGACAGGCCCTCCCGCGGATAAGGTTATGTGAGTTCTTATGAGCAGTATGTCTTTTCTCGCCATATCAGGGGGATACAGGACAGCGCCGTTAAATTTTATCCTCAATAAAAGTGATTTATAAGATTACGCAAAGTCTTCACGAATAGCTCCGCTTCCCGGTTTGTGTTGTAAAAATACAAGGACAGCCTTACTGAGGGGGGGGTGCCTGAACTATTATACCAGGCATGTGAACAAAGTTTCCCGGCCCGCACCATGATACGTGCGGTCTTGTCCAGCATTTCAGCCAGTTCAACGCTGTCAATCCCTTCGGCGGTAAAGTTTAAAATATTGCTTCTCAGCGCCGGGTCATCGGGGCCGATAATGCTCAGCCCCTGGATACCAGAAATGCCCGCTGTAATCATCGCGTTCAGTGACGCGATGTGCGCCCTGATGGCGCGGGGGTCGGCCTTCGCAAGGTAATCAACAGCCGCTTCCAGGCCAAGCGCTCCGGCATAATTCTGGAGCCCCGCTTCATAACAATACGGAGGCTCCGTTAACGAATATGCGCCGCCGGACACATCATCAACTGTTTCACCTCCGAGTATCAGCGGGGCAAGCCGCGGCTGGTGTTCTTTGTCCGCGTAAAGAGCGCCAAAGCCGGAAGGCCCCAGCATCTTGTGGGCCGAAAACGCATAAAAATCAGCTCCAAGCGCATGCACATCTATTTTACCGTAAGACACCCCCTGCGCTCCGTCCAGTAACAGCAGCGCTCCGGCTTCGTGCGCCATATCGGCTATTTCCCGTACGGGATATTCGCAGCCGGTCACATGAGATTTATGCGGGATACTGACAAGATCGGCGCCTTTTGTTAAGGCGGCACGGAAGCGCTCCTTGTCAAAAGTAAGGTTATCGGCCAATTTAAAGCAAGAGAGCTGCAGCAGACCTTGCCGGGAAAGTTCCATCCATGGGATCAGGTTTGAATTGTGCTCAAGTTCCGTGGTTAAAACCCTGGCTGGGCGGCGCGAGCCGGCAAATGAGCGTGCCACAAGGTTGATCGCCTCGGTCGTGTTTCTTAAAAAAATTATTTCGGAAGGTTCTGTCGCGCCGAGAAAGGCGGCAACGGAAGCCCGTGCCCTTTCAAAACGCGATGCCGTCTCCCGGGCGAAAGCATGATAAGCCCGTCTGTGGCACCCGGAAAACTTTTCGTAATATTCATTCATGGCGCGGATCACTGAATACGGGCGCAGTGTTACACACGCGTTATCAAAATATACGGGAAGTCCGACGTCCGTTTTCCGGTTCAGCGCCGGAAAATCTTCGCGAAGTTGCGCGACATTCATAAAAAAAGCCTCATAAGGCAAATACCGATCATCCACAATAGCGTGAGCAGCAGAATATTCAGATATTTGTAAAAAAGCCCCGCGGCCCATGGGGAATAACGGAATAATACGGCGGCGATCGTTCTTCGAAAAGAAACGGTCAGCTTATAATTTATCAGTTTGAGGGCCGCCCGCAGCGCGCCCATTGCGCGGCATGTAAAGTTTATCTTTGTCAGCCATTCAAGGGGTATCCAAAGGGGGAGACTAAGGGCCGACAGCATGAACACCGGATAAGCGAATGTGATTACGGCCATGAAAGTAACTCTCTCATTGCGGGTGTTAAAACCACAGCACTTCTTGTCCTCCCGCATGGCTATATCCCCAGATATCCGGCTAACTCGCTTAAATGTCCCTTTGCCCGGTATTCCTTAAGTAAAGCGGTGAAGCGGTCGATCTTTTCCAGAAAGAAACTGTCGCCTTCCCGTACATAACGGTCCATGTCCGCAAACGGCAGGTAATACCAATGCAGCCATGTGTTAAAAAGAATAAACTGAAAACACCGCGGCTGCATCCCCCGATCCTGAGCCGTGCCTTTGACATTGTCCGACGGCATCATTCCCATCTCGTAAAGCCTGTGACCGGTTGTCTTCTTTTTATTCTCCGCGAAAGCAGCATCACGTTCTGCCGCAAGATCCGGAATGCGCTCAAGATGAAACCGGTCGGCGAACTCTATATCCTGCGGACCTTCAAATTCGAAAACCGGATTGGAATAGTCAATTCCGAACTTCGCGTACATAGCCCTGATCATGGCGATGACTCCCGGCTGCTGATCCGGGAAAAGATTCATCCCTTTATTGGCGCCGTCGCTGACATTGCGGATGCCTTCTTCAAGACAATAAATAAGCGCTCGCACGTGCATGGCGAGCTTGCATAAGCCGCATGTGGACAACAGGAAGAAACCATGTTTGAATAAGTTTGTGAAAAATCTGTCGTAAGAGACTTTACGGAAGATCCCGTCTATGGGAATGATTTCATGGCTGAAGCGATCCTGTCCATAACGGGCCTTCAGTCTGGCCACATTTGAAAGGGAGTTTGCGGCGGAAAAAAGGCCAAAACGTTTAAAGGTAAGCAGCCTAACCTTATCGTATTTTTCCGCCAGCAGGCAGGCCGCCAGGGTGGAATCGGTCCCTCCGGAATACAGGAGAACAACTTCTTTGCCCGGCATGGAGCCCTCCCTTTAGTTAAATCGCTTTTCCGCACAGGCGCTGACAGGCGAGTACACTGAACAACCGCGGGAAACTTCCCCGTATTTCAACAAGCGCAGTCAGGCAGGGGATCATTGTTTTTTACCGCTGTTTTTCGCCTTCTCCAGTTCTTTCAATATAAATCTGAGCGTGTAGATGTAATTCATATAAATAAATTGAATGATCCACCCCACGCACTCGGAAAATATCACTCGGAGCCGCCAGGGCAGCAGCACTCCGACCAGACACAGGGGGAAGGCCATTATCCTTCGCAGTATTTTCATTTTCAGAAAAGCGCGTATATTGCGGGGAGAATGGCCTGGTTGCCCGACAAACTGACAAATATGGATAAAAACGCAAGGACAAAAAGGAAAGGCAACAGCCACCATTTTTTATTTTGCCGTATCAGAACGAATAAATATAAGAGTATGTCCCGGTTGGAATTTTTTTCGGGGTTTTTGCCGTCTGCCGATTTTTTTTTATACTCATTTTCGGGGGTCATGGCCTGTGCCTCCTTTTCCCCGGTCCTTCCAGGAACGAGTTTCTGGAAATCACGCGGTAAAGCTCTTCGGCAGCAATTCTATGCCCGAGCGGACTCAGGTGTACAATATCCCTCTCAGGTTCAACAAAAAGAGAGGCGACGTTCTTGCGGGGTATGGCCGTAAATCGGGCCGAAACGTCAGCTATCGGAACGCCGGTCTGCGTACTGACTTTCTTCATCATGGTCCCGTATCCCCTTATATTTTTAATACACGCTCGGAGTTCCATTTTTTTTTCTTTATCAAAATAAAACCGGGATTCCTTCTTGTTGTCCAAACGATAATACAGACGTCCGAGCATATTGTACATTTTCGCCGAATAGGGCGCATACTTAAGAGCCTCTGTAATGGCGCCGAGCTCCGCGGCGGAGTCGCCGGATTCGGCCTGGCGAAGGCCTGCAGTAAACATTTTTTCAGCTTCCAACCGGTCCGCTTCAGAACCGGCAGCGTGATCCGGAAAGGGGTTGTACACGGGCATCTTCATAAGTATAGTTTTTGCGCCTTGTTGCCTGGCCGTCTGCACAATGGCCAAAAGATTGTTGTAATAATCATCCGCGGAAACCCGCAGCGTATCCGTAAAAGGAAGACGGCTTTTTATCTTAAGTTCGGCGCGGTCAGTGTTCCAGCCAAAAATAATACGCTTCAAAACTGTCGCCAGCCCGCTCCTGGCAAGGCTGTTCTCTATGAACAGCCTGACACGGGATGGAGACACAGCTTTTCTATCTGCCTTCCCATCGTTCAGGAATAATCTGTATTTATCAACGTCATTAACCACAAATGGGACGGTCACAATGTCAGGTTTTAAAATCGGCATGATTTTTTTCAACAGGACGGAGCCCTGATATGACGAATACCCGATGATCCCTGCATTGATCACTTCAAAGTTTTCTCCGGGGAAGGAAGACTCCAGCAGCATCTTTTGTAATACGTTTGAATACCTGTCCGTCTCCTCCACTCCCCATCCGAATGTGGGCGACGCGCCAAGACAAAGGATTCTTAGTGCGCCGGACTTTTTCACTAGCGGAATCTCTTTTTCGCGGAACCCCATTTCATTCGTCACTACGCGGACACCATGAAAGACGACGTTGAGACGCGGACGCATTTTCCAGAACAAATCGTAGTCCAGTTCAAGAAGGTTAAGTATCTTGTATATTTCCCTGTCTTCGCGGCAAAGCATCCTTGCGGAAATTTCAATGACAGCCAGCAGGCATAGCGATAAAACAATAGAAACCAACCTAGCTTTCAGCGGGTTGAGTTGAAAGCGTATCGTTTTTGACTCCATTGCTCTCCTGGTTCACGCCGGATTCAGTCTGATGTACGGCCGCTAAGGCGGACGTTGGCGCAAGTATTCTATTATAGCGGTAGAGGCTTGCTGTTTGCAACTTTTAGAATTATCCAATGCAAGATGATGGTGAAAATATCCCCATTTCCAACGCAACATGATGGTGAAATTGGCGCAATCTTGAAAAAGCGTTGGATT
>Ga0154313_121_pt1 | contig 33966 bp, 35 predicted proteins | sample RifGroA2_FD_105607 | JGI IMG/M metagenome (GOLD analysis project Ga0154313, IMG submission 105607) | Elusimicrobia bacterium GWA2_51_34 | reverse complement strand
GGCGGGCGCCCGCTGGCATAGCGGGCGGATTTTGTTATAATTTGGGAATTCCGGAAGAAGAAGGTGATTATGCCTTTAAAAAACAGCGAAAAAGAGAAACCGCCGCAGGCGTTGGAAGCCGGGCTCAAAAGCTTTTTTGAAAAAACATTCGGTTCTGAGCCTGAAACCATCGTGCCGGTGGGCAGCGACGGTTCCGCGCGCCGTCTTTTCAGGCTTGGGTCCGCCGCGCGCACGGTAATAGGCGCGTACGGCCCCGATAAACCTGAGAACAGGGCCTTCATTGAGTTTTCAAGGCATTTCAGAAAAGAAGGTCTGCCGGTGCCGGAAATTTTCGCCTTTGAGCAGGCAACCGGCTTTTATCTTGAAGAAGATCTGGGCGATACCACCCTTTTCCAGTTCATGCAAAAAGAGCGTACGGGCCCGGAGCTTCCGCCTCAGGTTGTTGAGGCTTATAAAAAAACCCTGAACTGGCTGCCGAAGTTCCAGACGCCGGCCGGTAAAAACCTTGATTACTCTTACTGCTACCCGCGCGCCGTTTTTGACCGGCAGTCCATAATGTGGGATCTGAACTATTTCAAATATTATTTTCTCCGGCTCGCCAATATACCTTTCAATGAACAGAAGCTAGAGGATGATTTTAACCTCCTGGCCTCTTTCCTGCTTGAGGCCGATTCGGATTTTTTCCTTTACCGCGATTTCCAGTCCAGAAATGTGATGCTGCGCGCGGGCGAGCCCTGGTTTATAGACTATCAGGGCGGGCGCAAAGGCGCCGCTCAGTACGACCTTGCCTCTATGTTATACGACGCTAAAGCGGATATCCGCCCAAGGGCGCGGACCGAATTTATAAAATATTATCTTGACGCCGCCGGCATTACGGCCAAAACGGACAGGGTTAAATTCATGCGGCATTTCCACGCTTTCGCGTTCGTCCGCATCATGCAGGCCATGGGTGCCTACGGTCTGCGCGGTTTTTACGAGGGTAAAACCCAGTTCCTCCAAAGCGTGCCTTATGCCGTAAGAAATATTGAATGGCTTTTGGAAAATGCCGAGCTGCCGCCCAAACTCCCTGAACTTTTACAGGTCTTAAGGCGCGTTTCTTCGTCCTCACGCCTTCGCCAGTTCGGCTGTCCGAGCCTTGGCCTTACGGCCCGCGTTACCAGCTTCGCCTACCACAACGGCGTGCCTTCCGACGAGAAAGGCCACGGCGGCGGTTTTGTTTTTGACTGCCGCGCCCTTCCAAACCCCGGCCGCCTTGAGCAATACGCGCGTCTTACCGGCAAAGACGAAGCGGTAATAAAATTTCTTGACGGCGAGGCCGCGGTCTCGGGATTTTTGGAGCATGTTTACGGGTTGCTTGACGCCAGCGTGGAAAATTATCTTTCCAGGAATTTTACGGACCTGATGGTGTCTTTCGGCTGCACCGGCGGCCAGCACCGCTCCGTTTACTGCGCCGAAGCCCTGGCCCGCCATCTGCGGGAAAAATACAAGGCCACCGTGGAATTAACGCATCGCGAACTTGGGGCCAAAAGCCAATGACGAAGTCATTGGCCAAGGGTATAGGGTATAGGGTAGAGGGTAGAGGATTGGGGTTTAAGGAGTTCCTTACTTCTTTACCCTCTACCCTAACCCCTCTGCCCTCTGCCCTGCCCTTATGAAAGCCATGATACTTGCCGCGGGCCGCGGTACGCGGCTCAAACCGCTCACCGACAATATCCCAAAGGCACTGGTGGAAGTGGGCGGCATATGCATGCTAGAAACAGTCATACGCCGCCTTATCAGCGCGGGCGCCGATTCTCTGGTGATAAATGTTCATCACCTGCACAATAAAATACTCTCCTTCCTGGCTGAAAAAGAATATTTCGGTGTACATATAGATATTTCACCTGAAATTTACTTTCCGCTTGAAACCGGCGGCGGGCTGAAAAAAGCGGCCTGTTTTTTTGACGACGGGAAGCCTTTTTTTATGCATAACTCCGATGTCTTCACGGATCTTGATCTCGCCGCGCTTTACGCCGCGCATTTAAAGAACGGGGCGCTTGCCACACTCGCAGTAAAAAAAAGGCCGTCCGCCCGGCAGCTGCTTTTTGACGGCGGACTGAGCCTGAAGGGCAGGCTTCAAGCCGGAGAGATCCCTGTCGGTCTTACTTCGCTCGCATTCAGCGGGGTTCAGGTTATTTCGCCGGACATCTTTGAAAAAATGACGGAATCGGGCGTATTTTCCATTACCGATGTGTACCTGCGGCTGGCGGCGGAAGGCGAAAAAATAATGGGCTTCAGGGAAGACGCTTGTTACTGGCAGGACATCGGCAGTATTGAAAAACTGGAAAGCCTGCGTAAGTATGTGGAAAGTGGCCGGTGAACAGTAACCAGTGACCGGTAACCAGTAACCAGTAACCAGTAATATGTAACTTGTTTTCTGTACCTCTGGCTTGTGACCTGTGACCTGTGACTTGCAACTTGTTTAGCTATGGCAAAACATAAAATCCCTGACGGTTCCGAGGTCTACTGGGATGGCTCGCATTACGATGCGGATAACGCCTCTTATCCGGCTGATATCCCTTTTTATGTGAAAGAGGCGAAAAAAGCCGGAGGGCCGGTTTTGGAGCTTGCCTGCGGCACCGGGCGGCTGACCATCCCGATTGCCCGCTCCGGAGTTGACATCACGGGCGTTGATATTTCTCAGCCGATGCTTTCGCGGGCACGGGAAAAGGCTGCCAAAATCGGAACGAGCGCCGTTTTTGTTAAGGGCGATATCAGGTCCTTCCGGTTAAAAAAGAAGTTTAAACTTATTTTTATTCCTTTCAATTCCATGCAGCATCTTCACGACAGGGTTTCCCTGGAGCGATTTTTTAGCCGGGTTAAGGCGCATTTGGCTCCGGACGGGCGCTTTATACTTGATGTTTTCAATCCGAACCCGCATTATCTGGTCCGTGACGCGGATGAGCTTATTCCAATATCGCATTACAAGGATCCGGCGGGCGGCCGTGATATACTGGTCAATGAAAGTTATTCCTATGACAGGGCCGCGCAGGCGGCGCGTCCTGTCTGGCACTATAAGCGCGGCCGCCGCGCTATGGGCGCTAAAAAGTTGAACATGCGCTGCTTTTTTCCGCTGGAACTGGAAATGCTGCTGCATTACAACGGTTTCGCGATACAAGCCAAATATGGAGATTTTGACCGCTCCGCCTTCCGCTCAGAGAGCCCGAAACAGATAGTTGTTTGCTCGGCCCTCCACTGCTGCTGAATTTCCGCTCTAAAAAACCTAAAAATCTAAAAGCCCTTGACAAAAGGGTGATTTTGTTGTATAACATCATTGTAATATATTACAACAATGTGGTGATAAAAATATGAAAGAAAAATACCTTTGTGATCCCGAAACAGGGGAGGATTTGCTAACTACGGAACAAGCGGCTGACCACCTCGGTTACAACTACGCATCGGTGCGCCATATAATGAGGATTGAAAAGGATAAACCTGAAGGACTTAAGCCTTGGGGACAGGTAGGGAAAACCTGGTTGTTTAGAAAAACAGACATAGAAACGTATAAGATAAGCCGTAAACGAGTGGGGACGGAAGATGATAAAGCCAAAATCGAGGCCATTCCTGATAAATTGGAGGCTAAGATTGAGCCTCTTTCTGATAAATTGAAAGCCGAGGTGGGGATAGACGTCGGGCTTGGAAAAATGTTTCCACAGGACAATAAAATTGAAAGCTTCACATGGTCTGACATCCCCAAAATCAGGGCCAGTATCAGAAAGAAATATGGCAAAGATCGTCCCTTTGCAATAACGGTTGAATCACCGGATGGTAGTTTGTGGACGATAAAATATGAGCCTCAGCCGTGGATAGAGAGTCAGTTTAAGAAATTATTTAGGAAAAGGTAGGTAATTTTATGAGATTTAGAAGCTTGCTTGGGGTCGCTAAAAGCATCTTATTCGTATTCGGGTTCGTGCTTGTGGTGGAGATTGTTTGCTATGCGATTACTGGAAAACTTTTGAGTAAATCGTCTATATATGGTGATGTGATTCTTGGGTTTTCCCTGGTAATCACAGTAGAACTAATAAAAAGAATGATTGATCGGCGGGCCGAATGTAGAGGCGCTGATAAAAGCGCTGGTCTGAACGAAAAAAAATAGGAAAAAGCCGCGGTTAAGCTACGGTGATAGGGGGAAATATGAGCAAATATTTAATTGTTTTAATATTTACACTTTTGGCCGGCTGTGCGTCAACCTCTAAACGGTTTGAGTATGCGGCTAATTACGAAACCATATATGAATCCGCTCTGGATGCCGGGCGCAAAATAGCTTCACAAAACAAAGAATTGCTTAACCAGAAAAGAATATTAATTAAACCGCTTTGGAACGAAGGCGTGCCGAACGGTATTATTGTAAGGGACGCATTAAACGAGAGCCTTTCTGTAAAAGTGTGGACGCTTACCGCGCCTACTCAAAAAATAGTCGCAAAAACCGCCGCGCAGGAAGCCGGCCAGGAAGCGCCCATGCCATATGTTCTTGCCTACCGACTTCTTGATTGTGGTGTGGACTACGGGAAGGCGAAGTCCGGTCTTTTTTCTTCTTCAAAAATCCAACGCATTGCCCGCACCCGCCTGTATTATGAGATACTTCACGGACCCGGCGGCGAAATACTAAAGTCCGGCAGGGTTGAGGGAATTTTTAAGGACATTATTGCGAAGGACAGCAAAAAATTTGTGGAGACGCCAGATTTGCCGGTCTATAACTACCCTGACGCGAAAGATATCCCGGCAAAAACCCCGGAAAAACCGCCGGCGCAGGCGCCGGGAACGGAAAACGGCGGGAAATCTTTTTTAGGAAAAATTACCGGATTATTCGGCGGGGGCAAATAGGCGTATTGGTGCGCTTGCAAGGAGGATTATATGAGCCGAAGATATAAGAGAATGCCCTTTATGAGGGGAGAAAACCAGGGCAAATCGGATAGTGTTGATGTTTTCAGTTCCAGCAAGGAAATCAATAGCTGGGTATTTGACTTTTTGAAGACTTACATCCACGCGCTCTATTCCGGCATACTTGCCCACCCCGGCGTAAAAATAGACTCCTTCAACGGAATGGTATCAATTGAACATCCTGTGCTCACAAAACCAAGAACCTCGTTTCAAACCGAAACAGGGCTTGTCCGCATAGAGGATAGTTATATTTATGCCCGGATCAAATACGCGGATGCGGATTATTATGTGAGTCTTTTGAGAATGCATCATGAGATAAGAGGGATTGTCCATGAAATAATCATTTCGGGAACATCACCGGAAGCAAAGCGTCCGGACGCTTTGCGGGATCTGCTTATACATGAAGCCATTAACAATTCAATGTATAAGGGGAAAATATTGCGGGTACTAGAGGCCCCGGCGGAGCGTGATGATGAGGACCCTTTTGGGCTGGGAATTGAGATAGTTAAAGACCTCGGCAATTCCGCGCTTGAGGATGTTTTTCTTCCGGCGGCGGTATCGCGGGATCTCCACCAATTTATTGAATGCGTTGGCCGGTACGGTGATCTGAATCTATCCATGCGCTATATTCTGTCCGGCCCGCCGGGCACCGCCAAAACCCAGATCGTGCGCTCCATAGCCAAAGCTTGCGAGGGGAAGGCCACTATAATACTCGCAAGCGGAGGGGATGCACGATTAAACATGTTGTTTTCGTTCGCAAATATTTTCAACCCCGCTATATTATGCGTGGACGATTTAGACCTTATAGTGGGGGATCGGACACAAACGTTTAATAAGAATGTACTTGGCACTTTTCTGCAAAAATTGGATGGTTTTGTGGAAAACCATGTTTTCGTTTTAACGACCACCAATGACAAGGCTATGCTTGATATGGCCGCCAGCCGTCCGGGCCGGTTTGACCAGGTAATTGACGTAGGCGCGCTTGAACCCAAAAATTATCTTGATTTGGTAAGACGGCGTACCGACGACCAGGAAATACTAAAACTGTTTGAAGATAGCGACGTGCTGGCACTTCTACGGGGAAAGGAAGTGGTGGGCGCTTTCCTGTCTAACCTTGTAAAGCAGGCCGTAATCCGCAAACGCACCAACGGTCGGGAAGGCCTTGATAAAGCGGAGTTGCTAGGTATTATCAATAGAACCTACCGCGGCTTCTACCAAGACACAACGAAAGCCGCCGTGGGCTTTTCCGCAGTAGTGCGGGAAGAGGCAGGATAAATATGAAGCAAATCTTTAAAATATATTGGTTTCCTGGGTTGATTGTCCTGAGTTCGGCGATGGTTTTTTACTTGTACAAGGCTTCAGGACTCACGGATATCATTCTGTTTCTCACCTATTCTGTAATCATTTGGTACAGTTGGGAAACACGCCTGCTACGCCAGGAAACCCGGAAGGCTTATGAACTGGATAATGCGCCTTTCCTCTTGGTAATAAATCTTGTCCAGAACAATGTTGCGTTGGGCCAGCCTGACGCCCCAGTTAACTTTAAGTTGCTTAATGTCGGTAAAGGGGTTGCCCTTAAAATTGTGGTTGAGTTCAGAAATACTCTTGGAACGATTGAGTTCAGCAAGGAAACCCCTGCACTTCCACCGGGTAAGCCGTTTGAATGGGCAATATCCGGAAAACAACTATGCGATGTTTCCGGGGTTCTACAGGTTTCTTTTCTTAACATCTTGGGCCAACCGTTCCGGTACGATTGGGAGATTAATTGCGGTAAAGTGGAAAATATTGAATTGATAAAGATCTTTAGCCATGCGGAAATATCTAGGAGAAAAAATCAAGAATCTGCCGGCCCGGGTTGAAGGTTAGCTGTTCCGGCTGTTGGGGGTATCCACGGAGAGAATTTTTGGGATAGATAATAGGTGTAATATCATGAGCGCCCGAAGGCCTAATAAATTCAAAGACTACACCCGCAAGGAGTTGATTGATTATTGCTGGAGGCTTTACCGAAAACATGGAATTCGTGCACTTGAATACCAACAATTGGTTAAGTCACGGGGCTTGTGTAATGCCTTTTACTTAAAGGGAATCGGACAAAAAAAACTCATTGCATATCTTGGGCTAAAGAAACAATACCAAAAGCATGTGTTCGAAACTTGGAGCTATAAGTGCGCGTCGGGTAAGATCGTAAAAAGATGGAATTGGGAAAGACTTATCCGGAGCGTTTCAAAAATTAGAAAGAAATTGGGGTATCTCCCTCCGGCTGGCTGGTTTCATAAAAACAACTTAAGTGGGATAGTAGGATCAATATATACTCTCGGTAAAACGTGGGGAGACCTTCGGGATTATTTTCATGACGAAGCCAATTCCGCATTTTTTGTGTCACGAAATGGGTTGCGTTGGAGAAGTCGTGCGGAAAAGTCTTTATCAGATTACCTTTATGCAAGGGGAGTGTCACACAAAAAAGGAAGACGTTATCCAGACGAATACACGCGTATGACTGGCAGGGCATATGGATATTATGATCTGCAATTTAAGGCGTGTAATAGGAAATGGATTGATGTCGAAATTTGGGGGGATAAACCTTTGGGGCATAATGAAGCTGACTACGCCACAAAGCGAGAACAAAAAGAACGGTTTAATGGTAGTAATCCGTTGTTTTTGGGATTACAATTTCAAGATTGTTATAGTGACTATAGTATTTCAAAGCTTCTTAAACCCTATATCGGTAAAAAAATCAATAATCTCCGAAAACATAAGCACTTTTATGATATAGGAATTGAGACGTCTCACTGGTCTGATGCCGATGAACTGCTTGAGACCTGCAAACAAATCGCAAAGACTATGCCCGGAGGGATTTTCCCCACAGAAGAGTGGCTTCGGAAAAGAGGCAAATTCACAAATCGAAAGGGTTTCGCTTACAACACTGTCGCAATCTATATACAGAAATGGTTTAGGGGGATAAGACAACTCCGTTTCGCGCTTGGCCAACCGGAAGAAAGCACGACTGCATGGACTAAAAAATTGTTGGTCAAGGAACTCGCAAAGTGGCATAGAACCCATAATTGCTCTCCTGGAGCATTTGTCACTGCTTGGAATAGACGTGGTAAGCCAGATTCAGGGAAAGATGTGGCAAATTGGGCATCGTGCTTGGGTGCCGCAATTCACAAATATTTTGACTCAACAAAATCTGCATATTCTGCTGTGTGTAAAACACGAAAAATCTAATCAAGGAAAAAGGGGCTTTAGCGGAGGAATCTGTATCAGAGGCAGACGGTGGTTCGCCTTGCCGGTAATTTAAACATAGTTCGGAACGGGGGGAATTAATATGGGGGAAAAGAAAAAAATTACTATAGACCTGATAAAAAACGTGGTGGCTGATAAATATGGCGTTGACCACAGCTGTCCGGGGAAAGTTTTAAACTGGGGTGGGGTGTAAACCGAGTCGGACCTTAGAATAGGCCAAATCTCCTATGAGAAAGGGATTTTATGTCAATTTAGCGGTGCTGTCCGGTAAGGCGGCAAAACCGGGAAATGCAGAATCATGTCCATTTTGGGGGATGGCTTGCGTCGTTGAGCGTTTTAAAAGTCAAGCATGACGGTTTCCGCAGGGAAATACGCATAAATACGGCTGTTTACGCCAATTTTTTGTGATATGTGGCGGAATTTCCCCGGACAGATGTGGGCGTTGACGCAAAGGATTTTAGCTCTAAAGAGCGTGTGGAAGCGTCTGCCCGATCGCGTAAAATAGCTATCTACCTGGCCTGCGAATTATGCGGCCTTAGTGCAGCTAAAGTAGGAAAGGCCTTCAATCAAAGCCTGATTGCTGTTGCGTTTGCAAAGAAGATTATATTGCGTGATATGCGGGAGGATACTCGTTTTGCCGAGACTATATTCCAATTATCAAACAAAATAGAGGCAAAAAATTCTCCAAGACCTCAGGGGTTAGAAAGGCCTGGAAAATCGATTAAGGTTAAAGTCAGTGTTCAAAAAGACGGGCCGCGCGAGATTATTTTAACCGACTGCAAAGGTGGCGTTGAGGACAAGACTTACTACTACAACATCATTGACTATGAAGGAGACATGTCCGACTATGTTAACATCACCCGCCATAAAACGCCGACTGGCGCCATTCGGGAAGCGAAGCGGTTCGCTTTGGACCGGAATTGGGCTGGGCCCGGGACTAACGCGGTTTACGCCGGAATGCCGCCTATGATTGTGCGGACAGTTAAATTTGTGGAAATGCACCGAGTTGAGGTTAAATGCCCTGCTCTGAAAAGACCCGTTTTTCCACGCGAGGAGCCGATAATAGGTAAAGACGGAGAGCTTGATTTTAAGAGAATGTGTAAGAAGCGCGATGCAGATGTTAAAAAATTCTGGAAGCAGTTCAGAAACTCTAAAGAACCGAATGAAGGCAAACCGCACCCCAGAATAGGTGCTCTCCCACGCCCGAAGGTCTAATAAATTTAATAAAAATCTTTCCGGCATGACTTTAGGGGAGCAAAATCGGGGACATAATATCTTGGATTATCGTCAGATAATGGTTGCTGCTTTAAAACCGCAAAAGAGTCTGTGTGCAAACATAACTTGCAGCGGAATGAATATGGAAAACCAGGAAAAAACTGCGGCGCTTATTTCCCGGCTTGAAGAAGAGAACGCCGTGCTGAAAAAACAGGTGGAACTGCTTAGCGGTGGGAGGAAACCCATAACTAATGTCGAAACCCAGATAAAAATAAGAGGCCGTTCAATAACTGTTGCCGTTGAAGGGCTATCGCCGATAGAAATAAGTTCAATAGCCTGCCAAGTTGAAGAAAGAATAAAGCGGATAGAGGAAAAAACAGAAGTGGCCGACACCGCTAAGTTGTGCGCCCTTGCCGCCTTTGAATTTGCCGTCGAACTATATAATTCAAAACAAAAAGTCGAAGTCAGTCGGATTTGTGAAAAATGAAATCTTCCAAGTTATAGATGGCGCAAACCGCATCCCGGAATAGGTGTTTTCTAATAAAAAAACCAAAAGGAAAAAACTTTTCGGGCATGACTTCGGTAAGAAGCTTGCCGTTGAAATAAACACGCGAATTGTTCTTTTGACGCCGGACTTTGCTCCTCCAAAGACCACGTTGGCGGATTTTGTGATAATGGTACAATAGTATACCCCCTTGCATTAGCAGGGAGCCCCCCTGTGAATTGCCATTGAAACAGGCCGCGCTGATTTGCTATCATTACCCTGCTATGAATACATATGAATTGATGGTTATTCTTAATCCCCAGGTTTCCGACGCCGAAGTTAATGAAATTGTGGACAAAACCAAGAAGATAATTACCGACGAGAAGGCGGAAGTTCTCGCGGAAGACAGGCTTGGCCGCAAAAAGTTTTATCACCAGGTGGGAAAACACCGCGACGGCTACTATGTTTACATAAAAGTGAGAGCCGAAGCCGCCTCCGTTAAGACCATAAACCGCAATCTAAAGCTTCAGCAGCATGTTCTGCGGTCCATGACGCTTAAAGCCGGGCTTGAACCCGCCAAAAAAGCATAACGGCGCAATGCGCCGTTATGCTCAAGTCTCAAGTCACAAGCAAGAGGGTTAAGGGAAAATAAGGGTATATGGTGTTTTTTGCCTTTACCTGTGACATGAAACCTGTGACTTGTGACTGCGCAAGCGAGGGGCAATCAGGTGAATATTAAGATTCCTGAACAGAATTACGTGGTTATCGCGGGCAGGCTTACCCGCGACCCGGAACATCGGATGACGCAGAAAGGCGCCGGCTGCTGTTTTTTTGATGTGGCAGTAAACCGTCGGTATAAAGACACGGTCACCGGCGAGTGGAAAGACGATGTTACATATGTGCCTGTAACCACCTGGGGGCCCATGGCCGACCGCTGCAAAGAAAAACTTCAAAAAGGCAGCCCCGTGCACGTGGAAGGGCGTTTAACCGGCGCCGATTATGTAGATAAGGCCGGGCAGAAACGAAAGGTTTTAAAAGTGACAGCCAGACGTGTGCAGTTTTTAGCCATGGCCTCCCCGGCTCCTGAGCATAGCGACGGAGTTGAAACAGCGGAAACGGAGGAGCAAAACGGCGTTCAGGCTAAAGGAAGTTTCTCCGGTATAGACGAAGTGCCGTTTTAGGATTGTAAGCTGGTAGGCCGGTAAGCTAGTAGGCTTTAAAAAGCATACCAGCATACCCGCCTGCAAGCCTACTAGCAATCATTCCAGGAGACTTGTAAACTATGGACAACAGAGAACAGAATATTCCAAGACCGGCCGCAAACCCCGGCGGGAACGCGGGCGCGACGGGGCCGTCTGGCGCCGGCTTGCCGCCCCATTCAGCGGGGCCTTCGCATGGCCCCTCGGCCAATAGAAGGCCGCCCAATAGGCGGCATTTCGCGCCCCGCAGGAAAGTATGCAGGCTTTGCGCCGAGCATATCGCTCATATCGATTTCAAGCAGGGGCAGATCGTAAAAAGCTTTTGCAGCGAATCCGGCAAAATTCTCTCTCGCAGAATTACCGGCGCCTGCGCCAAACACCAGCGCCAGATAATGAGAGCGGTTAAAATAAACCGTAACCTTTCTCTCATGTCCTACGACGGTTGACGTTGACAGATAAGTCGTTAGCCACGGAAAGCAAGGGAAGGCCAAAGAAGGCAACCGAAAGTAAACCCCGGAACTTTCCGTGGCATTCAGTAGCGTTCAGTGCCTTTCAGTTGCTATCAGTTTAAAAATAAACGGAGCTCTTTTTATGAAAGTTATACTTAAGAAAGATGTTGGCAATATCGGCAGGATGGGTGAAATTAAGCAGGTTAAAGACGGTTACGCCCGTAATTTTCTTTTGCCGCGCGGCTTGGTTGAACTGGCCACCGAAGGCACCCTCAGGGCCTGGAAAAACAGCGAGGTGAAGCGTTCAAAGCGCGTGGACCAGGAAAATGCCGTCCTTCAGGAAACCGCTAAGCGCTTGGCCGCTATCACGCTCTCATTCTCAAGGCCGGTATCAGAAGACGGAGTGATGTTCGGCTCGGTAGCCAAGAGCGACATCATAAAGAACCTGCAGGCTGCCGATGTCAAGATCCACAAAGACATGATAAAGCTGCCGGCTTCCATAAAGGCCGTGGGTAATTTTGAAGTGGAAATAGTGCTTAAAATGAATATCGCCGCCAAAATAAAGGTCGTTGTTTCCGCTCAGAGCAAATAAGCGTAAATTAAAGGTTACGGGTAGCAGGTTACAGGCAGAAAATATTAAGGCCTTCCGGGGTTTATTCCGCATAACATCTTTGCTTTTACCTGCAACCTGTCACCTGCGACCTCTCAAAAATGAACACAACCAAGGTGCCTCCCCATTCGCTTGAGGCGGAAATGGCCGTTCTGGGCGCCATGCTTATTTCCAAGGAATCGGTGGAAACAGTAAGCGAAATCCTGCAGTCCAAAAACTTTTATAACGATTCCAACCGCAAAATTTTTGAAGCTGTGGGAGCGCTTTACTCAAAAAATCAGCCGATTGACATAGTAACGCTTACCGAAGAGCTTAAAAAATCCGGCAGTCTTGAGGACCTGGGCGGGCAAAAGTACCTGGCTGACCTTATGGAAAAGGTCTCAACTCCGGCCCACACCCAGGCTTACGCCCAGCTGGTAAAAGAAAAAGCCGTCCTGCGCGAACTTATCCGTGTGTCCACCGCGGTGATAGAAAGGTCTTTCTCAAGTCCTGAAGACGTAAGTCACCAGCTTGATTACGCCCAGGAAGAGATACTCTCCGTGGCCCAAAACAGCACGGACCACGGTTTTGCCTCCGCCGAGACGCTTGCCAAAGAAGTGCTGGAGCGGCTTGAGAAATTTTACGGCACCCACTCCTCAGTAACCGGCGTACCAACCGGCTTCAGCAAGTTTGACGACATGACCGGCGGCCTGCAGAAAAACGACCTTATAATACTGGCGGCCCGCCCCAGCCAGGGCAAAACCGCCATGGCGCTTAACATGGCTTACCACGCGGCCGTAGAAAAGAAGATTCCGGTGGCCGTGTTTTCGCTTGAAATGGATAAGCACGCTATTTTTCAAAGGATGCTTTGCGGCGCCGCCAGGGCGAACCTTTTGAATGTGCGCAGGGGCTATTTCCCCAGGGAAATATGGAGCGAGCTTACGCGATATTCTTCCGTAATTTCCGAGGCCCCGCTTTGGATAGACGACTCGCCGGGCCTGAACATTCTTGATATCCGCACGCGCGCCCGCAAGCTGATGAGCCAGCTTAAAAATCAGAACAAGGAGCTTGGCCTCATTATAATAGACTACCTTCAACTGATACGCGGCACCGGCCGAATTGAAAGCCGCCAGCAGGAAGTGTCGGAAATTTCCCGGCTTTTAAAGGACCTTGCCCGCACGCTTAAAGTGCCGGTGCTCGCCCTTTCGCAGCTTAATCGCCGCAGTGAAGACAAAGCGCGCGAAGGCAACCGCCCTCAGCTTTCCGACCTGCGCGAGTCGGGCTCGCTTGAGCAGGACGCTGATGTAGTGGCGCTTATACACCGGGAAGAATATTACAAAAAAGACGACCCCACCCTTAAAAATAAAGCCAAGATTATCATTGCCAAGCAGCGGAATGGCCCTGTGGGCGATGTGGACCTTAATTTCTTCTCTGAATACACGCGCTTTGACGACCCTGCCCCCCCTGGCATGGAGCCGATTCCCGAAGAAGCGGTGTTTTGATGACAGGGTAGAGGGTGCGGAAATAATAAACTCCTTATTCTAAGTTTTAAGTTCACAGTTCTAAGTTTTAAGTTCTAAGTACTAAACTCTAAGCTCTATTCCTTGCTCTTCCAATGAAAGTTCACAGGCCGACTACAGCTGAAATAAGTCTTCCGGCGTTAGAGGCCAACCTCCATAAAATAAAAAAAACCGTGGGTGACAAAACCCGCCTGATGTTTGTTGTAAAGGCGGACGCCTACGGCCACGGCGCGGCGGCCGCGGCTGTTTTTGCCGAAAAGGAAAAACTGGCCTGGGGTTATGGTGTGTCGTCGGTGGAGGAAGGGCTCGCGCTGCGCAGGGCGGGCATTAAGTCGCCGGTGCTGGTGCTTGGCAGCCTTTATCCGTTTGAAAGCTTTGTTGAGGCCATACACGCGGACCTGGCGCTTACGATTTCAAGCCTTGAAGCGGCGTGTCAGGCGGTTTCGGCTTCAAAACGTCTTGGTAAAAAAGCCTGGTGCCACGTGAAGCTTGAAACCGGCATGGGCCGTATAGGGGCTAGAAAACCTTCAGTTATTAAAATTTTTAAGGAGCTTGGCGCTTCAAAGACCGCCGCGGCCGCCGGGCTTTATACCCACCTTTCAAGCTCCGACAGCGACCCGCAATTCAGCGCCCGGCAGCTTGAATATTTCCGCCAGACCGTTATTGAGCTTGAAAAATCAGGAACGCGCGCGCTTATAAAACACACGGCCAATTCATTCGCCGCGCTAAATTATCCGCAAAGCCGCTGGGACATGGTCCGGGTGGGACTTGCCGCTTACGGCTGCATGGAAGGTTTTCAGGCCGCGCTTACTCTGAAAACCAGGATAGTTTTTATAAAAACGGTGCGCGAGGGGGCTTATATAAGCTATAACAAATCTTTCAGGGTCCGCGGCCCGATGAAAATAGCCACCCTGCCTATCGGTTACGGCGACGGCTACACACGCGCCCTGTCAAATAAAGCCGAGGTGCTTGTAGGCGGCCGTCGCTGCAGGGTGGTTGGCAACATAACCATGGACATGCTGATGATTGATGTCACCGGCGTAAAAGAGGCCGCGGTGGGAGATGAAGCCGTTTTAATAGGCCGGCAGGGCAGGGAAGAGATAACGGCGCGTGAGCTGGCCCTAAAGGCGCTTACGATTCCCTACGAAATTACCACGCTGATAACCGCCAGAGTGCCGCGGGTGTATGTGGGTTAGGCTGCCCGCCAAACAGCCCGGCGGGTCCGCCTTTGGCGGAAAGGCTGAAGGCTGTAGGGTGTTAGTCGCTGCAGACTGAATACTTTCGTAAGTCTGAGTCTCTTCTCCAACAGTGAGGCGATGCCGCTTTGTGGTTTTCACTCCTTCCAACTACTGAGAGAACACCGCTGTAGCGGTTTCTTCTTCAACTGCAATTTTCGGGTTAGATAGATTGCTCGGCATTTGTTTTTTTACACATGCTGAAGCCTTATAGAGCACGATTATAACACCAATATTGGGGGGGCAATGGAAATAATAAACGATGAAGTTTATAAAAAATGGCATGAAACCTACGTAAAATGCACCACCGAAAAAGAAAAGGTCGAAAGTGCTATGACAAAAACAATTTTAAAACTTCAGAAACATGATTCTTTTTTGGATATCGGCGCAGGGGATGGGGATTTGACTTTTCGATTGGCTAAGTTTTTTAAAAAAACAGCCGTTGTTGAACCTAATAAACAGGTGAAAAATATTTTTGAGTCGAAAGGAATTGAATTTATTAACGGATACTTTGAGACTGTGGCATTCGGAAAACAAAATTTTGATTTTATTCTTTGCAGTCATGTGTTTTGGCTTGTAAAACGGGAGAAACAGGCTGGTTTTATAAAAAAAATATATAGCCATCTGGCCCCAAACGGGAAGATGGCTATTATTATGGTTTCTCCGTTCGGACAATCACATGATTTTTATAAGAAATTCTTTTTCGGATATAGTACTACAACACATGATATATTGAAGGATTTACATGATATGGGGATATCCGCGGAAGTTGTGCCAATAAGCTTTAATTTTAAGACTAAATCATTTAATGATTTTTTTAATATTTGTAAATTGTTTACCCTTGAGAGTTGGCTGCATCCGGTAAATATTTCAGATGATAAAATTAAGAAAGAAATTGGCAATGTTGATAAATATACGGAACTGAAACTTAAAGAAATAGCCGATTTTATTGATGGGAATTGTGCTCGTAATGGGGAATATATTATGAATGAGGAAATAGATGTCTTAGTGATTGCAAAAGAATAATTATAAACCAATGGTATAATACTAAAAGCTTTTAAAGTTCCGGCTGAATTTATGTCAAGTCTGGAGGCTTTCCCAAAAAGCACGCCGATTTACATAGATTCCGAACTTGGCGAAGGAGTGAAGGGCGAGGATATAGCCAAAACCATTCACGCCTGTGGCTTTGAAACCATTTACCTTGAAACCGGCCATCCGCCGGAACGTTTTGCCGGAATGCCCTGGATAAAAGAAGTTATAAGTAAAGATCCGCCATGGGGCAATGACAGTGAGCAGTAATCAGCAGACTGACTATGGAAAGGCACAAAGGGTCAAAGGCACCGAGGCACTAAGTGAAGGAACTCCTTATAACTCTGCCACTTTGTGCCTTTGAACCTTTCGTCCCTCGTTAACTTATATGAAACACCGGTTTACGGAATATGTGGGCAGGGAATTTATAAGCCTGGCTGAAACCATGGGCACTGCGGCGCTTATGCTTAAGTCCGTGGTCTTCTGGCTTTTTCGGTCCAGGTTTGAGGCGGGGGAAACGGCCAAGCAGGCCGTTACAATAGGCGTGGATTCACTTATTGTGACCGCACTTACCAGTTTTTTTACCGGCATGGTACTTTCCCTTCAGACCGGTATCAGTTCCAAAAACCTTTTCAATGAACCGCTTTATATCGGCACCATGGTAGCATTCTCCATGGTGAAGGAACTGGGGCCTGTGCTTACCTCTATAGTGGTGGCCGGCCGCGCCGGCGCCGTGGTTACTGCCGAGATAGGCACTATGAAAGTGACCGAGCAGATAGACGCGCTCTATACCCTTGGCACCAACCCCACCCGGTATCTGCTGGTGCCGCGCTATATAGCCTTCATGATCACTCTACCGCTGCTCACGGTTTTCGCGGATTTTATAGGCATTATCGGCGGCTGTCTGGTGGGCATGGTGAAGCTGGGTATTCCGAGTTCTGTGTACTTTGACGATGTTTTCAACTTCCTTAAGGTGTCTGATTTCTTGCACGGTTTCCTTAAAACTTTCTTTTTTGCTTTTATGATAGCCACGGTGTCCTGTTATAAAGGACTGAACACCAGGGGCGGAGCTGAGGGTGTGGGGAAGGCTACCACGGAAGCGGTGGTTACCAGCATGGTGCTTGTAATGGTGCTGGACTATTTCATAAGCGCGGCGCTGGTGGCGGTGGGCATATGATCCCACCACCCGCCTATTCGCCTGCGGCGAATATTAATTTAAATTTTGAGGCGGCCTGTGGCCGCAGGCAGGTGGTGGGATGATTGAAATAAGGAATTTAAATAAGTCTTTTCCTGATAAACAGGTGCTCAAAAATATTTCCGTGGACATAAAAGATGGGGAGCTTTTCAGCGTAATTGGCCCATCGGGCATAGGCAAGAGCACATTCATAAAATGCATTATCCGGCTTCTTAAGCCGGAGAGCGGGGAAATAGTGGTGGACGGCCAGGACATCGGCCGGACTTCCGACGAGTTTAAGCTTGCGCGCGTGCGGCGCAGTTTCGGTTACCTGTTTCAGGAGGGCGCGCTTTTTGATTCGCTCACGGTGCTTGAAAATGTGGCTTTCGGCCTTAAATATCTTACCGATATCCCCAAAAGCGGGTACGCAAAAATAGTCAGGGAAAAGCTGGCGCTGGTGGGCCTGAAAGATGTGGAAAATTTGAAACCCGCTGAATTGTCGGTGGGCATGAAGAAGCGCGTGTCGCTTGCGCGCTCCATAGCGGCGGAACCCAAATACATACTTTACGACGAGCCGACCACCGGCCTTGATCCTGTGACCACGGGAATGGTGAAGGACCTTATACTTGATATGCGCGCCAAACTTAATATCACCACGGTGGTGGTTACTCACGATTTAAACCTGGCGCTTGAAATTTCAAGCCGGGTGGCCATGCTTTACGGGGGTGAGTTCGTCGAGGTGTCTGAACCCGCAAAGTTCCGCCGGTCAGAAAACAAAGGTGTAAAAGAATTCATGGAAATTTCCCATCTCTCCAGGAAATAGCCGGTATTATCCACAAGTTATCCACAACTGTTAATAGATTTATGACTTTATCGAAAAATGCTTGTTTTTTATGCATTTTACCTGTTGATAACTTTATTTCCCGGCATAAATAACTCAAAAAAGCAGGCATTTGTTGAGGAAAATATTACAATCGTACTATTAGCCGGAAAATTGCAGTTAAAATCGTCCGCTTTAGGCGGACGAACGCTGAAATAACGGCGAGTTTTTCCGGGTTAAACTAGCGGCTACGGCGCGGCCTGCACGCATGCCCCTGTAAAACCCCTGCAAAAATTGCTATTTTATACACTGGGCCGTGGTAAGTTAATAGGAAAGCATGAACAGCGAGATGAAAGTCGGGGTTTTTGTTCTGGCGGGCGCCATACTTTTTGGAGCCGCCGTATTCCTGCTTGGCGACTATTCCTTCCAAAATTATTACACCGTTTACGCCGAGTTCTCGGACGTGGCGGGACTTCCCGACAAGGCCACGGTTAAGCTCTCCGGAGTGGAAGTGGGGAAAATTAAAAAAATATTTCTCAGGGAAAATAAAGTGATAGTGCAGCTAGCCATTAAGGAAGGTGTAAAAATTTACCGCGACGCCCGCTACCTTGTGGGTTCCACCAGCGTTATTGGTTCCAAGTTCATGGAGATAGACCAGGGTACTCCGGCGGCCGGCGTGCTTAAGGCGGGGGAAACTGTGCGCGGCGAAAACTCGCTGCCGCTGGACAGGGCCATGACCAAGATGATGGAGGATCTGCAGAGCCTTATAAAAGACGTGCGCGGAGACGGCAACCTGTCGCAAAACCTCAACGGCATCATGACTAATTTGCGCGAGGTCACGGCTAATTTAAACGAGCTGGTGTCCGATTCGCAGCCTCACGCGCAGAAAATGATGGAGCGCCTGGACTCAATTACCGCCAGACTTGACGACATGCTGTTAAAGACCGACGCCATAGTGGACAAAATAAATAAGGGAGAGGGCGCCCTGGGGGCGCTGGTATCCGATAAACAGATGAAAGAGAATGTGACCTCCACTCTTAACAATTTAAAAGACGCGAGCGCCTCGGTAAAAAACGTGGTCGGGCGCATAACCGGTTTTAAAACCTACTGGCGCTGGGATTGGAAATATGAACCCGCGGCCAAGGCTTCAAGAAGCGATTTTGGCGTCAGGATCTATCCCAGGGACGGGCGTTATTACTACGTGGGCGTGGCGAATATTATAAACTCGAAAGACATGGCCCGCGGCACAGATTACGAAATAAAAAACACTGTGGACGCGCAGATGGGTTGGGAGGCAAGAGGCTTTGATCTGTACGCGGGTTCTGTGCGCGGCTCAGCCGGCGCCGGAGTGCGCTGGCAGCCTTTTTATTACAATTCCACATGGGATAGAGTCAGCCTGCTGTTCGAGGCTTCGGAATTTACCCGGAACCGTTACATTAAAAACAGGTATTTCAATACTCCGCGCTATGACGCCGGCGTGACTGTCGCGCTTAATAAATATATTTCGGCCTGCCTGCGTTTAAATGACATGAACGAGGTAAAGCGCCTTGATTATATCACCAAAGTTGCCTTTGAGGACAAGGACATCTCCTATCTTCTCGGTCTGGTCACTTTAGGATCAGCAGGCAAGAAGTAGGAGAGTGGCGGGGAAGAAGCGTAGCGGCTTAGGGAGTGGAGTCTAGAGGCGGAGTTTCTTAAATTTCAATGCCTCCACGCTTCTACGCCTCTACGCTTCCAGCTTTTAAAGTTTTTTGTTATGAAACTGAAAACAATCTACCGCTGCCAGGAATGCGGCCAGGCTTCGGCCAAGTGGATGGGCCAGTGCCCGGCCTGCAACGGCTGGAACACCTTTGTGGAAGAGGCCGAAGAAGTGCTTTCAAAGGCGGCGGCTAAATCCCGCGGGCTTACCGAATTTTCAAGCGACCCGGTAAGACTTTCACAGGCGGGCGCGGCAAGCCAGAGCGCCATTGCCACCGGCATAACAGAACTTGACCGGGCGCTTGGCGGCGGCCTTATAGCCGGCCAGGTGCTGCTGCTCGCGGGTCCCCCTGGCATAGGAAAGTCCACTTTAATGCTTGAAACCGCGAAGGCGCTGGCTTCCGGCGCCTTCAAGAGCGGCGAGTTGTTGTATGTTACCGGTGAAGAATCCATAGAGCAGGTGGGATCAAGGGCTTCGCGCCTTGGCGCTGTGGCGGAGAATATTTATCTGCTGGCCGAAACCAACCTGGCCCGGGTGCTTGAGGCTTTCAATAAAATAAAACCGGCCGCGCTAATAATAGACTCAATACAGACCATGTACCACCCTGATTTTGTGGGCGCGCCGGGCTCCGTCGGCCAGATACGGGAATGCGCCTCGGAATTGCTTAAAACGGTGAAGGCCAGGGGAACGCCGCTTTTCCTGCTGGGCCATGTTACCAAGGAAGGGACGCTCGCTGGCCCGAAGGTGCTGGAGCATATAGTTGATACCGTGCTTTATTTTGACGCTGAGAAAAACAATATTTACAGAATCCTGAGGCCCCACAAAAACCGCTTCGGCGCCATAGATGAAATAGGTATTTTTGAAATGGGCGAAAAGGGCCTTAAGTCCGTTTCAGACGCTTCGGCGCTTGTAGCGGAAACAAACCGCGAGCGCGCTTTGGCGGGGCGGGCTTTTTCAGTGGCCTTTGAAGGCTCGCGTCCGATACTTGCCGAGGTGCAGGCGCTGGTTTCAAGATCTTATTACCCGTTCCCCAGGCGCACTGTTACCGGCATGGATCTAAACCGCGCCCAGGTGCTGCTCGCGGCTGCCGAGAAGAATGTGGGGTTGCGCCTGGACAACATGGATGTTTTCGCCTCTTTCCAGGGCGGCCTTAAAATAAAAGATACCGCGCTTGACCTGGCTTTCTGCGCGGCGCTTATCAGTTCGGCAAAGGATATAGAGCTGCCGGGCGACTGCTTTTTTGCGGGGGAAGTAGGGATACTCGCTCAATGTTCAAATCCCGGTTTCGTATCAAGGCGCCTGGCCGAAGCCGAACGGCTGGGTTTTAAAAAGGCCTTTATTCCGAAGCAATCAGTCAAAGAGGCCGCTAAGTTTAAGAACCTCGGTCTTTTTCCTGTGGAGGATTTGGGAGCTCTGAATTCCGAGCTCATGAAGCTTGCGCCGGGTGTTAAGAGCAGGGCGTGAAATTGCGATAAGGCGTAAGCTATAGATAGAAAGACTGCCATAAGTTCTAAGCCGTAAGCCATATGGTCCTTTACAGGAGTTCCTTATAAGTTTACGGCAGCATTCTTTTGTTAGTTCGCGCGACTTAAGGAGAAAAAATGATTATCTGGATATTTAGGGTTATAGCTTTGGTCGGCACCCCGGTGCTTACGTATCTGACGATAGCAAAAGATATAAAGGGCGCGGCGCTCGGGTTTTTTATAGGCCTTGTTATCATAGGAGTGGAATATGTTTTTGAAAGCGTCAGCCTGTTCTCTCTTATTATCAGTATAATCGGCGCAGTGGTGGGTATAATTGTCTCAAAACTGCTGGACTATACCGTGTTTCAGATAGGCAATGACGGGCTTAATCAAATCTGGCAAACCTACAACGGCATTATCCGTTACGCCCTTGCGCTTCTGGGTATGATAATAAGCATCAGGAAGATCCCCGAAATAGACGACCTTGACAAGAATATCCTTTCATTGGGCAAGCGCTCGGGCAGGAATATAAAAGTGCTTGACCTGTCCGCCATAGTGGATGGGCGTATACTTGACATCTGCGAAACGCATTTTATTGCCGGTTCCGTGGTTACGCCGCGTTTTGTAGTGCAGGAACTGCACGCGCTGGCGGAATCGGGCGAGCCGATAGCACGGGCCAAGGGCCGGCGCGGGCTTGATATTCTAGCGCGCCTGCAGGAGTCAAAAGAAATGCCTTTCCGCGTAATAGACCGCGACATAAAAGAACTGGCGGATAGCTCCCTTAAAGTCGTGCGCATAGCGCGCGAGCTTGGCGCCGCGGTTATTACCACGGATTTTAATATCAATAAGCTGGCCGCGCTTGAAAACCTTGTGGCGCTGAATATTAACGATCTTACCGTAGCGTTGAAACCGGTGGTCCTGCCCGGGGAAGATATGTCGGTGTTCGTGATGAAAGACGGCAAGGAAAAAGAGCAGGGTGTCGGCTACCTTGACGACGGCACCATGATAGTGGTGGAGGACGGCCGCGATTTTGTGGGTAAGAAAGTGGACGCGACCGTGCAGTCTATTCTGCAGACCTCGCAGGGCCGGATAATATTTGTCAGGGTAAAGGGCTCGCGGGCGCCCGGTAGGACCCAGTGACCAGTAACCGGTAACTGGTGGCCGGTAATTGGTAACCAGTTTACTGGTGCATTAACAATAAAATGGGGAAGGAAAACAAGAAAAAGCCGCGGGCAGCGGCCCTTATACTCGCGGGAGGCGCGGGCTCGCGCATGGGTTCGGACAAGCAGTATCTGAACCTGTGCTCAAAGCCCATGATAGAGTGGACAGTTTCCGCTTTTGAGGATAGCGCTCTGTTTTCTGAAATTATTCTTGTTCTAAGTCCTGAGAACATTAAAAAGCACGGCGCGTGGTGGAAAGGCCGGGGAGTGAAACTGGCGGGTGCGGGCTCAAGCCGCATGGGTTCGCTTGAAAACGGATTTAAGAAAGTTTCCGCACGTTCCGTTATTGTGGCCGTTCACGACGGAGCCCGCCCGCTTGTGAGCCGTGAAGTGATAGCCGAGTGCCTCGCACGCGCGTTCAAAACAGGCGCCGCCGTGCCGGGCGTGGCGCTTAAAGACACGGTTAAAAAGCTTTCAAAGGACGGCAAAAACTTTGAAGCCACGCTTGAGCGCGGGGCCTACATGGCGGTGCAGACGCCACAGTGCTACAGGCGTTCCCTGTTAAAGCGGGCGCTTGATACGCCGGGCGCCCGAAGGGATTGCACCGACGATTCCCAGCTGCTTGAAGTTCTTGGCGTAAAGCCCGCCGTGGTGATTTCTAACTATTCAAACCTGAAAGTTACCACTCCCGAAGATTTAATAATAGCGGAGGCTCTTATGAAAGTAAAGGAAACAGTCAAGCGCGCTCAGCCGCGCGCGAGGTTCGGTTTCGGCTATGATATCCACCGCCTGGCCGGCGGCAGGCCGCTTATAATGGGCGGCGTGAAACTTGACTATTCAAAGGGCCTGCTTGGGCATTCCGACGGCGACGTGGTCCTGCACGCGGTTTGCGACGCGCTTCTGGGCTCGGTGGCCGCGGGCGAGATAGGCGTTTATTTTCCGCCCACCGACCTCACCATAATGGGTATTTCAAGCGTGGATATAGCGGAAAAAACCCTTAAGATCATGCAGGCCAGGAAAGCCGTAATAGTAAACCTGGACGTGACCATAGTGGCGGAAGAGCCGAAAATGAAACCTTATTATGAGCTTATAAGAAAATCGCTCGCTAAAATTTTCAAGCTTGAACTTGACAGCGTGAACATCAAGGCAAAAAGCCGCGAGGGTCTTGGCGAGGTGGGCCGCGGCGAGGCCATCGTCTGCTATGCGGTAGCAAGCGTGGTTAAGTGATGATGGATAGCAACGGAAAGCTAAAAAAAGCAACAGAAGGCAACAGAAGGCAACAGAAAGCAACAGAATGTAAGAAAAATCCTTCTTCCGAAACCTTCAGTTGCGTTCCGTCGCTTTCAGTTGCGTTCCGTTGCTTTCTTTGGCCTTCCTTGGCTTTCTTGTGCTTTTTTTGCGCCTGCAGCGCGCCTGAACCAGGCGCTCCCGCCCCCGCGCGGGAGAGAGCGGTGGTTTTTAAAACCCGCCTCTACGCGCTTTCTAAAACCTCCGACCCGGACCTTGAAATTGCTTTACCGGACATAGTAGCCGAAAGCCACAATTACGCCTTTAAAAAAGCGGGCGCGCCGGCGGACGCCGGTTTCAGCTATACGCTTGCCCCCAGAGGAGCGGTGTATCCTTTCTCGGAAATGGAAGTGGCGTGCGTTATAAGGGAAAAATACGCTTCCCGGTACGGCGCGAAGCTTTGTTCCGTCTTTTTTTTCGACCTCGGCAAAAAAATAAAAAATATTTTACAGAAACCGCCCTCCACCGGGCTTGAAGAACCCTTAAAGGACAGGTAATATGGGCTTTACCGTTTATAACACGCTTACCCGCAGAAAGGAATTATTTAAGCCTTTAAAAGATAACACCGCCGGTATTTACACCTGCGGCCCCACGGTGTATCTATTCGCGCATATCGGCAATATGCGCACATACATCTTTGAGGACGGCCTGGTGCGCGCGCTGAAGTTCTTCGGCTACAGTGTAAAACGCGTGATGAACATCACCGACGTGGGGCACCTGGTCTCGGACTCCGATGAAGGCGAAGATAAGATGGAAGTCGGCGCCCGCCGCGAGGGCAAGTCCGCCTGGGACATAGCTAAATTCTACACGGAGGCTTTTTTTAAGGATTACAAGGCGCTCAATTGCCTTATGCCCGACGTGCTGTGCCCGGCCACGGAATATATCAGGGAAATGATAGAACTGGTGCTGGCGCTTGAGAAAAAAGGTTTTACCTACCGTACAGGCGACGGGGTATATTTTGACACGGCCAGGCTGCCGGATTACGGGAAACTTGCCGGCAAAAGCCATATGGAAGGGATACAGGAGGGGGCGCGGGTTGAGGTTAACGCCGAAAAACGTAATCCTCACGACTTCGCGTTGTGGAAATTTTCCCCGGCCGGCGAGAAAAGGCAGATGGAATGGCCTTCTCCGTGGGGAACCGGCTTTCCGGGTTGGCATATAGAATGTTCCGCTATGGCTATGAAGCACCTGGGCGGAACAATAGACATCCATTGCGGCGGCGAAGATCACGTGGCAATACACCACACCAACGAGATAGCCCAGTCCGAAGCCGCCACCGGCAAGCCCTTTGCCAATTACTGGATGCACGGCCGGTTCCTTGTGACGGGGGACACCGGGAAAATGTCTAAATCCGCCGGCGGTTTCCTTACCGTTTCCACACTGCCCGAGAAAGGCTACGACCCGCTGGCTTACCGCTATTACTGTTTTCTCACCCATTACCGCAAGCAGCTTGAATTTACCTGGGAGGGGCTAGAGGCCGCCGCCCGCGGCCTGGACGGCCTGCGCGGGCTGGCCGAAAAGTTGAGGACCGAAGTCACGGGGGAGCCGCCAGCTGCGGACAGGGACGCAAAATATTTCAAGGATTTTAAAGAAGCGCTTGCTGATGATGTAAACCTGCCGGAGGCTCTGGCGGGCCTTTGGGAAACGCTTAAAAACTTCTCAATACCCGCGCCGCAGCGGCTGGCTTTCGCGCTGGCGGCGGAAGAGGTGCTGGCGCTCGGTCTTTTCTCCGCCAAAGAGCGGCAGGAACTACCGGCTGAACTGGCCGCGCTTATAAAAGAGCGTGAGGCGGCCCGCAAGGCTAAAGATTTCAAACGTTCCGACGAACTGCGCAAGGCGCTTGCCGGTAAAGGCGTACTGATAGAAGATGTCCCCGGCGGCACCAGGTGGAAACTCTCCCGCGGATAAAAAACATTTTTGCTTTATTAGCCCTTCTGTCTGGTTTTTGTGTGCAGCCGGTTCAGGTGTAGGAGGCTTCGGCGGCCCGGGCTGCCGTTCAAAATACGGCAAGTTTGAAAAACCGGGGAATCTTTGCTAAAATTGACAGATAGAGAGCGCGGGCGTGGTTCAGTGGTAGAACGCGACCTTGCCAAGGTTGAGATGTGGGTTCGATTCCCATCGCCCGCTCCAGATTTTTGTGGTATCATTCTCCGACGGTAGACTGTCATAGTCTGCCGTTTTTTATTTTATTACTGACTCCCCGGTTTTAGGGCTTGGTATCTTGGATCGGAGGAAGTTATTTTGGGTTTTAAGTAGCGTCAGGGTTTTATTTTTAAGTCCACTCCGAAGATGTGCGATATAAGGGCCGCGCGCGCCCACATGCCGTTACGCTCCTGGCGCCAGTACATGGCCCGGGGGTCCGTGTCCACCTCCGGTTCAATTTCGTGGCGGCGGGGAAGCGGGTGCATGATGACGCAGCTTTTTTTGATGATTTTCAGGTGTTCTTTTTTGAAATAATAGGGGGAATAATCCACTTTCTTTGACTCTCCGGCCTTGTCGTGTTCATCCTGTATGCGCGTCATGTAAATCGCGTCGGCTTCCCGCATTACCGAGCTGAAATCTTCCGTTTCTGTATAGGGGATAGAGTGCTTATTGAGGAATTCTAAAATGTCCGGTTCCATTTTGAACTCTTTAGGCGAAACAAAAGCCAGATTGACATTCTTGTAGTTCTTCATCAGGTAGCTGAGGCTGCGCACTGTGCGCCCGCGCTTCAGATCGCCCACCATTACTATTTTTTTGCCGTCCGGTTCGCCGTTGAAGCTGCGGTAAAGCGTGTACATGTCCAAAAGGGCCTGGGTGGGGTGCTGGTCCTTGCCGGAGCCGCCGTTGATTATCGGTACCGGCCTTCCGGTGCGGTTCATCAGCCAGGCTGCTTTTTCAACAAAGCCCGGCGCGGGGTGGCGCATTATGATCAGGTCCACATAGCTGGAGAAGGTGCGCACCGTGTCTTCCGGAGTTTCGCCCTTTACCTCGGAGGAGGTGGAGGTGTCGCGGATTTCCGAGGTTTTGACGCCGAGGATGTGGCAGGCGTTAAGGAACGACAGGAAGGTGCGCGTTGAGGGCTGGACAAAATAAAGCATTCCGCGCTTGTGGGAGAGCAGGCCGGAGACAAAGTCCGCGCCCGCTTTTTTCTGCGTAACTGCGCGCAGAGTATCGGCGGTCTTAAAAAGTTGTTTCAGCAGTTCGCGGGTCAATTGCTGGGCGAAAAGGCAATCGTAAAGGCGGCCCTCCCTTGAAAAAAAAGGGAGTTTTGAGGAAATCTCCGCGGTGTAGAATTTGTCCCAATCGGCGCCCACGCTGGTCATTTCCTTCGTTCTTTCCATGGGCATAATAGTGGATCCTTAAAGAGCTTCAGGCTTCAAGGCTGATGCTAGGATTATATAAACTCTTCCCCGCAGCTTCAACTGCTTCACTTATGGTAATATATTTTCATTATGCCCATTGGAAGAACAGCTGAATTGTCCGTTTTAAGTGAAATAAAAGGCCATCCGCTCGCGCTTTACAGCGACTTTAGACGGTTGTTCGCGGGGCGGGTGGTTTCCGCCGTGGGGGATAAGTTTTTCGCAATCTCCATCGCCTGGTGGGTGTTAAGCCAGGCAGGGGAAAACGCCAAATTCCACCTTGGGCTTGTGATGGCGGTGAATGTTATTCCTGTTGTTGTTTTCGGACCGCTGCTGGGGACGGTAGCCGACCGCTGCGATAAGAGAAAAGTCATGCTTTGGGCCGATGCCGCCCGCGCCGCGCTGGTTTTTTTGCTGGCATGGTTTTTATTTTCGGGGAACCTGACTTTGGCCCTTCTCTACGGGCTTTGTTTTGCCGTTTCCGCTTTCGGCCCGCTTTTTGAGTCGGCTGTGGCAGGTTCGCTTGTCAGGCTTACCTCGCTTGAAAAACTTTCCCAGGCGGTGGCCGCGGATTCCTCGGTGATGCAGGTTTCAAATGTCATCGGTTCGGCGCTCGGCAGCGTTTTAATGGCTGTCATCGGAGTGGCCGGGGCTTTCGCGTTTAACGCTGTTTCCTACCTGGTTTCCTTCGCGGCGGTTTTTTCAATAAAGAAGAGCCTGGCTCCGGGCATCGGTTCCGGCGCGTCTTTCTGGACGCAGTTTAAGGATGGACTTTCCTATATTTTCCGCAATAAACCGGTGCTCGCGCTTATAACGGCTTTCGCGGCCTTTAATTTTTTTGTGGGGCCTATACTCATCATCATCCCAATGCTGGTCAAGTTCACGCTCAAGGCGGGCGTGGCCTGGCTGGCTGTTTTTGAAACTTTTTTCGCTCTGGGCTCAACGCTGGTCTCGGTTCTGCTCAGTTTTAAAAAAAGTTACCGCAATATATACGGCTGGTTTTTTGTTTCGCTCCTTTTAATGGGGCTGTCCTTCCTTGGCCTTTACTTTACGGATAACAGGTATGTTATGTGCGCGCTCCTTTCAGCCGCTGGCTCGGCGCTGGGCCTTGGCAACGCGGTCGCGCTGACGCTTTTCCAGCATACGGTGCCGGAAGAGATGAAGGGGCGGTTTTTTGCCGTGCTCACCACGCTTTGCTACGCAGTGCTGCCGTTAACCTTTATGCTTAACGGGGCGCTTGCGGACATTTTCTCACCCGGCCTCTCAATACTGCTTAATTCCTGCGCGGTGCTTGCGCTGTCGTTCGCGGTGCTTTTCCTGCCCAGGATAGAGATGAAAATGGGTGGGCTGAAGGTTTAAGGCTGTCAGCCATAGCTGCTTCTTGCCTGATATTTTTAATTTTTAAAATTCCCCCAATCCTAAAAGCGGGCCAAAAATTTTCACAGACACATTGTTTCCGTAAAGTTATAATACGCGCCGATTTTTTGCGCAATGGCTGCCCGCGATTTTGGGGATAATATGTATAATTTTCAGATGGAAATAGCGGCGCCGAGAAGAAAACTTATTGCCGATTTGGGGCTTTTCTACTGCGCCGCAGTGTGGGGTTCCACTTTCATGGTTACCAAAGGGGCTCTTTCCGCTGTTAACCCCGTGACTATGGTCGGCATAAGGTTTTTTATTTCCGCGGCTTTCCTTTTGCCGTGGGTTTTAAAGCGCAAGGCGTTTGCGGCCCAGATGAAGGAAGGATTTATCCTTTCACTGCTGCTGTCGGTCCTGTATCTCACCCAGACCACCGGCCTGTTATATACCACGGCTTCAAATTCGGGTTTTATAACCGGGCTGTTCATAATTTTCATACCCGTGTTCATGTTTTTTTTCAGAAGGCAAAAGCCTTCCCGGCTGCAGGGCGTATCCGCCGCGCTTGCGGTATGCGGCATGTGGTTTTTGACGGGCGGGGTCGGCGGGTTTAACCTGGGCGACGCTCTTACGCTTATAGCCGCCGCTGCATATTCGGCGCACCTGATAATTACCGATAAATTCGTAAAAGCCGACGCCGATACCGTGATGCTAGCCTTCCACCAGTTCTGGATGGTATCGGCCATCTCTTTCGGACTGGCTTTAATAAAAGGTTGTCCGCTTGGCGTTTCAAGCCTTAGCGGCTGGGGCGTTATTACTTTTCTCGCGCTGTTTCCTACGCTGTCGGCTTTCTATATACAGATGCTCGCGCAGAAACATTCCGAACCCTTTAAGGTCGGCCTGATATTCACGCTTGAACCGGTGTTCGCGGCCGTTTTTGCCTGGACGCTTGGCGGTGAGAAGTTTTTTTGGGCCAGTGCCGCGGGCGGGTTCCTTATAGTGTCCGGTATGATAATAGGCGAACTGTCAAAGTTCAATTTCAAGCGCGCGCTTGAAAAAGAAGTGCTGCCGGTGTGATAACCGTCCGGCTGTTTGTGATGTTTTTTCAGGGAATAAGGCAAAGGTCATTCCAAAAGCGCTCACCCCAAGGTAAGAAATTACCGAAGCCCGAAAATTAAAATATTAAGAATCGTCCAGTATGCCGTTTGAAAGCCACGCTTCCATCAGCTTCTTTATTTGCGTTTGATACGCTGTTCCGGTCCGGTCGGTCTTGGCCCTGAAGGCTTCAAGAAGCGGCTCCGGGATTTTTATGCTTATCAGTTCGCTTTTCGGCCTTTCCCTGTGGGCGTGAAGTTTGCGGAAATTTTATATAAAGCGCAATGCCGGTTCAGGCTTTATGCCGCGGCATTGTTTCAGATATTCTTGGGAGAAATATTGGACCGGTTTCATTTCAGTTCCTCCTGTGCTTTAACGTCCTCCAGGTCATGGAGGCTTGCGCTCCTGCGTTTCATAGCAATAAGAGAGTCCCGGTTTAATACCGGGATTGAATGCCCGTTCGCGGCCGTCCATGCTGATCCTGACATTTCCGGCTTCCCATATAAGCCTCATGCTTTCCTCCAGGGCTTCCACGCAGAAATCGCTTTCCAGCGTGTTTGACAGCCGCCAGCTTAAAACCCGCCGGCTATACCAGTCTATGACCGCCACATGGCAGGCAAACCCATGCGCCAGCCTTACATAGGTGATATTGAAGATTATACGGGCTTTTGAAAACGAAGGATGCTCTCAAATTCCAACCGGACAGCTGTTTTGTTGATCATATATTCGTGGAGCAGCGTCTCCTGCATTTTTTTGGAATTATCTAACTGCGGTAATATGCGCTGTCTAAAAAACCTGTAAACCAGTGCGATGGTCTCCGTTCTGTTTTGTATAAACCAGTTTGTATCATCTTTTTTCAAATGTTTCGCCTGGGATAACAGCAAATCCAAAAACCGCATGCGTTCTTGCCGCCACAGCAAAAGCATGGTGTCCGGAAAATTCTGCATGTGGATTATGATCAGACACAAGCGGAGAAGAAACGCTTTGGAGAGTTCGTCGTTTTTGATGGTATAAAACGAGGTAAAAATATCCGGATGGCTTCGAATCATAGTTCCGTCTTTTTTCGAAAGATGGCACTCCGGTCCCGGCGAAAATCCGTCAAACTCCAGCTGGTGAATATTGTTTTGGGCTATCGGCGTGCCGGAGTGAGGAGTAAGTGTATGCAACTGTATAATATTCCGCCTGTTTCCGGCGAACATAACATCCAAAAGCAATTTCAGCGTTTCGCGGACATCGGATAAATCTTCTCCGGGGAATCCGACAATAAAAGATGCGGTGCACCCTATCCCGGCTTTGTTCGCATTGATTATATTTTTTATCACAAATGCCTGATCCAACATCCTTTTCCCAATAATCTTGTGTACTTTCGCGGTACCCGTTTCTATCCCTACAAATAGTGATTTGCACCCTGCTTCGGCCATTTTTTCCGTCAGATTGGAATTAAGCGCATCCACGCAGGCGCTTGTATACCATTTAAATTTCACGCCGTCGGCTTTGACCGCCTTGCAAAATTCCAGGCAAAAATCCGGTGAACCAGTAAAATTGTCAGACACAAACTTAACGTTATTTGTTCTGTACTTAGCTAAAAGCATCTTGGTTTGCTCCAGCAATTTGTGCGCGGACTTCATTCTTATGCGCGAATTCCAAAAGCGCGAAGTGGAACAATATGAACACCGATGCGGACACCCGCGCCCTGCTTCAATGAGGATAGTACCGGCGTCTGCAAGGGAAAATGGACTCAGGTCATAGGCAGGAAGCGGCAGTGAATCAAGATTTTCCACAAGAGGGGCTTGTTGATTCCTGGTAAGTTGCGAACAGTTGCGCCATACAAGGTTGGGGACATTGCTCCAATTCCTCCCATGCTCAAATTCCTTGATAAATGACTCTAAGGCCACTTCGCACTCTCCGACCATAATACCGTCTATTTCGTTATATGCCCGGAGAGTTTCTTCTGCGGTTGCGGATGCCATGGGACCGCCCATAAGCACATAGACATCGGGCCGTAACCGTTTACAGGCAATTGCCATTCTGATTGTCGCAGGATATGAATTGTATACCGTTGAAAAACCGATAATATCGGGGCGGTCGGATAACAAATAGCCTGCGAAGTTTTCTATTTTGCCTAATTGCTCCGTATCGGTGCAGATTATATTGATGTCCCGAATATTTACCTGATGCCCGCAATTTCGCGCCACGGCGGCAAGAGATATTACTCCGAGAGAATTATATAACCGTATTTGATTGTAGATTAGGGGAGGGCAGAAAGTAATGGTTGCCATAAACTATTACTAGATTAGCTATCTGCTGTGTCTAAAACTTGCGGTGGCGTATTAGCCCTAGCCTCCGATTAATGAATGCCGTGCATCCACTTCTTCAGTTTCGGGGTGATGAGAAGCAGCAGGACCGCAGCTCCGGCGGCGGTGCCGGTGGGTACCATGTAGAACAGCGTGTGGTTCATCGCGTCATAGTTGCCGGCGAAGAAGCCGCCCACGAAGTTGGCCGCGAAACTGGACATCAGCCAGACGCCCATCATCAGCGAGCCGAACTGCACCGGGGCTAGCTTTGTGACCAGGGAAAGCCCCACGGGCGACAGGCACAGTTCCCCAAGAGTGTGGAAGAAATATGCGCCTATCAGCCACATAACGCTTACCGGCCCGGACTGCTGGTACATGGCCGCGCCGGCTATCATTACCACGAAGCCGACAGCCAGCAGGCCGAGGCCCGTGGCGAACTTGACCGGGCTGGAGGGTTCTGTGCCTGTTTCCGCCATTTTAATCCACATCTTTGAGAAGAACGGGGCCATGATGAAGATCAGCAGCGGGTTGATGGACTGGAAGTAGCTGGCCGGCATCTCCCAGGTCCAGCCGAACAGGCTTATGACCCGGTTGGTCTCGCGGTCGGCGAACAGCGTAAGAGAACTGCCTGCCTGCTCGAAAGCCGACCAGAAGAAGATGGTGAAGAACACCATTATAAAGATAACGGCCATGCGTTGTTTCTCCACCGCGGTCAGCGTTGACTTTTCATGCTTTGAGGCGTAGGAATAGATCAGGCCGGTCAACACCGCAACGGCAAGCAGCACGTAGGCGTAGCGGGGTATCATTCCTTTAATGTCGTAGCCGCTGAACTGGAAGGCGCTGGCTATAAGGAAAGCCAGCACTATCCCCACAAGGACGAAGGGGACATACAGCTTGCCGCCCGGGTTCGTGGGCTTCATCCCTTTATCGCCCAGTAGGGCATGTTGTCCCCACAAATACATGACAAGGCCTAACACCATGCCCACGCCGGCCGCGCCGAAACCGTAATGCCAGCCGATCTTTTCACCCAGCGTTCCGCACACCAGCGGCGAGAAGAATGCGCCAAGGTTTATGCCCATGTAGAAGATGGTGAATCCGGCATCGCGGCGCGGGTCGTTCTGTTCGTAAAGCGAGCCCACCACGGTGGAGATGTTCGGCTTAAAGAAGCCGTTGCCCATTATAAGCAGTATAAGGGCTGAAAAGAAGAACGGCAGGGGCGAGAAGGCCATGGCGAAATGCCCCAGCGCCATCAGCGTGCCGCCCACTATTATGGATTTACGCCGGCCCAGGTAGCGGTCGGCTATATAGCCGCCCAGGATCGGTGTGAAATATACCATGCCGGTGTACCAGCCGTATATCTGGCCGGATTTTTCGGTGGTGAACATCAGGTACTTCACCATGTAAAGCACCAGCAGCGAGCGCATGCCGTAATAAGAGAAGCGTTCCCACATTTCAACGAAGAATAAAAGGAAAAGGCCTTTAGGCTGGTTTTTGTGCAGGCTCATATGCGGTTCCTCACTATTTTGCTCAGAATTTCTGGGGTTTGCCGGTTTTTCCAGCAAATCCGATTATAACTTATTTTCAGCGGTTTTTGTCAACAACCGTTTAAAACCCACAAAAAAGCGTTAAAAACCGCGTTCTCGCGGTAATATACTGTGAATTATAAACAAATCCATATATAGACAGATAAAAACGCAGGAAAAACCGCCAAATAAGCCATTTTAAGGGGGGAATTGCCGTCCTTAACTGTGCGGAGCCCTTTTTGCTCCGGTTCCGGGCTGCTGTCGGTCGGCGCCCAATGGCCCATCGGCCCCGAAATTCCTGCCCCGGTATTTTTATAAAAAATGTTTGACAAGGTCCCCGGACAATTTGGTATAGTAAATGTGTTGTCGGAGATTTTTCCGCAGAAGGCGTCCGCTAATCCAGCGGCCTGAAAATCTCTTAAAGCGGAAGTTCAGTAAAGCAAACCGCAGTTCCTCCGACGAGAAAAAAAGAGTTGACAGGTTCCGCCAAGTTTTGCTAACATTGTAGTACCAGCCGCGAACACAAGCCGCGGCAAGACAAATTACCCGTACCTGTGAAGTAGAAGCTACTAAGCAGGAAAGGGTTTGCTCTCTAAAAAATTATGTATGAATGGGCACCCTGATCGTATAAAATCAGGCGCAGGTGATAGGCCGGTGGCCGGGAAACTGACCGCCAGCCACTAATCACCGGCTACTGAGGTTTATATGGGATGATTAATCATTAAAATCCAAATTGGGTGTGAGAACTTTGCACAGACAGCATTAAAGCAAATCAGAGCCTTTAAGAACACTCCGTAAATGCTAATTGCTAATAGCGATGTTCGCTGTTAACAGTTACGGATTTTTTGGAGAGTTTGATCCTGGCTCAGAG
>Ga0154313_117_pt1 | contig 64714 bp, 53 predicted proteins | sample RifGroA2_FD_105607 | JGI IMG/M metagenome (GOLD analysis project Ga0154313, IMG submission 105607) | Elusimicrobia bacterium GWA2_51_34 | reverse complement strand
GCGCACAAACATTCAGAAATGGAGGCTTGGTTAAAAAGTTTGCGACGGAGCACCGACGGGAGATTTCATGCTCATCCTTGGATTAGAAAATGCTCAAGGAATATGTAAAAAAAATATGTAAAACGGAGAGGAAGGGATTCGAACCCTTGATACCCTTTTGGGGCATACAGACTTTCCAGGTCTGCGCCTTCAACCGCTCGGCCACCTCTCCATTAATACCTAGTTAATTTACGAGGGATTCGCCCGCTAATTCAGCGGGCGCTCGCTGTGTTAGCGAGCGAACCCTTGATACCCTTTTGGGGTATACAGACTTTCCAGGTCTGCGCCTTTCCGCCACTACAGCGTTGGCGGACCCGCCCGCTTCCGCTTAATGCGGATGGGGCGGAAAAATGTCCTGTTTTTTAATTTTATGATATTTGATAGTATAAATACAGTGAAAAAGAAAGAAACCATTGAGCCTGTGGCCACAAACCGCAAAGCCCGCCACGATTTTTTTATCCTTGAAACCTTTGAGGCCGGCATAGCGCTTGAGGGACCTGAGGTGAAATCACTACGCCTTAAACAGGCCACTATTACGCAGGGGTTTGCCAGAGTGGAAAAAGGCGAGGTTTTACTCTACGGCCTGCACATAGCGCCTTACGCTTACAACACCATTAAGGAGATTGACCCGCTGAGAACCCGTAAGCTGCTGTTAAAACACGGAGAAATTAAGAAACTTGGCAACGCCACATCTATAAAAGGAAATACACTGGTAGCGCTTGAAATTTATTTTAAGAAGGGCTGGGCCAAAGTGCTATTGGGACTTGCCAAGGGCAAAAACGCCGCCGACCGCCACGAGGCTATAAAGAAACGGGATGTGGACAGGGAACTGCGCAGAGAACTGGGCGATAAATTTAAGGGGTAATGAGGAAGCAGGTAGTAGGTGGTAGGTAGTATGTAGGAACAACGCGGAAGCTGCCAAGCAACTCAACCTATATATCCATTCTAAAACCGCAGGCCGGCACCGGCGTTCACAAGAGTTCTGCCGTGAGTGTAAGTTACGCCTCCGGCCAGATACCCCAAATTAAGTTTAGCCCTCAAACCGAAAGTGTACCGGGGTTCAAAAACAGTTACCGTTTTCCCCATAAGGGACGGATCGGTGTTTGGCGCCTGCGCGGTCAATTTCGTGTTGTCAAAACCAATCCCGAAATATGGGGCCACATGCGGGACATTAACAGAAAGCATAAAGCTTGAATTAAAATGCGCGGCGTAAAAATATTTATGCGCGGCCAGGTCTCCCATGGCAATAAGCATAACCTGCAGGTAATAGGGCGTATCTGAAACCTTCCTTATACCGTAACGAAGCCCCCCGCCCGCCACCGTCAGCCCCTCGTAGGCTCCCGCGCGGATAAAGCCGTCTATGCGGTAAGGCATACCTATTTCCGCCTGAATCAGCCCCAGGCCGAACGGGTTATTTTTTTTAAGTATGGTGTTTTTATTTTCCGGCTTAAACTGCATAACGCTTTTAACGCCTATATCAAAACCTGAAAAACCAAGCGCCCGTGCGGTCTGGTTTGAGCCGGACCCGAGCAATCCGCCCAGATCCCTGGCGAAAGGCTTTAAATCTGAATTAAGCGCGTTTGGGAAATTTGAATAGGCCGCGGCCGAAGCGACAGCGGACATAAGCAAACACGCGGAACAAACCGCTAAAAAAGTTTTTTTCATGGTTTTCACTGTTTCGTTTCGGCAGAACCGCCTAAAACTTCCTTCACCGTAGTCTGGCCAAGCAGAACCTTTTCAAGCCCGTCCATGGCAATAGTGCGCATACCGCCTTTCATGGCCATATTTTTAATCGGTATGGCGGAAGGGTCTTTAAGTATCTGCGTGCGGATCCCGTCATCCAGCACAAGCAGTTCGTGCATGCCCACGCGGCCCTTGTAGCCGCTGCCCTTGCATTCATCACAGCCCTTCGTTTTGAAGATTTTTTTACCTTCAGGCACAGTCACATTATAAGCTTCAAACACCGCGCGTTCCTCAGGCAGAATTTCGGATTCTTCTTTGCATTTGCAAAGCCGCCTGGCCAGACGCTGGGCAAGCACCGCTTTCATGGTATTTGCCACAATAAACGGCGGCAGGCCCATCTGGGTAAGGCGCTCCAGCGCCGAAGGCGCGTCGTTAGTGTGAATGGTGGAAAAAACCAGGTGGCCGGTCATTGCGGCCTCAAGCGCTATGTGGGCGGTTTCTTCGTCGCGGATTTCGCCCACCATTATCACATCCGGGTCAAGGCGCATGAAGGAACGCAGCGCCGAAGCGAAATCAAATTTCTTATCCCCCCCGAGCTTTATATCGGGGTTTACCGGCACCTGCACAATGCCGTCAATATTGTATTCCACCGGATTTTCCGCCGTAATAATTTTAATGTCCGGGCGGTTCACATAATTCAGGCAGGCGTAAAGCGTGGTTGATTTGCCGGACCCCGTGGGGCCGCATACCAGCACCAGACCGAAATTTTTCTTTCCACCTATGCCCTGGAACTGCGACAGCAGTTTCTGTTCCGTGTCCGGCAGGAAGCCCATGATCTTTATGTCTACGCGCACCGAGGCCCTGTCCAGAATACGCATTACGCAGGACTCGCCGTAAACAGTGGGCACTATTTCAACGCGGAACTCTATGGGGCTGCCCTTGGCTATTATCTGTATGCGGCCGCTCTGCGGAATGCGGCGCTCGGTTATATTCATTGAATTAGTGAGAATTTTTATTTTGGCGGTTATGGCGTTTCTGTAAGCCCAAGGCACTGAAAAAGAGGCCAGGCGCAGCATACCGTCAACGCGGTAGCGGATAAGCACCTTGCTGTTCTTGCCCGTGGGGTCCTCAAAAGGCTCTATATGAATGTCCGAGGCTTTTATGTTAAGCGCGCCGAGTATTATGGCGTTTACAAGTTTTTCAACCTCAGGCGCGTTGGCGTCAACATCCGAGATATCTTTCTTTGAGTCGTCACTCGCCAGCGAAAAGCCCTCTTCGTCCGGCGCCTTGGCGGAGGTTACGGATTCCACCAGTTTATTCACAGCGGCGCTGTCGCCGCGGCCATAAATATTTTCAATTAGTTTGGTTATCACCTGCGGAAGCGCGAGATACGCCTTTACCTCAAGCCCGGTCCGCAGACCGATATCCTCCACCACCAAAAAATCCCTGGGGTCGGCCATCGCCAGGAACAACTGGTTATCCTGGTGGGCAAAGGGGACACAAAGCTGTTTTCTTGCCACGGCCTCCGGGACGATCTGGACTATTTCTTTGGACGGATTTGTTTTAGACAGGTCTATGGCCTTAAAACCCCATTCATCGGCGAGAATTTTAAGCAGCTTCATCTCCGGAACAAGGCCCTGTTCGGCCAGAACCTGGGTTAAAGGCTTGCTCTCTTTTTTAGCGGCTTCTTCAGCGGCCTTAAGCTTATCTTCCGCGACAAGCTTTTCCTCAATGAGGATTTCCCTCACGTTCCGTTTTCTCTGGAGTCCTTTGGGAAGTGGCATATTCAATTGATTATTATAAACATATTCGTCGCGTTTTGCAATGCAATTGCAACGCAGCGCTGAAGCGCTGGAAGTGCTGAAGATCTGAAGGGTTGGAATTTGGAAGCCCGGAAGTTTTTCCCTTCAGCGCTTCAGCTCTTCAGAGCTTCAGCTCTAGTTTATCTCCCTCGGCAAGACGCCCTTCGCAGCGTCCCGACCGGAGCTCCAGCACGCTTTTTGCGCCGAAAACCCACGGAGAGAAGCGCCAGGGTTTCAGGTTTTTAACAACTCTGAGCGTCTTCAAATTCCCATCCAGAAATACCGCGTCTATGGCAAAACGCATGAAGCACATATGTATCATGGCGCAGGGAGAAAGCCACAGGCCTTCTTCTTCGCCGATGGAACGGCGCGGGATAAGGCCAAAAAGCCGGCTTGAGAAAGTATCGGCTTTCTGAACCCGTAAAGCCACGGGCATATTTTTAGTAAGGTTGAAAATGATCATAAAGCATGAGGCACAGCGATTTAGAGGCATAGCAATTTAGTCCCAGAATCCGAACCTGAACCGCTTTGCGTCTAAGTTGCTTTGCATCCAAATTGCTTCGCTGTTGCGCCTTTTACCTCAGCAGGGCAAACTTGCCCTTCGCGTTTCCTTTGTCGGTTTTGAGGTGAAAAATATAAACGCCGCTTGCTACGGAAAATCCCGCCTCATTTTTACCGTCCCACGCCGGGTTTGTAAGTTTTTTTACCAGTTCCCCCTCCTGGGTATAAATTTTAATTTCAGGATTGCCGCCTAAAACATCAGCTGGGATTGTAAATGTAACCAAGTGATCGGTCTTGGGCCTGAAAGGATTGGGATAGGCATACGCCTTATATTTCCCGGGGAAATCCGTAAAAGTCCCATTCAGCGCGTACTGTATGGCATTGAACGCGTTTATCCGTCCAAAACCGTACTGCGCGTCCGCCCCCATCAAACCGAGGTCGTCGGCTGACTTCTTCATCACATCCCAGACCTGGCCATTGGTAAGCGACGGCTTGACGGACCATATAAGCGCCGCCAGTCCGGAAACCATGGGAGCCGAAAATGAAGTGCCGGAGGCGGTGGCGTATCCGCCGGGATCCGTGGTTAAAAGGCCGACTCCCGGCGCAGTAAGCCCTCGCTGTGTCATCTCCGGACCATAATTTGAAAACGAGGCGCGATTATCCCACTCATCCGTGGCCCCCACCGGAACCACATTTGTGCAATTGGCGGGAGAATCCACAAATGAATCGGACTCGTTACCTGAAGCCGCCACCAGCAGCAGATCCGCGGCGTAGGCCCGGGTAACGGCGGCCTGAAGCAAACCGCTACAGTTGGAAGGTTCACCAAGACTCATATTAATCACCACTTTACCGGTTAGAGAGCTCCACGCGTAATCTATAGCCGCGATAATCGACGCATTAGCAGTCAGGCAGGTGCCGTCCTGGCAATCACCCGAGCAGTCGGCGTCGCTAAAAACTTTAAGGGAAATCAGTTTCGCCCCCCAGGACATGCCGCCTATACCGATACCGTTGTCGGTGGCGGCGGCTGCAACTCCGGCTACACGCGTGGCATGAGTACAGGCGGGCGTTGGCGGCTGATTTTCGCTTCTGACTCCTGAACTATTGGGATCAAAAAACTGGCTTGTAGCGATAAGCTTGCCTGAAAGTTCCGGATGCGTTCCATCTATGCCGGTATCAAGAACAGCCACCGTAACAGTGTTGGATGAACCTGTATCATATTCCCAGGCGGAAGCCGCCTGCACGCGCGAAAGCGCGTACTGGGAAGAGAATAAGGGATCGTTTGGAGTCTTTTTGACTCTGTACGCACGGTCCGGCTCCGTCTCTTCAATTCCGGGAATATTTTTAGCCAGGGCAAGAGCGCCTGCCACCGTCATGCCGTCAGGCAGGCCGATAAGCGTCCAGCCGATAAATTCAAATTCTTTCAGGAGGCTAAAACCGGCGTCGGCAAGAGATTTTTTCCGGGTTTCGGCGCCGGTTCCCGCCTTGAAACGCGCAAAGAACCTGCCGCTGGCGACTTCAATCGTGTTTTTTGCATGCCCTAAAGTTGCGGGGGCAGGGGAAGCTGGAAAAAGTTTCTCGGTTTTAAGGGCGAAACACGCCGGCTCAAGCCAGAACAAAAAAACCAGAAAACCGGCGAACGGCAATTTGACGGATAAAGTCATCTTTGATCCTAACTGCGGTATCCGGTATTCGGTAACCGGTTACCGGCCACTGGCCACTGGTTTTTTCAGGGCTTTGGCGTAGGCCTCTTTAATCAGTTGTTCGGTTTTGTGTTTTAACGCCGCGTTTTTTATTTTAAAAATTTCTGGCCAGGCTATCCACAATTCACCCGGCTCGTACGAAGAATTCATAACGCCGGCTGTCACCAGCAATTCGCCGTCAAAGACCGTTTCAGCGTTGGCAACGCGGGTTTTTGATTTCAGCATTTTAACGCCTGCCACGCTTATTTTCGGAACGGCCGCGGCCGCGTTTTTGCAGACTCCTTTGGAAAGGCAGGCCTCTATTTTGGCGTAAAGGCCTTTTGAGAGAAGCTTTATATCCGTGTAGGCACGCCCCTTGTATTCGGTAACCGGCATGACCACCGCGTTTTTTTGAAAGCTTATCCCCGTCACTTTCAGCGCGCCGGAGAACACCATAACCCCACCACCCGCTTGCCCGACTTTAGCGGGCCCTTCCGGTCCCGAAGCGGGTGGTGGGGTAACTTTGTCCGTGGAATCGTCCTTAGCGGCGGCGCTGAATTTTGTAATCTCAAGCGTTCCCGCGCTAATGACGCCGCAAAAAAAAGCCAGCATAAAAACAACCGCGGCTTTATTTCTCATTTATTCCCTTTATCACGGCAAGCAGGCCGTAAATATCGTCAAGCTCGTAATCGGCTCCCGATATTTTAGTGTCAAATTCGTTACCGTATTTAGCCCAAGCCGTACGGATACCAAGGTTCTTGGCGCCTTTAATGTCGCGCTCGGCCCAATCACCAACCATAACAGCCTCCCCCGGCTTTACTTTTAAAAGTTTAAGTATTTTATTGAAGGGTTTAGGGGAGGGCTTTTTTTCTCCAGTATCATCTAAGGTTACCACATGCTCAAAGTAGTGATGCAGCCCGAGGCCCACAATGCGCAGCCACACCGGCAGGCGGGGAGCGTCCGACACCACGCCCATTTTAACCCCCCCTTTTAAAAGCTCGGTAAGAGTGAGTTTGACATGCGGGTAAAGCGTCATATGCCCCTGTTTTGCCCGCTTGTAGCCGATGATGCCGGCGGCTAAAATTTTATAATCTATCTGGCCGAATTCGCTCGTTAATACCTTGTCAAAAATATTCTGGTCCTCTATGCCTTCTTCCCAATAGATCTTAAAAATTTTCTCCACCATTTTGTCTTTCGCGATAGTAAGACCTGCGTCTATCATGGCGTCCACCGCCGCGTCAACAGAGGCGCGCTTCATGCGCATGAAGTCCATGAGTGTGTTATCTATGTCAAAAATTACAGCTTTAATCATATAAACTCCAGCGAATAGCGATTAGCGAATAGCGAATGGTTATAAGCATTTACTTCACTATGCCCTATTCGCTACTCCCTATTTCTTCGGCTCTGTGTAACGCTCCACATATTCCATGGTGCGGGTATCCACCCGTATTTTATCGCCTTCATTTACAAAAAGCGGTACTTTCACCTCAAGCCCGGTGGACACCTTGGCGGGCTTTGTGACATTGGAAACAGTATCGCCCTTAACGCCGGCCACCGTCTCGGTAACTAACATCACCAGATTTGCCGGTAATTCCACGTTATAAAATCTTCCATCCAGATAAAGGCCCTGCACTTCCATATTATCGGTAAAGAACTGCATGAGGCTGCCTATTTTCTCCATACTGAGGCCCAATTGTTCGTAATTTGCGTTATCCATAAAATAGGCCATCGTGCCGTCGTTATACATATAGGTTTTAGGGCGTTTTTCCACCACCACATCCTTGAATTTGTCCTCGGGCCTGTAAGAGGTTTCAATCACCGAGCCGGTGTCCAGGTTGCGCAGTTTGACGCGCACCACGGCCCTGGCCTGGGACTTGCGGTGATGCTGATGTGTAAGCACCTCAACGGTCTGGCCGTTCTCGTTTATAAAGATGTCGCCTTCTTTGAATTCAGTAGCAAGTATCATTTCATAATCTCCTTCCACGTCAATTACGATTAGGGTATAAGGAGCTCCTTATTTTCTGACCCTCTACGCTCTACCCTAGCCCCTATACCCTGCTGTTCTGATACGCCATTACCTTCAGCGCCAGTATCCGCTTTTCCATGGGCGGATGGGTGGCGAAAAGATCAGCCGCGAAGCCCATTTTTCCCTCTATAAGGCTGCCGCGCGGGTCCGTTATGCACATGTGCGCCACGCCGTTGTTTATAGCGTAAGAGGGAATAACGGCGACGCGTATTTTCTCAAGCGCCGAAGCGAGCGAAAGCGGATTTCTGGTCAGCTCCGCGCCGGAAGCGTCAGCCAGATACTCCCGCTCGCGTGAAATGGCCATAGCAAGGAGCCGCGAGAGAATAGGCGCAAGCACTACAAGCGCTATCCATAAAACGAAAAATACGATCAGCAGCGGACCCAGCCCTTTTTTTGAGCGCCGCGGGGACGCTGCTGCGGTGTCCCCCGATAATCTGCCGTAGCGCATGCTGCGGCCCGCGAAATCGCTTATTAAACCAATGGCTCCTATCAGCGCGGCGGTCACGGTAAGCAGACGCATGTCGTAGTTTCTTATGTGGCTCATCTCGTGGGCCACCACACCCTGCAGTTCCTCACGGTTCAAGGAGCCCAGAAGCCCCTCTGTGACGGCAATAACGGAATTGGAAGGATTGGTACCGGTGGCGAAAGCGTTCAGATCGGGGTCCGGCACCACATATACCGCAGGCGCCGCGATGCCCGCAGCCGTGGCCATCTCCTCCACAACATTTATAAGCTGTTTTTCTTTTTCAACGGCAGGAACGGCGCGCCGCGCCATGGTGGAGCGGAGCACCATACCCGGACCGTTTACCATACTGTTAGCGGCAAGCCCAACACCTATAAAGAGCGCCGCTATTGTACCGTATGGAATTGGCTGCGGGGTATGGCTGCCGGCCTCGTAATAACCGGAAGCATTCAGGCTGCATTTCGGGGCCGCCGCGGGGTTGAAGCTGAGGTAAAAAAAATCAAACCCCAGCCCTATAGCCAAAAATAGCGCCACGAAAGCGGCCAGAATAAAATCCGTCATGCGCTTGTTGCCAGCCTGCTGTTCGTAGATGTTCATAAACAAGTCACAAGAACACAAGAGCACATGTCACAAGCAAGAGGCTTAAGAAGTCAGGGCAAGAAAGCGGCAAGCACACCGGTTTATTCTTACTTGTGCTCCTGTGACTTGTGACCTGTGTTCTGGTTTTATACGACCAGTTCCACCTTGGGGGTTGCCCGCTCGGGGGCATCAGCGGGCAGTTCCCAAAGAGCGACCACAGAGAAACCCACCATGGAAGCGAACACATTGGTAGGAAACACCTGCTGCCGCGTATTAAAGCTGGTCACCACGTCATTATAGAACTGACGCGAAAAGCCGATCTGGTTTTCTGTGTGGGTCAGCTCTTCCATGAGCGTTTTAACGGATTCACTGGCTTTGAGGTTCGGGTAATTTTCCGCCACGGCCATCAGCCGGCCAAGGGCCTGCGTGAGCATGCCTTCCGTAGCCATAATGTCTCCGGTATTCCCCCCCTGCCCGGCGGAAACAGCGGCCGCGCGGGCCTGTATAACTCTTTCCAGAGTTTCCTTTTCAAACTGCATCTCCCCTTTTACCGCGGCAACCATGTTGGGGATAAGATCATGACGCCTTTTAAGCTGGACGTCTATCTGCTTGTAGGCGTTAGCTACCTGGTTCCTGAGCTTTATGAAATTATTAAAAATGACCACTACCCAAAAACCAAGGGCCAGCAGAACAACAGCCAGTATAACCATATTTCCGCCTCCTGTATTATCGTGTCAGTATTTCGCAACCGTTTTTTTTCACCAGCACGGAATCTTCTATTCTCACGCCGAACCTGCCGCTGAGATAAATGCCCGGCTCAACCGTAACCGTCATACCCGTTTTTAAAGTTTCTTCGGACTTGGCGTTAAGAGTGGGCGCCTCGTGAATTTCAAGCCCCACGCCGTGGCCGGTGCCGTGTATAAAATACTGCCCGTAGCCTGAGTCCGCGATGTGGTCCCTGCAGACCTTATCCACAAACCGTGCCTTTACTCCCGCTTTAACAGCCTTTACACCGGCCTTCTGTGACGCTGCCACTATGGCGTGGACTTTAAGAAACTCCGGAGTGGGCCGGCCGTGAAAAAAAGTACGGGTCATATCGGAACAATAGCCGTTGTAAACGCAGCCGAAGTCAATCAGAACCGCCTCGTTATTTTTCAGCTTGCGCTCCGAACTTTCGTGGTGAGGCAAGGCTGAGTGGGCGCCAAAACCGATTATAAGATTGAATGAGGGGCCTTTGGCGCCCTTGGCCTGCATAAGGTCTTCAAGTTCCCTGGCCACGGAAAGTTCCGTCCTGCCTGTTTTCACGCGAGGCTGTATCCGCCTGAAAGCTTCCGCCGCCACGCGGCAGGAACGCCTGAGCGCTGTTATTTCCTCCCCCTCTTTTACAAGCCGCAATGAAGCTGTAAGGCCCTTTTTTTCAAGACAGCCCTGTTTAGCCCAAAACCGGCCGCGCAAATAAGTTTCTGTCTCCGGCTCAAAGGCCGTTTTTTTAAACTTCTGTTCTTTAACTTTTGAAATAACCGCTTCAAGCGTGTTATCGCATGACGCGGCTTTTACAAAAGGCGCCTTTGAATTGAATTGTTCAAGCAGCATTTTGGACATGAAAGCCCAGACTCCGGTCCTAGACACCAGCATGACGCAGCCGTCCGTGGAAAAACCCGTCAAAAAAGCGGTTTCAAGCGGACGCGCTACCACCAGCGCGTCAAGTTTTTCGTCTTTAAGAAGCCCCTGCAGATCTTTGATTCTCCCGGCATAAAAGTTCATACACACACCTCGTTAAGTAGTGTCCGCAATACAATAATTATACCACTTAAATACAGGGTAGAGGGGTCAAGGTAGAGGATAGAGGGTGCAGAAATGAGGAACTTGATAACTGAATTGGCCGTTTGAGGACCAGTGGTCTTTGAGACACCCTTTCCCAACAGCTGAGGGGACACCGCTGTTGCGGTTTCCCCTCCTCCAGTGGATTGTGCTTCGCACCCCTTACCCTAAACCCTCTACCCTATACCCTTTTTTCACCGGTAACGGGAAGTGTGAAGCACGCCGCAGGAATTACCAAGATACTCGGACAGAGCCAAAAGAGTCTGCAACCCGTATTTCACGCTCTCCCGGAATTTTATGGCAGAGGCCTCCGGAAAATACCTGGCCGGAACCGGAATATCTCCTATGCGAAGACCCTTGAAGGCAGCCTCCAAAAGCAGCTGTGAGTCAAAAGAAAAATCGTCTGAGTTTTCATTCCAGTTTATGGCTTCCAGAAATTTGGCCGAATAAGCCCTCAGCCCGCTGTGCCACTCCCCCAGGTTCTGCCCGGTAAGCAGATTCTGCGTAACACTAAGCGCCCGGTTTGAGAGATACTTGTACATCGGCATTCCGCCGGACAGCGCCTCAGAGCGCGTTCTTACGCGGTTACCCAGCACCGCGTCGCAAATGCCGCTCTCTATTATGCCGGTCATAAAAGGGATAACCCGCGGATCATACTGGTAATCGGGATGCAGCATTACCACTATTTCAGCCCCCAGAGAAAGGGCTTTTTTGTAACAGGTCTTCTGATTGGCGCCGTACCCCCGGTTGGCGGAGTGTCTGAAAGCTTTCAGGCCAAGCTTGAGCGCTAGTTCGTAAGTGCCGTCTTTGGAACAGTCGTCAACTAAAAAGATGTCATCAAAAGATCCCTTTGGCAGGGAGTAGAGAGTTTCTTTCAGGGTTTTTTCCGCGTTATAGGCCGGTAAAACGATTATTTTTTTCATTTAGTTTGCCCACTCCGCACTTTTTCTCTTGCTATTCGCTGTTCGCTACTTACTATTCGCTTCACTCAGCTCCGCCATCAGCTTCATGTAATCTTCAGGAGACAACTCCTGGGGCCTGACTCTGGGCCCCAAAGCTATTTTTGATAAGGCCCCTTCAATTGCCGTTTTTGAGAACCGGCCGGAAAGAGCGAGCGAATTAACCAGAGTTTTGCGCCTGTGGGTGAAAGCGCTTTTGAGCAGTTTGAAAAGTTCTTTTTCCCGCTCGGCGCCGGCAAAAATCCGCCTGGGCCGTAAAATAAGCACGGAAGAATCCACTTTCGGCACCGGGTTGAAGCTGGACGCCCCAACATCCGCGAGCATTGTAATGCCGGCGCGCGCCTGAGCCGCAATGGAAAGGTATCCGTAATCATGCGAACCGCGCCGGGCCGTCAACCTTAGCGCCACCTCTTTTTGGAACATGAAAACCGCCACCGCCAGGTTTTCAAGGTCCAGAACCATCTCAAGTATCGCCGTAGAGCAGGAGTACGGGAGATTTCCGATGAAAGCCGTTTTTACCCCGCCGGTTAGGGCGGCAAGGTCAAGCTCAAGAAAATCCCGGTTGATAAGCGAGAGGCCCCGATATTTACCCCGCAGAAACTCCGCCATTTCAGGGTCAATTTCAACGGCTTTAAGGAACGGCCCGTATTTGGGATATAGGAACTCGGTAAGCGCCCCGCGCCCCGGACCTATTTCAATCAGGCTGTCAAATTTTTCCCCGTAGAGAGCGGAAACTATTTCCGCGCACACGCGCTTATCGGTTAAAAAAACCTGGCTGTGTTTGGGCATAACAATAGGGTCGAGGGCATAGGGTTCAGGGTTTTGAATAAGGAGTTCCTTAACACCTCTACCCTCTACCCTACTGTAGCAGCATCTTCACTTCCGCGCCTGTTTTCCACACATCTCCGGCGCCTACCGTTATTAAAACATCTCCGGTCCGCAGTTCTTTTGACAATTCCAAAGCGCCCGGGAACTCCGAGACGGCAATACCCGCCTTTTTAATTCCGTCAAGCACCAGCCGGGAAGTGACGCCGGCAATGGGTTTCTCCCCCGCCGGATAAATGTCTTTCACGTAAACCTTGCCGGCGCTGGCGAAGGCTTGCGGGAACTGGCGGAAAAGAAGTCTGGTTCTTGAGTAACGGTGCGGTTGAAATAAAACCACCAGCCTGCGTCCTCTAAAAACCTCAGCCGCCGCGTCAAGAGCAGCTTTTATCTCGGTGGGATGGTGGCCGTAATCGTCAAAGAATTCAACCCCTGAAGCCGCTCCAAGACGTTCCAGGCGGCGCTTTACGCCTTTGAAACCGGCTATTCCCTCGGACAGTTTTTTAAAATCAAAACCCAGGTAGCTGCCGGCCGCGAGCGCGCAAAGAGAATTAAGGAGATTATGGCGGCCCCAGGCGCCAAGGCGCACCCGGCCTTTTTCCACTCCCCTGAAAACCGCCGTATAGGCCGTGCCCCCGCCCGGCAGCGGCCGCGCGTCTTTTGCCGTCCAGTCGGAGCGGTTTTTAAGGCCATAGGTCAAAAAAGGCCCCGCAAGCGCACCTGCTAGTTCCAGTACATTAGCGTCGTCGGCGCAAAGAACGGCGGTTCCGTAAAAAGGCGGTTTCCGCGCGAAGGAAAGAAACGCGTTTTTAAGATTTTCCATGCTGCCGTAGTGGTCAAGATGGTCTGAGTCTATATTGGTAATACAGGCGACCAGCGGCGAGAAATGAAGAAAAGAACCGTCAGATTCATCGGCCTCAATGACAAAATACTCGCTTTTGCCCAGCCGGATATTAGAGCCGGCGTTTTTAAAAATCCCCCCCACCACGGCCGTGGCATCGGCGCCTGCCGCATGAAGCGCCGCGGCCGTCATGGAAGTAGTGGTGGTTTTTCCGTGGGTGCCGCTTACGGCCACGGTTTTTTTAAGCTCGGCTATTTTTGAAAGCATACGGGCGCGAGGCACCACTTTCACGCCGACAGCGCAAGCGCGCTTCAGTTCGGGGTTGTCCGGCCTGATAGCGGAACTAACCACCACAATATCGCAGTCTCCGAGATTGGCCGCTTTATGACCCAAAAAAACGCAGGCGCCTTCGGACTTTAAGCCTCTTGTTATTTCGGAATCATTTAGATCTGAACCGGTAACCTTAAAGCCGGCCGCCAGCATCAGCCGGGCAATACCGCTCATGCCTATGCCGCCTATGCCTATAAAGTGGACCTTTTTTATTTCTTCAAGTGAAAAATCAAGCGTAAGATTCATTACCGCTCCTTTAGGCCCCGGATGTGTTCCTCAATCCAGTTTTCAACCTTTTGCCGCAAGCCGTACGGATCCCGCTCTTTTGGTTCGCCAACGCGGGCTTTGGATTTATGTCCGGCTTCCAGGTCTTCTGTTCCGGGGACAAAAGGGCGGGAAGGGTCAAGCTCGGCCACGGCGGTATTATCAAGCCCCGCAAGAGTTCCTTCAAAACTTTTGGCGCCGCGCCTGAAAAAAACCAGGCAGGGCACGGCGGAAACAAGCGCGCTGGCGGCCAGGCTCCTTACGGAGGGAGAAAGCAGCGCCATGGGGCCCAGTTCGTCGAGAAGCAGTATTTTCTTCTTCCGCACGGCCTCATCAAAAGCTTCTTTGAAGGCCGCCTCAAGCCCGCTGAGGTTTACTCCGTATTTATTTATCCGCGCGGGACCGGGCAGGTTTTTTGAAGCCAGCTCAAAGCGGGCTCCCCTGGCGGTTTCAAGAATAAAACCCAGGCGCGAGCCCGCCGCTCTTTCCTCAAAAGTGCGGAACCCAGAAAGCCAGTAATTATAGCTGGAAAAAAGTCTTTCAACGAAAGTTTCTTTAAGACTGGAACTCCTGAACGCTATGGCGAGATTCTTTTTCATTGTAAACAAGACAAAGGGCACAAAGTTTCAAAGGCACATAGGCACAAAGCGAAGAAAGAGGCTAATTTGCAAAATTCCAGAGGGGTAAAATCACAAGGAACTCTTTAACTCTGTGCCTTTGCCACTCTGTGCCTCTGTCACTTTCCTCTACTTCAACTCACTTCCCGACAGCCACTTTATATTGGCACGCGCTGTGGAATTTTGGGGGTCTTTTCTGAGCGCCTCCCGGCAGGCCTTCAACGCCCCGGCCTCGTCTCCCTTTTCCACCAAAGCCGCAGCCCTGCCCAAATAGGCCAGAACACCGGCTTCACCGCCAACCTCGTCAAATTCGGCCAGCGCCTCGTCGGAGCGGCCGAGCAGCAGATAGCCCAGTCCCCGCACAATGCCGAACTCCGGAGTTGTTTTCAACCCCGAATCAGCCATCTCTTCCAAAGCGTCGGAAACATTTTCAAGCCAGTTGTCGCCTATAACCCAAAGTCCCATGTCGTTTCCCACGTCCCTGGGCTTATAGCTCACTTCTCTTTTCACGCCGCCGCCGGAAGCGCTTTTATGCGTTTCAATATTCAATGAAAGCTTCGCGTCGTTTCCGGCTGGAATGCCCTGCATCATTTTTTTTATTTCGGCTGAAATGGCGGCCGTTTTTTCAAGCCTGCCGGCGGACTTACCAGCCGCCATAAAATATTCCTTCTTCATATAGGAAAGACGCGGCCTTTTGTACGCGGCTGACAGCCCGTCTTTAAACGCGCTTGTTTTTTCCGGGTCGATCTTAACAAGACCGGTTCTGGGCAGCGCCAGAATTTCAACTTTTATCTTTATATCCTCGTCTTCCGGAATTTTAGCCACGGCATTTTCAAGCGGGCTGTCTCCGGCGCTTTTGTTTTCAAGAGCCTCCCCTGCCGCCCCTCCGCTGCCCGCGTAAGCAAGCGTTATAGAAATGCCGCCCTTGTCATTTTTCGGGGTAAGCAAAAATGCCCCCTCAATCAGTTTTTTTATTTCTCCGGCGCGCCGGCCCCCGCCCTTCTTCGCCAAGGCTTCGAAGGGGCGTGGTTCTGCGAAACTATTGTTAAGCGAAGCAGACCCGTCAGTTTTCAAGAGCGTCCAGGCCAGACGGAAGCGCGCCACTGAATCCCCTGGCTTTACGGCAATAGCCTTCCTGTAAAGTTTTATGGCGGCGTCATAACTCCCGGACCTGTCTTTCAAAGCGCCTAACTCAAGCATGGCGTCCTCGTAATCGTGATAAACTGAAAGCGCTTTTTGCATTTCCGCGGCCGCCTGCTCGTAACGCCCGAGCCGCGAATAAAGAAGCCCCAACTGGAAATGGTAAAGCGGGTTATCGGGTTCAAGAATAACCGCCTGCCTTGAATAATCAAGCGCCCTGTCGTATGAACCCATGGAATGATAAACCGAGCCGATATTCATTTTAATGTCGGCACGGCCTTTCATTACAGAGTCCGCCTTTAAAAAGTTATCAAGCGCTCCTTTATAATCGCCCTGCCAGGCGCGTACTATCCCTTTAAGCTGAAAAGCCATGGCATTTTGCGGATCGCGCTTTAGCGCGGCGTCAAATTCATCCAGCGCTTTCTGCGGCTCGCCAAGCCAATACAGGCTCGCCCCGTAAAGTACGCGGGCGGCGGGATTTTCAGGAGTTTTTTCAAGCGCTTTTAAAAATTCCTCTGCGGCTTGCGGATAACGTTCAGCGCTCATCAAAGCATAGCCTTTGCGCAGGTTCAGGGAACTCTGTTCCTCCATAAGAGCGTCCCACACGGTTTTTGACGCAGGCGCTTCAAGCGAGGCAAAGACGGGCCCGCACAGAAGGAACAGGCAGCCGAGAGCAGTGTTAAGAAATGCCATATATTCAGAGGTCAGATTGCTTTCTGCCTTCTGACTTCTAACCTCTACCGGGACGCTTTCCCCAATGTTACCTGTCTGGGAGCGTTATATTTCCCCTCAAATCCCAATAGGTCTATATAGGAAACTCTCAGCCAGTATACACCGGGCGCAAGCAGTTCATTTAAATCTATCCTGTCAAAGGCGTCGTAACGCTTATCAATTATAAGTTTTAAGAAGTTCTGGTCGGCGGCTATCTGCACATGGTAGCCTTGCACAGGGTTAACCACTGAAACCATCTTCGCAAGATCGTCTATTTTTATATTCTTGTCGTTTAAGTCAGCCGCTTTGGGCGCACCCGCGGTAAGGTCCGGGACGTCTGCGCCCTGCGCAGTTTGCCGGCCTGTTTTTACCGGCTTGACAGTTTTAAGGGAAATAAAACCGCCTTCCATTTTAAGCTGCGGCCCCTGCCCGGCGCCGGCAAGGCCGGGAACCCCCGCCTTTTCAAATTCCGGCAGCGGCGGCAGTTGCACCGGCTCTGACGGCGGCATATCAAGTTTAATCTCGGAGGCGAACCCCGCGGGCACATTAATCACCTTACCCTGCGCTTCCACCTCGGCACGGCCCTGGTAAACCTGCACTAGCGTGGTAAGGTCGTCTTTGATCTTCGCGCCAAACTCGGTATCTTTTGTTTTGGGCGTTATTCGCGCGGAAACAGTTATAACCCGTGAACGCAGCCCGCGCATTTCCCCGGCCAGCAGTTCCACATCCGCCTGCTTGTTCGGGGGACGAAGGACCGCTATAGAATTGGGATATAGATTCAGCACCTCGCCGGTGTAGAACCTCACATCGGCCCTCGCGTCAACGGTAGTACGCAGGGTATCGCTTTTAAAAAGGTTCATCTTTGCCGCCACCGCTTTCCAGTCGGCGGAACCACTGCGCCTGTAAAGCACCTCATTGACATAATAAATAAGCACTGCCGCGCGATACTGTTCCTTTATCAGAATTGTTGGCACACGGAGCGCCATGCCCGGAAGAGCCAGTGAAGGATCTGAAACCGGCAGTTTGTTATATTTCAGCAGTTCATTCCACTTGGTTGGATCTTTAAGGTAAGTATTTGAAATACTCCAAAGCGTGTCGCCGGGACGCACCACGATATTCTGCAGTTCCTGTGACATTGTCCGCCCAGGACGGACACGGACCTCGGCCTCTGGCGTTGTCATCCGGCCCGGCGCTGTCGGCTGCTGCGATAGCGCCGGGCGGACGAAAAAGATGAGGCAAAACAAAAAACAACCCATGCCCGCCGTCACCCCGCCACCCGCTTATCGGACTTTACCAACACGCGGCCATTTTCACCGGCGGCAAGATCTTTGGGCACAGTAAAAATAAATTTTGACCCTTTTCCCGGTTCCGACTCCGCCCAAATGCGCCCCAGGTGCGCCGCGGCGATGTGTTTGCAGATGGTAAGCCCAAGGCCGGTGCCGCCCGCCTTTTGGCCCGTAACCTGTTCAAATTTCTCAAAGATTTTGTCAAGGTATTCAAGGGGAACGCCATCGCCTGTATCCTGAACAAAAGCCGTCACCTGCCCCTCCCCTTCCTCCAGCCCCAGCGTAATGACCCCGTTTTCAGGAGCAAATTTTATGGCGTTGCCTATAAGGTTCGTAAACATCCTTTCCATCAGGCCTGAGTCAGCCTTCAGCGTTACCGTCCTTTCAGCCTCAAGAACAAATTTTATATTTTTCCTCTGGCCCATGGACTCCATAAGCTCTATAACTCTTTGCCCCATTTCGTTCAAGTTAACTGAAGTCAGTTTCAGCTCCATTTTGCCGGCTTCCATTTTGGCGATGTCAAGGATATTATTTATCATCCCGAGCAGACGGAATGAAGCCCTGTCTATGGAAGTCAGCATTTTCTTCTGGGACTCGTTTATCGGACCGGGTATTTCCTTCAGAAGGAATTCCACGAAACCTTTTATAGCGCCCATGGGATTGCGCAAATCGTGGGTAATGGAATGAAGGAACTCGTCTTTGATCCTTGCCAGCTCCCTGTCAAGGGTAATATCGTAGAAGGCGACCAGCGTACCCATTTCCACCGCTTTGCCGGGGGCGACAATAGGCCTTGAGAAACATTTAAAGAACCGCCTTGAATGTTGCAGGTCCACTTCAAATTCAGCGAAAAAATCTTCTTTTTTATTCTCCAGTACCTCCAGAACAAGCGCTTTCATTTTAGCGTCGCTTATGATTTCCAAAAGAGCTTTTCCCTCAAGAGGCCCCTCGGCGCTAAGCCCCAGCACCGAACGCGCGCGGCGATTGGCCAGTTGAACCTTGCGCTCGTGGTCCACCATAACTATGCCGTCTTCCGTGGAAAAAAGCACGGCTTCAGTATTTTTTTGCTCCCGGATAATGCGGTCAACCTGCATATCGGAATAGGTCTTAAGACGGCGCACCATGTTATTAAAAGTTTCCGCCAGGTCGCGCAATTCATCCGCGGTGGAAACAGTTACGGTCCTGGAAAAGTCTCCGCCGGCGACGCTGGCGGCTACTCCGGTCAGTTCGGTAATCGGCTTTGAAAGATTGCGGGACATCAGCCAGGCCGCGGCCACCGCGAGCAGCACAAAAACGATCACCAGATAAAACGCTTCTTTCTTCATGAAAAGCGCGTAGCTGAAAGCAACTTCTTTGGGCTGCCTGACTATAACTGTTCCGCCTATTTCAGGTATCGGCGAGTAGGCGCCCAAAAACTTTCTGCCCCGGGAATCCTCAAATTCGGCCGAGCCGGACGCAAGAGAAGTAAGCGCGGTTCTAGAGATCTGCCAAAGGCCGGCATCTTTCACCTCCTCAGGGTCAAGGTCGCGCGGATAATCAATAGCTCTGCCCGCGGAGTCAAGGATTACCGGGAACCCGCCGCTGCCCAGTTTATGGGAATCAAGAGGATTTGTAAAACCTGAAAAGTCAAGCTCCGCCCTGAGCGCCATCGCCTTCCCGAACGGGTAGTAAAGGATCATTTTTTTTATTCCGCCGGCAAGATCGAAATTTATAACACGCCTGCCTGTTTTGCGCAACTCCATAAAGCCGGGATCCGCGGCGTATGAGGCCAATACCCCCCCGGCCTTAACGGAAGGACTTATAGCTTTGAGAACTTCCTGCCCGCCGGGAGAGAGCACCGACACTTCCAGCATATCCGGATTGGTTTCAAGATAAGAGGCAAGAAGCGTCTGCTTGTTTTCCCAGTCCATGGAACCAAGGGCGTCCAGCACAAAACGCAGCGATGTGTCGGCGGAGGCAATACGGGAATGAAAGCCGTAGGCTATTTTTTCGGCTATGTTGAGGTGTAGTTCAAGAATAGCGGTCTGCACTCCGCGTTGTCCCATATTTATGAGCCGCCAGCCAAGCAGCGAAAGCGGGACAACGGAAATGGCGAGCATCACCGCCACGAATTTATGAAAAATTCTTATCTTCACGGGAATATTATAGCATTACATCGCAATTGTTCAGGTTTGTGGTCCAAGGGTTCACGGTGCAACGGTTCAAGGGTTGGAAGAAAAAACGCTTACTCTTTGCTTTCACAACCGCTGAACCGGTGAACCGTGAACCTGGCAACCTGAGTAGTTACCTATCTTCAGCCTTTCCGCCACTACGACTTTGGCGGACCCGCCGGTCATTTGGGCGGGCAGCCTTCAACCTTGAGTAATTTAAACATGGCGCGCAAAGCCGCCGCCCTGTGGCTGATGGAGTTTTTTTCCGCTGGAGAAAGTTCCGCAAGAGTTTTCCCAAGCGTCTTCACTTCAAAAACGGGGTCATAGCCAAAACCGCCTTTTCCCCTGGCGCGTATAGTTATAAAGCCCTCAAGCAGACCTTGCGCCGTAATATATTTTCCGCCGGGATAAACCAGCGCCACAACGCACCTGAAGCGGGCGCTTCTTTTTGCGGCAGGCAGACCCGCAAGGACAGCCAGCAATTTTATGTTATTTTTAACGTACGACCGGGCGGGCCCCGCGTAACGCGCGGAAAAAACGCCTGGCGCCCCGTCAAGCGCGTCCACCTCAAGCCCCGTATCGTCAGCCAGCGCCGGCAGGCCGGTAAACACGGCCGCGGAGCGGGCTTTAATTATGGCGTTCTCCTCAAGCGTCAAACCGTCCTCCTTTACTTCAGGAGCGTCCGGAAAATCCGCAAGAGTTTTAAATTCAAATTGTCCGCCATTATGAGATTGGCGGACAATTTGCCCGCCGATGCTGTGTGGCGGGCGTCTGACAACTCCGTAGTGGCGCACGCCCTCCAATATCCGGAGCATTTCTCCCGCTTTGTGTAAATTATTGGTGGCTATAACAATTTTTAATTTTTGTGGAATCATATTGACAACAAGCAACGTTAAAAGTATAAAATAAACCTGTGGCAAATGAACAATTACCTGACTTTAACATTTTCAGAACCGGAATGTCTTCGTTTAGCGGCATTATAGACAACTTCCTCTCTTTTTTTGAGCTGGCGGCCCCACTGTCGGAAAAAGATTCAGGCGGAATCGGGTTATTCACAATACCGCTTTATGAAGACAAGGGCTCGCACCTGCTGCCGGCCTTTACCGACTCCCGCCTGCTCAGACAGCCTTTCGTGGCCAGGGCCCCGCTTGAATTTCTTAAACTATTCTTCCATTCACAAACCGCGGATTTTTTCTCTTTCAATTCTTCCACCTGTGCTTCCGGCAACGCCCCCCCCAAGCTTGTGGGGGGCAACTTGTCCCGCTCTTTTGGCGGCCCTGCTGAACACAATACATCCAAAGCTCCGGAAAAAGACTCTGGTCCAGGACCAAAAGGGCGGGACGCCGGGGCGGAGGTCCGTCTCGACAGACAGCAGCTTTCCCTGCTGATAGGAGCAATAGAGACACTTGCAGGCCCCACTTCCGGAACTTTGCCGCAGGGATATCTACTGCCTATGGAGCCATACGCGGCTGAAACAGGAAAAGTTGCAGCCCCGGCTGACCCCGCGAAGGCCGCTGAAATAGCTTTAGCACAGGCACGGACGCACAGCGCCCATTACCTGGCTTCGCTTGCTCCCGCGGGACCGCAGACTGATTTCATAAAAGCATCAGCGCTCGCGGAACTTGACTTATACCAGGAGGCCTACGATTTGCTGAAAGGCGATAAAAGCCCTAGGGCGATATGCCTGCTGGCCGAAATCCACCGCCGGACCGGCAACCAGCGTAACGCCCGGGAGTTGCTTGGGTCCATCCCCCCGAATGCCGGACAAGACCGTAAAAAAAATCTTGAAACCGCCTGGCTTGAACTGGAAGAGGGGAAATTTATTGAAGCTCAACGCATGTTTAGAACCATGGCGGATGGAGGCAATGACAGGCAGGAAGCGCTTTTCGGTCTGGCAATGGCGGCAGCGGGCACTGTTTCCGAAACAGAAAACCCCACGGGGTTAAATGAGGCGGCAGTCGCCTTTGAGGCGGCCCTTGAAAACCCTTCAAAAATGAGCGCCAGGATCTTTTTTTACGCGGGGAATTTTTTTCTGCGCTGCGGCCGGACGGCTCACGCCGAAGCCTGCTATCGTGAGTCCGCGCGCTTTTCGCCCTCCATCCAGGTACGGGCGAACCTTGCCCTGACCCTTCTTAAAGAGCATAAATTGGAAGAAGCAGCGGCCATAACCGCTGAGATCGCCTTTACCGAACCAGCCTCGGCCGGGCGGCTGATAAATCAATTTCCAAAAGACAAGGTCATAGGGCTTTTTAAAAATGCTTTTCTCTCACTTTTGAAGGCAAAACCTGAGCCTGTTGTCGCGGATAACGCCAGGCCGGATGACAACGCCGGAGGCCACCGGCACGCCAGTGTCAGAGGCCCGCGACTGCCTAAAACTGACAGCGTCACCCCACCACCCATTTCGGAACCGGCAACACCCGCCACCCCATCACCCTCTTCAAATCCTCTATTTGAAGCGGGTGACGGGGCCAAAGACGGGCAAGTGCGCGAGCGGCCGGCGACTGGGAGCGGCGTGCCGGAAGAAACTACAGTTTCACTTGAACCCGCGGCTCCTAAAATGGTTAAAAGTTCAAAAAACACATTCCGGCAGATAGACAGCGCAAAGGAAGGCGCCCGCCACACAGCACTGGCGGGCAACTTGCCTGCCGAAGATGTAGTGGCAGGCGGCCTCCATACCGCGCCAGCGGGCAACTTGTCCCGCTCTTCTGACGGCCCGGCCGAACACAATATATACAAAGCTCAGGAAGAAGCCTCTGGTCCGGCGCCAAAAGGTCGGGGCTTGTCCGCCTCAGGCTCAGGCGGACATTCCAACGCGCCGGACATACAATTGCAAACTTTCACCGATACGATAATGGCTTCCTCCATCTCACAGGAAGAAACAAAGAAGGATTCTTTCCTGTCACGCGTCTTCACATTCGCTTCGGATCTTGAGAACGAGTTCGGGGAGAAAATTTATTTCAACTCTGAAGGCCTCACACAGATTGAGCGTAAGCTCCGCCTTACCTTTGGCGCCGCAAAAAACAAGCCCCAGGAAAAACTAGACACGGTCAGAGATTGCTCCGCTTTTCTCTGTTATGTTCTGCAGGAACGGTTTAAAGGCCGGCTGATAAAGTTCCAGGACTTTGACCCTTGGGGCTGGCCTATGATCTTTGAGCGGCCCTCAGCGAAGATTACAAGCTATCCTATAGAACGCGTGTGGCGACTGCTTTGGCACGACGCCCTGCCCGACCCAGGCTGGCTGATACAATACCTGTGCTATCTGGAGGAAACTATCAACGCCGCTCCCGGCTCACGGACTCAGGGCGCAGCGGCTGCGCGCTCTAAGATTATGAGCCATGCGGAAAAAATAATCGAAGCCCAAACCGAACATAAATGCGTTCTGATAATGACCTCTTCCCTAGGTGAAACCAGCCATATTGAAACAGACCGCACGGGCCTGATGAAGTTGGAACAAATTTTAAAGAACACATTCCACCCCGGCATTGCGCCCACCACCGACGGCTGGAAACTGCTGCGCTGTTACGGACATCTTTTAGCGGAAATTATGGCAAAGGACTTTAAAGCTTCCTGGTACAATGTGGAAGGCAACGACGGTCTCTGGTCCATGCAAACACCCTGGAAAACATTTATTTTCCCGATTGGCAAAATTTATAAGGCGGCTTCGTCGGGAGAAAATCTAGCGGAATATTACGATACTCTCGCGGATGAAAAGCGGAGATACACGGCGCAATAGGCGCTCGAAGTCTGAGAGTCGGGAGTCCTAGAGTCTGGTGAAGAATCTGCTATTTAAAGATGCAACGCTCCTTGACTCTATGCCTCTCATACGCCACGACTCTCCGACTCCCTTCTCCACTTATCTAGGTCCTTTGTCCCTTGACTTTATGGCACCTTTCGTTCAATAATATCGTAACGCGCTACGCAGTAAGACCCTAAGGAGCTACCATGCTTAGAACCGCCGCTTTGGTGCTTACAGCTTTATCCGGACTTAGCCGACCCCTTCTGGCCGCGGGTCTGCCCGATTTTAAACTTAACGCCATAAACGCGGCGGAGGTTCCCGTTATAACCCTTCCTGCATCAGGCACGATAAAAACCGAAACCCCCAAAGACTGGACCATAATGGTCTTCATGAACGGCAAGAGCAACATAGAACCCTTCGCGCTGTCGGACCTCAACCGTTTTGAGACCGTGGGTTCAAACGAAAAAGTAAATATCGTGGCGGAGATAGGCCGTTCAAAAGGCCTTGACAACGACACCGCGACCGACGGAGACTGGGACGGCGTGCGCAGGTACTACGTCACAAAAGATCAGGACAAGAACCGCATCGCGTCACAGCTTCTGGTGGATTTGGGCAGCGCGGACATGGGAGACTGGAAAGAGGCCGCCTCTTTCCTCAAATGGGCCAGAACGGCCTATCCCGCGAAAAAATACATGTTCATCATCTGGGACCACGGCTGGGGCTGGATAGACCCGCTAAAGCCGGGAGAGAATCTGGTGAACAGGAATAAATCGATCTCACACGACTTCGTCACCGGGAATTATATAAAGACCACTGAAATGGGCAAAATTTTCAATGAAGCCGGACGCGTTAACCTGTATGTCTCAATGGCCTGCTTCATGCAGATGGCGGAAGTGGCATACGAACTCAGGAATGCAGCGGAGATAATCGTAGGCTCAGAAGAGGTAATTCAGCTCCCAAGCCTTAACTTTGAGGATTTTTTCGGCCTGATAGCGGCTAATCCGCAATCTTCAGCCGAAACAGCGGGCGTTTACGCCGTTGACACTTTCAAGGAAATGTACTCCCGCCCGGAATATCAGGAAATGCTTGAAAAAACCAAATACGGAGTCCAGCTTTCGGCCATAAGAACGGCAAAGCTTCCGGCTTTCGCCCTGAAAGCGGGAGCCTGGGCGAACCTCGCCATGGCGGGCGGCGCAGATTCAGCCCTTAAAAAAGCCAAAGAGCAGGTGCTCCGCTTTGAAGTGGGAGACGAGACCACCGACCCGGACAAGAGTATTTCTTTTTACGGCGACCTTTATAATTTTATTGAATTGACGGGAAAAAACCTGAATACCGACGGCCCCAAAAACGCGGAGTTGCTGTCAGCCGGCAAGGACTTGATGAAATTCATCGCGGGCGAACTTACCCTTAAAAATGTTTTCCTTGGAAAAGACCGCACCGGCAAAGATTATTCTAACACCCACGGCATCGCCATAAATATCCCGGGCCTTCCCGGCAACCTGATAGGATACCATCACACCTATTCCCGGCTGGCCTTTGAGAATGCGTCAGGCTGGCTGAAGTTTACGGAATATCTGGAAAAATTAAATTAAATGCACGATGGCGGCTTAAAAAAGATTTACACCGCGGGTCCTGAACAAAGCAGTTTCGGACCCGCTTTTTTATTTCTAAACAGGCCCCAGCGCCGGGCTCTTTGCGCTTTTTACGCTTACGCCAGATCCGTTGACGATATTGCCGACGACCCGGCGCTTGACAAAGAAAGCAAACTTGCGGGGCTTGCCTCCTGGAAAATGGAAATAGAGTCGCTTTTTTCAGGAAGAGAGGCCGATAAAATACAGGGACTTAAAGAAGCGATTTCAATTTTTCCCCTTAAAAAAGAATATTTTCTGCTGGTGCTGGAAGGCGTAAGCCAGGACCTTGATAAAACCGCCTATGCCACAGTGTCCGAACTGGAGGACTATATGTATAAGGTGGCCTCGGCCGTGGGACTGGCCTGCCTTGCTATATTCGGCTATAAAGACGAATCCGCCGGAGAATACGCCAGAAACCTCGGCTGCGCCGTACAACTGACAAATATAATACGGGATGCCCGGGAAGACGCGCTCATCGGACGCTTCTACCTTCCAGCTTCGGACCTGCAAAGATTCGGCTGCCGCCCCGAAGACCTGCTGGATTTTAATTACTCCCCCAATTTTCTGGAATTGATGGACTTTGAAGCCGGCAGGGCCGGGGCTTATTATGCCAGGGCGCGCGCCCTTATAAATCCGGCCGGCAAAAAAAAGCTGTTCAGCGCGCTGGTAATGGCGGCCATTTATGAAACCCTGCTTGAAAAAATAAAGACCTCCGGTTTCAGGATCAAGCGCGGAAAAATACGTTTGAATAAATTTGAAAAAATAAAGGCGCTTTACGCGGCCTGGAGAAATCATGCTCAAATCTGATTCATGGATACGCAAAAATTGCCTAAAAAACAAAATGATATCCCCTTTTGTGGAAAAACTAGTGGCGAAAGGCCGTATTTCCTACGGTCTTTCGTCTTACGGCTACGACATCCGCGTGGCAAATGAGTATAAGGTTTTTACCGATGTGTATAACTGCCTGGTGGACCCGAAAGAATTCAATTCCAAATCTTTCGTGGATGTCAAGGCGCCGTACTGCATTGTGCCAGCCCGCTCTTTCGCGCTGTCGCGCTCTGTGGAATATTTTAAAATACCGCGCGGAGTTCTCGGCCTTTGCATAGGCAAAAGCACTTATGCCCGCTGCGGAATAGTGGTAAACATCACACCGCTGGAACCGGAATGGGAAGGCCACCTGACACTTGAAATTTCAAACACCACCCCTTTGCCGGCTAAAATTTACTCCGACGAAGGAATAGCGCAGCTTATTTTTCTTGAGAGCGACGATATTTGCGAGATATCTTACAAAGACAGAAAAGGAAAATACCAGTCGCAGCGCGGAGTCACGCTTCCAAGGATGAAGAAAGGGTAGTGGGTATAAGGTTTAGGAGTTCCTTACAACTCTACCCTCTACCCTTAAATTAATTATGTTCATGACCGGAAGATTTTTTTTAGGCGGAGCTATCGCCCTGCTGCTTGCGGCGGCGGGCCAAAAACCAGCCGGCCCCGCGCAGGCAAAAGAGCTTGGAGCCGCCGTTCCGCCGGCGGGAGCGCTTACCACGGCCATTGAGGCGCTTAAAGAAACTCCCGCTGATAAAAGCCTCTACCTTCAAACGCTTGAACTTTTACCCGAATACTCCTCAGTCGCGGACAGCGCCATAGGCCCGCGACAGGCCAGTGTCACAGTCGCGGACAGCGCCATAGGCCCGCGTCCGCCTAAGGCGGACAGTGTCACCCCACCACCCGCTTCGGGACCGATAGGACCCGCTAAAGTCGGGCAAGCAGGTGGTGGGGTCACAGTCGCGGACAGCGCCATAGGCCCGCGTCCGCCTAAGGCGGACAGTGTCACTGAACAGATCTCGGCCTTTAAAACAATTACCGCTGTCGCGCTGGAAAAGGAAAAAACCTACTACGGTTATTACCTGGGCCTCTGCAAACTGCAGAGAATCGGCGGAAAAATAAAAGAGGCGCTCGCCAACTGCCGAAAAGCTCTTGAACTTGACGCAACGCCTTATGCCGTTTACCGCGAGCTTGGCCTTACCTGGGCGCAGGCTGGAAACGAGGCTAAAGCGGAGGAGATATTGTCACAAGGCGTAGAGTTGTCTTCACACAGCTATAAGGCCTATCTTAACCGCGCCGGGGTCAGGGAAAAGTTCGGGGAAACCCAAACGGCTCTGGCGGACTACCTTAAGGCCATGTCCCTGCTTAAAAAAAAACAAACCGCGGACTTCAGGCTTGACGCCGCAATTATAAACGCCAGAATAAAAAAACTTTCATCACAAAAAAAACTGCGCACAACCAGGACCCCTGCCCCGCACTTTGGCCCTTTCGGAAAAAGTGCGGGGCAGGCCGGTGTTGCTGAAGGTTCCGTCGCGAAAGCCTCGTACGCGGACCCGGAAAAATGCGTGCGGGACTTCCGCTTGGAACTTGCTTCAGGAAGCTTTGAAACAGCCGAACGATCAAGCGCCGAATGTTTAAAACACCGCCCCTCTGACCCTGAACTGCGTAAGGACCACGCCGCTCTGCTGGTCCGCCTTGGCCGCTATGAGGACGCTGTTGCGCAATACAACCGGGCGGCGGAACTTTACAAGAAACAGCCGATGGCGGCTTTTTGCCGGGTAAAAACGGCTGAAACCTTAACAAAACTCGGACGCGGCTCCGACGCGGAAAAAGCCTACAAAGCGGCCCTTGAAACAAGCCCCGGAGATTTGAACGCCATGCGCGGACTTGCAAAGATCTTTGAAATACGCGGGGATTTAAAGTCGGCCTCAGGCATTTACAAAAAAATACTTTCGGCCGATCCATCCAACGCGGAGGCGCGCACGCGCCTATCTGTAATAGAGGCGGAACTTATCCTCCCTGAGCAGGCGTTTGCCGAATTAAAAGAACGGCAGGCGGTTGACCCTAAAAAATTCTCCGCCGGCCCTGAAGACCTTAAATTATTCAGGGACATTACGGCCGCCGAAAGGAACGGCGCCGTGGATTACCTTAAAAGACAACACCACTCTCTAAACGGACTGATTCTTGAAAGACCGGATGTAAACGGCCCGAAACTCTTACTGACGGGCGCGGGCTACAGGCTTTACCTTTCCTATTTATCACGGGAAGCGGTGGCTTTTTTTGAAGGCAAGTCCATTACGCTCGGAGATGTCTTCGCACTCCGTGATAATTCAGGCAACCCTCTTTTTGACAAAGCGGGCAAACTGACGGCCGAGGGCGCCGCGGCTCTGCGCCTGGCCCAAAGCGGACAGAAATCCTGGCTGTTGACCTACGAACCCATCCCCTTAAGCCCGGACTCCTTGAAAGCGGATAAAGAAATTGAAGCCGCGCGCGGACGGGGCTATGGCGAAATATCGGAACCGGAATACCTTTGGCTGCTGCGCGCCACGAACTGCCCTGAAGATGTTCTTCTTGCCGACCCGCTGAATGCCAGGCGCATAAATGACGGCGCGCGCGCGCGCTACCTGATCTGTTACGCGGGGGGCTCCCCCTGCATGAACAACCTGAACAAAAGTCTTGTAAGTTCCATAGAAGCGTACCGGTCCGGGCAAACAGAAATTTCCGACAGCAGAACCTCAACGGCATTTTTTGGAACAGGCGCAGTAAACAAGCGCCGCCTGTGCGAGAATGGAAAGATCTGGATGGGAGAACAGTAGAGTAAACTGCAAGTACTGGGCGGCTATTTTCTGGGCTGGCGGAATTGCGATAATTGGCTGCTTCAATCACCGTGATTTTGTTTGTTCGCTATTTTCAGAATTGCGGGTAAGCGGAAAAACCGCCGCAAACCAGCCTGTCGCCATAACCAGGTCCATTATCACATACCCGGCCTGAGGGAACGAACCCGTTATTATGGAAACCAGCGAAATAAATCCGGATGCCACTCCTTTGGAAAAACGATACACAAACGAATCTATCACTTGTTTAGCTCTGTAACGGACGTCGAAACTAAAGGGAATATAGACAATCTCCTTTCCGGCCCTGAATACAGAATAATCCAAAATTTTAAATCCGCCGTAGGCCAGAACCGCGGTCATAATACTGCCGGATCCGAACATCGCCAGCCCGATAAGCAGATGGATACAAGGAATTAACAGCATAATTAAACGCAGCGAAAAACGTTTTAAAAGGTAAGGAGCGACAAAAAACTGCAGGATGCAGGATATGATAGCGGTATTCATCCAGAATTTTCCCAAAAAAGCCGTCCTGACATCTTCAAAAGGAATGGCCCTTTCGAGAGCAAGCATAAAATTCAACTGTACGACAGTAGAAAGCCCCTGCGAAAGCGCTATGACAGCCGCAAGGAATAAAAGCTCAGGCTGTTCCTTGAACAGAGACAGATGCAAGGGTGCTTTGCCGTCATGCGCAGTCTTGAAAGGTTTGGGCTCACCGGCCATTTTATACGCAACAATCCCCAAAAGCATGGACGGAACCAGAGAAACGGCGCCCATCAAAATAACCATGTTGGTGCCAAGAGACACGGCTGTTTTTTTTATCAGCCATCCCGCCAATATCGGCCCGAATGAGATCACTCCCACTATAGGACCGTTATAACTTTGGGCTTCCTCCTTTTTAAGAACGCTGTCAATAAACGACCAGAATTGTTCAAAAAGCACCACTATATAGGACTGTGCGAAAAAATAGAAGATAAGTATGCTGAGTTTTATTCCGGAAAAGATGCCGACAAACGATAATACAAAGATGCAGATGGATATTATGAAGGTGTAAATAAGCGCCCATAGACTTCCAAAACGTGTCAGCAGACTGCCAAAAATATAAATACACAGCATGGTCACCAGAGGCGACGCTGTCATAACATAAGGTCTTTGGGCAGCGCCATAATTTGTGATAAAAAGAGAATCGCCGGCCACTCTTATAAATTCATAACCGCCAATAAGAAACATGCCGGAAAAAGAAATCGCCAGCATGGCAAAAAATGTGCGCCTGTCAGTTTTAATCATTTGGTATCACATTGTGCAGCGTTACCGGCCAAGAAAGCGAAATATTCCTGCATCTCAAAAAGCAAGTTACCGCTATAATACAAAAAGCGGGCATTTTTATAAAATTCCCTGCCAATTTTCCCCGCGCCGGAGGGTTGTCAGCACGGGTTAAACCAAGGAGAGCTGCCGGGACCGTAAACGGGCAGGCAATAATAAAGCTTGATTTTTATCGCACCGCCGGATAAAAAAACAGCAGGCGTATTTGAAAATGATTTTACACAAGGCGGAAAATTTGTTATCATAATAGTACCTATGATACAGAAAACGACTTTACCCGATGTAAATGATGTTGAAAAAACCAGAAAGTGGCATTTTTTTGACGCCAACGGCCAGATACTTGGCAGACTTGCGAGCAAAATCGCCATCCTTCTGATCGGCAAACACAAACGCACCTACACCCCGAACATAGACTGCGGCGATTTCGTGGTGGTCACTAACGCCGCCAAAATCAAGATAACAGGCAACAAACTGGAAGACAAGTTTTACTTCAGGCATTCCGGTTACGCCGGCGGCGCCAAAGTTATACCCTACAAACGGCAGCTGGAAAACGATCCTACCAAGGTGCTGGATCTGGCCGTACGGCGCATGCTTGACGATAACAGACTCAGGGACCGGCGCATGAAACGGCTTAATGTTTTCACCGGTGAACAAACCCAGTTTCCGAACCCGGCGTTAAAAACGCCATAAATCGGAACGGCTGCCATAGCACCAAAAGGATATATTATGGAAAATAAGAATTTGATACTGGCCACCGGCAGAAGAAAAACTTCCGTCGCGCAGATAAGGCTTACGCAGGGCGGCACTGGCAAAATAACAGTAAACTCAAAAGAACTGAAGGATTATTTCGGCAATACCCCGCGCTTTGAGGCCGTGATAAATTCTCCTTTTACCCTTACTACGGACCAGAAATTCGACTGCTCGGCTAAAGTATCCGGCGGCGGCGTTTCCAGCCAGGCAGGCGCTATACGTCACGCTATTTCACGCGCTATCGCGAGTCTTGGCCCCACCTTCCGCTCTTCAATGAAAAAAGCGGGGTTCCTTACCAGGGATTCGCGCATGGTGGAAAGAAAGAAATTCGGCCAGCCCAAGGCCAGAAAGAGATTCCAGTTCTCCAAGAGATAAAACGCGGGGAGTCTTTACAAAACGCGGGGAGGAAGTTTATCCTCCCCGCGTTTTTTTGTATCATTTTAATTATTGAGTTCTGGATTCTGATTAATGATACACGCTCTGTTATTGCGATTAAATAAACCGGGGCTTTATAAGGCGGCCGCCGCGCTTAAAATATTGCGTGAATTTGTTTACTGTCTGGCGCTGGGAACGCACGACTCCCACAGGATTGGCCGTTTTGTGGGCCAGAGGCCTTTAGGACGGCACCTCCAGAGGATTGACAGGGCAAAAACACGACTGCGCGACATACTAAAAAAAACCGCGAACAAGTATCCTCATTCAAAAGATATGCAGCTTATACGCGGCATAGAGCGGATTATGCGCCTGGTTGAAAAAAGTTTTTTGGAAATCAGTGATTATAAGCTGGCGGCGACCCACGAAACAGTCTGGTTTTTTGGCATATATATTTCGCTTTTGGACACGCTTGTTAAGGCCATAACAGGTTGTTCTTCAAAATCGGGTGAAGAAGCCGCCAGGGCGAGCGGACTTATTGCGGCCGGCAGAAAGCAGCTCAGGCTTTTCCGGGCAGGGCATTTATCACAGTCGGAAAATTTTTTAGGCAATCTTAAACTTACAACTCTGTTTAGCGATTTTGACAAGTGGCTGGATGAAAGCGAAAAGCTTTTGGAAAACATGGTGTCTGCTCGCAAAGCCGTTCGCGGTGACACTGGCCTGTTCCGCCTTAGGCGGACTGTCCGCGACTGACGCCAGGTCACACGGATTTTGGCAATTTAACGCAGAAGCAATATCTGAATAATCAAAGGGTGAAAATGAAAAAAACAATTCTGACAGCGCTCTGTTTTCTAGTTTCAGCCGGCGTTCTGACCGCGAAAACAATTTCCATTTATCACACAAGCGATGTGCACGGCTGGTATTCGGCCAGACCCGCTAAATGGGACAAAGAAAACTCAACACGGGCCATCGGCGGTTTCGCAGCTCTATCTTCACTTTTAAAAACCGAAAAAAATCCCTACATTTTGCTTGACTCAGGAGATATGTTCCAAGGCACACCGGAAGGGAACTTCACAAAGGGGATGTCAAGCATAGTCCTTATGAACCAACTGGGCTACTCTGCGGGGCTGGCCGGCAACCATGATTACGACTATAATGAAGCTAATTTTAAAACGCTGGTTTCAAGCGCCGCTTTCCCCATACTTGGCGCAAATGTTTATGTCAAGGCCACCGGCAAACACGTCGGCTATTTGAAACCCTATGTTATAATTGAAAGAGCGGGCAAACGCATAGCGGTGCTGGGAATAACCGGAGAACACACCTCTCACTCCACCCTGCCTGTCAATGTGGCGCACCTGACGTTCGCCAGCGAGCGGGAAGAAACCGCCAAGTGGATGGAAGAAATACGAACCAGGAAGCCGGACGCGGTGGTAGTGCTCACGCACATTGGCATAAACGGAAATTTTATCGGCAAAAAAGTCGATCTTTCAACCATAACGCTTACGGTTGAAGAAACCGATTATCGGCATGGAACGGTCCAGATAGCAAGAGCGGCAAAAACCGCCGCGGTAGTAATAGGCGGGCACAACCACACCGGCCTTTTGAAAGGTTATTTTGACAAGCCCAGTTCCACTTTGATAGCCGAAAGTTTCCAGGAACTGACGCATGTTACAAAGGTAGACCTTGACTTTGACGACGCCACCGGCGAATTTAAAAGCGCAAGGGCTGAGCTTCTTCCACTTTGGACCGATAAAACGGGGCAGGACTCCGAGGTGCTTAAAACCATCAGCGCTTTAAGCGTTGGCGTTGACGAGGAAATGGACAAGGTTGTAAGCGAAACCGCCGTGGACCTTTCATTTTCACCGGAAGGGCTTGATTCATCCATAGGCAGCTGGATGACCGACGCCATGCGCAGGCAGGCAGGCACCGACCTGGCTTTCCAGAACACCGCCGGCATCCGGGCGGGGTTTAACAAGGGGAGAATAAAAATGCGCGATGTTTACCAGATAATGCCTTTTGAAAACACTCTGGTGACACTTACCATGACCGGCAGCCAGCTTTTAGAGCTGGTCAGGGACAATCTGCATCACGACAGGAGCAACCTGCAGGTTTCAGGCCTATCGGTTAAATTTCACGAGAGCCCCGATGACAAAATATTGGAAATACGCCTTGAAAAAGGCGGAAAGAAAATAGAACCGAAAGATAAATTCAGCGTGGTAACCAGCAATTACATGACAACCGGAGGCACGGGGGGCCGGATGTTTACAAAAGCCGGAAACTTGCAGGATACCCTGCGCACCGTGCGGGACGCGCTGATAACGGATTTAAAGGAAAACCCGATAACCACCGCCCCCCCCGGCGGCAGGATAACCAGATTCTGATATGATATTGAAAGACACCTCCATAAAAGTCCTGCCGCTCCTGAGCCTTTTTTTTATTCTCTGCTCTTGTTCCAAAAAAGACGAGACTGTTATTTTTGTCACTGCGAGGCTGGAAGGACGCATAAGCTCCGCGCCGGATCCGGCCCTTAAAGACGCAGGGGCGGGCGGCCTTGCGGTTTTTAAAAATATTTTCAAACTTGAGAAAAGACCGAAGCTGGCGTTAGATCTGGGCAACTGGCTTTCAGACACGCCTGAAGGGCGGATCATGGGCTCGCAGGCCATAATTGAGTGCATGGCCGCCGTGCCCTATTCGGCCTCGGCTCTCGGCTACCGCGATTTGACCCTTAACCTCAGAGAACTTGAAAAGCTTTCAAAAACCGCTGTCTTTCCTCTTCTGGCTTCCAATCTTTATCTGAAAAACAGCAAAAAACCGGAATTCCTGCACAGCTACGCCCTGCTTCAAGCGGGCGGTCGTAAAATAGGCGTTTTTGCTATTAATGTTTCCGACCCGCAAAAGGTGAACCAGCCGAAATACCTGTTAAACTACCGTCTGGAAAAAGAAAGCTACGAAATAGAAAAAGCGTTGAGGCTTTTAAAAGAGGGCGGCGCAAAAATTACCGTAATGCTTTTAAATATTAATCCGAAAACCACCGTAAAACCGGAATTCTACCGCAAATTCCTTGAAAAACTCCCTAAGACCGACCTTGTAATTACCGATGAACCGTCTTTAAAAAAGCCATTTAAGGCGGGCAGATCGTGGGTAGCCCCTTCAGGCCGCGGCGCAAGCGCCGCGCGTATAATCCTGGCGATTGACCCAGCAACGGACGCGCTTGCCTGCATAGACTGGAGCATGATACTCCTGGACAAGGCCAGATACGGAGAGGATGCCGGAGTGCTTAAGATTGTTAACCGGCATTTGCGCCGGCTTGAAAACTATATGGGGCGGCGCATAGGTTTCCTGGCCGAAGACCTTAAATTGCGTAAAGACGGCATATCCCCCATCGGCGACTTTACCGCAGGCTGCATGAAACGCTGGGCCCGCTCAAACGCCGCATTGCTTGTAAACTCAGAGCTGGCTGCGGGGCTTTCCAGCGGAACTGTTACTATGGGAGACACTTATAAGGTGATGCCGTACGACACCAGCGTGGTTTTTGTCAAGATACGCGGCTCCGAACTTGCGGGCGCGCTGGCAGACAAGACTCTTTCGGACATCAGCGTTTCCGGACTTAAAATACCGGCAGGCGAAGGCGGAATAAAAAACATTGAAACCGGCTCCGGACCGCTTGTCCCAGGCAGGGTTTACCACCTGGCGGTGCCGGACTCCATAGTAAACAACAAGGACTACCCTATTTTGCCGAACGCAATGGAATTCGCTAATTCTAAAAGGCTTTTAAGAGACATAATCGGTTGGTGTTTCTCGTTGCGTAACACCACAGGCGAGAAATCAGAAGTCAGAAGACAGAAGTCAGAAAGGCCGTCTGACGGGCATAGCCCCTGATACGGCACAGCCATAGGCTAGAGAACGCCTGCAACGAGGCCGTCTGATGCGCATAGCGCCTGCTACGGCACAGCCGTGGGAAAGATTCCACTATTCTGAATTCTGACTACTGAATCCTGTCTACCTGTGTGGTACAAAAGGACTGAATAACATGTTCGCAGCTATAAGGGCTTTTTTTTCGAAATGGTTCTCACGCCTGCGCTCTTTCGCCATGATCGCCGGCGCATGGGGTGTGCTTTTCAGCGTTATAACGCTTATCAGCTTTAAGGTCGGCTTTGAATACGACGATGGCCTGGTTTTTTCAACCCCTGCGTTTAAAGCGGCCTCGGCGGCCCCGGTCGTCACAAAATCCGGCAAGGCAGACGCCGATTATTGGAACGCAATAAACAGGGCATATAAACTTGAGCATATCAAACCCATACCATGGCTGACAGCCTGGTTTTTTAAAATTTTCGGCTTTAAGGTGGAGATTTTCTGCACCCGGGACGCGGCAGGTTCCGAGAGCCTTCAGAACTCCTGGCGGGTACTGGCCGACTACTTTCATTTCATCGCGGATGAAAACAAAAAATACGAACTGCTTGAACAAAGCCGTTTCATATTTTACTTCACGCCGTCGGATGAAGGCGTAATACAGGCAAAAAAAGCGGATGTTACTCCCATAAGAATATATAAAAATAAAAAATCCTTAAACACCTGTTTGTACAACCCCGGCAAATTCGGCGAGCGCATGCTGCCGTTGTCTGAATTTTGAAAGAGTCCGGTAAGGCACAAAGTGGCAAAGTTATTATAAAGAGCTCCTTCACTTTGTGCCTTTATCCCTTTGTGCCTTTTTTGTACTATTTGCCTGCCGGCCCCAAAAGTTAATAGAATGTAGGTAATCAATGGCGGATTGTATTTTTTGCAAGATAGCGGCTAAAGAAACACAAGCCAGGGTCATCCGCGAGGATGATGACCTGGTAGCGTTCTACGACCTGAACCCGCAGGCCCCTACGCATGTGCTTATAGTCCCTAAAAAGCATATCCCCAGCCTTTCCGGGGCTTGCAGGCAGGACATTGAACTGCTGGGCAAACTGCAATACGCCGCCAGGGAAATAGCGAGTGAACTTGGCATAGCCGAAGCATTCAGACTGGTGCTCAACAATGGCCGTAAAGCCGGCCAGTCAGTTGACCATATCCATTACCATCTTATGGGCGGCCGAAGGCTGATGTGGCCCCCGGGATGATACGAAAGTGGCGAGTGGTCAGCAGTGAACTGAACACTGGTCACTGACCACTGTAATAAGCCCGTGCGATTACCTTCGTTAGTGAGCACGGGGACCATATAGAAGGGGTTTAGTGAGCGGGCCGCCAAAGGCGGCAGAGCGAACGACGAAGGGGAGCATAGCTCCCCTCGTAGAGCACCGGTCGTCACCTGTTAAGGCCGGCGGCTAATCCGCCCCGCGCGCTATGCAGTGCGGCGCGGGGTGCGACAAAGGGTGGTGATATTTGTGGTATTTATCAAGCTAAGAGACGAGGAAAACATAGAAGAAGCTCTCAGGCGCTTCAAGCATGAGTGTGAACGCAGCGGAGTGCTTAAAGACATAAAACGCAGGGAACACTACCTCCCGCCAAGCGTCAAGCGAAAACTAAAATCGGAAGAGTTAAGACGCAAGATTCGCAAGGGCAGACGGTCCTACTAAATCAGGTTATCTAGGCTGAAGGCTGTTAGTAAGAGATACGACTAACAGTCTTTCCGCCAGAAGGCGGCCCCGCCAGTTATTTGGCGGCGCCCCCTTCAGCCTGTCTACTTACAATGTCTTCAAACCCCGCCATTGATTTAATAAGGGAAAAACTGGACATAGTAGATGTGGTAAAAGACTATGTTCCGGAACTCAGGAAAGCCGGCAGGAATTACAAGGCTCCCTGCCCTTTTCACAATGAAAAAACCCCCTCCTTCACGGTCAGCCCCGATAAACAGATTTTCTACTGTTTCGGCTGCAATGAAGGCGGAGATATATTTACATTTGTGATGAAAATTGAGGGCCTGACTTTTCCGGAAGCGGCTAAGAAACTGGCCCTGAAAGCGGGACTTGCCTGGGAAGACAGGCATTTTACAGGCTTGAGCCCCGCGGACAGGGAGAACCTTGAAATAAAGAAGGCTCTCGCGGCGGCAGCCGAATTTTACAAAAAGTTTCTTTTTTCGTCCGGCGGCGAATCCGCCCGGCTTTACATTGGCGCCAGGAAGGTAAACAAGGCCACCGTTGAAGCCTTCGGCCTTGGATACGCGCCCCCAAGCGACAACGTACTTACGCGGGAACTGCTGGCGAAAGGTTTTTCTAAGGATCTGCTTGTAAAAGCCGGACTTTCGGGCCTGCGTGACTCGGATGGAAGCCCCTATGATTATTTTCGCGGACGAATAATGTTTCCGATAAGAACGCAGACAGGCACGGTAACGGCTTTTGGCGGCAGGATACTTGATTCGGGAGAACCCAAATATTTAAATTCCCCTGAAACCCCGGTTTTTTCAAAACGTAAAACTCTCTACGGCCTTGACCGGGCGCTTGCGGGCATACGCAAAACAGGACGTCTGCTGCTGCTTGAGGGATATATGGATGTTATAAGCGCCCACCAACATGGGATTGACTTCGCCGTGGCGCCGCTTGGCACAGCGCTAAGCACGGAACACGCCTCTTTTATTAAGCGCTACGCCAAAGACACCATAATAATGTTCGACCCCGATATCGCCGGCATAAAGGCTTCGGTGCGGGCGGCGGAAATTTTCATGGAAGCCGGCATGTACTGCCGCATAGCCGAACTGGGCTCCGAGCTTGACCCTGACGAATATCTGAATGAAAACGGGCCGGAGGCCTTCGCCCAAAAGCTTGCTGACGCGGCCGATCCGCTGGATTTCCGGATGAATCTGTTTTTTACGAACAGGACGGCAGTTTCGTCGCAGGACAAAGCCAAAGCCATAGATGAACTTCTTAAAACGGTTTCAAAACAGGGCGATGAAATACTTAAAAGCTTATGGGTAAAAAACATCGCCGCCCGCTTTGAGGTATCTGAGACTTCGGTTTTACACCAGCTTAAAACCCCGGGTGAAGAAAGAAAACCGTATGAAACATCCAACCCTCAAACTATGCCGGCGCTGGAAATGGGATTTATCCAGCTCTTGCTTAAAGACCCGGAACTGCTGGCCTGCGCTCAAGAACTTGAAGAGCAGGATCTCTCACACCCGCTGGCCAGAAAGATGTTTTCTGAAATAAAAGACCTTAACCCGGAAGAGCGGACACGGGCCCCAGCCGCCCTTATAGGCAAACTCCCTGAAGAACGGGCGCTGATAATGGAGCTTGCCGTCACCGACATACCAAGCGACCTTGACCCGGCCAAAAATGCCGCGCAAACAGTTAAGATGCTTAAAAAAAAATCACATGCAAGGCGACGGAAAGAGCTGAGTAAAAATTACTCAACGCTTACCGCCTCACAGCGGGAAGAGTTAAAACATCTGACTGAGCTAAGAGGCAAGGCGGGCGAGCTTTAGACCTCCGTCAACGCAGAGTAAGGAGAAAAATATGGCACAACCCAGAAAAGCTTTAAGAGACCTGGTGGAATTGGGAAAAGAACACGGTTATGTCACGCTTGAAGAAATGAACCGCTCGCTTACCAACGCCTCCATGTCGAGCGAAGAAATAGACACCCTTATGGGCACGCTGGAAGACCTGGGTATTGAAGTGGTCGACCGTAAAAAATTTAAAATGGTAGCGTCAGAGCGCGAGGCGTACACGGAAGAATGGGGCGCTACGCCTGATGTGTCAAATTCCATACGGATGTATCTCTCCGAAATGGGCAAAGTCCCCCTGCTCACCCGCGACGAAGAAGTAACGCTGGCGCGCAATATCAGGGAACGCGAGCGGAAACTGCACATGCTGGTGCTTGAGTCCCCAATAACGCTCAGGGAAATATGCAACTGGGAAACTTTAATTGAGCAGGATGAAATGACCACCAAAGAGCTTATGCCGCGCGGGCGCAAATCAACGCAGGAACTTTCGGCCATGAAGCAAAAGATGAAAAATGTGGCCCGCCTGATAACCCGTATAGAGCGCGAAATGGGAAAACTCAGCGTCCGCATGGCAAAGCCGGGAATTTTAAACGAGGAGAAAAAGAAGCTGGGCGCGGTTCTTGACTCAAAGCGCATGCAGATAGTGAACAATATTATAAACCTGAATCTTAATAAAGAAAAGATAAAGCGCCTGACTAATAAAATAAAAAATCTGGCCCATAAAATAAAGGAATACCGGCAGGAGCTGGGAAAATACGAGAAGCATTACGGCGACCTTATAAAACTAAAAGCGGATTATGAGCTGGTGGCCCGCGGCCGCATGAGGACAACGGCTTTTAAATCCAAGTGGGGCTATAACACGACCGAAGTTGAAGCCGCGCTCACAAACGTGGAAGCTGTACGTGAACGTGAGCGCCATCTCGCAAAAACGCTCCCCATACAACCGGACGAGTTCATGGCATTGAACGAAAAAATAACCTTTCTTGAGGATCAGATTCTTCAGGACAAACTCAAACTTATAAAGGCCAATTTACGTCTGGTGGTTTCAATCGCCAAAAAGCACGTGAATTCAAACCTGGAGCTTTCAGATCTTATACAGGAAGGCGGCCTGGGGCTGATGAAGGCCGTGGAAAAATTTGAGTACACGCGCGGATTTAAGTTTTCAACCTACGCCACCTGGTGGATACGCCAGTCTATTAACAGATCCATCGCCGACCAGGCGCGAACCATACGCATTCCCGTGCACATGAAAGAACTGGTTTCAAAATTGACGAAGGTCACCAGAAAGTACCGCCAGGAGTACGGCCGCGACCCGCAAATTGAAGAATATTCAAAACACATGCACATCTCCATGGACAAGGTGAAAAACGCCATGAAGATAATGCAGGATCCCATCTCGCTTTCCACACCCATCGGCGAAGACGAGGATTCCCACCTTGAGGACTTCATTGAGGATAAGGCCGGATTACCCCCCTCTTATTCCGCCATAGAGCTTTTACGCAGACGCGAGGTGACAAAAATACTTGACACCCTTAGTGAACGTGAGGCCAGGATAATAAAGCTCCGCTTCGGCATTGAGTCAGGCTACCCGCGCACCCTTGAGGAAGTGGGCAAGATTTTCCGCGTTACCAGAGAACGCGTGCGCCAAATTGAAGCCAAAGCCATACGCAAGCTTCGCCACCCCTCCCGCAGCAAAATGCTGAGGGATTACATGGACTAGAACAGCAGCAAATAGCGAATAGTGAATAGCGGTTAGGGAAGTGCGAATAGAGAAAGAGGCCGCGTCCACCTAAGGCGGATACGGCCTCTTTCTCTATTCGCTAATCCCTACCCCTACTTCTCTTCTTTACTCTCCGTAAACATACCCTTGATAATATCATGGGCGATATCCTTGGCCCCAAGGCCCACGGCTATCGCGAATGCCAGGCCCATTGAAGCGAACAGAATATTAATGCTGGAACGGATAATTTTCATCTCAATACCCAGCTGTTCCACCGCCGCTATGGCCGTAAACACCAGTATCACGAAATTAACTATCTTTGAAAGCGACTTGCCCCCGCGAAGATTGTTTGCGGTGGCGGCACTAAGCACTACATCGGCCATGAACTTGGCGAAAAGCAGGCCGCCAAAAGCTATAAAAATGGACGCCGTAATCCTGGGGATGAACACAACAAGTATCTTTTCAAGTATCTGCGAGACTGCGGCAAGGTTAAGGATATCGGACGCCGAAACAAAAAAGACCAGTATTATAGACCAGTAAACCAGAAAACCAAGTATGGCAGCCATGGATTTTCCAAAGCCGAAGCGGGACATTACCTCGTTAATTCCTACACGGCTGGTATAGCTGTCAAATTTTATTTTACGCAGGAACTGCTCAAGCAGCGAACTAAGCAGGCGGGCCAGAAAAAGCCCGAAAAGAATAAAGCAAAGCGCTGCTATTATATTCGGAATATGAACCGAAAAGATACCCCATATTTTAAGCACAGGCTGGATAAAAAGTTCGGCCACTTCATCGACTTTAATCATGGATAATTCCTTAAAAACCAAAAAACGCAGGTTTCTTACGCTCCTATTCTATTAATTATCCACCCGGTTTTCAAACAACAGGTAGAAGCTGGATTATATTCCTGCTTTTCAGAGGATCCACACGCAGAGGTTTTACGGTTTTGCGCTTCTTTATTACCGATTTATTCTTTTGAGACACTTGCCTGCCACGAACCTCTGCCTCTGATCTGTTCTGCTGAATTGTGCCGCGTTCAATCCCCCCGGTCGTGCCGGTGTCCGAGGGCGCGTCCCTCAGAACCGGCGCCTTCACGGCTTTACCGGCCTCACCCTTTAAAAATAAAAAACCCGTTCTCAGTAATGCTTTTGAACCTTCCCTAAAAAGTGGGTCATTGATATTATTAAATTCATCGAAATCCCCATAGGAGATGCACGGAGGATAATTTTGCCCTATTGTAGAATAGCCGGTAGCCATTGTCGCCAAACCCGAAATAGAAATTTCCGTTTTATTCTGAGTCTGTCCCCCGGAAGTTCCAGTCAAAAGCGCCGGGGCGAAAGCGGACGGTGCCGCGGACGCCGTGACAAAAGAAAGCAACAGCACAAAAGGAACAGGGCAAACAGCGATTAGCGTTTTGAAAAAGGTTTTCATAGACAAGCCTCCGGTTGATACTAACTAGATTATGCTTTAAAAATTCCAGCTGCGAAAGAGACTAATGGCCCTGATAATAATAGGTCCTTAGGCCTTGCGGCAGGGGAAAGCGTGGACCGAGCGGAACGAAGTTGCCAGCACGCAGCCATCAACATATCTGCAGGAAATATGAAAGTTCTTATTATAAGTTGTCCCCTCTCATCTGATTAAACTTCCACCACCTGAAAAATTATCATTTTTTTATTTTTTTCTTTACCGGCGGCATTTTTTTTGCTACCATAGTGCTAATGTACGCGATAATAGAAACAGGTGGAAAACAATACTGGGTGGTCCCGGGAGAGATTTTACAGATAGAAAAGCTTCCGGCCGAAAAAGGCGCGGAGGTGACTTTCAAGGCTTTATGGTCTGCGTCACAGGAGGAAAAAGACGCCGCCCTCAACAAGTCACCCTCAGCCAAGGTAACGGCCAAAGTAATCCGGCATCTCAAAGGCCCGAAAGTAATAGTTTTCCGTAAAAAGACCAAAAAGGCTTATGAAAGAAGCATAGGCCACCGCCAGGAACTGACTGAAATAGAAGTTAAAGAAATTCAGCTGGCATAGTTTTTGGTCCAAAAGATGCTTGTAGGCTAGTATGCTGGTAGGCAAGATTTTTTTGCAAGAAGCCCCTAATTAAAAGCATACAAGCATACTAGTCTACAAGCAGAAGCTCAGAGGCTCAATATGGCTCATACAAAGGCACAGGGTTCAAGCACCAACGGGCGCGACAGTCATGGCCAGCGCCTTGGAGTGAAGCGCTACGGCAGCCAGGCTGTGAAAGCCGGCGAAATTCTGGTAAGACAGCGCGGCACCAAGTTCCTCCCAGGCTTCAATGTGGGAAAAGGTTCGGACGATACGCTGTTCGCCAAGGCGACAGGCGTGGTGAAGTTTGAGTGGGCCAAACGCAACAAGAAGCAGATCAGCGTTTATCCCGCCGCGAAATAACCCCACCGCCCGCTAAAACCTCCTGATTTTTTTAGGAGGTTTTTTATTTCATTTTATGTCAAGAGAAAAAGGCAAAAACGCGGACTTTATAGATACGGCAAAAGTTTATATCCGGGCCGGAACCGGCGGAGACGGCTGTTCGTCCTTCCGGCGGGAAAAATTTGTGCCCTATGGCGGCCCCGACGGCGGGCACGGCGGCAGGGGTGGTGATGTTTTTTTTGAGGTCACGCCCAATGTGAACACCCTTACCGAAATAGCTTCGCACCCGCACATTTTCGCCACGGACGGCTCCCCGGGAAAGGGCAAGCAAATGGAAGGCTTATCCGGCAGAGACATCCTGGTATATGTTCCCTGCGGGACTGTTGTAAAAGCGGATGGAAAAGTGCTGGCCGACCTGAAAACACCGGGCCAAAAGTATCTTGCGGCAAAAGGCGGCCGCGGCGGAAGAGGCAATGTTTCCTTTAAAACCAAATTCAACACAGCTCCCCATATTTCAGAGAAAGGCGAACCTGGAATAAAATTGGAACTTACGCTTGAGCTTAGCGTTTTGGCCGATGTCGGCTTTGTAGGATTCCCGAACGCCGGCAAATCCACCCTGCTCGCGCGCATTTCGGCCGCGCGCCCAAAAATAGACTCTTATCCTTTTACCACCTTAAACCCGAACCTCGGCGTAGTACGCCATAAAGGCAGTTCTTTTGTGGCCGCCGATATTCCCGGCCTTATAGAAGGCGCGCATTCGGGCCGCGGCCTTGGCGACCAGTTTTTAAAACATATTTTAAGGACCCGCCTGCTGATACAACTGGTGGATCCGCTTGGGTTCAAGGACTGTACGCCTGAGCAATCGGTGCGCGTTATTGCCATGGAGCTTAAAAAATTTCACCCTCTCCTTGCGAAAAAACCCCGGCTGCTCGCTGTGACCAAGAGCGACCTGCCTGAAGCAAATAAAGTTTTTTATGCGCTTACAAAGAAATTTAAAAAACAGAAAATTTTCCTTATTTCCCCCTTTACCGGCGCGGGCACGCAAAAGCTTCTTGACGCCATAATAAGACTTCTGCCGCGGATAAAGGAAACTGAACTTTTTGCCCCCAAAAAGGCGCCCTGCACCAGGCTGATCAACAAACCCCTGCCTAAGGGCTTTATCGTAGGCCGCTCAGCCGACGGGATGTTCGAGCTGACCGGAGAGAAACTGCTTAAAATAATGGCCATGGTTAATTTTGCCCAGCCCGATTCACTGAACCGGCTGCGCCGCATTTTCAAACTGATAGGCGTTGATAAGGCGCTGAAGAGACACGGCGTTACAGCAGGGGAAACGGTGCGTATAGCCGGACGGGAGTTTGAGTGGACCGAAGAAATACAAAGGAACAGGCCGAAGAAAAACGCCAAATTTGCCTACAAATACGAAGAACACTAGCGTCCGCCTAAGGCGGACGCTAGTCGCAAGAGCACAGGAGCACAAGTCACAAACGACAAACCAAAACCGCAACTGCTTCAGTTCTTGAGAACTTCAAAGCTTCAGTTTCCTTCTTTCTTCTGCCGATTACCCCTGACTTCTAACCTCTTACTTGTGTTCCTATGACTTGTGCTCATGTGCCTGGGCCAGGCTAATACACCGATTCCCAATTTCTGGTGGTGACCTTGAACTCCACCCTTCTGTTTAGCGCGCGGGCCTTATCCGAGGTATCGTCCACCAGGGGCCGGCCCTTCCCATACCCGTACACGCGTATAAAATCAGGATATACTCCCTTCAACATAAGATAAGCTTTCACTGCTACCGCGCGGTTCAATGAAAGCTTTTCATTATACTCCGCACTCCCCACATCGTCAGTATGACCTTTAACCGATAGTTTCAGGTTACGGTGCTTCAGGAGCAACTCGGCCACCATGTCCAGCGTGCGGAAAGAGGACGAAAGCAGCCTGGAGGAACCGGACTCAAACTCTATCGCCGGCACTTGCTTTGAAACTACCATATCCATTATAGTCTGTAATTCAAGCCCCGCCCGCCTGGCTTCCTCAGTATCGGCGGCGCTCCGGCGGGACCCTGAGCAGGCGCACGCGAACAGAATACAGGCAAAAAAAGGAATAGAAATCCTGATTTTCTTCATCATATACTATTATTGTTGATAGAAACCATAAGGGTTTCCCTTCTGAAACGGTACCCCCTCGCGAAAGCGGTATTGCTTAAAAGCAGCGGCGGGGTGGCGGCGATAGTTGAATAAATTCTGCTGCGTTTAATGCGCGGGCGGCCCGCGGGATCAAGTAAATTCGCGCCGGCAATCTTCTCCAGGGTATCCATGGCCCAGTAAACCGGCCAAATAACCGCAGCCCGCATAGCCAGCTCGGTCTTCGGGATGGAGGCCACAAACTCCTCGCTCGTGTCCAGCTGGTCCAGCGCCCATGCCACCCACTTGTAAACTGTGCCCTTCAGCCGTTCCATGTTTGCTGGATTTCGCAGGTCCTGCGGATTCAGATTTGCAGCGGAAAGGTCGGACTGCGGCAGATAACACCGGCCGGATTTAAGGTCGGCGCTCATATCTTTGAGAATATTTATTATCTGAAGCGCCGAACCCAGGGCGCTGGCCGAGTCTTCGGAAGGTGACTTTGCCATCCGCACATTATTCTGTCTTATAGTATCCCTGTAAAGCCGGGCCCAGAAAATACCCGGAACGCCGCCTATATAGCCGCAATATTTTTTAAGTTCTTCTTCCGTCTTGAAAGCGGCCAGGCCGGGCCCCGAGAAAGTATCAAGGTCCATTTCCATGCCGCGGACTACGCCATCGCAGACAAAATCAATCAGGGCACGGTCGCCTTCAGAAAACTTAAAATACACCTCCAAAAGCTTGTCAAATTTAAGCAGCAGCTCTTTTTCTCCCGGATTAGTAATAGCCGCAGCCACCCGCCCGATTTTTTCAGCCAGCTCCGGAGAATATTTTTTGTCGCCCAAATGTCTTGAAAGGGCCAGAATATCGCGCTTCAACGCATTATCCGGCCCCAGGCAATCAGTTACAGTGTCAAGGGCGCGGCAAAGAAGGTAGCCAAGAGCCATTGAGGCCCGCACTTTTACCGGCAGTATGTTAATACTGAGATAAAGCGTGCGGGAAACATTTTTAAGTATTCCCTTAAGCTCACTGTCCACCAGTTTCCCATATTTATCCATAAGCATATTTTACCAAACCGGCCCCGTAAAAATCCGCCCGTTTAAGGGATGGGCCGGCTTATTTTACCCAGAATTCTCCGGCCTCCGGCTCCGGTGGCGGCGGGACAATGGTTAATTTTTTCCTGAAGAGCCAGCCAGCCAAGCAGGGCAAAGCACGCCGCTTCTTTTGCCGCCGGGGGGATACCGCGCCGGGCAATGGTGTAAACTTTTACAGGGGCAAGGAGCGAAGCCATATTAGCCATAAGCACGGGGTTCAGGGCGCCTCCCCCGCTCACGATAAGCTCTTGCGTGCCGGCCGGAGCGTATCTTTGAAAAGCCAGGGCAATGGTCGCGGCGGTGAAATAATTCAGCGTGGCAAGAATATCATATCTGGACCGGGTGTTTGGCCCGCTTAAGAAATGCCTTCTGAGAAACACACCGGAAAATTCATCCCTGTCCAGGGATTTAGGCGGCTTTAATTTTAAAAAAGGCAATCTCAGGAGTTTCAGGACCCTGTCATAGTCTATTTTCCCGGACCGGGCCCAGCGGCCGTTCCGGTCAAAACTCTCTTTTCCGACGGTCAACAGAGACACCGCCGTATCCATCAGTGAGTTGCCGGGGCCGGTGTCAAAGCCGGAAGTAATCACGTTCTTTCCCACAAAAGAGATATTGCCCACGCCGCCGATATTCTGCAAAGCTACCGGCCGCCCCCCCCCGAACAGATACTCATCCATAAAAGGGATCAGCGGAGCGCCCTGGCCGCCGGCCGCCATGTCCGCCGGCCTGAAATCCGCTACCACCGGCCTGCCGGTCTCCTCGGTAATAAAAGCGGGTTCGCCTATCTGCAGGGTACTTCCTTTTGTCCCAGGCAGATGACAGATGGTCTGGCCGTGGGAGCCTATCACCGCTATATCTTTGTAAACGATACTGCGCGCGCGGCAGAAACGCTTCACCATGCCGGCCCAAAGGCGGCCCAGGTCAAAATTAAGCGCTGACAGTCCAGGCGTCCGCAGGCCTTTGGCCGCCAGTATCCTGCCCCGGAGGGCGGCACCGTAGGGATAAGTCGCGCAGGCCAGCACTTTAAGCGTCTTTTTGACCGGCGTTAAGGCGCACAGCGCTATGGAAAGCCCGTCGGCGGAAGTGCCGGACATCAGCCCGATTATTTTCAAAGTTTTTTTTTCTTCCATCGCACAATTATACAAAGTCTTCCGACGCCTAAAAAAAGGCTGGCACTACTTTTTTATCAAACACTTCGTCAAACAATAATGAAAATATGGGCACCATAAAAATAAAAAAGACAAATTGATATAATACCGCATATGAAACCGAAAGAAAACCAATCAGGGAAGGGATTCTTTCCGGTCCTGCTCTTTTTAGTGCTGTTATTTACATGGACGGCAACAAGTCCCTGTCTGAAAAACGGCTTTATCAATTGGGACGAGACCAAATATATAATTCGCAATCCCAAAATCAAAACACTTTCCCTGGAAAGCGTAAAAACCATTTTCTCCACTTCAGACCTTACAATGTATTCCCCGCTGTCCACTCTCAGCTATGCGCTGGAGTATCATGTCGCGGGACTTAACCCTAAAATTTACCACATGACCAGCCTTCTTCTGCATTTATTTAACACCGCGCTTGTAATGGTTTTGGCACAGCTTTTATTAAATGGCGTATGGACAGTATTTTTTATAGCGCTTTTATTCGGCATACACCCCGCACATGTGGAATCTGTGGCCTGGGCAGCGGAGAGAAAGGATGTGCTTTATGCATTTTTTTATCTCTCATCGCTTATCGCTTATGCTTTGCGGCTAAATGGAGCAAAAACCTATCTTTTATCATTAGCTTTTTTTATCTGCGCGTTGTTGGCAAAACCGATGGCAATAACCCTGCCAATAGCGCTGCTTCTGATAGATTATCTAAAGTCAGGACAAACAGAGCTCAGACAGCAAATGAATAAAATACCATTTTTTATTTTAGCGGTTATTTTCGCCGCCACGTTACTGCATTCTTCCAGCGACACACTTGTTATGTCTGGGTGGAAACGGCTGATTACTCCGCTTTACAATCTCGGCTTTTACATTTATACTCTGATCTGGCCGTTTAATCTTTCGGCCATGTACGTCTCCGTACCGGGTGGGAAACCGGTTTTTTACGCCTTTGCGGCGGGGACGTTAACGGGAATAGGCCTGCTATGGAAATATTTTCGCCATGACAAGGAAATATTTTTCGGCGCGTCTTTTTTCATAATCATGCTTCTCCCTGTACTACAGTTCTTTCCATTTGGGCCCGTCATATCCGCAGACCGTTATACATATTTATCTTCAATAGGTGTTTTTATTATCGGAGCGGTATGCGCCCGCCGTATATGGCGACGTTTGAGCCCCGCTTTCAGGAATATAGCAATAATCTGCGCGATAGGCGCAGTTTTGACACTTACAGTAACGGCGCGAGTGCGTTGCGCGGCATGGAAAGACGGCGTTTCGCTCTGGAACGATACGTTGCAAAAACAGCCGCTGGCGGCCTCCGCACTTTTAAATTTATGCGGCGCCTATATACAGGCGAATATGAACAATGAAGCTGAGCTCTGTCTTTCTGAGGCGATACGACTATACCCAAAAAATGACAACAACTATTATAATTTAGGCTTTCTGTCCGTCCGGAATAAAGAGTTTGGCAAAGCAGAAGAATATTTCGTGCAAACATTGAGCATAAGCCCCTGCCACACTCCCGCACTCAATAACATGGGTAATATTTATCTGTTAAAAGGCGAGACTACAAAAGCAGCGCAATATTATACCAAGGCAACGGAATGCGACGACGCTTATTCCGCCGCATACCTCAATCTAGGCAAACTGGCGCTCTCACGCAAAGATACCTCCAAAGCGATATTCTTTTACGAAAAAGCTCTTCTTTCTGACCCCTCAGACAAAGAAACCCGCACACGGCTCAAAACTCTGCGGAAAATATAAACAAAGAAGAAATGATAAATTTCATTTAGCTTCTTCAAACAGCCAGGTGCTCAGGTAACGTTCGCCGGTATCGGGGAAAAGAACTACCAGGGTTTTCCCCAGAGCCTCCGGCCTTTTGGCTACTTCAAGCGTGGCGTGCATGGCGGCGCCTGAAGAAATGCCCGCGCATATCCCCTCCTCCGTCATAAGACGCCGCGCCATGCCCCCGGCTTCCTCGTCTTTTACCCGGATGATCTCATCAATATTCTCTTTTTTAAGGACCCCGGGCACAAAACCGGCGCCTATACCCTGTATTTTGTGGGACCCCGCCGGCAACCCTGATAAAACCGATGAAGTGAACGGCTCAATGCCGATTATTTTAACCCCCCGCTTTTTGGCTTTGAGGCCATTGGAAACTCCGGTTATAGTACCGCCGGTACCTATACCGGCTACGAAATAATCCACCTTACCGCCGGTGTCTTCCCATATTTCAACAGCAGTGGTCTTTTTGTGAATTTCCGGGTTGGCGGGATTATTGAATTGCTGCGGCATGAAAGCGCCTGGAGCAGCGGCCTTCAGTTCTTCCGCCCTGGATACCGCGCCGCTCATGCCTTTGGGGCCGGGGGTAAGAACGATTTCGGCACCCATGGCGTTAAGCAGTTTACGGCGCTCAATGCTCATGGTTTCCGGCATGGTAAGAATGAGTTTATAGCCGTAGACCGCCGAAACCATGGCCAGCCCTATGCCGGTATTGCCGCTGGTAGGTTCTATAATAACGGAACCGGACTTCAGCAAACCTTTGGCCCGCGCGTCTTCTATCATGGCAAGCGCCAGACGGTCCTTAACACTCGCCATCGGGTTAAAATATTCAAGTTTGGCAAGAACAAGGCAGTCCAGACCGGCGGCGAGTTTATTTATTTTTACAAGCGGCGTTTTACCGACAAGTTCAGTTATGTTGTTTGCGTATTTCATAACAAAATAGGCGACAGGCTGAAGGCTGAGGGCTGAAGACTGCAGAGCCGGCATTTTTCCCAGACAATCGGCAATTAGCAAAATCAGCTTGGCTTCCAGGCAGCTTTCCGCGCTGTTCCTACCTACCACCTACTATCTACTACCTACTATCCTTTTTAGCTCTTCCACTTCGCCGCGCAAAACTTTTATTTCCTCGCCGCACACGTCAAAAAGCTTATTATGGTCAAGCTGGGAAGTTTCCCCTATGCCGCCCTCTTTGGATTTGGCCGGCACTCCAAACACCGTGGTATCCGGCGGAACCTCCTTAAGCACCACGGAACCGGCGCCTATGCGCGAACGGTCGCCTATCTTTATGGCGCCAAGTATTATAGCCCCGGAACCTATAACGACCCCGTTGCCTATTGTGGGGTGACGTTTCTTTTTTTCCAGCGAAGTGCCGCCAAGCACCACACCCTGATATATAAGCACATCGTCTCCTATTTCCGCGGTTTCGCCTATCACCACTCCCATGCCGTGGTCAATAAAGAATCTGCGGCCTATCGCCGCTCCCGGATGAATTTCTATACCGGTTATGGCGCGCGCGGCATGAGAGATAAGCCTGGCGATGAAATACATGCCGAAACCCCATAGAACATGCGCTGCCCTGTACAGCCACACCGCGTGCAGGCCCGGATAGCACAACAACACCTCAAGCAGGCTCCTTGCCGCGGGATCCTCTTTAAAAACCGTGCGTATATCTTCAAGAAAATTCATTAATATCAGCCTCACTCTTCTTCCACTTTTTTTCTTCCCTGAGCCAAAGTATTATATAATTTTTGTATTGCACTACCCGCGGGGCATAAGGAGATATGAAATGGGATTTAATCTAAAAAACAGGCATTTTCTCAAAGAACTTGACTTTACCAAAGAAGAACTCGTTTTCCTTCTGAAATTATCCAAAGACCTCAAAGCCGCGAAATACTCGGGCACCGAACAGCAGAGGCTGACCGGCAAGAACATCGCCCTGATCTTTGAAAAAAGCTCCACCCGCACGCGCTGCGCTTTTGAAGTGGCCGCGCACGACCAGGGCGCGCATGTTACCTACCTTGAACCGACAGGCAGCCAGATGGGACACAAGGAAACGGTTAGGGATACCGCCCGCGTTCTGGGCAGAATGTACGACGGTATCGAATACCGCGGTTTCGGCCAGGTGATAGTGGAAGAACTGGCCAGGTTTGCCGGCGTCCCAGTATGGAACGGCCTGACTAACGAATGGCATCCGACCCAGATGATGGCCGACGTGCTGACCATGATGGAGCACTGCGCTAAGCCGCTGGAGAGGATCTCTTACGCTTATGTCGGAGACGCCAGGTTCAATATGGGCCGTTCCCTGCTGGTGATCGGCAGCATACTTGGCATGGACGTACGCATAGGCGCTCCGAAGGGCCTGCAGCCCGACGCGGAGTTGATAGCGGCCTGCAAAAAAATAGCCAGACAATCCGGCGCCCGCGTTACTATTACCGACAAGGTCGCCGAAGCCGTTAAAGGCGTGGACTTCATACATACCGACGTATGGGTTTCCATGGGCGAGCCCAAGGAAGCATGGGCGGAAAGAATTAAAATGCTGAAACCCTACCAGATCAACCCGGAAGTCATGAAAAAATCCGGCAACCCGGATGTTAAATTCATGCACTGCCTGCCGGCTTTCCACAACGCGGATACCAAAGTCGGCAAGCAGGTATCCGAGCAGTTCGGGCTGCGCGACGGCCTTGAAGTTACTGAAGATGTGTTTGAATCAAAGGCCTGCATCGCTTTCGATCAGGCTGAAAACCGCATGCACACTATCAAAGCCGTAATGGTCGCGACTCTCGGACACTGATATAATGTTATTTGATTACGCTGAAATATGTTAGTTAGTGACGGCGAATGAAAGCTACTGAACGCTACGGAAAGCGACTGAATGTAAGATCAGTCGCTTTCTTTTGCTTTCCGTTGCTATCAATTATTATGCGGTTGTTTAGTGTTTACAACCTGAAATTTCAGCTTGTTTATAAATTGTCGCGTCTGTATCCCGGGATTTTGTTTTCGCCAAAACTATCAATTTTGGTATAATTTAGACGGGTTTGGTAGCAGCCTCCTGCATCTTCACCAACAGTTCAGCAGGTAAAAGATAAAAACTGGGACAGCAGTTCAGGGAGTTTTTATCCGTCCGCCTTAGGCGGACGCGGAAGGCCGAAATGAAAAATACAACAACAATATTCACGTCCGCTGTGGTTCTGGTTCTTTTAAACGTTTGCGCCGAAGCCCGGGAAAATGGTTTTACGGCAAATACCCCCGCAAGGATTGCCGCGGCAACCGGACCGGCACTCACAAAGATAGACTTTGACCGGAATATCGATATAAGCGCCGTTATAGACCAGGCAAAAGCTATGGGTACGGCTTTGCCGCCGGCCGAGCAGGCAAAAAGCGCTGCCGTCACAGATCATGAAACCGGCAAAATAATCCTGGAAGATGTGACGAAACAATGTATGTACCAGGATGAAGTAGTTTCGGCGTTTCCGGAATTATATGACAGAATTCCCAAAGAAGAGAACGCCGATATAAGGAAAGTCTTTAATTTTTACGAGAATGGCATCAAAGAAGAATCAAAACTCCGGCGGATAGAGTTTTTTTATACCGGCGGCGACTGGATGCGGTACGGCCTGACATATTTTATCACGAACGCTGGCAATAAAGGCCATACGCCCGGAGTTTATTTTATGAAAGACCTTTCCACCTCGGACGGTGAAGAAGGCGCCACCCCCCCCGAAGTCGACCCCTTTAACGACGCGGCACTTCAAAACTATATACTCACACGTTTCCTGGACCCCAGCGGCAAAACCAAACCGGAACTCAGCCCGTTGTTTTACTGAAGATTGTGTTTTCCCGATACAGCACCAACTGCTGCCAGTCATTACTGCGCAACATTTTCCCCAAAAAAGGCGGCATCTAAACAAAACGCGGTCTTACCTATTTCATTCGTAAAAATCAGCACGATCTTAACAAGGCCGCCCTCGCTGTTTAGAAAAGCTCAAACATCACTTTTCGTTGATCGTGCTTACAATGTAGTCCAGGTTGGGGAAAGAGCTCCTGAAGTAAGCGTTGCCGTCTTTAAAGGCCTTTGCCGGTTCCGGACCTTTGCCGGAGGGCGCACAGTCGCCATAATTGGAATAGAGTTTTTCCAAAACCTTAAAGCCTTTTGTCACCTTACCGATAGGCACATAACCCTTACTGTCAAGACGGGGATTATCGGCAAGGTTTATGACCAACCGGGTGTTGCGGGTATTTGGGCCGGTAGCGGCAAAAGCAAGATAGCCCTTCAGATTGGAATGGCTCTTATCGTCATCCGCGATAGCCGCCCGGCTCCACCTCTCATTTATCACGGGGTCACCATGAATGCCGAACTGCGCAATAGAACCAGGGATGACGCAAAAGAAAGCGACGTCAGTGAAGTACTTTATTTTAAACATGCTGTAAAATCGATTGGCGCCGCGCGGAGCCCAGGCGCGGGTGACTTTAACGGTAAAGTCGCCTTTGGTGGTTTTGAACTTCGCCTCGAACACCGCTGGGGCGGCCATCTCGGCTAGTTTCATCTCCCGCACTGCCGCCTTAACAGCGGATTTTATTTCCGGCATTTTTTCACCGCTTAAAGTTTTTATTCCGGAGTCGAAGCCGATATATGTTTTTCTTTTTCCGATATTTGGTTTGCATGCTGGTTTCATAATATCGTCCTTGATACAAACACAGGCGCCAAATTATAAAACGAACCCGGGTCAGGATAAAGACTAAAACCGTCGGAACAAAGGCCGGGGCGCCCTCGTTGTTTAGAAACGCGTCTGCATCATTCGTTGATCGTGCTTACAATGTAGTCCAGCTTGGGGAAAGAGCTCTTGAAGTAAGCGTTGCCGCCTTTAAGGGCCTTTGCCGGTTCCGGACCTTTGCCGGCGGGCGCGCAGTCACCATAGCCGGAATAGAGGTTTTCTAAAACTTTAAGGCCCTGGGTCACCTTACCGATAGGCACATAGCCCTTGCTGTCAAAGCGGGGATTATCGGCCAGGTGTATAACTAGCCGGGTGTTGCGGGTATTTGGGCCGGTCACGGCAAAAGCAAGGTAGCCCTTCAGATTGGAATGGCTCTTATCATCATCCGCGATAGCTGCCCGGCTCCATCTCTCATTTATCATGGGATCGCCATGAATACCAAACTGTACCACAGAACCCGGTATTACGCAGAAAAAAGCGATATCGCGGAAGTAGTTTATTTTAAACAGGCTATAAAATCTATCGGCGCCGCGCGGGGCCCAGGCGCGGGTGACTTCAACGGTAAAATCGCCTTTGGTAGTTTTAAACTTCGCCTCGAACACCGCGGGGGCTGTCATCTCCGCAAGCTGCATATTCAAACCCGGTATTGCAGCGGATTGTACTTCCGTCATATTGCGCCCCATCTCCTTATTTCCGCTGGTCAGATCCGGCTGTCCCGCAGTCTGGCCTCCAGCTTGTGTTGCGGTATAAGCGGGTGATTCCGCTGCCGGAGTCGTTTCCTGGTTGTTGTTGGAACAAGCAACCCCGGTCAGTAAAACCGAAAGAACAATAAGTCGCGGGACAATTTCAGTCATCATGAGTAAATTATACATTCTTTTACGGCAGAATCGTCCAACCGTGGAATTATCCAATCGCAGCATGAACATTGATGTTTTGGCCATTTCCAACACAAGATGGGCCTGAAAATGACCGAATCATTAAAAAGCGCCGGAAGACGCCCCCGCCCGCCGCGAAGTGTTTGGATGTTATCGCCCGTGGTTAGGACCGGGATCCGCCAGTGGAATTATGCCCAGACAAACCTGAGGATCCGGAATGCTCCCATGTTCCGCCCCGAAGTCCCTGGAAACCGCGCGCATATAATCTTCCATGTTTTCAGCTTCAAAAGTGGAAAAAAGAAGCTCCGGCCGCCACAAACCGGGATAAATTCGCGCAAGCCTGTCCCGCAATACGCCGCGCCTCTTAGCTTCAAGAGTAGAAATCATTTCCGAAAGAATCCCCAGACAGTTTTCGGCGCCGTTCCTTCGCATTTTCTTCAAAAGGCTGCCATCTATACTGTCGGCGACATAACGCATACCGAATGAGTTTTTGACGCACAACAGCAATGCGCACGGAAGGATTTTGCCGGCTTTTGCCGTTTTCCCCTCTTCGCCGTAACGCAAAGCGGCCAGCATCAGCGTCTCGTATTCATTGAGTTCCAAGAAATGTTCCTGGAGTTGAGCGCCGGAAATACTGCCCGCCATGAACGCTGTTTTTAAATAGTTGCCTTTGCGATACGTACATAATTTTTCCAGCTCGTAGGCCTTACGGCGTGAATCCACGGCCTTGCCCAAATCACCGGTCCTTAAGGATTCACGGGCCGCCATTTCGTGTATCCACGGAACACCGGGGTACTCGCTTTCCAGTTTCCGCAGATCATGCGCGGCTCCGCTTCGCAGGGGATACGATATCAGCAGCATAAAGCTGACCGACCAGAGCGCAATTACCGGCGCGCAAGCGCTATAAAATACTGCTTTCGCGTTCGTGTACTCATATCCGCCCGGCTTCGGAGCTCCGCCGAGGATATCCGCAAGAAAAATCCCCGTCAGAGTACAGACTAGAAACCACATCGGCACGAAATAGCGCCCTTCCACAGGCATCAGAAGATATATCAGGAGCAGATAGAGCGTAAGCAGCAGCAGCGGCCGGACGGCCGACAGACGCCTCAGCCGGTAAACTCCGCAGAGCCATAAAAAAGCCAGCGCGGACAATCCCGGCACCATCGGTTCCATGAACAAAACATAATACAACCGGTATCCTATCGCGGAAACATACCGCAGCGGGTGCGCCAGTATTTCCCGGACCGCCCACAAGATCACGCTCTGCCCTGGGATAATTCCGGACAAGGCTTGCCAGTTGCCCTCCATAGTACCGACTAAACCAAGCGCACTCCCAACGATATTAGAGCTGGCACGGTCGCCTTCAAGAAGCGCAAATCCATTCCGGCTAACCCAGTTGACAATAATCCAGGTCGAAACAACAGTCAGCAGCACGGTCATTGCCGGCCACTGTCTTAAAAAATGCGTCCGGCCTTTCTCCCGATACGCCTCATACACAAAAACAACTGGTATAAACAGCGCGATAACGCCCTTCGAATGCAGTGCTATAACCAGAAGGAGGCCGATAAAAAAACTCCTCAACGTATAAAACTGGAATTTAATGGAAAGCCCGCAAATAAGCATCAACATCGTGGCGGCGATTAAAGCCTGTTCAATATACAGTTGATAAGAAACCCATCCGTACAAAAACAGGAAGGCGCAGAGAACCGCGGACAGCGCAGCCGACAGGATTCCGGCGGAAAATGAATATATCAGGGAGCCGGCGGAAAAAGCCAGTATCACCGGCAGCAGGAAGACAAATTTGCACGCGCCCGCCTGCAGCCAGGCGGGGGTATGATACCTGATGATTGAATTAACAACCGGAAAAAAAGGGAACCAAGCATTGTCAAAAGTTCCGGTTAAGGCGAAAATCCAGTTCTCTCCGGCGTCACACGAACTACTCCAGTTTTGCGTATTTATGAAGTCTGGAATAAACTGCCATAAACCGGCGAGTATCGCCAGCAGACAAAGATTGAAAAAAACAACTTTTTTAATTTTCAGGGATTTGTCGTTCAACATTGAATTCCAGATTTACGGCGGGCCATCGTTCCCCGCCAGGAGCGGGGTAAAGCTTCCCAAAGTTGGCCCCATGTTAAAGTTTTTCCGGCACGACATCCAAGCGCGCTTTCTATGATAGCCAGCTCAGCCCGCCTTAAGAACACCGATATGGCGAATTTGTAAAGTAGTATATCAGATTGTTTTGTTTCATCAAAAGAGTGGCGCGTACATTTATACCTGACATAATACTTGCGTCCGACTAACCTGAAAGTTTCAGTTGAAACTTTCCCTTCGCGGTGACACTGGCCTGTCGCGGGCCTCTGGCGCTGTCCGCGACTGAGCTCAGGTGCGCTTCGCGCGGCATACACCTTCGAAAACCTGGCGCGCATTGCGCTTGGTTTTCAACCCACTGCTGCGGGGAATCCTGCATATTTCTGTTCCCCGATTTTCATAATGAAAACTTGGTTGAACTACAGGATTCAGGCTAAGGCGGACGCCCGCTGAAATAGCGGGCGAAACTTTCCCTTCGCGGTGACACTGGCCTGTCGCGGGCCTCTGGCGCTGTCCGCGACTGAGCTCAGGTGCGCTTCGCGCGGCATACACCTTCGAAAACCTGGCGCGCATTGCGCTTGGTTTTCAACCCACTGCTGCGGGGAATCCTGCATATTTCTGTTCCCCGATTTTCATAATGAAAACTTGGTTGAACTACAGGATTCAGGCTAAGGCGGACGCCCGCTGAAATAGCGGGCGACTTTTTCCCTTCGCAGTGATTCCGGCCTGTCCCGCTTCCGCCTGAGGGGGATGCTGGGCCCACCCGGCAGCCGTGAATCAGGATAAGTTTGCGGAAAGATCGCGCGCCGGCTGATATCCCTTACTGCGGATAACAGCCTGAGCAGAGTTTGGATGTTATCGCCCGGGGTCAGACCCGGGACCCGCCAGTGGAACTACTATGCCCAGGCAGACCCGGGGCTCCGCCCTGATCTCATGGTCGGCGCTCCTGGGATACGTGCGTATATATTCTGCCCTGTTTCCCGCTTCAAAAGCGGAAAAAAGAAGTTCCGGCCGCCACAAGCCGGGATCAATTTGCGCAAGCCTGTCAAGCAATACGCCGCGCCTCCCGGTATCGAGAGTATAAATTATTTTCGAAAGATACCTCAGGCAGTTTTCAGCGCCTTTCCTTCGCATTTTCTTTAAAAGGATGCCATCTATGCTGTCGGCGACATAACGGCCGATGCTTGCGTTTCTGACGCACAACTGCAATGCGCACGGAAGGACTTTCCCGGCTTTTGCCAATTTTCCTTCTTCGGCATAGCGCAAAGCGGCGAGCATCGGCGTCTCATACTCCCCGGAATCATGGAAATGTTCCTGGAGTTGAGCGCCGGAAATACTGCCCGCCATGAACGCTGTTTTTAAATAGTTGTCTTTGCGAGACGTACAGAATTTTTCCAGCTCGTAGGCCTTACGGCGTGAATCCGCGGCCTTGTCCAAATCGCCAGCTCTTAATGCCTCACGGGCCGCCATTTCGTGTATCAACGGGATACCGGGATAATTTGTTTCCAGCTTCCGCAGATCGTGCGCGGCTTTGCTTCGCAGGGGATACGACATCAGCAGAATAAAGCTGACCGCCCAGAAAATAATTACCGGTGCGGAGGCGGCATAAAACACGGCTTTCGCGTTCGCGTATTCATATCCGCCCGGCTTCAGAGCTCCGCCTAGCATGTCCGCAAAAAAAATCCCCGTCAGAGTGCAGACTAGAAACCACATCGGCACGAAATAGCGCCCTTCCACTACCATAAGAAGGTGTATCAGCGGCAGATAGAGCGTAAGCAGCAGCAGCGGTCGCGCGGCCGCCAGGCGCCTCAGCCGGTAAACGCCGCAGAGCCATAAAAAAGCCAGCACGGGCAATCCTGGCACTACAGGTTCCAGGAACAAAAGATAATGCAACCGGTATCCTATCGCTGAAATATACCGCAGCGGGTGCGCCATTATTTCACGGGCCGCCCAGAAAAACATATTCTGCCCGGGGGAAATTCCGGACGAGACCTGCCAGTCCCCCCCCGTGGCGGTGACTAAACCTAAGGCCCCCTCAATGATAACATTGCATGCACGGTTGCCCTCAAGGAGCACAAATCCGTTCCGGCAAACCCAGTTGACTATAACCCAGGCCGAAACGACCGTCAGGAGCACGGTCATTGCCGGCCACTGTCTTAAAAAAAGCGCCCGGCCTTTCTCCCTATACGCCTCGTACACAAAAATAACGGGGATAAACAGCGCGATAACCCCCTTCGTATGCAGTGCTATAGCTAAAAGAAGGCCGATAAAAAAACTCCTCACCGTATAAGACCGGAATTTAACGGAAAGCCCGCAAACGACCATCAGCAGCGTGGCGGCGATTAGATTCTGTTCAATATGAGTTTCATAGTGATTGTAGTCAAGCGGGGATTGCCAAAACAGAAGTGCGCCGAGAACCGCAGACAGCGCAGCCGATATAATCCCGGCGGAAAATGAATGTATAAGGGAGCCGGCGGAAAAAGCCAGTATCACCGGCAGCAGGAAGACGAATTTGCACGCTCCCGCCTGCAGCCAGGCGGGGGTATGGTACTGGATGGTTGAAGCAACAACCGGAAAAAAAGGGAACCAGGTATTATCAAAAGATTCGGTTAAAGCGAAAATCCAGTTCTCCCCGTCTTCAAACAGCCTATCCCAGAGTACCGTTCTCATGGAGCTCATGGAGTCGGGAACAAACTGCCATAAACCGGCGAGTATCGCCAGCAGACAAAGATTAAAAAAAACGACTTTTTTTATTTTCTGGGATTTATCGTTTGGCATTGAGTTCCAGGTATGCGGACGGGCTATCGTTCCCCCGAAAGTAACGGATACGCCGACCGGAACGCCCAATGTAAGCCGGTACTCTTCTAACCTGAATCCTGCAGTTCAAGATGTCCGCCTTAGGCGGACGCAAGCATGGCCGTCTAAAGGCCATTGCCCCTGATACGGCACGCGCATAGCGCAGTATGCCGCGCGAAGCGCACCTGAGCTCAGTCGCAGACGACGCCAGAGGCCCGCGACAGGCCAGTGTCACAGCGAAGGGAAAAATTCAACTGAATTTTTCCGGCTAACAGGGAACGGGACCTTGTATACAGGAGCGGGGTAAAGCTTCATAAGGTCGGCCCCCCATGTTCAGGTTTTTCCGGCACGACATCCGACCGCGCTTTCAGTGATAGCCAGCTCAACCCGCCCTTAAGAACACCGATATGACGAATCTGTAAGAGTAGTATATCAGATTGTTTTGTTTTAGCAAAAGCATGGCTCGTCCATTTCATTCCTGACACAATTTGCATCCGCCTCAGGTTGACGGTTATCCGGAGTTAGCGGCGGTTATTGGGTCAGGTTAGAAGTCAGCCGGGACTGGCCGATGGACCCGCTGCTTATGCAAAGCTCAGCAGCCTGAATTCACTTTTCACCGCTCTTTTCAAAACCGCCGGAAGGCCCTCCCGGCAGCCGCGAATCAGGACAAGTTTGCGGAAAGATCGCGCGCCGGCTGATATCCATTACCGCATATAACAGCCTGCGCAGCGTTTGTAAGTTATCGGGCCCGGGGGCTGCCAGGACCGGGATGATTCCCCTGAGGAAATACGCCCAGGCAGGCCGCAATCTCCGGCTTGACATCTCCTCCCATAGAAACCGGGCGCATATATTCCCGGTTTCCCACTTCAAAAGCGGAAAAAAGAAGCTCCGGCCGCCACAAGCCTGGATCAATTTGCGCAAGCCTGTCCAGCAATATGCTGCGCCTCTTGGTATCGAGGGTGGAAATCAGTCCAGAAAGATACCCCAGGCAGAATTCAGCGCCGTACCTTCGCATTTTGCTTAGAATTGTGGCATATTTGCTTTCGCCGACATAACGCATCCAGGCTGACTCCCTGACGCACAACTGCAATGCGCACGGAAGGACTTTCCTGGTTTTTGCCGGTTTCCCCTCTTCGGCATAGCGCAAAGCGGCAAACATCAGTATCTGATGTTCCCAGTGGCTTTGGAAATGTTCCTGGAGTTGAGCGCCGGAAATACTGCCCGCCATGAACGCTGTTTGTAAATAGAAGTATTTGCGTTGCAAGCAGTTTTCCACCTTGTAGGCCTTAAGGCGTGAATCCGCTGCCTTGCCCAAATTACCGGCCCCCAGGGCCTCACGGGCCGCCATTTCGTGCAGCCACGGGACACCGGGGTACTCTGTTTCCAGTTTCCCCAGATCGTGCGCGGCTCTGCTTCGCAGGGGATAAGATATCAGCAGCATAAAGCTGACCGCCCAGAAAATAATTACCGGCGCGCAAGCGCCATAAAACACGGCTTTCGCGTTCGCATATTCATATCCGCCCGGCTTCGGAGCTCCGCCGAACATATCCGCAAGAAAAATCCCCGTCAGAGTGCAGACTAAAAACCACATCGGCATGAAATAGCGCACTTCCACAGGCATAAGAAGGTGTATCAGGAGCAGATAGAGGGTAAGCAGCAGCAGCGGCCGCGCGTCCGCCAGGCGCCTCAGCCGGTAAACGCCGCAGAGCCCTAAAAAAGCCAGCACGGGCAATCCCGGCACCAGCGGTTGTATAAACAAAATGTAATGCAGCCGGTATCCTATCGCTGAAATATACCGCAGCGGGTGCGCCAGTATTTCACGGGCCGCCCACAGGAACACGCTCTGATCGGCGGAAATTCCGGCCAAGACATGCCAGTCGCTCTCCATGCTGGAGATGAAACCTAGCGCACCCTGAACGATACTACCGCCGGCACGCCCGCCTTCAAGAAGCACAAATCCATTCCGGCACACCCAGTTGACGATAACCCAGGCCGAAACAACTATCAGGAGCACGGTCATTGCCGGCCATTGTCTTAAAAAAAGCGCCCGGCCTTTCTCCCGATACGCCTCGTACACAAAAACAACGGGGATGAACAGCGCGATAACTCCCTTCGTATACAGCGCCACAGCCAAAAGGAGGCCGATAAAAAAGCTTCTTAACGTATAAGACCGGAATTTAACGAAAAGCCCGCAAACAATCATCAGCATCGCGGTGGCGATTAAAATCTGTTCAATATATTGTTCGTAAGCAATCCCTGTGGACAAAAACAGGAGTGCGCTCAGAACCGCGGACAGCGCGGCCGACAGAATTCCGGCGGAAAATGAATGTATCAGGGAGCCGGCTGAAAAAGCCAGTATCACCGGCAGCAGGAAGACAAATTTGCACGCGCCAGCCTGCAGCCAGGCGGGGACATGATACTGGATGGTTGAAATAACAACCGGGATAAAAGGGAACCAGTAGTTGTTAAAAGTTTTGGTTAAAGCGAAAAACCAGTTCTCTCCGGCTTCAAACAGCTGATACAAGATTACCATTCTGTAGTAGGGAACAAGCTGCCATAAACCGGCGAGTATCGCCAGCAGACAAAGATTAAAAAAAACGACTTTTTTGATGTTTCGGGATTTGTCGTTCGACATTGAATTCAGACCTGCGGGCTGGCCGTTGATCCCCGCAAGTAGCGGGGTAAAGCTTCACAGGGCAGGCCCCATATTCAGGTTTTTCCGGCATCACACTCAACCGCGCCTTCAGCGGCAGCCCGTTCTAATTAAGAACGCCAGTATGCGGAATCCGTAAAAGTAGTATATCAGATTCTTTTGTTTTATCTAACGCGCAGTTCGTCCATTTTATCCCTTACATAATACTTGCGTCCGCCTTAGCCTGAAAAATTCGTCCGCCTAAGGTGAACGCACACTGAAATAGCGGGCGACTTTTTCCCTTCGCAGTGATTCTGGCCTGCCGCTTCAGCCTAAGGCGGAGCGGGCCCAGCTCTTTTGGCTTAGAACTTCAGCTGACAGGTTTGAACATTGCGTATAGAGCCTTGTCTTGTGGCCAAAAGGGCTGGGTGGACCCTATAGTCAGCCAATGTATCCGTTACTGCTCCCAAGCTCAGCAGCCTGAATTCACTTTTCACCGCTCTTTTCAAAACCGCCGGAAGGCCCTCCCGGCAGCCGCGAATCAGGACAAGTTTGCGGAAAGATCGCGCGCCGGCTGATATCCATTACCGCATATAACAGCCTGCGCAGCGTTTGTAAGTTATCGGGCCCGGGGGCTGCCAGGACCGGGATGATTCCCCTGAGGAAATACGCCCAGGCAGGCCGCAATCTCCGGCAAGCCCTTCTGTTTCACCCTGGCGCCCCTTGGGACCGCGCGCATATCTTCTGCCCTGTTCCCCTCCTCAAAAGCGGAAAAGAGAAGCTCCGGCCGCCACAAGCCGGGATCAATTTGCGCAAGCCTGTCCAGCAATACACCGCGCCTCCTGGCATCAAGAGTAGAAATCAGTCCAGAAAGATACCCCAGGCAGGATTCAGCGCCGTACCTTCGCATTTTCTTTAAAAGGAAGCCATCCATACTGTCTGCGACATAACGCATGCCGAATGAGTTTCTGACGCATAACTGCAATGCGCACGGAAGGATTTTCTCGGCTTTTGCCAGTTGCCCCTCTTCGCCGTAGCGCAAAGCTGCAAGCATCAGCGTATGGTATTCCCTGAAATTCTGAAAATGTTCCTGGAGCTGGGCGCCGGAAATCTTGCCTGCCTTGAAAACTGTTTTTAAATAGCCGGCTTTGCGTGAAGAGTAGATTGGTGCAATCTCCTCGGCCTTACGATAGGATTGCGCAGCCTTGTCAAAATCGCCGGCCCTCAGGGCGTCATGGGCCGCCATTTCGTGCAGCCACGGGACACCGGGGTACTCTGTTTCCAGTTTCCCCAGATCATGCGCCGCCTTGCTTCGCAGGGGATACAATATCAGAAGTATAAAGCTGAACGCCCAGAAAACAATTACCGGCGCGGAGGCGGCATAAAACACGGCTTTTGCGTTCACATACTCGTATCCGCCCGGCTTCGCAGCTCCACCCAGCATATCCGCAAGAAAAATCCCCGTAAGGGTGCAGACTAAAAACCACATCGGTATAAAATAACGTCCTTCCACAGGCATCAGAAGATGTATCAGCAGCAGATAGAGCGTAAGCAGCAGCAGCGGCCGGACGGGCGCCAGACGCCGCAGCCGGAGAACTCCGGCAAGCCACAGCAAGGACAGCCAGCCAAGTCCGGGAATTATCGGTTTTACCGACAACAGGAAATCCAGGCGCATTATGACGGCGTAAATATAACGAAATGGATGCGACAGGACTTCCCGTATCGCCCATAAAAACATATGCTGTCCGGAGGTAATCCCGGCCAGAGCGCGAGTATCCCCTTCTACGGTGGAGATAAACCCCATCGCTCCCGTAATTATATTATCGTCGGAACGATTTGAGCTCTCAAGAAAAACAAAACCGTTCCCGCTGACCCAATTGACAAACTGCCAGACCAGTATACCCGCCAGAAAGATGGAGATTGCCGGCCATTGCTTTGAAAAAGACCTCCCGCCGGGTTCATTATATGCTTCGTAAGCCAGAAGCGCGGGCGCGAACAGAACAATAACTCCCTTAGCGTATAGCGCCACCGCCAAAAGGAGGCCGATAAAACAACTTCTTAACGCATAAGACCGGAATTTAACGGTAAACCCGCAAACAAGCATCAGCAGCGCGGCGGCGATTAAAACCTGTTCAAAATGCCATTCGTAAGAAATACCTCCATACATGAACAGAAGTGCGCCAAGAACCGCGGACAGCGCGGCCGAAAGTATTCCTGCGGAAAAGGAATGTATCAGGGAACCGGCGGAAAAAGCCAGTATCACCGGCAGCAGGAAGACAAATTTGTACGCCCCAGCCTGCAGCCAGACGGGGGTGTGATACTGGATTACTGAAATAACAACCGGGTAAAAAGGGAACCAGAAGTTATCAAAAGTTCCGGTTAAAGCGAAAATCCAGTTCTCCCCGGCGTCAAACAGATTGCTCCAGTTTACCGTTCTTGTAAAGTCGGGAACAAGCCGCCATAAACCGGCCAGGACCGCCAGCAGACAAAGATTAAAAAAAACGACTTTTTTGATTTTCAGGGATTTGCCGTTCACCATTAAATTCCAAATCCGCGGGCGGACTGTTAATCGCCGCCAGGAGCGGGGATGTCGGCCGGAACGCCGGTACGCGGAATCTGTAAATGTAGTATACCAGATTGTTTTGTTTTGTCAAAGGGAGGCGCTTTGCGGAAGGGAGCATTTTCTAATTCAAACATGATGGTGAAATGTATCGTCGTTACTCCGTCGTAATTCTTTTGCTAAGCCTCCATTTCTGAATGTTTTT
>Ga0154313_142_pt1 | contig 248047 bp, 222 predicted proteins | sample RifGroA2_FD_105607 | JGI IMG/M metagenome (GOLD analysis project Ga0154313, IMG submission 105607) | Elusimicrobia bacterium GWA2_51_34 | reverse complement strand
CTTCACCCATTGGGTGAAATCTGCTTCCCAATACAAAAGTATAGTTAGCGGAGGATTAGGGATAGTGAACATTGCTCCCCATGCCCTTTCTCAATCCCCCGCCGGAATCTTATAAATCTTTATAATTGCGCTGGCGATCTTTTAATTCTTTAACCGGTATTTTTGCGGACAATTTGCTTCGGGCGAGGGGCCGCCGAATTTATTCTTTATGGAGAGACGCTTTATAGTTTTCAGCGATTAAAATGGATAATAAATTGTTGAAAGCTGTTCTGCTTCTTCAAATATCCACGATTGAACCTCGGCGTTTTCGGACAATTAATTATATAATCCCAGTAGAGGGGTAAACACGCGCCCGAGTCGGGATTTGGTGACAGGAGGCTGTATGAAATTTTTGATAATTGTTTTGTCTTTTTCCGTTCTTGCCGTTTCCCTTCCCGCGCCGGCGCGCTCAGGCTGGGCGGCGAAATTTAAGAAACCGGTTCCTGCCTCCCTCCATGCACTTGCTTCGCAAGGAAAGAAGAACCTTCTGCCCGGCGGCGGCTGGTTCACCTGGAAATTTGACAAGAAGCCCAAACTGGGCACGCTTATAGTTAAAGTGCAGGCCTTTTCAAAGGATGGTAAGCGGTTGACATCTTATGAAATAACCGGAGAGTGCGGCATGCCCGCCATGCGCGCGCACGACTCCGGGACCATAAAATTTCTCATTAGTAAAAAAGGCGACTATCTCATGCCCGTGGATGTTGTTATGCCCGGCGAATGGGAAGTGGTGATACGCGTTGGTAAGGACGGCAAAGAGATTTACGCGGGCAAGGTGGCATTTAGTGTATAAATTGCTATTAGTTATGCTGGCTTTCGCGGCCCCCTCCGCTGCCGGCGAAGGTTTGCTTTACCTGGAGGCGCAGGCGGTAGGCGGCTACTCTTCAATGGAAAAAAGCGTTGTATATAATTCCATGTCGGCGAATGAACCCATGCAGCGCTCTTCGGTAGGGTTTGACCTCCTGCGTAAGTTTTCCTCCGGTTCCGGCGACACCGGCACGCTGGCATTGCAGGGACGCCTGGCCTGGGACCCAGGCGCGCGCAGCCGCCTTGAGCCGCAGGTTTATAACGCCTATTTCCGCTTTAAAACGCCTTACGCTTATGTCTGGGCGGGACATAACAGGACGGCGGCCGGGCTTGAAGCCTACTTTGACACGCACGGCGCGCTTTTGCAGACTCTGCCGATGTATGGTTACGGTTTTGACCGGGACTGGGGTTTGGGCGCTTCTCGCGATTTCGGCTGGGGCGACGCGGCTCTGTCGTTTACTTCCGGCGCCGGCATGCGCCTTCGCGCGGCCGGCAATTATCTGGTTTCAGGGCGTATAGCCAAAGGGGCGCTGAGCCGCGACAATTATTCGGGCGGCGTTTATCTTTCCATCGGCATGGTGCCGGAGATAACGGGCTATCGTCTGCTTGACGGTGAGGAAAAGGCTTACAGCGCAGTAGGAACCGACTTTTCCCTGTTTTGGGACCGCTGGGAACTGAGAACCGACCTGCGCGGCGGCAAGAGGCGCGGAGTGGATTATCTGGCTGGGCTTGGACGCCTTGGCCTGAACCTGCTTGCGGAGAACCGCCTGAAGCTGGAGGCGCAGGGAGTTTATTCCGGCATAAAAGGTATGGAGTCCTGGACGCTCGGCTCCGGTTTCTCTTACACGCTTACTTCCGACCTGACCTGGCGGATGATGTTTGAATACGCGGATGCAATGAACGACAAGCGCGTGGTGACGCAGTTGTATTATTACTTCAAGATTTAGAGGATGTATAGTAGAGGCGTGGAGGTGTGGAGGCGTGGTTAAACGGGAGGCTCTGAAAAATGTTGCATATCCGAAAGTTCACACTGTTTTTTATTCTGGCCGCCGTTTCTTCAAACACTTTTGCCGCCGTGGGTTGCGACCTTAACGACCCGGATCGCGATGTGGTACGCCTTTTCCCTTTTTCCACCGGCTATAAAACGCGCTATCTTTCCATAAAGACTTCCGGCGGAGAGAAACAGCTGGCCCGCGTGGAGGAACGCCTGGGCGACAAATTCAGGGGGCTCTATGAAAATATTGAGGTGCCATATACCCTTTATGATATTTTCAGGGGCACTGAAACGCTGGGCTATATACATGGCGTGAACCAGAAGGGAGAATACGGCGGCATACAGGTTTTTCTGGCGCTGGACAGGCGGGGCGCGATAAAGGCGTTTTATATACAGAAGTTAACCTCCCGCTCCGCTAAGGAGCTGCGCTCAAAGGAATTCGGAGCGCAGTTTGCGGGGCTGGGGCTGAAGGATTTTGAAAATTACTCCCCCCTTTCGGGGAAAAGCCCCGAAGGCTCGGCGGTATCCGGGATAAAAGCCTCCCCCAGGGCCGGAAAAGATTTTTTCAGCGTCATGCGCGCTGTAAAAAAGAACCTTATACTCATGAACGAATTTGTTTTTTCAAAGAGGGAAAAATGAACATATATTCAGTGGCTTATAAGAATCTGCTGAGAAAAAAAACGCGCGCCGCTCTTACGGCAGGGGGCATAGCTCTTTCGGCCTGGGTGCTGGCCACGCTTCTGGGTTTCAACCGCGGTTATGAGAACGGCCTTAACCGCGACATAGACAACATGGGGTTTCAGGTTCTGTTGACGGCCAAGGGCTGCCCCTACGAGGCCGCCACGCTTATGCTTAAGGGCGGCACGGGACTACGTTATATGCCGGAGAGCGTGGTAAAAACCGTTTACTTGAATCCCGAAGTGGAGAAAGTCACTCCCATGCTGATGCAGGGCGTCTTTGACCCGAATAAGGGCGAGAACGGCGCCATAGCGGCGTATCTGGGGGTGGACGCGCTAACTTTCCCCGCTATGAAGGGCTATCTGGAGTTTAAACAGGGCGGCTGGTTTAAAGACAACAACGCTTACGAGGCGGTTATGGGTTTTGAAGCGGCTGAACTTGAGCAGCGTGAAGTGGGAGACAAATTGCTGATTCCCGGCGTGGATAAGGAACTTGCCGTTACGGGCATCCTTAAGCGCTCCGGCACGCAGGACGACGGCACCATTTTCCTGCCCATCGGAGCGGTGCAGAAAATATTCGGCAAGCAGGGCAAGCTGACGGGGCTTGGGATAAAAGTTAGGAAAGACGCCGATATGGCGGCGTTTGAGAATAAGCTTTACGACCTGCCGGATGTGCAGGTGGTTTCCATGGCGCAGGTGAAGACCACTATAATGAACCTTGTAAACAGCGCCCGCGTAATAGTGCTGGGTATAGCCGTAATAGCGGTTATAATTGCCATGGCCGGCGTTATTAATACCATTCTGATGTCCGTAATGGAACGCTACGCTGAAATAGGCATTCTTAAAAGCATGGGCGCCATGCCGCTGGATATTTTTAAGATGATCTGGGCGGAGACGGCCATGTTGTGTTCGGTCGGCGGGGCCGGCGGAATTTTTCTTTCTTTCCTGACGGCGCGTGTTTCCGAGTCGGCGGTCAGGTATTTCCTGCCTTACGCGCCCAACGGCGCTTTGATAGCCCTTGACTGGCGCATCTGCCTGTTCGCGTTTCTGCTAATAGTGGTGGGCGGGCTTTTAAGCGGGGTATATCCGGCCTGGCGCGCGGCGCGCGTGCGGCCGCTTGAGGCTATACGCATAGAGGGGGAGCAATGATGATGCCCACGATGTCGGCTAAGGATTTGAGCAAGATATACCGGCGCGGATCCGAGGAGGTGCGGGCGTTGGACGGGGTCAGCTTTGAGGCCCGCTCCGGAGAGATGGCGGCGGTTATCGGGCCGTCCGGTTCAGGCAAGACCACGCTGCTCAATATTATAGGCTGCCTGGACAATCCCACCGCGGGAACGCTTAGCGTGGGCGGAGAGGAGATTTTCGGGGGCAGGAAGGAACTGTCGGAGAAAGAACTTACGTTTATAAGGCGCAGGATATTTGGTTATGTTTTCCAGAAGTTCTATCTTATTCCCACGCTTACGGTGCGCGAGAATATTATGCTGCCGTCGGCTTTTTACAAGAGTTCCGCGGGGGCGAAGTCTCCGGATGATGTGATGAAGCTGCTTGGGATAGACAAGAGGGCGGGGCATCTGCCGGGTGAGCTTTCTGGCGGAGAGATGCAGCGGGTGGCCATAGCGCGCGCCCTTATTAATTCCCCGAAAGTTATTTTAGCGGACGAGCCCACCGGCAGCCTGGACAGCCGGCGGACCGGGGAAATTAAGGAAATTTTACGGGAGTTGGCGACGCAGGGTATGACGGTGGTGATGGTTACTCATAACCTGGAACTGGCCAAGGCCGCCGACCGGGTAATAGAACTGCGCGATGGAAAAGTTGTTTAAACTTGGGTTTCCCGCACGCGCCAATACCGAATTTATCCGAATAAAAACCAGCCGGACAAAAAAACACCCCGCCCCCGGTTTCAAGAGGGGCGGGGCTACTCAGCCCGATCTGTTTTGCTACTGAAAGCTTATGTTTCCGGCGTCAAAGCCGCGCAAGGCGGCTATATCGCCTATGCTGACGGTTTTTATGGTGTTGGCGTTAACTAGGGCTTCAGCCGCTTTTTCAGCTTCTTTTTCAACGTCCAGTTTGGGGATAAATGCCGTAAGCTCCGCGACCTTGGTAACGTCCTCGCCGCGGCCGCCTATCTGCGGATAAACGGCCAGGGTGGTGCAGCCGGCCGGACTCTGAATGAAGTCCTCGTCTCCGCGCACCAGTATTCCCTCAACCAGTCTGGTCTTAGCGCTGAAAACCGGGGACCCTGAATTGCCGCCGAAGGTGTCAAGGTCTGTTACAAAATAACCGTCAGGGGCTGTGTCGCGCACTTTCGCGCCGGTGGCTATTTTAAGCGGCAGGCCTACGGGGTGGCCTATCACAAATACGGCGTTTCCCTTCTTAAGGGTACTATTTCTGTTTACCGCCAGCGCTTTGTGCCCCGTAACCTTGCGGTCCAATTGTATAAGGGCGTAGTCGGGGCCAAGCCCGCTTGAGGCGGCCGCGCTTGATTCTGCGCCCTGGAATCTTTTTATTATCTTCTTGCAGCTGTAAACCTCTTCCCGCGCTATTTTTGCGGGTGCCTGGCCTCCTTCCTCTTTAACGGCATAGCCGAAAACCAGCTTTGTATCGGCGCATTTGGTTTCTTCGGTTACGCAGTGGCCGGCGGTCATTATCAGGTCTTCGCCCACAAGCGCGCCCGAGCAGAAAGCGCCTATGGTCTGCTCGCGGAATTTTTCACCGGGGCAGAGGCCGAGCTTGTCGCCGAAATTATCGGTTTTAAGCGTGTAAGTGTTTGAGGCCGGGTCAAAGACAATTTTTTTGGCGTCCCAGAAAGAGACCACGGAATCGGAGAGCTTTTGCATGCCGGCTGAAGCGGAGAAAAAGTCAACCCTGTCGTCTTCTCCGTAAATGCTCTTGCCTTTTTCAGCAAACGACATAAGCGGCAACGCCGAGGTTAACACAGTTAAACTTAAAATTGCTTTCAGCGCGTTTCTCATAGTCCCTCCGCTTGTTGTTTTAGTCTATGATCTTTTGGACCTTCGCTTTTCCTTATTACAGTTATACAGCACGGTTTGACTGATGTCAATAGTCGGTGTGCCCAGGTGTATTCGGCCAAGGGACCTATACCGCGGCAGGTCCTTCGGGTAAAACAAAAAAACCGGTTTTTGTGGTTTTTACAGCTGTAAACCGCCTGACCATGCGGTTTAAAAAAGAGTCCGGCTGCGGTTCCGCCGGCTATCTGCGGCTGAAGAAATAAACCAGCAAACGATACACGGCGTAACAGCCGAAAATAAATATGCCGATACCCAGGGACGGGCGCGCTTTAGGGAGGATGTTCGCCGTCAGTATTATGGCGGTTCCGAAAGGGAGCAGGATACAGTCAAAAAACACTTTTACGAACAGGAGCGGCTTGTGCCGCACGGGCGGGACCTTCACGTCATTTTCCAGCAGGGAGAGCAGGTATATCCTCTTGAGATATGTTTCAAATTCTTTTTCTTTACCGGCGGGAGCGTTTTTAAGCTTCTCCCTGTATTCCACGGCCAGGTCCCCCAGTTTGCCGGTCTTCATGGCTATGGCTATCAGTTTGTAATGGGCATCCTCCGCGGAAGGCTCCGCCTTTATAGCCCCGCGCAGGGATTCCATGGCCAGCACATAGAATACCCTCTCGCCTTTTCTCGCCTTCCTTGAATAAGCTTCGGCAAGCCGCAGGTAAGCCGCGTGCGGGGACGGGGACTCTTTCAGGGCGGCATTGTAATAGTGAATGGCCTCGTCCAGTTCATCGCGCTCAAGGCGGCGCTCGCCCAGTTCCATCAGTCTTTCAGCGGTTATCTTTTCCTCTTGCACGCTTATCTCATATACCAGGTTATAATTACCGGCCTTTCCGGCAGCCCGGGAGGCGGATTTGAGTTGAGCCAGACATCGTAGACCATGGAATTCCCCCCGCCGAAGCCGGACAGGGTTATGGGTTTGTTCCTGACGCCGTACAGATGAAGCTTCTTAGTGGCGCCGCCTGTCGCGCTTATGTTGCTTGAACTTCTGTTAAAAAAGACGCCGCACACGGTCAGGTCCTGGGCCGGCGAGGTGGTCTTGCCCTGGAAATTGATGCCGTTGGAAGACAGAAGTGCGATGGAATTGCCGTAGACGGCGGAAGTAGTTGCGCCGCCGGTCAGGGAATCGTAGTACATAAGGTCCGAGTCGGCGGACGCCTGCCCCGCCGTTATCGTTCCTTTGGAAGGGCTTGAGTTGGTTGTTGCCACCGTTACCCTGCCCTTCACCGTGCCGTAAACCGTCAGGTTCACGTTCTCGCCCAGTATTATCATCCCGGAGTCTATTATCGGCACCGTTATAGTAGTGCCCACTATTGAGAAGGTGCCCGAAGAGGGATAGGCGTTAAACCTCAGCGTCCTGTCGGAGGTTACTTTGTAATTATAATTCATCTTATAGTAATCTTCCCTGAGTGACGGGTAGACCATATCGGAGGGATAAAAGTTATAGCCGGTGCCGGTTATAACGGGGCTTCCAGAAAGGGAACCGCCGTAATACGCGTCACCATCCACCCGGACATTGGAGCCGCTTACGCTCAGGTTACCGCCAACTACAAGCGGTCCTCCGGCAAATCTGACGTTTGAGCCCGTTATAGAGAGGTTGCCTGTTATCCACCACTTTCCGTAATAGGTTATGTTGCTGGCGCTTAGAGTAAACGCGCCGTTTATAAGCGTGCCGTAATCGGTCAGGTCGGAGATGAACTGTACGGCGGCATGGAGGTGCTTGTCGGACAGGGGATTGTTCTGGTCCTTGCCGTATTTACCGACGGCCTCAATATAGAGCCGGTGGCTTGCGGCATCCGCTTCGATGGTAACGGAGGAGAAGCCGACGCTGTAGAAAGCCTGATTACGGGCCAGCAGCTCGGGGTCGTAATGACCCTCGTAGTAATTCTGCGAGAACTGCCTCATTAGATCCACTAGTACCGTGCTGGCCAGTCCACCGGCCATGTTCTGCTGCTTTTCCTTTGAGGAGTGCTTAAGAGCGGTGGTAGTGGTTATTACAAGATATATGACCAGCGGGAGCAGGAATATCGCCATGAGGTTTACCAGTACCAGCGCTATGCCTTTTCTGCGTTTCATGGTCATCGCCTCCTTTTTAGCGGCAGCAGCGGAGGCATTATTTCAGTACCGAGCATAGCGTCTATTTTCCCGTCCGAGTTGGCGTCGGTTTCGGCGTAAACGGCAATGGAGGTGATATATTTATACTCGTCCGCCGAATCAACCCTGACGTTGCGGTTCCCGTGGCCGGCCGGCGGCTGGACCCAGTCAATTTCCCGTTCGGATATTATACCGTCCTCTTCACCCGCGTCCCCCGTGCCCGGAAGGCCGTCGTTGCCCAGATCTATGTTCCTGCCCAGGTCTTCGCGTTTTGAACCATAGCAGGTCAGCGTAAAAGAGCTTATGCCTGCGGCAAGCTTTGACGCCTGCCACGCGCCTTCATTGGCCGAAAGGGCGCGGTAGACCGTTTTTTCCGGTGCGGAATAATAAATGGATATCCGCACGTCCACCCTGCCGTCGTTGTCGTCATCGTCGTCCTCAAGGTCGTAGCCGGCCCGCCATTGCTGGTCCGGCGGAAGAGAAAATTTCTGGGCGGCGTCGTTATCGTCGTCAGTATCTTTTATGTTGACTATACCGTCGGCGTCAAAGTCGTTCGCGGGTTGATAGCCCGGCATTTTCGTGATATCGCACCTGAATGTTATGGAACTTGCTGAGACGGATTCTATCTGGTTGGCCTCATAAAAGTCGTTCTCTACGCGCGCCATCAGCAGGCGCAGTTCGGCCGAGCCAGTCATCTCGTTCTCGGCTTTTTTTGCCGTTTTGGCGAACCCTGTAAAATATTTCGCGAAAAAGACCACGGCTATGCCCGTTACGGCGGTATAGACTATCAATTCCGCAAGAGTGACGCCGCGCCGCATTCCAGTCCGTTTAGTCATTTTATGCTTCCTCTCACCCTAACCCCTAGCCCCCCTCCCCTACCCCTTAGAACTTCACCGTGAAATCCCAGCTTTCTACGCGGGTCTTCTTGTTGGCCGGCGTGTTGGCCCAGTGGCTGACCGTTATCTCGCAGGTGTGATATGAACCGGGAGACAGCGCCGCCGGAGGAGTGTAGGAAACGGTTCCCGTCTCAGCGTCCCAGTGGGACGCAATATTGGCCGAGGACACTACTACGGCACCGTCAAACTTGAGCGCTATGCTGTAGGGGTCTATGCCGGACTGGTTATCAAACACCCTGCAGCCTATCTCCGGCAGGAAATCGGTGTTGGAGCCTAAAGGGATTTTATTGGCCACTGCCGGTTCCGAATTATCCGGCTCGCTCACCGCTACGGTGAAGGTCCAGGTGGAATTAACCTTGTAATAGGCGTTATCCCCGCCTTCAAGGACCACGGTGTATGAATTGCCGTTTACAAGCAGCGCCGGCATGTTGGTAGCCGTATCCTTCCAGGAAATCCTGCCGCTGGCCTGGTCGTAGATATACTGAACCTCTGCGCCGTTCACCTTCAGCGCTATTACTTCCTGGCAGATCCCGCAGGGGATGCCGGTGGAGGCCGCTGTGTCCTGCAGCACGGCGCCGACGTACGGCATAAACTCGCCCACTGTACCCGATGGCGTGGTGCCGCTTATTACCGGCGTGTTAAGGTCTAGTATAACCCGCCTTGGCGCGTAAGGCGAGTAATATGTGCCTTTTGTGGCCTGGGCGTATATAGTGTTCTCCCCCTCGTTCAGGGCGGAGGTGACGGCCGGCGATTGGTGGTCGAAGTTCCCGGAGGCGTCAGCCGAACGGGTATCCTTTACGGTGGTCATGGAATTAACATAAAAGTTTACTGTCGCAAGCGGCACGGTCTCTCCCCAGAGCCTTAAAGGAAAGGTTGTGTCCGCCCTGTAGGCCGCAACCTCCGCCGGGTAGGCCTTGCTTATGCCGGTGTTGAATGAGTTCTGGCGGGCGGGGTTTGAAAGGTCGTAAAGGCAGGTATCGTTGGCCGGCTGGTTTATAAACATCTTAAGCTCGGAGCCGCTGCCTTTATTCTCTATGCCGGAAAGCATCTCAAGCGAGATAAGATCTGTCTGGGTATGAATGACCTTCCCCCTTTTATAAAACTTAAGCGTGACCTCTTTAAGGTTGGTGTCAGGCAGTTCACTCACAGTTTTATTGAGCGAGGTGGAGATGTATGTATCGTAATAATCCGCGTCCGCGTTAGCTTTGTAATACCTGACGCTGGGGTCATAATCGTCTATCGTGTCGCCGTTAGAGTCCGTAAAATCGCGCAGATCGCCGAATAATCCGTTGCCGTTTACGTCGGAAACATCCCTCAGTTTGAATTTAACCTCCAGGGTCCAGCGGTCTACGTGGTACCTGGAGGCCAGGGAGGTGATCCCGTTTAAGACGCCCAGGTAAGGATACACTGTTTTCTGCAGGGCTACCGGGCCGTAATTGCCGGAAAGTCCGTAATTAGGGAGGGCGCTGTCGAAGGGGAACAGATAATAATATTCCACGGTTTTAAGCTTGGCGAAGACGGTGGATGACAACCGGGAGGTATAGGTGTTTTCCCGCAGTTTAACGGAGACGATGGAGAGGTACTGGTACATATAGGCTATAGTGAGGCTCAGTATGGACAGCAGGAAAATAGCAATCATAGCCTCTACGAGGCCGAAGCCGTTTTGTTTTTTACGGCGGCGCATAATTTTTCCTTAGGGCCGGGGGGCGGGTCCGCCCGTCATCATAGCGGCGTGGCGCCGGGCGAGCATGTAGAACAGCCCGGCTATAAGCGGCACCGCCGTGGAAGCGGTCACAATGAGGTTTGAGATTATACTGTTGTGTATCGCAATGATAACCCCGATGTTAAGCTCCGGATACGATTGGGAAGCGAAGGTTATTGCCGAAGCGTAGAAGCCCAGAAATATGGAGAAAAGAGAAATAAGAGTTCCCGCGATTGTATACTCCGCTATGGGAAATTTTTGCCGCGTCAGCGGATAAATATTATTTTTTTCGTTCATCATCCCCCTCCCTGCCGACACCTGTGCCATGGTGTCGCGCTATTTATAATATTATACGACATCGTACCGGGGTAACACACAAAGTAAGGTAACTGCTCAGGTGGATAGGCTGCCCGCCAAGCCCGCCACACGGACGGTAGGCAGACGGCGGGTCCGCCAAAGTAGTAGTGGCGGATAGGCAGTTAGGCTGTAGGTAGGAAAATATAAATGCAGGCTAACAGACTAATAGCCTACAGTCTACAGCCTTCGCCTTAACTCCTAAATAGCTTGTGCTCCTGTGACTTGTGCTCTTGTGCCCTGCGCCTTGTGCCCTGTGACTTGTGCTGACTTGTGCTCTTTGCCTTGTCACAGCCAGCCGAGTAAAAACTGGACGCTGTGCGCGTCTATGGCGCGAAGCGCTATGTAGAAGAATAATATCAGCGCGAAAGGAGCCGACAAAAGCAGATACGCGGGCGGTTTTTTTGTTCCAAGCGGGGTCTGGCAGTTTTCCTCCCAGGTTTTGCCGCGGCGCAGCCAGGTTATAAGGTTATACATGGCGTAGCATTCCACCGCGAAAACAGGGAAACCCAGATATCCCGGCAAAGGCATTTCAAAAAGCTTCCAGGGGCCGCCAAAGGGCACGCTGTAAAGCCATTTCGCCCCGGCTTTGTGGTTCCAGAATTCCCAAAGGAAGCCGCAGATAAAGCCCGAACACAGCAGGTTGTAAAGCCTTGCCGGCTCCCCCTTTTGCAGATCGTCCAGAAGCGAGTTAAGGCCGAGTTTTTTATTAAGCGGTTCGCATAGAAAAATAAAAGCTCCCCAGATAAGGGCGAAAAAATATTTCGGAAATATAAGCGGCAGAACCAGCATAGCCGCGCCGATATAATAAAACTTTTTGGCAAGCCCGGGGCTGAAGGCGAGCGGGCGCGTTCTGGCTTTCCGGAAAAGGCCCATTGTTGCCAGCAGTTCGGCGGTTTCAAAAAGGCCCGGCAGTACCGTTGCGAAGGAGAGCAGATAACCTATCCAGCGGGTGTTAAGCGTAGCGGGCAGGGCGCTGTAGGACCAGTTGCCAAGGCGCAAATTCAGCATTTCAAATACCAGCCAGATAAAAACCGACCAGGGCAGCAGCGCGAAGAACTCTTCCGTTCTTGAAACGATGAGTGAGTCTCCCTTGAGATGGTAGTTGACGGAGTCAATGATAAAAATATACGACCACCAGGCAAAAATAAAGAACATGTTGTGTATCGGTTCCAGTTCGAGGTAGTTGCCGCCGTAACCCAGAAATATAAGAAAAATGCCCAGGTAGGTTATAAACTTTACTTTTGAGTCCTCATCAAACATAGGTCCTCCTTTTGGTCATCAGTTAATGATGGTAACGGAAAGCTACGGAAAGCTACGGAAAGCTGCGGAAAGCTACGGAAAGTAAGAAAGAAAACTGCTTTATACGGTAATTTTACTTTCTGTGGCATTCAGTTGCATTCTTTTGCTTTCCGTTGCTATAAAATATCAGCGTACCTGCAGCTTATTCGTTCCCCGCTAAAAATTAAATTTGTATTTTTTAAGTCCCAGCTCAGCCTGCATCGCCAGCATTTCTTTTTGTGTTTCGCCGTTTACCGGCACGCCCCTGTTTTCGCGGTAAAGCCAGTTTAAATGCTCTTTTTCCCCGGCGGTATAAATACGTTTCGCTCCGGGCATTTTTTTAGAGGCCCGCAGTTCGCGCAGAATATTGCCTGTTATCTTTTTGAACGAGCGCAGTGTGGTGAACGCCTCTATGTTGATGGCCAGAAAAAAATGTCCAAGGGGGTAAGGCACTTTTTTACCGTCTTTAACGCCAAGCAGCATTTTCATATACGCGCCCTGCTGGAGCGCGGCCGAAAGTATTTCAACTACGGCGCAATACCCGTAGCCTTTATAGCCTCCCAGCTCTTCGCCTATTCCCCCCACCGGCACCAGCGCGGCGGTGCCCGCAACCAGGTCCTTAAGCACGGCAACGGAGTCGGTTTTTGAATTTCCCCTGGAGTCTATAACCCAGCCTTTCGGCATTTTTTTGCCGAGTTTAGCGTAAACTTCTATTTTTCCGCGCTGGGTTATGGAAGTGGCGCAGTCAAGCAGAAAAGGGAATTTTTCGTCGGTGGGGATGGCGAAGGTCATGGGGTTCGTGCCCAGCATGTTTTCCACACCGAAAGTGGGCGCTACCGACGGGCGGGCGTTGGTGCCCGTTATGCCTATCATGCCGGCTTTTGCCGCCAGAAGGGCGTGGTAGCCCGCTATGCCGTAATGAGTTGAGTTTCTTACCGCCGTCATGCCCAGGCCGTATTTTTTCGCTTTCTTTATAGCCATATTCATCGCGCGCACGGAGATAACATGGCCCATGCCGTTGTGTCCGTCTATCACTGCGGTAGTGGGTGTTTGTCTTACTATCTCAAACCTGGTAGTAGCAAGCTGGATGCCCTGCTTTATGCGGTCATAATAAATCGGTTTAAGGCGGGAAACTCCGTGGGAATCTATACCCAGTTTGTCGGCGCAAATAAGCACTTCCGCGCATACTTCAGCGTCCGCCGCCGGCACCCCCAGGCCTTTGAATACATCTTTTGTAAAAGCTTTCATCACATCAAACTTAACCCATTTCGCGTCTTTAGCTATTTCCATATTATTTTCCTCCGGTTGTAAGTAGGTAGTGGTTAGTAGGTAGCAGGTAGGGTATTAAGGAATACATCTTCCCTGCATACTATCCACTAATCACTGTTCACTGGCCACTTTCTCAATAAGCGCCTTTAATTTTGCAACAGCTTCCAGCGGCGGCGGCGCCTGTACCAGCTTAAAATTAATTTTCATCGTGAGAATTTTTTCAGGTTCTTTTATCAGCGTTCCAAGGCAGGAGGCAAGTTCCGCCTCAAAGGCGGGGCTCTCCTTAAGCAGTATAGCCGCGCCTTTATCCGAGAGAACTCTGGCGTTTTCTTCCTGGTGGCCGGCGGCCGACGAGGGCAGCGGCGTCAGTACGGACGGCTTTGCGAGCGCCAGAAGTTCGGCTATCGTGCCGGCGCCTGAACGCGAGAAAACCAGGTCGGCGGCGGCGTAAAGCTTATCCATCCTTTCTTCGTAGGCTATAAGTTTAAGCCATTTCGCTTCAAGCAGGTCCTGTCCGGAGTAGGCCGATTTTACGATCTCAAAATCCCGCCTGCCGGTGACATGGATCAACTGCAGGCCCCGCCCGAGCGAAGAAAGTCTTTTCGCCGCCATAGCCACGGCCAGATTCAGTCTTCTGGCGCCCTGGCTGCCTCCGAAAACGAGCAAAGTGGGGATCTCTTTTACAAAATCAAAACTTTTACCCGCTCCGGCTTCGGATCCCGGTTCCGAGAAGAACGGCCGTATGGGCGTGCCGGTCAGGCGCGACTTGGCCGCGAAGGGGTTTTCCCGCATCGGGAGCCCCAGCGCCGTTAAATCGGCGAAACGGGCGCAGAGGTAATTGGCAAGCCCGAACCTGGCGTTGGACTCGTGCAGTATGGAAGGCACTTTTTGAAGGCGCGCGGCCAGCAAGGCCGGAAAAGAAACATAACTGCCGGTGCCGAATACTACCGCCGGTTCAAAATCAGAGATGATTTTAAAGCAGGCGTAAAGCGAAAAGGCGAGTTTCCAGGCGAAAACGGCGTGAGCCAGAGGGTTAAGCGTCCTTGGCAGGGCCCGCGTGTCAATTTCGGCGTAAGGCAGGCCCGCTTCGTCCAGGGTTTTTCGGGCCATATCGCCTTTTTTAACCAGAAAAAGCGTTTCCCAGCCGGCGGCTTTAAGTTCCCTGCCCACGGCCAGCCCCGGATAAAAGTGTCCGCCGGTAGCGCCTGAGGCTATAAGTATCCTGTTGGGTTTTTGCACTTTATATTTCTCCTGCCGTTCTTATCCTACTCAAACAGACAGGACTCAGTAGTCAGAATTCGCCCGCTATTTCAGCGGGCGTCCGCCTAAGGCGGACGAATGGCCTGACTCCTGACTCCTGACTCCTGACTCCTGACTCCTGACTCCTGACTCCTGACTCCTGACTCCTGACTCCTGATTACCGTGCACCTCTATGGGCCGAAATGTTGAGAATTACGCCGACAGCAATAAGGCTGGCTATTATTGAGGAACCGCCGTATGAAAAAAAAGGAAGGGGTATGCCTTTGGTCGGAATAAGGCCTATGGACATGGAAAGGTTGAAGAAAGCCTGCAGGGAGATAGTAAGCGAAAGCCCCAGCGCCGCGAGCGTTGTATAAAGGCTGGGCGCGTTTCTTGCCGCGCGCACGCCTTTTACAAGAAAAGCGGTGAACAGCGCCACTATTACAAACCCGCCCGCAAGGCCCATTTCCTCCGCGACCACGGGGAAAATAAAATCAGTGTGCGGCTCCGGCAGGTACATGAGTTTTAGTTTTGACGCCCCGATGCCCTTGCCGAGCCAGCCGCCCGAGCCCACTGCGAGCAATGACTGCACCAGCTGATATCCGGCGCCCGAGGCGTCCTGCCAGGGAGAGAGAAAAGATTTAAGCCGCGTTATGCGGTAAGGATGCCTGAAAAGCTCAAATATAAAAACCGGTATTACGGCCGCAAACGGCAGAAGTATATATTTCAGTTTAGCCCCCGCCGCGAAAAACAGCATCAGAGCGACCGCAAACATCAGCGCGGGGGTGCCAAGGTCGGGTTCACACGCTATCAGCGCGCAGAAGATGCCTGTTACGGCAAAGGGTTTCGCCATCGCTTTCCAAGAGGCCTGAAGCCGGCTGTTATTTTTGTCAAAATAATCGGCCAGGTAAAGCACCAGCGCTATCTTCGCGAATTCGCTCGTCTGCAGGTTAATCAGTCCGAGCGGTATCCAGCGCCGCACATGGGCCACCGGCGGCATGAACAGGGTAATAACAAGCAGCGACATGGCGGCGATTACCGCCGGTTTTATGAAGCGCCGCATCTTTTCCAGGTCAAGGCGGACTATCGTTCCGGTAAGAATAAGGCCGCCTATCATGTACAGCGCCTGACGTCTGACATAAAAAAAAGAGTTAAGGCCTTTGTTTTCGGCGTAGATAGCGCTGGCCGAGAAAAGCGAGATCAGCCCGAAAACCAGCAGACAGAAGACTATGAAGAAAAGTGAATAATCCATGTACTTAAGGCTGTGATTGGAGATCACATTATAACTGAGTTTCTGCCTTTTCGCGGCGTAGTCCATAAAAGCATGGCAACAGCGGTAACCGGTAATCAGTAACCGGTAAACCGGTGAAGAAAATTAAAATAGCAGATTGGCTTTGACCGCATATTGAGTCCTTAATTCAACTTTTTACTGTTACCGATTACTGGTTACCTCTTATTACTTCAGCCTTCTTACCAGTTCTTTAAATTTTCTGCCGCGGTCTTCGTAATCACTGAACTGGTCAAAAGAGGCGCAGGCGGGCGATAAAAGCACAAGGTCGCCGCGGGCGGCGCAAGCGCGCGCGGTTCTAATCGCGGTTTTCAGTGTTTTCGCCGGTCTCAAGGGGCAGACGCCGGCAAGTTCCTTTTCAATTTTGCCGGCGGCCGAGCCGATGGTAAGTATCTCTTTTACATATTTTCTGAGCAGCGGCTTTAAGGGCGAATACGGGGTTCCCTTATCAAGCCCGCCCAATATAAGATGGATGTTCTTTGTCCTGCCTAGCGCTTTCAGAGCGACCATGGTTGAGTCCACGTTGGTGGCTTTGGAATCGTTGATAAAAGCCACGCCGTTAAGCGCGCGCGCGGTTTCTAAGCGGTGCTCAACGCCTTTGAAGCGGGCAAAAACTTTTTTAAGCGTTTCAGGCTTTACTCCGGCGGCAAGCGCCATAAGACCGGCGCACATGGCGTTTTCAAGGTTATGGGCGCCGGGCAGCGCGGGCGGTTTTATGCGGCAGGTAACGCCCGCCGCCCTGAAAACAAGTGCGCCTGCTTCGCTGTAAGCGTTAAGTTTTCCGCCGCGCCGGGCCGAAGAAAAATAAAGCGCTTTCGCCCCGCAAAGGCCAAAGAACGCGCGGCAGCGCGGGTCTTCATAATTTAAAACGCAGAAATCATCTTTCCCCTGAAATTTAAAAATTTTTTCTTTCGCTTTTACATAGGCGCCCATGCCGCCGTGATGGTCAAGGTGGTCCGGGGTTACATTCAGCACGCATGAAACGGCCGGAGAAAGGTAAGAGGAGTCCTCAAGCTGATAACTTGAAAGTTCCATCACTATAAAATCATTCGCGCGCGCTTTTTGCGCCAGCGCCGAGGCAGGGATACCCACATTGCCGCAGATAAAAGCCCGGCCGCCGGTCTTTTTGAGCGCCAAGCCCATTATTTCGCCCAGAAGCGCGGTGGTGGTGGTTTTGCCGTTAGTGCCCGTTACGGCCAGAAAATTTTTTGTTCTTGAAAAAGCCAGCGCCGCATCCACTTCGCTGAAAACCGGAACGCCGCGCTTTTTTAAAGTCCGCATAACCTGGCTTGAACGCGCAAGCCCGGGGCTTTTTACCGCGAAGGCGCAGGCAAACGCGCGGTTTGTGTGTCCGCCGGTTTCAAGCTTTACCGTACGGCTAAGGCCTTTCAGGCCGTTTTTCACGTCTTTTAGCGGTTTGCATTCGCTCAATAATACTTTAAAGCCGTTAGCGGCCAGAAGATTCGCGCAGGCGACACCTGATTTTCCCGCGCCGATAACCAGCGCGCTTTTGTTTTTAAACTTTTCAGGATTAAACATAGATGTTTGCTGGTAGGCGTGTAGGCTGGTATGCGGGTATGCTTTTCAGAGCCTACTAGCCTACAAGCATACTCGCCTACTAGCCCTTATCTTATCTTCAACGACGACAGAGCCAGCAGCATCAGCATTACGCCTACTATCCAGAAACGCATTGTAACCTTTGATTCGGCTATGCCTTTCAGTTCAAAATGGTGGTGTATGGGCGCCATCAAAAACAAGCGCTTTTTGCCGCGCAGTTTATAAGAGCCCATCTGCAGTAAGACAGAAACGGTTTCTATCAGAAAAATGCCGCCGGCCACCGGCAGCAATAGTTCGGCTTTAACGCAAAGAGCGGCCGTGCCTATGGCGCCTCCCAGGAAAAGCGAGCTGGTATCACCCATGAACACTTCGGCGGGGTAGGCGTTGAACCATAAAAAACCCAGGCAGGAGCCCATCATGGCGCCTAAAAATACGGCGATTTCGCCCGCTCCCTCCACGGGGACTATTTTAAAATAAGTCGCCAGTTTGATGTTGCCGGCCGAGTACGCTATTACGGCAAAGGTAAGCGCCGTAAAAATTATGGAGCCGGTGGCAAGTCCGTCCAGGCCGTCGGTCAGATTTACGGCGTTTGAAGAGCCGATTATAACTATCATGGCGAGCGCGAAATATAAGACCGAGAGGTTGAGATAAACTTCCTTGGTATAGGGGATAAGAAGCATAGTGGAATAGGCGGCGTTCGGCGGATTGACGGCCAGATAGCCCACCACAACTATGGCGGTAAATATCTGCAGTGAAAATTTAAATTTTGAAGAAGCGCCGGCCGGATTTTTTTTGACCAACTTTGTGTAGTCGTCAACCCAGCCTGCGAACGCCAGCACTACCGTGGTGAAAAGCAGAAGCAGAATGAAGCGGTTGTCGGGCCTTGCCCAAAGGAGGGCGCTCAGCGTCAGTGTAAAAAATATCAGCAGGCCGCCCATGGTGGTGGTGCCTTCTTTGGACAGGTGGGACTTCGGGCCGTCGGAGCGCTGGATCTGGCTTATTTTGTAGGAACGCAGCTTTGCTATCAGCCAGGGTCCCAAAAGAAGGCTCAGCGCGAACGAAGTGATAACGGCCCCGGCTGTACGGAAAGTTATATACTGCAGAACATTTAAAGGGCTGAACAGGTCTTTCAGGTAGTGCGCGTAGTAAAGCATTTTTGCTCCTTACCGAACCGAAGAGATTTCAGAGATAAAACAAACAACGATTACAGTGATGACAGACAAGCAACTATCTGTCGGTCAATTACCCCTGCTCTTTATTGCCGCCATCTCTTTCCCATCGCGGATATCTCATCTATATTTTATTAATTTTAGGGCGGGTTTACCCGACAGCACAGCGGTAACAGCGGTAATCGGTAACCAGTAACCGGTAACCAGTAATCAGTAACCGGTAATCAGTAACCAGTGTCCAGTAACCGGTAACCAGTAAGAACAGTTGAGTTTTCCGGATTTACCGAATACCGATTACCGGTTACTGATTTACTGATTACCTGCAGCTGTTAATCCAATCCCTCTATTATCTTTTCAAACTTCATTGAGCGGGAAGCTTTTATCAGGAAAGTGCCGCCTTTGGAGGATATCAGCTCTCTCGCTTCTTTGAGCCAGGAGGCCATATCCGGCGCGTAGATAAGGCCTTTGCCCCCCGCCGCGTTAAAAGCGTCGGCCGCGGCTTTCATTTCAGGCCCGGCCATAAATATCTTATCCGCGGCCGAGGAAACCAGCGATTTTCCTAATTCGGCGTGATAGGCCGCGGAATAAGAGCCCAGTTCCTTCATGTCTCCTAGCATAAGCAGGCGCGGGGCGGGATAAAGCGCAAGTTCCTCAATTGCCGCCGCCATGGACCGCGGGTTGGCGTTATACGCGTCAAGAATTACCGTGGCGCTTTTTAAACGTAAAACCTGCATGCGCATTGGCAGCGGAGTATAGGTTTCAAGCCCGGCTTTTATAATCTCCCATGAGATGCCCAAGGCACGCGCCGCGGCCGCGGCCGCAGCCGCGTTGTAAAAATTATGGCTGGTAGGTGACGGAAGAATTATTTTAAAGGTTTTTCCTTCATGAGCAAGCTCCAGGGTTTTTCCCGGAAACACACGTATATCGGCCTCCGGGCCGCGGCCAAAGGTAAGGCCGTTAACCTCAGCCTTTTTAAGGCGGGCCAGATACGCGTCGTCTAAATTGTACACAAGCCTTCCCCCCGGCGCAAGGCAGGCGGCCAGCTCTGTTTTTGTGGAAAAAACAGCGTCAATACTGCCGAAATATTCCAGATGCGACGGGCCGATATTTGTTATTACGCCGCAGTCAGGCATGGCGAGCGAGCCGATTTCAAGAATATCGCCCTTGCGCGAGGCGCCCAATTCAAAAACCCCTGATGTATGGCTTTGGTCAAGTTCAAGCAGCGATAAAGGCAGGCCGAACTGGTTATTGAAATTCCCGGCGTTTGAGCAGGTTTTACCCCGATGCCCGAAAATAGAGCGGAGCATTTCCTTCGTGGTGCTTTTGCCGTTGGAACCCGTCACCGCGATGATCGGAATACAAAAGCGCCGCCTGTTCCAGGCGGCCAGGCGCTGAAGGGACAGCAGCGTGTTATCCACGGCTATAACGGTTGCAGGCGTTGGGTCCGGTATTTTGGCCGCCTCCGCTATCCAGCCGCCGGCTCCTGCGGCAAGCGTTGAAGGCAGAAAAGCGTGGGCGTCGTAATTAAGCCCTTTGAGCGGCAGGAAAAAATCGCCCCGCTTAACTTTGCGCGAATCCGTTTCAAAACGGCTGAATGCCGCGTGCGGGTCGCCTTTAAGCAGTTTCCCGCCAAGCGCTGTTGTAAGAGTTTCAATGTCTATTTTAAGGTTCATTTTGCCCGGCCTGAAAAACTAATTCCCGCTTTAATTCTAATAAATTACCCGCCTGAAACCGAACTAATTAGTGTTCGCTTAATCCCTGACTCTCAGTTTTTCGGCGTCAAAAAGCCTTTGAAGATATAGCCTATTTTAAAACCCAGGGCCGGCCGCAGTTTGCCGTTTTTGCCGCCGCCGACATCTCCGAGGTTTATCTCCATAAATCTGTAAAAGAAAGTAAGGTTCATTCCGCTTGGCGCGGTTGACTCATTATCCGTCTGATAAAACCAACCGGCTGAAACCATCGGCGCGATAAAAAAGTCGTTCACCGAGAATCCGATGTCGCCCAGCATTGAAGCGGTAAAGCGAAGAGGCTTGTTCACAACTTTCGGCGACATATATCCCAGACCCCCCAAAAAATCAAAAACATAAAATGAATCGCTCCCGCTCAGGCTTGTGCCGCCTACGCTCACGCGCTGCAGTTGCAAGCCGCCTGTTTTGGAGAACTTCTCCCCATTGCCCAAAGACATCAGGCCCAGCCCCCATGGATGAACCTGCACGGTTTCCCCGCTCCCCGGCAGATATATATTCTGCGGCAAAGGCAGGATGAAATATAACTCGTTATTGGGAATCCACCTGAACGCGGGTTTATTGTCCGCCGCCAGTACCGCTGCCTGCATATTGGCCGCCAGCAGAACAAACAATAATATTGACGTGTATCTTTTTTTCATATTTTTTCCTGTTTTTCATGCCCGGTAACCGGCAATCACTTCAAAAACGCGTATCTCAAGGCCAGCAGAGTGGAAATAACCCACAGCAGCGGCGGCACGTCCCCATACTTTCCAGATAAGGTCTTTATGGCCGCGTATGAGATGAAGCCGAAGGCTATGCCGTCGGCTATATTAAAAGTGAAGGGAATAAGGGCCATGGTGATGAAGGCGGGTATGCCGGCGCTCATGTCGCGCCAGTCTATGTGGCAGACCGAACCCATCATCAGCGCGCCCACAAGGATGAGGGCCGGGGCCGTTACCGGGTGGATGAAAGTGCCGTCCGCAAGCGGCAGGGCCGCGTTGATAGAGCCTACCAGCGGCGAGAAGAACAGGCTTAACAGAAACAGCGCCCCCACGGTTACGGCGGTAAGACCGGTGCGGCCGCCCTGGGCCACGCCGGTGGCGCTTTCTATGTAACTTGAAACGGTGGAAGTCCCCATAAGGGCGCCCGCGGTGGTGGCCACGGCGTCCGAAACCAGCGCCCTGGAAATCCGCTCAAGCTTTCCGTTTTTAAGCAGGCCTGCCTGCACACCCACGCCAAGAAGTGTGCCCAGCGTGTCAAACAGGGACATGAAAAGAAAAATCAGCACCACGGACAGGGCGTCTGGCGTAATAAGGCCGGCCAGGTCCAGCTTACACAAAGTAGGGGCCAGACTTGGCGGCGCGCTGACGACCCCGTGGAAACTTGTCAGGCCCGCGGCCAGGGCGGCGGCACCCGAAACCAGAATGCCGATGAGCACCGCCCCTTTGACCTTGCGGGCGAACAGGGCCGCCATCACGATAAGCCCGGCCATGGCGCAGATTACCGGCGCGGAAGTTACGGAGCCCAGCTTGACAAGGGTGGCCGGCGAGGCTGTTATAAGCCCCGCTTCCTTAAAACCGATGAGCGCTACGAACAGCCCTATGCCGGAGGCGATGGCGTATTTAAGATTTTCCGGTACGGCATCCACCAGGCGTTCGCGCATTTTTGTCAGCGTCAGCGCCAGGAATGCCAGGCCCGAAATGAATACCAGACCAAGCGCCTTTTCCCAGCTGTAGCCCATGCCGAGCACCACGGTATAGGTAAAAAAAAAGTTTTCCCCCATCAGCGGAGCCTGGGCTATGGGATAATTAGCGTAAAGGCCCATTATGAAGCAGGCCAGCGCCGAGGCCAGGCAGGTGGCGGTGAAAACGGCGCCCTTGTCCATGCCGGCCGCGCCAAGCACGGCGGGCTGCACGAAGATAATGTAGGACATGGTCAGGTAGGTGGCCAGCCCCGCGCCAAGCTCGGTTTTAAAGCGGGCGCCGCGTTCCTCAAAACCGAAATATTTTTTTATAAATTCCATAGCTCTCTCTTTACATTATACTATCTTCCCCCGGCTCCTATCTCAAACCGGGGGAATTCGGGCTAGAATTTGAAACCAACTATTTTTGGTATACTGTTATGAATGCAAGGGAAACCTAAATTAGTGGTTTTGGACGACAATGAGATTTTTGCCGCCCTGCTGGTTGCGGCCCTGGAGGGAGAATGCGACATCAGGGTAGGCAGGAATGGAAGAGAGGGGGTGCAGCTTTGTCTCGCGGAATGCCCCGATCTTCTGATAACCGATATCGGAATGCCTGAACTTGACGGGATACAGATGCTGCATGAATTTCAAAAATACAGTCGTCTCTCAGCGATTCCGGTCTTTGTTGTTACGGCGACACATTTCACGCGTTGCCACCGTTCAGAAATTGAAAGCTACTCCCAGGTACGGGGGGTGTTTTGCAAGACGGAAGAGATTGAAAATATAGTTCTGGAAATCAGGAAAGAACTGGAACTGGCACGCTAATCCGACAATACGGCGGCATATAATAACCCGAAAAGTGCAGTTGACTGCAACTTTCGGGTTAGTTTATTGTTATGCCCCCGGTTTTACAGTAAAAACAATTGTTACCGTGGCCCTGGTTTTGTTCCCCGCGGCCGCGGCTTTGTAAGGGCGCGAGCCGGCGTTTATATAGTCGGCAAAGGCGTTTGCGGTTTCAAGGGGTGTTTGGCCGGCTTCCAGCGCCAGGGCTATATTCCAGCCCGCCACATGGTCCGTTGTGCCGTCAGGCCGCATGTAGCGGAATATTGAAAACCACAGATTTACGGTGCCGTCCAGGCCCGCGCCCTGCCGGCCGGTGGCAATTCCTGAAATCTCGGCAACTCCGGGCTTCCCCCCCACCGTCACCTTGCCGGCGTTCGCCCCTACTTTCTGAGTCTTGTCGTAAGACGCTGTGGTCAGGTTCGCGCCTTTTGCAAGTTCCACTTCCGGATCGTACCCGCCATAAACCTTCTTTCGCATAAACCCCCCTATCCCGTTTATTGAATTATCACTCCGGCCTATCCCCCAAGCCGAAGGTTTAAAAATAAATACCGCGGGCTTGGGCTAATGCAGCTCTTTGCTGATATTAGCCCATGCCTTTTTAAGATCAGTATTTATTCTTTCTAACTCCGGTCGGCTGACTTTTTTGATCCTTTGGTAACGTCCGGTAATTTTGTCCACCAGTTTGCAGTAGGTTTCCTTGTTGACGTGTTTCATGTCTTCCAGGTTGTCAAGCACTTCGCCTTTTACCTGCAGCATCCAGCCTTTCACGCGCGCGCGATTGCCCGCCCCATGCTTGCCGGTCAGGAAATACGCCGCCACCGCGCCCAACGCCGCTACTCCCAGCCCTATGGCCTTTGTCGTCTTGCTCATAATCCGTCTCCTTTTATTATCTTAACGTTCCGCCTGTCCTGGGGCATTTCTCTAGTACTTCAGGGGCGGGATTTTTTCTATCTTGATATTTCTGACTATAAATTCGTAGTGTGTTTTTAGTTCCGCGTGCTTTTCATCCACGCAAACGAAAATTACCATATATCCGATATCCGCCATGGGATGCGGCATAAAAATAATATCATACTGATAATTTGTGCTGTTCTCAATATAGGTCCCGTGATATTGCCGCGCATTACTTCTCAGCGGAGGCTCTATGGGTTGCAGGGTTGTTCCGAAACGGGCTTTATACCCTGAAAGCGCGTTCTCAACGAACGCGTCAAACGTGGATTGGAGAACGTTAGCGGAAACCGCCAGTGTAACGGGGCGCACCTTCCCCTCCGGCTTTGCGACCGTCAGCCCTATTAACGCGCTGGTCATCTCCCCCGGGTCTCCCTTGAAATTATCCCTTGACGCGAACGAAGCCGGATATGTGACTTCCAGGTCCAGCTGCCGATTCCGGTAGATGACATGTTTTTTGCTTTCATGACGGACAAAAGGAACGAACTTGTCCAGGTCATCCATCGCCACCACCTTTGAAAGAGTGATACCGGTGGCATCTTTTAAAGCACGCACATTCTTGTCCGCATCCGGCAGGTCAAGGATCTCCACTGCCATCAAGATCGCGTCATTCTTTTTTCTCGCCCCCAGCAGACTGGCGACCTTGTTGTAGTAATAATTAATATTCTCAACCGAGGCGTGCGGACGGTCCTGCACCGGCGCCGGGGTAGCGTCGGTGTATACCGTTCCTTTTTCGTCCGCCAGATACCGGTTTCCCTGGGAGTCCACCACCAGGTGAACTTTGCCCCGGGAACTCTCCGCTTTGGTATTGTCAGGCGCGCTCTTTCCCTGCCGGGGCGCAGCGGCCGCGGGCATCACAATAAGCAAAGCCGAAAAGAACAATATTGTCGCAGACATAAAATAACCTTAGTCCGGTCCAGGTGGCACCTTTTTTAGGCACATACCTCAACAAATTATCTATATTTTACAAACGTTTTTCCCTGTTTCCCAAAGGTAGCTGGTTCCTTTTCACTTTTTTTACGCTGCTATTTAAATGCGGAAAGGAAGGCGTTGATTATCCACAGCACCAGGGCGAACACCAGCGCCCATCCGAAACTTGCCACCTGGAAACCCGGTACCAGCCAGCTTACCAGTTCCACCATCCCGCCGATAATCACGAAAGTGAACAGCCCCAGCGTGAGTATGTTTATAGGCAGGGTAAGAATAATGAGTATCGGACGCAGTACGGCGTTTGCCGTGCCCAGAACTACCGCCACCACCAGCGCGGTTGTAAAGCTGTCCAGCTTAACGCCCGGCAGGATTTTCGCTGTTACAAAAACCGCCACCGTGCTTAAAACCAAATTGAGAATTATCTTCATGCCCCTATAATACCAATTTCCCTGCCCCCGCGGAAAAACAAAATAGTTAAATGTTTTCCACAAACTGTACCTTGTAGCCGTCCGGGTCCTTAATGTGGAAAAACTTAATATGCGGATTCGGCTGAAAAGGTCCGCTGTGTACTTTCAGTCCTTTCCCCATTATAAATTTGATGGTCTCGTCCACGGATTTAACTTCAAATCCTAAAGAAACCCCTTCCCCCTGGCACGTGGCGGAATGTTTTGGTCCGCAGATCAGTTCAACCTTTGTCTCCCCTTCCCCCAAAAAGCATATCTCCATCCCCTCCCCCGCTTTAAACCGCCTGCTAACCGGAAGCCCGATAATATACTGGTAAAACTTCACCGATTCTTCCAAGTTCTTAACCGCCAAAGTGCACCAGCAAAATTTCATAAACAATCTCCTTGTTCCGGATAAACATTTAATCTTTCAACAACGTCCCCTAGGATTTTCCGCAGACAAAATTTATTACCGTTCTCTATGTCGCGTCTTTCTCCGCTGCCAATTCTTTGAATTTTTTCTCAATATTGTAACTGTTTTAGGCATTTTGTCTCCGAAAAGATTATGAATGAAAGTGATGGTTTTTCCAAAAACCCCTGATAATCAATTATATTGCTTTACGTGGTAAATTGCTATTAAATTTCTGTTTTGATCGTTATGGTTTTTATAACGGCCCCGCACTTTTTCCGAAGCGGCTAAAGTGCAGGACAAGCCTTCCCCGCCCGGATTTTTATGCAAATCCAGCTGGAAGAAAAACATGGACCAGTATTAATGTACGATTCTCTTCAACCCTCCTTTGCAGATTTGCTTATTAAGAAAAGCCTGGATTTCGTCTTTTCCGGGCAGTTCAAGCTGATATTTTGAGATGAACAGCCGGTTGTTGATTCCAGCTAACGCATATTCTATCAGCGCACGATTTCTCCTTGTGCAGAGGAGTATCCCGATTGGCGGGTTATCTCCTTTAGCGGTCTCATTTTTCCTATACCAGTTTACGTAAGTGTTTAGCTGTCCAATATGTTCATGCTTAAAGCTCTCCGTCTTCAGTTCAATCAGCACATGGCACTTGAGAATTCTGTGGTAGAACACCAGATCCACAAAGTAATGCTCTCCGCCGATTAGTATGCGTTTCTGACGGGCTTCAAAACAGAAGCCGCGCCCTAGCTCCAACAGAAAATCCTGCAACTTAGTCAGAAGCGCGTCTTCCATGTCGGATTCCGCCATAACTTCCCTGGGTTTTGCGCCAAGGAACTCGAAAACATACGGATCTCGAATAATCTGTTCTGCGGAAAGCGTCTCGGCTTTTGCATGTGTTATATTAGAAAGTTTAGCCTTATTTTTTGAAAGGCTGGCTCGCTCGTAGTAAAGGCTTGCGATTTGCCGCTTCAACTCCCTGACGGACCAGTTCCCGCGGATGCATTCGGCAACATAGAAGTTACGTTTAAGTCCGGGCTCCACTTTTGTTAATTCTTCAAAATGGCTGTAGGAAAGGTCGTTTAGGAGTTTATCCGGAAGAAAGTCTGATTTCGGGAACAACGCACCTGATTTTACGCTTGTTTGTGGTTCGTCGGGAAGCATGGATTGTAATTTTTGGGACAGCGTCCCAAAAATCTCCGGGAAGGCCAGATAAAAGTTACGGTAGAGATAAAGTTGCCATTGGGCGCAATTGGGAATTCCCTGCCCGGTAAGCTTTTCAGCTAAGGCGGCAAATAATCCTTCCCCGTATTTTGCGCGGTCTCTGCCCTTTAACTCGTATTTCTTAATGCGGCAGCCGAACAGCCAGTTACGCAGGGTCAGGTTTGTGTTGACAGCCTTGACTGTTTGATATTTAAGGTGGTCATGAAGATTCCTGAGGTCTTGAATTAAAACCGAGAAATCATGTCCAGTGGTACCCTGTCCAAAAGACTTTGCCGGTTTTTTTATAATCATATTCCTCCTTTGCCGCTTAAATATCATAGCAGACCAACGCGACAGCGTATTGTCGCGGTGATAAAAGCGATTTATGCACAGCTGTCCGGGGAAAGTTTTAAACTGGGGTGGGGTGTAAACCGAGTCGGACCTTAGAATAGGCCAAATCTCCTATGAGAAAGGGATTTTATGTCAATTTAGCGGTGCTGTCCGGTAAGGCGGCAAAACCGGGAAATGCAGAATCATGTCCATTTTGGGGGATGGCTTGCGTCGTTGAGCGTTTTAAAAGTCAAGCATGACGGTTTCCGCAGGGAAATACGCATAAATACGGCTGTTTACGCCAATTTTTTGTGATATGTGGCGGAATTTCCCCGGACAGATGTGGATTTATGGGATTTTTTGCCTGATTGCGGCGGTTATTTGGGCTAGTTAAATTACGACGGTTTTTAATACTACAACTTCAACCCTTCTGTTCCTGGTTTTCCCCTCGGCGGTGGCGTTTGAATAAACCGGGTTGCTTGAACCAAGGCCTTCATAAGACAGACGGCTGGGGTCAATGTCGTTCTGGCGGAAATAACCGTAAACGGAAAAAGCTCTTCTTTTGGAGAGCGCGACATTTATTTCCCGCGTGCCGGTGGAATCGGTGTAACCGCGGATAATAATTTTATTCGCGGGATGCAGTTTAAGGAATGCGACCATTGAGTCAAGAGCCGGCTTTGCCTCGGCCCGGATCTTATTATTGCCTACCGAGAATGTCATTGCGTTTGAAATATACACTACCAGGCCTTCAGGCGTATAATTGAAGCCCAGTCCTGATGTGGCCAGATTCGCTACTTCCAGCGGAGTCACAAGGGAAACCGTAACCTCCGGCGTTTCACGGAATTTGCCGTTTGAGTCCGCAAGTATAAGGCTGGCGTTATAGAAACCGTCGGGAAGAGGTTTCCCGGACGCCGACAGGCCGTTCCAAAGGATTGGCCGCTCGTCCGGCCGGCCGACCCCCTGAATATAGCTGACTTTGCGGTTTTGTGAATCAGAAATACGTATCTGCCATATTTTCACGCCCTGAAAATTCTGTTCGTCCACGCCGAAGGAAGAATCTTCGCTGGTAATAAAAAACCTTACGGGCTCATCTGCGGGATCGCCGCCGGAAATCAGCCTTTCGCGGGCTTCCAGCGTCATACCGGCCGCGGGTTCGCTTGTCACCAGCGCGCTGGAAAGAAATTGCGGCGCGGCCAGTAAAAAAACTACGCAAAGTGTTTTAAATATATCCTTCCCCATAGCGTGATTATATAACATAATAATCGCGCCCTGCTTTTCACTTTGCATTTCCCCCGGTATAATGGCGACACCCCGTTTTTCATTTTGCATTTTGCATTTTCTTTTTTATCGCTTCTTCGGCTTCTTCCCGGTCGCTGAAATGGATAGTTTCGTTCTTTAGTATCTGATAGTCCTCGTGGCCTTTTCCGGCTATAAGCACGATGTCGCCTTTTGAAGCGGCGGCTATGGCCTTGAAAATGGCTTCCCGGCGGCAGGGGAGTGTTTCATAATTTAAGAATACACCGGCGAGTCCTTTTTCAATATCCGAGAAAATCCGGGCGGGGTCCTCGGTCCTAGGATTGTCGCTTGTTATTATAACCCGGTCGCTTAAAGAGCAGGAAACCGCTCCCATGGGCGCGCGTTTGGTGCGGTCGCGGTCGCCCCCGCAGCCGAAAACGGTGATTATTTTCGCATGCGGCAGTTTTTTTAAATTTGTAAGCACGCTTTCAAGGGCCGCGCCGGTGTGGGCGTAGTCCACAAATACGGTGAAATTCTGCCCCAGGTCTATACGCTCAAGGCGCCCCGGCACCCGTGTGAGCGCCTGGACGCCTTTAACGGCGGTTTCAAGCCCTACGCCCATGGCGCACGCCGCCGTTATCGCGGCGAGCGCGTTGTAAACATTATGCAGGCCTAGCAGGTTAAGGACGACAGGCGTTTTACCCCCGGGCGCGTTAAGGTTGAAAAGCGTTTTTTGTTCCAGTATTTGTACCGCAGAGGCTTTAAAGTCCGCTTTCCCGTCAACGGCAAAGGTAAGGGTTTTCAGGCCGCGGGAAAGCCCGCTTATAAGTTCAGCGGCCATTTCGTCGTCCGCGTTTATAACCGCGGTTTTGTTTTTTTTAGGCGAAGCGGCCAGCAGTTCAAAAAGCCGGGCCTTGGCAAGGAAGTAGTCCCCGCGGGTTTTGTGGAAATCCATGTGGTCGCTTTGCAGGTTTGTGAATACGGCGCAGTCAAATCGCACATTGTCGGCGCGTTTGAGCGCGAGCGCGTGGGACGAAATTTCCATTATGGCGCTTTTCGCCCCGGCGCCGACCATAGCGCGAAGCAGGGCCTGCAGGTCGTGGGCGAGCGGGGTGGTGTTCGCGGCTTTTGAAAGCACCCTGCCGTTCACGCGGTAGTTTATGGTGCCTGCCACGCCCGGCTTGTCGCCGTGCGCGGCCAGTATGCTTTCAAGAAGGTAGGCGGTGGTGGTTTTTCCTTTTGTGCCGGTAAGCCCTGTTACTTTAAGCTCTGCCGAAGGGTTATGGTAAAAGTTGGCCGCTGCGGTGGAAAGGAGCGCTGAAATGTCCGGGGTGCGAAGCCAGACGGCCGAGGGGTAGGCGGTTTTCAAAGCGGGGTCCGCGGCGTTTTGTGAAACAACGGCTGAAGCGCCGTTTTCAAGGGCTTGCCGGATATAGAGGCTTCCGTCGGTTTTGGCGCCGGGCAGGGCGAAAAAAAGCGCGCCTTTAACCGCCTTGCGCGAATCGTTCGTAATGGCCGTTATTTCCACGCCGCCGTCCTTCTTCGCCAAGGCTTCGAAGGGACGTGGTCCTGCGAAACTATTGTTAAGCGAAGCAGACCCGTCCGCGCCCGGAGTTTCCCCCGTATTTTTTAGAATGTCGGTGAGGGTCATTTTGTGGACATGTATAACTGCTTTGGTTCACGGTTCAATGGTTCAACGGTTGAAAATCAAGGAATAAGAAGATTGTGAAAATAAAAATATTAAATTATTTAATCTTTAACCGTGAACCGCTGAACCGGGAACCCGACAACCTGAGCCGGTCCTTATTGACGGCAGGGGTAGGTGTCTAGCAGCGGCTCTACCTTCGCCACAAGCGCTTCTTCTTTCGGGGTCAAGTTTTTTAGTTCCGGGTTTTTATGCCACTGTGTCAGTCTGTTATAAAATATTTTTCGCAGGGCGTCATTTTTTATTTCGCTCCCCGGGTTTCTGGTTATTTGTTGGGGATCCAGCGTTCCTTTTTTTACTTCCAGGGCGGTCTTTTTGGCCTTGAAGTCCACCGCCAGTTCAATAAATTTAACCTCTTCCAGCGAGTATCCGCGGCAGTTGGAATCCCAGTCCAATTCTTTAAAAGTATCAGGCAGGAGTGATGGTATGTTTTCAGGATCCACATCCATGTTCATCGCCATTGAATCCCAGGAAGAATTTCCTTCGTCCCAGTCTTTTCTTACAGTTTTGGTTACGGCTTTCAGTACCTGGGCGTTCTGGGTGTCAACCAGGCGGGCGTTGATTTCCACCTCATCGCTGTTTACATTTATAACCGTGCCCATAACCACGGCGTCAACTCCAAGTATATGGCCTATTTTTTTCGTGGTTTGCTGGTCCATCACGCCTTTGGCGTGAAGGTTCTGCTCTTCCAGAACCTGATCCAGTTTCGCCCGCTCAATAACTTCAATTTTAGGGTTGGAGGCCATTTCAACGGTCAGGCGCTCAGTTACTATGGCGCTTGAACGGTTCTTGCGGCCGGTTTCCGAAGAAAACCCGATCACGGCTATGCGTCGTTTTGATTTTTGCACGGCGCTTTTTGAGATGCTCGCGGTGATGTAGCGGTACCCTTCCATGGCAGCGAATACGGCGCCAGCTGCCAGGATTACCATACACAGTATTTTAATTTTCCCCATGAAAACTATTCTACAATTTTTTATCAGGGTTTAATCCGAAACATGGCGGGGCGAATCTTTTAAGGTTTTTTTAAACTGTTCCGGCGCGTCCGGCTTTATGCCTTTCATGGTAATTATCTTTTTTGCAATCACCTGGAAAGCCGGCGCGGCGCTTTCGCCGCCGTATTGCGAGATTTTCGGGTTGTCCATTACCACAAGCACGGTGTAAAGCGGTTTGTCCAGCGGAAAGAAGCCGCAGAAAGAGGCGACATTGCTTCCTGTCAGGTACTTGCCGGTTTTTGGGTCTATTTTTTTTGAGGTGCCGGTTTTTCCCGCCACGCGGTAGCCGGTAACGGCGGCGTTTACTCCGGTGCCTTTATCCACCACGGCAAGCAGTATCGTTTTAACCCGGCGCGCCGTTTCTTCGGAAACCGCGCGCCTTATGGCTGCCGGTTCTTCGTGCGCAATTTCCCTGCCGTAAAAATCGGTTATCCTGTCAACCAGGCGGGCTTCAAGCAGGCGGCCGCCGTTCGCGAGCGCGGAATACGCGCTTATAACCTGCAGCGGCGTGGCGGCAAGCCCGTGCCCGTAAGCGCCCACGGCCAGATCTACCTGGCGGTAGTTCTTCTGCGCCCGCAGAATGCCGGCCGATTCGCCGTAAAAACCAAGGCCCGGCTTGGTGCCGAAGCCGAAGGCTTTGGTGTAAAGGTAATAATTTTCAAGCCCCAGTTTAAGACCTATTTTAGCGGAGCCGATATTTGAGGAGCGTTCTATTACACCTGAAAGCGTCAGCACGCCTTCGGGTTCGTGGTCGTGGAGGGTGACCCTGTTGTTGAATTTCCAGGCGCCGTTTTCACAGAAAAAGGTGTCACGCTCCGAAACTATGTTCTTTTCAAGCGCCGCGGCAATCATTATGCTCTTGAAGGTGGAACCGGGTTCGTATACCCACTCAACAGGCGGCAGTTTTACCGGATCATCGGGGTAGGTGGCCATGGCAAGTATCTTGCCGGTGTTCGGGTCCTGTACCAGTCCCATGCCAAAAGCGGCGCGGTTCCTCTGCACCTCTTTTTTTACCGCTTCCTGGGTAAAAAACTGTATGTTTTTATCAAGCGTAAGGTAAATATCGCGCGGGTGTTCCTCCCCCCCCTCCTTGTTTTCGTAAATTACCCTGCCGGAAGCGTCCCGTATCACTCCCCGGCGGCTTACAAGGCCGCTTAAAACCTTGTCGTAGAGAAGCTCAATGCCGGTAAGGCCGGTGTTCCCGCCTACAACCCCCAGCACATTCCGGGCGAGTTCCCCCGACGGATAGTAGCGTGTCTGGGCCACGTCAAGGCGTACGCCTTTTAAGGCCAGCGCTTTTACTCTCTCGTGGGACGCTTTATCAAGTCTTCGTTTTACAACCACGAAATTTTTAGCCTTGCGGTATTTCTCGCGCAGCCGGGAGGGTGGAATGGCCAGCGCGGCCGCCAGGGCGTCAAGCGAGCTGGCGGGGTTTTTAAAATCTTTCTTTGAGAGGGAACAATCCCAGGCGGTTATGGATTCGGCAAGCAGCGCGCCGGAGGAATCAAAGATCCTGCCCCGCGGCCCCGTTTCCGAGACTGTGCGGTTGAATTCATTGGAAGCGGCCGCCGTAAGGTTTTCGTGTTTTACGGTCTGCAGGTAGAATAAACGGATGGAAATCGGCAAAGCGGGCAGCACGGCCAGAAACATACAGAGCTTAATCCTTGTTTTTAATATTCTGGCGGCCATTCAAGTTTTACGCCGAAGGCGGACCCGCCATGTTGTATTGGCGGGCAGGTCACAAGTCAGGGGTCAGAGGGCAGAAATCTGATTCCACTACGCGCAGATTCCCGGCTCTAAGACTCTCAGACTGTTTTGCTTGTGCTCACGTGCTCCTGTGCGCTTCCCCCCAGACGCCGGAGCAGCCTTGCCAGCCAGCCGAAGGCGCGCGTTTTGTCTTCTGGTTTTGAATCAAGCTGGACAATAGAAGAGGGTTCGGGATATACCATGCCCAGTTTTAAGGCTTCAGCTTCCAGTTTTTCGGGAGACAGAGAAATTTGAATTTCTTTTTTCAGGTAGGTGTTGGCGTTTTCAAGGTCTGTATTGTCCTTGCGGAGCTGTTCTATGCGGTAACCAAGCTTTACGGCCTGGATATTTTCCCAGGCGAAGAGGAAAAATACGGCGCTTGTCGCTGCTAGCGCCGTGAATTTCAGTTTTCGCGTCCGTCTCATCATAGTAAGTATTAAGGCTGAAGGCTGTTAGGAAGAAAGGCTATTAGGTGTAACTTTTTAGTCTGCTTTACCTTCAGCCTAGTCTTCCTTCAGCCTACAGCCTTTCCCTTTATTCCATGCTGAAGAGTTCTATTCGTTTGACGCCGTGTTTTTCCCAGAGGTAGAAGATCTTAGTGGGACACAGGGAAGCTTTAAGCCCGTTGAGTTTGGCTCTTGACGCGCGGCTCGTGAAGAGCCTTTGTAATTTCGCACCGGCTTTAAGGATGTTCTCAGGGTTCATCATGCCTCCTTATATCTTCTCTATCACTCTAAGTTTGGCGCTTCTGGCCCGGTTGTTGGCCGCCTCTTCTTCCTGCGACGGGGTTACCGGTTTTTTTGTGACAGCGTGCCAGTCGCCCATCTTGGTCATAAATTTGAAGGTCTCTTTAACGATGCGGTCCTCGAGCGAGTGGAAAGTTATTATCCCTATCCTGCCGCCCTTTGACAGGAAAGGTATTATTTTCTGTATGCCGCGCGTGAGGTTGTCAAATTCGTAATTGACGGCCACCCGGAGGGATAAAAAAGTTTTAGTGGCGGGGTGGGTCTTTTCCCCCCTGTAGGGCAGCACGCGCTCTACAAGGTCCCTGAGTTCCCCCGTGGTTTCAAGGGGTTTGGTTTCCCTTTTTGTGATTATGGCCCTGGCTATTTTGCCCGCGTTGCGCTCGCCGCAAACGCGGATAAGGTGTTCTATCTGCTCGTAAGGCCAATACCGTAATATCGCGTAGGCGGTCAGGGGATTTGTCTGGTTTATGCGCATGTCCAGCGGGCCGTCATTCCTTAAGCTGAAACCGCGCAGGGCTTTGTCGAAATGCAGAGAAGAAACGCCCAGGTCAAAAAGGACGCCGGAAATGTTTTTAATGTTTTCGCGGTTCATCATCTCGTCAATGTTGGCAAAATTGCCCTGTATGATCTTTACCCTGTCGCCTAAACCCGCCGTATTTTTGGCCGCTATGGCCGCCATCTCGGGGTCCCAGTCAACGCCTATAACCCGCGCATTCGGCCCCAGTACGGACAGCAGCTTAAGGGTATGCCCGGCCATGCCGAGTGTGGCGTCAACATAAACCCCTTCCTTATCTGTTACCAGCAAGCGCGCGACTTCCTCCGGCATTACCGGAAGGTGCGTGTAATTCTCCGTCATAGGTCGAAGATCTTGCTGAATTTGTCCAGCGAGGGGTCTACTTTTGTTTTTTTGTATTCTGTCCAGGCTTGCACATCCCATATTTCCGCCTTGTTCCCGACGCCCCGTATTAGCACGTCCTTTTTTAAATTCGCGAAGGCTTTAAGGTTGTGGGGCAGCAGTATCCTGCCCTGTTCATCCAAAGACGCGTCCGCGGCGTTGCCGAAGAAATACCTTTTAAAGGCTCTTTCCTCTTCCTTATTCTCGTAATTGAAAATCTGCATGTTGTTTGAAATGAGTTCTTCCCACTTAGACGGCAGGAACAGCGAGAGCGAGCGGTCGAAGCCGATGGTGATCATGAAATGCGTTTTGTCTTCTTTCTGCAGCTCTTGACGGAACCGGGCGGGAATGAATATACGGCTCTTGCCGTCCATGATATATGAATATTCACCGTATAGAGCGCCCATGTTTAACCTTTTTGCTCCACTCTTAATATACTATCCACCACTTTAAACCACCGGACCTAGAGTATAGTGAATGCCTCCGTACTTGTCAATACCCTGTACAAAAAAGCATTGAAAAATAAGGATTTTTTGTGGAATTTGAGGTAGTGCGTAGCGAATAGTAGGAAAGCGAATAGCGAATAGGGGTTAGCGAATAGTGACTCTGGCCTGTCGCGGGCCTCTGGCGTTGTCCGCGACTGGGGAGGAACGGGAACTTTATTTAAGAAACTCCGTCGCTATTCGCTATTCGCTAACCCCTACTCGCTATCAATGTTTGTATCGCGGTATTGGCTATAGTGAGGCCGAAAATTCCCGTAATAGTGGGAAGGCTGCCTAAAGCGGCCCGCCGGCGGCCGCGGTCGTAATAATCTTTTTCAGGAGCCGCAGCCTGGCGTGCCGCAAGGCGAAGACGGCCCAGCGGTTCTACGGAGTAAACGCAGGTGAACTGCGGGGGCGAGTTCTTCTTCCTGAGCCAGTACTTAAGCCTGGCGGCCAGCGGGCAGCCGTGCGCTTGCGCGAAGGGGCCCACTCGTATGGCGGAAGGGTCGGTGCGCAGGGCCGCGCCCATGGAAGAGATAAGTTTTATCCCCCTCTTTTGCGTTTCCGCTATGAAGGCGGTCTTCGGGCCCATGGCGTCAATGGCGTCTATTACTATGTCGGGGTCGCCTTCAAGTATTGTGTCAAAAGTTTCGTCCGCCGCGAAAATTTTAAGCGGTTCCACGCGGCAGGCAGGGTTGATGTCCAGCACCCGGCCGGCGGCTACGTCGGCTTTGTGTTTTCCGATGGTAGAGCCCAAAGCGTAAAGCTGGCGGTTGATGTTGCTTTCCTTTATAATGTCAAAATCCACAAGCCGAAGGCGGCCCACGCCGGCCCTTGCCAGGCCTTCCACGGCGTAACTGCCTACCGCGCCAAGCCCGGCCACAACAACAAAGGAATTCTTCAGGCGTTCAACGCCGCCGGAGCCCACCAGCAGTCTTATGCGCGCGAGTCGGTCTTCGGTCATAATAAGAAAGTAAAGAGTAAAGCGTAAAGTGTAAAGAGTGAAGGGTAAAAAGTAAAGAGTGAATGGTGAGTAGAAGTGACTATTTACGCTTTACTCTTTACTATTTACATCTACTATATCTCCTAAAAATTTAATTCCATTGACCCAGGAAAGTTCCGCAAGTTCCTGGGCGGGTCTGCCCATAACGTCCGCCGCTGCGGAAATCAATACCGGCAGACCATGTCCCTCCGAAGCCTTGGCGAAGGAGGACGGGTCTGCTTCGCTTGACAACAGCTTCGCAGGACTACGTCCCTCCGAAGCCTTGGCGAAGGAGGACGGGTTTGCTTCGCTCGACAATAGCTTCGCAGGACCACGTCCCTTCGAAGCCTTGGCGAAGTAGGACGGCTCGGTTTCAAAAAGCAGGCGATCCGGAGGAACGGTTAAAAGCGCTTCGCGTAATTTCCCCCTTTTCGGATCCATTATCGCGGAGCCGAACGAAAAATAAGCGCCCAGCGCGGAAAATTCTTTTATCATTTCGGCCGGGCCGCCGTAAGAGTGCAGCATGAAAGTTCCCGGCAGTTCTTCTTTAATTATTTTCAACATCTTTCCCCAGGCTTTTACGCAATGCAGGCAGACGGGCCGCCTGAGCCGGGCGGCCAGTTTAAGCTGGGACGTGAAAACTTCCTCCTGCCGCTTGGCGCCGGTATTTTTCGCGCCGTCCAGGCCTATCTCGCCCACGCAGGAGGGCGCGCGCTTAAGAAACAGTTCCAGTTCTTCAAGCCAGCGCGGTCCGGCTTTATTTATGAACCAGGGGTGCAGGCCGAAACAGGGCCAAATCCGCTCGTCGGCGGCGGCCAGGTCCAGGACCTTTTGCCAGTCATCCGGCGCTGTGCCGTTTAAGAGTATCAGTCCCGCGCGCCCTGCGCCGGCTTCACACGGGCCCGAATAGTTTTGAATGTGGTTATGCGCGTCAAAATATTTAGGGTGGGGCATTTAAGGTGTTTAGGCTGAGGGCTGAAGGCTATTAGGTTGTCAGTCAAATCTGATTCAAGGCTATGCCAGTGTCGTATCTGACCTTTGGGCGTGCCGCAACGAGCGCTATGCGCAAAAAAGCGGCCAAGGCCTATGGCCATCAGACGGCCTTACCTAATAGTCTAATAGCCTACAGCCTATCCACCTGGTCAGTTGCGGCTAATGATTGTTCCCTATATTACTTCCACTGAAGCAGCGGCGCAAATAGGGGCGCTGTTCTGGCCCACGTGTCTTCGGAATTAAAACGGACATCAGGTACCGGAAAGGGGTTGTGGGAATCGGCTTTATAGGCGATGGTGCTCATGCCGAAGTTAACGGCATTGTCCACTTCGGAGTAGGCAATCTTGAAGAAGCCGTCCTCGCCCCAGCCGGGACCCCAGCTGTTTTTAACGATGAAGTAATTTTCCGTGTCATTATAACCCACTATCAGGACGGCATGGCCGCCTAATCTTTTGCCCGTGGTGTATGAATATATCCCCGACTTATAATGCATGAAGTCCTCGTATACCATAAAGCCGGTAGGCAAAGGCCCGTACGCGACCAGAGCAGACTTGATGTAGGCGGGGCTTTGCGGAACAGTGCCCCATGATTTTATCTTATAGGCTGAACTCTGCCAGCCGGTGGAAGCGGAAGAGCAGTCGCCGTCGGTTGCGGTATAGGGATAAGCCGTCTCCGGCGGCAGGCCGTTGCTCTGCAGATAATCGGCTTCCAGATAGCCTCCGCTGCAGGACCCCACTCCGCTGCACGAGAGCATAACCTGTTCGGACAGGTCAAGATCCGCGCCCGGTGTGTTGCGGTTAATAAGAATATACGATTCAAGCGCCGCTGTAAGAGAGAACGCCCAGCAGGAGCCGCATTTCGCCTGGTTGCGGATGCCGGTTACGTAGCTGCCGTTGGAATTTCTCCAATCCAGGCTGACGGGAGGATTTACCGCGGCCAGTTCAGGCAGGGCGGGCGCGTTGAGCGCCTTGAAATTAAGACCGACGCGCATCCGCCATTCTTCTTTTGACAGATTGGAAAGAGAGGTCTCTCCCGCCACCCATTTCCCGCCTTTTTGTTTAATGAGATTCTGGATAGAGTCTATCTGCTCTTTTATGTTCTTTGGGGCCTGATCTTTGCTGAAAGCCGGCGTGCCGCCGGAGAGCGCCATTAGTAACGCCGCCAATCCGTAAATATAACTTCTCCCGTTGTTCTTCATTAACATGCCTCCGCTTGTACCGGTTAGTAATACAGGCCCAAAGCGGGCCCGCCATTATTTTATAACATTTATGACAGCAGCGAGAAATATTTTAAAAGTGTGATTCGTGCGCGTCTGAACCGGGGGGTGGAGTATCAGGGAACGGGCAGGAACGCGAGATTTTTGAGATCTGCCTGGAGGGGCCGGAACTCAGCTTCTATACCACGGAAGCCGCTTCTCTGTCATTTTACCGGTCAGGTAGTTGTCTGTAAAAAATATAAGGTTAGCGGGCTTTTATTATAGCCCGCACATCGCGCTGAAGTTGCTCATCCTCCGGAAAACGCGCGGCGGCCAGTTCTCCGTATTTTATGGCCTGGTCTCTTTTGCCCAGCTTGGAATAAGCATGGAATAAATTGCGGTATTCAAGCCCGGGGTCGGGATCGGTTTCAACGGCTTTCTTCAACATCTCCACAGCCTCCCGCGTCCTTCCAAGCTGAAAAAGCAGGCTGCCCTGGTTATTATACAGCAGGGCTGATTGCGGATAAATTACGTTTCCCTGTCTGTAAAGCTCCAGGGCTTTTTCGGATTGACCGAGACGATGCAAAGAAACAGCCGCCTTGGAGATATCCGACGGGCTGAGACTTTCCGGTTCAAGCGCGGAAGCCCGCAAAAAAGCTTCCACGGCCTTGCGGTACTCGCCCCGATCGCAGTAAATGCCGGTTAACTGCCCCCAGCCCGCCGCCTCTGAAAATTTAACGTTTACCGGCGGCCTGCTCAGACAGAGCAGGATAAGCGGTACGGCGGCCAGGCAGGGTTTTAATATGGCGCCCGGTTCAAGGCGTTTTGCGGCGTCAGCCAGCCGCATAAGGGCGCCTGCGGCCAGCGGAAGCAGAAAAACCACTCCAGGCAGGCGGTAACGGCCGCTTATCCAGAACGGGAGGATAGAGGCGAGGTAAGCCGCAAGCAGGACCGGCAATAAACCTGAAACCCCGTTCAAACGGCAGAAGAACAGGCCTACCGCGCCCAGGCTGCCTATCAGCGCGAAAGACGCCAGCGGCCAGTTTAAGACGGTGTCAAAATGTTTGGTGATGAACGGGAGATTATAATTATCAGGGATCTCATACCAGTTCCAGAAGTACCAGAACTTCAGGCAGGTCAGGCCTAGCCACTTGTACGGGTTATTAATGATGAACGCAGTGCCTTTCCGGAACCAGAACGAGGAAACCTCCGATGGCTTCAGCGTCCTGCCTTCGGCCTTTTGCGCGAACAGCGTGGACTGTCTCTCCTCAAGGAGCGGGTCCGAATCTATGCCGGAAGGATATGTTACCGTCCCCGTGGCTTCGGGATTATTCCCTGTGAAAAAAGTGAAGCCGCCGGTATAATTAATAAGCACCACGTCCCGGCTGGCTATAAAATTATGCGCGGCGGCGGGCAGTATGGCAATGGCCAGCCCCGCCGCCAGGGCGATAGCCGCTCTCCACTTTCCCCCCCTGGCTCTTTTCTCCGGCGGGTGCTGCTGCCGGCGCAGCCAGAGCCACAGCAAAGCGGCCGGCACAAGCAGCAGGACGTTGGCGCGCAGCAGAGCGCACCAGCCCGCCAGCGCTCCGCACAGGAAATAGTCGCGCGCCTTAGCGCGCGCGTCGCAGCGGAGTACCGACAACACGAAAAGCGACAGAGCGAGCACTACGAAAGTTTCCTTCGTTAACAGGCCAGTGTTGAAAATGAGCGGCCGGTAAAAGGCGCAGAGCAGGCCCGCCGGCAGAGCGGCGCGCGCGCCGAAACAGCGCTGCGCCACGCGCATCAGGACTACGCAGGCGCATGAGTCCGCAAACGCCTGGACCCAAAGGACGGCCTGGGGATGATAGCCGGCAAGTTTATAGAAGGCGGCCAGAAAATACGGGTAGAAAGGGGATTGGTAGAAAGCGGTGTGCCTTATCAGGCGCCCGTGCAGGATGTCAAGCGCCCACCTGTTGTACGCCCAGGCGTCCGTGCAGAAGGAGTCTATATAAGGAAGATGCGCCCACTGCGCCAGGAAGGCGGCCCGCACAGCGAACGCCAGCAGGAACACCGCAACCGCCCGTTTCCAGGGAAATTCCGCGCTCAATCAATTCCTCCGGGTAAAGCCTGTCATTTAGGTTTACCGCCGGCGTACCCGCTTTTACCGGTTAGCGGTAGCAAGTTTTCCGGTCTTCAGGTCGTAACGCCAGGCGTATTCAAGCGAGGAAAGTTTATTGTAGGGCATGCCGTAGGCCTGATACAGGGCCTGGGCCGCGGGTTTGCCGTCCCTTACCCCCCTGCAAAAAACATAAAAAGCGTCTCCCGCTTTGATTTTAAGCAGAAAACGGACCACACTGTAGGACTGGGCGTACCAAAGGCGCACATTTTCCTCGTCGGCATCCTGCAGGTTCTCTATGCGCACCAGATCCTGCAGTTTAAAGCCGCCGCCCTTTTGCAGCAAATTAAGGTTATGTGTGAGCCAGTTGGGAGTGGAATAACCGCGTTCGGATTGTATATAGGTGGCTATGCCTTCGCTCAGCCAGAGCGGGCTTGGGTTTGAAGGCGTGAAAAAACCGTCAAAATACATATGCGTCAGTTCGTGAGCGAGTATGCCGAACGCTTCATCGCTTTTGTAAAGATAAATTTTTCTTTCGCTCAAAGAAGCAGCCCCCCCCGACCAGGCGGGCCTCCCGGTTATGCGGCGATAGGTGGCGGGGGTTTGTGAGTAGAAAATGAAAACCTTATTATCCCTTGTCCAGGGCGAAAAAGCCACCAGGTCAAGCATGATGCTGCCGTGCAGGTTTTCAACCGTGCTCTTTAGCTCGTCCGATACTTTCAGCCCCTCCTCGTAAAACACGAAATTGCGCGTTTCTTCCATTGAAAAACCCTTTGGCGTTTCCGGGTAGGTTTCGCTCCGCGCGCCGGAGGCGCGCATGGCGGTTTTTTCTTTGGCGGAGTGTCCGGGGATCATATCTTCTGTGACAACGTCCTGCTGCCGGTCCGCGGCGCCGCCGGAGGGTGACACAATTTCTTTGATGTCGGCGCCGCCCAGGGGTTTAATAAGACCGCCCTGGGGCCGGCTTGTTGAGGTCTGCGGCGGGATGATGCGGGCTTCCGGCGGGGCGTAAACGCCTGGAGCGGCGTGTTTTTTTACTATTCTTTCTTCCATCGGCTTGCCGGTAAAAGGATTTTTTGACAGGCGTATCTGCGGCGGGAGAGAGAGGTCATTGTTCATGTACTGGTACATGAATAGCCCCCAAAGCCCTGCTACCAGGCCCCAGAAAAGTACGCGAAGTTTAGCTAAGATGTCCATTCGTTGAGAGCGTAATAAGAAGTTGATAGTGGAGAGTGTAGAGTCTGGAGTGTAGAGCAGAAATAATTGAAGTAGATAGTGTAGAGATTGGAAGAGAGTTCTCTTCACACTCTACACTCTCAACTCTACACTCTCCACTAACTATCTCTTCCAAAGTCATATCACCTGAGCGAATCCCTCACTTTCACTGTCATTTCCGTCATGGCCGCGGTGAACATGGAAAAAAACACTATAAAAACCGCCTGCGTGGCGGCCATGCCGAGTAACTGCGTACTAAGCCCTATGCCGTAAATAACACTGCGCAGATAATAGATGCCAAGCATCATAGCCGCGGCGGAGAGCGCCGTAAGAAATACCTGCCATTTTTTCATAAACATGGCGGAGGCGGCGGGCGCCGTTAAGAACAGCAGCCACATCGGCGCCCAATAAGGCGACAGCAGATAAAAAAGCGCCGCGCTGGTTATCAGGTTTATCCAGACAATAATGCCCCTTATGCTGCGGGTGAAGCGCATGAGCTGGTAAACATTGGAGGACATCCAGTAGTTAAGTCCGAAAGCCGCCGCCAACAGGCCGAAGGAGGCGTAAGTTACGCCCCGTTCCGGCTCCGAGAAAAATATGGCGAAAGCTATAAGTATCACCGCGAAGGGCGTGAAGTAATAGTTGAGTATGTGCATTGTATTATCTCCATAACGAGTATTGATAGTTTGGAGTTGAGAGTCAGGGGTTGAGAGTTGGGGAGTTGGGAGTTTGAGGACTCTAAACTCAAAAACTCTTGAACTCCAAACTCCTAAACTCCAAACTCACAACTTTCCTTTTCGAAAAACCAGTATAAGCCGCTCGCGTGTTTCACCCGGAAGTGCGTAGGTGAACCTGGTTTCAAGCTTCGCGCCCGCTTTCGTAAGAGCTTTTAGCGAGCCCGGGGCGGCGGCGTCTTCAAGGCCGCTCTGCCAGGCCAGGAACACCCCGCCTGATTTAAGCATATTTAAGCATTGGGGCAGTATATTTTCAAGTTTTCCCATGGCCCGTTCAAGCACGGCATCGTAGCGGGCCTTCTCAAACGCCCCGCTTTGGCCTATTCTGCGGTAGAATACCGCGGCGTTTTTCAGTTTCATTGAGCCGGCGGCCCACAGGGCGAACTCCACCCTTTTGCGGTTTGAATCCCAAAGCTCAAAATTGACCGACGGCAGGGCGGCAGCTAGCGGAAGGCCCGGGAAACCCGGCCCTGAGCCCGCGTCTGCAGCCAGCGCGCCTGGTAAAACAAGTTTTTGAAGCAGGGGCGCCGCGGCCAGCGAGTCGGCAAGGTGGCGGCTCCAAAAACATGGCTCGTCGTTTTTTGAAATTAAATTAAGTCCCGCGTTTTTCTCTTTTACTTCACGCGCAAGTATTTTAAGTTTCGCCAAAGTCTCCGCGTCAAGTTTCAAGCCCCAGAGACCCAGTCTTTCTTCAATTTCTTTTTCCATGTTTTTCCGCAAGTATTTGCGTTCCCTGATTTCCAACCGTTGAACCGCTGAACCGTGAACCTGAGTAATTATATTTTTCTACTATTATCCGGAGCAACTGCAGATCCGCCGGTGTAACTCCGCTTATGCGCGAAGCCTGCGCCATATTAAGCGGGCGCGAACGGCTAAGTTTCTGTTTCGCTTCAAGCGGCAGCCCTTTTATGGCGTTAAAGTCAAGTGTTCCGGGTATGAGCACCTGGTCAAAAGTTTTCAGTTTTTGGGCTTCTTTGCGGTTCCTTTCTATATAAGGCGCGTAATCCCGTTCTATTTGCGCGGTTTTGGCGGCTTTAGCCGCGCTCCAGGGTGAAAGCTTTAAGTCCGGGCCGGGCCGGGCCTTCGGGTTTTCAAGCAGCTCTTTGGCCGCGCGGCGGTAACGCTCAAAAGCCGGAGCCAGCCCCGCGTCAAGAAGCCCCAGTTTAAAGCCGTGACCGGAGAGCCGCAGGTCGGCGTTATCTTTTCTCAGTAGCAGGCGGTATTCCGCCCTTGAAGTGAAAACACGGTAGGGTTCGTCCAGATCGCGGGCTATCAGGTCGTCTATCATCACGCCTATATAGGCCTCGTCCCGGCCTAAGATCAAAGGGGCGCGCCCCTGAATTTTAAGCGCGGCGTTTACGCCCGCCATAAGTCCCTGGGCGGCGGCTTCTTCGTAGCCGGTGGTGCCGTTTAACTGGCCTGCCAGGAACAGGCCGTCCACAAGCTTGCTCTCAAGCGAATATTTAAGCTGGAACGGGCAAGAAAAATCATATTCTATGGCGTAAGCGGGCCGCATAAGTTCCGCTTTTTCAAGGCCGGCGATGGTATGCACAAATTCAGTTTGAGTTTCTTCCGGCAGGCTTGAGGAAAGGCCGTTCACGTAATACTCAAGCGTATTATAACCTTCCGGCTCAAGAAAAAGGTGGTGCTCCGGATGATGAGGGAATTTTACCACCTTGTCCTCTATGGACGGACAGTAGCGCGGGCCAGTGGATTTTATCTTGCCGGAGTAAAGCGGGGATTTTGACAGGTTGGCTTTTATTACGGCGGAAGTTTTTAAGTTGGTGCGGGTTATCCAGCACGGCATAAAAGCCTTAACTTGCGACGCCGTAACCCCGCTATCGGCCTGCCCGAAAACGGGCATTCTGCCCGAAGCAGGTGGCGGGGTAAAATGCGAAAAAGGCTCAAAAGGATTGTCGGGTTTCTGTTCCGCGCATTTTGTGAAATCTATGCTTGCGCCGCTCAGGCGCATGGGGGTGCCGGTTTTCAGCCTTCCCAGTTTCAGGCCCAGGGATTTAAGGCTTTTTGAAAGCTCGTCGCTTGGCGGGTGGTTGTATCTTCCCCCCCTGAAGTCGCGCATCCCTATGTGTATTACTCCCCGCAGAAAAGTTCCGGCGCTAAGCACCACGGCTCCTGCTTTGTAACGCGTGGAGCGGACTGTAATTATTCCCTCAAGTTTAGAGCCTTTCGTCCACACGGACGCGGCTTCATCCTGCACAAGGCGCAGGTTTTTTTGTTTTTCAAGAACACTTTTCATGGTGAACTGGTATAGTTTTTTATCGCATTGAGCGCGCGGGGACTGCACGGCCGGCCCCCGTGAGAGGTTAAGCATGTGATAGCTGAGCGCCGAGGCGTCGGCTACTTTCGCCATCTGGCCGCCCAGTGCGTCAATTTCTCTTACCAACTGGCCCTTGCCCACGCCGCCTATGGAGGGGTTGCAGGACATCTGGGCTATGGTATCCAGATCCTGGGTTATAAGAAGAGTTTTAGCGCCCATCCGGGCGGCGGCAAGCGCGGCTTCGCAGCCGGCGTGTCCGCCGCCGGCCACTATAACGTCAAACTTTTCAGGGCAGTTGAAAAAAGGCATAGTAAGATGTATGTAAGGCCGCCAGCTAGTAGGCTGGTAGGCGTGTATGCTTGTAGGCCTAATTGTGAATTCTACAAAAAACTTACCCGCATACCAGCCTACTGGCCTACTCGCCTACCAGCCTGCCCGCTACATTTCAACAAACCAGCAGAATAGCCGCAATGTAATCAGGCAGAAGCCTTGCAAGGCCGAATATTAACGCTCCGCAGAGCACGGCGGTAAAGAGCACGGCTGCGGCCGTTCTGGGAGCGCTCAAGTGTTCCGTAACGCCGAGCGCTTTTACCAGGAGCCATAGGATCCATATGGCTTCCAGGGCGTAGAATATTTCAAAAAGTATTTTTGAGTCTAAATAAATGGAGAGTATTTCAGCGGGAAGCATGGCAAGCGAAACGGCGGAGGACGAGAGTATTACGGCAAATATAGCGCGGCTTTCATCCAGGCGGCGCGCGGCACATGCCGCGGCTGAAGCGATAAATGCCGCGGGTAAAAGCCATGAGGCGGCGGCTGTTTTCCCCGACGCCGAAGCCGCTGTAAAGACAATAATTGAAATCAGGGCCGCTAAAAGCACCCGCGCGGTTATTCTGCCGGAGGAAAACAATGACGCCGCCGACGGCAGAATGGCGGCCAGCATTGCGCCTGTAAACAGGTTCAGAGGCGCGCCCCAAAAATAATAATAAAAAGGATTTCCGAAAGCGGCCGCCGGAGCTTCCGGTATAAAAGCGGGTGAAAGCCACGGCAGAATAAGCGCGTGGAGGGCCGAGTAAAGTAAAAACATGATCAGCGGCGCTTTCAGGGATGAGTTTTTAGCCGTAAGGCCGGCTATAGCCGAGAGCGGGCGGGCCAGTATAGCCAAAAAAAGGCGGGCTGTTTCGTTCATAATTAGTTCCGTAGTGAAGTTTGCTGGTAGGCTGGTAAGCTTGTATGCTGGTATGCTTTCTGTGGAGTTCCTAAATTAGGCCTACAAGCATACACGCCTACTAGCTTCCCCCACGCTTTCTGAAATATTACTTACTTCCCTACGCAGAAATTTTTAAAAATATCGGCAAGTATTTCATCCGGCGCGGTTTCGCCGAGTATTGAGGAAAGCCTGCTTGCCGCCCCGCGTATATGTTCGGCCGCGAGTTCAAGGGGGAATGCCGGCCGTCGTTTCAGCCCGCGTAATTTTTCAAGCTCACCGGCGGCAAGCGAGAGGGCCTCAAAGTGCCGCGCCGATGTGACGAGAGCTGTAGTCCGCGCGGTAAAATATTTTTTTTCTCCGCTTATAATCGCCCGCTTTACTCCGGAAAGGCCCAACCCCGTCTTGCAGGAAACTACGAGTCCGCCTTTTTTTATTTTTTTAACTTTGCCTGTCAGCAGGTCGGATTTGTTTAAAATCCTTATCAGTCTTGCGGTTTTCCCCCCGGTATTTTTAAGCGCGGTTTCAAGCGCCAGGCGGTCCATGGGGCTTTGCGCTATGGAGGCGTCTTTTACCAGCAGTATTATGTCCGCTGTTCCCATGGCGGCCATCGTGCGGTTTATTCCCTGGCGTTCTATGCTGTCGGGCGTGCGCACTTTAAGTCCGGCCGTATCGGTGAAATTTACTTCAAACCCGTCAATCTCAAGTCCGGCTTCAACAGTGTCGCGGGTGGTGCCGGCCGCCGGCGAAACTATGGCGCGCGGGTAGCCGAGTATAGCGTTTAAAAGTGAAGATTTGCCGGAATTGGGCGCGCCGGCGATCGCAACTTTTATGCCTTCTTTCACACGGCGGCCGTTTTCAAAGCCATTGGAAAGCTTCCGTATTTCGGCCGTGACGGAATTGGCTTTAGCGAGAAATTGCCGTACTCCGAAAGGCGGCATATCTCCGTAGGAATCGTCAAGGCGCGCTTCAAGGCGCGCAAGCAGGTTTACCAGTTTTCCTTTAAGTCCCGCCACTTGTTTTGAAAGTGAACCCTCTACCTGGCTTAAGGCCGCGCGGTGGGCGCTTCTGGTTTGCGAGGCGATAAGGTCGTTTACCGCTTCCGCCTGCGCCAGGTCAAGTTTGCCTTTTAAAAACGCCCGCATGGTAAATTCACCGGGTCCGGCGGGGCTCGCGCCGGCTTTTATTGACAGGTTAAGGATGGAGCGTATTATATAGGGTGAGCCATGGCAGAAAATTTCCACGGTATCCTCCCCCGTGTAGCTCTTTGGGCCTTTGTAAAACAGCGCCACAGCCTTGTCCACCAGTTTTTTTCCGTCGGTAACGGAAAGCATATAGGCCATACGCGGCCTGGGGTTTTTTAGCGAACGTACCGGCTTAAGAAAGGAGGCGGCAATGGCGAAAGCCCTGGGCCCCGAGAGCCGCAATATAGCTATGGCGCCGGCCCCCGGCGGGGTGCAGGGGGCCACTATGGTACTTCCGGTATCGGCTATCGGCATATATGAGGCATATAAAAAAAGCACAGGTGGCAGGCGGCAGGCAGCAGGCAGAATTTTTCAGAGTTCTTCCTGTAACCTGTAACCTGCCACCTGATACCCTCGGCTTCTTATTTTACTTCCTGCTTGGGTGTCATCTGGCGTATCACTACTTTTCGCCATTGGCCTTCTCCTTCCGACATGGTTTCCATTTCGGGATAGGAGCTTTTTACAAGGTTATGAATCAGCTTGCGCATAGGCGCGGGCATAGGTTCAAGCCGGCATGGTTGTGAACTGGTTTTTACTTCATTTACGGCCTGTTCAACTCTTTTAGCTATTTCAGTTTCTTTGTTTTTCCAGTAGTCGCCGGTGTCCACTCTCAGCGCCAGGCGCGGCTGGCGGTTTTTATTCAGCATGGAATTTACAAGGAACTGCAGGGCCTGCAGGGCGCGGCCGTTTTCGGCGGTGAAAAACTGCGTTTGGGCGCAGTCAAAGCGCAGCGAAACAAGAGCTTCCGCCTGGTTGTAGGAGGCGTCCGCGATGGTGGCGGGCATGCCAAGAAGTTCCAGCGTTTTTATAAGAGCCAGCTTTGAGTGTTCAAGCGGGTCCTCGGGGGCCTTAAAGGAAGTTACGGATTCCGGCAGGCTCTCTTCCTTGAATACAAGGTCAGCCGCGGGCGGACGGGCCATTGCGCTCCTTGCGAACGGTCGTGATTCCGATCTGTCACGCGCTTCCGGCGCTGTCTGGAACTGCGGGGACGGCGCCGCGTCGCGGTTTCCCCTTGCCGCGTAATTTGCTCTTGCATCGGGGCGCCGTTCTCCCCCCCGCTCATAACGCCCGCCCCCGCGGCCGCCGCGGGAACGCCTGGGCTCGCTGTTTCCATAAGACGGGCGGCGCCGGCTGTCATCTTCCTGCTGGGCGCCGGTTCCGGTCCATTTTTTCTCCCTTAAAATAACGCAGGCTTTTTTGGCGCCTATGCCAAGGAAACCGCGGGTGCCTTCATGCACCACCACAACCTCAACCTGGTCGCGCCGCATGCCTATTTCGGAAAGGCCTTTCTCTACGGCGTCCTGTATAGTGTTCGCTTCCGCTTTTATCTCTTTCATTTTTTATTCCTCCAGATTAACTTTCAGAGAATTATTGCTAGTATGCTGGTAAGCGGGTAGGCCAGAAGGCCTTTTAGTAACTCCTAAAAAGCATACCAGCATACTAGCCTACTAGCTTACCAGCCTTATAAACTCACGCCATCTTTTTCTGCAGATACATCGTTTGGGCAAATCCCCACATGCTGTTTATAAGCCAGTACATTACAAGCCCCGCGGGGAAGCTGAGAAACATGAACGTGAAAATAACCGGCATCCATTTCATCATCTTCGCCTGGGCAGGGTCGCCCGCCTGCGGGTTCAAAGTCTGCTGAAAAAACATTATCGCTCCCATTACCAGCGGCAGCACATAATACGGGTCCTTGGACGACAAGTCTTTTATCCAGAAAATAAACGGCGCGCCGTGTAAATTCCAGGAATTTCTCAGTGCCGTAAATAGCGCGAAAAAGACCGGTATCTGCAGGAGCATCGGCAGGCAGCCGCCAAGAGGATTGGTGCCGTGGCGCTTATAAAGGTCCATTACCTCCTGGTTCATGCGTTTGGGGTCGGCTTTGTAGCGCTTCTGTATCTCCTGCATTTCCGGCTGTATTTTTTTCATCAGCGCCATGGATTTGTAGCTTTTTATGCTTAAAGGGGAGAGCATTATCTGTATAAGCACGCTGAGTATGATTATGGCCACGCCATAATTGCCGGTCAGGCGGTAAAAGTACCCAAGCGAGGAGTCGGCAAGTTTGGCCAGCGGAGCGAAGAAGCCGAAGTCCACCGCGCGGTCAAGCCCGCTGCCGAGGCTTTTAAGCAGGGCGTAGTCTTTCGGGCCGGCGTAAAAATCAAGCTTCCAGGTTTTTACCGCTCCGGGAGCGAGTTTTGTCTCTCCGAATGGGATCGCGAGGCGAGGAACCTTGTTGCCTTTTATTTCCACCGCGGAGTAGAGAAGGCGGTCCCTGTCGAAAACACCGCCTATAACCGCCGCGATAAAGTAGCGGTTATCCACCCCGGCCCACACCCACGGCTCCGTCCGGACGTCTTCCTTCAGCTTTTTTATCGTGGGGTGTTTTTTCCCCGGTTCTTGAAAAGTGTATTGGGCGTATGTCAGTCCGGGATTTTCTTTTTCCTCGCTGGGCGCCGTACCAAGGCCCGGGCCGATAGAAAGCGTCCAGGGTTCAAGCGCGGCGGGTTCCGATGAGGCGTTTGAGGCGGTTATTTCAATGGAATTTATACCGTCGGGACCGTTTAGAAAGAATTTTTTTGATATGGTCACGCCCTGTTTTGTTTTTGCCGAGAATTCCGGGTTTTGCGCGTTTTTGTTCTTTATGGAAAAGGTAAGGCCTTCAAAGCTTGAAAACAGCCCGTCTTCCGGCGACAGCACCAGTTCTATGGGGGCCACCGGGCCTTCGTAAACCATGCTTTTTATGGAAGCTCCGGCGGGGTGGATAAAATATTCCGCTTTGCCGAGCTTAACGCGGGCGGCCTTTGTTTTCCAATCGGCCGGCAGTTCGCCTGAGGTCGGCTGTAATGAAGCCTGCTGTGACGGGGGCTGCGGGGAAGAGGTGTTTGCAGCCGCGGGGTTTTGGCCGTTTTGTGGGCCAAAGGCCTTTGGGACGGCACCTCCAGTGACACTGGCCTGTCGCGGGCCTCTGGCGCTGTCCGCGACTGAGGATTGAGCGGTTTGCGGGTAAGAGGACGATGAAACGGAGGAGGCGGCGCGAGGAGGCATCCTCTTCTCCATAAAAGAGTACCAAAAAATATATACCACCGATGATAAAACTACGGCAAGTACAAGATTTTTCTGCATTTAAACCTCCCCTCTGTCGCATCCGCCTAAGGCGGGCGATTAACGCCGCCCTTTATGGGTGACGGGCGGTGCTCCCACAAGGAAGGGCTTCGCCCTCCTTGTGTTCGCTCACTGCCTTCACTTCGTTCAGTCGTTCGCTGAACCTCCCAAGCGGTAATTCCTTGAACAATATGGTAAACACCATTATTACTGTGTCCAGTATCAGGTTGCCGTTGTTTAATGGTTTCAAGGGAAACTTCAGGGCGCCGGGTCGTAACCGCCCGGGTTGAAAGGATGGCAGCGGGCTATTCTTTTTAAAGCTAGTACGGACCCTTTAAGCGGGCCGTGGCTCCTAAGAGATTCAAAACCGTACTCAGAACAGGTGGGGCTGAATCTGCAGGCCTTCGGGCCTAAAAAAGGCCGAAGCATCCGGTAAGCGGACTCAAGTCCCCGCAGTGTTTTACCTGTAAAGTTTTTAAGGCAGGTTTTGCCGGCTTTCATTTTTTCAGGCGCGCTTTTATCAATATTCCATCAAGGGCGGCCGCGGCTTCTTTTAAACTATCTATTGCGCAGCCCGCTTTGAAGTAGATTATAACGCGCGCTCCATCTTTCAACTCGTCTTTTGACAACCTGAAGGCTTCCCTTAGAAGCCTTTTAAGTCTGTTCCGCCTTACCGCGCCGCCGGTTTTTTTTGAGGCTATAACGCCTATTTGTTTTTCCGTTTCCGGCTTGGTGTCAAGCGTGTGCCACATCACAAAATCTTTTGTGGCGGTCTTTGAGCCGTTGGCGAAAATAAGCTCAAATGCCTTGTGCAGGCGCAGTCGCGAAGTTTTTGAAAAAGTTAACTTTTTCAATAGTAAACTCTTACTTGTGACCTGTGACTTGCCCGCCAATACAACCCGGCGGGTCCGCCTTCGGCGGAAAACTTGTGACTTGCGGCGCATTACGCCGCTAATCGGGTATTAAGCTCCATCGGCCTTTCCGGCGGCGCCTCGCGAGTGTCTGTCTGCCGCCCGGGGTTTTCATTTTAGCGCGGAAGCCGATATGCTTCTTTCTTTTTCTGACGTTTGGTCTGTATGTAGGTAGCATGGTGCGTTAATTATATAAATAACGGCGGTAAATTGCAAAACAAACCTGTGGCGCGCCGGATGTTTGGTAAAATGTAAGCGCCTGTTCAGGTTACCAGGTTCACGGTTCAGCGGTTCACGGTTATTTTTTTCACGGTCTTTTTGTGTTCCCTGATTCCCAACCGTTGAACCTTTGAACCACTGAACCGTGAACCTGAATATGTATAAATAAAATATGATTTTTTGCGATTACGGAATAGTCCTTAGAAGCCGCCCGCTGCGGGAGAACGACCGCATAGTCACGGTTTTCACCAAAGGGGGAGGCAAGCTGGAGGTGAATTTTAAAAGTGTGCGCAGGGCGGCAGGCAAGCTTAAAGCCCTGAGCGAACCCATAACCTGGGGCGATTATCGTTTTTATCTGCGCGGCGGTTCAAACTTCCCCGTATGCACAGGAGGCGCCACCTTGTCTATTTTTCCCGGCCTGCGCGCCAGCCGGGACAGAATTTTTATGGCGTTTCATTTTTGCGAGGTAGTCAACAAACTGACTCCGGCGGCCCAGCCGAGCGCCGGGAAATACGAACTGCTGCTTTCCGCGCTTCAGGCGCTGGACGTCAACCCCCCCTCCGCGTGGATGCGGTTCGCTTTTATTTTGCGTGTTATGGAGCTTGCCGGCTACGGCCTTAAAGAAACTTCACTCGGTTTTGATTCACGGTTTTGGGAGGCGATGCATTGCGGCTCCTGGCTTGAAGTGGCGGAGTTAAAGGATGACCGTGCCGCCGAAAACATGCTTGAGGGGCTGATAAATAAATTTTTTGGAGAGGAACTGGGTATAACGCTGAATACGGCGCAGTTTGTGTGACTGCTTGCTAGTAGGCTTGTATGCTGGTAAGCTGGTAGGCTGGTAAACTCCTGGCAACTGGCAAAGAAACTGACTTCCGGCGCTGCCGGCTGCGACAGCCGGTGAATTTTAAAATAGGTATAATTGTTCCTGCACAGAAAGTCGCAGGAACTATGATGGGGTTGCTGACTTTCAGCGGCTCCACGGAGGACTAATGAATCTGCAGGATATAATTTTAAAATTTGACCGGTACTGGGCCCGCCAGGGCTGCGCCATAATACAGCCCTATGATCTTGAAAAGGGCGCCGGCACTTATAACCCGGCCACTTTTTTTGGTTCGCTTACCGCGCTGCCTGTCAGTACGGCCTATGTGGAACCCTGCCGCCGCCCGGCCGACGGACGTTACGGTGAAAACCCGAACCGCCTTGGCAGGTACTACCAGTACCAGGTAATTATAAAACCGCCGCGCGCGGATATCCAACAGGTATATCTTAATTCCTTAAAAGCGGTCGGCATAGATCACAGCGAGCATGATATACGCTGGATAGAGGACGACTGGGAATCGCCCACGCTTGGCGCTTCGGGTGTGGGGTGGGAAGTGTGGCTTGACGGAATGGAGATAACGCAGTTCACTTATTTTCAGCACATGGCTTCTTTTGAACTAAATCCCATAACGGTGGAAATAACCTATGGCCTTGAGCGCCTGGCCATGTTCGCGCAGAAAAAGGACAGCATCTTTGATATAAAGTGGAATAATCACGTTACCTATGGCGAGCTGCATAAGGAGCAGGAAGAGCAGTTTTCCCATTATAATTTTGAAGCGGCCGATGTGGAGAATCTGCGGTCCAACTTTGAGCGTTGGGAAAAAGAAGTTTTCCGCCTGGTAAAAATGAGCTGTTACCTGCCCGCCTATGATCTGGTAATGAAATGTTCTCATAATTTCAACCTGCTTGACGCGCGCGGCGCTATTTCGGTATCGGAGCGGGTGGACCTGATAAAAAGGATACGCGTTATCTCGCGCGCCTGCGCCGCAGCTTATGTAAAGGACAATGAATCAGCTCCTGGAATAAAATGATAGTTGAGAGTCTAGAGTTGAGAGTCGGGAGTTTTTAAGGAAATCCCTTATATTCTCTACACTCTAAACACTCCACTCTATACTGATAAATCATTTCGTTTTCATGCTATTACACTTAGGAAAAACTTTATGACTAAACGAGACGCCTTGCTTGAAATACTTATTGAGAACATTCCGGCCCGTTTTGTAACTTCCGCCGAAGAGCAGATGAAAAAATACGCGGCCGTAATGCTTGCGGAGGCCAATCTTGCGTGCGACGCTATAGACGCCTTCGGCACTTACAAGCGCCTGACGCTTTATATTTCGGGCGTGAACGCGCGTACAGGGGAAATAACGCGCAAGGCATACGGCCCCGCCGCCCGCCTGCTTAAAGACGAAAAAGGCGGATTTACACCGCAGTCTTCGGGTTTCGCGCGTTCGCGGGGGACAACTCCCGACAAGCTTGGCGTTGAAACCGTGCCGAACAAGGGAGAGGTGCTGGTTTTTGAGGAAAAAATCCCGGGCAGCCCCGCTGCTAAAACGCTTTCTGAAATATTTCCCCGGATTATTTCAAAACTTCAGTTCCCGAAAAATATGGTGTGGGAAGCCGGGCGCTTCCGTTTCGCCCGTCCCATACGAGGCCTGCTCGCCCTTTATGGCGACAAGCCCGTGGCGTTTAAAATCGCGGGTGTGAGGTCGGGCCGCCTTAGCGCGGGCTTAAGCGCCAAAGGTTCGCGCCGCCTTAGCGTTCCCTCGGCGGAAAAGTATTTTAAACTGCTTGAAAACGCCAATGTAATAGTTAAGGACGCAGAGCGTCTTGAAATGCTGCGCACGGAGATAGAGCGGATGTCAAAGAGGATGAAGCTTGAGGTGGATGCGGATCCGGAACTGCTGCACGAAAACCTTTATCTGGTGGAATACCCTGTTTGCGTGGCGGGTGAATATTCGCAGGACTTTTTAAAACTCCCCGTTGAGCTGGTGCATCTGGTAATGAAAAAACAGCTTAAATTCTTTACCGTCTCCGGCCCGAAAGGCCCCGCTCTTTTGGAGTCATCAGCCGGTCCGGGCGATGCGGATGCGGCGGCAGGCCGCGCTCCCTTGCCCAAAAGGGCGGGGCTTGAACCGCATTTTGTGGGTATACGCGACGGCGTGTCAAAGGGCCAGCGCAATGTTGAAAGCGGGTTTAAAAATGTGCTTGAGGCGCGTTTCCGGGACGCCGTGTTTTTTTTCTCGCGCGATTTGGCCGTTCCGTTGGATGAGTTCGCCGGTAAGCTGAAGAATATAGTTTTTCAGGAGAAGCTGGGTTCAATGTGCGACAAAACCGACCGGGTAAAAAAACTAACCAGCTGGCTTTGCGATAATTGCGGCTCCCTTGTTAATAAGGAAGAGGCCATAAAAGCTTCGGGCTATGTTTACGCTGATCTTGTAAGCAATGTGGTTCGGGAATTTACCGAACTACAGGGCGCCATGGGTTATTACTACGCAAAAAACTCGGGTTTTAGCGAAACGGCTTCCCGCACGGTGGGTGAATTTTACTGGCCGCTTTCAGCCAAATCCCCCCTTCCGTCTTCGTGCGAGGGAGCGCTGGTTTCCCTTGCCGGAAAATTGGACACGCTGGCCGGCGATTTCGCGCTTAAAATTATTCCCACCGGCAGCGAGGACCCGCACGCCTTGAGGCGGCAGGCGCAGGGTATGGCGCGCATTGCGCTGGAAAAAGGGTTTAAAATTAATCTCTCCGACGCTGTTGGGCGCGCCCTGGAGTTTTTGCCGCTACCATCTTCCTCCTTTGACGCAGCCGCTGTAAAAGCCCAGCTGCTTGATTTTACATGGGCCAGGGCGCAAGGCGTTTTTGAGGACGAGGGTTTTAAGTTTGATGAAATCAAGGCCGTAAGAGGATTTTTTATGGAGGCCGGAGATCTGCCAGATTGCAGGGCCCGCCTTAAGGATATACATGCTTTCCGCTCAAACCCGGACTTTGCGGCCATGTCCATGGCTTTCAAGCGGGCGAAGAACATTTTAAGGCAGGCCCAAACACCCCTTACCGGTATTCCCGAAGAGGGGTTGTTTGAAAAGGAAGAAGAGAAAATTCTTTGCCGGAGCATCGCCGGTGTCTCCGCCGGACTTAAGAGCCATCTGGCCAACCGGGACTACTCAAAAAGTTTTGAGGAACTGCTCTCCATAAAAGCCAGCCTGGACAGTTTTTTTGACACGGTTATGGTAATGGCCGAAGATCCGAAGGTCCGCGACAACCGCCTGAACCTTATAAAATCCCTGGTTCTGCTTTTTGAAGATGTAGCCGATTTGTCGCAATTACAGTAGGTTGCCATAAGCCATAGGCGGCTGTTCCAGCCGCGCCATATGCCGTATGCTTTAGGCCATACGCTTTTTAAGGAGCCACCTTAGAAGCTTATGGCATATGGCTTATAGCTTATGGCAGTATTTACGCCTATGGCTTATGGCGTAAAGCGCGGCCGGAATGGCCGCTAGAACGGATACCCTATCTTTATAATGGCGTTGGTTCCTTCGGAACCGAAGGCGAAGTCAAGCGTGGCAACCACCTGCGGTCTTATCAGCAGGCGCATCGCCACGCCGGGGCCCCATTTAAGATCCCTGAAGCGCATTTTTGAAAGCTCCGGAAATACCGTGCCGACATCCAAAAAAGGCGCTACTTCAATTTCACTGATAAAATCCATGAACGGTAAACGTGAAATGGTCATCCGCTCTTCTATATTTACCACGAAACGCCCGCGGTCGGTGAAGCGGCCCTCCCCCGCCATGCGAAGGCCGGTGGATTCGCCCAGCTGCGGCATAGCGTAGAAGGGCAGGGTTTCGCCTTTCTGCTCCTGAAGCAGGTAGTGTATAGCGGTTACAAAGTGCCCCTCTTCCTTGTAATTATAATACTGCTTGATTTCAGCGGTATAGAGGCTGTATGAATAATCCGACAGAAAGGCCTTTGAGGAGAAGGCGCCGGAAAGTGAGGCGTAGGTGCCTACCTTCGGCAGGAAGGGATGATCTGTGTCGTCATAAAGCAGGGCCAGGCGGTGGACTACAAAGTTATTGTCCCCGGCGGCCGGGGTAAAAGCCGCGGGGAAAGTGTCGGCCAGCTGCGGTACTCCCGCCACGGGGCCCCTTGAGACACTTTGGACATAGTAAGAGTGTGTCAGGTCCGCATACAGATTTTTTATTAAACGCGTTTCAACACCTATTTCCTCCCCCCGGCGGTGCAGGGAGTAATTGGCTTTTGCGCTTTTGGACGAGTCCGGGCCAAAACCGTAAAAAGAGGGTTTGCCGGTTATTCCGTCCCGGGCTTCCGCGTGCAGGCGCAGGCGGCTGCTCCAAAAATCCGGCGCGAAATAACTGAAAAGAAAGTCTTTTTCAACATGCTGCGACATGGCCGCGCGCATCACTATAAGGCGTTTCTCATTTGGAAAAATATAGTAGCGCCAGGCTAGAGTGGCGCCCAGGTTGCGGTTATAGTTTATTGAGGGCGCCAACACCGCTTTTACGGTCCGGTCTGTTTTGTTTCTTATGGCCATTATAGGCATTACGCCGTAAGCGGCCCCCATATCCTTGCTGGATTCCAGTATCGGCAAAGTTATCAGCGGGCCGTAGGCAGTTTCCACGGAAAGTTTGCGTATCAGGCGTCCCACGATGTTATCCTGATAAGCGGCGGCCGGCGTTTCAAGCGGTTTTATTATTTCCGCTTTTGTCGGAGGGGCGGGTTTTCCGCCAAACAGCTTCGGCGGACCCGTCAAAGCGGCAGTGGCGGGAAGCGGGTTCCTTTTCTTTTTAACGGTCTGGGCGTGGACGGAGGCCGTGCATAAAAGGCACAGGGCGAGGAACATGGGGAGTGCAAAATGAAAAATGAAAAATGAAAAATGGCGGAAACGGGAGCCGGCGCGGTTTACCCCACCACCTGCTTCGGGACCGAAAGGGCCCGCCAAAGTCGGGCAAGCAGGTGGTGGGGTCATGAGTGTCGCGAAATAAAATCCATGGTTTTAGTTACCGGCATTTTTCTACCGGCGCAGAATGATTTTTCAGAAACTATAAGCCCGGTTGGAAGTTGTTTGCGCTTGTATTCGGAAGACTCAATCCGTTTTAACAGCGCGATCACGGTTTTTTTGCCAAGGCCGGAAAGCGCGGCGATTGCCGCGGGATTTTTATTCTGCTCGATATACAGGCGGATCACTCGGTCAAGAATTTTATAAGGAGGCAGGTCGTCGGAATCTTTTTGTCCGGGCTTTAGCTCTGCGGTGGGCGGTCGGTTTATTATGGAGAGCGGTATCAGTTCCCCGGTGGAATTCAGCCAGCGCGCAACGGCGTAAACATCCTCCTTCACCAGGTCGGCTAACAGGGCAAGCGCGCCCGCCGTGTCGCCGTAGAGCGTGCAGTAACCCACGGCTATCTCGGATTTATTTCCGGTTACAAGCGCCAACGCCCCCGTAATGTTCGCGCGCGCCATTAAAAGCGTGCCGCGCGCGCGCGCCTGTAAGTTTTGCATGTAAAGGGGCACGCTCTTATTTCGCGCGCACCCAAGCGTTTTAAGGAAGGCCGAGTAAATGTTTTTTATGGGCAGAATTTCTGATTTTATTCCCAGGTTCCCGGCAAGCGCGAGCGCGTCTGAAACGCTTCTTGCAGAGGTGTAGGCGGAGGGCATAAGCAGTGCCTCCACATTGCCGGGCCCAAGCGCCCGGGCGGCCAGCGCCGCCGCCACGGCGGAGTCTATTCCCCCGCTGAGGCCAAGCACGGCCTTTGAGTGGCCTGACTTTAAAAAATAATCCCGTATCCCAAGCGTGAGAGCCAAGCCCAGTTCTGCGCCTTTAGACGGCAGGTCGAATTCAACGCGCGCGGTTTTTTCACCGGTATCCGTCAGTATAAGGTCTTCCCGGAAAGATCGGGCCTTGGCGGTCAGCCGCCCTTTCGCGTCAAGCGCGAAACTGTTGCCGTCAAATATAAGTTCGTCGTTGGCTCCGGTCTGGTTGGCGTAAATAACGGGTTTTTTTATTTTTTTAGCCAGACCGGAAAGTACGGCGAACCGCCTGGCTGTTTTACCGTAATAATAAGGAGAGGCGGAGATGTTTATAATAATTTCCGCCTTGCGCGCGCAGAGCGTTTCAACGGGGTTGTTTCTGTAAAGCAGGCGCTTTGGTAAAAGTTCAGTGCCCGCCCAGATATCTTCGCATATGGTGAGCCCCAGCTTTCTTCCGTTAAATACCACTGGCAGGTTTTCCGCGGCGGGCTCAAAATAGCGCGCCTCGTCAAAAACGCCATAGGCGGGTAAAAGCGACTTCGCTCTGAGCGCGAGTATTTTGCCTCCCGCTACAAGCGCCGCGCAGTTCCGCAGCGCCTTGCCTTTCGGAGAATGATTAAAATCCGCACACCCTACCACAATGGCTGTTTTAATTTTAAGGGAGGCTAGTTTTTTAAGAGCGCGCAGATTCGCTTTTATGAAGTCTTCATTCTCAAGCAGGTCAAGCGGCGGGTAGCCGGTGAGCGCCAGTTCAGGGAAAACCGTCAGTTCCGCGCCGGCCGAGGCCGCCGCCAGGGAGAATTTTTTTACGCGGGCAAGGTTGCCTTCAATATCGCCCACTTTCGGATTTATCTGCGCCACGGCTATTTTCATAATATTGTGCGTTCTGACTTAGAATAAGAGTATAGAAAATATGGAGCGGTCGTGTAAAAAACCGTTGAATCAAGCTCCCTTAATATGATAACATAGCACAAGTGAAATCCTGCTCCAGTGCGGCGCAAGTTACAGGTTGCAAGTGGGGAGACTGGAACTTTCTGGCTTGTGACTTGAGACATGTAAACTTGTGACTTTGTTCAGAGGGCGGGAAAAGAAACGTTGAGAGCACGGAGGAACAACACAGATGTTGAACATATCAATGAAAAGCATGCTTGAAGCCGGGGTGCATTTCGGTCATCAGACCTATAGATGGAACCCCAAGATGGCCCGTTATATATTCGGAGAGAGGAACGGCATCCATATCCTGGATTTGCAGAAAACAGTCAAGGAAATTAAAAAGACCTACAATTTTGTGAAGGATTGCGCCAAGGAAGGCAAACGCTTCCTTTTCGTGGGCACCAAGAAGCAGGCCAAGGACATACTCAAGGAAGAAGCCGAAAGGGCTAATGTCCCCTGTGTTTACGAAAAATGGCTCGGCGGCACGCTTACTAATTTTGAGACCATAAAAAAGTCCGTTAAAAGACTGGAAGATCTGGAAAAGATGGAAAGTGACGGCCTTTTCCGCGTAATGTCAAAAAAAGAAGTTTCCCGCCTGACTAAACAAAAGAACCGGCTGGTGAAACTGCTTACGGGCATACGCCACATGAAAAATCTGCCTGAAGTTGTATTCATAATCGATCCCATTGAGGAAAATAACGCTCTTCGGGAAGCGCGAAAACTTGGCATCACTCTGGTTGGCGTCTGCGATACCAATTGCGACCCTGACGCGCTTGACTGGCCCATTCCCGGAAACGACGACGCCGCGCGTTCCATACGGCTTTTTTGCGCCATTGTGGCCGATGCCGTGATAGACGGCCGCGCCGAGGCGGAAGCGGCAAAGGCTGCTGCCGTCCAGCCGGCGGAACTCCACAACGCGCAGCAGGCCGAACTCCAGGTATCGGACTTTACGGCCGCCGAGCAGCCTTCGGCTGAAGAACCGCCGGCAGTTGAAGAGGCCCCCTTAGAAACGCCGGTTGAATCCGCGAAAACCGAGGAATAACGTAACTGTTCAGGCGGGTAGGCGGTAGGCTATTAGTCAAATCAGAATTCTTACCTAATAGTCTAACTCCCTACAGCCTGAACAACTTGGTCAATTACTATCATGGAGCATAACTTATGACCGCCACAATAACCAGCGAACAGGTAATGAATTTAAGGAGCCGGACCGGAGCGGGAATAATGGATTGTAAAAGCGCCCTGAAAGAAACCGCCGGCGACCTGGCCAAGGCTGTTGAACTTTTAAGGAAAAAAGGCCTTGCCGGCCTTGCCAAGCGCGCCGGACGCATGATGAAGGAGGGAGTAGTGGCGCTTAAAACTTCCCCCGACTCCAAAACATGCGCCATGATAGAAATAAACTGTGAAACGGATTTTGTGGCTAAAAACCCGGCAGTCGCCGGTTTAGCTCAGGAGCTTGTTTCTTCCATGCTTGCCGATGCCGCTCCGGCCAACCCCGCCGAAAACGCCTCTGCCAAAGAAAAATTGCAGGCCGTGGCCGTTAAGATGGGCGAAAATATGCAGATACGCCGCGGCGTAGTTTATCACGCTGGGCCCGCGTCCGCCGTGAATTTTTATCTTCATTCCGACACCAAAAAAGCAGCCATGGTGGAAGTGGAATTTGATGGCGGGTTGCCCGCGGCCGAAGCCGAACTTTTAAATCTCGCTAAAGAAATTGCCATGCAGAGCGTGGCGATGAACCCGAAGTGGCTCAAGAAAGAAGATGTTCCCGCCGACTTAGTGGCGAAAGAACGGGAGATATATCGCGCCAAGATGGAAAAAGACGAGGAAGACTCTAAGGCCATCGCCGCTGAGACCGGCAAGCCGTATAAAGCCAAGTCGCCGGAAGGCATAGCCAAAATGCTGGAAGGCCGGGTGAGCAAGTTTTACCAGGAATCATGTCTGCTAGAGCAGGCTTCAATACGGGACGCCAAACTGAGTGTGTCGCAGACGGTGAAAAACATGGCAACAAAGCTCGGCGGCAATATTACCGTAAAGCGTTTTGACTGTTACATTGTAGGAGTGGAATAAAAGCCAGGTCACAAGACACAAGTCACAGGACACAAGTGAAGAATATGAGTTTGCTTGAAACTTGTACCCTGAAACTTGAAATTATGCTGGCTTGTGACTTGCAACCTTCTTAATTATGTACAAACGAGTCCTTCTTAAACTGTCAGGCGAGGCCCTAGCAGGCGCGGGTGACAGCCGCGCCATAAATACGAATGCGCTTACCTATATAGCCGGAGAAATACGTCAGGCTCTGAAAAAAGACCTGCAGCTTGCCGTTGTTATAGGCGGCGGTAACATCTGGCGCGGCGCGCGCGACGGCAAAGGCATGATAGGCCGTGTTACGTCTGATAATATGGGTATGCTAGCCACCGTTATAAACGCCATGGCGCTGCAGTCAGCCCTTGAGCATGAGGGTGTTTCCACCCGGGTTCAGACCGCCATAGAAATTTCAAGCCTGGCCGAGCCGTTTATACGGCGTCGCGCCATACGGCATCTTGAGAAGGGGCGCGTGGTCATTTTCGCGGGCGGCACCGGCAATCCGTATTTTACAACCGATACAGCGGCGGCGCTCAGGGCGGCGGAGATAGGGGCCGATGTTATTTTCAAGGCCACGCAGGTTGACGGCGTTTATACCGGCGATCCGAAGATAGACAAAAAAGCGAAGCTCATAAAGGGCATAGCCTACATGGAAGCGGTGAAAAAAGGCCTTAAGTTTATGGATACCAGCGCCCTTACGCTTTGCATGGAAAACCATATTCCCATCCTTGTTTTCAACCTTCACACCCCAGGCAACATAAAAAAAGCCCTGCACGGCGAAAAAGTCGGCACACTCATAAAATGAACCCCAAAATAGTTCTTGCCATTAAAAGCCACCTTGCCGCGGCGGAAAAAATGGCGGTCATGGCGCCTGAAATTGAACGCGCGGCCGCGGCGCTTTCCGGAGTTGTTTCATCCGGCGGAAAGATACTGGTTTGCGGAAACGGCGGTTCCGCCGCCGACAGCCAGCACATAGCCGGAGAACTTGTGGGCCGTTTTAAAAAAGAGCGCCGCGCCATAGCTGCTGTGGCGCTTACTACCGACACCTCTATACTTACCTGCCTTTCAAACGATTACAGCTTTGAGCGTGTTTTCGAGCGTCAGGTAGAAGCGCTTGGCCGCCGCGGCGACGCCCTTGTGGCCATTTCCACCTCAGGTGTCAGCGCCAATGTTCTTAAGGCCGTAGAAAAAGCCAGCGAGCTTGGTCTTTTTACGCTCGGCCTGCTTGGCCGCGGCGGCGGTTCTATAAAGCCCGCCTGCGACCTGGCGCTTGTAATTGACGAGACCGACACCCCCCGTGTCCAGGAAATGCACCTGCTCTGCGCCCACATAATCTGCGAACTTATTGAAGATTCCGCGGTTTCCTGATTTTCCAAAAAAACAGATAAAACTGATTTTTTGGGACGTTGGGGATGAATTTGCCGGCGGCAGGTTTCAGCATTCAACAAAAAACTAGGGATTAATGAATTTCTGGATTCCCGCCAACAGCTGCGGGAATGACAGATAAAAAAATCCGCCCGGAGGTTGTTAAATTCATTTCCCATATCAGTCCCAGAGGTCCCAAATCCTCCCTTATCGGAGGATTTGGAAAATGTTGTTTTCCCCGCCGGCCTCTAAAGTTATATAATTAAAATATATTTCGCGGCTTTGCGTGGCGCAAAGCCAAGGAGATGCTTTTATGCCAGGACCACAGATAAGCGATATACTTGAACAGCTTGAGATGGATATGATGGAAAAAGTGGAAAAATTCAAGAGGGAGCTCACTTCGCTGCGTACCGGCCGCGCTAATCCGCAGCTGCTTGATAATGTATATGTTGAATATTACGGCGTCCGTGTGCCTTTAAAACAGATAGCCGCCATTTCAATTCCTGAGCCTAGAACCATTGAGGTGCGACCCTGGGACAAGACCGCAATAGAGGCGGTGGAACTGGAACTCAGAAAGACGGATCTTGGCACGTCCCCTTCCCGGAACGGCGATGTTATACGCATCAGCCTTCCCGCTATGACCGAGGACCAGCGTAAAAAGATGGTGAAGGTGGTGTATAGCATGGGTGAGGATTCCAGGGTGGCCATACGCAGCATCCGGCGCGATACCCTTGAAAAAATCAAAAAAGCCCAGAAAGCCGGGGAAATTTCAGAGGATGATCTGGAACGTCACGAGGCCTCCGTGCAAAAAACAACCGATGTCTACACGAAAAATGTTGACGAAGCTGTGGCCGGTAAGGAAAAAGAGCTGCTTACGGTGTAAAAAGTAAAGCCATAAGCTTAAGCCATAAGCCGTAAATTTTAGATACGGCTATTGCCATAGGCCATATGCTCTTAAGCCGTATTAAGGAAATTCTTCATAAAGCCTATGGCATACGGCCTATGGCAATAATAGCCTTGTCATTGTGCCCTATCTACAATGAAAACCACTACTGATACCCTTGACCGCGCCCGCCTTCCCGGACATGTGGCCATTATTATGGACGGCAACCGCCGTTGGGCGCGGAGCCGCGGTCTGCCCGCCGTAGCGGGCCATAAAAAAGGCGTGGAAGCCGTGCATACCGTGGTAAAAGCCGCCAGCGACGCCGGCATTAAAGCCCTTACTCTTTACGCTTTCTCAACAGAAAACTGGAGCCGCTCAAAACTGGAAATAAAAGCTCTTATGTTTCTGCTTGAGCAGGCTATTACCAGTTACGCCGATGAGCTGAACCGTGAAAAAGTGCGCCTGGTGATAAGCGGAAGGCTTGACGCTCTGAGCGCGAACGCGCGGGAAAAAATAGATCAGACTACGCGAAAACTTTCCGGCAACACCGGTATGACGCTGAATGTCGCCATAAATTACGGCGGCCGCCAGGAGATACTTGACGCTGTCAACACCGCTCTTTCTTCGGGTGTCAAAAGTGTGGACGAGAAAAGTTTTTCCGCTCTGCTCTACACTCCGGCTTTGCCGGACCCGGATCTGCTGATAAGAACTTCCGGCGAGCGGCGCATTTCAAATTTCCTGCTTTGGCAGACCGCGTATTCGGAATTTTATGTCACCGACACCCTTTGGCCGGATTTCGGCGCGAAGGAGTTTACCCGGGCTCTGCTGGATTACCAGGCCCGTGAAAGAAGGAGAGGCGCTTAGGCAAGTCACAAGTCACACGTCACAAGTGCAGAATGTGAGTTTACTTCAGACTTGTGACCTGCAACTTGAGATTAATATGGCTTGTGACTTGTGACTTGTAAATCAGCCTATAATTTATGCCTTTACCCAGATTCTTAACCGCAATAGCCGGCATACCCCTGGTAATTTGGTTCATCCATGTCGGCGGCCTGACCTACGCCTGTTTTATTTTCACCGTTATCATGCTTTCCCTGTACGAGTATAATTCCCTGCTTAAACTTGGCAGAAAGCCGGTGCAGGGAGCCACGCTTTTTATCATGGGGATGCTGTTGCCGGTTGCGCTTTTTTTTGACCACAACTACGCGGCCCAGGCCGGCGGTGATAACTTTGCAGGTTTTTTTATAACGCTCACCGTTATCTTTACCATGATTTACGAGCTTTTTTCCACCCACAAGTACCTTGAGCGCATAGGGCTGACTTTGCTGGGTATTTTTATGGTGAGCTGGTGCCTTTTTCACCTTATAGCCCTGCGGGACTTAAGGCCCGACGGCGAATGGCTTACTTTCATGCTGATAGTGACGGTCTGGATCATGGACACAGCCGCTTATGTCATCGGCAGGCGTTTCGGCAGACGAAAGCTTTCAACCATTAGCCCTAAAAAAACCTGGGAGGGAGCGGCGGCCGGCTTTATTTTCGCCATCGGTTCTGTTTTCGTTCTGCGCCTTGCCGCCAAAGAAACCGTTTCCCCGGCCTTCGCTCTGGCGGCCGGAGCGCTGATAGGAGTTTTCGGCCAGGTCTCCGATATAGCGGAGTCAATGCTTAAGCGGGCCGTGGGAGTGAAAGATTCTTCCAATCTCCTGCCGGGACACGGCGGAGTGCTTGACCGGTTTGACTCGTATATATTCCTCGCGCCCATAATTTACTATCTGGCCGTGTTCACCAGGTAGGGCTGCTGAAAAGCAGCCCTATGATTACAGCGATAAAGAACGCAGGGATTACGGCGATGGGTAAAGAGACGACAGCGATAATAAGAAATATCAGGTTAACAAATTGTTGGTTCATCTATCACTGTAATCGCCGTATGTTATCGCTGTAATCTCTTCATTAAAGATGAAAAAAATAGTTATTCTGGGCTCCACCGGCTCCATAGGCAAAAACGCGCTGAGCGCCGTTAAAAAACTGGGCGCCGGCTACAAAGCGTTCGGCCTTTCCGCCAATTCAAACCTTGAAGAACTGCTGGCCCAGGTCAGGGCTTTTCGTCCCCGTTATGTTTCAGTTTTTGACTATGACGCCTCGCAACGCCTTAAAGGCCTTCTGCCGCAAGGCGTAAAACTGCTCGCGCCGGGTGTGGAAGGTTTAAGCGAAATGGCGTCCCTTAAAGACGCGGATATAGTTCTTAACGCCGTTACCGGCGCGGTGGGGTTTGCCCCGCTTGTTGCCGCCATAAGGGCTTCAAAGCACATAGCGCTTGCCAACAAGGAGCCTATGGTTATGGCCGGCCCGGCGCTGATGAGAGAGGCCGCGCGCTGGCAGGCGAAACTTATTCCAGTGGATTCGGAACCCTCCGCTATTTTCCAGTGTCTTGCCGGAGTGAAAGACGGCGATTACAACTCCGCGGTTTCAAGGATTTTTCTGACCTCTTCGGGCGGGCCTTTCTACGCGCGCAAGACGAAATTTTCAACTGTGACCGTTAAAGAGGCGCTTAACCATCCCCGCTGGAGCATGGGCCCCAAAATTACCGTGGATTCGGCCACGCTTATGAACAAAGGGCTTGAGGCCATAGAAATAGCGAACTTATTTTCCGTGCCGCTTGGAAAAATACAGGTGCTCATACATCCGCAGTCGGTAATGCATTCGGGCGTGGAATTTGTGGATGGTTCTGTGCTGGCCCAGCTGTCCTGGCCTGACATGCGCCTCCCCATACAATACGCGCTTACCTGGCCGCAGAGGCGCCGTTCGCCTGTGAAGCCGCTTGATTTCTTTAAGCTCGCCAAGCTTGATTTCGCGAGGCCTGATTTTAAAAAATTCCCCTGCCTTGAGCTCGCGCTTTGGGCGGGAAAAAAAGGAGGCGGCTATCCCGCGGTTCTCAACGCCGCGAATGAAGTGGCGGTTGAAAAATTTTTAAGAGGCGCGGTCCGTTTCACGGACATAACCGTAATAGTGGAGAAAACGCTTTCTGCCCACCATGAACATAAACCGGGAGTGATAACGCTTTCGGAGGCTGTTGAAACCGACGGCTGGGCCCGGCAAAAAGCGGCCGGTATAGCGGCGAATATAAAAAAGAGGTAAAAAAATGTTTACATCCGGAACTCTGGCTTTATTTGGTTTTCATGCTCCTTCATTCGCGTTCCTGAAAGATGGAGGAGTATCAATAATAGCGGTGCTTTTCACTTTCGGGCTGGTTATTTTTCTGCATGAGTTCGGCCATTTTATTGTCTGTAAACTTGTGAAAATAAAAGTGGAGGCTTTCTCTTTTGGTTTCGGGCCGGAGCTTTTTGGCCGCACTTACGGCGTCACGCGCTACAGTCTGCGCGCCATTCCCCTTGGCGGTTATGTAAAACCCGCCGGAGAAAATATGGAAGAGGCTACCGGGGCTGCGGACGAATATTTTTCAAAGCCCTGGTATTACCGCCTCGCCGTGGTTTTTGCCGGCCCCACCATGAATTATATCCTCGCTTTCGCGCTTTTCGCGGGGGTAATATTTATTACGGGGGAGCCCGTGCCTTCAAATGAGCCGGTTATAGGCGAGATAGCCCAGGGCTACCCGGCCGAAACAGCGGGCCTGAAAATAGGCGACAGAATACTTTCCGTGGATGGCGCGCCGGTGGCGGCCTGGGATAAGATGGCCGCGCTTATTCACGCAAAAGTTGAGAAGGAAGTGGCTGTTAAATACCAGCGCGGGACTGAAAATAAGACTGTTAAAATTAAAACAGCCAGGGGCCCCGAACGCGTAGGCGTTATCGGCATTTCCCCCGGTATGACATTCATTCGCATCGGCCTGTTTAAATCCGGTAAAATGGCCGCCGGCCAGTGCTGGTTCTGGACCGCTTTTACGGTGAAATCTCTGGCTTCAAATATCCGTCACAAGGAAAAACCCGATCTGGCCGGTCCCATAGGCATAGTGAACATTGTAAGCAAAGCGGCGCACAGCGGATTTTCGGACCTGATTTTTCTTATCGGTTTGATTTCCGTGGCCGTGGGTTTTTTTAATCTTTTGCCGATCCCGCTTTTGGACGGCGGGCACGCTGTCCTTTATATATTTGAAGGCCTGACCGGTAAAAAAGTCACCCCAAAAATAATGCAGGTGGTTAATTCCATGGGCATAGCCATGCTGATAGGGATCCTGGTATTTGCCACCTATAGCGATATAAACCGCATAATAACTTCGCACAAGGCGCGCAAGGCGGCCGCGGTTTCCGGGGCGCCGCAGCCATGACACACGGCCATTCCAAAACCAAAAAAACCAGGACGGTAAAAGTGGGCCGCTTCGCTATAGGCGGCTCAAACCCCGTTTCAGTGCAGTCCATGTGCAACACAGACACGCGTAATCTTAAAGCCACGGTAGACCAGATACGCCGGTTGGAAGACGCGGGCTGCGAAATTATAAGGGTGGCCGTGCCCGACATGGAAGCGGCCCAAAACCTGGGCCGCATTAAAAGCGCCATAGGCATCCCGCTGGTTGCGGATATTCACTTTGACCACAGGCTGGCCCTTGAAGCCGTAAGGCAGGGCGTAGATAAAATACGCATAAACCCGGGAAATATAGGCGACAGAGACAAGGTCAGGGAAGTGGCCAGGGCCTGCAAGTCTTCGGATGTGCCCATAAGGATAGGCGTAAACGCAGGCTCGCTTAACGCCCTTAAAACCAATCCAAATCCGCGTTGGGAACCCGGTGAGTGGGCGAAGATGATGGTTAAAGAGGCGCTGGACCAGGCGCGCGTTCTTGAAAATATGGATTTTGGCGACATAGTGGTTTCGCTGAAAGCCGACGATCTGGAGCGCACGGTAATGGCCAATTTGCTCTTTTCGGAAAAATCGGATATACCGCTGCATCTTGGCGTGACAGAGGCCGGCAGTTTTCTCTCCGGCACGGTGAAATCTTCGCTTGGCATAGGTCTGCTGCTTTCCCAGGGAGTGGGTGATACCGTGCGCGTGTCGCTTACCGAGGACCCGGTCATGCAGGTGCGCGCCGCTTATGAAATTTTAAAGGCCCTGGGGCTGCGCGTTTACGGCCCAAACCTTATAAGCTGCCCCACCTGCGGGCGCTGCCAGGTGAGCGTGAGCAAAATAATACACGAGCTTGAAGACAGGATTTATTCCGACAAGGCCCTTCTTAAGCGCTCGCAAGGCCTGAAGATTGCCGTGATGGGCTGCGTGGTAAACGGACCGGGCGAGGCGCGTTCGGCGGATTTTGGGATAGCGGGCGCCGTGGGCAGGGGCGTGTGGATAGAGAAAGGCAAACAGATCAAAGTGGTAAAAGAAAGCGAATGGGTCAATGAAATTATCAGGAAGATAAGAAGTTCCCGGTGACGGGAACTTCTTACTTCCACATTGCCGCGCATCCACGCATCTATGCATCAATTTTCTGGGAGGCTTTATTATGAAATTATCTAATTATTTTCTTCCCACTCTTCGGGAAGCCCCGCAGGATGCGGATAATATTTCGGTCAAACTTATGTTCCGTTCCGGCATGATACGCAAGCTTGCCAGCGGTATTTACGAGTGGCTGCCGCTGGGATTGCGGGTGCTCAGGAAAGTTGAAAATATCGTGCGCGAAGAACTTGACGCCATAGGCGGACAGGAAGTGTGGCTGCCGGTCATACAGCCCAAAGAGCTGTGGATGGAAACGGGCCGCTGGCAGATCTACGGCAAGGAGCTTTTGCGTATCAAAGACAGAAAAGATTCTGAATTCTGCTTTGCCCCCACCGCCGAAGAGGTTATTACTAACATGGTGCGCCGCGACGTCAGTTCTTACCGGCAGCTGCCCATAATGCTTTACCAGTTCGGCCTCAAATTCCGCGACGAAATACGGCCGCGCTTCGGGGTAATGCGCGCGCGGGAATTTTTGATGAAAGACGCCTATTCTTTCCACGCTTCCGAGCAGGATTGCGAAAAGTGGTACGGCCTTGTGTACGGCGCCTATGAGCGCATTTTCCGCCGGTGCGGACTTGGCTTCAAACCCGTTGAAGCCGACAGCGGTCCGATAGGCGGCAACCATTCGCACGAATTTATGGTGATAGCCAACACCGGCGAGGCTGAAATAGCCCTTTGCCCGGCTTGTGGATATGCCGCCAACACTGAAAAAGCCGCCGTGGCTGAAATGCCGGAGAGGAAGGCCGATCCGTCTAAATTCCATCCGCTTACGGATGTGGCCACACCCGGCCTTTATACCGTTGATGAGGTGGCTAAATTCCTTAAAGTGAATAAAAAGCAGTTCATAAAGACGCTGTTTTTTCTTGCCGACGGAGAACCGGTAATGGCTTTGGTGCGCGGCGACCACGAACTTAATGAAAACAAGCTGCGCCGCGCCCTGGGCGTTACCGGGCTTGAAAAAGCTCCGCAGAATATTTACGAAGCCATAGCCGGGTGTCCCGCCGGCTTTGCCGGCCCTGTTGATATAAAAAATAAATATGTCCCGGGTAAGGATACCAAGCCGCTTAAAACAGTTATAGCCGATTACGCTCTTAAAGGCGTGTTTAACGGAGTTTCCGGCGCGTGCCGGAACGATACGCACACCACCGGCGTGAACATAGGCCGCGATTACAACCCTGACAGCTTTGCCGATTTGCGCGTGGCGGCTGAAGGCGATATGTGTCCCAATTGCAGGAAGCCGTTTGAGTTTAAGCGCGGTATAGAAGTAGGGCAGACCTTCAAGCTAGGCACCAAATATTCAAAATCCCTGAAGTGCGAGTTTTTGGATGAGCGCCAGAAATCGTCGCTTATGGTGATGGGTTGCTACGGTATCGGGGTTTCTAGAACCGTTGCCGCCGCGATAGAGCAGTTTCACGACGAGTGGGGTATAATCTGGCCGCCGGCCATCGCGCCTTTTGAATTCTCCCTGGTTACCATTGAAACGGAAGATACAGATTCAATGGCGCAGTCCCTGAAAGTTTACGAACAGATACACGCCGCCGGATTCTCGGTTCTTTGGGACGAGCGCAACGAGCGGCCCGGAGTAAAGTTCAAGGACGCGGATCTTATCGGTCTGCCGTATCGTATTGTTGTAAGCGCCAAAACTTTGAAGGACGGCGAGTGCGAATTTAAAAAGCGCGCTGAAAAGACAGCGGTGCGCTGGAAACTTTCCGAACTTCCCTCCAAACTGGCGGAACTAAAGTAACTGCTCAGGTTGTCAGGTTCAGGCTGCTTTTTGGGGGTGACGGACAAATGCTCCTATACAAAGGTGTTTTTGTTTTTTCAATTATAGTGTGTTTTCTTGTTTCAATCCCGGTTTTTGCGGAATATGCCGTTCCTCTCTCCACTTCTTCCGCTCGGGTTCCTGAAAGAATTTCCCCCTCTCTGGATTTAAACGCGCCCGGAACTTTGCAGGGAGTAATCGCCCCCAGGGGATTATTTAAGCGCGACTGGACCGCGCAGTTGATATTTTTCCATGACAGCCTGCGCGGTTTGCCGGCTTTTGAACTGGGTTCAGGCAAAAGTAAAAGATCATTCCGGCTTTTATACAGCGACTCAGCCCTGCCTGCGATAAAAGATGAAGGCTCTTTTTTACGCGCTAATGGCGTTAACGTTAAAGAAAATATAACTTCCGTTATAATAGAGCACAGCACGGTTACCTATTCTTCGGACGCGGTGAATAGTTTTAGAACAAGAACGCGCTCGCTTACGCTTTATTTCGGCCGCGAGCTTTATCAGGGTGAATTCGCAAACTTTTCTTTGCTTGCGGGTGCAGGAGGTATTTACCGGTTCTATTCCGTTGACTGTGTTTTGGCGGATAATTCCGCCTTTAGCGAGCGGGCCGCTTCGTATGGCCTTCTTTTTTCCCCCGGCCTTCAAATCAGTTTGAGCGCGCCCGCTTTGATAAACCGCGGTTTTGCGGCTTCCCTTTACCTGATATATGAGAAAATCTGGCTTCCCGATGGCGACAAAAAGCTTGCGGGGCCGCTGGCTGAAAAACTGGAAAACCTGCGTTTCGGGCTCGGCCTCGGCTGGCGGTTTAATTTTTACGAATAACCCGTCCGCGTAAATATTCGATAAACCCATCATTCGCGCTGGCCGTTTGAGGGCCATAGGCCTTTGAGACGGCACCTCCAGTGACACTGGCTTGTCGCGGGCCTATGGCGCTGTCCGTGACTGAGGATTGTCATTCCTGCAAGTTTTTGGCAGGAATCCAATATAAAGAGAGCCAGAGTTGAATTTTTCTTACATTGAACCCCCCTCCCGCATTTGTTAAAATTCATAGTAACAAAGCGTCTATCGCTTTGTTACGCCGTAGGCCATAAGGGCGCCGCACCCGCCATAGGCCGTAAGCTTTTAAGGAGTTCCTTACAAGCCTATGGCATATGGCGTAAAGCTTATGGCAGTCTTTCTGCCTATGGCTTATGGCAAATAGCCGTATCTGAAACTTACGGCTTATGGCATTTTTTACGGAGGAAAAAATATGAAACCCACTGACTTTATCAAAGTAATGGAGCATGCGAAAATGTACGACCTTACCCAGCCTTTGAGCATCCACACCCCCCCCTGGCCAAGCTACATGCCGCTCCAGCTTCAGTATTTCAAGCGCATAGCGGGCGCGCATATGGGGCAGGGCGCAAACGGCCAGATAATGAAGACTTCCAACCATGTGGGCACGCACATGGACGGCGAAATTCATTTCTACAGCGCCGGCCGCACCATAGGTGAAGTTCCCATGAATGAGTGGATAGGAAACGCGGTTGTTGTTGATATTTCCAAAGATGTCGGAGATTACGATCTCTATGAGCCCGAAATGCTTATGAAGCGCGCCGATATCCGTAAGGGAGACATTTTAATAATCAACACCGGCTATCACAAATACGCGTGGTATGAAAAAAATGTCTGCGACGAGGTGCGTTATTTCTGCAAACACCCCGGCCCCGGCCCTAAATTTCATAAGTGGGCGCTGGCCATGAAATTTAAATGGATAGGCGTGGACTGCGGTTCCGCCGATCATCCCATGAACACCATAATACGCAACTGGCATCCCAAGCTGTTCCTGGAGGCCGAACACAAGCTTAAGGTAAATTACGGTAAGGCATGGGATGAGATGTTTCCTTTTGAAGAATACTATCAGGTAATGCACCTGAAACTGTTCCCCAAGCGTCTTGTGCACGCTGAGAATATCGGCGGAGAAATAGACAAACTATCCAATAAACGCTGCTGGCTGGGCTTTTTCCCCCTGAAGGGCATTGAGTTGGAATCCGCCATGGGCCGGGTAGTGGCCTGGACAGCGTAAGCAAAATGAGCTTTCGCTCATTTTGCTGTCACAAGACACAAGTCACAGGTCACAAGTAGCAGAATTTCTGTTGTCACAAGACACAAGTCACAGGTCACAAGTAGCAGAATTTCTGTTGTCACAAGACACAAGTCACAGGTCACAAGTAGCAGAATTTCTGTTGTCACAAGTCACAGGTCACAAGTAGCAGAATTTATGTTGTCACAAGACAGAAATCAGAAGGGATAAGCGTGGAAAAGGGATACAAAAAGCTTGAGGTATGGAAGAAAGCGGATGCATTGGCAAAGGCCGTTTATGCCGCTACATCGTCTTTTCCAAAAGATGAAGTTTATGGGGTTACAAGCCAGTTGAGGCGTGCCGCACTATCTGTGCCTGTGAATATAGTTGAGGGAACCGGTAGGCAAGGGAATAAAGAATTAAAGCAGTTTGCAAACATAGCTCTTGGTTCTCTTGCCGAGACCGAATACCTGCTTGAGTTTTGTAAAGACGTGGGATATTTGCCGGAAAAAGTTTTTGCTGAGGTTGAGACGTTAAGGTGTGAGACAGGCCGTTTGTTGTGGTGTTTCTATAAAAGTCTTTAGGTGTCGGAACTGCCTGTAACTAATTACTGCTGGCTTGTGTCTTGTGACCTGTGACTTGTGACTTAATTTACCGGAGGTAAATTACATGCCTATTACTACTGAATTTGAGTACATTAAACCCAAAGACATGGACGAAGCTCTTCATGTCTTTTCACTTTACCGTGAGAAAGCCAAAGCCCTTGCCGGCGGCACCGACCTGGTTGTGCAACTTAAAGAAAATATCGCCAAACCCGAAATAGTGGTTGACATAAAAAACCTTGAAGAGCTGCGCGGCCTGACGCTTGACGGCAACAAACTGAAAATAGGGGCGCTTGTCACTTTTGCGGACCTCATAGAATCCGACCTGGTTAAAACCAGGTATCCCCTGCTGTGGGAGGCTTCGCTTACCGTGGCCTCAACAGGGGTGCGCAATCGCGCCACTGTGGCCGGTAATATCTGCTCGGCCGTGCCCTCGGCGGATTCCGCGCCCGTGCTGGCCGTCTACGACGCGGTGGTGCTGGTCCGCGCTATAAGGGGCGAACGCGCCGTTTCCATACACAACTGGTTCGCGGGCCCTAAAAAAACCGCGCTTGCCGCCGACGAAATAGTTACCGGGCTTGAACTCCCGCTCCCGGAGAAAAAACACGCCGGCTGCTACATGAAGCTTTGCCGCTATGAAGGCGAAGATCTGGCCCAGGGCGGTATAGCCGTTCTGGCTTTTGCGGACAACACTTATCGCGTGGCAACCTGCGCTTTGGGGCCAAAACCGGCGCGATGCCCAAAAACCGAACGGCTGCTTAACGGCAACAAACTTTCCGCCCCGGTTTTGGGAAAAGCCAGAAAACTGATACTTTCAGAAATCAGTCCCATAGCAGATATCCGCTCCAGCAAGGAATACCGTCTGCATATGGCCGAAATTATGCTCGAGCGCGCGCTTGAAATAGCGCTGGCCCGTCTGTCCGGGAAAGGTCCGTGTTATGGAGAAAACAATATAGTGTAGAGTGGAGAGTCTAGAGTTTAGAGTGTCCGAAAGCGGAAAGGCGGGAGACTTATAATGTTTGGCTTTGAAAAACTAATGGTCTGGCAAAAGGCATTATCTTTTACTAAGGAAATCTATATGGTGACCAAGGGCTTTCCTGCGGATGAGATGTTCGGGGTCACATCTCAAATACGCAGGGCGGCAGTTTCAGTGGTGCTTAATATCGCTGAAGGCGCCGGGCGAAAATCTAAAAAAGAATTTAAACATTTTTTGTCTATGTCTTATGGATCGCTTTGTGAAACAACAACTCTCCTGCGACTTTCTCTAGAGTTGAATTATATTGAAGAAGTCAAACATAAAACTTTGTATTCTGATGCTGATGGAATAGGGAGAATGATAACAGGACTCTCAAATTCAAATAAAATCCCAGACTCTCGACTCTAAACTCTCGACTATCAAGGAAGTATTAATGAAACGACACAATATTCAATTTAGCTTAAATAATGAAAAAATTTCTATTGAAGTAGAACCCAATGATGTCCTGCTGGACGTGCTGCGCAATAAGCTGGGGATCAAAAGCCCGAAAGTGGGCTGCGACCGCGGCGACTGCGGCACCTGCACAGTGCTGATGAACGGCAGAACCGTACGTTCGTGCCTGGCACTTGCCGTAGAGGCGGACGGCGCGGAGATAGTTACGCTTGAAGGCGCCAATACCCGCAAGTGGACGCAGAAGCTTCAGAAAAAATTTCATGAAAAGAACGCCTTTCAGTGCGGCTTCTGCGCTCCGGGAGTGATTCTTTCCGCCACCGAATTACTTGAGAAGAACTCAAAGCCCGATAATCACGAAATTAAAGAAGCCATTGCCGGCAACCTCTGCCGCTGCACCGGCTATGAACCGATAGTAGAAGCGATAGCGGAGGCGGCGAAAGGAAAATAAGTGTCTAGTGGATAGTGGCGAGTGTAGAGTAAGAAAGAGTGAAAAGGCAGCCTTTTTGGAGTATCAATGGGAATTTGTTTACGGCGAGCCAAAACGGATGAAAGCCAGTCAGCTCCGGTGCCGCCGGTAACGTCCCGTATTGTCCCCGTCGCCGCGTCGGCTCGTTCCCGTTCAACCTGGTTGTTTTCTCCGGGCAAGAACCACATTTCAGTCAACACGGTCCGCTTTAAAGCAGGCTGCGGCGCGCCTGCGTCTGACGCGCAATCAACTATAGTAAAAAGATATAACCCGAAGCGGCGTCTGGCGCCTTTTTAAAGTCATAGGTCACAAGTGACGCAGGGGACATGGTCAAGTGAAATTTAAAGGATGCGGATAGGTAAAAATAGCCGCCGTCCGGCGGAAACAAGTAAGAAAGTAGGCAGCGTCTCTGAAACCGAGGTGAATATGAATCTTCAGAAAATTATAAGCAAACCTAAAAAAACAACCAAGGTGAAAACCCAGGACGATTTGTTGGTGGTGGGGACCAGCGTTCCACGCGTGGACGGGTGGGAGAAGATCAAGGGCGCGGCCAAATATACCGACGATCTGGAATTCGGGCCCGGGCTGCTTTACGCGGCTATCGTGGAAAGTCCGTTCGCCCATGCGCGCATAAAGTCCATAGATACTTCCAAAGCTGAAAAACTTCCCGGGGTGGTAAAAGTTGTCACCGGCGATAATTTTAAGCACAAGTTCGGCCTGTATATGACCGACCGCTATGTCTTCGCCACCGACACAGTGCGCTTTGTAGGAGAACAGGTTGCCGCCGTAGTGGCAACAGATCCCAAGGTTGCGCTGCGCGGCGCGGCACTCGTAGAAGTGAAATACGAAGAACTTACCCCCGTATTTGACCCCGTTAAAGCTCTTGAGAAAAATGCGCCCATCATACACCCCGACCTAGAAAACTACCGCCATGTGCCGTGGTTTTTCCCCAAGCCGAACACCAATATCGCTCACTGGCGCAAAACCCGCAAAGGCGACCTGGCCAAAGGATTCAAAGAAGCGGATCTGGTAATGGAGGATACGTATTATGTCCCCAGATACGCGCATTGCGCCATAGAGCCGCATTGCGTGATAGGCCTTTATGACGAATCAGGCCGTCTTACCATGTGGACCTCCTCGCAGTCGCCGTTCACCCAGCGTAATGTGTTTGTGCAGGTATTAGAGCCTATGGGGATAAGCCACAAGGATGTGCGCGTGATAAGCACCTATATCGGCGGCGGTTTCGGCGGTAAAGCGGGCGTCAGCATGGAGATAATAGGAGCGGCGCTGGCTGTGTCTGTGCAGGGCCGGCCCGTAAAAGTTCTTTGGAACCGCGCGCAGGAATTTTACAACACCTATCAGCGCCAGGGCGTAACCGCCAAAATAAAGATGGGCGTGAAAAAAGACGGCCGCATTACCGCGCTGGATTTTGAAATGTGCTGGGACGCCGGCGCTTATGTTGAGTACGGCGCGAATGTGGTAAACGCGGCGGGACTTTCGGCTTCCGGCCCCTACAAAGTGGACAATCTGAAAATAGACTCCATGTGTATTTACACCAATCTCCCCCCCGGCGGGCCTTACCGCGGCTTCGGCTATTCCGAGTTTCTGTTCGGGTTGGAATCGCACATTACCCGCGTAGCCGGTAAGCTGGGCATGGACCCGGTGGCTTTCCGCAAGAAAAACGCCATAAAGGAAGGCGACACCCTGCCCTATGGCGCGCCCATGAATCCTAACGGTATTAAAGAAGCCATAGAAAAAGTGGAAAAAGAAATAAAGTGGGGTGTGAAGGAAGAATCAAAGGACCCGAAAAAGGCCATAGGCAAGGCGCTGGTATGCTTCTGGAAATCCCCCGCCATGCCGCCGAACGCCGCTTCAAGCGCTTTCCTTAAATTTAACGAGGACGGCAGCATCAATATTCTTGTTTCCGGCATGGAAATAGGCCAGGGTCTGATGACGGTAATGGCGCAGATAGCGTCCGAGGTGCTTACCGTGCCTGTGTCTAAAATACGGGTGGAAACGCCCGATACCGACCGTAACCCTTACGAGTGGCAGACGGTGGGTTCCCATGTGACCTGGGGCTGCGGCAATGCCGTAAAGAGCGCCGCCATGGAAGCGCGGGAAAAAATATTTGATCTGGTTCAGCGCGTACACTGCCTGGACAAGTCCACGCTGTACCTGAAAAACGAAACGGTGCGCTGCCACACCAGGCCGGATTTTGAACTGCGTCTGCGGGACTTTGTGATAAACGGTATACAGGCCGAAGACCACACCTTTAAGGGCGGCCCCATAATGGGCTCCGGCATGTTCATGCCTGAATTCGCCTCCGCTATAGGCGACCCGGAGACCGGACAGGGCGGGCACCCCAATGTGCACTACACCACCGGTTCGGCCGGAGTCATTCTTGAAGTGGATAGAGAAACCGGCAAGATGAAAATAAAAAAGGCGGCGCTTGCCGTGGACTGCGGCAAGGCTATAAACCCGGACCTGGTAAAAGGCCAGATAGTGGGCGGCCTGTTGCAGGGCTTTGCCACAGTCCTGTACGAGGATATGCGCTTTGGCGAAACGGGCCGCCTGCTGAACGCTAATTTTTCGGATTATAAAATTCCCACCGCCAAGGATATGCCTGACGTGGTAGTGCCGATAATAATAGAAGTGGCCCAGCCCGACGGCCCCTACGGCGCGCGCGGAGTGGGCGAGCATACCATGATACCGGCCGCCCCCCTTATAGCTAATGCGGTAGAAGACGCCCTTGGTGTGAGGATAAAATCAATGCCGGTGACGAAAGAGAAAGTGGCGTTAGCTGTTGCAGCCGCTAAGAAGTGAGGCATGGGTCTGCTAGTAGGCGGGTAGGCTAGTAGGCCTTATAAGGAGTTCCTTAAAAAGCATACCAGCATACTAGCCTACCAGCTTACTAGCTTGTAGTCAAACAGGAGGCCGTACCATAATGAAACTTGCCCTATGTCAGTACAATGTCAAATGGGAAGACAAGGAAGCCAATAAGAAAAAAATTGAAGAACTGATAGAAAACTGTCCGCGCAAGAACGAGATTGACTGGCTTATATTTTCCGAGATGACTTTAAGCGGTTTCACCATGAAGACCGCCATAGCCGAATTAAACGACTCCGACAGGAATTTCTTTCGCGATCTGGCCCAGAAACGAAACATTAATATTTCCTACGGCGGGGTGGAAAACGGCTTCAACAACCTTGTAACGCTGAACAGGCACGGTGACCGCATAAATACTTATTCAAAAATCCACCTCTACGCTTTCGGCGGCGAAGATAAATGTTATAAAGCGGGTTCAAAGCAGGAACTTTTTGAGCTTGAAGGCCTGAAAGTAATGCCGGCGGTCTGTTTTGACCTGCGGTTTCCCTATTTATTCTGGAACATGGCGGCGAAAGCTGATATTTATATCGTGATAGCCGCCTGGCCCATGCGCCGCGCGGAACACTGGATGACGCTGCTTCGTGCGCGCGCCGTGGAAAACCAGGCTTATTGCGCCGGTGTAAACCGCATCGGCCTTGAGGGCACGGTTGAGTATAGCGGCAATTCCATGTGCTTCGACCCGCTCGGGAAGACGGTTCTGGACGCGGGCACGGCTGAGGGCATTTACATATCGGAAGCGCATATTGATAAAGCTTTAGTGGAAAAAACGCGCGCGCGGTTTCCGTTTATAGGAGAGCGTAAGGATTTTCCCTGGCAGGAAAATTGTCACAAGTCACAAGTCACAGGTCACAAGTATTAAGGAGGCTCTTTGCCGTTACTGATGACTTGTTACATGTGACTTGGTACCTGTGTTTTGTGACATGAGCCCCAGGACTTTCCCTATTTATTACTTGTGACTGGTGACTTGTGACCTGTGACTAACCATGGACTTACTCTCATTCGGCGACAATATCCCTGAAGGCGATTACCGCCTGCATTCGGCATTTGAGCACGCGGTTAATTTCCGCAGGGGACGCCTGATAATTTCACTGGTTTCGCCGGGCGCGGGCGCCGGGCCGGTTAATCTGGTTGTCAAGCAGATCCCCGCGGGCGCCAGAAAATTCAGGGCCACCAAATTCTCTTTTTATGTTGACGATAACCGCCTGCGGAAGGCGCCCGACGCCATGTATGATTCTTCCGTGCCGGAACTGGACGCGGAGCCGGCCCTTGTCCGCGAAAATATTGAAACCCTGAAGGTTTTTTTCGCGGTCGGAGCTCCGCCGCGAAGCATGCGTTTTATTTTTGACCCGGACGCGGAACTTGAGTTCCGGCGGGTTTTTGAGCGTAAGATGCTATTGCGCATGAAAAAAGCCGCTGGCTTGTTAAGCGCCGGGGCTTACGCCGCCGGAGCCAGAATGATGCGCGGACTTGGCTTCGGGCTTACCCCCTCCGGCGATGATTTTTTAAGCGGCATGCTTGCCGGCCTTGGTTTCGCGCGCAAAAGCCTGCGCCTTAACACTGAAAAAGCGGCCCTGGCGGTTTATAAAAATTCAGAGGGCGGAAACCTTATTTCCAATACCTTCCTGCGCTGTTCATATGAGGGCTTGGTAACGTTTAAAATAAAGCGGCTTATGATCGCCCTTTGCGGTTCCGGAAAGCGGGAATTACTTTCCGCGGCGGCGGACGCCTTTAAAAGCGGACATACCTCAGGCGCGGATTTCTGCGCGGGATTGGTCTTTGCGCTTCAAGACGTTTTGACTACGTCTTGAAGCGCAGGTTACAGGACACCAGTCACAGGTCACAAGTAAATAGCAGTTCTGCAGTTTACTGGGGACTTGTGATTGTCTTGTTTTCACTTGTGACTTGTGACCTGTGACTTGAGACTGAAATTTATGGAGAACATATGATAAAAACGATTATTAAAAAAGGCGCTTATTTTGACTCGGTTTCGCTTATGCAGGTCGCGAGAAAACTTAACTCTATTCCCGGAGTAATAGACTCGGCCGTGGTGATGGCCACCAGGGAAAACAAGGGAATTATAAAAGCGTCCGGTCTGCTTACTCCGGAAGTGCTTAAAGCCGGCGACAGCGACCTGGCTGTGGCCGTTAAAGCCAAAAACCCGCCGGCGGCTGAAGCGGCGCTTAAGGCCGCAGAAGAATTGCTCAACAGGAAGCCCGCCCCCGCCGAAGCCGGCTCCGACAGAAAAGCCTCCGGCCTTGAGGACGCAGTTAAAACGCTTGACGGTGCTAACCTGGCCATAGTTTCGGTGGCAGGCCGCTTTGCCGGAGCGTTGGCGGCCGACTGCCTTGAAAAAAATCTTAATGTGATGCTTTTTTCCGATAACGTTCCGCTGGAAACGGAGGTGGAACTTAAAAAGCTGGCGCTTGCCAAAGGCCTGCTGGTAATGGGCCCCGACTGCGGTACCGCGATAATAAACGGGGCGCCGCTCGCTTTTGCCAACTCCGTGCGGCGCGGGAACATAGGCATAGTGGCGGCTTCAGGCACCGGCCTTCAGGAAGTGTCCACGCTTATTTCAAATGAAGGCGCGGGTGTTTCTCAGGCTATAGGCACCGGCTCGCGCGACGTTAAACTTGAGGTGGGGGCCCTTACCCTGCTGCAGGGTTTGAAAATGCTGGCCGCGGACTCCGCCACTGAGGTAATACTTATAGTTTCAAAGCCCCCCCATCCTGAAATACTTAAAAAGATAATCGTGGAAATCAAAAAAATAAAAAAACCCGTGGCGGCGATCTTTCTGGGCGGAGAAATAAAGGGAAAGATAAAAGATAATTTTTACGCGGCGAACACTCTTGAGGAAGCGGCGTTAAAGGCGGTCTGCCTCAGTAAGGGCTGGCAAATGGCCAGGGCCAAAGAAATTATTTACGACACGAACCTGAAAGCGGAAACCCTGGCGCGGAAGGAAGCTGCGCTGAAAAAATCCGCCGGTAAATACTTGCGAGGCCTGTTTTCAGGCGGCACCTTCGTAAGCGAAGCGCAGGTAATCCTGCCTGGCATTATCGGCCCGCTCTGGTCCAACGCTCCGCTGGATAAAAAATGGAAATTGAAAGACTCAATGCGTCTTACTGAGCACGCGGTTGTTGATCTGGGCGAGGACGAATTTACCGTAGGCCGCCCTCACCCGATGATAGACTATTCCCTGCGCAACAAAATGATAGTTTCTGAAGCCGTCAGACCTGATGTGTCCGTTATTCTGCTTGACGTAGTGCTGGGCTACGGCTCTAACATGCGGCCCTTGGATGATATTTTGCCGTCCATACGGAAAGCCTTTCAGGCCAACAAGAGCCTTTCAATTGTGTCATCTGTAACCGGCACCGAGACGGACCCGCAGACGCGTTCAAAAGTGGTGAAGGGCCTTGAGGCAGAAGGCGTGCTGGTAATGCCCTCAAATGCCGCCGCGTGCAGGCTGGCCGGAAGAATAATTACAAGTCACAAGTCACAGGTCACAGGTCACAAGTCCAGAATGTGAGTTCGCTTGAACTTGTAACTTGAAACTTGAGACTAAGCTGACTTGTGGCATGTGACCTTAAATATGGAGATAACATGAAATCAACTTTATTTAACGAGGAATTGAAAATTGTAAACTTCGGCCTGGAATCTTTCCGGAAAGGGCTTTCGGACGCGGGTGTTAAAAGCGTGCAGGTTCAGTTTAAGCCGCCGCTGGTCAGTGACAGGAAACTTTTTGAAAAAGTTGAAAAACACGCCTCCTCCGTGGCTAAAGCCAACCGGGCCGCGCTGGAAAAAATATTTGCTGCGCAGCCGGTGCTGGTAGAAATGGATATCGCTTCAAAAGTGATCCCGGGCATGAAAAAAAATCTTATCCTGCATGCCGGCCCTCCCATAACCTGGAAGCGTATGTGCGGGCCTATGCGCGGCGCTATAGCTGCGGCCCTGATGTATGAGGGCATGGCCAAAACCCACGCTGAAGCCGAAAAACTGGCGGCTTCAGGTAAAATAAAATACGCGCCCTGCCACGAACATTGCGCCGTGGGGCCCATGGCCGGTATTATTTCGGCCTCCATGCCGGTTTTTATCGTGAAAAATAAAGCGGGCGGCAATTACGCTTATGCCACCATGAATGAGGGGCTGGGCAAGGTACTGCGTTACGGCGCTTATTCGCCGGAGGTTATAGAGCGACTTAAATGGATGGAGACCGGGCTTTACCCCGCTCTTAAGGCGGCGATCGCGCTATCGGGCGGCATTGACCTGAAAACTATAGCGGCCCAGGCCCTGCATATGGGTGACGAGGTGCATAACCGCAACCGCGCGGCCACTTCGCTGTTCTATCGCGCCATAGCTCCGGCCGTTATAAAAACCTCCCCCCCTGACGTGGCGGCAAAAGCCCTTGAATTCATAAACGGCAATGACCATTTCTTCCTGAACCTTTCCATGGCACTTAGCAAGGCCTCGCTTGACGCGGGGCGCGGAGTGAAAAACTCAAGCCTGGTAGTAGTGATGGCAAGAAACGGCACGGATTTCGGCGTTCAGCTTTCAGGCGGGGGCGGGCGCTGGTTCACAGGTCCCGCGCCCGTTCCGGACGCGCTCTATTTCCCCGGTTTCACAAAAGCTGACGCAAACCCCGACATAGGAGATTCGGCCATTACCGAAACTAACGGCCTGGGCGGTTTTGCCATAGCGGCGGCGCCGGCTATTGTGCAGTTTGTGGGTGGAAAAGCGGCCGATGCCGTGAGTTACACTCTGGCTATGTATGGAATAACTGCCGGCGAAAATAATGTTTACAGGATCCCGTACCTGGATTTCCGCGGCACGCCCACGGGTATTGATGTTGTCAAAGTGGCGCGCACGGGTATTTTGCCGTTTATTGATACCGGCGTAGCCCATAAAAAAGCCGGAATAGGGCAGGTGGGCGCGGGCGTATTAAGCGCGCCGTCGGAGCCTTTTGTTAAAGCTTTTGAGTTTTTTGCGGGAGAACTGCGGTGAAAGGAATAATTAGTATAAAAAACAGCGGGCACGGATTTTACCCGCGCCCGCTGTTTTAGATTTTATATTTGCCGCTTTTAGTCTGCCTTACCGCAACAGATCACCGCAGGGGACGCTATTGCGAATGGCGTCCAAACCGTACTGCTTTGCGTGCCGGGAGTTATAATCAATCCGCGTGTTGTTTTTTTTTGCGTAAATTGCTAATATAACAATGAAGGTGGCTGAAGTTCAGCCGCTTTTTTTTCTGCCGGCAACCCGAATCCTGCAGTTCAATAATGCGACTGCATTTTTCAGGGTAACCTGGGAATATTTATGGATAAGGAAGAGCTTGAGACCGCTGTTGCCGGTACGCTGGCTGACAGCGGTTTTGAGATAACAGATTTCAAAGAATCCCGTCATAACGGTAAGCCCCTGCTTCAGTTTTTTGTTGACCGGGTTACAGAAGGCTTGGCCGTATCGCCGGATTCGGGACCGGAAGGGCCCGTCTCAGGCGGAAAAGCGGGCCGTGGGGTTACACTTGACGATTGCGGACTTCTGACGGAAAAAATAGGCGCGTATCTGGATATGAACAATATTATTGAGGGAGGTTACATTATTGAAGTTTCCTCCCCCGGCATTGACCGCGTGCTCAGGCGCGAGAAGGATTTTAAAAAATTTTCAGGCAGCAAGGTAAAAGTTGAACTCAAAAAGCCTTTGAATAAAGCCCGGGTTTATTACGGCACGCTTATCGGCTTTGAAAACGGGCAGGTTCTGCTGTCCGATGATCTTAAATTCAACCTTGAGGATATTAAGGAAGTCAGGCTTAACCCGGACGACGGCGATATTTTTAAGGATAAATAAAAACAGGGGTAATAATATAATGACCACGGAAAAAGTATTTAAGGGCAAAAGCGAGCTGATGGTGGTTTTGGAACAGCTTGAGAGGGAAAAAGGTATCCTGCGCGAGGATGTTTTTAAAACAATAACTGACGCGCTGGTTTCGGCTCTTCGCAAGTACTTCGGCAAGACCGCCCAGATAACCGCCACCATAGACCCGGAAACGGCCGAAATGAAAGGTTTTTTGGTTAAAAAAGTGGTTAAGCAGGTGTTTACGGATGAACTTGAGATCACTCTTGAAGAGGCCCGTAAGAAGAACCCTAAAGCCAAACTTGACGACGACCTGAGCATGGAGGTCGGTATACAGGATTTTTCCCGCATAGCCGCGCAGACCGCTAAGCAGGTGCTTGTTCAGAAGATAAGAGAAATTGAAAAAGTCAAAGTTTACGAAGAATTCAAACCGCGCGAAGGTGAAATAGTTACCGGGCTGGTGCACCACCTGGCCGGGCGCGATATTTTTGTGGACATGGGAAAGACCGAGGCCATTCTGCCTTACGGCGAGCAGATACGCCGGGAACATTACACCATGAACCAGCGCGTGCGCGCGATAATTCACCGCGTTGACAAAGAGAATAAGGGGCTTCAGATAGTTCTTTCCCGCGCTTCCACCGCCTTCATGAAAGGCCTTTTTGAGGCGGAAATTCCCGAAATAGCTGAGAAGGTGGTTGAGATAGTGGATATTGTGCGCGATCCCGGTTTCAGGGCCAAAGTGCTTGTAAAAAGCAATTCCACTAAAGTTGACCCGGTGGGGGCCTGTGTGGGCATAAGGGGTTCGCGCATCCGCGTGATAATGAGCGAACTCAGTAATGAAAAAATTGACCTTATTCCCTATATTGAAGATACGATGGCGCTGCTTGCCAAAGCCTTTGCGCCCGCTACTGTGAGTTCTGTGCGGGTGCTGGATAAAGAAAGCAAGAAAGCCATGGTTATAGTGCCGGACGATCAGCTTGCAATAGCCATAGGCCGCGAGGGCCAGAATATCCGCCTGGTGTCGCGTTTGACCGGTTGGCAGCTGGAAGTTAAATCCGAGGGTCAGAAGTTGGAGGAGGTACGGAAAAATACCGAGGCTTCCACGCAGGATCTTCTGCAAATTGAGGGCATAGGTCCAAAAGCGGCTGATACGCTGGTGAAAGTGGGCATGAATGATATACGTAAACTTTCCGCGCTGAGCGTTGCAGATCTGACCTCGTTTGAAGGAATAGGGGAAAAAACAGCCCAGAAAATAATAAGCGGGGCGCAGAAATTTATTAAGGAACACCCTGATTACGGTAACCCGCAGGCGAAAGCGGCTTCCGCCGCTGTTGACGAGGATGCTTCTGAAGCGGAGCAAAAACCGCCTGAAGGGGATTTAGAGAAAAAAGAGGTGCAAAATGAGCCCGAAGAAAACAAAAAATGAAGAAAATTTGAGTAAGGATAAAAAAGCGCAATCCGCGCCCGCGGCTGACGCGTCTAAAAAGGCTGAGAAACCCGCAGTCGTAAAGGCGGTCGAAAAAAAGCTTTCCGCAAAAAAGCCGGCTCCGCGCGTTAAAAAAACTTTGACCGTCCAGGCCGGAGGCGCGGCTGAAATCACCGCCAAAGAAAAGAAAGTCCGCCCCGCTAAGTCACTAAAGCCGAAAACCGCGGCTACGGCGGGAAAAACAGTAAAACCGGCAGAACCGCCGAAAGTTTTGGTTTCTCCGCGCCAGGCGGCGCGTAAGCCTGACGCGCCTGTCCAGTCTCCCTCCGCCGTCAAGCCGCCTGTTTCGCCTGTCGTGCCGCCTTCGCAAAAGCCCGCTGTAGCCGTATCCCACGTAGCTCCGGCTCCGGTTAAGAAGCCCGTAGTTCCCGCGGTAAAAGAGCCGGTTATTGCCGTCCCCGCGCCCCCTGTTGAAAAGCCGCCGCTTCCTAAATTGAAAGTGTCCACTCAGCTTATAGTGCGCGAACTAGCGGAAAAGCTGAATGTGAAAACTACCGACCTGATAAAAAAACTCATGGGCATGGGTGTATTTGCCACCATAAATCAGCGGCTTGACCCCGACGCCGCCGAGCTTATAGCCGCCGATTACGGCTATGATCTGGAAGTTGTTCCGATGTTCGGCGAGGAGCAGGTGGTGGAACTGGAAGAAAAAGAAAAGCCTGAAGATCTTAAACCCAGGGCTCCGATAATCACTATAATGGGCCATGTGGACCACGGCAAGACCACGCTTTTGGACGCCTTTCGCCATTCTAATGTGGTAGAGAGCGAGTCAGGCCAGATAACCCAGCATATTGGCGCCTACACGGTGAAAACCTCAAGGGGCCTTATAACCGTGCTTGATACCCCGGGTCACGAGGCATTCACGGCTATGCGCGCCCACGGCGCGAAGATTACCGACATAGTTGTGCTGGTGGTTTCAGCCGTTGACGGCGTGCAGCCGCAGACGCTTGAAGCCATTAACCACGCCAAGGCCGGCAATGTGCCGATAATTGTGGCCATAAACAAGATGGACCTGCCGAACGCCAATCCCCAGCAGATCAAGCAGCAGCTGGCAAACCACGGGCTTAATCCCGAGGAGTGGGGCGGGAAATCCGTTATGGTTGAAATTTCGGCTAAGAAGCATACTAACCTGGATAAATTGCTTGAAATGATCTCCATACAGGCCGAGCTTATGGAACTGAAAGCCAACCCGGACAAACCCGGTCACGGCGTAGTTATAGAGTCCGAGCTGCACCCGCAAAAAGGCATTCTTGCCACTATAATCAACATAAGCGGCACCATAAAGGTGGGCGACGCTTTTGTGGTTGGAACGATGTACGGCAAGGTACGCGCCCTCTTAAACGACAAGGGCGAGCGCCTTGACGCCCTGTGTCCCAGCATGCCGGCGGAGCTTTTGGGAATAAGCGGCGGAGTTCCGCACGCGGGCGATGTGTTAAGGGTGATGGAATCCGAGAAAGAAGCGCGCCATATGGCGGAAAAGCGCAAACTGAACCGCCGTGAAGACGCGCTTATACATCAGAAACATGTAAGTCTGCTATCGCTTAAATCGCAGGTGGAAAACAAAACTCTTAAAATGCTGAATGTCATCCTGAAAACGGACGTGTTCGGCTCAATGCAGGCAATAAAGGACTCGCTTGAAAAACTGAGCACTGGTGAAGTGGCCATACACCTGCTGCATTCCAACATGGGAAATATCAGGGAGTCAGATGTGCTTCTTGCCAAGGCTTCCGACGCGGTTATATTCGGTTTCCATGTGGAAGCCGACGCGGTAGTTAAGGAAGAGGCGAAAGCCGCCGGGGTGGAAATAAGGACGTATAAGATAATCTACGACCTTATAGAGGATGTTAAAGCGGCCATGAGCGGCATGCTCGCGCCGGAAATAGTTGAAACTGTAACGGGCCGCGCCGAGATCCAGCAGATATTTGAACTCAGCTCTGGCAAGGTGGCGGGCTCCCTGGTGCGCGAAGGCAAACTTACGCGCAACCAGAGCGTGCGTCTGATGCGCGGCAAAGATGTAGTAGGCGCCGGTAAAATTTCCGGGCTCAAGCGCTTCAAGGAAGACGTGCGCGAGGTGGATAAAGGTCTTGAATGCGGCATCCTTCTTGAAGGGATAAAAGACTTTAAGGCCGGCGACATCGTTGAGGCTATTTCAAAAGAAGAGGTTATAAGAAGAATAACAAATAGTTGAAACAGGTAGTCAGAATTCAGGAGCCAGAATCGGGATGTCCGTGGCGGAAAAAGTTAAACTATTCTGAATTCTGACTCCTGGATTCTGTCTACTTGAGCGGTACTAAGATTATTATGTTCAAACGCGAAGACCGTCTTAAAGAGCTTTTTCTGCGCGAGGTAACGGCGGCTTTGCGCGGCGTAAACGGCCTTAATTCTACGGCAGGCATACTTACCATAACCGGCGTTGACCTGACTAACGACGCGAAAGACCTTTCGGTGTATTATTCAGTAATCGGCACGGCGCAGCAGAAGGAGCGCTGCGAGCGTATTTTAAAGGCCGCCATCTGGGACATACGCCAGACGCTCAAAAAAAGGCTGCGGCTTCGCGTCATTCCCAACCTGGTTTTTAAGTTTGACAGCACCCCGGAGTACGCGGCCCACATTGAAGACCTGTTCTCTAAAATAAAGTCCGAAAAAAAAGACACTGACGCGCATGAAAACCCCTGATTTGGAAAAGCAACTGAAAGCGTTTGAGGCCGTAATAGAGCGTTCGGAAAGCTTTTTTCTGGCCGGCCACCTGAACCCGGACGGCGACACTTTGGGAAGCATGCTCGCCATCGCCTCGGTCCTGAAGCGCCTTGGCAAGAAGGTCTTCCTTTTTTCGCAGGATCCCGCGCCTGAAAATCTGGCTTTCCTGCCGCATCTTAAAAGCGTAAAAATAGCGCGAATTCCGAAAACGAAATTTGACGCCGCCATTCTGCTTGAATGTTCAAGTCCGGAACGCGCCGGAGATATCGGCGCTTTGCTCAAACGCTGCGTTTCCGTGGTAAATATAGATCACCACCGCACTTCGCAGTTTTACGGCGACGTTAATATTGTGGAGCCCACCGCTTCTTCCACAGCGGAGATTGTCTACCGGCTTTTCTATAACATGGGAGTTAATATCACCAAACGCGAGGCTATCTGCCTGTATACAGGTATTGTCACCGATACCGGGCGGTTCCATTTTCCGGCCACCAGCCCGCGGACGCTTGAAATTGCCTCGCGCCTTCTTGAAATCGGCTTTAATTTTTCAAAAATAAACGATTTGCTTTACGCCACGCGCAGCTGCCTTTCCCTTAAAATACTCGGCCGAGCGCTTGAAAGCCTTGAAATAACAGGGGCGGGAAAGCTGGCGGTGATGGCCCTCAGGAATTCCGATTTTAAAGATTTCGGCGCTTCGCCCCAGCACGCTGAAAGTGTTATTAACCATGGTATGATGGTGCCGGGAGTCAAGGCGGCGGTTCTGCTGCGCGAGGGTACTGATAAAGTTAATGTAACCTTTCGTTCCAGAGGGAATCTTGACGTGAGTGCGGTGGCCAAAGCTTTAGGGGGCGGAGGCCATATGCACGCGGCCGGCTGCCGGCTGCCGGAACCATTTGAGGCCGCGCGTGTAAAGGTGCTGGATTTGTTGGCAAAAATGCTGGGGAAACAGAAGAAAATGTAAAATGCAAAGTGTAAAATGCAAAATTGCAGAGATAATGAAATTTAAAAACCATGCCAGTTATCCCCCCCGCCTTATTCTCAGGTCTGTTTCTTTTTGACAAGCCGAAAGGTATTACTTCCCACGACGCTGTGGATCTGCTGCGGCACAAATTGCGCCTTAAAAGAATAGGACATGGCGGCACCCTTGACCCCATGGCCACCGGGCTTCTTCTGCTGCTGGTCGGTTCCGCAACCAAAATCCAGGCATCCCTGCAGGGTTCTTCAAAGGTTTACTGCGGAGTTATAAAATTCGGTTCACAAACCGATACCTGGGACGCCGAGGGCAGGGTTATGGCCGAGCTTCCCTTGCCTGATTTAACGGAAGAGGCCGTGAAGTGTGCCATTGCCGCTTTCAGCGGAACAATAACACAGCAGGTTCCGCCTTTTTCAGCCGTGCGCTTCCAGGGACGGCGCCTTTACGCCATGGCCCGTGATAACGCGGTCATGCCGGAAATAAAGCGTGAGGCGCGGGTAAAGTGGCTTTCCTGGGAGCTCAAAGGCGCGGAACTGCAATTTAAAATTGAATGTTCCGGCGGCACCTACATCCGCTCCATCGCGCACGAACTTGGCAACACGCTCGGAGTTTTCGGCCACCTTGCCGCTTTAAGGCGCGAGTCCATAGGGCGCTTTAATGTTTCAGATTCAATTACCAGAGAGGCAATGATTGCCTTAAGCGCGCAGGAAATTAAGGCAAGGCTTATAAAAGTGGCTAGTGGTTAGTGAACAGTGTCCAGTGAAAAAACATGCGGAAATTAATCACCATCGGCACTTATGACGGCGTGCACAGGGGACACCGTAAAATAATCTCCGCCGTGCTTCGCGACAGCCGGAAGCTGGCTTTAAAGCCGGCCGTTATTTACTTTCCCTCTCCTCCCAAATTCTTTTTTTTAAAACAATCTGAAAACTGTCTTATCACTTTGCCGGAAGAGAGAGAACGCCTTGTAAGGCAGGCTGGCATGGTTTGCGCGGAGGCCCTGCCTTTTACCGCAAAACTTTCCGCCATGCAGGCTGAACGTTTTTTCTCCGATGTTCTTGTGGACTATTACGGCGCGGCCGGGCTCTGCGTGGGGCGCGACTTTGCCATCGGGCGCGGGCGCGAAGGTAATGTGGACTTTTTAAGAAAAGCGTGCGCCGGGGTCGGTATTTTTTTCAGGGCCATGTCGTTCGTGCGCCACGGCGGACATAAGATCTCCTCAAGCCTTATACGGGCCTTTCTGCACTGCGGCAATGTGGAGGAAGCAAATGTCTGCCTTGGGTGGGATTACAGTGTTTCAGGCCGTGTGGTGCGGGGCGCGGGGCTGGGCCGTAAACTGGGGTTTCCGACGGCAAATATAGAAGCGCATCCGGCAAAGATCCTGCCGCCAGGGATATTCGCGGCGCGCGTCAAACTTGGCGCCGATACTTTTGAGGCGGTGCTTAACGTGGGCAGGCGGCCCACTGTGGACACGCTGGGCGGCCGCATGGTTCTTGAAGCCCATATCCTGAATTTTTCAAAAATGATATACGGCAGAAAGCTGGAAGTCGTTTTCTTAAAGCATCTCCGCCCCGAGCGCAAGTTCCATTCCCGTGAGTCCCTTGTCCGGCATATAAAAGCAGATATAGTTAACGCCCGCCATTTTTTTATCGAAACTCACAAAAAAACAAAATTAGCCATAAGGTAACGCCGGATTGGTGCCTTTGGGCGTAGAGCTGTATATTCGCTAGGTCGGGGGCCTGTCGAGGGGTTTGCCCTTGCACCGCGTAGGAACCCCTCCCGTGGTTTCCCCCCGAAGCGGGGCCCCCCATCCGCTATGCGGTTTCAGGGCAACCCCTCGCCACCCCTCCAGTTTTTGTACATGTTTCTCAGGCAAATTCCCCGGCGTTTCCTTAAATTATTAGGTTATTAGCCCCACCCTTTTCACGATACATCACAATACCCCGCCCAGTGGTTGCCGCCTGGCTTATTCCGGCTTGAAACCTATTTGTCTTTTTGGACCTGAATGTTTATCGTTCTGTGGCTGATTCAGGCCGGTCATCAGTTGCCGGATTACATCCACAATAGCTTTTATCTCCGTGTCATGCCCTGACAACCTTTGCTCAAGCTCCGCCAGTTTGGCGGCAAGTTCTTTGTGTGCTGAAACCATTTCCCGCAGCCGTGCAAATGCCCGCACCACAGCTATACTGGCTTGTGTGGCAATTTTTGAGTTGACGACATTTGCCGCCTGTATAGCCCCGTATTCCGTAAAGGCGTATGGCAGAAATTTAATATTCTGCCCTCTCTTCAAGGTCACAGATTGTGACCTTGAAAGATCGGAAGACTCTTTTTTTGAAAGCTGAAACATAAAATCGGAAGGGAACTTTTCAATTTTTCGCTTTACAGCCTGGTTAAGCACTTTTGTGGCAACTCCGTATAGTATGGCCAGGTCGCGGTCTAACATAACCTTTTGGCCGCGTATAAGAAGAATTTTAGACTCAATCATTCCATGCGGGATAATTTCTTTGGACATGTAGCCCCCTTTTCTCTAAATAGCATAGCAGACCACCACGACAGCGTACTGTCGCTGTTGAAAAAGCTGGTTTTTATTATTTTTACGATGTATTATTGAAAGAAGATCCGCACAATAGCCCAGTCGGGGTCCTGTCGGTGGGTTTATTCTCGGCCTCTATTGAGTGAAAGCCCAAGTTTAACGACTGGGCAGGTTCTCATTTATGGGAGTCACCGGCAAGTTTCCCGCGCGCTCCAAGACCGGGTTTTGGCGGATAAGCACGGGGTCTTACGCCGGCTCCGGAACGCGCCGGCCCGACACAGCGGTCCGGCTTGAACGGTACTCACCGTCCTTAATGGTAAGGATTCGCTCCAGACATCAACCCAAGCCTTTCCGCCAAAGGCGGACCCGCCGTGCTGTTTGGCGGGAAAACCCTAAAAGGAGCGCGCAAGAAACCCGCCGGCGACCCTTTGCTGTGCGAATTTTTAAATTAATAGGTTATTTTCCCCACCCTTTTCACGATACATCGTACTAACCCACCCGTGACTGGTGATATGTAGTAAACATAGGGGCGAACAATTACTTTTTTCCCCATATGCTCCCCTTCTTCTGGTAGCCAGCACTCCTTAATGCTTGCTTAACAACATCCGCAACCGTATCTTTGTCAATCCCGTGTCGCTTGCAATAACTCGACTCAATCCAGAGTGAAAGCTTTTTTGTCCCTTTACTTGAATTACAGGATACGCAACATCTTGCGATATTCTCTCGAGTAATAATTCTCGCGTCATTAATGATATGCTCCCACGTCGCGACGGATTTACGAGATCCTCCTATAGGGGGTGATTCAAGCATTAGGGTTCCGCAGTAGACGCACTTCTTGTCGCGCTGTCGTACCTCATGTTCAAGCCATGCGGGTATATCCCATTTATTCATTTGATTAGCTATTCGTTATTAAATTATCAGGGACGTTGCGTTATTTATTAGTTGTTGGTTTGCATTATCCCGCCTGACCCGTTGGGATATTATGCGACAATTGAAGGCTTGTGGCAAATTTTAATTGGTAAAAATAATGGGTGGGATATTTCGCAGTATCATGAATGGGCGGGGATATACCTATTAATTATAAAAAGCGTTGCGAATACGCCGGAGAAATACTAAAAGCCAAGGGGTGGCACCGGGGTATATTTGCGGGGGTTTTCCGGAGGCCGACTTGACAGGCAAGGCGGCTGAGGATAAGGGCGGCCGCACTGTGGCCGACCCGGCCCCCGCAAATATACCCCGGTGACAGGACCCCGACTGAGCTTCTATGTTTATGACCCAAAACTATCTTTGAGATGCTGATATTAAGGAATTCCTTCCCTATTCGCTATTCTTCATTTGCTATTCACTGACGTTACATCAGGCCGCGGGGCGGTCTTCGGGGGGCACCATGGAGGCGTTCCACATGCCTTCCGACTTGGCTACATAGGCCGCGGCGCTCAGGTCGCCGTAAACGTTTACCGTGGTGCGGCTCATATCAAGTATGCGGTCGAGTCCCATCACAATGGCTATTGCTTCGCCAGGCACGCCGAACATGGCCAGAATACCCACCAAGAGCGGGATGGAGCCGCCCGGAACGCCGGCGGCGCCTATGGCTGTTGTCACCGCCATCACTATAACCACAGCCATCTGACCGAGCGTAAGGTTTATGCCGAATACCTGGCAGAGAAAAATTACCGTGATGCCTTCAAATATTGAGGTGCCGTTCATGCACATGGTGGAGCCGAGCGGCAGCACGAAGCCGGCTATCTGCGGCGGAATGCCGAGGCCCTGTTCCGCGGCGGAGAGCGCGGCGGGCAGCGCGGCAGAACTGGAGCTGGTGGAGAACGCCGTTACCAGGGCCGACCTTGTGCGCAGGAAAAATATTTTTGGCGAAAGGCCGACAATAAAGCGGAGTATCAGCGACATGTTGACTGCCGCATGCAATAGCAGAGCGCAGAGCACCACCAGCACAAAACTTCCCAGCGGCAAAAGGAGAGCGAAGCCGAAGCGGGATGTGACTCCGAAGATAAGCGCAGTTACGCCGAACGGGGCGAGTTTCATGGCCATTCCCACTATAGAGATCACCACGTCGTTAAGCGACTCAAGCAGGTCTATCATCGGCTTTGCCCTGGCAGCCGGTATCAGTGTCAGCGCTGCCCCGAACATCAGGCCAAAAAAAATGACGCCCAGCATGTCGCCATCGGCGGCCGACTTGACCGGATTGCGCGTGACTATGCCTATAAACGTCTCTATGCCGAAGTTTCCCGCCGCCTGCGAGTCTGAAATTTTTGTGGAGGCGTCCCGCGCGTAGGCGGCCATTAGTTCACTTTTTACGGAGGGATCAAGTCCGCTGCCGGGTTTGATAATATTTACAAGCGCAAGTCCCGTGGCCGCAGCTAAAAAGGTAGTGGCCAGAAAGTAGCCTATCGCCTTTGTTCCAACGCGGCCCACACGGCGCAAATCGCCCAGGCCGGCTACGCCAAGCGAAATAGACGCGAATACCAGCGGCATTACTATCATAAATAGCAGGCGGAGAAAAATTTGCCCTACAGGCCACGCTACAAAATGATTGACCCACTCAACCAGTGGGTGTTTACCGCCTAGCTGTGTGTTCGCCAATATCCCCAGCGCCGCTCCTGTAAGCAGTCCGAGCAGTATTTTTGTGCGAAGCTGCATTCCTTTGTTATTGTGGTCGGTTTGTTTTTTCATTTTACTTTCCATGTCAGTTCCGGTGCGGTTATGGTTGGTGAGCCAACCTCCATTGAGCGTAGTGGCAGACAGCCTGGTCAGGATGACCTTTAGCCGTCCTGTCTAGAATCGCAATGGATTCAGGCGTGCGCGCATTCGCAACGATACCGATTGCCAATAATGCTCCCCACCTGTTTGAATCAATAATTTTCACAAAAATAGGCAGTTGTGCATTGACCAGCCGCACCGCGCCTTTGTCAATGTACCCGGTATACCGGTCTGGCAGTATAATTTTTGAGAGGGCTTCCACAGTAAATTTCTCAACTCTTTCGCTTAACGCCTTGCGACAAAGTACCCGAAGCAGCGGCTTCACCGCCCGCGAATCATGCGCTTCAGCCAAACTATTAAGGACGCTCACCTGCACTTCTTCGTTCGGATCTTCCAGCATCGCAATGAGTCTGGGAACGCTTGATATAGACTCTTTTTCTTTTGAACGATGCCAGGCGACCAAACCACGTGCCGCGGCTGCCCTTACCGATGGTGATGGGTCATTCAACAATCCCGCTATCACCTCCAGTGCTCCTGCGCGTCGGCGATCGCTGAGGTCAATGGCAGCGCGCGCCCGGATTCGGCTGGCAGGGTGGCGTGTCAAGGCAATTAGCGCGGCAGTCGCTTCCGGCGATAATTGTTGAGCGAGCATCAGGCTGGCATTATCAAGAACTTTCTCGTTCCGGCTTTTGGTTGCCGCAATGGCTAAAGGAATAAAATCTTTATCCTTGGTAAACCTGATTGCCTGAAGGGCCAGGCTTTTACCGTTATCGTCCGCGCCTTTGAGTAAAGACAGCAATTGCGCGTGGTACGAATCATTTAACACATTGCTTGGTATTTTTAGAATATACTGCCGCGCCTCACTGCGAAGAAAGGAGTTTGATGATATCGCTTCTTCGAACATCGCCAGATCGCGAGCATGTCCGGATTTAATTTCTGCTATGGCCATCAGTCTCCGGATCCCAGCTATGGTGGCCTTGTGTTCCGGCGGTGACACGCGTAAAATATCTTTTCTTGCACCCTCAAAAAAAACAACGTATTCCGAATGCGGCGGCAGCGGGCGACGGGTTGACACGTCGGACCCCTCATCCAGGGGCCAAGTCATTGCTTTTTGGGGGATACCGCCCTTTATGACAGCGATAATTTTAACGGGCGGAACCTCACTCAAATCTGCCGCGGTTCTACAGACCAAAATGGAATCACTCACTTTGACCCTTTGATAAATGTTGAGGTTTTCCCGTTTTGCCTGTGCATTGAGGGTTGGTGCCAGCAGCAAGCTGGCCATTGCTCCGCAGAAGAGCGGGCCTCTCGGCTTGTAGGCAGGGCGTAGTGATATCATACTTTTTAGATTATCTGCGGTTTTGTGCGGCGTAGGAATTTACCGGGGAATTTTTTTGGGTTGGAGAGTTTACCGTTTTGGGCTATTATTTCCCCCCGCAGCACCGTGTATTTGGGGAAGCCGTAGAGTTTCATGCCTTGCCAGGGGGAATAATCCGTGTTGTGGCTCATGGCGCGCCAGTCGGCCCTGTGGCCGGCCTTCGGGTCTATTATGGCGAAATCAGCGTCGGCGCCCGGCTTTATCGCGCCTTTGCGCGGGTAAAGGCCCATTATTCTGGCGGGGTTTTCACAAAGCATTTCAACTAACCTCTCAACCTTGATATGGCCCGCTTTTACCCCGAAGGTGTATAAGGCCGCAAGCAGTGTCTGCGCGCCTGGCAGGCCCATCGGTAATTTCTGTATATCCCCGCCCCAGGAGTTTTTCTGAGCGCGGGTGAAGGTGCAGTTGTCGGTGGCTATTACCTGAAGCTCTCCGGCGGCTGCGGCGCGCCAAAGCGCCTCATTATCGGCTCTGGCGCGCAGCGGCGGGCAGCAGGAATACAGATGGCCGCCTTTCCCTTTAAAACGACTGTCGTTAAGGGCCAGATATTGCGGACAGGTTTCTCCCATCACCTTAAGGCCCATGGCGCGGCCCGCTTTTATAATAGCGGCCGAACCTCTGGCGGAAAGATGCACGAAATATACCGGAGCGCACGCGGCCGCGGCAAGTGCTGAAACCCGGCCTACGGCCTCGGTTTCGGTGAAAGCGGGATGCGACAACGGCAGGGCTTTTATATTTTTAAGCCGGGCGTATCGTGACGTGAGAAGGTCTGTTATCGGGCCGTTTTCCGCGTGCACGCAAATAAGCGCGCCAAGCTTCCCGGCGGTTTCCAGAGCGGAAAAAAGCGCCGCGTCACCGGCCATAAGGCCGCGCGCCCCGTAGGCGGTGAACATCTTAAAAGTGGGGATTCCGGCTTTCATGGCGGCGGCCATTTGTTTTGCCAGTCGTTTTATATCCGGCCAGCCGGTCACCCCACCACCTGTCCGCCTTAGACGGACAGGTGGTGGGGTCAATATGCAGTGGAAGGAAAAATCGGTATAGGTACGGCCTGCCGCCTCTTTAAAGCGGTCCTTCAGGCCTTTAAGCGGGCTTTCTCCGGGAGCCTGGCTGGTGTAGTCAATAAATGTTGTCACTCCGCCGCAGGCGGCGGCGGCGGAACCGGTGGTGAAATCATCCGCGGTATAGCGTCCGGCGCCCAGGCGCAGGCGGAAGTGGGCGTGCGCGTCTATAATGCCGGGCAGTACAAGCAGGCCGCGCGCGTCAATTATCCGGCGGGCCGAAGCCATTGTCTTCGCGGTTTGTTTTATCAGGGTTATTTTTCCGTTTTTAACGAAAATATCGCAAAACCCCGTGCGGTTCTTGAAAACCGCTTTGCCGCCTTTTATTATGAGGTCAAAACTCATTGGAGAAAAAACCTCCGTACAAAAATTGTCATCTTATGAACGCGGCGTGAAGTCCGTTTAAAAAGCGCGTTCCGGCGCTGCGATCCGTAATCAGGGTTATCCGGCCGGGTGCGTAGGTTTCTTTTTTCAGCAGGTATCCGTTCATCAAAGCGGTCCGCCGGACCGAGGTTTTAATTTCGCCGCGGTTCAGTTTTGAACCGAGAAGGGTTATCTCGGAGTAGTTTCCGATTTTCCGAGTGGAAAAGCATCTCACTTCCGGGGATTTGCCGGCGCGCGTGAAATCCCCTATTAAAGTCCCGGATCCGCCGCCAAAGGACGAGCGAAGCATGAGGGATATTTTGTGTTTTTTAGCGTAAGATACGGCGCGTAACTGGCGCACCTCGGTTCCGGCTTCGGCCAAAGCCATTACTTCATCATAAGAAACGCGGGCAAGCTTTTGGGCGGAAGAAACAAGGGCTGGATTCGCGGTGTAAATGCCCTTCACGTCGCTGTAAAGTTCGCAAACTTTCGCTTTGAGAACGTTTGCCAGTGCCACCGCGGTCAGATCTGAGCCGCCGCGTCCAAGGGTGGTAATGTCTAGGGAACTGTTGACTCCCTGGAATCCCGCCACAACCGCTATTTTTCCTTTTTTTAACTCAGCTATAATCCTTTTGGGGTTAAGCTTCAGTAAACTTGCGTTTGAGAAGGCGGAGTCGGTTAAAATACCGGCCTGCGCTCCGGAAAGAGATACGGCGCTGTGCCCCGCCGCTTCAAGCGCCATGGCAGCCAGAGCGGCGCTTAAGCTCTCTCCGGTGGAAAGCAGGGCGTCAAGCTCTCGTGGTGTCGGTTTTGGGGTTATTCTTTGAGCCAGCTCAAAAAGTTCGTCGGTCATCCGCCCGGGGGCGGAAAGAACCAGAACCACGGAAAAACCTTTTTTCTTCTCCGCCGCGGCGCGGCCCGCCGCCAGCCGTATTTTTTCGGGGTCGGAAAGCGAGGTCCCCCCGAATTTCATTATTTTAATTTTCATGAAGGCTGGCTAGTAGGCTTGTAAGCTAGTAGGCGAGTATGCTCTGAAAAGCAAACCAACATACCCGCCTACCAGCCTACTAGCTTTCCAGTCCTATACCATTGTCGCGGTAACTCTTATTACCTCTGCCAGCGTGGTAACGCCTGTGCGGGCCTTGAGTATTCCGTCCATTAAAAGAGTTTTCATTTGTCCGGTTTGCACGGCGGTGCGTTTTATCAGGTCTGTGGGGGCGTGGTCCAAAACCTGTTTGCGTATTTCTTCGTTCATTATCATCAGCTCAAAAATGCCCGTGCGGCCCATATAGCCGGTATTGCGGCATTCGGGGCAGCCCTTTTCCACATTGTAGGTAGCGCCGGGTTTGAGTATGAGTTCTTTGACTATTTTACCTTCAGCCGGGTCCATATTCTTTACAAATTCATTCACCACCGCATCGGAGGGAGCTGCGGCTTTTTGTGAACAATGCGGGCATACCTTGCGCACCAGGCGCTGGCTCATGGCCCCAAGCATTGAGGAGGCGATCAGGAACGGCGGCACGCCCATTTCAAACAGCCGCTCTATGATGCTGGGCGCGTTTATGGTATGAATGGTGGTAAACAGCAGGTGTCCGGTTAAGGCCGCGCGGAGGCTTATTTCCGCGCTTTCATAGTCCCGTATTTCGCCCACCATTATTACATCCGGATCCTGGCGCAATATGGTGCGTAACCCTTCCGCCCAGGTAAAACCGGTTTTTGCGCTTATCTGAGCCTGGTTAAGGCCTTCCAGGCGGTATTCCACCGGGTCTTCAAGGGTGAGTACATTTATCATGGGGGTGTTGATGTTTTTCAGCATGGCGTAGAGCGAAGTTGTTTTGCCGGAGCCGGTGGAACCTGTTATAAAAAAAATCCCATACGGGTTGCGTATAGCTTTCTTAATTATATCCTTTGCTTCCGGGTCAAGCCCCAGTTGGTCCAGGTCAAGGCCCAACTGCTGGCGGTCCAGCACCCTGAGCACCAGCTTCTCTCCGTTGACCGTGGGGAAAGAGGAAACGCGTATCTGTATGGCGCGTCCAGCCAGCATTTTCTGGAAGCGGCCTTCTTCATTTCGGAAGGAGGTGGGCGGTTCGGGGTCGAAGCCGGCCAGAACCCTTATACGCTGGGTAAGAGGGATATCGGAGTTTTTTGGGGAATTAATCATGTCCTGCAGGATGCCGTCCACTCGGAAGCGCACGCGCAGGTTCGCGCCCTGGGATTCTATGTGCACATCGCTGGAGCGCTCCTTCACCGCGTGCTCAAGTATGAGGTCGCTTAAACGGATGGCCAGATCTATTCCCGGCGTGTGTCCCTTAACTTTTACAAGCTCGTTGTAAGAGTCCTCAAGTGTGCCGGAAAGCTGTTGTTGCGCAGCCGGGCCCCTCCGATCCGGAGACCTGTCTTCCGGCTTTTCATTTGCCCAAAATACCATAAAAACCTCCTGCTTACCGGTTCAGTATTCCACTGTCAAAATTTCAAAACTCTTTTCGCCGTTCGGGAGCGTTATCTTAACTTTTTCTCCGATCTTTGCCCCAAGCAGCCCCTGAGCCAGCGGCGAGCTTACGGAAATTTTCCCCTTCGCAGGGTCAGTTTCATCGGTGCCGCCCAGGGTATAGCTGAGTTTTTTGCCTGAGGCGGAGTCAAGCACCGTTACCCTGGCCCCGATTCGTATATCTTCCCTGTTGACGGCCAGGTCTTCAACAATTTTAGCGGAGCGCAGCTTGGCTTCAAGTTCGTTTATTCTTTTGAGAACTAAGCCCTGGCGCTCCTTGGCGGCGATGTAGCCCGCGTTCTCGCGCAGATCGCCCTGCTCACGGGCCTCGCCTATCTCTTTTGCAAGTTCAAGTTTCTGGCGGTTAAAATCCAGCAACTCCTCTTTAAGTTTACCAAAGCCGTCTCTGGTCAGGTATGTTTCAGACATCTGTGTTCCCCCCTATTGTCGCACCCTTGTAACCCAGGTTGTTTAGGCTGTAGGCAGTTAGACTGTTAGGTAAGAACCTGATTTGACTAACAGCCTAATAGCCTACAGCCTTCAGCCTATCCCACTGCCTTCAGCCTATCCCTCTGAGTAGTTACTTCAAAAAATAGCGTGGCACCGAGTGGAATTGAACCACTGACCTAGCGCTTATGAAACGCCCGCTCTGACCACTGAGCTACGGTGCCACCGTAAATCTTGTAAATAGCAGGCAGTCGCCGGAAGCTGGTGTCTGCTTACTGGTCACTGTTTTTTTGCGGGCAGGTTTCTTCACCGGGAGTTCATTGGCAGGCCCCGCACTTTGGCCCTCTCGGAAAAAGTGCGGGGCAGGCCAGAGTCTCAGCCACGGACAACGCCATAGGCCCGTGGCAGGCCAGAGTCTCAGCCACGGACAACGCCATAGGCCCGTGGCAGGCCAGAGTCTCTCGGGTGAAAAAAAAGTATATCAAAAAAGAATTGTAAAACCAAACTTTATTTATTAGAATTTGATAAGGATTTTGAACCAAATCTTAGTCCCGCGCGAGGGGTATAAAATGTCTAAAACAACCGAGAAAATGTCCAAAGAAGAACTTCTTAAAAAAGCGAATAAACCGTCGCAGGATGCGATGAAAATGCATCCTTTTTATAAGGGAAAGATAGAAGTTTTGCCCAAGTGCTGCGTGCGTAATGTGGACGATTTCGCCATCTGGTATACCCCGGGGGTGGCGGCAGTGTGCAAAGATATAGAAAAAAACCCTGAAATGGTTTATGAGCATACCAACAAGGGTAACATGGTAGCCGTGGTTTCCGACGGTACCCGTGTGCTCGGCCTAGGCGACATCGGCCCCGAAGCCGGGCTGCCGGTAATGGAAGGCAAGAGCCTTCTTTTTAAATACCTGGGCGGAGTGGACTCTTTCCCTATCTGCCTGAATACTAAGGATCCCGACGAGATAATAAAGACGGTTCAGTACCTGGCGCCCAGTTTCGGCGGCATAAACCTTGAAGATATTTCCCAGCCCAAATGTTTCTACATCCTCGATGAGCTTCGTAAAACCATGAACATTCCCGTATGGCATGATGACCAGCAAGGCACGGCCACCGTGTGTCTGGCGGGGCTTATAAACGCCCTGAAAATTGTGGGCAAGAAAATACAGGATGTGAAGATTGTGCTGGTGGGCGCGGGCGCGGCAAACATAAGGATAGGCACTCTTTATATGTCTTATGGCGCCAAGCCGGAAAACCTGATTTATGTGGACTCAAAAGGCACTCTCCACAAGGACCGGGCCGATCTTAAAAACCAGAAAGAAAAGTGGCATATGTGTGAAATCACCAATGGCAGCCAGATAAAAGGCGGCGCAAAGGAAGCTTTGGCGGGCGCGGATGTGCTAAGCGCCGCTTCCACTCCGGGGCCGGATACTATCAAGAAAGAATGGGTTGCCGGAATGAATAAGGACTCCATCGTTTTCGCTACGGCCAACCCGATCCCGGAAATATGGCCTTGGGACGCGAAAGAAGCCGGCGCGCGCGTGGTGGCCACGGGCCGTTCGGACTTTGAGAACCAGGTAAATAACTCGCTTGGTTTCCCCGGAATTTTTCGCGGGGTGCTGGATGTTCGCGCCAAAACCATTACTGATGAAATGTGCATAGCCGCGGCTGAGGCGCTGGCCGGTTACGCCGCCAGGAAGGGCCTCAGGGCGGATTATATAATGCCGCGAATGGATGAGCCTGAGGTTTTTGTTGAGGAGGCTGTTGCCGTGGGCATGATGGCCATAAAGCAGGGTGTGGCCCGAAAGATCATGTCAGAGGCTGAATTGCGTAAAGCTGCGGAATTCGCCATAAAGCGCGCGATAAGGGACACTGAAATAAGGCAGAAAGAAGGCATAGTGAAGATGCCGTAACGGCAGCAAATAGGGGGATAGAGAAAGCCCGGAGTATCTCTCCGGGCTTTCTCTTTTGTCTGTTTCTGCGATGGGAATGAGTAAAAGTTATGGTATTTAAGATATTTAACCTATGGCTTATGATTTTTTTTATTCACAACCTTCCACGGTTTATCTCCCTGCGTATCATGATGTTCCTTCTGCTCGGCGTCCAGTATCGTGGTTGAAATTATATTCCTGATCTTTGTAATCTCAAAAGGTTTGGTCAGGTAGCCGGCCGCGCCCATCCTCAGGGTCTTGAGCGCCACGTCCAGGTCCTCTTCCCCGGTGAGCATCCAGATGATGGGGCTCGCGCCGGCTTCCTTCACCAGGCGCAGTACTTCCAGACCGGAAATACCTGGCATTTTTATATCCAGGAAAACCAGCGTGGGACGCTCTTTTTTTATTATCTCTACGGCAGCCAGTCCTTCCGCCGCCGTGAATACCTGGTATTTATTTGAAAAGGCTTCTTTGATGACAAATCTTACGTTTTCTTCATCATCAACTACCAAAATTTTGTGTTGCATTGTTTTCCTGTCGGCACATCTGAAACCTATTCTATGAAAGTCAAGGCGTTATTACAATTATCTTTTTAATGCGCGCTTGAATTCTCTGGTCAGGGCCGGGACGATATCGAAGACGTCTCCGACTATTCCGTAGGTGGCTACTTTGAAGATGGGAGCGTCCGGGTCCTTGTTGATGGCAACAATAATTTTAGCGGACTGCATGCCGATCAGGTGCTGGATCTGGCCCGAGATGCCGCAGGCGATATAAAGCTTCGGGCACACGGTCTTTCCGGTCTGCCCCACCTGATGCGAATACGGTATCCAGTCGGAGTCCACGGCGGCTCTGGACGCGCCCACGGCGGCGTTCAGGACCTTGGCGAACTCCCTTATCATAGCGAAATTCTCCGGCCCGCCCAGGCCCCTGCCGCCGGATACAACTATGTCGGCTTCCGCTAAATTCATGGTCTCTTCAATTTCTTCAATAACATCAATCAATCTGGTGCGCGATTTCATCACATCTTCCGGATAGCTTTTTCTTATAACTTCGGCCTTGTGCGCCTTGTTTATACAGGCCTCTTTCATAACTTTATGCCGTACAGTCGCCATCTGGGGCCTGTGATTCGGCGTTATAATGGTGGCCATAATATTGCCGCCGAACGCAGGCCGGGTCTGCAAAAGCAGCCTCTCTCCCTTGTCAATGTCCAGGCCAGTGCAGTCGGCGGTAAGGCCCGCGCCGATCCTTACCGCCACGCGCGATACCAGGCTTCTGCCGATAGTGGTGGCGCCGCAGAGTATAACCTCGGGCTTATATTCCTGCGCTAGTTTTACAAGAACTTCCGTGTACGGGTCGTCCTGATAGAATTTTAATGTGAGGTGATCTACGATGTAGATCTTGTCCGCTCCCCGCTCGGAAAGCTTTTCTACCGCGGGTTCTATGGCGCTTCCCAGGATGACAGCGCAGAGTTTTACCCCAAGTTTTTCGGCCAGCTTTTTTCCCTCCCCTAAAAGCTCGAAGGAGATGGACTGTACGGCACCCTTCTTCTGCTCGCAGAAAACCCAGACGTCCTTATATCCGGAAAGGTCATTTCCGCGGTCCGTGCCCTTCTTGAGTTCTATGGCGGCAAATTTACAAGTTTCCACGCACGCGCCGCAGAGCGTGCAGATGGTCATATCAATAACGGCTTTTTTCTCCGCCATGCGTATGGCGCCGAACGGGCACGACTTTACGCAGAGCGTGCAGCCGGTACATTTATCCAAAAATATTGTAATCATTTAAGTTTATGGTTCAGAGGTTCACGGTTGTTTTTCCTGTTTTACCGTTGAACCACTGAACCGTGAACCTTATAACCTGAAGTTGTTACACAACAACATCTTTCAATAATTCAACCAGCTCTTTGGAAATGTCAGCGGCGTCGCCTTTAAGTATTTCGCCGCCTTTTCTGGGCGCCGGAGTAAATATCCTGATGACGCGCGTAGGGGAGCCGTCAAGCCCCAGCGATCGGGGGTCTGCTCCTAAATCCTGCGCGTTCCACTTTAGCACTTTCGCGGACTTGGCTTTCATCAAGCCCCTTAACGACGGCAGGCGCGGAGTATTTATTTCTTTTACAACGGTGAGCAGGCAGGGGAGCGGGGTTTCTATGATGTCATAGCCCTCTTCCGTCATGCGTTCCACTTTAGCCGCGGTAGCGGAGATATCTTCAATTTTTTTTACATAAGTGACTTGGGGTATGTTTAGGTGAGTGGATATGCCAGGGCCAACCTGCGCCGTATCTCCGTCGGAGGCCTGTTTCCCGCATATGATAATGTCAAAAGCGCCTATCTTTTTTATCGCGGCGCAAAGAGTATAGCTGGTAGCCCATGTGTCGGAACCGGCGAACTTCCGGTCGCTTACAAGGAGGGCTTCGTCGCAGCCCAGTGATATAGCTTCTTTCAGCGCGTTCTCAGCCTGCGGAGGGCCCATGGTTATAACCGTAACTTTTCCACCCAACCGCTCTTTCAGGCGGACGGCTTCCTCTATGGCGTAAGCGTCAAACGGATTTATAACGCTCTCCACTCCGTCGCGGATAAGCGTATTTGTTACGGGATCTATCCTTACATCCGTGGTGTTAGGCACCTGTTTTATGCAGACAATAATGTGCATATGGCTAGGTTGAAGGCTGTTATTATTGATGGCAAATGATGGCTACTGAACGCTACGGAAGGCAACTGAAAGTAAGAAGGAAAACTGTTTTATACTCTTACTTTCTGTGGCATTCAATTGCTTTCTTTTGCTTTCCGTTGCTATCAATTATTATAGCGCCTTAAGCCTATTTCTTAAGACTTTCTTTGATCATGTTCGCCGCTATGACGTTGCGCTGCACCTGGCTTGTGCCTTCGTAGATCTGCGTGATCTTCGCGTCGCGCATGTATTTTTCCACCGGATAGTCCCTCATGTAGCCGTAGCCGCCGAATATTTGTACGGCGTCGGTGGTCACTTTCATGGCTACTTCGCTCGCAAAAAGCTTAGCCATTGCGGACTCCTTTGCCACGGATTTAGCTCCGGAGTCAACCATTCTGGCCGCAGCATATACTAGCGCGCGGGCGGCTTCCACCTGCGTGCCCATGTCGGCCAGCATGTGACCGATAGCCTGAAAACCAGAGATGGGCTGGCCGAATTGAACGCGCGTCCGGGCGTATTGCGCGGCGTGGTCAAGCGCGCCCTGCGCGATGCCTACGGCCTGCGCGGCCACTCCGGGCCTTGAGTTGTCAAAAGTTTTCAGGGCGACTATAAAACCCATGCCTTCTTTTGAGATGAGGTTAGCGGCCGGAACCCTGCAGTCCGTGAATATAACCTCGCGCGTGGCGGAGGCGCGTATCCCCAGTTTCTTCTCCTTCTTGCCGAAGTCCATGCCCTTCGTGCCTTTTTCAACGATGAACGCGCTTGCTCCCCTGGTTCCCTTTGTTTTATCGGTCATCGCTATAACGGTGTAGATTTCCGCTTCTCCTGCGTTCGTTATCCACTGCTTAGTCCCGTTCAATACGTAGTGATCGCCGTCTTTTACAGCGTTCATTTTTATGGAGCCCGCGTCCGACCCGGCCCCGGCTTCGGTTATGCAGAACGCGGCCAGCCGTTTACCCTTCGCTATGTCCGGCAGGAATCTGCCTTTCTGCTCTTCGGAGCCGTAAAGGAGTATGGGGATCGCTCCCAGGCCCGTGCCCGCGAATCCGAGCGCTATGCCGCCGCAGGCCCTGGATAATTCCTCGGTCACGATGCACATGTCGAGGATCCCTCCGCCCAGGCCTCCGTATTTTTCCGGTATATAGACGCCGAAGAGATCGCTTTCGGCCAGTATTTTCATTATCGGCCAGGCGAATTCCTCGGTTTCATCGTAATGAGCCGCAACCGGCTTTATCTTTTCATCGGCTATTTTTCTGGCAAGATCGCGTATCATTACCTGCTGTTCAGTCAATAAATAGTCCATAATAAGTTCCTTTTGCCCGGTTCTAAACCATCCTGAAGTCCGGCAAACATTAACACTGGGTCGTACTCGCGGTGTAACGACAGTACACTGGTATGATGTTTAAAATAGAGCCCATTTGCCTATGTTACCAAATAACAAAATCAAGTTCCAATAATCGTATTAACTTATCACTGTGATCATAGTTCCTGAGACTTCCCCAGCAGTAACTAAATAAGTCCCTTTTCTTTAAAGCTAGAGAAGCCATCTTTAGATACTATTACATGGTCCAGCAGTTCTATGCCAAGCAGTTTTCCCGCTCCCGCCAGGCGTTTGGTCAGATCAATGTCCTCCTGAGAGGGCTCAAGGTTGCCTGATGGATGGTTATGCGCCACTATTAAGCTTGCGGCCAGGTTTTTTACGGCCGGCTCAAACACTTCGCGCGGGTGCACCAGATTTGCGTTTAAGCAGCCGATAGAGATAATTTCCCTTTTTATCTCCTGGTTGCGGGTGTCAAGGTAAAAAACAACAAAATGCTCCTTTTTCTGGTCGCGGATATCGCGCAGGTCCTCCCAGATGTCCTTTGGCTTAAGATAGATTGAAGCTTTCTTTCCGTTTATTAAACGGCGGCCAAGTTCAAAGCAGGCCAGAAGTTCGCAGGCTTTTACCGGGCCGATGCCCGGCTGGCTTTTTAAATCCGTGTGAGTAAGTTTAGGCAGGCCTTCGGCGGTAAAACGCTTCATTATTTTAGCGGACACCTCAAGAGCGCTTTCCCCCTTCCTGCCTGTCCGGATTATTATTGCCAGCAGTTCCTCAACGCTCAGCTTGTCCGGCCCGTAGCGCATGAGTTTTTCCCTCGGTCTTTCCAGTCTTGGCATGTCTTTAATGGCCCCCGCTCCGTTAAACATAAGTCCCCCTTTTTAAGCTTAGATGCGTAGCAGGTTAGCAACTTGGAGGCATAGCCGTTTAGAGGGTGGAGTTCTTTAAGTATTTTTTTACCTAATATCCTTTATGCCTCTACGCCTCTACATCTCTACGCATCTATCCGTGTCCTTATATAGCCTAGCACATCAACGCGACAGCGTCTTGTCGCGTTGATTTATGGCAGCGCCCTCTCCAAAAAGTGCACAGATTGTTACTATTCTTTTTAAAACCCTAATTTTGTAAGCTTGTAAATTGAGAGATATAAATGAAAATCCTTCTGGTTAACCCCCCGGATGACCTCTCCATGCTCGGCGGCGGTTCGGTTTTTGTGCCAAAGCTTGAACCGCTTGGCCTTCTTTATATAGCCGCTGTCGCAAAGCAGGCCGGGTACGAAGTGGAAGTGCTGGACGCGTTCGCCGAAGGTCTATCGCGGGAAGAAGCCTATAAGCGGATTCTCTCAGCCCGCCCTGACGTGGCCGGTTTTACTTCGTTCACTTCCAACGGCGGTTTTCTCTACACTTACGGACAACTCCTCAAAAAAGAGCTTCCGAACGCTCTTGTTGTGTTCGGCAATATGCACGCCTGCGTGTTCGCGGAACAATATATTATTAACGGTTGCTGTGATATTGTGGTGCATGGCGAAGGTGAATATACGTTTATTGAACTTTTAAAAGCTCACGAAGCAAAGTCGGGTTGGAGCGTCGTGCCTTCAATATCTTACGGGAAAGACGGCCGGGTAGTGAATACATCCGTTCCCTGTTACGTGGAAGATCTCACCCGGCTTCCGCTGCCGGCGCGCGAGCTTGTAAAGCAAGACCTATACGATATAGGGCCGCTTAGTAATTTCCGTTTAAAGAACGCAGGAAAAGGAAAGGTGAGCAAGCATATGTTCACGTCCCGGGGATGCCCTCGCCGGTGCATTTTCTGCGCGGTCCATCATAATATCAAACAGAGGGTGCATTCCATTGCTCAGATAGCGGCGGAAATGGAATCGCTTATCAATGAATATAATGCCGGTTATATATTTTTTGCGGACTCGCTCTTTATCAGCGATAAACGGCGCGTTATGAACCTGTGCGCGGAAATTCGCCGGCGCAGGCTGACGGTAAGCTGGGGTTGCGAAGCACATGTTGATTTTATTGATGAGGAACTTGTGAAAAGCATGGAATCCGCCGGCTGCACCGATATGAATTTCGGCATTGAATCGGGCGTTCAGCGGCTGTTGGACCGGGTATGCAAAGGGATAAAACTTGAGAATGTTGAGGCGGCCTTAAAAATAGTAAAACGTCATACCGGCATCAAAGCTAATGGCTTATTCATACTAGGGCTGCCGGGTGAGACACGCAAAGATTCGCTTGAAACCATAGCGTTTGCCAAACGTCTGCCCATCACTATGGCGCAATTCAGCATTTTCACGCCTTACCCCGGCTCCCCCCTGTTCAACGAACTTAAAGAAAAAGGCGAAATAGATACTGGTATCAGACCTGACGGTACGATAGATATTTCCGTGTGGCCCAGGTACTCGGCGTATATTTCTTACACGCGCGGCAAGACTATTTGGGCGACTCCCGGGCAGACCAGTAAATCGCTCAAAGAACTGCAAAGGAAGGCCCTCAGAAGCTTTTATCTTCGTCCAAAGCCGCTCATAACGCAGCTGAAGAGGATCTGCTGGTCTGATTTTCCGTTGTGCGTTAAAGCGTTCAAGGATACGTTCTTTTAGATGCCGCATCGGAGGGGCGGAGCAGGGCTTTCAGGGTGTTCATGGCGCCTTTGGTCAGGCGTGCGTCTAAAAGGCTCCGGCGTATTTCACGGGCCCGGCCGGCGCCGTTCCAGGCCGGGCCGTATATTTCACGCAGCCTCACGCAGATCTGCGAAACCATGCGTTCCGTCTCCTGCACGCACGGGCTGGGCGCAACCGGGCGTTGGCGGCGCGGCGCCTTGCCGGCCGCGGCAAGTTCGTAACAGACGAGCGCCACCGACTGCCCAAGGTTCATGGAGGGCTGTTTTTCACCGGTCGGAATATTAAGTATGGCGTGGCAGTGCGACAGATCGTCTTTTGTAAGGCCGGTTTTTTCAGAGCCAAAAAGGATGCCGGCCGGCCCTTCCCGCCCGGCGAGGTATTTATTCAGATCCGGCAGTGAAATTACATCCCTTTCAGGAGTGAGCCGGTGCAGTGAGGATGTGCCGAGCAGCACCCGGCAGTCCGCCGCGGCTTCAGTGATGAAATCAAAAACGCGGGCGGCGTGTAGTATGTGGCCGGCGCCCACGGCCGCGCGCAGGGTTTCCACGCTTTCCCGCCACACCGCAATATCAGGCGCAACCACGCGTAAATCTTCCAGGCCGAAGTTAGCCATGGCGCGCGCCGAGGCCCCGATATTGTCGGGATTCCTTGGTTTTACGAGCAGTATTTTAAAATCCATGGAATATATCAGGTTGTTTGGACAGCCTGTTGTTATCAGCGTTAGCAACTGAAGGATACGGAACGCTACGGAAAGCAACTGAAAGTAAGAAAATTATTTTCTGCAGCCCTTTTACTTTCTGTGTCATTCAGTCGCTTTCTTTAGCTTTCCGTTGCTCAAGGGAATTTTTGATAGCGGATAATTCGGATTCAATGCGTTGTAAAGCCGCGTTCTGCTCTTCCCAGACAGGATTTCTTTTTCCTGCTTCCCGTATGTATGCCTGGCCGTATCTGGCTTTATCAAGAAGATAACCGAAAAGCCACACCCCGCCGAAACCGGCGGGGACGGCGACAAGCAGCAGGATCCAGGTTCTGGGGATGTAGGTGTAATAGCGCAGTTTGTCGCTGGTAGCAATTACGAGCAGGGCGAAATTAAGGATGACCAGGAACTGATGCCCCATATCAAAACGGTATTTCTGGTTGAGAAAAAACCATTTCCAGCGCGCCGATCCTTTTTTTATGCCCGCCGTTTCATTTTCTGTCATTCGGTTTTCCCCGGTCCGCCGCAGGCGCGAAGGTGTTCGCGTTGAAATTATAGTTCACGGCGGTGAACTTCATGGTTTTCCAGGTACGCAAGGGCGCATTCGGCAGCGGACTGTTCCGCCTCTTTTTTGTTCTTCCCGTAGCCCATTCCCAGCACCTTTTTGCCTATCCTCACCCGCATAGTAAATACCTTGTCGTGTTCAGGCCCCTGTGTGTCCATTACTTCATACTCCGGCGGGGTTTTGTGCCTTTTTTGGATGCGTTCCTGCAAGGCGCTTTTATAATCCGTTTGCAATAGTTCCGCTTTTTGAACGGCAAGCCAGGCAGTTATAAATTTTTCCACGGGCGCGAGCCCGCCGTCCATATAAATGGCCCCTATAAGCGCTTCCAGTGTGTTTGAAAGTATGCTTGAACGCCCTTTTCCACCGGTGAGGTTTTCCCCCACGCCTAAGAGCAGATATTGGCCAAGGCCAAGCTCACCCGCCCATTTGGCAAGGCTTGGCTGCGATACCAGAGCGGATTTTATTTTGGAAAGATAGCCCTCGTCTTCAGCCGGATAACGCTTAAAAAGATAACAGGCAGCCACCAGGCCAAGAACGCTGTCTCCCAGAAATTCAAGCCGCTCATTGTGGCTTGAAAAATTAGCTTCCGACGAGTAGGATTTGTGAGTAAGGGCTTCGCGCAGGAGTTTTTTGTCCCGGAAACTGTAACCGATGATCTCTTCTATTGAAGGCATTAAGGATTTGAACGCGGAAAATCCGCCCCGGCGCAGAGCGGCGCCGGGGCGGATTTTAGCAAAGGTCAGGTTCCCTTACCCGCTTTATCCTTTATGTAGGTGACGGCTTCCCCTACGGTTTTTATCTTTTCCGCGTCTTCGTCGGGAATTTCAATATCAAATTCCTCCTCAAGCGCCATTACAAGTTCCACCGTGTCCAGGGAATCCGCGCCGAGGTCCTGTACGAACTGGGCCTTGGGGGTTACTTCCGAAGCATCAACGGCAAGCTGCTCCGTTATTATCTTTTTCACTCGTTCTTCAAGGTTTTCGGCTACTGCCATTACGTTATTCCTCCTGCATTGTTTTTGAAAACACTTCTCCGCCCGTCACCCGCCGCCTGTCAGCCGCTCACGTCACATGTAAATACCGCCATTTACGGCGATGACCTGCCCGGTGATATAAGCTGAGCCCTCGCCCGCGAGAAAAAGCGCGGCATGCGCCACATCGTCAGGTTTGCCCAGGCGGCCAAGGGGTATCATTTCAAGAAGCTTTTGTTTCGCCTCATCTTTGAGCCCCTCGGTCATTTTAGTCAGTATAAAACCCGGGGCCACGGCATTTACCAGAACATCCCGCGAAGCGAATTCCCGCGCCAGCGACTTCGTAAGCCCGATAAGCCCCGCCTTGGAGGCTGAGTAGTTTACCTGGCCCGCGTTTCCCATCTGGCCGACTACGGATGAAATATTTATTATACGGCCTGAATGCTGTTTTAACATTATCCTTGAGGCCGCCTTTGCCATTAAAAACGCGCCTTTCAGATTAACCGAAATCACCGCGTCAAAATCGCTCTCTTTCATTCTGAGCGCAAGATTATCTTTGGTTATTCCGGCGTTGTTAACAAGAATGTCAAGGCGTCCGAAAGCTTCCACCGCTTTATCCACGGCTTCGGCGCAGTCGGCTTCAATAGCCACATTCCCGCCAAGTGCGATGGTTTTTGCCCCGCTTTCGGATGAAAGTTTTTTGGCCGCGAGCGCCGTTTCATCAGGTGAAAGATCCAGAATCGCCAGCGACGCCCCCTCGCGGGCCAGAAGCGAGGCGATGTGAAAGCCTATGCCGCGCGCCGCTCCGGTTACAAGCGCCGCTTTACCCGCAAGTGATTTTGTCATTCTCTCGTTTCCACTGCCTTAAATCTATGACCTGCCCGCCAAACCCGCCAAAAACCGGCGGGCAACTTGTCCGCCAACGCAGTAGTGGCGGACGGACGTCCGCTGGATTAGCGGACGCCTCTGGCGGAAAACCTCTACCCTAACCCCTCTACCCTGCCGTCAGCCGGCCTGGCCGCGGAAATCGTGTCTTTCACCTGGTCCATGTGTTTTTGTATCTGCGTTATCAGGCCCGACGCGGCCAAATCTCCGGCGGCTTCTATGGCGTTGAATATGGCTTTGGGCGTACTCTTGCCGTGACAGATGAGCACTACGCCGTTTACCCCCAGCAGCGGAGCGCCGCCGTATTCTTCGGGATTCATTTTTTTGCGCAGGCTGGTGAAAATTTTCTTCATCAGCAGGGCGCCTATTTTATAGGTGAATTTGCGCCTTATCTGCTCTTTGATAATTTGAAAAATGGAATGAGCCAGGCCTTCTGAAAGCTTCAACACCACGTTGCCGGTGAAGCCGTCGGTTACCACCACATCGGTAAGGCCCGCGCTCAGGTCTCCGCCTTCCACGGGGCCTTTGAAATTAATGCCCGCGCCCTTCATGAGCGGGATGGCGTCAATTACAAGCGCGTTGCCTTTGGTTTCCTCTTCGCCTATGGAGAGCAGCCCCACAGAGGGGTTTTCCAGTCCAAAACGCAGGCGCATGAAAATAGATCCCATAACCGCGAACTGCACCAGATGCCAGGGTTTGCAGTCCATGTTCGCTCCGGCGTCAAGCAGAAGCGCAAGGCTGTTTGTCGTAGGATAGGGTACGGCGATGGCCGGGCGTATAATGCCGGGTATGCGTTTTAACTTCAGCAGGGAAGCAACCATTATCGCCCCTGAATTGCCGGCTGAAATAAAAGCGTCGGCTTTCCCGTCGCGAACCAGCTCCGCGCCCACCATGAGCGAGGAATCCGGTTTTGAGCGGCATTCCTCCACGGGTTCGGCGGCCATGTCCACCACCTGAGAGGCGTGTACTACCTTAATTCTTTCCAGTTTTTCAAGCGGTCCCGCGCCAAGCCTGTGCAGTTCTTCCCGTATCTCGGGGTCCCTGCCTACCAGTAGTAACTCATGGTTAAGCTTTTTAGCGGCGGCCAGGGCGCCTTCAAGGTTAGGCCTCAGCCCGAAATCTCCGCCGTGCGCGTCTAGTGCTATTCTCATAATGCGTTTACTCAAGTCTGAGAGTCGGAGAGTCTAGAGTCTGGGAGTCTTCAAATCTTAAATCTTTAATTCCTGCTCTATGACGCTTAGACTCTCGACTCTCAGACTTTTAGTGTGTTTTATTTCTGCTCCCCGCCCTCTTTTTTCTTTTCTTTTTTTGGTACTTCAAGCCTGCCGTTATAGAAACCGCATGCGGCACAAACACGGTGCGGCAGGTGCATGGCGCCGCATTGAGGGCAGACGGAAAGAGATTTTAACTCCATTTTCTGGTTTTGCGACCGTCTGGAATCTCTTCGGGAACGGGTGTGTCTTCTTTTTGGATTTGCCATTTGTTACTCCTTAGATCGTTTGTGCCGGGCGTTATCAGTATCTGGCGCCGGGTTTTTTAAAACAACGTTCAGCGCCGCGAACGGATTCTGTTTCGGCGCCTGGCAGGAACAGGTTTTTGCATTCCTGTTGGAGCCGCAGACCTGGCAGCACCCCTTGCAGGCGTCCGAACACAAAATTTTCATGGGCATAAGCAGTACCAGCGTTTCACGCACCGCTTCGCGCACATCTATGTATTCTACCGTATCTTCGTAAACCTCGTCAAAATTTTCCTTTAGACGGGTGGCAAAAAGCCCCGCGCAGCGATAACATTCAAGTTTAAGTTCCGCTTCCAGCGCGCCTGAAAGAATTATCGCGCCTTTTTCGTCCGGGAAGAATTCAAGGGTAAGGGCAAGGCTCTTTAATTCACCCGGTTTTTCAATCGCATCCGAGAACTGCGCGGCTTCGGGCTTAAAAACGGCTTTAAGCCCGCCTTTTTCCCTTATTTCATCGCGGCTGAAAACAAAAGGACTGTTTTCTTCCATGGACTCTATAGGATATAAACTATCACGGGGCGCGGTCAATGGTAAAAATCAGCCACATTTATGTCGACAATTACTCGGCGGCACGATGGAACTTGAGAGTTATAGGCTGCTTATCGGACGCGTGGACGCGGAGGTCAGGGGAAATAAAAAACATGCGCTGCGGAGAAAGCGCTGGCGCCTCACGGTCCGGACCTTCGTACAACTGTACGCCGGGCCGGAACTATTGGGCCCCGCGCAAGCAAGTCCATATGGAGGATCTTTATGTTTCTGGCCCGCCGAGGGTTTCTTTTATCCGGTAAAAAGGTTTTTTGGCGGAGCCGTGGTAGCTTCGTATAATAAGTTCCGCCAGCAGTCCAAGAAAAGCCATCTGCACTCCGACCAAAGCCAGGAAGATGGCTACCAGAAAAAGCGGCTGGTCTTTTACAAAAACATGGTTGGCTATTTTGTTGTAAAGCGTGAAGAGCGCGAGACAAGCCGACGTAAGAGCGAGTGCGAGGCCTAGCCCTCCGAAAAGATAAATCGGCTTTGTAATAAAATCACCCATGAATTTTATGGTGAAGAGATCAAGCAGCACCTTGAAGGTCCGCATAAGCCCGTATTTTGAGCGTCCGGCGGCTCTGGGGTGGTGGCTTACTTCCATCTCCGTTATGGAAGCTCCGCCGTATCCGAGGAGCGCCGGCAAAAAACGGTGCAACTCTCTGTAGATATCCAGGTCTTTAAGCAGGCTGGTGCGGTAAACCTTGAGGGTGCAGCCGTAGTCGTGCAGCCGCACTCCGGTCACAAGTGAAATAAAAGCGTTGGCCGCCATTGAAGGCAGGACGCGTGTAAAAAAATTGTCGTTCCTTCTTCTGCGCCAGCCGCTTACCACATCAAAGCCTTCTCCGGCGCGCTTAATCATTTTAGGAATGTCCCCCGGGTCATTTTGAAGGTCGGCGTCAAGCGGAACGGTCCAAAAGCCCCGGGCCGCGGCTATGCCGGCCGAGAGCGCAGCTGTCTGGCCGAAATTCCGCGAGAGCCTTATGGCCCGGGCGTTACCGCGTTCAAGCGCGATTTTTATCTCGTTATAAGATTCGTCGGTGCTGCCGTCATCTACCCAGAGCGCTTCCCAGCTTAGATCTGTTTTTAAAAAAGCTTCTTCAAGCCTGGCTGCCAGAGGCGCTATATTTTCCGCCTCGTTAAATACCGGGATGATGACTGAGATTTCAGGGTTCATATAAGTCCCTTGCGGGAACACAGAATTCGCTCGCCAGACCGGCAAGCGCCCGCTGAAATAGCGGGCGAATTCTGACTACTGTCTACTGGCTACTGACTTCTGAACTAGTAATTCAAGGTATAGCTCTTCCTGCTGTTTTACCATCAGGTCTATGTCAAAAGCTGAAAGGTCCGTGGCGCGGGCGCCGGCCGAGAGTTTCGCCCGCAGAACTGCGTCTTTGAGCACCCGCACCGCCGACGCGGCAAGCCCCGCCTCGTCGCCCGGTCTTACGCCGAAGCCATTCCCCCCTTCCTTTATAAGGTCGGTCACTCCGTCGGTTTTGTAGCAGACAACCGGGAGTCCGCTTGCGAGAGCTTCAACCAGGCTGCGCGGCAAACCTTCCCAGAGCGAGGCAAGCACGAAAAGATCCGAGGCCCGAAGAAGCTGGGCCGTGTCCGTTCTCCAGCCGGCAAAAATACATTTGTCCTTCAGACCCAGGCTTTCCGTCCGGAGGCGGAAGTAATCAAGTTCCCTTCCTCCTCCGACAAAAATAAATTTAGCGTTTTTTATTTCCCGCATGATCTTAAGGGCTACGGAAATAAAACCAGCGGGGTTTTTTTGCGGTTTGGTATTGCCGAGACTTATTACGGCGAGCTCGCCCGCCTTAATGCCGAACTCCGCTCTTTTTAAGTTCACGTCACACTCCGCCGGATAACCGCGCAACGCGATTCCGCTGCGTATAAGGCGGCAGGCGGCTGGCGAACCTATCGCAAGCGCGCGCGCGGTTTCCATGTTGGAAACTGAAACGAAAATAAGCGCGTCCGCAAGCTGCGCGCAAAATTTTTCAAGAAAAACAAACAGCTTCCTTTTCAGCAAATTCTGCCGGTTATTGAAGCCGAAGCCGTGGACAGTGTGTACTATTACGGGCACCCCGGCCAGCCGCGCCGCCAGGCGCCCCAGAATACCGGCTTTGGACGAGTGGGTGTGCGCGACATCCGGTTTTTCTTTTTTTAGAAGGCGGTAAAGCCCGAAAAAAGCGGCTATGTCGCCGAAGGGGTTTATCTCGCGCCGCAGCGAAGGAATATAAACAGTATCAATGCCGCCGGTTTTGCCGCTAAGCTCTCCGCCGGGCCCGCAGGCAAGTTTGACCGAAAAACGGCCCTTATCAAGGTGTGCCGCAGTGTAGAGGGTGTTTTCCTGGGCGCCGCCGAATTCCAGCTTTGTTATGATGTGAATCACTTTAAATGTCATATTTGAAGCGGAAAGGTCACAGGTGGCAGGAGACAGGCAACAGGCAGATTAAAAACATAGTAAAGAGAAAACAATAAAAAGTTTCAATATCGTAATCTCCACATCTCTGCCTGTAACCTGCTACCTGCTACCTGTCACCTTTTTTGCTTTATAATAAGGGAAATAGTGCGACAGTATTCTGCGGTAATCGGCGCCGAAATTGTCTGCCATACCATGTCCTCCCAGTATGCAGTAACCGCGGCCGTTTCCGGTCCCAAGACCGCGCAGAATAAAGAATTTAGGGTATTTTCCGTCAAGCACCGGCTTAACGCCAAATAGCGCTGAGCGCATAGTCCCCGCGGAAAGTATCCGTGAAATTTCGGCGAAGCTGTTCAGCACGGCGGAACCTGCAGTGCCCTCAAGACGCAGCGTTAGTACCCTGCCTGAAGCGGCGCGTTTAAGCGGAATAATCGCTTTCAGATATCCGATTTTATATTTCAGGTTCGCGCGCGCTTCTATCCAGCGCGGGTTAAGGAGAAGCGTCCAATACACATCGGAGCTTGTGGTTTTGTCTTTTGCCAGACATAAAAGGTTGTCCGGCGGGGCAGCCAGGGTACGCGAGTAAAATTCAAAAGGCGAGATTTTTTTCAACCGGCCCGCGCCGTCATCAACGCCGTCTTCGGTAAATCCGCCGCAAGCCCGGTGAAACGCGGCGGACGCGGGCGCGGAGTCCGCGTATAGAATTTCATCTTTTGTAAGCTCCGCCGCCCGGCGCGCCGTATCCGTTTCCATTTGAAGGCCCCTGAAGGCGAGGCAATGGTCTGAGTCGCAGATGTCATAATTCTCCAGGCGGTGCGGGGGCTCGCGCTTTAAGCCCAAAAGCCTGGTGCGAACAACAACGGCGAGCGCCTTAAGCTCCTCTATCAGCTTTGATCCCTCCGCGTATTGAGCGGCGAGCGCCGGAACCAGCGTCTCAACCGGCGCGATATTTATAAGCCGCATGGCCGGACCGGCAAAAGAAATAGATAGCTCTCCGGTTATCTCCTTGTCGCCTCGGTTTACGCCGGCTATCGCCATATTAATTTCAGGGCTTTTAATAAGCAGCACGCCGCCTTTTGTTTTCTGCTCTATGCGCACGGGGTTGAGGGTAGTGTGCATGGGGCTGCCGGAATTGTCCAGTATTTCAATAACGCGGTTCATGGTATTGTAGCGCGCCGTCCATTGATTGCCCGCATGGCCGGAGGCTACCTTGCCCCTGAGCTGGTCGACAATTTCAAAGTCGCTGTTGCAGATAAAACTGAAAGCTGTTACGGGCGCTGGAATGCCGTCCGGGTCTGCGTAAAGCGCTATTTTAAGCAGGTTCTGGGCGGCGTAGGGAACCGGGTGGTTGTGTATGGGCCAGGCAAGGCGCGTCCAGTAAAGCAGGTCTTCAAGTTTACCCTTGACATATTTGGCGAGCTTGGTTTTTTTTTCAGCGAAAAATTTTTGCCCCGGGTCCATATCGGACAGGGTGTAGTAGGTTTGCCAGGCGGGCACATAATAGCCCGATTCTTCAAATAGGCGGGCCAGGTTTATTTCCGCCTGGATATTTCGCGGGTCGTAAGTGAGCGTTTCTTTAAGAAAAGTCAGCGCATGCTGGCGTTTTTTAAGTTTTTCAAAGGTGGCGCTTATAAGTTCAGCGGCCGGGGTAAGCAGGTAGGGGTATGCGGTATAGATAGAGCGAAGCACTGAAATGCTTTCTTCCGGCCCGGACAGCCGGGCCTGTGTTATGGCGAGCCCCAGGCGGGCCTGCTGGATGAGGCTTTGGTCTGTGCTCAGAGTGAAAACTTTTTCAAATGCTGTCTTCGCGTCAAGATCCTTTTCAAGGGAAAGCAGGTTCCAGCCTTTCTCCAGGTTTATATAAGGGTCATCGGGCTTCAGGATGTCGCCTTTAAGCAGGTAGGCCATTGCCTCTTCATTTTTGTTTGCTTCGCCGAGTATTACGGAAATATCCATTATGGCCGAAAGGCCCGGTTGTTCGCCGGATGACCGGTAAACCACATATTTCAGAGCCTCGGCTGCATCCTCCGGGCGTCCGTCCGTCCATTGCGCCAATGCGTCGTTGTAAAGTTTATTTAAATCTTCAGTCTGGGCTGAAAGACAGCCGGGAGCAAAAATGCCCAGAATGAATAAAAAAAATAAGTGCTGTTTGCGCATAATTAAAGGAATTTAGGCCGTCGTAATGGGCATGGCCCAATCTCAATCTTACGGCACAGTCCCGCTCTTTTGGATTAATGTTCAAACCAAAAGGGCGGGGCACATCCATAGGCTAGCAATTATGGAAAGATAAATCAAAAATTACACGGACTATCTTACACATGACCCAACTTCTTCTGCAACTTTTCGTGGGATGTGTAAAATGCTAAAATATATTTTAATAAATCTGGTTCCAATATGACAAAGTCCAACCGCTGCACAAACAAAAGATTGATTCTATGCTCGCGCGGCCTGAAGCCCGGGCACCTCACCGTAGAAACCATGGAAGTTCTGAAAGCTTGCGATGTGCTCTTCTCCGGCTGTATTGACGCGCAAAGTTCCGGTTTTTTCTCCAGCCTCTGCCCCAGAGTAAGAATAAAAATGGTCAAGGGCGGCCCTGAAGAAATATCTGAAAAAGTTATTGAGGAAATATCCCGGGATGAGAGTTGCCGGACCGCGGTGTTTATGAGCTACGGGAACACGCGGTTTCTCTGCGGGCCTGTTTTTCAGCTTGAGAAAAAAGCAAAAAAAGCTGGCATTGAGCTTTTTGTCATGGATGGAGTGTCTTCCGTTGACTCGATAGTGAACATGATGAATCTGAATAAATTTGCCACGGACGGTTTACGACTGGTTGATATTGACGCATGCCTGAAATGCAGAAAGGAGATAGTTATTACTCCTGGCATGGATACCTGTTTTTTTATGTTTTGGCGCCTTCTTTTAGAGGAGAATAAGGTCCGCCTGGAAAAATTTCTCCGGGATGTGCGCAAAAATTATCTTCCACATGCTTTGGGTTATTTTTTAAATTGCCCTTCGCTTTGCGCTGAAAAGGGCAGAATAATTAAATTTCGCATTGCCGATCTGCCGGACAATGTCCATCGCTCAGACAAGGAGTCCACTCTTTTTATCCCTGCGCAAAAGAACGTTTTACGTAAAAGTGCGTGAGTTTCAGTCGCAATTTTGAAAAAATTTATGTAAACTATGAAATATGGGCCATTAGCTCAACGGTAGAGCAGGCGCCTCTTAAGCGCAAGGTTACAGGTTCGAATCCCGTATGGCCCAATTTTTAAAAACCGGTAACCGGTAATCAGTAATCGGTAACCAGTTACGTCAAGTCTTTTCACGATTTACCGATTACTGGTTACTGATTACCCAAGTCGTTACCGTTGTTTTGGCCGAGGTGGCGGAACTGGCAGACGCGTACGGCTTAGGACCGTATGGGGTAACCCGTCGGGGTTCAAGTCCCCGTCTCGGCATTCAATAAGTAAAGCAGCTGGTAGGCCAGGAGGCTGGTAAGCTAGTAGGCCTAACAGCTTGTTCTTTCTGAGAGCCTGCACGCGTACTAGAGCTACTAGCTTGGTTACCGTCCAAATTTGTCAACTGGGAGGCTTTACAATGAACATCCTGGGTTTTAGAGACCGGATAAAAAAAGTAAAACAGGAGGGATGTGTTTATACCTTCGCCGTGAATGTGGATTCTTCCGCGCTTTCGGAAGCTACCGCCGCCGCCCTGGCGCGCCTGCAGGCGGTGGTATCGCTGCCCGGATTCCGGGTCGGCAAGGTGCCGGTTCCCATGATAAAAGGACAGTTCCCCTCCATGGTTAAGGACGAAGTGATTGAGGCCGAGGCCAAGTCGGCGGTAACTGAAATACTTAAAAACAACAAACTCACTCCCGTGGTATCTCCGAGTATAAAAAATCTCCGCTACGACCCGGATAAAACGCTTTATTTTGAAGTCCTGTTCGAATGCAACCCGCAGATAGAACCGCGCGGATACGAAAAGATCGCCGTCACGCGCAAAATTCACAAAGTAACCGACGAGGATGTGGAAAAATATCTGACACAGGTGCGTGAATACAACGCGTATCTTAAACCGGCTCCGGAAAGCGAAAGCGCGGGTATGGCGCATTTCGTTATTGTCGATTATGAAACATTTGAAAACGGCGTCAAAGTGGAAGGCGGTTCAGTTAAGGGTGAAATTGTGAATATGGCGAGCCCTCAGACCATAGCGGGGCTTGCGGAAGCGGTGTCAGGCGCGAAAAAAGGAGAGACGCGCGAATTTGACGCGCCGTTCGGCGACAAAAAAATGCGCTTCAGGGTTACTGTCTCGGAAATAAAACAAAAAATTGTGCCGGAATTGGACGGGAATTTTCTTAAGGAGGCCGGCGCCGCGACCGTGGAAGAACTTAAAGCCAATGTGCGCAAACTGCTTGAAAAAACCGAGGCGGAAAAAACAGAAAAAGACCTGTTTACGCAGCTTGAGGACGCGCTCATAAAAAACAATCCCATGCCGCTTCCCCCCACTCTGGTAAGCCAGGAAACGCGCGAACTTCTTGAACTTATGAAAAAGAGAATGCCGGCTGACGATGAAAATTTCCGCGAAGAGACGTTTCTTGAAAAACTAAAACCCGTGGCTGAGCGGAACCTGAGCCTTACTTTCTTGCTCCATCACATAGCCAGAAAAGAAAATATCAGCGCGGGCGACGCGGAACTGAAAGCCGAGCTTGATAAGGTGCTATCCCGCCTGGGCAGTGACGAGGAAAAAACCAGGGCACGTGAGCTTTTTGACAACCGCAGGGAATATATACTGGCGTCCATAATGGAAAACAGGACAATGGACATGGTTAAATCAAAGGCAATTATAAAGGAAGAGACACGCTAAAAAAGTCGTAGAGTCGGGAGTCTTAGCGTCAAAGAGTCAAGACAAGAACTGAAGATTCGAGAGTTCGGTTTTCAGACTCCCAGACTCCCAGACTCTTAGACTCTCAGACTCTCAGACTGACAACGGAGGAATAGTTCATGTTAATACCCACAATCATTGAGAAATGGAACCAGGGCGCCATGGTCGGTTACGATATTTACTCGCGCCTTCTGAAAGACCGGATAATTTTTATAGGCGACCCGGAAGGCGCGGTTTCCACCGCCTCCGCAAATACCGTTATCGCGCAGTTGCTGTATTTGGATGCGGAAGACAACGAAAAGGATATTAACCTTTATATCAATTCCCCCGGCGGTATGGTTACGGCGGGGTTGGCGGTATACGATACCATGCATTTTATAAAGGCACCCATTTCCACCATCTGCATGGGCATGGCAATGTCCTTCGGCGCGGTTCTGCTTGCCGGCGGCACGAAAGGCAAGCGCTACGCGCTGCCCAATTCCCGGATAATGATACACCAGCCTCTTATCTGGGGCGGCGGCATTTCAGGCCAGGCCACCGATATAGAGATAGAAAGCCGCGAGATGCAGGAAAATAAAAAACGCCTTACCCAGATCCTTGCCAGACATACCGGCCAGACCGAGAAGAAAGTGCACGACGACATGGAAAGAAATTGTTATATGTCCGCTGAAGAGGCCAAAGCGTACGGCATTATAGACGGTGTGCTTGAATTTAAAAAACAATAACTGCTCAGGTGGATAGGCTTAACTAATAGCAACGAAAGCAAAAGAAAGCGACTGAATGCCACAGAAAGTAAGAGGGCGGATAAAACAGTTTTGTTACTTTTAGTTGCTTTCCGTAGCATTCAATAGCCTTCCGTTGCCATAGATGATAACAGCCTAAACATCCTGGTTATTTAAGAAACGATAACGGAGATTTAAACACAATGGACGCAAATACAAAAGATGCGGTTGTCTATCCCGGTTTGATACCGGCTATCGCTGTACGGGATGTGGTAATGTTTCCCCATATGGCGCTGCCTCTTTCAGTGGACAGGCCTAAGTCCGTGGGGGCCGTAGAGGCCGCCCTGAAAGAAAGCAAGTACATACTTTCCCTCGCGCAGAAAAAACCCCAGGTTAATGATCCGGCTCCCGACGACCTTTATCTATACGGCGTAGTAAGCGCGGTGGCGCAGTCGCTGAAAATGCCTGACGGCAGCATGCGTGTCTTTTTGGAAGGCAAAAAGCGCGCCCGCGTAAAAAGCCTGATAACCGATAAGGAAAAAAACTGCCTGATGGCGGAAGTGGAATATGTAGACGAGCCTGTACGGAAGTCCCCTGAAATTACCGCTCTCATGCGTCACGCGGTGGAAATTTTTGAAACCTACGTCAAACTCAACACCCGCATAACTCTTGATTCCGTGGCGCTTCTGCAGCAGGTAGAGGACCCTTCAAAACTGGCCGATACCATCGCCGCTAATTCCATTTTTAATATTGAGGACCGCCAGGCTGTGCTTGAAACCGAAGATCCCAAGGACCGCCTTGAAAAACTTATAAAACTGCTGGCGGAGGAAATAGAGATACTTGATATTGAGCACAAAATCCACGACCGCGTAAAAACCCAGATAGACAAGTCGCAGAAGGAATACTATCTGAACGAACAATTGAAGGCCATCCAGAAAGAACTGCACCAGAAAGACGATTTCACCCGGGAACTGGACGAAATAAGGAAGAAGTTGAATGCCGCCAAAATGCCGAAAGAAGCTGAACACGCGGCGGAAAAAGAGCTGAACCGCCTTTCGCATATGATGCCGTTTTCCCCCGAATCCACCGTTTCGCGCACTTATCTGGATTGGCTGGTTGAGTTGCCCTGGAACGTTGAAACCAAAGATTCTCTGGATCTGGTGTCGGCTAAAAAAATTCTGGATGAGGACCATTTCGGTCTGTCCAAACCCAAAGAGCGGGTGCTTGAATATCTGGCGGTTACAACGCTCACCCGGAAACTTAAGGGCCCCATACTCTGCTTTGTGGGCCCTCCGGGAGTGGGTAAAACTTCCATTGCCCGCTCAATAGCGCGCGCTATGGGCAGGAATTTCGTGCGCATGTCTTTGGGCGGCGTGCGCGATGAGGCGGAAATCCGCGGCCATCGCCGAACTTATGTCGCCTCCATGCCCGGGCGAATAATACAGAGCTTGAAAAAAGCCAAAAGCCGCAATCCGGTTTTCTTGATGGATGAAATTGATAAGATGGGCATGGATTGGCGCGGAGACCCGGCGGCGGCGCTGCTTGAGGCGCTTGACCCGGAGCAGAACCCGGAATTTATGGACCATTTTCTGGATGTGCCGTTCGATATCTCAAAGGTGCTGTTTATAACCACGGCAAACACCCTTTGGGGCATACCCATAAGCCTGCGCGACCGCATGGAGGTGATTGAATTCGGCGGCTACACGCATAATGAGAAAATACAGATAGCCAACAAATTTCTGGTCCCGAAGCAGATGAAAGAACACGGGCTGAAAGAGAATTTGCTCAGGCTTTCCGATGAAACCCTGGACGCCGTAATACGCGGCTATACCAGAGAGGCCGGCGTGCGCAATCTTGAACGCGAAATCGCTTCAATGTCGCGGCGTGTCGCCAGGAAAGTAGTGGAACAAAAACTGGACATCGTGAAGGTGACGCCGCAGAACCTGGGCGATTTCCTTGGGATCCCCAAGTTCCTGCGCCAGAGCGTCTCTCATAACGCCGTAGGCATCGCTACCGGGCTTGCCTGGACTGAGAACGGAGGCGAAATACTCGCGGTTGAAGCCGTGGCCGTTCCGGGCAAGGGGGATCTTATACTTACCGGGAAGCTTGGCGACATTATGAAGGAATCGGCTCAGGCGGCTTTTTCTTATGTGCGTTCAAGGGAATCCTCGCTTAATTCTTTTGTGACTTCTCATAATTTCCATGTGCACATACCGGAGGGAGCCATTCCCAAAGACGGGCCTTCTGCGGGCATTACCATAGCCATAGTGCTTGCGAGCTTGATCTCCGGCCGTGTGGTAAAACAGGCATTGTCAATGACCGGAGAGATAACGCTTAGCGGCAGGGTGCTTCCGGTAGGAGGCCTGAAGGAAAAGATAATAGCGTCTTTCAGGGATGAAATCTTTACCGTTCTTTTCCCAAAAGATAACATGAAGGATTTGGAAGAAATACCGGAAGAAATACGCGCTAAAATGAAGCTTATCGGCGTTTCTTCTATTGAAGAAGCTCTGGCGCTGGCGTTGGAACCGAAGAAAACGGCGCGTAGCAGTAAAACAGTCAAGTCCCGGTGATTACGCCGTCAGGCGAGGCCGTCTGAAGGGCATAGCCCCTGTTACGGCACAGCCCCGCTTCCGCCTAAGGCGGAGGCGGGGCACAGCCATAGGCTAGTAAGAGATTGCCGGCTAGTAGGCGTGTATGTTTGTAGGCCTAAATTCTGGAACTCCACAGAAAGCCTAGTAACCTGCCAGCAGTATTGCCTTCTGGCATACCAGCCTACATGCATACCGGCATACTCGCTATCTAGAGAAAGGCCTGGATGAAAAAAATATTTTTAATGTTCCTTTTATGCCTTGCGGCAGGTCCGGCTTTTGCCTACGAAGACAGGATGTCCACCGAGGAAATACAGGGCGCGCTTGAAAAAACCAAGCTGAATGAGATTTTTGAGCGATACCTGGCAACCATGCAGATGTTTGACCCTGAGCGGGCCACCCGCATTGGTCTGCACGGCGCCGACGCTTCCCTGACCCAGCGTATTCAGGAACGCAAAAGCAAAGAACTTGAAACTTTCCATAAGCTCCGCGACAAACTCCACGAAATAAAAAAAGACTTCATGTATCCGGCCGCGCAGGTTGACTACAACCTGCTTGATCATATGCTGGAAGTGGATATTTATGAGATGGAAAACCTGGATATTTTAAAGCTCAGGCCGCAGTATTACCTGGAACCGCTTCTTTCTGTCTATTCGCTGATGAGTAAGGATTTTAACGATTACAACAGCAGGGCGGCAAACGCCATTTCGCGCCTTAAGCAGCTGCCGCTGATTCTGGAGCAGGCACAAAGAAACCTTACGCGTCCTCCTAAAATATGGACAGGGCAGGCTATAAGGCAGGTGGAGGCGTCGATAGCGGGCATTTCGGATTTTATTCCCATTTTCCGCGGTTACACGCGCTACGACCCTATTTTAAAAATGCAGGTGGACGAGACGCTTGAACAGGTAAAAACCGCGCTTGCGCGCTACCGCGACTTCCTGCAAAAGGACATACTTCCTGTTTCCGACGGAGATTTCAGGACCGGAGATTCCACCTACGGTTTTTACCTTGAACGCTGGCACGCGCTGGATATGACACCGGGCGCCGCGCTGCGCTACTCCAAAAGCGCTTACAAGCAGTCCCTGAAAGACCTCCAGAAAGAGGCGCAGAGTATTGACGCTGTGCTTGCCAGGGAAAAAGGCTGGAAAGGCGTGCTTGAGAAACTGCCGAAAGAACATCCGGCCGACGGTGAGGTTTTGAAGGTTTTTCAGGATGAAATGGACAGGGCCTACCAGCACTTTGACGAATACAAAGTCCTGCCTTTCCCGAAACAGCGCCTTCTTATAAAGCGCATGCCTTCGTTTGCGGCCGCGATTTTGCCTTATGTCTATTATTCCGCGCCGTTTTCGCTTGATGAAACCAGGGTGTCGGAGCTTTTAGTGTCGCTCCCTTCCGACACCCTTCCCGGGGCGTTAAGGGAGAAGATCCTTCAGGACAGGTTTAATTACGCGCAGTTGGAACTGCTCAGCGCCTACGCCATAATGCCTGGTCTCCATCTGCTCAGTTTTGAGGCGAACCTGAATCCTTCCAGAATACGCAGAATTTCAAACCAGCCGATGGCGGTAAACGGCTGGGCCTGTTACGCCGAGCTTTTGGCCGAGGAGATGGGCTATTATTCCTCTTACTGGGCGCGCTTTCTGCGGGTCTATTTGCGCATGTTAAGGGCCGCGAGGGCTTATGTTGACGCCTCCCTCCATTGTAAAAAGATGACTGAAACCGAGGCGGTTGATTTTTTTAAGAATAATTTGTATTTTTCAGAGGTCCAGGCGCGAGGCGAAATTTTAAGGCTTTCTCTGGCGCCCACTCAGGCGCTGGGTCCGGTGGTTGGTCTGGACAGGATTCTTGATATGCGAAAGTATTACCGGCGCACGGAACAAAAGTATTTTGACCTGAGAAAATTCCACGATTCTTTTCTGAAAGAGGGCGGAATTCCTCTTGTGGACATAAAAATGGAACTGAACCGGCAGAAAAAAGATCAAGGGAAAATAGTGAAATGACCCCACCACCCCCTTATACGTCTCAGGCGAATTTAACTGTAAAAAATTGCGAGCGGCCTATGGCCGCTAAGGGGGTGGTGGGGTGAAGCGCGTGATAGTTTCTATTGACGGTGCCGGTAAAATTTACCATCTTCGGGGGCTTGGCCGGAAGATGTCAGTTGCCGCTTTGTCCGATTTCACCCTTGATATCTTTGAAGGTGAGATATTGGGGCTGCTGGGTTTAAACGGCGCGGGCAAGACCACCGTAATGAAACTGCTTACCGGCCTGATTTTTCCAACCTCGGGAAAAGTTTCAGTTTTCGGGCTGGACCCCCGCGAGCCCCGGGCAAAGAACAGTATAGGCTTTCTGCCGGAACTGCCGTATTTCCCCCCGCATAACACTCCGTACGGCGCCTTACGCTACTATGGGCTGCTTTCTGGAATGTCCGGCTCCGCTATCGCGGCCGCGCTGCCGGTTGTAATGGAAAAAGTGGGGCTCGCGCCTCACGCCGCCAAAAAAATTTCAGAGTTTTCAAAAGGCATGCTTCAGCGCCTGGGGCTGGCCCAGGCGGTGCTGCATTCTCCCGAACTGCTAGTGCTTGACGAGCCTGTAAGCGGGTTGGACCCCCTTGCCATTCACGACATGCGCGCCCTTATTTCCGGCATGCAGGCTGAAGGAAAGACCATCTTCCTTTCTTCGCACAGCATTTCTGAACTGGAGAAAATATGCGACCGTGTGATCATTATGGCCGGGGGACATAAAACGCTTTCTGTTGAACGGAAAAACTGGGAAACGGCGCCAGGCGCTTTGGAGTCCCTGTTTGTGGAGGCGGTGCGCAGATAGGCTGAAGGCTATTCGGCTGTTAGTCAAATCCGATCCTTACCTAATAGTCTAACCGCCTATCCGCCTCTGGCGGACCCGCCGGTTGTTTGGCGGGCAGCCTATTCACCTGGACACAAGAAAGAAGAGCAAATTTTATGAAATATCTTTATACCGCGCGTTCAGTAGCCGCGGAAACCTTCAGGGAAAGCGTTAAAAACCGGTTCTTTACGGTTTTTGCCGTTTTCGCGGCATGCGCTATTTACGCCTCATTGCTTGCCGGAGTAATGGCAATAGAAGAGGAAGCCAGAGTGCTTTCGGACCTGGGCTTTGGTTTAATGGAGCTTATGACGCTTGCCTACGCTCTTTTTCACGCGGCCATGGCGATACCCCGCGAAATGGAGACAAAAGCTATCTATCTTGTCTTTTCAAGGCCCGTCTCTAGGCCCGCCTATATGCTTGGCAAGGCGGCCGGCCTTTATCTGCTGGGCGCTTTTATGCTCGCCGTAATGGCTGCTATACACTTAAGCCTGCTTTCCCTGCGCGGTTTTCCTCCCTGCGCCGCGTATTTTAATATAGTGGCCTGCATTTGGCTGAAAATAGTTATCATCATCTCACTGGCGCTGTTCATCTCGCTTTTTTCCACCTCGCCGGTTTCCACCATGGTTATTTCAGCTGTAATCTGGACGCTTGGACATTTCACCCCCGAGGCCAGATTCCTTATTGAAAAAGCCGGCGGTTTTTCCGGCGCCTTGCTTAAAGGCGCGGCCTGGATGATTCCCGATTTGCAGCTTTATAATCTGAGGGACGCGCCTTTGTCCGCCTCAGGCGGATGGTTCCAGGTTTTCTACGCCGCGCTATGGGCGCTTGCCGCTTACGGGGCCTCGGTTTTACTTTTCAGAAAAAAAGAATTTTAAAGAAGAGATTACAGCGATAAGGAAAAAATCACAGCGCTGGGGAGTGCCTGCCCGGTAGTTACAATTTCTGCGTTATTGCCGCATGCTGTTTGCAGGAATCCGGTCTAATCTATCATGTCATTGCTACTAAAGATTCTCTATATGGCGGGGGCGCTTGGTTTTACGGGGTTGTTGTTTTTTTCTTCCCGGAGCCGTCCCGCTTCCCCATTCCCCCCCCCTTCCGCTTTGCGCGAGGTAAGGCATAGCGCTATTGAGGATATGCTGGCGCTAAGTTTGGGCGCGCGCAGGCTGTTCGCGGATTTGTGGTTTATAAGGCTTATGCAGTATTACGGCACGCACGAGCATATTGCCGGAGAAGAAGAGGAGGAGGAAGAACACGGCCATTCCCATCACGGTCTGGATTTCGGCGCCGGAAATTATCCGGAATTTATGGCTTTATCCCGCCACATAGCGGCCCTGGACCCTTATTTCAAAAATGCCGTGCTTTACTCCGCGGGCTCTCTCGCGTTTAACTTGAACCGGCCTGGTGAAGCGGCGGAGCTTTTAAATTATGCGCTCGTAAATACGCCGCGCGAATGGAAGTTTCTTATCATGCTTACCGCCATCGGTTACAGCAAGTCTTCCGAGCCCGCCAAAGTGGCGCAAATCATCGCGCCGCTTGTGCGCGAACGCGACTGCCCGGTAATGCTGAAACAGTTGGCCGCCTTTTTAAATAAGAAGGCCGGTAATTACGAAGCGGCTGCCGTGATCTACGCCGACATACTTCAAACTTCAAAGGACCCGTTCTATACGCTTAACTCCGAGAAAGAGTTGAAAATGATAGAGAAGAGATTAAAGTGAAGAGATTACAGCGATAAACAGTGTGAATTAAAGGTTGCGGGTAGCAGGTTACAGATAACAGGCAGAAAATTTGGAGATTCAGATATTAAAGCTTTCTGGAGTTTCTCCAACAGAATTTTTTTCCTTTTACCTGCCACCTGCGACCTGTTACCACTAACATGAACATTTTAAATATCTGCGATTCCCAAAAATCGGATATAGCGGCTTACCAGGCCCTGCATACGGCTTCGTATTTCAAGAAAACAGGCAATATCGCGGTGGTGATGTGCCGCGAAGACTCTTGGCTTTACGGCGAGTGCCTGAAGCAGCGTCTGGAGACTTTGCCGCTTACTTTTTCGGCGAGACTTGGTCTTTTTCAGGCGAGGGGCTATGACATAAGTCATTTTTACAATCCGGATTCTCTCAATACGGCGATATTAAAAAAGGCCGCGGCTTTATCAAAAGTCTTTGTTACCAAGTTTTCCCCCGGCAATAGCGCGGGTTTTAAAAAATTGGCCGGGTTTGAGCCTTATATAGATAAATTTATGGCAGCCTGCAATTCAGTCAAGGACGATTTTTTAAGCGCCGGAGTGGACCAGCGCAAGATTTTTATGGCGCAGCCGGCTATCAGCATAGGGCGCTGGGAAAGCGCCATGCTCATAAAGCCCGCCATGTTTTTGAAGCGTCCCTACAAAGTGGGTACCATAAGCATGGATAAAACGCTTAAAGAGCAGGAGTTCTTTTTAAAGGTCGCTAAAGCGGTTCTGGATAAACTGCCGGATACTAATTTTTTAATTCTGGGAGTAAAAGACGAGCGCATTCGCGAGATGGCGCGGTCGCTTGGCATCAGCCATAAGGTGGACATCCTCTGGGAGCGCGGCGATATTCCTGAGGTAATGGCTATGCTCCATATTTTTGTTAAAGCCAGCCGGCACGAGGGCCTTTCAATGTCGCTTATTGAGGCGCAGGCCTCCGGCGTGGCCTGCGTTGTGCCGCGCCTCCGGGGTATCAGCGACTTTATTGTTCACGGGCAAAACGGCCTGCTGGTTGAACCAGGCGAGAGCGGGTCCTACGCCGAGGCGATAGGATCTCTCATCTCAAATCCGCCGGTATGCCATAATATGTCAAAAATAGCGTTTAACCATGTAAACAATAATATGTCGCTTCCGGTCTCCGGCAACCTTTTATTGCGTTTGTACGAAGAAGTTGCGGGATGTTAATCAGTTTCAACCTTGAGGAGAAAATATGAAAATACTTTGCCTTAACTGCGGAAGTTCCTCCGTAAAATATTCTCTTTTTGACTGGGATAAAAAAATCGCTCTCGCGGCCGGCGTGGTGGAAAGGGTTGGCCTGACCGGGTCCTTTGTGGCGCACGAAGTTCCCGATAAGGAAAAAGTGACGGTGAAACAGGATTGCCCGTCCCACAAAGAAGCTATAAAACTGGTTATTGACACTCTTACCTCGCCCCTTCACGGCGTTATAAAGGATCTTAAGGGTATTTCGGCCGTGGGCCACCGGGTGGTGCATGGCGGAGAGAAATTTGTGAAATCGGTTTTGATAGATGATAATGTCCTCTCCGTTTTTCGCGAGCTTTCAGCGCTTGCCCCCCTGCATAATCCGCCTAATATCCTTGGTATTGAGGCGGCCCGGGAGCTTATGCCCGCGATCCGCCATATTGCCATAATGGACACGGCCTGGCATCAGACCATGCCCGCCTCATCGTACCTTTACGCCCTGCCTTACTCCTGGTATGAAAAATACGGGATACGCCGTTACGGCTTTCACGGCACTTCTTTCCTTTATGTGGCAAAACGCGCGGCGGTCCTGCTTGGCAGGGATCCTTTCAGCGTTAATCTTGTTATCTGCCACATAGGCAACGGGGCCTCGGTAAACGTAGTAAAAAACGGCCTTTCATACGACACCAGCATGGGATTCACGCCGCTTGAGGGCCTGGTAATGGGCACCAGGGCGGGCGACCACGATCCCGCAATAGGACTTTTTGTGATGGAGAAAGAAGGTTTAAAGGCGCGGGAAATGGATTCAATATTGAATAAAAAATCCGGCATTTTGGGCATCACCGGCAAGTTTACCGACAGGCGCGACGTTGAAACAGCGGCCGCAGGCGGTGATGCCCGCGCGGCTCTTGCCATGGAGATAGAAGCGTACAGGATAAAAAAATATATAGGCGCTTATTCGGCCGCCGTGGGCGGTATAGACGCGGTTGTTTTTACGGCCGGCGTGGGAGAAAAGGGCGCTATTACAAGGGCGCAGGCGCTTGGCGGCCTTGAGACGCTGGGTATAAATCTTGATGAAAACAAAAACGCGCTTTCAACTACCAGAAACGCCGAAACCATTATTTCAGCGGACAACTCGCGGGTGAAGATCTTTGTAATTCCCACCGATGAGGAAAGGGTTTTTGTCGAGGACGTTGCCGGCTTGCTTAAAGGCGATTATGACGTGCACGCTAAGTTTCACTACAGCTTTCAGGACATTGGCTACCGCAATGCCATGCGTGACAAGGCCTTTGAAAAAGAATGCGGAAAAAAACCGGGACTGGAAAAAATAGCGGCGAGGCCAGTGGGGAAGCTGGTAAGGTAGTAAAATTGCCAGCTAGTAGGCGTGTATGCTTGTAGGCCTAATTAGGGAACTCCACAGAAAGCCTGCCGGCTTACTAGCCTACCAGCGGTTCTAAGTATATGAAAGACATAAAACAAAGAATCACTACCACCCTCGGCGCTCTGCTGGTTCTTTTTACCGCGGGCGTGGCCGGGTACGCCATAATTGAGAAGTGGGACTTCCTTGACAGTCTCTACATGACGGTGATAACGCTCGCCACTATAGGCTATGGCGAGGTTCACCCGCTGTCCCAGGGCGGCAGGATATTCACCATCTTTCTTATTCTGGGCGGTATAGGCACGATGACCTATATTTTTTCAAGCATCACAGCTCTTCTTATAGAGGGCGAACTGAAGGATGTTTTCAGGAGACTAAAAATGCAAAACAGGCTGGAAAATATTAAAGATCATTACATTGTATGCGGCGCCACGCACGCCGGGATAAGTATCTGCGAAGAATTGAGAAACACGGACCGGCCGTTTGTTCTGGTAGTTATCAAAGACGAGGAAGTTAAGAAATTCATGGAGGCCGGTTATTGCGCGGTGGCGGGAGACGCTTCCACCGATGAAGTCCTGCTTAAATGTTCACTCTTAAAAGCCAGAGGTATTTTTTGCGCCTTAAAAAACGACAAAGATAACGCCTTTATCGCGCTTACCGCCAGGGGAATCGTCCAGGGCATAAAAATCGTGACCGTGCAGAACGAAAACGACCCGAAGATGCAGGACAAACTGGCGCGCAGCGGCGCCGACATTGTGGTAAGTCCCTCCCATATAGGGGGACTCCGCATGGTTTCGGAAATGACGCGCCCGGCTACCGTGCAGTTTCTGGATTCAATGATGCGCGGCAAAAGCGTTAATTGCCGGTTTGAGGATATTGAAGCCGGCCCCGGCGCCGACGGCAAACCACTCGCCGCCTTCAAAGGGGCGGACAGGGAGGGGGCGCTTGTGGTAGCCGTTAAAAGCGGGGAGGACGGCGGTTACGAAATAAATCCCCTGCCCTCACGTATAGTAAAAAAAAGCGAAGTGCTGGTGGCGCTTGGCACTCCCGATGAAATTAAGCGTCTGCGCGCGCTGCTCGGCTGACCCCAAGTGGCGGACGCCAGACTATCAAGACTTTGCGGGCCAGCGTGGAATGAGTGATACGGCCGTTGCGGATATGGGCCTTTATGAATTTCTGGAGCCATTGCCGTCTTACGGTGACATTGTTAAGCTTTAAATGAGCCACGGTATCGGCCAGGGTATCTTTGTAAGTGCCGCTGCGCACCCAGCTGTCGGATATAAATTTTATTTTTGCCTTTCTACTCAGTCCTTTAAGTGCCTTTATAATTTTCCCCCCGCCGTCGGGGGTTTCATAAGCAAGCCCATGCGCGGAGAAAATACGCTCCATAAAGGAGTTTTTTCTCTTCCCCGCCCAGCCGATGTAAACGCAGCGCTCCCCCGCCGTTCTTTCCATGCGCAGTATGTCTGCGGTGCTTCGCACGGCCATGCTCATTGAGGCAAGCGCTATGTCAAAGGGCGCGCCCGGAAGGTTCCTGGCGGAGCGCCAGTCTTTGCGCAGGCAGGCGGCATTCTTTATTTTCCACGCGCGCGCCTGGGCTCTGAACCTGGCAAGCATAGCGCCGGAAGAGTCCACTCCAATAACCTTTGAGGCCTTGTCCGCCAGAAAAAGCCCGTAAATACCCGTGCCGCAGCCGATGTCAAGGAGTGTGCGGCCGCAAAAAATCACGCCCATGCCTTCAAGCAGGCGGACTATACGCGCGGTACGCTCCGCCGTTTTTCTTTCAAAAGGGAGCGGGTAATGCCCGGCTTTGCGTTTCCAGAATGTTTCCAGGCTGGAATTAGTTTTTTTCATTTATCGGGAACGGCTTCCTTCATTGTTTCTCTTCATTTAATTTGTTGCCGCTTTCAGTGATTATACTTAAAAGTCCGCGTTTTATTTCATTCTCCGAGTCCCATTCCCAACGTCCCAAAAAATCAGTTTTATCTGATTTTTTGGGATTTTTGGGATTCCTCTTTTGCGCGGACTGTTTATTTGTTAGAATTTCAGTATGAAACTGCGAAACATGTTCTTTTTGGGGATTCCTGCCGTGATCATATGGGTGATAAGTATTTTTATTTTCGGTATTTTTCTTATAAAGTGGTTTTGGATGTGGACCGTTCCCGGTTTGTTTCCAGGAGCCGTGGCCTCCGGCCTGGTGGCGGAAAAAATTTCGTGGTGGATCGCTTTAAAGCTTTCCGTGCTGGTTGCGCTGCTCGCGGCTATTACGCATGTTTCAAAAAAATAAGGCTAGAGTATCGGGTCCAATCAGAGGTCAGAAGTCAGACGACAGAAATCAGATTTGAGGAAATCCAGTGCCGATCTGACTTCTGGCATCTGTTATCTGACTTCCACCTCTGCCCTTTTAACGACTATGGGTCAGGGGTACCTGTGAAAAGAATATTTTCCGGAGTTGCGCTCGCTTTACTGCCGGTTATACTGTTTTTGTGTTCGTGTTCAAGGCCGAAATCCCCTCTTGACGCCTCCACCATAATACTCTGGGAGCAGGAAGACGCGCAGGTCGCGCCCTATATAGATTCTGTTTTGGCCGCTTTCAAAAAACTCCCGGAAAATAAGGCCATCCGGGTGGTGCGGACCCATTATCAGACAGAGGATCTGCGCTCCCAGTTCCAGTCGGCCTCTCTTGCGGGCGTGGCGCCGGACCTTATAATGTGCCCGTCCGATACCGCCGGTCTTTTCGCCGTTTCAGGCTTCATCCGTCCGGTGGACGGCCTGATAGACGCCTCCAAATACAATAAAACAGTGATCCAGGCTATCACCCTTGACGGCAAGATATGGGGCGTGCCTGTTTCAAACGGCAATCACCTGATGCTTTTCTTCAACAGGAAGTACTCAAAGACCGCCCCTAAAGATACCGACGAGCTTTTTAAGTTCTGTGCCGCGGAAGCCAAGGCCTATAAACTGGATTTCTGCATGGCTTTTGATATGGGGGAGCCGTTCTGGCTTATGCCCTGGCTGGCGGCTTTCGGCGGCTGGCCCATAGACAACAAAACCCCGGCACTGGACACCCCCGCCATGCGCTCCGCCATCAACTTCTACCTGGACCTCAAATACAACAGAAAATACGCGCCGCCGGAGTGCGATTATAACTGCATGGATTCGCTGTTCAAGGAAGGTAAGACCGCTTTCATTATAAACGGCGACTGGGCCATCTCAGGCTATCAGCAGTATTTCAAAAAGGATTTAGGCCTGGGGCTCATGCCGAAAGTTTCATCCACGGGGCTCTGGCCCGCCCCGATGGTCAGCGGCAAGTATTTTATGATAAGTTCCGGTGTGAAGCCGGAGAAGCTCGCGGTGTTACAGCGGTTTATGGAATTTTATACCAACCGCGACAACCAGATAAGGCAGTTTAAAGAGCTTCAGCGCCTGCCGGCGCTCGCGGAGGCGTTCAGGGCCCCTGAGATAACCGGCGCCGAGATTGCGCGTGTGTCCATGGAACAAATCTCAAAAGGCCGGCCCATGTCCATGGCTACTGAAATGCGCGCTATTTGGGATTCAGCCAGGAATTATCTGGGCCTTGCCACCTCCAGGAAGTTAAGTGTTGAGGATGCGACCCGCAAGATGCAGGAAAACGCCGCGCAGAAAATATCGGAGATGAACAGATAATCATAGCGCTTCGCGCTATGATTGCCATAAGTTTTAGATACGGCTATTGCCATAAGCCATAGGCTATAGGCAGAACGTTTGCAATAAGCTTTTTTTAAAAGTTTCCTTATCGTTTATGGCCTAAAGCATATGGCTTAAGGCAGATCAGTGTTAATTTTTATGGACATCATTTATTCTATTTACGAAGTTCTCTGGTTCGCGCTTATCGTGCTTATGGGCATCGCGCTTATAGAGGGCTACTTCTATTACCATTTCAAATTTTATGCCCGGCGATGGTTTTTCCCCGCCGCGCTTGTCGGGTTTCCGTTGGCTGCCGCCGCGCTTTGCCGCGCCTTGGGGCTGGCCGCGGACCCCGTCAAGCCGTTCCTGTGGTTTCTGGGTTCGGAAGCGCTGATAACGCTGTTTTTCCGGCACATAGTAAAGGGCCGTAACAAACTGGCCTATCTGCTGCTCGCCCCCGCTTTCATCGGTCTGGCTCTCCTGCTGGTTTACCCCTTCATTTTTGAGATATATCTTTCTTTCCACGACCTGAAGCTTACCACTATCATGCAGTGGAAGAACACCGGCTCACTGCCTTTTGCGGGTATCCGGCAGTACGTGAACGTTTTCACCACCTCGCCGCTTTCCGAAGTAACCTTTTGGGCGCTATTGGGGCGCACGTTATGGTGGACTTTTATAAATGTGTTTTTTCATGTTGCCGGCGGGTTCACGCTGGCGCTCCTGCTCAATAATAATATCCGCTTTAAAGGGTTTTACCGCACGCTGCTTGTTATACCCTGGGCCATGCCGCAGGTGGTGGCGGTGCTGGCCATGCGCGGCGAGTTCCATTCGCAGTACGGGTTCATTAATATTATGCTCGTAAAGCTCGCGGCCGCTTATCCGATCCTTGCCGGCCTGGGAGTAGGACCTGTACAGTGGCTGAGCAATTATCCCCTCACTACCTGCACGCTCATTAATATCTGGCTGGGCATTCCGTTTATGATGGTGGTGATCTTGGGCGGGCTGCAGTCTATCTCCAGTTCATACTATGACGCCGCCGATATAGACGGAGCCTCTTATTTGCAGAAGCTGCGCTATATCACTATTCCGCTTATCCGCCCCGTCCTTATGCCGGCCGTAACTCTTGGCACTGTCTGGACTTTCAACAATATAAACGTGATTTACCTGGTCACCGGCCAGTCCGGAGGCACCGAGCGGGCCGACATTCTGGTTTCGGCGTTGTACAAGGCGGCTTTTACCTATAACCGTTACAGCTATTCCGCGGCGTTCGCAATAGTAATCTTTGCGATGTTGTTCTTTATCTCCGTGTTTTACCTCAAGTCTTTTGACGCGGCGAAGGAGGAAAGATAATAGCGTGAAACGCTATTATCGCCATAGGCCATAAGGGCGTGCGCCCGCCATAAGCCATAGGCCTGTAAGGAAACTCCTAAAAAAGCATACGGCTTACAGCTTATGGCGGGCGCAGCGCCCAGATGGCAACCAGAAATTTGTTATATCTGTATAATCTATGAACAAAGAAGCCGCAGTTTACAGAAGAAAGAAAATTGTTAAGTACCTTCTTATCCACCTGGCTATTATCGCCTTCGTGGTCGTATGCGTCTATCCCCTCCTGCGCATCCTGTCCGTTTCCATGCGCCCCGGAGATAAGCTGATTTCCACGGACCTCTCGCTGATACCCGCCGGAGCGGCCTTTGACGCCTATGTCCGCCTGCTGAAAGAGACGCTGTTCCTGCGCTGGCTCTGGAATTCGCTCCTTATCACCGTGGCTACCTCGTTTATCGGGGTCAGCCTGGCTTCTACCGCGGCTTACGCTTTCTCGCGGTTTAGGTTCGCAGGCAAAAAGGGCGGGCTGATACTGCTGCTTTCCACGCAGATGATACCCGCCGGCATGCTTATTCTGCCGCTATTTCTGATGATAATGAAACTTGGCCTGATGAATACCTATCTCGGCATGATAATCGCCTATTCTGTTTCCTCTCTCCCGTTCAGCATCTGGATACTTAAAGGCTATTACGATACCATCCCGCGCTCGCTTGAAGAGGCGGCGCTCGTAGACGGCACAAGCCAGGTGGGCGCCTTCTGGCGCATCATACTGCCGCTTTCAACTCCGGCGCTCAGTATCGCCTTTCTTTTTAATTTCACCACGGCCTGGAACGAATACCTGGTGGCGCGCGTGGTGCTTTTCAGCTCAAAACAATATACCTGGACGCTTGGGCTTTTTGAACTTCAGGGCCAATACATAACCCAATGGGGAATGTTCGCTGCCGGGTCAATGCTTGTTACCATTCCCGTTTTAATCGTGTTTTTGTACTCTTCAAAGTGGCTTATTTCCGGTCTGACGCTGGGCAGTGTTAAGGGGTGAATCATAGCGCAAAGCGCTATGATTGCCATACGCTTTAAGCCATATGCCCTACGTTTTTTAGAAGTTTCCTTGTAGTTTATGGCCTAAAGCTTATGGCTTATGGCAAACGAGTGTTTTTTAAAAAAGGAACAACTTATGGCTTGCGTGCAATTTAAAAATATCGTAAAAAAATTCAAAGAAAATCTGGTGCTCGACGGCATTAACCTTGAAATAAAAGACCACGAGTTTGTGGTGATTGTCGGCCCCTCCGGCTGCGGCAAAACCACCCTGCTGCGGATGCTTGCCGGTCTGGAAGAAGTCACCGACGGCGAGATTCGCATAGATAACCTGCTGGTAAACGAACTTCATCCTTCAAAGCGCCAGATAGCCATGGTGTTTCAGGATTACGCCTTATATCCCCATATGACGGTGGCTGAGAACATGAGTTTTTCCCTGCGCCTGAAAAAAGTGGGGCGCGCTGAAATTTCCGCCAGGGTAAAAGAAGCGGCTCAAACTCTGCAGCTTGAAAAGTTCCTTCTGCGCATGCCCCGCCAGCTTTCAGGCGGCCAGCGCCAGCGCGTGGCCATAGGGCGGGCTATAGTAAGAAAGCCGAAGGTCTTCCTCTTTGACGAGCCCCTTTCAAACCTTGACGCCAAGCTGCGCGAGGGAATGCGCGTTGAGATAGCCAAGCTTTACCAGCGCCTCAACTCCACCATTATTTATGTGACCCACGATCAGGTGGAAGCCATGACGCTTGCCGGCCGCATCGTGGTAATGAACCGGGGCGTTATCCAGCAGGTGGGCAGCCCCATAGAGGTTTACAGGAAGCCTGAAAATTTGTTTGTGGCCGGATTTATAGGCAGTCCCACCATGAATTTTATTGCCGGCCGCCTGTCAATGTCCGGCGGAAAAGCTGTATTTAAAGGCGGAGATATTTCAATAAACGTGCCGGGTTTTGTGCTGGGCGGGGCGGAAGCTATAGACGGGCGGGAAGTTGTGCTGGGAATACGCCCCGATGATGTGCTGGTGGGAGCCAGGTCCGCCGAGCATTGCTCCGAAAAACTTCAGGCGACGCTTGAGGTATGCGAGTTACTCGGCCACAGGGAGAATCTTTATTTGCAGGCCGGCCAAACCAGGCTGGTCGCCACGGTGGAGGCGTTTTTTAATCAAAGCCCCGGCAGCGCCGTGCCTTTCTGTTTTAATTATGCCAATATGCACTTTTTTGACAAACTGACCGAAAAACGGATAGGCTGAACAAAAAGAGCGAAGCAGGAACTCCTTCATACATGAAAAAGATTAATAATAAAACAGTGCAGAGCAGCCCAGGCGTTCCGAACATCAGAACGAAAAGAGCGGTAATATGCGTCCTTACCGTAATACTCCTGCTGGCTGCCGCTAGAAGCGAGTTTATTGTTACCGTGGGAAAAAGCGCTTTTCCTCCGATATGGAGCTACTATCAGCTAGAACAGGAAAATTTCAATCATCCAAGGCTGCAACTACTGAGGAAAAGGGAAAAACTGGACGAGATTACATCCGAGGGGCAAACAGAGTTTGAAAAACTTTTGTTATTACGCAGATGGACGAATAAAACATTAATCAGGTCTTCAGGGCAGTTTTACTATCCTCCATGGGATGCCGTGGAAATTATAGACCTGGCGCGAAAATACGGAAACCAAAGTTTCTGCGCTCAATATGCAATTGTGTTTTTGCAGGCATGTCTTTCCATGGGTTTGCACGCCAGATATGTGGATCTCCCCGGACATTTCATTGTAAGCGTGTGGTCGGATGATTTTAATAAATGGATTGCCATGGACCCGTATTTCGAAGTACATTATGAACGGAACGGCCGTCCATTAGGGGGGATAGACTTGTGCCGCGCTTACTGGGCGGATATCTGGCAGGATATATATAAGGTTGATTCCCACGGAAACAAAACAAAAATAAAAAAGGATGACCTTTACCTTTACCGCATGTTTTCCATTGTTTTAAAGAATACCCAGCTTTCGGAACCTGTAAGTGTAGAAGTGAACGGGGTTAAAAAAAAGCTGGCCATAGAGAGCGACTACCGGAATTATCCAAAAGCGGGAAGGGACAAGATCGTTTTTGATGTGGTTTTTCTTGCCTGGCAGGAGCCCCACGCGAAAGAATATTTTCCAGGCAAGCAAGCCAGCGGCGATGAGGGCGATTTTAAAGACCCGTTCAACCAGATAATGTATATATATGAAACCATAAGCGCGCGCGGACTTATAAAAATAAAACTGGAGCCGCAAAATTGCCCTTCTTTCAAGTCATTTTTGATTAACCAGGATGACGCCGGATATAATGAAGTTGCCGCCAGTATTTTGTTTTGGGAACTGAACCAGGGTTTCAATAAATTGTCCGTTAAAGTTAAAACGCAATATGGCTGGCAGGGGCCTGAAAGATATATCAAGGTGTTTTATAAACGGAACTGGCTGAAAATCTGACTGCGCATCTTTCCCGGAAATACGGAGTTGTTTTGACTTTTACTAGTCGCTCAGCTCTCTTCGTCATTGCGAGGACGAAGTCCGCGGCAATCTCATCAGATTGCTTAGCTCCGCTCGCAATAACAAAGCGGGACCTGGACAGTTATGATTTTGCCTGAAATAGTGGTTTATAAGTATAATATCCATGCGGATTTTACTTACTTATAATACGAATTGGAGGAGGTCAAGATGAAAGCTGTTATTGATGAAGCCACCTGTATCGGCTGCGGCCTTTGCGCCAGCGACTGCCCCGAAGTGTTTGAGATGAAGGGCGAAAAAGCCATTTCAAAGGGCGATGTTCCGGCCGGCAAGGAAGATGCCTGCAAGACCGCCGCCGCCAACTGCCCTGTGCAGTGCATTAAGTGCGAATAAACAAGTTATAAGCCGTCCGCCTAAAGCGTGACGCACAGGCCCGCCTGGGTTTCTTAAAAGAAAAACAGGCGGGTTTTATTTTATGGATTCAAAAGATATAAATTCCGCGAAACAGGGAGTTGTTAAGCTTTCAATAGTGTCCAACGGCGCCCTGGTGGTTTTTAAACTTATTGCCGGTCTGGCTATCGGTTCCATTTCCGTTCTGTCGGAGGCCATACATTCCGGCATAGACCTTGTCGCCGCGTTTATAGCCTGGTTCGCGGTGCGGTCTTCCGCCCAGCCGGCCGATAAGGACCACCAGTATGGACATGATAAGTTTGAAAATATCTCCGGTTTTGTTGAAGCCATACTTATTTTCCTCGCCGCCGCCTGGATTATTTTTGAAGCGGCAAAAAAACTTATCAGTCCCGAGCCGATAGAAATGATCGGCTGGGGTATATTGGTAATGGGGCTTTCCTCTTTTGTGAATATGGCTGTTTCCCACATGCTGTTTAAAGTGGGCAATGCGACTGATTCCATAGCCATCAAGGCCGATGCCTGGCACTTGCGCACCGATGTTTATACTTCAATGGGCGTAATGATGGGACTGGCGCTTATCTGGCTTATAGAGCTGGCCTGGGTGGGACACCATGTACATTGGATAGACCCCGTAATAGCGATGATGGTGGCCATAATGATTATTAAGGCCGCCTATGATCTGACCGTTCAATCCCTGGGTGATCTGCTGGATGAATCCCTGCCGAAGGATGACAATGCCAGGATCGCTGAACTTATTAAAACACAGGGCGGGGTTATAAGTTTTAAGAACCTGCGCACCAGAAAAGCCGGGAGTACGAAGTTTATAGAATTTGACATATTAGTTGATGCCGGAATGTCGGTGGAAAATGCCCACAAGCTTACCGATTATATAATTGAGGATATAGAAAAGGTGTTAACGCGTTCCAAGGTGACTATCCATATAGAACCGTGCAAGAGCGTCTGCCCGTACGATTGTCAGCCGAATTGCTCCTCTCCGCAAAAAGTTTTATAGCAACAGAAAGGCACGGAAAGTTACGGAGGGCAACGGAAGGTAAGAAGGGAAAGGACTGCTTTACGCGGTCTTTTTTCTTTTTGTGGCTTTTCGTTGCCTTCTTTTGCCTTCCGTTACTGTTTTTTATGCCGGTTTTTCCTCCGCGTCCTTAATCGGAAGGCGGAAAATTATAAGAATTCCCGGTATGGTCAATATGCAGACCGCCAGAAAAAAGTGGCGGTAGCCTACGGCCTGCTGCAGCAGGCCGCTTATCATGCCCGGCACCATCATCCCCAGCGCCATTATGCCGGTGGAGATGGCGAAGTGGGCGGTTTTATACTTACCCCTGCAGATCATCATCAGGTACACCGTGAAAATTGTAAGCCCTATGCCGTAGCCGAACTGCTCGGCCGCCACCAGCAGCGGCACCGTGCCGAAAGGAATATCACGCCCGAATACAGCTATCTGGCGCAGGGCCGGCTGCGCATAGGACATGTAAAGGTAAAATACGTCCGGCACGTGCAGGGCGAACACCATGGGCCACAGACAGCGGCGGAAGCCGTATTTCGAAATAAGCCAGCCGCCAAGCACCCCGCCGATTATAAGCGCTATCATGCCCACAGTGCCGTAAATAATTCCCACTTCCGCGGTGGAAATGCCAAGCCCGCCCTTTTCAAGGCCGTCAAGTAAAAATGGTGAAGTGAGTTTCAAAAGCATGGCTTCGGCAAAGCGGTAGAACAATATAAAAGCGATTATATAGCCTATGCCTTCCTGTGTGAAGTAAGAGACAAAAGCCTCGTTAAAAGAACTCCCCTGAGCCGACATTTTGCTTTTCAGATAAGGGAAGATATACCTTCGGCAGACTGCGATCAGCGCAGCCGTAATCATGGCCGCCGCGCCGAGCTTCTGCCATACGCCATGCAGCATACTGAACAGCCATATCAGGGCGCCTGCCGCAAGCAGGTAGGCGCTAAGCGAGCCTGCCGAGCGCAGGATGGTCAGAGGTTCAGCCTTGGCTTTCGGTATGTCTTCCGGCGGATAGGGCAAAACAAAACGGTGATAGGCAAACAGTATCAGGAAAATAAGAACGGGGGTCATAAGCATAATGGTCCAGCTGTCCGGCACGCTGCAAAACGCCTCCTGCAGCCGCCCCGCTCTGTAAACCATAAAACCGGTGCCGAATATCATCGCGAAGCGGTAGAACATGGATCGTATGCCCACGAAGAACGCCTGGTCCTCTTTGGTAAGGGCGAGCATGTAGAAACCGTCCACGGCTATATCGTGGGTGGCCGAGATAAAGGCCGCCACCGCGAAAGCCGCAAGTGAAATTGTGAAAAAGTGAGCAGTGCCAAGCGACATGGCGGCCGCCGCGAGGCAGAAGGCCATAAGGGCCTGGGTATAAATCGTCCACTTTCTGCGTGTGCCGTACATATCCACCATCGGGCCCCAGAGCATTTTTATAACCCAGGGCAGGTATAGCCAGCTGGTCCAGAAAGCGATCCGGGCGTTTGAAACCCCCATGTTTTTATAAAGTATGACGGAAACATAGTTTACTATCACATAAGGCAGGCCTTCGGCAAAATAGATGGTGGGCACAAAGTGCCAGGGATTGCGTTTTTCCACGTTCATTTTTCAGCTCCATTCCCGATGAATATATTAATGATATTAAATTTTGAGGTGTGAACCCATTTTGATAAGATTGTATCTGTAGCTATATTTTATCTTCCGGCAAAGAGTCCTTATGGAATTTTTTTCCCAGCTTTTCTCCCCGCAGTCTGTGGCCTGGTCCGTTTTTGTGATAATGGTGGTTTCGGCGGCGGGACTGGCTTTCGGCAATATAAAAATTTTAGGCATAAACCTGGGTATAGCCGGTGTTTTGTTTTCCGGCATATTTTTCGGGCATTTAGGCGTGGATATCAACCACGATACGCTGGAATTCCTGCGCGACTTCGGCCTTATACTTTTCGTTTATTCCATAGGCACGCAGGTCGGGCCCGGCTTTTTCTCCTCTTTGCGCAAGGAAGGCGTGCGCCTTAACCTGCTTGCCTCGGCCGTGGTGCTTGGCGGCGTAGGCATAACCATTTTGATAAGCAGGTTCTTCGCCGTGGATATTCCCACAGCCGTGGGAATGTACGCCGGCGCCGTTACCAATACCCCTTCTTTGGCCGCGGCCCAGCAGACTCTTGGCGCCGTAAACCCGGAAGCGGCAAGCAGCGCGTCGGTGGGCTACGCCCTGGCCTACCCGGGAGCTATACTCGGCGTCATACTTACGATGATAGTTATAAAGCGCATTTTTCGCGCCGAGGTTCAGGCCGACATGCGTTATTGCCCCCCCGAAAAAACCGGATCAAACCTGACCTCCACCAGCATAAAAGTGGAAAATAAAAATCTGGAAGGCTTGAAAATAAAAGGCATTCCCGCGATAGCCGAGCTGAGCGTGGTAATTTCCCGCGTCTATCATGACGGCCGGATGGTAATCGCTCACGATGATACAGTGATCCATGTGGGCGACGTGGTGCTGGCCGTGGGCAGCGAAGAGCATGTGGCCGGGTTCATGCTGGTGGTGGGCTCAAAAAGCGATATGAATCTTAAAGAACTGCCCAGCCGCATAATACATTCGCGCGTTATAGTGACCAGAAAGGATGTGATAGGCCGCACACTTGAGGAGGTAAAACTGGAGTCGCAATATAATGTGGTAGCCACCCGCGTCTCCCGCGCCGACGTGGAATTTATTGTTTCCGACAAATATGTGCTGCAATTCGCCGACAACCTTGTTATAGTGGGCGAAGAGTCTTCGGTGACGAACGCCGCCGCCATGCTTGGCAATTCCCCGAAAGATCTTAATCATCCGCAGCTGGTGCCGGCTTTTATAGGTATTGCTCTGGGGGTTATACTGGGTTCCATTCCTATTTCAATACCGGGTCTTTCCGAGCCTGTAAAACTGGGGCTCGCGGGCGGGCCGTTGATAACGGCCATATTCTTAAGTTACGCGCAGACCATCGGCCCGTTAAACTGGTATATGCCCCCGGCCGCCAACCTGATGCTGCGGGAACTTGGCATTGTGATGTTTCTGGCGTGCGTGGGCCTTAAGGCCGGCGGGAAATTCGTTGAGACCATAGTAAACGGCAACGGCCTGATGATAATGGGACTTGCCTTCGCGCTTACGGTCATTCCCATTCTTGTTATCGGAATATTCGCCAAGGTCAGATATAAAATTAATTACATGTCGCTTTGCGGCTTTTTGGCCGGTTCCATGACCGATCCCCCCGCTTTGGCTTTTGCCGGCGCCATGGCCCCGTCTAACCTGTCCGCCATGTCGTACGCCACAGTCTACCCGCTTGTAATGATACTGCGCATAATTTCCGCGCAGGTGATGGTGCTGTTGTTTATGAAATGACAATTGTTTGCTGGTAGGCGTGTATGCTTGTAAGCCTAATTTAGGAACTCCACAGAAAGCATACTAGCTTACCCGCCTACAAGCCGGCTATCCTATGGAGCTTATGTGACTTCTATTGTTGCCAATATTTTCCTTATCATGGTTTTAGGCTGGGTGTTCCGCAAATACAGCCTGGTTCCAGACGGCGCGGAAAATGTTTTCAACCGGTATCTTTACTACGCCGCTCTGCCGGCCCTTACTTTTGTAAAGATAATTGACACGCCTCTTAAGGGCCTAGGCGTTGATTTCCTGCTGGTCAACACGCTTCCGATAATAGCGCTGATGGCGTTAATAACCGGGTTATGGCGGGCGCGGGTGCTGGACTGGCGGCTGGCGCGGACTGCGGTGATAGTGGCGGCGCTGGGAAATACGGTGTATCTCGGCTTTCCCGTGGTTTCCATGCGCCTTGGCGAGTGGGCCATCGGCTATGCCGCCGTGCTGGGCTCAATTCAGAATATTGTGATCTTCACTCTGGGTTTCCTGTTGATCAATGTGATATGCGAGGGGAGCTGTCCAGGCATCTCAAGTTTAAGGAAGATAATACTGCATAATCTTGTGCTCTGGGCTTCGGTGTCGGGGCTTCTGATATCGTGGTTCGCAGTACCGGTACCCGGGCTCTTAAAGACGGTGCTTTCTGATATCGGCAGGACAACCCTGCCGCTGGCGCTTTTCACTATGGGGTTAAGCCTTTACGGCAAGAGCGTCTCCGGCAATTTCCAGAAACTTTCCTTTATCGCCGGCCTGAAGCTGTTCGTGCTGCCGTTATTCTATCTGCTGCTGGCCTATCTTCTGGATTTTAAAGGCGAAGCCGCGCGGGTGGGGTATCTGGAAGCGTGTATGCCGGTGGCGGTGCTGAATTTTGTGATAGCGAAGGAATTTAATTTTGACGCTGACCTGGTCTCCCAGTCCATCATCTTTACCACGCTGCTTTTCTTCCCCCTCCTCTACCTCTACGACTGGGTAATGACCCTGGCGCTGTGAAGCTATCTAAGTGAACGGGTAGGGCAATTTTAATTTACCATTAATGAGGGTGGGGCCATGTATATATTAAAAACTTTATGCTGTTCGCTAGGGGTGACGCCGGGTTTGTTTGCGGGGGTTTTCCGGAGGCCGACTTGGGCATTCAGGAGGCCGAGGATAAGGGCGGCCGTGAGCCGTCTGATGGCCATAGGCCTTGATACGGCACTGCCATAGGCTGGTAGCCGACCCGGCCCCCGCAAATAAATCCGGCGGCAGGCCCCCGCAAATAAATCCGGCGGCAGGCCCCCGAGCGATAAAGGTACTCCTTATTACATTTTCAGTTCTTCTTCCAGTTTACGGCGTTCGTAAATCTGCCGGTAGAGGCCGTTTAAGGCCATCAGTTCAGCGTGGGTGCCTTTCTCCGCCATACGGCCCCCGTCCAGCGTCAAAATAAGGTCGGAATGCTCAATAGTCTTCACTCTGTGGGTCACAATAAGGCAGATGGCGTCCGGCATCTCTTCGCGGAAATCACGCCAGAAATTGTCCTCGGTCTGCGCGTCCATCGCGCTGGTCGCGTCGTCCAGTAAGAGCAGGTCCGGCCGCAGCAGCAGGGCCCGCGCTATAGCCACCCGCTGCTTCTGCCCGCCTGAGAGCGCGAAGCCGCGCGTGCCAACGGAAGTTTCCAGGCCTTTAGGCAGCTTTGAAATATCGTGCTTCAGCTGGGAGACCCGTATCGCGGTATCAACGGCCCCTTCCGGAATATTTTCCCTGCCAAGGGTTATGTTGTTAAGGACCGTTCCCGTCATAATGAATGGGTCCTGCGTAACCAGCCCCATCCGTTCCCTTATTGCCGCCGGAGTGAACTTGCGTATGTCCGTGCCGTTTACGCGCAGTTCCCCCCCCGAAAATTCCGCGAAGCGGGTCAGCATGGCCAGCAGGCTGCTCTTGCCTGAACCGATCTTTCCGACCACCGAGATAAGCTGGCCGGACTTCACCGCGAAGGTTATTGCTTTAAGTAAATGGGCGCCGTCCTTGCCCGCCGTCACCCCGCCACCTGTCTGCTGCTTGTTGCCGCTGAGAGGTAGTGGTGTCACCGAGACCCCGCTGCATTCCACTGTTTCAATGCGGGTGGGCGCGGGCGCGGGCACGGAGGGTTTTTTTACCGCGGATCTCGCCTGCAGCAGTTCATCCACGCGCTTTACTGAGGCACCCGCCCTGTTGCCCGCCACGAAGAACTGGCTTATGTCCATAAGCGGCATCATGATCATGCCCGCGTAGAAATAAAAGGCTATAAGGTCGCCAAGGCTGGCTCTGCCGCTTATCACCATCAGGCCTCCGGCCAGGAAAACCATGGAGATGGAAATAAAATTGGCGGAGTGATAGAAATACGAGAATATAATATCCACTTTTGCCACCGAAATTTCGGCGTCCCTCTGCGCGTCAGCCTTGGCGGAGAAAAATATCCCCTGGGCGGGTTCCTTGGCGTTGGCTTTTATGAGCTTTATCCCGGTAAAGCAGGTTTCAAGAAAATCATAGATCAGTGAAATAGTTTTCTGAAGGCTGTCGTAGCGCGCTTCCAGCTTGCGGCCGGTTTTTATTGAGGTGGCAATAAGCAGCGGAGCCGGAGCCAGCACCCAGAGGGCAAGCAGCGGGTTCAGAAGTGCCATCATAGTGATCGCGCCTATAAGCGTGAATAAGGACTGGATAAAACGAAACACTCCCGAGCAGGAGAACCAGGATATTTTATTGGAGATGTCGTCCACCATGCGGGTGACAAGGTCGCCGGTGGTATAGCGGTGATAGAAGGCCTGGTCCAGAGTCAGGATGTGCTCAAAGAGCTGCTGGCGAAATTCCCATTCAAAGCGCATGTTCATGTATGCGCGGTTGCGCTGGGCGATTATGCTGGTTATAGTGTTGGCAATTCCTACGCCTAAGATGATATAGATGTCCCGGCGCAGCAGTTCCCTGGTTATGCCGCCGCTCAGGCCGTTTATTATCTGCTTTATTACGTAGGGGTAAAGGGCGGTAAGCGCGGCGCTGACCATGCCAAGCGCCACGATGGCAAGCATCCGGTACTTATGCCGTTTCCAGTGAGGCCAAAGCCAGTTAAGAGTGAAGAACATAGAATAATAGTCTCAAGTCACATGTCACAAGTCACAAGCCGGAAAAAACAACAGCTTCAAGTTGCAAGTCACAGAGCACAAGTAATGGCAAACTACAAATTTTCATAGAAGTCATATAACAGTTTTTTGGTTTCAGTCTGCAATAATTAAAGTTTTAAAAAATCATTTTTCCGCACTTGTTTCTTCCGGCTGTTACTTGTGACCTGTGACTTGTGTCTTGTGACTAGCCGCTATCCCCGAACTGCAATTTGTAAAACCTGGAGTAAATTCCGCCATGGGCCAGCAGAGCCGCGTGTGTGCCGCGTTCCTTCACTTCTCCCTCGGATATAAGTATTATCTCGTCGGCGTACTTTATGGTGGAAAGTCTGTGCGCTATTACTATCATGGTCTTTTGCTTTAGGAGCCGCCGCATGGCGGTGTTTATCAGGCGCTCGGTGTAGGGGTCTATGTGCGAAGTGGCCTCGTCCAGCGCCAGCACCTCCTGATTAAGGACCATGGCCCGCACCAGGGAGATCACCTGCTTTTCGCCGGCCGAGAGGTTTACGCCTTTTTCCACTATCTGCTTGTTCAGGCTGTGATGTTTGAAAAAGGCGTCCAGGCCTATTGTCTTTATGGCGTCGTGCACCAGGGCGTCCGGCACAGCGTCGTCCATCAGCTTAAGATTCTGCATTATCGTGCCGGGGAAAAGATATATATCCTGCTGCACAAGGCCTATGGCGGTGCGCAGGGATTTCAGGCTTATTTCGGAGATATCCGCGCCATCTATCAGTATCCGCCCTTTCTGCGGGGTATAGAATTTGAAAAGCAGGTTGGTTATGGTGGTCTTGCCGCCGCCGGTCTCGCCCACTATGGCCAGACTTTTGCCTTTACGCAGGGTGAATGAAACGCCTTTTATCACCCAGGGGTCCTCCGGGGCGTATTTCATCCAGACGTCGCGGAATTCTATGCTGTCCCGCATGGAATGTATAAAATGCGGTTTTGCCGGGTCGGTTATGGCGGGGCGGCGTTCCATTATCCGGGCTATGCGATGGCCGGCCGAGAAGGAGCGCTGTATGATGCTTATGTGCTCGGACAGGCGGAACACCGGTTCAAAAAGTTTGTCCACATAGAGAATGAACATTACAAGCGTTCCTATGCTGATGCCGCCTTCCAGCGCCCAGCCGCCCCCTACGCCCAGTATCATGGCTATGGATATAGGGCTAAGCAGTATTACGGCCAGGAAAAAGATTATTGACATTATTTCAGCGCTCAGCTCGGCGTCGAATTTACGTTTATTTACGGCGTTCAGCCTGGCAGCGGCCATGGCTTCACGGTTGTAGGCCTGCAGCAGCGCGATGGCGCTGACGTGTTCGCTTAAAAAGCCGGATATCTCGCTGGCCAGTTTTCTGACGGTCACGAACATAGTGGAGCTTTTATGCAGGAAGATCACGCTGACTATCATGACGAAGGGCAGCACGCTCATAAGCAGCAGCGTGAGCCGCAGGTTGAAGAAAGCCAGTATGCCGAATGTGACGAAGAACATCAGTATATCGCGGAATATGGTGATGGAGGTTTCGGTAAAAAGCTCATAGAGGCTGGCCGTGTCCGATTGAACGCGGGCCATAAGCCGCCCCACGGGATATTGCGCGTAGAACGGAAGGTCAAGGCCCAGCATATGGCCGAGCATCTTTTTCTTCAGGTTTGTCATTATCTGCTGGCCGGTGCGCACAAGCCCCATGCGCAGGAAATAGGTGAAGACCAGGAAGAGAAGCGAATTACTGAAAAGGGCCGTAACTGAAAAAATGACAAGGCGGTAATCTTTCGCCGGCATGGCCGTGTCAATTATATACTTCGCGATTATCGGAGAGAGCAGATTCAACGCGGAGGAGAGCGTGAGCCAGACTGCGGCAACGGCAAACCCCCGCTTTTGCGGCGCCATTAGGCTGTAAAGCATGCGGAAGGTGGCTTTGTAGTTTATTTTCTCCTTCTGGTCCTGGCTCTCGTCGTAGTGGGCGTCTCCGTGCATAAATGGTATTCTACAAAATTCACAATTGTCGCGCCTTATACATGTATCGGGCTCAGGGCTCTAGGCGCCGTAAGATCAGTTTTCCGCCGCATCTGGGCCGATAATTTATTAAAATTGAGTATATGAAAGGTTCCGACATAAGCGCTTTTGCGGCTGCCGCGCGCGTTTCGTCCCCGGCCGCGATTGACCACGTCGCGCCGGATTCCCTTAAGGGGATACCGCGGCGGCAGACCAATCCGGCCCGGTGGAACGGCAAGGGCTGGAACGAGTTCGTCACGGCTTTGCGGGCCCGTAACATAGAAGTATGCGAAAACAGGCAAACCTGCGGTTTTTACTCCTCGGATTCCGGCGGCCTGGCTTACGGTATGCCGCACGGTATAACGCTTGCCGGTTCAGCCGCGCAGATCTCGGCTATTCTTAAGCAGGCCCAGCTGCACCGTGTGCCCGTGACGGTAAAAGGCGGAGGGCTTACCACTGAAGGAGAATCGGTGGCCTTCGGCGGCCTTCTGCTTGATATGCGCGGCATGAGCCGCGTTATATCGGTGGACGCGCAAAACATGACGGTCCGGGCCGAGGCCGGCGTCTATTGGCATACTCTGGCCGAGGTGCTGCGCCGGGACGGCCTGGATTACCTGTCGGCTCCGCTTAACCTGACATCGTCCCTGGGCGGGACGCTGGCGGTTGGAGGGATAGATATAAATTCTCCGCGGCTGGGCTGCAGCGCCGATCAGGCGGTCTCTCTTCAGGTGGTCACTCCCACGGGCGAGATAAAGGAATGTTCCGAAACCCTGAATGCGGATCTCTTTGAACGCGTTCTGCTGGGCTACGGCCAGTTCGGAGTGATAACCGAAGCCACGATGCGGGTGCGCAAATTCACTCCCGTAACCATGCATTACTTTTACTATGGCTCCCTGCGCGAGGCAATGGAAGACCTGCAGATGCTGGTGCGGGAGGACGCGGCGGACTATTGCGGGATACTCACTATAATGGACAAGGCCGTGAACCTGCTTGTGGCGTTTGATTCGGACGGGCGCGAACGCGCTTTTTTTGCCGGCTGGCGCAAACGCCTCCGCGGCCACGGAGAGCTGGGTTTCGGCCTGCGCATGGCCTGGCATTACGCGCTCAGGCCATGGCGCGTCGGTGAAGCGCTTTACCTGCTGGGCCGCAAGCAGGAGCTTGAGCCGGCCTTCAATCCGGCCCATTTCATGGAAGACGGCAGGATTATTGACCGCGCGGTAGTTTTCGGAAACCAGGTCTGGAAATTCTGGGGCGGCCGGAAGATGGTAATACCGGACCTGGCCACCAGCGCCGATAAATTTGTGGAGGCCATTGAGCGCGGAAACGCGGTATGCAAAAAGTATTTCCCGCGTTACACTCTTTACTGCGTGGGTATAAAGCTTTCGGGCCGGCGCGAGCGCTACGAGATGTCCTGCGTTCCGCCGGACGCCGCTGGCTTTGCCTATGGGTGCGAGTTTGAGCCGATACTGGGCGACACTGTTTACAGCCGCGAGTACCTGCAGGCGTTCAAGAACGAGATATACGAAATAGGCGTGGAAATGAAAACCAGCTATTACCGTTTCGGCGGCATGATGAAGGGTTATATACGGCGGGCTTTCGGGGACGAACTGGTTGAAAAGCACCTGGCCATGAAACGCCTGGCCGATCCGGCCATGATACTGAACCCCGATGTGATATTTTGAATTAAAAACATGGTTGCTACGCAGGTTCACAGTTCAGCGGTTCAACGGTTGAAAATCAGGGAACACAAGAAGATCGTGGAAAAAATAACCGTGAACCGTTGAACCCTGAACCATTGAACCTTGACCCTGACAACTTGCGCAGTTGCAAAACATGACTGAAACCACTGCTGAATTACTTAACAGCCGGATAAGGTCCGGCTATGAACACTGCACCGGTTGCGGTGTATGTATGCTTACCTGCCCGGTCTGGAACCAGACGCGCGACATCATGCTTACGGTTTGCGGGCGGGCGCGCGTGCTGCAAAACGGCGGGGCGCCCGAGGATATGCGCCAGTCCCTTGCGGCCTGCGTTTTATGCGGCGCCTGCGGTTCGGTTTGCCCCGCCGGAGTGGATACCGTGGCCCTTACAACGGAGCTGCGGATGAGCCTTGCCGATGGAACAGGCCGCCCGGAGGCGCAAAACCGGATACAGGGTAAAACCCCGCCGGTCACGACCGCGCAAAAACTGTTCTTTCCCGGTTCCGCCATGCGCCGGGACGAAAACATTTTTCGCAGCGCCGCGCGCCTGCTTGAACAGGATGGCTATATACTCTTTGATGATACGGAAATATCCGCTATAGCCGCCGATATGGAAGCCGGGGTAAGGCCGGACCAGGATCGCTTAACACGCTTCATCTCTTCAATGCGCGGCGTGAAACATATAATTGCAGCCGACGGCTTCCTGCACCGGCATTTGCGTCAATGGCTGCCGGGCGCGCGCGTGGCGGGCCTTGGCGAAACCCTGCTTGCGCGGCCGGAAGTAAAAAAAGCCATCAAATCCACCGACCTCTATATCATAGAGCCCCGCGGCTATCACGCCGACCACAGCCGCCTGGTGAATTTATACGACCGGATGCGTCTTGAGACCGGCTGCAGGCTGAACACAAGCCTTCAGCGCGCTGCGATACCTACAGGTGCTGCGGGCATGCGGAACCGTGGGCCTGGCCGCGTGGACCCGGCCGAACAGGCCCGCTGGATACTGCACCATCGCCGGCCGGAACGTGTTGTGGTTGAAGACATAGATGATATGCAGGTCTTCAAAAATATACCAGGCACCGAAGTTATCCATATAGCGCAATTGGTAAGTTAAAAGAGGGAAGTCAGTAGACAGAATACAGTAGTCGGAGTTTTGCATTTACACTGTTGCCTTTTTTAGTCGCAGTCTACTGTCTACTGTATTCTGACTACTGTCTGCTATTACAATGAGCTTTATCGAAAATGTAAAAAAAGTTGACGCGCTTATAGTCGGCACGGGGCCGGCCGCGGCGGCCTGCGCCAAGCGTCTGGTAGACGCGGGCTGCGAGACAGTGGCCCTTGAGAGCAGGGAACTTCCGCGCCACAAGGCCTGCAGCGGCATCCTTTCTCCGCGCGGCCACAGGTTCCTGCTGGAGAATTTCGGACCCCTCCCGAAAGAGATCCTGCATACTCCGTCCTCTGCTAGCGGAGTGACGTTCCATTTTCCCAGCATGCGTTCCGTGTCAATAAATTTTGACGGCGGTCCCACGCCGCACCTGCATCGCAAGTACGCGGATCACTGGGCAATGCTGCGCAGCGGGGCGGAGATACACGATCAGACCGAATTTACCGGGCTTTCGGACAAGGGGACGCATGTGGACGTTGCCGCCACGCGGGATGGGCTACCGGTAAATTACCGCGCGCGTTTCGTGATAGGCGCGGAGGGCCCGAGCCTTGCTGTAGTGCGGGCGGTGTATCCGGACTACGCGCGGAAAATACCCTGGTTTGTGGTGGGGCAGAAGTTCCACCCCATAATAGACTGTCCGCTGGACGACAGGTATTTCCATTTCTGGTTCAACGCGGAACTGGGCCACTATACCTGGAGCCACGCCAGGGACGGCAGGCAGATAGTGGGAGTGGGGTTTCTTAAAGGGGATAATTTCGACGCCCGCCACCAGAGGGTGGTGGAGTACCTGGAAAAAAAACATCATGTAAGGCTTGGGCCGTCAGAGTCGCCCGAGATAGTTACCGCCAATTTCGGCCCTTCGCTTATAAACCGCTATATTTTTGGCAGGGGGCGCGTTCTTATAACCGGTCAGGCGGCGGGTTTTTTTAACATGATAGCCGAAGGCATGAGCTGCGCGCTGCATTCCGGCGCCGTGGCTGGAGAGGCCGCCGTTGAAGCTTTCAGGACTTCCAAAGATATTCAGCGGATATATCGGGGCATGATAGCTTCCGAAGTCAGGCGGTGTTCGGACCAGTGGAATCCGCTGGAAATAGCTTTTGGGCGGCCGCATGAAGCGGATTTCCGCGCCGCCCTAAAGCGGCTGGCGCCGGGTGAAAGGCGCGGCGTTATACGCGAAATATTTTCATTCATCAGGCTCTACGCCCCGCTTAAATGGGGCCGCCAGATATTGTGGCAGTCCGTCTGCCGCCGCTTTACGGGCCGTTATCCTTCCAATCGCTGGCTTTGATCACGGCCGATATATATAAAAAAAGGGCACGGTTTCACCCGTGCCCTTTTTATTTACCCCCCCCGCCAATTTAATTCAGCTTGAACTGCGCGCCGCGTTTGAGAGCTTTCACATTCAGCTCTATCACCTCGGGCTTGAGCTTCTTATACACCTTGGGCAGCGCGTTCGCTATGGCATCCACGGTTATGGCGCCTGTAGCCGCCGCGAAAGCCCCAAGAGCCACCATGTTCATAACCTTGCCGTTGCCAAGCTCTCCGGCTATCTGATTGCATGGCACATAAAGCGTCTTTATGTCCTTGCGGGCCGCTTTTGAGGTTATAAGTGAGCTGTTTATTATCAGCAGACCTCCCTTCTTTACAAGCGGTTCGAATTTGGTGAGAGAGGGTTCGTTAAACACTATTACCGTGTCGGGCTCGGAAACTATGGGCGTGGTAACTTCGTCGGAGGATATTACCACCGAACAGTTGGCCGTTCCGCCGCGCATTTCGGCTCCATAGGAAGGGAAGAAGCTTACTTCTTTGCCTTCCATCATGCCCGCCTGCGCAAGCAGTACGCCGGCCGAAATAACTCCCTGCCCGCCGAAACCGGATAATTTTATGCCTTGATACATAAGTAAAGCCTCCATTTGTAGAGAGTCGCGAGTCTTGGGGTCCCGGAGTCCTGGAGTAAAGAATCCCCGACTCCCCGACTCCCCGACTCCCAGACTCCTAGACTCCCAGACTCCTAGACTCCCCGACTGTTTTTGCCGCATTCTTATACACTCCCAGCGGGAACACCGGCAGCATGCCTTCAGCCACGTACTTTGTGGCCTCCGACGGATTGTCAAGCCGGGTGCCCCAGTTGGTGGGGCACATGGACAGTATCTCCACCATTGAGAAACCTTTGCAGTCCATCTGGTTCTGGAAAGCTTTCTTTATGGCGGCTTTGGTCTTTATCACTCCCGGCACATTGTGAACGCTGGTTCGTTCAAGGTAAGCCGCGCCTTCTACAGTAGCAAGCAATTCGCACATTTTTATGGGGTAGCCGGCCTGTTTGGCGGTGCGTCCTTCCACGCAGGTGGTGGCTTTCTGCCCTATAAGGGTGGTGGGCGCCATCTGTCCGCCGGTCATGCCGTATATGGCGTTGTTTACAAAGATAACCGTGATATTCTCCGAACGGATGGCGGCGTGCACTATTTCCGCCATGCCGATGGAGGCAAGATCGCCGTCTCCCTGGTAGGAAAAGACTATAGTCTCTGGTTTAGCGCGCTTTAAGCCCGTGGCTTCGGCCGGGCCGCGCCCGTGCGCGCCCTGTATCATGTCGCAGTTGAAATAAACATCGGCAAACACCGCGCAGCCGACCGGCGCGATGCCTATGGCGCGGCCGCGTATGCCCAGTTCATCCATCGCTTCGGCTATAAGGCGGTGTATAGTGCCGTGTCCGCAGCCCGGACAGTAATGCATTTTTACGTCCAGCAGGGATTCCGGCCTTTTATTTAATAGCTGCATATTCTTTTGCTCCTTTTTTCATTACGCCTTCAATGGTGGCAAGCACTTCTTCGGCGGTTATAACCGAGCCGCCGGGCTTTGAATGCAGGTAAACCTCGCTTCGGCCGTTAAGTGACAGGCGCACGTCTTCCACCATCTGCCCAAGGCTCATCTCTACAGTGAGGAACTTCTTTATTTTTCCTGAAAGCTCAACCAGGCGTTTTTTAGGATAAGGCCAAAGCGTGATGGGCCGGAAAAGCCCGACTTTAAGCCCCTTCTCGCGTGCCATTTTTACCGCCGCCATTGAAACCCGGGCGGAAGTGCCGTAGGCCACTATGGCAAGTTCGGCGTCTTCAATCATCCTTTCTTCATAGAGTACTTCGTTTTCCTCTATCTGCCTGTAACGCTTCACGCGTTCCAGAACCATTTTTTCAAGGCAGCCTTCCCGCAGGTCGTAGGATTTTACTATGCGCTTGGCCCGCCCATTGTTAACGCCGAGCGCCCAGTCAGGCTCTTTAAGCGTTTTAATGTCAATTTCAGCGTTTGTAAATTCCACCGGCTCCATCATCTGGCCTATAATTCCGTCGGCCAGCATCAGGGCCGGTATTCTGTATTTGAAAGCCACCTCGTAGCACTTGTGCGGAAAATTACCCATTTCATTCGCGCCGTTAGGCGCCATAACGAACAGGCGATAATCGCCGTGTCCGCCGCCGCGGGTGGACTGCCAGTAGTCGCCCTGCGCGCCCGCTATATTGCCCAACCCCGGGCCGCCGCGCATCACGTTGGCTATTAAAAAAGGCAGATCAGCGCCGGCGCAATAGGATATTCCTTCCTGCTTCAGGCTGATGCCGGGGCTGGAAGAAGAAGTCATTGTGCGCTTGCCGGTGGCCGCGGCGCCGTAGATCATGTTTATAGCCGCCACTTCCGATTCGGACTGCACGAAAGCTCCGCCCACCTGCGGCAGGCGCCACGACATATATTCGGGCACTTCGTTTTGCGGCGTTATCGGATACCCGGCGAAAAATCTGCAGCCGGCGCGCAGCGCGCCTTCGGCCAGGGCCTCATTGCCTTTCATTAACTTTTTTTCAGACATTGTGATCTCCTTGGAAATGATTACAGTGATTAAAGAGAGATTACAGCGATGGGGAAGAGTATGGATACAATAATAAGGAATATCAAATTTCCAAAACTATTGTTTTATCACTGTAATCGTTCTACTATCACTGTAATCAAGGGGCTGCTGACTTTTTTCGCAGCCCCTATTTATACACCTTTATCGCCAGGTCCGGGCATATGCGGGCGCAGCTTTGGCACGCTATGCAACAGCCTTCCCTGGAGTTCATGGCCGGATAATAGCCTGTTTTAGAGAATGTGCCGGATTTTTCAATGCACTTTTTCGGGCAAACCTGTATACACAGGTAGCAGCCCTTGCACTTATCAATTTCCACTTCCATTTTAGGCATTATAACCTCCCAGGCTTGATATAAGGCGGGTGTTATAGCGGCATTCACCCAGGATTTTGTTGCGCGGCTGGCAGAGCTCGGCGGGTAGTTGAGAAAGGGTAGAGGGGTTAGCTTAGAGTGTAGATGGTGCAGAAGTAAGAAACTCCTTACTCTGTAACCTGCCCCCTCCACGCTTTGCCCTGCCCCTATGTGTCGGGCTGCCGGAGGCCGATGTTGTAAAAAGCCTGTGCTTAAAGTATATCAAAAAAATCGGCGCAAGAATCCATTTTTGATAAAAAAATTTCAGCCCTTTTACGTTTTTATATGGTCCGCAATCCGGGTCCGGCAGGATGCCGGGCGCTTTGACCGCTACGCCATTTTGCCGTAGAAGTTTTTGAGCGAGATGTTCATTGCTTCCACACTGAACTGCGTGTAGCCGGTATAGTCTTTTTGCATTACCCAGCGGCGCGCGGCCTCGCCCATGGTCCGTCTTCTGGTTTCGTTCTTAAGCAGGGTTTCCGCCGCGTCGGCGAGCGCGTCCGCGTCGGCCGGAGGCGTCAGAATTCCGGTTTCTCCGTCTTTAACCGTATCCTGCAGGCCGCAGACCTTTGAAGCTATCACCGGCAGGCGGGCGTATTGCGCCTCCAGGGCCGAACGTCCCATGGCTTCGTTCAGAGATGGCTGGATGTAGAGGTCCATAACGCAAAGATAACGAAAAATATCTTTCTGGAAGCCGGTAAAAATTATTTTTTCTCCAAGGCCAAACCGGCCGGCCAGGGCGCGCAGCTCAGGTTCAAGCCTTCCGCCGCCCACTATAAGAAAGCGGAGTTTTCTGTTTTTTTCCTTGTCAGTCAGGATTTTAGCCGCCCTTATAAAATATTCAACGCCCTCTATCGGTTCCAATCCGGCCGCCGTGCCCACTACTATTTCATCGGGTTCAATGCCTATTTCCTTTCGGACCGCTTTCCTGTCAACCTCCCTGGGCGTAAAGCGCACGCCGCTGTGTATAACCGCCCATTTTTCGCGCGAGCCTATGCCCGCCGCCACGGATTCTTCAAGTTCCCCCCGCGTGAGGGCTATAAAGCGGTCCGTCCAGCGCGCGGCCAGGCGTCCGGCGAGTTTGAACATAAATGTTTTTAAAGGGCCGCAATAACCGTAGAGCAGATGGCCGTGCGGCGTGTGCACTACCACGGCTTTTTTATCCGCCGCGCGGTTGTAGGCCATGGCGGCCAGGCGTCCCAAAAAACCGGCTTTTGAAGCGTGCGTGTGTATTACGCCGGGTTCAAACTTTGCAAATATCTTTTTCAGCTCAAGAAAAACTTTCAAATCGCTTAAAGGCGACATTATCTTTTTTAACCCGGGTATTTCCATGTATTGCACGCCTTCCGGCAATTCAAGCGCGGCGGAGCACGGCCCCGCCGCTATAATTACCCGGCTGCTTTTGGCCTGGTAAGCGGCGCTGTCAAGAACATTGCGCGCCGCGTCATCCGGCTCAAGCCGTGTTATAAGGTGAATTATCAGCGTTTTACCAGTCAATCAAGCCTCCTTTTTTGTCAACAGATCACCACGCATAAAGTCCGGCGTTGGGCGAAGCGCCGTATTAGCCTGTCTTAGCCTTATTTTTTTTTAAAATTTTTCATTGCCGCCTGCAACATCTTCATTTGTTCCTTTATCAACTTTTTCTGGTCCTGTTTAATCTGTTTCAGATAATACATGCTCAGTTCGGTATTTTCGTCTGTTTTCATGGCAGCGGGCGCCGGCGCCAAACTCTGCGAAACGGGAAAGTATTCCTCCTTTGCCAACATATCGGTTCCCGCGTAGTTGGAGGCGCCCTGAGGCAGGAGCACGCCTATGGGTTCAGAGTGGATAGTTTGCGGCGACAGGGAAATATCGTCCTGGCTTTTTTTCTGCACTAGCTGCAGGGCGACCAGGACCACGAATAACGCCACAGTGATTAAAACAAGCCATTTAGTCATTAATCCTCCTCCGTTCCTGTTTTATCAAAAATTATACAGCGGACTCCTTCCTGCCGGATCGCATGGGTAACTCTGGAACTCAGGGAAAACTATAACCAGACACGTCGGTGCCATCTGAATCTGGCCAAGGCATTGGAAATTGGCCCAATCCCCGCTTGCCCGCCCGTTTGCAGTGTACACCTCGGGGCAGCGGTAAATAAGCGCATTGCACGGCTTATTGGTGGAATAGTCCGGGGTGAGAGCGTTGTCGCAGTTGGGCAAGGAGCCGGTGGATGCCGTCCATACACCCCCCTTACAGACCTCAACCGCCCCTGCGTGCCACCGCAGGGTGCCATTCTTGCTTCCGGTGCATGCCGCGGTGTCATCTCCCATTTGAATACCGCCTGAGACCGAGAGCTTGGAGGCCGGGGACACCGTCCCGATACCCACCTTTCCTCCGTCGCGGGCAAGCACTGTGTTTACAGGATTTGTGGCCGAGCCGCCGGTGGTAAGGATAGCGACATAACCGCCATAAGGAGCCGGATAGTATGTGCTAAGGGTAAGTGTTTCCGAGCCCAGGGGCCGAGGGTGGAAGCAAAGGAAAGCCGCCACCAGGGCGAAAAGGCAATGTTTTCTGCCCGGTTTAAACTGTACACCCACAATTTTTTCATTTTTCATATGTCGTTCCCCTTAGCTGATCGGTGTTTGCCGTTTTTGCCCTGAGTTAAGAAAAAACTACTTTTTTGTTTTTGCTCTCTCAGGCTGTTTTTTTGTGACGCGCGCTACCGCCTTATTAATTATATCAAGTCCCTCAGCCAGTTGTTCGTCCGTTATCACAAGCGGGAGCAGCAGGCGGATGACATTTTTGTTCAGTCCCGCGCCCGCTATAATTACCCGGCTGCTTTTGGCCTGGTAAGCGGCACTGTCAAGAACATGCGCGCCGCGTCATCCGGCTCAATCCGTGTTATAAGGTGAATTATCAGCGTTTTACTAGCCAATCAAGCCTCTTTTTTTATCAACAGTTCACCACGCATAAAGTCCGGCGTTGGGCGAAGCGCCGTTTTAGTCTGTTTTAGTCTTATTTTTTTGGGTATTTTTCATTGCCGCCTGCAACATCTTCATTTGTTCCTTTACCAACTTTTTCTGGTCCTGTTTAATCCGTTTCAGATAATCCGCGCTCAGCCCGGTATTGTCATCTGTTTTCATGGCAGCGGGCGTCGGCGCCAAACTCTGCGAAACGGGAAAGTATTCCTTCTTCGCCAACATATCGGTTCCCGCGTAGTTGGAGGCGCCCTGGGGCAGGAGCACGCCTATCGGTTCAGAGTGGATGGTTTGCGGCGACAGGGAACTATCGCCCTGGCTTTTTTGCTGCACTAGTTGCAGGGCGACCAGGACCACGAATAACGCCACAGTGATCAAAACAAGCCATTTAGTCATTAAGCCTCCTCTGTTCCTGTTTTATGAAATAGGCTCAATACAGTGGACTCTTTCCTACCGGTGTGCATAGGTAATTCCGACACAAATTGGAAATTATAACCATGCACGTCGCCTCCATCTGAATCTGGCCATTGCATTGGAATTCGATCCCTGACCAGGAGGCCGGTACCGACCACCCCCCGACAGCTGTGTACACCATGGGGCAGCGGTAAACAGGCGCATTGCATGGCCTATTGGTGGAATTTTCCGGGAAGCCAGCGTTGTTGCAGTCGGGCAAGGAGGTGACGTACGTCCATACGGTCCCGGCACAGACCTCAACTACCCCTGCGTGCCACCGCAGGGTGCCATTCTTGCTTGCGGTGCAGGCCGCGGTGTCATCTCCCATTTGAATACCGCCTGAGACCGAGAGCTTGGAGGCCGGGGACACCGTCCCGATACCCACCTTTCCTCCGTCGCGGGCAAGCACGGTGTTTACAGGACTTGCGGCCGTACCGCCGGTGGTCAGGATAGCGACATAACCGCCATAAGGAGCCGGATAGTATGTGCTAAGGGTAAGTGTTTCCGAGCCCAGGGGCCGAGGGTGGAAGCAAAGGAAAGCCGCCACCAGGGCGAAAAGGCAATGTTTTCTGCCCGGTTTAAACTGTACACCCACAATTTTCTCATTTTTCATATATCGTTTCGTTCCCCCTAGCTGATCGGTGTTTGCCGTTTTTGCCCTGAGATAAAAAAAAACTACTTTTTTGTTTTTGCTCTCTCAGGCTGTTTTTTCGTGACGCGCGCGACTGCCTTGTCAATTATGTCAAGTCCCTCAGCCAGTTGTTCGTCCGTTATCACAAGCGGGAGCAGCAGGCGGATGACATTTTTGTTCAGTCCCGCGCCCGCGAGAATTACCCCGTTGTTGCGGGCTTCCTGTATTACCTTCTGGCATGTTTCGGTGTCCGGCGACCAGGTTTCTTCATCTTTAATAAATTCTATCGCCAGCATCGCGCCGATTCCCCGCACCTCTTTTATCTCGGGATATTTTTCCTTCAGTCCTTCAAACCTTCGCCTTATTATTTTCCCCAGGTAAAGGGCTCTCTCCAGCAATTTTTCCCTGTCTATAGTTTTAATTACTTCAACAGCCGCCGCGCATGCCACAGGGTTCCCGCCGAAAGTGCTGCCTATAGAACTTTTCGGCAGCAGATCAAAATATTTTTTATCTCCGACCACGGCCGAGAGCGGCAGCCCCGCCGCGATAGATTTTCCAAGCGTTATCAGGTCGGGTTCCACGCCCCAGTTTTCAATGGCGAAAAACTTGCCGGTCCTGCCGTAGCCCGACTGCACTTCGTCCGCTACCATTAGAACTCCGTATTTCGCGGTTACCCTGCGTATCTCCTGAAGGAAACCTTCAGGCGGAACGTTAAAGCCGCCTTCGCCCTGAATAGGCTCTATTATTACAGCCGCTACGTCTTCAGGGCACACAGTCTCCAGCAGCAATCTTTCAAAATCCTCCGGCAAATATCTGTTTTTACGGGGATTCGGGTACGGCAGCCGGTACACGTCCGGCGCGGTGCCGAAGATATATTTATACGGCATCGGCCGCTGCGTCATGGTCATTGTGAGCACCGTGCGCCCGTGGAAGGCCCCCTCAAAAACCACTATGCTCCTTCTCCGTGTGGCGCCCCGCGCTATTTTGACCGCGTTTTCAACCGCTTCCGCTCCGCTGTTGAAGAATGCCGCGGCTTTGTCGGATTTTCCCGGGGTTTTTTTAACCAGCATTTCGGACAACTCTATCCAGGATTCGTACGGGACCACGGTGAAATCCGAGTGCAGGAAATTTCCGGCCTGAGATTTTACAGCCTCAACAACTTCTTTGGGGCAATGCCCCGTTACAAGGCAGCCCCAGCCGCCGGTAAAATCCAGGAACCTGTTGCCGTCCACATCTTCAACCATGGCGCCGTGTCCGGTTTTTATATAGAACGGGGCAAGCGATTCCATCGGGGAAGCTACGCAGGCTTTTCTTCTTGCGGTCAGTTCCCTGCTTTTCGGCCCTGGTATTTCGGTTTTAATAAGTGTGTGTTTCATGGTGTGTTCTCCTCAGGATGTATGAAGCGATAATGCCGGTAGGCCTGTAAGCTAGTAGGCGCTAAAAAAAGCATACCCGCATACTAGCCTGCTAGCGGTTTGCTGTCGCTCCCAGTAATTTGCGGGTGTACGGTATAAGCCCTCCCGCGTCTATAATGGCCTGGCGCGCTTTCGGAAGCGGGGTTACCGCGAATGATTTTCCCGAAGTGCGGTTAATGATCTTCCCGCCGTCTTCTTCAAGCTCGTCGCCTTCGGCGGCTTCTATTTCCGGGCAGATGATGATATTAAGCCCCAGGTTGATGGCGCTCTGCAGAAAGATGCGCGAGATATCGCGCGCGACTATCATCAGGTTGTAGCCCTTAAGGCAGGAGACCGCCTGCTCCCTTGAGGAACCGCAGCCGAAGTTCTTGCCGGCCGCAATGGCGCTGCCGGAGAGTATTTCTCCCGCCTTCAGCCTGCGGTTGAAATCCGTATTGTCGGCAAAAGCGAACTGCGGCGTTTCGGTGGGCAGCACCGTGGCCATGAACCGTCCCGGGTAGATTATGTCGGTGGAAACGTCGTCGCCGAGTTTTAAAACCACTTTTTTAATCGTCATATATAAATTACCTCCGGGGAATGGAATATATATTTTCCACCTCCCACATTCTATATTCTACCTTCTACATTCTATCTTCCCGCTTCCCGGGGATCCGTTATTACACCTGTAATGGCGCTGGCCGCCGCTACCGCGGGCGAGCATAGGTATACTTCAGCTTTTGGGTTGCCCATGCGTCCCTTGAAATTGCGGTTAGTGGTTGCCAGAGCCACATCGTTGTCGGCCAGCGCACCCTGGTGTATGCCCAGGCACGGCCCGCAGCCGGGGTTGCATACCACGGCGCCCGCGCGGGACAGCGCCTGTACATAGCCCAGGTCCATGGCTTTGTGATAAATGCGCCACGACGCCGGGAACACCAGCATGCGCGTGCCGTCCGCCACGCGGCGCCCTTTCAGGATCTTCGCCGCTACTTTAAGGTCGTCCAGGCGGCCGTTGGTGCAGGAGCCAATAACTATCTGGTTGAGCTTCTTGCCTGCCACTTCTCCGATCGGTTTCACATTGTCCACCGCGTGCGGGCAGGCTATCTGGGGCTCCAGCTTTGAGGCTTTTATCTCAAGTACCTGTTCGTATACGGCGTCGGGGTCCGGTCCGAAAACCTCCACCTGCTCCGTTACGCCTGCTTCTTCGCGAAGATAGCGCAGCGTTTCTTCGTCGGGCGGGACCAGCCCGGAGGTTGCGCCCGCTTCAACGCTCATGTTGCAAAGCACCAGGCGTCCGGAGGTGGACATGTTGCGGATGGTGTCGCCGTGAAATTCCAGCACCTTGTAATTGGCGCCCTGCGCTGTCAGCCGGCCTATAATGTGAAGTATCAGGTCCTTTGCGTATACGTGTTTCGGCAGTTTTCCGTTTACCACCACCTTGATGGTTGCCGGCACTTCAACGTTAAGTATCCTGCCAAGCGCCCACACGGAGGCCATTTCCGTGGCGCCTATGCCGAAGGAGAAAGCTCCCAGCGCGCCGTGCGTGGTGGTGTGGGAATCGGTTCCTACCAGCACCTGTCCGGGCCGCACATAACCGTTCTCGGGCAGTATCTGGTGGCAGATGCCCCCGATGTCTCCGCGGATGTCGTGGAATTTCTTTATTCCCTGTTTTTCCACGAACTCGCGTATTTTCTTCTGGTTACCCGCGGTTTTGGAAGATTCCGCCGGCACGCGGTGATCAAAAATAATGGCTATACGGCCGGGGTTCCACACCTTCGCTTCGCGGCCCGTGCCTTTATAGATCTCGTCAAATTGGTTTATCACCAGCGCGCCGTTCTCGTGCGACATCGCAAGGCTGACTTCCGGCTCAAGCACGTTGCCCACCGCGGCGCTTGCCTGTCCGCTCGCCTTAGCGAGCAGCTTCTGCACATAGGTCATTGCCATAACAATTCTCCCTTGATGAGCGAACAGTGAATAATAATAAATGGAAAAACTCAACTGTTTACTATTCACTATTTACTTTCTTACTATTTGCTTTCCTATGTCCTACACAACTCCTTTGGCTTTCAAGCCAGCCAGCTCGGTTTCTGTGACGCCGAGGCCGGCCAGTATCTCCGCCGTGTGGGCTGAAAGGCGCGGGGGCGGGGCATTAAGTTCGCCCGGGGTGTCGGAAAACTGGGCCGCAAGGCCGAACAGCTTCAGGGTGCCTATGCCCTCGGCCGTTACTTCTTTCAGTATTGCCCGGTGCTTTATCTGCGGCTGGTTCAGCGCGTCGCCAAGGCTTAGAATAGCGCCGCTGGGCACGTTTTTAGCGTTAAGGAGGTCCACCCACTCCGCCGTAGGGCGCTGAACGAATTTTTCTTCCAGGAGCGGTGTCAGAAGCTTGCGGTTCTTCTTGCGGATGTCGCGTTTCTCGAAGCGCGGGTCCGTCTTCAGTTGCGGTACCCCGGCTGCGTCGCAGAGAGATTCCCACTGTTCCTGCTTGTTGGCGGCCACGTTCATGTAGCCGTCCTTCGTTTTGAACGTCCCCGAAGGGGCGGCCGTAAAGTTGTCGTTTCCCATGGGCACCGGCTTCTGGCCGGCAATGAGCAGGTTTGCCGCCACCCAGCCCATGAGCGGCATGATAGAATCTATCATGGCTATGTCTATAAGTTGCCCCCTGCCGCTGCGTTCGCGGTGATAGAGGGCCGCCATTATGGCAAAAGCGGCGTTAAGCCCCCCCACCGTATCGCATACCGGGAACCCGGCGCGCAACGGGTTCAGGCGCTCATCCCCGTTGATGTCCATCACCCCGCTAAGGCCCTGGATGATCTGGTCGTAAGCGGGTTTAAAAGCGTCGGGGCCGGTCTGGCCGAAACCCGATATGGAGCAATAGATCAGGCGCGGATTTATCTCAGCCAGGGTCTTATAGCCGAGCCCCAGGCGCCCCATCACGTCGGGCCGGAAATTTTCCACCAGCACGTCCGCGGTTTTCACCAGCTTCTTGAATATTTCTTTGCCTTCGGGGGTTTTGGTGTTCAAGGTTACCGATTTTTTATTGGCGTTCTGTGCCAGGAAACTTGTGCCCATCAGTTGTTCATTCAAGGCCGGCTTTACTCCCAGCTTGCGGGCCAGGTCGCCGTCTTTCGGGTTCTCTATCTTTATAACTTCCGCGCCAAGCAGCGCCAGGTGCAGCGTGGCGAAAGGTCCCGACAGCACGTTAGTGAGGTCAAGCACCCGCACTCCGGAAAGGATCTGTTCACCCATATTACTCCTTGAAAGTCAGTGGCTGGTGATTAGTGGCGAGTGGCGAGTCAGTAAGAGTTTTGTTCACTTCAATATTCTGACCACTTATCACTAGCCACTCGCCACTTTCCCAATGGCCCCGGTCTTATACACAAAACCCTGCAGATCTCGGCCGAAATGCGCGGCCGCGTCGCGGGCAACGGCTATAAGACGGTCCAGGTTCACGTCCACGCGCAGCCTCTCCCTTTGAAGGGCGTGCGCGAAATCTTCGGTGGCCACGTTTCCGGCGGCAACCTTTGTGAAGGGGCAGCCGCCTAGCCCCGCGAAGGAAGTTTCAAAAGAAACCACTCCGGCGCGCATAGCCGCAAACATGTTCGCCATTCCCAGCCCGTAGGTGTTATGGAAGTGGCAGGCGCATTCAATGTCTTTGTCCATTTTTAAAACAGCGCCGAAAAGGCGCTCTACCTGCGCCGGATTGGCGTGTCCCGCGGTATCGGCCAGACTGATATTTCGCAGGCCCGCTTCCAGGTATGCGCGAACCATATTCAGCACGCGCTCTTCGGAAATAGGCCCTTCAAAGCCGCAGCCGAACGCGGATTGAACCGAGACCTGCACTTTTTTGCCGGCGGCTGCGGCGGTTTTGGCCGCGCTTATAATGCGCTTCGTGGATTCTTCGGTTCCCATGCCGGTGTTCTTTCGGCTGTGGGTCTCGCTGGCCGAAGCGCCCATACAGAACATCTCAACTCCGCAGGCAAGCCCCCGCTCCAGCCCTTTCTCATTAAGCGCCAGCCCCGAAAGGATGGCGGAGGAAACCTTTCCGGCGGTGAGCCGGCGAAAGAGCTCGTCCGTATCCGCCATTTGCGGGACTTTTTCAGGATGGACGAAAGAGCCTACCTGGATGATGTCCAGGCCGGATGCCATCAGGTCCCGGAGCCAGGCCTCTTTCTTTTCAATTGGGACTACTGCCTTCTCCACTTGCAGGCCGTCGCGCGGGCCGACCTCGTGCAGGAGGATGCGCGGCGAATTGCGCGTACTCATTTGCGCGCCGGGGCTACGCCGCATTTATCCGCTATGGCACGCGCCATCTCAAGAGTAGTCGCGGAGCCGCCCATGTCGTAGGTGCGCACTTTACCCTCAAGTATTACACGGGCAGTAGCGTCCTCAATATCCTTCGCCTTGGCGGTCTCGCCCAGCCAGTCAAGCATCATCTTGGCGGCAAGGATAGTGGCTATCGGGTTTACCTTGTACTGGCCCGCGTACTTGGGCGCCGAGCCGTGGGAAGGTTCAAATACTCCCAGCTTATCACCGATATTGGCTGAGCAGCCGAAGCCCAGCCCCCCCACCATCTGCGCGCTCAGGTCCGAGATGATGTCGCCATAAAGGTTCGGCGCCACCAGCACGTCGTAGTTGAACGGGTTTTTAAGAAGCCACATGGTCATGGCGTCAATGTTGGCGTCATCCATCTTTATCTCGGGGTAATCCTTTGCCACGGTTTTCGCCATTTCAAGGAAAAGCCCGTCGGTCGCGCGCACAACATTCGCCTTGTGTACCACCGTGACTTTTTTGCGGCCGAACTTGCGCGCGAATTCAAACGCGGCCCTGGCGATGCGCTCCGAACCTTTCTTCGTGTTTATCTTGCATGAAATAGCGTATTCGTCGCTTTTCAGGCCTTTAAAAGCCTTGAAGGCGGGCGCGAGTTCGGCAAGTGTGTCGCGCAGCTTGTCCGGCACGGTATTAAATTCCACTCCCGCGTAAAGGTCCTCGGTGTTCTCGCGGAAAACCACTATGTCTATGCCCTCTTTGTAGTTTAGCGGGTTCTTCGGGTAGGCCTTGCAGGGCCGCAGGCAGATATAAAGGTCAAACAGCTGCCTCATGCGCACTATGGGCGAGCGGTAGACCAGGCCCTTGCCCTGCAGCGCGGGTATCAGTTCCGTCTCGGCTGTCTTCACCGGTTTGGAAGTGATGGCGCCGAACATAGCGGCGTTCACGTTATTTAAAAGTTCAATGGTGCGGGCGGGGAAAGCGTCCCCTTCTTTGCGCCAGAAGTCCCAGCCGATATCGCCGTGTATATAGTCGGCGTCAAGCTCAACGCGGTCAAGCACTATTCTTGCGGCTTCCATTACTTCAACGCCTACGCCGTCGCCGGGAAGCCATGCTATCCGGTATTTTTTGGCCATGCTGGAACCTCCCTGAAGTATATCTCCCGGCCTGCTGTTTTCAGACGGACTTGCGGCCGGCGTGGGGATGTTTACAATCTTATCACAAGCCCGCTTTTAGAGTCAATAAAACGTCAGAACCTGCGGAGAGTGCCGGCTACGTGCAGCTTCGCTCCGGTGTTTTTTATCACTTCTTCCACCGTGGTGTTTTCCGCTATCTCTTCAAGCACCAGGCCTTTTTTCGTGACCCGTATAAAAGCCATATCGGTCACTATAAGGTCCACTTCACCTACTGCTGTAAGCGGCAGGGTGCATTTTTTTAAAATTTTAGGAGCGCCGTTCTTATTAACGTGCTCCATGGATACTATCACGTTCCTGGCTCCCGCCACAAGGTCCATGGCACCGCCCATGCCGGGCACCATTTTACCAGGTATCATGTAGTTGGCAAGGTTGCCCTGCTCATCCACTTCCAGCGCCCCCAGCACGGTGTAGTCAACGTGGCCGCCGCGTATGATGGCAAAAGACATGGACGAGTCAAAAAAACAGCCGCCCGGCACTATTGATACCGCAAGCCCCCCCGCGTTCACCAGCCGCGGGTCTTCTTTACCTTTCTGCGGTTGCGGGCCCAGGCCTATAAATCCGTTCTCGGACTGCAGCAGTATTTTGCGGCCGGCCGGTATGTAGTCGGCCACCAGCGTGGGCATGCCTATGCCCAGGTTCACCAGCGCTCCGTCAGGAAGCTCCTGCGCTATGCGTTTCACCACCCGTACCCTTTTAAGTTCCTTCTCGTCCATAAATTTTCTCCGGTCAGCCGGGCCGCAGGTTGGAAGCCGGGAGCACGGCCTTCACTATAACCGAAATAAAAACCCCGGGAATGGTGACTTTTTCCGGGTCAAGCTCGCCGGGTTCCACTATCTTGTCGGCTTCAACCGCCACGTAGTCCGCGGCCATGGCCATCATCACGGCGGCATTTTTGGTGGCCATAGGCAGGAAACAGTTTCCGTATTTGTCGCAGACTTCGGCTTTTATAAGGGCGAAGTCCGCGCCCAGCGGCAGCTCCAGCAGGTAGTCTTTGCCCTCTATGGAAAGTTTTTGTTTGCCTTTTTCAACTTCCGTGCCAAGGCCGGTTGGCGTAAGCGCCCCGCCGAGCCCAGCGCCTTTGGCCCGCATACGTTCCGCCAGCGTACCCTGCGGCACCAGCGTGACCTTCATTTCGCCCGAATTCATTTTCTGGCCCGATACCGGGTTCGTGCCTATATGTGACGCTATCAGATTTTTTACCCTGTTCTGGCAGATCAGGCGGCCCACTCCCACTTCCGGGTAGCCCGTGTCGCTGGTAATAAGGGTGAGGTTCTTTGAGCCTTTATTGATTAACGCGTCAATAAGCGTGAAAGGGTTGCCGCAGCTCATGAAGCCGCCTACCATTACGGTGGAGCCGTCTTTTATGGCGGAGACGGCCGCGTCAGCTGTTTGTATGGATTTCATTCTTGAAAAGGCTCCTCTGGCCCGGATCTGAGCGCTACGTATGAAAACATTATAACAAAAACGCCGTATTTTTTCGGGTTCCGGGAGCCGCGTTGATTTCCTTTGCATACGGTGCTATACTCTTAAAACCGGCAGCGGAGAATTTATGCATAAAGTGATTATTGACGAAAGCGCCTCCAGAATAAGAGAGCGGCTTACAAAAATTAAACGCAAGATTCTTGTACTGAGCAATAAGGGCGGCGTCGGCAAGAGTTCGGCGGCTTTAAGTTTCGCGGCTTTGCTTCACGCCGGGGGAAATAAGGTGGGGCTTCTGGATATAGACATGCACGGCCCCTCCATGGCAAAAATGGCCGGGGTAGAGGGGCGCGCGCCGGAGTCGGACGGCAAAAGTATCCGGCCTGTTGAAATAAAGCCGGGTTTTACCCTCATGTCAATGGGGTCGTTTCTGCCTGAAAGCCGTAAACCTGTGATCTGGCGCGGCCCGATGAAAATGAATGTTGTAAAACAATTTCTGGCTGATGTGGTTTGGGGAGAGCTGGATTATCTGATTATAGACTCCCCCCCCGGCACCGGTGACGAACCTCTGACTATATGCCAGCTTATACCGTGTCTGAGCGGCGGGATAATTGTGACCACCGGCCAGGATGTGGCCCTGCTTGACTCCATGAAGGCCGTGAATTTTCTTAAAGCTTTAAGTATCCCCGTGCTGGGCGTGCTGGAAAACATGGCCGCCTTTAAATGCCCGCATTGCGCGAAAGATATAAATTTATTCAAGGCCGGCAGCGGGGCCGCGGCCGCAAAAGAACTGGGCGTTCCGTTTTTAGGGAGCGTGCCTTTTGACCCCGCGATGGTGGAGGCGGCCGACAGGGGCGAGATCTTCGCGCTTACCCGCAAAGAGAGCGATACTGTAAAAGCGCTGGAGTCGGCTGTGGAAAAGGTTATTAAAGGATTTGTATGAAAAAATTAATAATGATAGTTTTACTTTCCCTGACGGCGTCCGGTTCCGCCCAGTTTTATGTGGATAAAGCGGCGTCTCAAAAAAAGGAGGCAATTGATTTTTGCTCCCAGGGCAGGTTCCTGATTTTCGCCGGAAATTGTTCGCTGCCGAAAAAATCAAAATACAAGGATTCAGTAACTTTGAATACCTGCTCCGATATTCCCGCCTTCCTGAGCCGGAGCCTGGGCGCGCTTTATCCCCGGGCTGAAATTGAGATATATCGGGACCTGACGCCTGATTCTGTTTTTATAAATCTCACGCAACCGGCAGTGCTCGGTTTTTTCTTTATCGGAGAAGGCGACGCCCGGGGCGGCTTTGTTACCGGCCCCCAAAAAGAAAAATTCTATCCAGATATTGACGCCTGCGTTTCCAAATATGACCTTTACGGCGGGTTTACCTCGCACAGCAAATATTCCCCCACAATTCCGGCTCCACCGGCCGCGCGCGGCCGTGTGCTAAGCCGCGTGGAAACTCTTTACGGAGATTCGGAAGCGCTTCCTGATTCCTGGACCAGGCTTTGCAAGCCTAAATTAAGCCTGGTTTACCCTACCCGCACCCTCGCCGGCCGTATGAAAGAAGACGCGGCGAAGTTTTTTGAAACGCTGCAGGATGAAAAGAAAAAGCAGATATTAAAAACCCTTGAAAACATATGTCCGGTTTGTCCGCGATATGTTGCGGCCGGCCATCCCATCGCGCGCCTGTGTCCGCCCAACTCGGATGCGTGCAAAACCCAAAAAATGTCGTCTGCAACCGCCAAATTCATACTTGAAAACTATTGCCAGGCGGTGTCCCCTTAGGTACGGTAATAGGAGTAAGCAAGAAAGGCTGAAGGAAGAGTTGGGGGAAAGCATGCCGAAAAACCTGCAGCCTTTAAGTCATCAGCCTTAAGCCTTCAGCCTGTCTTATAATTTGAATTTCGGCAGTTTAAGGCCGCCGGGAGCGGCTTTTTCTTTGAGATTTTTCAGCATGCCGTCGCTGAATGAACCTATGGACTTTTCTCCCGCGCCCAGCTTTTCTTTAAGCTCGGTTTCTTTCGCGGAGGTCAGCGAGTCCAGTTTTTTACGGTAAGGCTCAAGGGCCGCGTCAACTTTTTTAGCGGCTTCTTCTTCGGCTTTTTTCACTTCGGAGCCCAGGGTTTTGGAGAACGCGGCAGAAAGGGCTTTGGCCAGATCGGTATCAACAGAGAATTTCGGGGACGTAAGAGTGCCGGAGATATCCGCTTCTATAGAAGCGGAGTTCAGAGAATTAAAGGCGCCAAGCAGCGCGTCTTTTACCGGGGCGGCTTTCACCGCGTCGGCTTTAGGCAGGAAGGAAGCGCCGGTAATGTTAAACACGGCAAAGCCCCGGAGCGCCGTGCCCTCAGTGGTAAAATCCCCTTTAAAAGCCCCTGTGCCTTTGACATCCACGGAAATGGAATTTTCCGAGCCTAGTTTAAAGCCGTTAACGGCCATGCCGGAATATTTCAGGGAGGTCTTTGTTTTAAGGGCGTCCCCTGAGGCGTCGGCACGGGCTGAGAAATAAAGCGCCCGGGCTCCCTTGCGGCCTTTTATCTCCGCGGTCAGCGGCTTGCCGTAGAGTTTGGGCTGGGTGGTTATGCCTTCAATACTGCCGTTATAGTCCAGGGGCTCTTCAAGGCCCAATTCGCCGGAAAGCGACATTTCTTTAATAAGGAAAGACGGCCATGTTTTTTCCCTGGGAAAATGCACTACGCGGCCCCGTGCCGCCTCGTTGGCGAGCGCTTTTGCGTTGGCGCTTTGCGGCATATATTTGCGCGCGATGGCCAGCCATTTCCAGGCTTTTTCGGTATTTGCCGCCACAACCGGGCCGGCAAGCATTCTGGCAAGGGAGGCTTTATCAAGAGACGGCAGTTTAAGTTTTGCCATTACGGAGGATGTATCTCTTCTGCGTGCTTCCTCAATAGCTTTTATTGAGTTTTTAGCGTCGGCCAGGGTTTTCTCTATTTCCGCGCGGTCTTTCTTGAAATCTTCCGAAAGCTTTTTCAGTTCTTTGCCCGCTTTGGCGTAGTCCCCCGCCTTTTTCAGCGGGTTGCTTTCGCCTTTGGCTTTTTCATAATCCGCCTTAAGGGCGTCCATGCGGGCCTGATATTTCTGAAAATCCGCTTTTGCGGAAAGAGCCTTGTAGTCCTCGTTGTATTTCTGTTCCAGCTCTTTGGCAAGTTTTACCGACTCCAGGGAATCCGGGTCAACTTTATAGGAACTTATGGCGTCGGTTTTTATGTCGGCGGCCCTGTCCAGGGCGAAATTTTTAGAGGAGTCGCCCAGTTCTTTTACAAACTCGGGTGTTTCTTCCTTTGCCAGGAATAACTTCCCGGAGGTCTTGCGGACCGTGCCGAACTTCAGGCCGGAAAGAGAAGCCTTGTCTATTATGAATTTCTTTTCCAGCAGCGGCCTGCCTTCTATTTTAAGATCCAGCGCGGAAAATTCACAGAGGTTCTTATACTCCTCTTTTGAATCGGCTACTGCCAATGCGCTTATGCGCAGCGCCGGAGGCAGAAAAGAGGTTTTTACGTCCGCAATTTCCACTTTGGCCTTGGCGCCTTTTTCCAGACCCTTTATCATTGCCCACTTCAATATGGGGTCAAAGGCGAAATAAAAGAAAGCCCACACAAGGGCCAACAGGGTAAACCGGGGTATGATATAAGACCAGCGCATAATTAAAGAGTCTCAGAGTCTAGCGTCCGGGAGTCTTGGAGTTTGGGACTCTGATATTATTTTTCGTACTATGAAGAAACTTGGCAAATTTTGCAGACAGACGGCTTGCTTCATCTGCAAGCGCGTATAGTTTTGCGAAATCTGCTGTGCCTATATAGTCTAGGTCTGTGGCCAGATAAAGCTGACTTTGCACCTCGCCGAGTGACCCATGTGCGATGTTTAAAAAATTAGCGAATTCCTTGTCACTGCGTCGCGCATAGCCTTCGGCTATATTGGACATTGCGGATACGGCTGCCCGGCGTATTTGACCGCGTAAATCAAAATCTTTGGCAAAATCTCCATTTCTTGAAAGCTTATATACTGCGATGGCCAATTCTCTCGCTTTTTGCCAAGCCAGAATATCCTCAAATCGCGTTATAGTCATGCTACCTTGACTCCCCGACTCCTAGACTCCCAGACGCCAAGACTCCAGACTCATTTAAAATACCAATCCATCAGCCAGGAGCTTTTTAATCCTTTCACGAGTTTAGAGTTCATGACTTTAATCTTGAACCGCTCGTTATAAACCACCGCGCCCTTCTTCGCTAAAATATAAACCGGCACGAACATTACAAGGCCGAATATCAGGCCGCCCAGAAGCACAGTGTTGTTGAAACCGGTCCAGGGCAGCACCGGCATATTATAAAGTTTAGTCCAAAGCGGAGCCAGAGCAGGCGCCGTAAGGAAAGCGTAGCCCAAAGGATCGGTTATGCGGTCAAAAACCGGGTTGACCAGGATCGTGGCGAAAATGGTCAGCAGGGCCATGGGGAAATTTACGCGCAGGGCCATTACCAGTATCAGCAGCAGTTGCGCTGTCAGCGTGGCTTTAGGCAGCAGACCGATAAGAAAACCAAGCGCCACCGCCGCGGCTATCTGCGGCGGCTCGGTTTCGGTGGTGATGCCTTTTACAAACTGGCGTATGAGGCCCAAAGGGTTCATGAGGTTAATATATTAAAAAGCAGTCCGGTGTTGCAAACTATTTTATACGTTAAATTGTATAATTGCGTAATGAAAACGCTGGAGATATTGTTTATCGCCCTTGGGCTTTCCATGGACGCTTTTGCCGTGGCGGTGGCAGGCGGAGCCACCATGAAAAAACTCCATATCCCGCGGGCGCTTAAAATGGGCTTTTTCTTCGGTGGTTTCCAGGTCATTATGCCCGCGCTCGGGTGGCTTGCCGGTTTCAGGCTGAAAAATTATATTTCCGGTTTTGACCACTGGGTTGCTTTCGGCCTGCTTGGTTTTATAGGCGGAAAAATGATCTACGAGTCTTTTGAAATGGAAGAAGAACAAAATTGCGCTGGGAAGCCCTCCCCTTTTGACACGGGAACCCTCACCATGCTTTCCATCGCAACCAGCATAGACGCCCTTGCTGTGGGCCTCACATTTTCCATGCTGACGGTTTCTATAGCGGGCCCGGCTTTAATAATCGGGCTGGTCACTTTTATTGTTTCTATTTTTGGCGTGGCGCTGGGCTCAAAGGTCGGACATTTTTTTGAAAAACGCATAGAAGCCCTTGGCGGGCTTATACTGATAGCCATAGGCCTTAAAATCCTGTTTGAGCACCTAGCTGTTTTTTAATACGGTGCCATAATACCTATTTCCGGTAATTAAGTATTATGTCACCGTATTTCAAACACCTTCTTCAATGGCAACGGGGGGGTTGGAGGAGGCTGGTGTGGCGGAGCGGCGCCTTTGGCGGAGCGCGTGGTCGCTTTGCAGCACCCGGCGCGCGGTCTTAAGCAGAATGGAAAGGTCCAGGGCAAGGGACATGTTCTTAATGTAGTAAAGGTCGTAGCAAAGCTTTTCCCGCGTGTCTTCTTCGCTGTCGGTGGCCGAAGAATTTATCTGCGCCCAGCCGGTAAGGCCGGGCTTTACAAGCCGCCGCATATGGTAGTCCGCAATATCCCGGGCCTGCGTTTCCCCCACCCAGGTGGGCCGCGGCCCCACCAAAGACATCTCACCGCGCAGCACGTTCCACAGTTGCGGCAGTTCGTCAAGCCTGAACTTGCGCAGGAACCGCCCCACGGCTGTAATCCGCGGGTCCGCCCTGGCCGTATTCCACACATAGCCAAGTTTTTCTACGCCGGGCTTCATGGTTCTGAATTTCCACATTTTGAAATTTTTCTTCAAATGCCCGGCGCGCATCTGCGAATAAAACACCGGCCCTCCGTCCGTAAGCTTTATGGCCAGCGCTATGAACGGCAGGAACGGCAATAAAACCAGAATAAGCAGGCCGGCCGCAAGCCTGCCCCCCGCCTGCTTGAAAAAAGTGTAAAAAGCGTTCCTGCGGTGCAGCACATGAGTAAGCAGCCAAACCGGGCTGTTCAGCACATGCAGCGGGATCTTTTTGTAAAGCTCCTCATAAAAATCCAGGTGCGTCCATATGGGGATGCCGTTATCCATGGCGGCTGAAATTATCCCTTGAGCCTTAGGGTCCGGCGCGGCCTGCTCCGCGTCAACTACCACAAGGTCAATAATTTCCGATATTGTTTTCGCGTTATGCCCAATGCCGGAATGCCGGTCTGACTTTTTTTCCAGCCAGCGCTCAAAAACTTCCGAAGAAATAAGACGGAACCGCGTGTGTTTGCGGCTTTGCAGGTCGGTTATTATTGAGTGTATTATGGGATTGTTTCCCACAAAAAGCGTTTTTGTGGCAAACATGCCGGAGGAGCTCATTTCCATCCACAATCTGCGCCAGATAATTCCAAAAGTCATCGCGAAGAGCAGGGTTAGGGCCAGGTGAGTTTTAGGGGAAGGCAGCAAGCCGCCGAACGCGTAAAAAACCATTAAAGAAGCGGTAAAACTGTAGGCAAAGGCCAGCAGGCTCTCGCCTATGATGTCATCCAGTTCACGTATCTGCCGGAAGTCGTAAAGGCCAAGCGCAATGTTTACGCCAAGAAAAACAGGCAGGACGACGGTAAAATAGCCGGCGTGAAAAAGGTAATAATTCCCGGAAAAATCATTGGGCCGCCTTAGCGCGAGCGCAAGCCCCAGCGAGAGGTAGAATATCGCCACGTCGCCGAACACAAGAAGTAGTCTGTATATTCCGGCCCGCATTACTTTAATTTTACTATTTCTGAAAGCCCCTGAAGCTGTGATTTTAGTTACAGTTCCCCCGCCTTGCGAAAAGAAGCCTTTATCCTTTTATGTTTTTTCCTTTATCAGGCTGAGAATGTTTTATTTGGTAAAGATCTCCCTGTCGGATGGATTTTCCAGGAAGTTCTCAACATCCGACACAAAACTGAGCAATTTATCCAATTTCATGGCATTATGTTATCATCTTTAGCAATCTGCCGCATTTTATTATAGCGTATTTCTTTTAAAAGTCACCCCCTTCCAGTTTCCTTCAAACTGTTTATGGTTGTTTAGCCGTACAATGTTGATGCATCTGCCTCTTTACTCTTTATCCCCTGGCATCCCAACCTTATCTAAACTGGGACAGTTTTGATAAAGGCTTCATTATAAAGGTAAGCGGGTTAACCGGCAGGTTGTTGCATTTCCAGGCCCGGTAGTTTTCAAGCAGCATTCTGCCGGTATTTATAGGTCCGGCCCGGCTTGTCCCCCCGCGGCGCATTTTGACCAGTACCTCCGGCAGATAGGCCGTGCTTATGCCGTGGCGGTAAAGTATTCTAAGCATCAGTTCGTAGTCGGAAGCCAGCGGAAAAGCCAGGTTATAAAGCCCATATTTTTCGTAAATCGCGCGCTTTAGGAAAAAAGCCGGATGCGGAGGCATCCACCCACGTTTAAAGTTCTCCCGGTCATACTCGCCGGCCTGCCAGCGGCGGGCTATTTTAGCCGTATTCCCGCGTTCTACATAGACCAAGTCCCCGTAACAGCTCTCCACACTTTTGGCGGACATAAACTCCGCCACCTTTTGCAGAACGGAATCATTTGCGTAAAGGTCGTCGGAGTGCAGAATCCCCACAATATCGCCGCCGGCAGCCTTTATGCCCTTATTCAGGGCGTCGTATATACCCGTGTCAGATTCGCTTATCACGCGGCTTACGCGCTTGCCGTGCTCTCTTACCAGCGCAAGCGAGTTATCTGTGGAACCGCCGTCCACAATAATATGCTCTATGTCGCCATAATCCTGCCCGGACACGGACTTAAGCGTGTCCGCCATAGTGGCGGCCGAATTAAAACAGGCGGTGATAATGGAGATTTTCATTAGCGTTCAGATATTTATGCCCTGTCCGGCTGAATTGATTGCAGCGGCCAGGGTAACCTTATTGAAAAGTTTCAACTCGGATTTGTCCTCAAGAAATTTCTCAACATCTTTCTTCGCTGCGACCAGATCAATATTACCCGCTCTCTCAATCATAAATTCCTTAAAATTCCCCGCATCCACTCCCGGCGCCCGCCCCTGGCTTTGGGCGACCGCGTTGTTCAGCATTTCAAAGTTGGGCTGAACCTTCCTGCCAAGGTACCAGAAAAGGTCATAGATATCGCGCCCTTTCGTATAACGCCTATAAAAACAGGCGTGAAGCTTTCCCGCAAACATCGACGGCAGGTCATAATGCGCCACGCTGAACAGATATGTCTTATTCAGTACGGTTGTCTGCTTGCTCCAGCCGGCGGGCGGATTTGTATCCACTTCAATTTTAATAGACAGCTTTTCCTGTTTATGCCCGGACAAGCCTAAAGCTTGCGGCAAACCGGGGAAACTTAAAAAAGCGGAATTTACCGTTTTTACATTCTTCTTATCCAAGACGGCCTTAAGGCCATTAAGGTGAAAAACCTTCACAAGCCCGCCGCAGATTGCGGTGAAATCGTAGCCTTTAGCGCTGATAACAGAGAAGTCCAGATCCTCTGAAAACCGCCGCAGCCCGAAAATAATGCGTAATGCCGTGCCGCCGATAAAAGCGATACTGAAAAACGCGTTCTGGTCTGACAAAGACTTAAGCGCCAGGATCTGAAGGAATTCCCTGGCCCTGTTGGTTTTATCCTCAACCGAAGCGTCGCCCGACAATTCCTGTTTCAAGGCCTCTATCATGGTCTTCTCCTCGCCATGGCCTGTAAAATTTCTCCGATCTCAGCCATTTTTCCGCTGTTAAATAAACCGAAGTAATCCGCAATTTTCTTTTTTCTTAACAAGCCCAGATTCTGGAAACGGAAAGATTCCAATAGCGTCTTTTCCGCAGCGCCGGCCGTAATCCTGTCAAGATTCATGTAAACAAAATCGGCCACCGCCTTCTCCGGCTCCGCGATAAAATACGGCAGCCCCGCCTCATCATTGCCGGAGACAAAACCCCGGAAAGCGGCCGGTCTCACGGTCTGGTAGGTAAACGTGCCGAAATCATTTGCAAAGATTGCGGTCTTTTTGGTTGCAATTGAAGTCACATCGGCCACCCTTTCCGGAATCAGGCCGTACCGGTTAAGGGCATATTCCAGGCTTACATAAGAAGGCTGATAAATTTGTCCGGCCATATACATCCTGCTTGGTTCAATCTTGCGGTCGGCTTTGCCGAGCATATACAAACCGCGCCGTAATTGAAGCAGAAGCCCTTGTTTGCGCCATCGGTTAAGCTGGTTAAGTTCCGCCCCGCTGGCGTTGCCAAAGATAATCCTGCTAGGCAGCAAAGGCAAATCCCTGAACTTAGTCTTAAAATCCCCAAATTTCATATATTCCCGTAACTAATCATTATTGATTACTTACGGAAATAGTATAGCAGGTTATCCCGATAAGTCAAGCCCAGAGCGTGTCCGCCACAGTGGCGGCCGAATTAAGACAAGTGGTGATAATGGAGATTTTCATTGCGAAAAAAATATATCTAAAAATATCAGAAACCTGGTGTAAACATCTTTTTCTCGATTTTTAATGTACGGGCTGACGTACCCCCCCGCCTGCTGAGATCCCATATCGGTATTATGTCACCTGATTTACCGCGGAATAAGAGAAAGAAGTTTTTTATGCTCCTCCGGATATTTTGCGGCAAATATCGGCAGAGCCTTTTTAAGTTTACCGTTCCATAACGGACCCCGTGCGGTTATCGCCTCATATGCCAACAATATATCACCGGGCCGGTCTTCAGCCAGCACACTAAACAATGCCGCGGCCTGGGCCAGATCTTTTTGCACCTTGGCCTGCATTGCCGCCGCCCGCTCGCGGCTTATTATCAATTTATGGAAAGCGAACCGGGCCGGGTTTGGCAGGCTTACCAATATGCCGCCGCTATTCACAACTGCGGCGCGCTCCGTGGCTTCCGTAATGTAATCAAGAAAAAGCAGCGGCTGGGCGGCGGTGTTCAGTGAGGGGATAAAAATCGGCTTAAGCCCTTCTTTTGCGCCGGGAGTCAGGATATTCACGGTGAGCGTACTGCCGCGCACCTTAAAAGAAGTGGAGGGGTTTTTATGGTCCAGCTGAGGCACAGGCAGAAAGCCGAGCTCCAGATTTTCCAACGCCGCCGGCACATCGGCTTTTCCTGCGGGGAGAGCTATATTTATGGCTTTAGAGGCGGCTATGTCTATATCCTGTGTCTTTACCGCCGCCTCCCAGTTAATGCCCAGCATATTCCCCATGGCGGCGAAAGCGTGCGTTCCTACCAGCACGCCCCCAAGGCGGAACACACCGCAGGCGGCCAGGGCGGACAGCACTTTAGCGTGAGCAGCATCGGTATGCAGGCCGCCGCCTGCCTTTATCTGGGCGCAGAGCTTCTTTATACGGTCCAGGTCAGGTTCAAAAAGGGCTTTTTCGTCTTTGAATTTCGCGGCAAGCGCGTCCAACGCCGGAGTCTTGCGACCCAGGTATAGCTGCACTGCTGTGCCGTTAAGGCCGAAATATTGAAAATAGCAGTAAGTTTCACCTTTTACGTTTTTGGTTGTAAAACAGCCTTTAAGCGTGCCTATGGAATGGCGCGCCTCAATAGCTGTAAGCTGGTCCATCAGCTCAGCGTAAAGAGTATGTGTTTCAGGAGAAAGTCTGCGCATAAAATAGCCCCCGCCTGGTTATACGTATATTATACCAATTCTACGTATAACTTCAACTCCCCGCCTTTGCTGAGGCCCGATATAGGTATTATGTCACCGGATTCTAGCTGACATACGCCAGAAACTTTTTAATGTCACTGAATAATATTGAAGGACGGTTTAAATAAACTCCGGTTCGGGATAAAGCCCGGCGGGCCAGGCGAGTGAAAGACAGGTTGTACCGGCGAAACTCGCATTTTATCTCAGCTTCCACCCGCACAAATTCTTCTTCCGGCATCGTGTCAATGCGGTGCATGACATTTTTTACGTAATAGTATTTTGGCGAAATAGTGAAATAGTCTTCTCGTGTCCTCTCTGGACAAACCAGCCCCATCTCAACTCCGATATCGTAGAGCTTAGTCCCGGGGAATGGTTCATAGACACTGAGAGAAGCGAAATCCGGCCGGAGCTCTTTCATGAAGCTCAGGGTCTTGTTCATATCCTCTTTGGTTTCGGTGGGCAAGCCTATCATGAAATATGCTGTCCAGTGGATTCCGGAGTCTCTTAAGGCTTTTGCCGCTTGGCGGCATTGTTCAAGTGTGATATTTTTGTTTACCAGCTTCAGTATGCGCTCGCTGCCTGTTTCTATCCCAACCTTAATGCTGTTGCAGCCGGCCTTTCGCATTCTGGCAAGTAACTCCGCGTCCAGCGAATCTACCCTGGCATTGCACTCCCAGTTAATGTTCAAGTGCTCCTTTATCAGAGCTTCACAAAAAGCAAGTGTGCGTGCTCTGTTTATTGTAAACGAATCATCCTTAAAAGCAAATTGTTTTGTGCCGTAACGCGCCGCAACGCTTTTAACCTCTTCAATAATATTCGCTATGGAGCGGCTGCGCACTTTCCGTCCCCAAATGGTTGTGGCGCAATAGGTACAGGCAAAAGGGCAGCCCCGCGTAGTCATTAAAAGCCCCATATCCTCGCAGTCGTAGGCGTCTTTATGCACAAGCAAGTCCCTGGCGGGAAACGGCATGGCATCCAGGTTCCGCGCGAATTCCCGGTCAGGCGTAGTTGTTATGCCTTCAGGCGCGCGGAATGCAATGCCATTTACTTTTTTAAGTTCATCTGGGATAAACTTTTTGGTTTGCAGCAATGTAGCCAGTTCCGGCAGCGTTTCCTCACCCTCCCCCCTCACCAACACATCCACATCCGCGCATATCCGCAGAAGTTCCTCCCCTTTTATCGAAATATGCGGCCCTCCCATCACCACAGGCACAGACGCATTCCATTTTTTACATATTTCTGCCGTTTTCATGGAAGAAGCGACATAAGTTGTCCATGCAGATATCCCTATAAGTTCGGGGTTAAATTTATTTAATTTTTGTTTAATTCCTTCAAACACCGGATGCGCTTCATCCGCAACGGCTTTAAGGTACTTGGGATAGCTTTGCTCCAGCACCGCAAAATTCATTTTGTCCGGGTTGATGTTGGTGTCGGAATCATAAACCGAAACCTCATGGCCGCGTTCTTTTAATACCGCGGCCAAATACGCCAGCCCAAGCGGAAAATACCGGTTGTAAAAGCCGATAAACTGGTAAAAAGGAGGGGCAATCAGCAGGATGCGCATAATCGTACAAATCTCAGCCTCACCATTTACAGATTTTATTCTCTACTGTCAGCAACTAATATTTCTTTTAAAACACTTATATTTTTCATATATTGAAATTTGCCTAGCAGCTCGATATTGTTTTTTAACATCCTCTTTCTCAATTCCGGGGCTGATTTAATATAGGCTATCATCCGTATTATTTCGTCCGTATCCGCCGGATCTACATAGAAGCAATTTTCACCTTCAATAAAATACTCCCTGACAGGCATATATTTGCTTAACACGGGTATCAAACCGTGCTGCACCGCCTCAATAAGTGAAATAGGGAAGCCGTCGATATAAGTCAGGGACAAGTAGATGTGAGATTTCTTCAGGAGCTCAAGAAATTCGGCCCGTGTGTTGTCGAGATATAGCTCGTAATTTTTTTTATTTAATTTATCAGCCTGCTTCTTAAACATGAATGCCGCTTTATTGGCGACTTTTGTATCTATTAAGTACTTCACATTCTTGTCTTCGGTGCGCTCTATCAAGCCAAGCATATCTGCCGCTTTTGTATAGAACGTATCGCCAGGGTACCGGACATTGATGACCCTGACTTCATCATCACCGTGTTTTTGTGCCAGGCCGTTTATATCGTATTCCTTCAGTTCAACGCCATAATTAGCGGGCATAACATATGCCCTGACCCGTTTTTTTGAGTTAGCAGCAACTATATAATAGTCCCGCCAGGTATCCGCAATAACAACAGACGCCCTTTTGAGTATTGCCCGGAGCATTAGGGAATGGCCGGGCCTTAGCATATAAGCGATCAGGTCCTGGCCCCAGATCGAATAGACATATTTGGTTTTATGTACATACGATACCAGGTTGGCCAAATATCCTTCATATTGCAGCCTGAGCGCATGTACATATGCGGGTTTATATTTCCGGATAAGGTATGCCGCCTTAAAAAACGCAAAACACATTGAGGCATAAAACAACACTTTATCAGGCAGCTTCTCCGGCCTGGCGACCTTTTTATAAAAGGCCAGCAGATTAACTATTTTCACATCGTTTCTTACCGCCGATTCGTTCCTGGTATTGAGAACCAGTATTTCATCCACGGCGAATATCTCCCTGGCCAGGACATCAACATATCTGGCGGTATGCGCCGACTTACAATCCGCGAAGATTATGATCTTAATCATCACTTGGAACCATTTGAATTTTAAGATTATTTCTATGCCAGGCTATTACTCTTTGCAGGCCTTTCGGCAAAGAAACTTTGGGACGCCAACCGAGTTCCTTTCTGATGCTCCGGGTATCCGCCGCCGAATCAGCCATCTCGCTTTTTTCCAGGGGCAGCGCCTCAAGATTCAGGAATGTTTTTTTGTTGCCGGTTAACTCCTTAACAAGCCTGACGACATCTTTTATTGATACAGATCTGCCTGTGCCTACGCCATATTCATGGAACCCTTGCTTGAATTTTACCCTCTTGGCAACGACCGCCGCATAGGCGTCAATAACATCGCTCACATAAATAAAATCCCTTTTACGGTCGCCCTTGCGCATTTTGATCTCTTTCGACCGCTCCACAAGCTGTATTACGATGGCGGGAATGAATTTTAAAGGGCTGTCCATTTCGCCGTATATATGTTCAAGCTTCATATTAAAGATCTTGATCTTGCTATCTGCTATCTTTAACCATTCCACGAACTGGCTTTTTGAAAGCGAATAAGCTTGGAGATATTTATAACCGGGGTCGAAGAAAGTATCGGTGTTAATAAAAACATCGACACGATTCCGGATCGACGCTTCCAGAAGTCTTAAGGGGAAATAAAGATTAATATCCACTATCTCGCTTTTTTCTTCCTGGTTTTTCCCATAGGTAGTAGCTGCGTGAATAACTGAAGTGATCCTGTGTTTTTTGAACGGAGCAGCAATATCTATTTTGTCTATGTCGTAAGAAACAACCTTATCCGTTATGTCCGCGATGCGCTGCATATCAGAGAAGCTTCTTTTCAGGATTACGACCTCATATCCTTCATTCACGAATTTCCTGGCTAAATGACTCCCAAGGAACCCCGTAGCGCCGGTTATTAAAACAGTTTTTTTTACCATTTCAGCCTCAACACTCACAATTCACGGCATATTTCACGCCGGCGATCAGACTTGCGATAGTTAAATCAAACTTACAATTAAGCCTTCAGGCGCTGCAGCATTCTCCAAATCGGGCGCGGGGTTATCCTCCGCAGAAAATAATACTGACGCATAGCAAGGCCTGGACGCTTACCGGAAGTGTTCTGATGCAATAACGCACAATCCGGGTGCTCCAGTGGTTCGGGCCAGCGCCCAGTCAACGGGGGACAGGGCTTAGCCGCCTGCGGAACCCACCGCCCGGAACTCAGGGTATTACTCCCCTCGGTACCAAAGCCAATCTGCTCTGCCATGCCCCACGGCGGCCGTAAAGAAAGGCCTTTTTTTAAGATATGCAGATATGCAAACCTGACCGCCCAGATATTCCATTTAAGCTCAACCTTAGCCATTTCAACCAGGTCTGTTCCATATTTGTATACATCAATACCCTGTTCCAGGCAGTTTTGCATTAATGTTTTAGCGTCAGTTTGCATCCCTTCCCAAGCCCTATCCCATGTGCCCCACCCCCAGCATCCCGGCCTTCCATCAAAATAGGGCTGCTCCTTAATATCAGCGGGAGTAATAAGGGAATGGTTCCAGGCAGACACGCTCATAACACGCGAATCATCCTTATAATGCTCCAATGCGGCGCATAAATAGTTATAAGAACCGGGCACACAAACGATATCATCCTCTATGATAATAGCTGCGGAATGCTTTTTTAATATTTCTGTCACCCCGGCAAGAATTGAGCGCCCCAGGCCGAGATTCGTATTACGTTCACAAACCACAACCCTACACCAGTCGACAGCATGCAGTAACCGGCGAACTTCGGCCACAGCCCCCGCATTATCAGGTTTTCGGGGGCCGTCGCTAAAAGCATATATTAACGGGACCTGATTTGCCTTTAGAGCATTGAGAGCCCGACTTAAATGAGCAGGCCGGGAATATGCGAAAAGAACAACTGGGATCATATAGACGGGGTTAAAGTTTTTTCAAAACAAACCATTCCAGAACTTTCATCGCCACGAACCGGACTTCTTTTTCTGATAGTTCAGGATAAATAGGAAGGCTCAGGATCCGTTTAGCCGCATTTTCTGTGTATATGAGCGATGACACAACTTTAATTCTGCCTTTATAGGCCGGTTGGAGATGAACCGGGACCGGATAATGGATAAGGGTATTTATACCGTTTTGCTTAAGGTAATCTTTCAATCCATCCCTGTAGGCAGTGCCTATTACATACTGGTGAAAGACATGTTCCTCGCGGGCTGTTGAAGCAGGTAAAACCAGTGAATGCCCGGAAAACGTGTCGGTATATATCGCGGCCAGTTTATTGCGCCTTTTATTTTCTTTATTGAGGTATTTCAATTTAACCCGCAAAATAGCGGACTGAAGCTCATCCAGACGCGAATTTCCACCCGGGATATCGCTTATGTAGCGCTTCCTCCAGCCGTACTGCTGCAATAAGCGCACCCGCTCGGCCAGTGAAGTATCTTTAGTTGCCACCATGCCGCCATCACCAAAAGCGCCAAGGTTTTTGGTGGGATAAAAACTAAACGCCGCGATATCACCCCATGTGCCGGTCATCCGCCCGTTAAGCATAGCTCCATGTGACTGAGCGCAGTCCTCAATAACTTTTAAGCCGTAACGGTGGGCAAGTTTAAGAATTACAGGCATATCAGCCGATTGCCCATACAGGTGTACAGGGATAACCGCTTTGGGGGATCCCTTAAGAGGCCTGACAAGCGCAGCAGCCAGACTATTTGGGTCCATGGTATATGTTTTTGGATCAATATCCACAAATACCGGTGTTGCCCCGACCAACTCGATAGCGGCAATTGTGGCCACGGCCGTATGGGAGACCGTAAACACCAAATCACCCGAACCCACCCCACAGGCCCGCAGCGCCAGTTCCAGCGCGTCGGTGCCGTTGCCGACTCCGATGGCATGGTGAACACCCAAATAGGCGGCGAACTCCTTTTCAAAAGCCTCAACTTCGCGGCCTAAAATATACCAGCCGCACTCCATTACGCGTTTGATTGCCCTGTCAATTTCCGCGCGGTGGGCCAGATAACCGGCTTTTGGATTGCTTTGGGGAATAATAGTATTACTTCTTTTCATAATCACAGGTATTTTTGAAGATTAGTCCGGTAATAGTCTAAGGTGGCGTCCAGCCCTTTTTGAAGGTTAACCTGTGGCGTCCAGCCCAATTCCGTTTGAATTAAACGGTAGTCAGCGTAATAGTTGCCGATGTCAATGCGTTTGCGTTCGGCAGGGAATTCGCGTTCCTGAAATGTGCCGCCGGCATTAGCTGCCACCAGTCTATTAGCAAGGTCGAGCAGACTTATCACTTCACAGCCACCCAAATTAAACACTCTGCCATTAGCTGTTTCTTTAGTCGCTGCTAAAAGTAATGCGTCAACAGCGTCGTCAATATAAGTAAAATCACGCAGTTGCGCTCCGTCCCAAACCTCAAAAGGCTTCGCCTCCAGTATCAACTTAACCCATATCCCCAAAAAGGTCTGACGGGCATCTTTAATCCGCATACGTGGGCCATAGGTGTTTGTCAACCGTAGGGCACAGGCCCTGATTCCGTACACATTGTTATAAAGAATGTGATACCATTCACCCGCCATCTTATTTATGCCATTAACATCTGTTGGCCGCAACAAATGCTTTTCATCCACCGGCAAATAATCGGGTTTCCCATAAATCTGCCGCGTACTTGCGAAGACAATTTTAATACCCGGGTTATATTTTCGACAAGATTCAAGAATAGCAAGCTGTGCATGGCAGTTAATTTCCATATCAGTCTCAGGGTCCTGCATTGAGTCTATGTGGCTGGTTTGCCCGGCCAGGTTAAAAAGATAGTCCTGCCCCTGCATAAGTGAACGCATACTATGTTCGTCGCGAACATCCGAGATACTAACCGTGATTTTATCTTTGATATCTGAAATATTAAACAGATTCCCCCCATATTCCGGGATAAGGCTGTCAATAACTGTAACCCGCGCGCCAAAGCCAACTAGCCTGGCCGCCAGATTAGATCCAATGAAACCCAAACCACCGGTAATTAGCACTCGCTTGTCCTGATATGTTATATCCATATTTAAATTCCCTTTACTATGCATCTTGCCAAAAAGGGATAAGCCATGCGAAAATAAAACTATTTCTCAAAAAGAAAACCCATATAAAGGTTCTGCTCTGGCGCATTCCGTATTGCCGGCCCTGTATGATTTACAAATTCCCGGACTAATTTCATGCCTCTTTGCTCAACAAATCCCACAAATTCCTGACGATTAAGCACCCATCCATAATAATCTGTTCCATATTCCTTAACCCGCTGAAGCATGACAAAAGACTTGCCCGCCACAAATGGCATTCGGGTCACATACAGATACTTGTTAGATGACTGAATAAGAGCCTGTAGCGTTGGCCGCCAGTCTTCAAGGTACTGAAGCGCACTGCTTGAAAACACAAAGTCATAACATTTTCCATGCCAACCATTGTCCCCATAAAATATTACATCAGGAAGCAGTTTTCTTCCTATTTCACATATTGCAGGGAGATCGGCGGAAGAATAGTTAAACTCTATCATAGGCATCAGTTTTTTGCCTATAATGAAATAATTCCCGGTGCCCCCGCCCCAGTCCAACATTGTCAATGCTTGTTTCCCCTGGCAGGCCAAACCTAGACAATAGCCAAAGGATAGATATAAATTTTGGACATCGATATTTACATGATCGGAGCATAAAAACTCAACTTCACTAATGCCGAAAGGATGTGGCCCCTCCATTGATTGAAGAAAGGCCCCCCATATTTTCTCTCTTGCCTCTGTAACTCCATTTGCCTGCCATCCCGACAGTGTCATATTGTCGGGCCATTCAAACCCAGCAAACTCAAAAGAAGCAGGTTGTGTCATGGCCTTGAGCGATTTAACTCCGCGGACAACAGCCGGCGGGACCCAGTCGTTGATAAATTGTCTGACATTGAGTTTCATATCGTTTATATCTCAAAGCATAATATATAAAAAGTTACAGAATCCTCTGATCATTTATAAATGCCTCTAGGCGGCCTAAATCGCCGTTAAACACTAGCTCTTTCTCCGCATCAACCAGCACTCTCCTAAAATGCCTTTTCGGGAATATTACCGGGACTTGTTCTAAAAAAGCGCTCCAGCCAGAGAATGTTGAATCCGACCCTATGATTAATTTACATTTACTCAATGCTATCAAATCTGAAAGAGCATTCCCGAAGAAAACTCTTTTAACTTGCGGCATGAGTAAAAGTTCTGATAATTCTTGGTCTTCTCCATCCGAAAAAACAAAGAATTTGTATTTGCCCCCGTGTCTTTTAATGATCTCATTTACTATTGTCGCATACCAGCTTACACTTGTTCCGCGTTGAAGGATGGTGTAATCGCCCAATCTTACATGAACACCTATAACATTCTTAAAATCAATATTTTCAAAGCTTGAAAGGATTGTTGAACGCATTATACTGTAAACAAACTCCTTTACTGTTTCCTGTGCGCATAGCAAATCTTCGAAATAATTGCCCAGTCCTTCTATTACAACTTTTCCTTCCGCCCCCGAGATGGCTGATTCCAGAGTAATTTCCTTTGAGAAAAGTAGATAAAATAGTTTTAAAAAACCGGAGATGCCCTTACTTTTAAAAAGACCGAAGAAATGCCTTTTATCCTTTTCGTTTCTTAAATAAGTACCAAAAGTTATATTCCCCCAAGTTGGATTGATATAATTCCATCCATTGCTTTGCGCAATCAGATAGGCCCTGGCGGCGACAAACAATAGGTTTCCCAGCCCTTGAGGCGCTCTATAACGAATGAATCCGAAATCATATACAGCAGGCAATCTTGGGTAAACAAATGTCTTTGTGGAATTGTATTTATTCTTAGACAGTGCGCTTTGCATAAATATTTATCTGCCTGGTTCGAGCAAATTGAGGATATCTTTAATTGTAAACCATTTCGGTCTGATTATTTTAGTAGCCTTGGCTATTCTCCATATCAGCCTGACAACCTTGGATAAGAACTCATATTCCATATCAAATCGCAGTTTTAGCTCAATGCGTCGCAGCCGATCTTTTTGTATGGAATTCAGAATTGATGCGCCATTTACCAGCAACCACTGCGCATCGACCGAATTCGATACACTGTAATAGACATTATGTAATCGCCGGTTATTCTGAGCGTCTGTACAATATAAAACCTCTTTTACACCACCGAGTAAATGTCCGTAATCATGGAACTGATGTATCGCTATAATTGCGAGTGTTCCGTTGATCAAAGGGATTTTATTGCGAAAACAGAATGCGGGCAAAGCACTGTCATACCCGCCACGCCCTATTACCAGTGGCGGAAGGCCTTCCCACACCCCCCTGGGGAAGATGAAGTAGTCCATTCCTGAGGGCGCATGCATATTTGCCTTTCCCTGTTCTACGAGTCTTCGCAATTCTTCCTTCCAATTTCCGGCTGTTACATCTAAATCCACGCCCTCAGATAGATCTATTCTTTGCCCGATAATAAGATAACGGGGAAACTCAAGCGGTTTTATCGCTTTAAGTATCGCCTCCGTCATCAGGATATCGCAATTGAGGTAGCACTGGACATTATGCCGGGCATAAATACGAGCATGTTCCACAATGCTGTTGAAATAGGGCACCCCGGAAGGGCTGTATGAGATGTCAGGCACATGGTGCACACCCATTTCGCGGCAAACATCCGCCGTCCCTTCGCTATTACCATAGATAATCACTTCCGTATCCGGGTGCACTGCCAGCCAGCTGCGGATTGCATTCCGCTGAATTTTTCCGGTATGTTCTGAAAAGGCTTTAGGACTTGAAAGGAATGTTATCATGATTTACGCACAAACAATCCATCCGCCTGAAGCAAGCAGTCTGTCTCTAGGGCAGTCAATAATTTACACATGTATAACGTTAGCTGACCAGGTGCCTCGAATAAACCTCTTGGCAAGAAACGAGAAAATCGGAAAATCCAATTTAAGCGAGACACAATGGCCCGCAATCCGCAACTGTTTCAATGACTCTCCAAGGGCAAGGATATACGGACGGTATATATGTTCACTAATTTTTCTAGTCATAAAAACATGCCCTTCGGGATTAAGCGCGACATTACGACATATCATTTTTAACGCATGGAAATGGAAGCATGTCAACCGCTCGCCATCGAGCAGTAAATGATTGCCGTTATTGAATTCTAAGTGGTATTTTCCGATATTCCAAGGGCCGGCATGTATGCCAGGATGAGTAGAAACAACCACTCCCCGAAATTGGTCAGGCCAGTCATTTAGATATCCCTGATCACCAAATTTACCATCTTCACTTTCATGTTTGCACCAGCCCAGGCACTGTGTTCGCCATCTCCGGAGGCACTGCAAGCCGGTCTCATTATGCCGGAACACTACAACCCCCACATTAAAAAGGCCCGCAGGGCGGGATCTAGTAAATATCTTCTCATCATAATCGTGCGGCACTATAAAAATGCTTTCCTGGCCTAACGCGTCGAATATGGGGCGAGGATCTGAAAAGAAAAAGATATCGGCGTCCAGATAACAAAGAGATTCTATTTCCGAATGCTTCTTAAAAATATATAGCGGCAAACTGGACGTACATGTCCAGTAGTATTCGATCAAAGTGCGGTCCTTCTGCGCGGCGATTAATTCGCTATCTTTGCCATCGAATTCCTCGCGGCTGATCAATCTCGCATTAACTAGATTTAACGCTGCCAGGATCTGGTAAGTTTTACTATCGAAACATAAGATCCATAGAGTGAATTGACCGCTATAGCGCTCTAGAGATCTATACAACGCAAGCCCCTTGTAAATATAATTTATATCGAAATAAGTGCAGTAATGTTGCATAATAATCTATTTTTTGCGTGCAAGCACGATGTTGTCAAGATAAAGATCATCATTCCCTGGCAAGATACAGGCAGAAAACTCTCCCAATAAATTAACGGGCGCTATCACAACTAAAGTGAACAATAAATTTAATGCCGTATTATCAGTATGTGTTTTTTTGTAGATATAGGAATTAACCATCTGAAAAATAACTCTTATATCAGCCATGCTTTTTTTAAAATCAACGATCTCAAACCCCTGTTTCTCAAGGAGGTGACGCAGTCCAAAAGTTGTATATCGTGCGCAATCAAACGGTTGTTCATGCTCATCCCAGATAAAAGGGACTGTAAGCAATAGCAATCCACCGCCTTTTAGTGCCCTGTTAACTTCCGCGAGGAATTCCTGCGGATTAAAAACGTGCTCCAGAACCTGGCTCACAAGTACAGAATCAAATTCTCCATCTCCAAACGGGAAATCCTTCCCATTGTAGTGCTTCTCCGCGAGTTTATTCCGCCCTTCTATTTCCAGTCCGACATACTCTGAAACCTTAAAGTATTTCAGATATGGCTTGGAACCGCAGCCCACATCCAACAGCCTGCCACGCAGCAATGGAGCATATGCAGTTATATGTTGATGTAGTCCTTTTCTGGCAAAATAAAAAGGATTGACGAAGAGACCCAGGAAACCTGGGGCAAAAGACTGCTTCTGGATTAATCGCTTGATATCTTTTAGCATTACAACAATCGTCTAGATTCCGAAGTATCTATTTAGTCTATTTCTCGCTATTCGTTTAATTGCGCGCAAAGCGCTCAGAATGTTATTAGATGTTATCCCTCTTAACGGTCTTCCTGTATACAAATCTGGCATGTATTTTTTTCCGACACCTTGGAAATGTAAAGCATGGGCCCGAACCGAGGTGTTTGTCCCATCTGCTGAAAGAAAGTGTGGATGTCCGTCAATAAATTTTACTTTTTTAGTGCCTGAATCGAAAACGAACTCATTTTTGTAATAATTTGTCGCTGTGTTAATATTATCGTCGAACACATTCCCGTTGTGATTAATTAACATATTCTGGACTCGATCTTTATTTTCATTCCAGAAAAGATAAATTGTCGTCATATCGCATATCCCACCGGGTTTCTTCTTGGCTAAATGCCAGTTAAACTTTCCTCTGTATAATCCTAGGTATTTGTTGTCAATGAAACTATTTAGAATGAATTCACAAAATTCTTCCAGTAATTCATAAGTCCAATAGCTGATATGACCGGATGCGCACCATGTAAATGACTCAAAATCTTGTTTCGGCATTGATACGCCACAACCGCTGCTCCAGAATGTTTCAGGGTAAGCTTTTTTTATCTCTTCAATCGAACTATATAGCAAAACATCAGAATCAAGGTATAAAACAAATTTCACCTGATTTTTACGCATATACTCCAGTAGATAGAAGTACTTCAACCAGCAGAATGATTCAAACTCCACAGTATTTGATGACATATGAATATAGTGTTTTTTAAATTTTTGTATGTTTGGGGTCTGGAGGTTCTGAAGAGAATGGACTTGAATGCCTTCGCCCGTAAAACCATCACCAAGTAGAATAATATCGGAGCCCGGACTGGCAGCTTTTGCCTGATATAAGGCATACGGTAGGTACCAGCTACGCCCCCGGTGAATAAAGACAATTTGCATACTCAGACCCCACTATTCAGTCGAAACAGCACCGTTTCCATCTGCCCAGAGATACGCGGGCATGAAAATAGGCACTATAGAGTATTGAGACAATTTTTAAAAAACTGCGCCCAGATATATATAATGGAGATTTCAGTAATTTGTTAACGTCCTCTGTTTGACGCAACTCAACGCCAGGGTGCTTCCCAAGCTTAATGGCCTCCATCATCTGCAGCGCAGCAGGTGGGGAGGCCCCACGGTATCGCTCAAGCCAGCTTGGATAGTGGTAAACCATGTGAACACGGTAAGGATGCTGAAGCTTAAAATAACAATCCTTCGCCCAGTTATTCAGCTGTTTTAATTCAGGCGACTGCTTGGCGTAATAAGAACATTTTTCCTGAACCTGTTTGGGGAAAAGAAGTTCATAATGATACATAAATACGCCATTCCCTGCCAGTTCACTGGCACTAACAGCCTTGATATTACAGAGGTCCTTGCCCTCTTTATCAACAACCGTTGGAGGCCGATGGGTAGTATATCGATAGCCTTCATCCCAAGCGAAAAGACGATGGAAATTGTGGCCTCCGCGCTGCAAGTATACTCCGTCTACTACATAGTCAGGGCCGCCCCAGAAAGTTAAAACGCGAAAGCAAACTTTTCTGATACAAGGGTTTGCTTTCAGCATTCCGACAACTACTGCTATATCTTCAGGCTGGTAGAACTCATCCACATCCACCTGCCAAAGCCAGTTACCGGTGGCACGTTTTGCGTATGCCTGGGACATTTCATTCTTTTCTCCCGGCCAAAAGCCATCAGGATGCCCCTCTTCCTCTGCAGTGACAATTGTAATCTTCCTATCTGGGTCTTCTTCCTGCTTGAAACGGCGCAAAGTCTCTAGGGTGCCATCTTTTGAATGTCCATTCGGGCTAGAGACCTGTTCTGCGGCACGACATGCCCCTTCCACAACGATAATCTGATGTGCAAAAGGGTAAAGTGCTCGCAAATTATAACGTGTGAAGGGCTCACCATTCAACACTATTATGCCAAAGGTAATTCGTATTTTGTTTTCCATGATTATGTTTGATAAACAAACTCTAAATTAGTAGAGTTTCAAATAGACAATTCCATCATTGGCAAATCCAAATTAATATGCTTTTATGGTGACTGTGTTATCGCCTGCTAGTGTTCTAAAAATGTCATCGCAATGTAATTTATTAGTAAGACAATTTAATAAACAAGGCATCACCCATCACAAATGAAAGAGCGCATTTGTGATAATTCTTTTCCAAAAACTCATCCCCAGCCTTTTTGGGGCCATCTCCGTAAGGCCAGATATAGTCGTCAATAATAATCCATCCCCCAGGAATAACCAAATTGCTCCACGATGTAATGTCAGCGCTGGCATTGGAATAACTATGGTTTCCATCTATATGAAGTATGGCAATATGACTAGCGTAAACGGTTTCACCAAACGTGGCTGTTTGCACAATCGGGTGTTTAAGGTAATGTTCCAATGCAGTAACCGAGGGCATTCTTAAATAGTTTAGCTTGCCGTTGGCATATGGCAACAGGTTAATTTTAAAAACGGTGAACGCTTCATCGGCACTAATTGGGACGCTATCAACCAATCCATTTTCATCGCCTTGAATTAAATGCTCGTTTGACCATGGATCAATACACAGTAATTTCCCTATTCCATAGCAACATGCCAATCGGGCTAGAACGAAAGCAGACTTGCCCCACCAGCTTCCGATTTCAACTACATCTCCGGTCGGGCTGCGGCGTGAAATTTCATACAAGGCTTTAATTTTATCATGACTACACATGCCTGGTATCAATTCTGCGTGGCGAAATAAAGAAGCAATCTCAATGAGAGACATGGCTGCCTTGGGCACGTCCCCAGACGCCAATAATACTGGTTGTTCAATTAACGATTGGCTAAATTGTTGTGCCTTGCGGTATGGTGAAAGCTCTGTATCAATTGGAGAACTATTAACCAAGGCAACTTCCGGGGCAAGTTCTTTTAGTCGTAGATTAAGGTAATTCCAAACGACGAGATTCGGCGTGTAAATTTCGCCAATATTGAAATCGGCAATGGCTTGTATGAGCGCATCGTTGAATTGAAGGGTCGTAATATAGGGAAGATGTAACCAGGCGGGATAGCGTTCCCGTGATGGATCATGTGCAAGTGAAGATGCACCAATTACATTCCTGCCTTCCCTCAACGCCCGATCCAGATACTCAAGCGAACGCGGCATTCCCGCTGGGAAAATCAGTATTGTGTTTTTTTCTGCAAAGTCACCCATATAATTTTATTAGTCATTGACACGTTACTGCATTTCCAAGGTCGCCTGATAATATCTTTACTGCCAGAAACAGCCCTGGTCTGCTTGTTTATAGTTTATCGGCACTTCACTGGGCTGAGGATACACCCAGTGCTCGTTAAATAATTTTGATATAACAGGATGGTCCGCCCACCTCTTTCCTTTAATTCCAAATAGAATTTGTGTTGCGCCACCTAAAACAACAGCTTTTTTTCCTATTCTTTTGATATGTGCCGCCAAATTAAACCCACATGAGCCGCAGCCTATAATGGCTATGTCAAAATCAGTCTGATCAATCTTTTCTTTAATAGGTTCATAGACATTAATCCAATCAGTGCAAATTGTTTTAGTCTCGGCTAAAGAGTAATCTGCTTTTATCGTCAATAGTTTAAAATCAGGGAGGATATTATTATCCTTAAATAATAACTTTCTTTTTGCGTATTGACTTTTTATGCTCTCTTCAAAGGGGTGAATTACAAGCACTCTTTTATTTTTCAGTACAATGGACCAGGGGTTTGTGTGGTAATAAGGCTCCAAATCCGGGAGCCTAACTTTGACAGCCTGCGACAATTCTTTTTGCAAAAACATTTCTTCTCTCCACCATGACCCCAAAATATCAACAAATCGCATATCATTGAATAACAGCCGCATGTAATCTTCAACCTTCCCAATATCTTCCGGGAAATAGCCTGCGCCTTGTGAAGACCAATAAAGAAATACTTTTTTGCCTAACACATACTTTAGGATGTCCGACACCTTTTTATAATTATTTCTGTCAATGTAATTTACCGCCGCAAATACATCTGCGGCGCCAAACCGGGCTATCATGCAAGGTTCTTTTTGTAGCAAAGTGTTTTTAATCAATTCAGAGGCCGCTTCTCCCGAATATTCTGCCCCGGCATACGTCCGCCCGCGATTTAATTGAGGCATGCCTATTTTAGCTGCGATTCGTCTACCCAGGCGGATTGACTTAAATATAATATTCATCGGATTCTTTGCGCTTATAGTTCCTAAAGCTGCTTTCCCTTCTCGCATAAGAGAAAAATACTGGAACATAAATCTGGATACTGCTGTCCAAGTTCATAGCAGCCTTCCAAATATTCTTTTGAAATAATATCAGTATTTAAAAGTTTGTCCCATTGAAAGTTTGCCAGTGCTTTGAAAAATATCCCCGAGCGATGGACCACTTTTAATCCAGCCCTTCTGACATCTCTTTCTAAAGTGTCAAACGAGTATGTGATTCTGTGCCCATGTTCTTTTTCAGTAGGAAGCACAGCGGAGTTGTGGGGTATCAAACCCATTTTAACAGCAATCTGCCTGGAAGGGGCGTTGGCATTGGGGCAAACTAGAAAAAATTTTCCGTTGTCAGAGAGCCACTCATCATTTACTCGCTTAAGCACCTTAATCGGATCATCCAGATGCTCCAGAACATGCGTCATTATAATGTTGTTATACTTAGCAGGCAGAACAACATCTTCAAAAAGAGCATTAATCATATTCACTTGCGCGCCCAACTTGTCTTGCGCCTTACCGAAGGCAGCCGCCGAAGCTTCAACACATGTGATATCTGAAAAGTACGGTAGCAACCTTTTTGTAAAATCCCCCTTAAAACATCCTAGTTCCAGAATACTGCCTTTATTGAAGAACGGGATAAAAGATTTGAGCATATAAGGATGCATCACATTGAAATCAAAGCTATGGAAATACTTTCCGTCTGTTGTGTCTTCTTTTTCTTGGTTGTAATCTCTTTTAGAATTCATAATATTAGTCCCACTCCATCAATTCAGCTATTCCGAATCCATATTTGCCGAACTCATTGCCATTATAAAGCAAATAGGTCTTCCCATCACAGTCAAAAAGATTAGGGTAGCATATCATATCCGAATCCCAATCATCTTTAGAAGTATCAATGCCCGACTTTTCGTCTGCTCGCGTCCAATTCGTAAGATCGTCACTATATGCATAGCCAAGCCTGTAAGCATAATCTGGATTATTTCTAAAATTAAATGAGTGTCTCCGGCAAAAATACATGTGATACCTGTTTTCTATTTTTATGACTGTAGGTAACGCTTGGCATTCCAGCGGGTATTTCTGCTCGATTATGTTGCGCCCCTCTTTTATCCAGTTAATTCCGTCAGCGGAAGTCGCATGCGCAATTATATAGGTCCGATCCGGATTGCTGCCAGGATGAGAAGCCCTCCATGCATTTCCATATATATACCACATATGAAAAACACCGTCATAGACACGAACAAACCCATCACCGACCAGAAATGGTTCATGTAGCGATGCTGTCAGTACCGGGCCGTCGCCAAGCCGGGAAAATGTCGTTCCGCCATCCTCGCTTTTTGCCGCTCCTATTGCCATATCTATTGAAACACTTTTCCGCCTACTCCACCCACAAATATACGCAAGGAGCTTTCCCTGATATTTAATCACATTAAATGGAAAAATTCCGTGTTCATCAAACGCACCAAGGTTGCCCAGTTTAATCGGTGTTTCTTTTGATATATTTAAAATATTTTTAAACTCTTTATCTATATCTATAAATTGCACATAGCTAAGATATTTTTCATCTATTCTTTTTTGCGAAGAAAAGTATATGCGAATATAATTGTCGAACACTACCGCCTGCGGGGATTTAGCATATTCCGTGCAGCCGTCCGCCAAGCCGTATCTGGCCGGATCAAATATCTTACCTAATTTTCTCCACTTCATTATTTCAGATCCCCTTCTAATTCAGCCAAGCCAAAACCAGCTTTCCCAACCTTGTTCCCCAAATAAAACATGTAGTATTTGCGATCCAATTCAATCACGGTGGGATAAGCAACCATTTCGTTGTCAAAGCCGCTCTCTGAGATATCAATGCCGGCTTTTGAGTCGTCTCGCGTCCAGTTAATTAAATCGTTAGAAAAAGCGTAACCTATCCTGTAGGTATTGTTTGTATTTACTCTGAAGTCGACCGCCTGCCTATAGCAATAAAACATGTGATATTTTCCGTTCGCATATATGACATCCGGGCATGCTTGTGCTTCATCAGGCCCAAGCTTGTCAGTGATTATGTTTTTATTTACCTTTTTCCAGGTTAGACGATCACTTGAGGTCGCTAATCGCAACTTATAAACTATTTCAGCCCTGCCATTATAAATAAACCACTTTTGGCCTGAGGTATAAAAAAGATACCATGAGTTATTATATTTCCGGATTTTGGGTGATGTGACAACAAACGGTTCATCCAAGGAATGAGACAAAACCGGGCCCACGCCGGTTTTCGCAAAAGATTCCCCATTGTCTTTGCTTTTAGCACATCCAAGTGAAATATTAAAAGGAACTGACTCACACCTTGTCCAGCCGCCGTAATACGCAATAATTTCATCAGACTCCTTTATTACGGATACGGGATAGGTGCCGAATTCATCAAATGTTCCCAATGCTCCCAACTCTAGCACGGGTTTTGTTGCGATATTAATTATTTTAGACAAGTCATGCCTATTCAGGTCCACAAAAGCGCAATAGCTCACAAATTGACCTTTCGCATCGGGCTTGGGACGACAACAAAAAAACACTCTAACGAATTTTTCAAACACAATCGCATTAGGGGCTTGTGCATATTCATTTATCCATTCCGGCCTGTCTTTAAAATCTGTTGGGTTAAAAATAAGCCCATATTTTCTCCATCTAAACATAATATTATCACCTTATTAGATTTTCGAATTCTTGATTAGGCTTATGGCATTGACCAGCAATTTATTTTCTTCCATATGTATTCTTCCGCCTAATTCCCTGGGTGTCTGTGTGTAGTCAACCTCAATTACTTTTTGCAGAATTATTGCCCCCCCATCAATCTCGGGCGTAACATAGTGAACGGTACAGCCGGCATATTTTTCTTTAGCTCGCATAACAGCTTCCTGCACACGGACACCATACATGCCTTTCCCGCCATATTTCGGTAGCAATGATGGGTGTGTGTTTATAATCTTATTCTTCCATTTTTTACAAAATGTAACATCTAAAACTGGGAAAAAACCAGCCAACACCACCAGATCAGTATTCGGTGGTATATTGGCATCAATTTCTTTTAAAAAGTTGTCGACGTACTGGTTGTTTAATATCATTTTGTAGGGGATATTGCTATTAACAGCTCTATCGATTGCCCCACACTTTCTATCAACAATTACCATATTAATTCTGATCCCAATTTTCCCCTGATTGTCTATTAAACTTTGGAGGTTCCCCCCGTTTCCGGAAGCGCAGACTGTGATATTGAAATTATTTACCATAGGAACATATTTCGCCCCGTAACTTAACCTATGTTAAAGAGTGTCTTTGTGCGTGTGTAAGCAAGCTGCAAAAAAGATTGCAATTCATCATGTGAAAAACTATCCGATGCCGAAAAAAGTACTGTTGGAAGATCACTATTCTTCGGGTCTGGATGGCTGACATATTCACTCAAATAGTTATGGGTCCTTCTACCTACCATAATTGCTTCTTCAAATAATTCCGACCCTGGCGAATCAATAGTAAGCATAAATTGAGCGAGATTCAGATCCAATTCCTTTGCAAAATTAATTGTTTGAAGAATATCTTCTTTACTTTCACCTGGGTAGGCCAGCATAAAATTGCCTGTAGCAGAAAGACCTGTATTTTTTACAAGGTTAATTGTGGCTCTTATTTTATCCCGTGTATACCCCTTCTTCATGCGCTTAAGCGTGGTATCATTTCCGGACTCTATCCCGAAATGAATATTGAAGCAACCGGCCTTTTTCATAAGTTCGGGCATCCATGGCTCTATTCTGTCAATGCGGGATTTTATAGTCCAGTGGAGGTGTATACCCCTGTTTATTATAGCCTCGCATACCTCTTTAACACGTTTTCCGTTCACAGTAAACAGTTCATCCTGAAAAAGGACAGATTTAATGCCTAATCTGTGAATTTCCGCCAATTCATCAATAATTCCCCCCGTGTCTCGAATATATACAGGTGGGCGCGCAGCCGTACAGAATGCACACTTATACGGGCATCCCATGCTTGTAATCATTGTAGTCGCTGGATTTTCAGGGCAGAAAGGAATGCGATATTGCAGATGTGGAGTAAATGTTCTGTCTGGCAATGGGAATTTATCTAAGTTGCATTCGTCAGAATACACAACATCAAATCTAGTATAACTGGCCCCTTGTACGAAACAATTCTCAATTCCCTCGACAGTTTTGCCGCTTGCCAACTTATTGCAAAGATCCATAAGTGGCCTTTGACCGTACCCGACTATGAAATAATCTATTTCCTTATGTGAGAAAGTCTCTTTAGTGAAATATGTGACATTCGGACCTCCGACCACTGTATAAATTGAGGGGGCAAGGCTTTTTATTTTTTTAAAAATAGTAAGTGCTGAGGCCCACAAACCTATCACAGCAGTAATACCAACCATGTCCGGTTTAATTGTCTTTAATATGGCCGGCAAATCTTGAACAGTCTGCCCGCTTAGAATCATATCCAAAACCACCACATCATGCTTCTGTTTGATAAAGCTGGCAAGATAAAGTAATCCTAATGGAGGAGAAATTGAGCGGCCTTTTTTTGCATAACCTTCCGGCAACAACCCGGTCATTGTTTCTTCGTTATTGGGTGGCTGGATTAATAAAACTTTCATGGTTTGTTTACTCTTTCAATTATACAAGCTCGTACTCCTGCAAAATCTGAACAATCCTGCTCTTGGGATTAAACATCATCACATCAATGATGGAAAGCCACGGAACAAACTGGTTGTCAAACTGGACATAATCAAGTGGTTTAGATTTGATGAATTTTAACTCTAGACTCCTCTTTTGGAACGCACTTTTTTTGTAAAGTTCAATGCCCCCTATAGCGTTAATATACGTGCTTGCCTTGACCGCGCCACACAAGGCGAGCACTTTGTCCTGATTCTTCAGTGCGTGGTCAATGCTGATGTCTGAGGAAATTTTGATCTGCGTCGAAATCCCAAGGTGTTCACATACCTTGGTGATCGAGTTGAAGAGGAATCGAAACAGATTATGCTCTGGATACTGCATCACAGTCTCAATTAGCTGGAAGGTCTCTTTAAAATATGGTGCACGGAGATACGCACCCCTGATTTGGGAAAGAAATTTAGTACAATCAAAATCCGTTGCCAACTCCCTGCCGCGCACATCCAAAGAATCCGAGTCTCTTTTTAACGGCAACGAGAATATCATATCCTTGCCGTTTTGAAGCATCCGATTACGGTTGATCCAGCCCTTTTTTGCGTATTTTATATTGTCATACAATACAAACAAATCAACCGACGAAATAAGCTGGAAATAGCCAATATAGGGAAAGAAATAGGGCTGCATTACAGCTACCTTCATGAAATAGACTTCCTGATAATACCGCAAATAAGGTCAACGCTGCTTAAATCAAGAGCTGGATAAATCGGCAGACATAGAACTTCCTTTGTAACTTTCTCTGCAATTGGAAGATTTCCCCGCGTTGCCGAAGGTAGCCCTCGGTATGTCGGGAACTGGCTGATAAGTGGATAGAAGTATTTTCTTGAAAACACGTTGTGCTTTTTAAGTTCTTCGTATACTTCATCCCTGGTCTTCCCAAACTTTCGCGAATCAATCAGAACTGGAAAATAAGAATAATTGTGGTGCACCGCCTTGATATCAGGCAGCAACCGGATTCCCTGCATGCCACCCAATTGTGCTCTGTATTTTTCGGAAATAATTTTACGTTTAGCTATATGGCCGTCCACATATTTGAGCTGCAACAATCCGTAAGCAGCCTGAAGTTCATTCATTTTTGCGTTAATACCCGGAGCTATAATAGTGTTTTCCCCGGCATATCCAAAATTCTTTAAATAATCTATTCTCTGCTTCATTTTTGCATTATGGCAAACAATGGCGCCTCCCTCGATGGTATTAAATACTTTTGTCGCATGGAAGCTAAGTATTGCCAGGTCACCATGGTTAAGTATTGAATTATCATCTTTTTTAACCCCAAACGCGTGAGCAGCATCATAAATGAGCTTCAGCCCATAGGTATCGGCTATTTGCTGCAGTTTTGCGACATCACACGGGTTGCCATACACATGGACCGGCATAATAGCAGTGGTTTGCGGAGTAATAGCAGCTTCAACTTTTCCGGGGTCGAGATTGAAATAATTAGGTTCAATATCGGCGAAAACAGGCTTAATATTATTCCACCAGATAGAGTGAGTAGTAGCCACGAAACTGAAAGGGGTCGTGATTACCTCTCCTGTAATACGCAATGCCTGCAAGGCAGTCACCAAAGCAAGCGTCCCATTTGAAAAAACAGAAATATATTTAACCCCTAAATATTTGGCTATCGCCTGCTCAAACTCTTGGTGGAAGGGGCCACTATTGGTTAGCCATTTATTGCCCCATATTTGCTTTAGGGATGCAGTAAACTCCCCAAAAGGAGGCAAGTCGGGTTGAGTAATATGAATGGGTTTGTTTTCATGAATATCTAGTTTCATATTGGAGAACCTTAAGTCTAAAGTTTAAAACGCTACCCCACAATATAGAGTCTAGCAACCACGTAAGAACCTGCTATTTAATCCAATTGGCCCGTATCTTGCTTTGAGTACCATAAAAACACAACTGACCAGAAAAGTTCCGGGGCACAGAGATTATCGCCCGAAAATTGGGCATGAATAAAAGTAGAAAGAAAAATGCAACAAAATGCCATTCGCCAGATGGTGACCTCGCTAATCTCCTTTACTGACCAGACATTTTTCATTTGCCGAAATGAGAACACAAAAAACACAGACATTAAAAGAAAGCCTATTATACCTTCGTTGGCTAACACTGACAAAAAGAAATTATGCACATTCCCCGCTTCATATGCTGTGCCAAGGAAATTTGAATCTAAAATCGTTTGCACCGTCGTGCTCCATCTCACAAAACGACTTTCTTCACCAATACTAGATGCAGCTTCCGTTGCTGTCGCAAAGTTCCGCAACACAATAACTGGATTCTTTGCATACACAAACCACAGCGTAAAGCCGCCAATTGCAGACAATAACCATACCTTGCCTTTAGTAAGGTGCCTTAACCTATTACTTGTTGCAGAGTTGCAACGAAACAGCCAATAAAGGAATAGTATACAGGCAATAAAGGTCGCTAAAAGCGTTTGCCTTGAATTACTAAAGTATAGGAAATATAAACAATAAACCATTGCACAAGCATAAAAGATGCGCGTGATTAAATGGCGTGATTGTTGGAACAAAGCTATCAGCATAATAATTGATACCCCATACACATAGGCGAATGTATGATAATTTCGTATGGGCAAACGGCCCATTCCATAAGCCCCTGTCAAAGGATTTATAATTAGATTTGAATAGTTAGCAGCTATGTATTGCAAAACCACAAATCCTCCCAATACAGTGGTAAGCACATACGCGAGTGAAAAGGATCCAACACGCTCTAAACTTTGCGAATATAGCAAGACTACCGGAATTGGCAGGACGGTGCTAAGAATAAATGCTCGAATAAGCGTCGTGTTGTCCGGTATAGAGAAGAAGAGCAGGGTAAGTGTCCAAATCCACCAAAGTAAAAGCCATGGAATAATCCAACGGTCTCTTTTAGGCAAGCGAAACCGGGCTTCTTTAAGATAAAATACAAAAGCCGCGGCGAACATGGTTGCTAAAAATATCCATGTCTGAGCTATATTTCCTATTTTTAAAATAACACACCATGACATTCCTGCCAGATAAATACCTGTAGATATTTCTGGCCGTCCTTTAAAAACCAATAACAAACACAATATTGCCACACCTAAACTAATTACCGTGTTTAATTGAATAGCTTCTGAATAAATCTGTTCCATCTTTTGCAACCTACTCTTGCACTAAACACCGGCAGGCAGTTATGCAGTATTTACAGAGACATCAAATATTAGGCCGTGAAAAGTGAAGATATCTTTTTAAAATGTTCGTAAGACCCAGTAGCTAGAATATGTCCACGGTCTAACTGCACAATTGTGTCGCAATTCCGGAGTGTAGTAAAGCGATGAGCTACCATAAATATGGTCAGGTTTTTATTTAGGCTTTCAATAGCATTCATCACCTCTTTTTCAGTGACATTGTCCAGTGCACTGGTAGCTTCATCAAAAACCAGCACGGTTGCCTGCTTATATAGTGCCCGGGCTATGCCCACTCGCTGACGCTGTCCACCACTGAGCCGCATACCGCGTTCACCTACTAAGGTGCTATATCCTTCGGGCCTGCTTTCTATAAATTCTGCTATATGCGCTTGGGTGGCGGCTTGCCGAACGCGAACACTATCTATCTCCGCAGGCGGCACACCAAAAGCTATGTTTTCGGCGATGGTGGCGTCAGAAAGGAATATGCTTTGCGGCACATGAGCAATAGCGCGCTGCCAGGCACTACGAAGGTCACTTGTTATAGGCCGGTTGTCCACTAATATCTGTCCCTGCGAAGGCTCAAGCAAGGACATAAGTAAATCCAGCGCGGTGCTCTTACCGCTTCCGGTACTGCCAACAAACCCAATTCTGGCTCCTTTTGGGATCACCAGATTAAGCTCCTCCAACACTAATGGACCAGAGTTGCCATACCGGAAGCTGACATTTTTAAAACTGATGCTATCTTGAAACACAAGTGGCGCTGGCACCGGCAGATCAGCATCATTAGGCAGAGGCTGAGCAAGCAGATCAAGAACATCATTCAACGAGGAATAGCTTCCAACCACAACCGTCCAATTGGAATACAATTGCTGCATCAGAGGCAGTATGCGCTGCGCACCAAGCGCCAGTACCCCCATTATAGGCATAGCAGCCTGCATCCCGCCCGGGCGCCGGCCTAAAGTATACGCTAAACCTGCGATCATAACCATGCCCATTGCTTCCATAACGTAGCGTGGGAATTGATGTATATAAGTATTCCCGCTGCTCGCTCGAAACCATTGCCGGATAGCTTTATTATACACATCACAATAAACTGCCTGTGCGCTATCCAGGAGTACGTCACGAATAGCACCTAACCCTTCTTGTAGAGCTTGAACAGCCCGTGGCTGTTGCCGCGCAATACATTGGCTATTCCGTACCAAGCGGCGACGCATTAGCCCGGCAATAATCCCATATCCTGTTCCAAATACTAGGATTGCCGAGGTGGCCACTAAAGGGTCAATTGCGAGCAATGTTAAAAGGATGGCGATAAACAGCACAACTGAATTAACTACAATAACTAAAGATATCAACACGGCTGTTGCAGTTCCGACTTTTTGGGTAATCCCACTGATAATTTCACTGCTGTTGCGGGCAACATGCACACTATAGGGTTGGTAAAGCGTGCGGCGGTAGACTTCGATGCTTAGATCTGCACCGGCAGCGTTTGCTAAGCGGATGCTGACCCACAGCAATAATAGCCGTAATCCTGCGGCTACTATGGCTGACATGGCGAAAGCCGCTGTGAGGGGTAGAATCAAGCCCGACGGAGAGGTGATCCCCAGCATTTTAATAAAGCTGGCCAGTATCGGGTAATTGAAAACCTTTTCCGGCTGGGTAAGAATACCGATGAACGGCAGAACAGCGCCTAGGCTGACAACCTCGGCAGCGGAACTGGCCAGTATCAAGCCGAGCATAAAAAGGAATTGATAGCGCCGACGAAGACTGATATGTTTGAAAAGATGGGCCAGCAGTGTAGGGAGCCCCAGGGGAGTTTTTTTGTGTTCAGTCATAGAGTGCGGGAGATGTTGTATAAACACCTAGATAATTGACATCACGGTTTGAATTGTTTTTGCCTGCCGCCTTCTTTGCTACTTTCTTATTATGTACGAGCTTTTTTATGTCCAGGTATGTAAGTCAATACAAAAGTGGACCGAATAGGCGACTTGGCCGCAGGATGACTACACCAATTCTTTTTTAGGGGTAGGCTTTTTATGGCGCGGTTCCTGGTGCTTTTCGGTTTCCGGTTTATCCGGGCCGTAATGATAGTCGTACTGGTAATAGCCGTAGTAAGAGTATGAAAGCCCACCGAATTTAGACATGTTGACCACCGTGCCGAGTATTTTCAGGCCGGCGGCAGTCATGCGTTTCGCTGCTGTTTTAATAAGCGGCACGCGGGTTTTACCGAAGGCGGCCACAAAAATGCAGCTGTTGATGTGCTTACCCCAAAGCAGGGCGTCGCTTATGGGGAACATGGGCGGGCAGTCCACTATAACGCGGTCGTATGCCTGCTGGGCCCAGGCCAGCGCGGCGGAAAGGCGCGGCGTGTTAAGCAGTTCCGCCGGGTTGGGCGGGCGCGGACCGCAGGTTAAAATTGAAAGGTTGGAGACATCGGAGGACTGAATATGGGGACGCAACTCTTCCACATTATTACCTGAGGCCAGAAAGTCGCTGAGCCCTTTTGAATTTGACACCCCGAAAAGTTTATGCAGGTTGGATCGGCGCAGGTCGCCGTCCATTACTAAAACCTTCTCCCCCGCCTGTGCTATAGCCACGGCCAGATTGGCGGCTACATAGCTTTTGCCTTCACCCTGCACAGTGCTGCTGACTATTAAAGCTTTGTTTTTGCGCCCAACCTCGGCGAAATGCACCATGGTGCGCAGATTGCGTATGGATTCGCCTATAAGCGAATGCTCCGGCAGCAGCAGGTGGTGATAGGCGGTCTGTTCTTTGGTCTGGCGGGTGAAGGGCACTACGCCCAGGAAGGGCAGGCCCAGCTTATTTTCCACGTCTTCCTGTGTACGCACTGTTTGGTCTATAAAGTCTACCGCTACAGCTGCAAAAAGGCCCAGTACCAGGCCGCCTATAAGTGAAAGAAGCATATTAAACATCTTGCGCGGCTTTATGGGGCCCAGCGGCGGTACGGCCGCGTCTATAAGGCGTATGTTATTGCCCATAAGCTGGCCGGATAGGTCTATTTTAAGGCTTTGGATAACCTTGTCGGTCTCTTCTTTTATCTGCCGCTGCAAGGTCTGCAAAGTGGCTGCCATGGCCAACAGTTGAGGGTGCCTTGGTGTATAGCGGCCGGAGGCCTCCGCCACCTGCGCCTGTAATTTTGCGGTTTCCCGCTTAAGGTCCTGTATGAGAGTATTGTTTACCACAGCCGGAAGGGATTCATAAATAGCGCGGCTTTGGTTGCCGGACCTTTCTATTTGCAGGGCGTTAAGTACATCTTTGGAAATAAAAAGCTGGTTTGACAGATTCTGTTCTATGAAAACAGTGGCCACTGTATTGGCTATTTTTGCTGCCAGCAGGGGGTCGTAAGAGTTAACTTTTACATATACCAAACGGCTGCGGGGCACCGGAGCAATTGCCACCGGCCCAAGCAGCCTGCGATAGCCGTACACACCGGCAAATTCTGAGACGCTGTCCAGGTTAAGGCGTTTGTGCACTGTTTTAAGCAGAGCTTCGCTTTTAAGCAACTTGTACTGCGTCTGGTAATAATCGTCGTTACCGCGCTCCACCGTGGGGCCGCCCTGGTAAATTGTATTATTGCCGCGCTCTTTTTCTATAACAAGCAGGGCGCTGGCCTGGTACACCGGGCGGGTGTTAAAGGTTACAAGAGCGGTAACAATAACCACGGAAATAAAGGCCGACAGTGCCACCAAGCGCCGGCGGAGTATAAGGTCCAGATAGTAAGAAAGGTCAAATTCAAGTTCGTTATCGGGCATATAAGTGCTACCTGTTGCTGGTAGGCTATAAGAAAAAACGAAAGCCTACCTTTCGCCTCGTACTTTTTGGAAAAACATCCAGGGTTTTGCGTCCAGCTCTTTTATTAAAACCTCCAGTTTACTATGTTCTTCGTCAAAGAGCTTTTTCCAGGAGGCTGGCTAGTCCAAGCTCCGATGCCCAGTGTTTCAGATATTTTCTGTCCAGCCGTTCACCCTGCACTTTAATTATTCCTGCAACATCGCTCCATTGGTTTTCGGAGGTTTCCCCTCCCTGGTGATACCAGCGCAATTTGGTTAATATTACATCCTCAGGAGTGGCCACAAAGAAAGACGTTTCCGGAACGCCGGCAACAGTCTGCGGCGTTCTGCGTGAAAATTCATTAATTGAATATGGGTTATCCCGCAATATAAAAACATCCACTTTAAACGAAGACGCCAAGTGGATTATGTTGAAAGAAGACCGGTTGGAAATCGCTTCCATTACTGAGTCTTCATCAATATAACATTCTTTTTCAAGGGCTTGAACCAGCGCCGCGGCCTGTTTGGGTTTAATTTCAGCTACCAGGTCGGCGTCCATGGTGGCGCGGGGTAGACCGTGCACGGAACTTGCCAGAGAACCGCAGATCATGTGCGGGATGTCAAGCGTGTTAAGGACTTTGACCACCAGGTCCAGAACTTCTGTGGGATTAACGGTCATAAAAGTTTTCTTCCGCCGTAGACTTTTGCGGTCAACGTGCCGCCTAGGTGCAGGCGGGCGAATTCCAGCCGTACATCTTCTTCAGATATGCCGGGGCGGCGGGACCGTATGCCTGCCATGCAGAAGGCAGCGCAAGAATTGGTCATTTCAGCGGCTTGGAGCAGCTTTATGCCGGGCGGGGTGGTGCGTAAACGTGCTATAAGGAACTCCCGCGCTTTGATGTTTGTGTCGCTGTTTAGTGGCATAATCAAATTTAAGGAGATAGACTGCTTTTTTCAAAAGAAACTCTGGGGAACGAAAACTGTGTCGTTGGGTTCCAGGAAGATGTCGGCGCTTTTATCGCCCTGCTTGGTAATGCGTGAAATTTCCACCGGTATTTTCTGGTTCTGGCCGTTGGCGTTCCTGAGCACCTTGGTGCGGTCCGGGGCGGCCAGGTCGGTAAAGCCGCCGGCAAGGGTTATGGCCTCAAGCACGGTCAGGCGGCGCTCTGGCGGTAGGGTTATGGAACCGGGTTTTTTAACCTCGCCCAGAACGTATATCTGCTTGTTGCCGTACTCTTTTATAAGCACGGTCACCTGCGGTTTTATCAGGAATTCGGAAAGTTTCTCGGCCAGGAAGCTTTCGGCTTCTGGTACCGAAAGTTCCGCCAGTTTAAGGTTGCCGGCCAGCGGGAAAGTTATAGTACCGTTGCCGCTTATGCGGGCGGTGCGGGACATATCGGCTTCCTGGAAAACGGTTATTTCAAGCAAATCTCCGGGCTGTATTTTATAGTTGACTTGGCTTTTGTTCTTCAGATCCAGGGCGGTTTGCAGCAGGCGCTGCTCTATAGCGGTCTGCTCGCCGGGGGTTACGGGTGCTGCTGGCTGGGTATGGTGCGCGGCGCAGGCGCAAAAAGCTATAGCAAAGGCAATTATTCCCCCAACTTTCATTGGTATATTATACCAAATCAAATACTACAGGCTTTGTGAGATTTGAGATTTGGGGACAGTATATTTAATTACCCAAATAGGGCAGGATTATGTCCGCTTTGGTTGTAGTATTGCTTACAAAGATAAAGGGACAAGCTTTATTAAAGCCTGTCCACTTTATACTCGGCTGGCCGCTCTCAGGGAGTGGAGCCGCTTACTTCCATGCTTTCCTCCACCACTTTGGTTTCTATTACGGTGGTGGGCGGAGGTTCCTGGGCGGCGGCTTTAGCCTGCTCTTCAGCTTTTGCAGCCGCAATCTGTTCCACCTTTACTTCAGAGATCTCTTCTTTGATGAGCTGTTTCGGTTCTTCCGGCGGCTTTACCTGGGCGGGTATCTGGGCGGGCTGTTCCACGCCTTTTTCTTTTGTAACGGCTAATTGCTGGTTGGGCGCCAGGGTTACGCTATTGTTGTGTGAATCGGAAACCCGTATTACTCCGGAGAACAGGTTCCACACGGTCTGGCCGGACTCGCCCACCTCCACCTCAAAAACCGTGCCGCGCACGGCGCAAACGGCGGACGGCGTGCGCACTGTAAACTTGCGGTCCGCGGTTTTGCGTATCCAGGCCTGCATCCTGCCCAACAGCATTTCCACCGAGTTTTCCCTGGGGCCTACTTTATTCAGCACAAAAATGGAATTCGCGCCAAGGCGTATTTTTGAGCCGTACTTAATGTAAAGCTCCGCTTTGGAGCCGGGGCCGGTTTTTACTTTGTCCCCAATCTCTAGAAGCTGCGGGACCTTTACCGGAAGCCATGTGGCTGAGCCGTCTTTAAGGTATTTCACTGTGCCCTCGGCGGTAAAGATCTTGCCGGTGAAGGCCTCGTTCTGCGCGGCGGCCGGTGATATAATTGTCACCGCCAGGCATAAGCTGAATAAGTATTTCATTGTTCCCCCTTGTAAAGATACATCCACTGCTGGGCAGCCAGGCAGCTGGACAGCCAGACGGCTAAGCGCCTATTTTATAATGTAAAGCGGGGAGATGGCAAATATTTACTGACGCGCTTATTGCCCCCCGCAGTTTTCACGGCGCGATTCCAAGTGAGGGGTAGAGGTTAGGGGCGGCTGGCGCGCGCTGGCGGGGCGCCGGAACCGGCCTTTATTTTGCGGGGGTTATAGCAGTGCGCCAGCTGCAAGCGCAGGTTCCCATCAAGGATGTTGAGATCGTAATTTACTGGGGCGCGGCGCAGAAACGGCGATATGGCCTGCCGGGAATCCCGGAACAGCGCGCAGGGGGCGGTTTTATTTTGCAGCCCCTGATTATAATACTCCCCGCCCAGGCGGAAGGCGGCCTGCGGGTTGGGGGACCATTTAAGCGAGGCTGCGCGGAATTCTATTTTATGGGCGAAAGGTGCGGTTTTTGCCAACTGGTCATAGCGCCAGGCCATGAATTGCGGTATAACCCAGGCGGACAGCAGCGCGGCCAGCGCAAAGACCGCGGCGGCGCGCAGGCGCGGCGCGGGGGCGGCGGGTTCAGGCAGCTCTTCTTCGCCGGTGTTGCGGCTGGGAAGACCTTGTAAGGCGGGTATGGAAACCAGCGCGCCCAGCAGGGCGTAAAAGGTAAGTGTGTTGGCCGGCATTTGCGAGCCGAACTCCACCAGGTTATGTGCCGAAGCTGCCGCTGCCGCGCCCAGCGCCCCGCCGCATAGCGCCTTTATCGTGAATGACCGGGCGCCGGTCCAGGTTTTGAAAGAGAAGTACAGCGCAGCCAGCAGGCCGGCCAGGTAGATAAGCCCGCCCGCAAGGCCCGTCTGCAGGAAAAGCTCCAGCCAGTCGCTGTGCACGTGGCGCACAAGCCTGCCTACCGGAAAACCGGGGAGCGTGTAGTGAGGGAAGGCGTGCTCCACGGCGCCAAGGCCCACGCCGAATACGGGGAAATCCTTCAACATCCGCCAGCCGCTTGCGTACATTGAGAACCGCATAGTGATAGAGCGGTCAAAAGCGCCGCCGTTGAGGCCCATAAGTTTTTCATTGCGCGAGACAAAAACACCATAACCGGCCAAAAGGAGTAAAAGCCCAGCGTAAGCGGCCACTTTAAGTTTCCTTGTTTTTACGAAGCCGGCGGAGACGAACCCGGCGGCAGCCGCGGCCAGCACGAAAAAATGCAGTCCGCCGCGCGAGCCGGTGCGGTAGATGCCGTAAATCACGGCCACTATCATGACCAGCTTCAAAGATTGCACCGCCAGCAGGTCAAAAAAACGCGTATGGCTCTGTTGCGCGAACATCGCCCGGAACCCGGAAAAGAACAATCCCATCCCGGCCAGGGCCGCCATGGCCATAAAATTGGCGCCATGATCGCGGTTCACAAAAGGGCCGAATGAATCGCCCCTTACTTTGCGCAAGCCGTAAACAATACTGTTTTCCCCGCTTTTTTGAAGCATTCCTATAAGCGCTATGATAACGCCCATGGCGAATATGGTCCATAACAGGCGCTTGAGGCGCTGTGGAGTGGTGATTATCTGCGGCACGCAGTAAAGCACTGCCGCGTAGAACAGCCAGGTAACCACGGCGTTAAGTGTGGCCTGCCGCCAGGCGGTAAAAATAAGGGCCGAGGGCGCGTTTACGGGGTTTTCCGTTATGGTCTGCAAAAGGCCTATGGCTGCCACGGCAAGCACGGCGGGGATGAGGTTTTTATAAAGCGGGTTTGGATTATTGGCCCGGCCTGTTGAGTAAAGCCGCGCGGACATGCCGAAAAATACCGCGTACAGCGGGCCGAAAGCCCAGGGTTCCACGGCCGCGAAAGCGAGCGGCGCGAAGATAATAGACCCCAGCAGGAGTATTTCCATTAAAATGAATTTTACCTTATTTGAAAAGCTGGAAAGCTAGGAAGCTGGTATGCGAGTAGGCTAGTAGGCGAGTACGCATGCATACCAGCATCCTAGCCTACTCGCATACCAGCATACTAGCGTTCTATCACCTAACTGTGAAATGGTAGAATTTTAACATGAAAGTTCTTTTTGTATGCACCGGCAATATGTGCCGCAGCCCCGCGGCTGAGAAACTGCTGACGCTTTACGGCGCGGGCGCCGGTTTTAAGGCCCGCTCGCGCGGCACGGCCGTCCAGCCATATTGCGGCATGTCCCCGCAGGTGGAAAATTTCCTGAAGCGCGTAGGGGCGGCCGACACCGCGCACAAGTCCGTGCAGGTGGCGGAAGAGGACATAAACTGGGCCGACCTGATAATTGTTATGGAGAGCGTCCATGCCGCTATACTGGCGGACAAGTTCCCCCATAGCGCGCGCAAAACCCGGTTGTTTGCCTGCGGGGAGGTGTTGGACCCGATGGGAAAGGGTGATAAAGTGTACGAAGAGGTGCTTAACCGAATTAAAGAAGAGATAATGAAATTTATTGCTGGACAGCGGGGCGGCCAGGCGGCGGGACAGCCGGGAGATTAGAGCTTAAAACTTGGAATTGGAGATAAGAGCTGAGAGGGAATAAAACCGCAAGGTGGAAAGAAAAAGGCCGTCCGTTTATTTCGGACGGCCTTTTTCTTTTAAACAGCCGGCTGCTTAAAACATGCCTTTTAATTCTACGCTGACGATGTTGTCGTGGTACTTAAAGTCCTTCTCGTTAGTGGTGCGGTTCTTGTACATATAGCCTACGCCGGCTTTAAGCCATTTCCGCATATCGTATTCGGCGGTCGCGCGCATATTAGTGTTAGTGTCCAGGCGTTTCTTGCCGGTAAGAGCGGTTATTTCCGGATAGGCGATAGCTTCATAGTTGAAACCGAGGCCGGCTTTTAATTTATGCACCTGCCGCGACAGCGTGATGTCGCCTGTATTGGAGGTGTAGAAGCGGTTGTCGCCGTATGAGGTTTCAACGTTGCCGCGCTTGCCGTATAATATCACTTCGGTAAGTTCAGCGGGCTTCCAGAGCAGTTGCGCGCTGTAGCCGCCGGTATTTATTTTATCGGCGGCCTGGTTAAGGCTTTTTTCGTAGCGTCTGTACTGCACGCCGGCTTTTATGGTGCCCACCAGCTTCGGGGCGATGTTGCCGGTAAGACCCAAGTCCCAGTTATTGTAGAAGGCGTCTCCGTTATCGGCGGAGGCCAGTTTGTAGGACATGGTGCCGTAGCGGAAGCCAAGGACCAGCTTGGTTTTTGGCTGCACCTTGAAAGTGAGATCGGCGCCCGACAGCATTTCCTGGCGGTCCAGCAGGTTATTAACCGCGGCCAGATAATTGTGGTAAGTATGCTGCGCGGCCAGATTGAAGCCAAATTTGCCGCGGAGCGGGGCTTCAAGGCCGGCTCCGGCTGTGTTCTGCACGCGCAGCGCGCGCGCGGTCAGCTCGGAGGTGGCCTGGTCGGTTGTCTGCATGTATTTGTCGTCCAGTATGAAGGTTGTGCTTTTTGGGAGGCGGGCTTCAACTCCCAGGCTGGCCAGGTGGTGCGTGGCGTTGTTGATATTGGTGGAGCGGGAGTAGGACAGGAATTCCGCTGTATAGGCGCCCTTCAGATCAAGGCGGGAACCTATTTTGTTCAGCAGGTTTACGCCCAGCCCGGTGCGGTTGATATTGGCTGACAAGGGTTTGGTCCTGGTCAGGTAGATATTGCTGTCGTAGCTCTGCTGTACTGAGACCTGCGGGTTAATTTCAAGGGTTCCAAGCTTGATATTCTGCATGGCCCCCGCGTTAGCGGTGGTGAGCAGTAAAAAGGCTATTAAAAGTTTTTTCATTGTTTATTCTCCTTTAAAAAGTTTCGTTTAGGGATTGGAACCGCTGACTTCTGTGGCTTCTTCCACGGTCTGTGTTTGGATGACGGTGGTGGGCGGGGGCTCGGTTACGGGAACCGTAACAGCGGCGTCGGCCGGGGTTTCAGCGGGGATTTCGGCTTCGGGTTCTTCTTTAGCGGGGGCTGGAGCGGCTGCTGCTATAGGGGCCGGGGGCATGGCGGGGATGGAGGCAGTTTCGCCGGCTTTAACGCTCTGCGTTTCACCGCCGGAAGCGTTGCTTACCACGGCGTTTCCTTTTTCCACTGATATCTCAACTTTTCCCCTTGTGTTTACCATTGAAACCGTGGTGTTGGGGGTAAGCACCACATTGTGGCCGGATTCGCTCTTTATGGCCACAGGGGCGCCTGCCGTTACAGATATTTCAACTTCACTTCTATTGGAGGTAACGCTGAAGTTAGCGCCGGCGCCGGCGGTTATGGCCTTGCCGCCAGCCTGCAATTCCATGGAGCCTTCCACCACGGCAAAAGTCATTTGATTGTCTTTAATTTCCGGTATGGAGTCGCCCGGTTTAAGGGTCATTACTATCACGCCGTCCTTCATAATATTTACGGTGCCGGTTATTTTGGTGATCTTTAAGCCTTTAGCGGGTGTGGCCGCTGCCTGGGCTATAACGCTTCCACCTAAGGACACCGCGGCGGCTAATACGGCTATCTGGACTAATTTCATTTGCTGCCTCCATGTTAAGGGTCAATGGTCAATTGTAAAGAATTATATTAATATATACACAGAAAATGCAAATATCCCCGTCATTTGCTAGAATTTAAAAATGAAAATTACACTTTTCCTCTTCTCGTTCCTGGCGGCGCCTTTGCTTTGGGCGGGCAATAACCTGCCGGTGTGCATGTATGGCATAGGAAAGCCGGCTGAGCTGCAGGTTTTAAAGCGAGCGGGGTTCAACTGCTTCCAGACCTACGAGCAGGCCCCGGAGCTGCTGGCGGCGCTGGCTGCGGAGGCCGGAAAGCTGAACCTGAAAATGGCGGCGTATCCCGACAAAGTGATAGGTTCAGCCTACGATAAGGAAGCTAAAGACTGGCCGATGCTGGCCTGGTATCTTTATGACGAACCAGAGGTGCGCAGGATGCCGCTGGAAGAACTTCTAAAGCTGGACCGGAGGGTAAAAGAGTGGTCGCCCGCGCAGAGAACCGCTTTTGTTATGGGCGACGGCATAGCGGCTTTCACCTACGGCGGCGCGGCTGACGTGCTGATGGCGGACTGGTACCCGGTGCCGCATCTGGATTTGGGTTCGGTGGGCCAGCAGATTGCTCTGCTGCGGGAAGGCGCCAAGATGCTGGATGCGAAAAACCCGGGCAAGCCGGTATGGGCGGTGCTGCAGGCTTTTGACTGGATGGAATTCCCGCAGCGCAGGGCGAAGAAAGTGGGCGGTTTTCCCACTTTTGCCCAGGTGCGCTTTATGACTTACCTTGCGCTCGCGCGCGGCGCGCGGGGAATTTTCTATTTCAAGTACGCCTCGCAGGATGGCGTGCCGCTGGCGGACCGGCCGGAGCGCTGGGATATTTATGGGCGCATGGCGGCTGAGCTGGGGCGCATGGGCCCGGTGTTTATGGAAGGCCGGCAAACCGATCCGCCGGCCGGGCTTGACCCGGCGCTCTCCGCCGCGGCCTTCAAAAAAGGCGGGCGGCGGTATCTTGTGCTTGTGAACTCCGCCTCCTTTCCCGTTGCGCTGGACACCGAGGTAATGAAAGGCTGGCGCCCGCTCTTTGAGGAGAGGCGCGGCCTTCCGTCCGACATGCCCCCCCTCTCCGTACGTATTCTTGAAAAATAGCGGACGGCTCCCGCGCATGCAGGAATGCGTGAGGACGCGTGAGTTTTTTGCTGGCGCGGCTTTTACGGAACGGACGGCTTTCGGGGAACTATGAAGATGGCGAGCAGATAGGCGATGAGGCCCGGTACGAAGGCCGTACAGGCCGCCAGGAATACGCAGCCCAGCCTGAGCGCCACCGGGTCAACGTTGAAATACTCTCCGAGCCCTCCGATTATACCGGCAAACACTTTATTGCTGTCGCTCCGATAAAGTTTTTTCATCAGTATATTTTAGTAAAAATTACGCGAAATATGTTCCTGGGTTTTTGAAATGGTACAATCCCCTTATAGTATGGAAGACTTAACAACGGCAGTTTGCTGGGCATGCGGCGGCAAAATATCCCCTGAAGATAATTATTGCCGGTTTTGCGCAAAGGGGCAGGGAAAATACATCCCCTGGTATTACAAACACTGGGGCATAATAGCGCTTACAGTTATGGCTATGGGCCCGTTCAGTCTTATCTTTGTGTGGAAATCGCCGCTTTTGTCCCGCCGGGCCAAGTGGGCTTACACAGCCGCGATACTGGCGGCGACATGGTATTTGGTCTTAACAATATACAACTGGTGGCTTGCTTTCAGCGCGTTTTTGTGCCCGATGATGAATTCAGGTGGCGGCACGTTTGGGAATTTAATTCAGTAGCTACCGCGGTCCGCTGACAAATCCGAGGGAAACATACGCTGTCAGTGTGATAATTTTGAGTTTTGGGCGGGGACCACGCACCGGAAGCCTTTACATTGGCACCTTTCGAAGGGAGGGGCTGCCCCTGCCCGGAAAGCCGAGCGCTGCTGGTTGTGGACTTTACTGTCCCATGCCCCGCCACGCAAGCTGCGCCTGGACCCGGAAGCCGGACCTTTAGGGTTTTTTTGGGAACTATTTTTATAGTAATCCTCGCCATACCAATCAGACACCCACTCCCAGACATTGCCGTGCATGTCGTATAACCCGTACTGGTTCGGTTTCTTCCGGCCCACAGGGCTCGCTCCATTCGGATTCCCTTCTGAATTCTCTTCGTGCCAGGAGTACTCGCCAAGCTTGCTTTCATCATTACCAAAACTATATTGAGTGGTTGTCCCCCCGCGCGCGGCTTTCTCCCACTCGGCTTCGGTGGGCAGGCGGCCGCCTGCCCATTTGCAATAGGCATCGGCATCGTACCAATCCACATTAAATACAGGATGGCGGTCTGTGCCCCACTCAACCTTTTGCGTGCAACTGGGCGGCTTCGCCTTTTGCCTTCGGCCTGTGGCCTTGACAAACCTTTTATACTGCGCCACAGTCACTTCGTGCTTGTCTATGCGGTAAGCGTCAAGGTATACCTTATGGCGGGGATGCTCATTGTCTTCCCCCTCGCTTTCGGGCGAACCCATCAGAAACTCACCCGCGGGGATTTCCACCATGTCGTTATAATCGGCTCTTTTAATTGCGGGAGCCGCCTTCCCGGCTGTGCTTAACAGCGCGGAGCTTCCATCTGCGGTCTTTTGCGTGGGGTGCGGCGCGCGCGTGTTCCAAAGCGAGTAGCCGCCCAAGCCCAGCCCCGCCAACAGCAGTACCGCGGCGGCAAGGCGGAGTCGTTTAGCCGTAAGTCCGCCGGCCAAAGGCGCGCCGCAATGCCCGCAGAATCCAACCCGCTGCCCGTTCTGTTTTCCGCAACTATGGTAGGTACTCATGTTTTAAGTTTTAACTCCTGTTTTAAATTATCCGCACTTGCCAGGACGCGTCTTTTACTCAGCGGAAGTTTTTCTTGCGCCGGACAATTCAGCCCACTGCCATTATCCGGCCCGTCTATTGCGTCTATAATACAAAAAATGCGGGAGCGGGGCTATAATGCTTAATGCGGAACGCTGTATGATTATCTCAATAAGGGGTTATGGCTGCAATGGCTTATGCGGGCGGAAAAAAACGTGAGCCGTCATTCACCTCTATGTTTTTAAATCCGGCGGCGGAGTAGAGTTTGAGAAAGCTCGTGTTCGCGTAGAGCAGATGTCCCGCCACTTCCTCCCCCGCCGACGCGGTGATGGCGGCTTCTCATCGCTGTCCCGGCGGGAAGCGTGACGGTTGAAAAAATCTATGGTTTTGGAATTCATGTCTTCTATTTTATCTATAATACACAAACGGCGCTGCATCAGGGCTTATAAATGATTTTATCTAAAGGGACAATCTATGAAAAATAATTTTATTCTTGCCTGCGCGCTTTGCGCCGCCGCGGCGCCGGTTTCGGCGGAAATGGGTTCAAAATATAAAGTGGATTTTTATGGTTTCCTTAAAACAGATTTCATCTATTCCGACCATGGTACCTCCACGAACGAATATCGGACTTACACCGTAAGCGGCAGGCAGGACAGGGCTTTCAGAGCTTCAGCCCGGGCCAGCAGGTTCGGATTTAATATAGACAATGGAGGCAATGTGGCAGGCAAGCTGGAGGCTGACTTTCTCGGCCTGACCGACAGTCTTGCCGGAGCGGCCGGCACAGTTTCAGACCTGCGCCTGCGTCTCGCGTATATAACCATTACTAGCCGGAACTTTGAAATACTGGCGGGGCAGACTTATTATGTTATAACCGCCGACCTCCCCGAAACCATCAACGATTATTATCTGGGTAATTCAGGCGCCTTATGGGCCAGGGCACCCCAGATCCGTATTACCTATTTTCCTTTGGAGACGCTTAAATTCCAGGCTTCCGTCAATCGTCCCACTTCCAAACTTACCGACGCCGAAGGCACGCATTCGGCCCTGCCGGGTTTACAGGCTAAAATAGAAAAAAGGCTGGGTAAAATAAAATTAAGTTTTGCCGGCGCTTCCGGCGTATGGAAAAGCACTTCAACCCAAAACGAGGCCGAGGTGCAGGCTGTTGTGGCGGCTTTTAACGCGCCGTTTTACATATATACCCTGTATGGCGAAGCCTGGACGGGTAAAAATATGTCGGATTTCCTTGGCGGCCTTGGGAACACCGGCTATGGAGCCGGCGCCGTTCATTCAAAAGGCGGCTACCTGGCTTTTAAGGTGAAACCAGATAGTGATTTATGGTTCAGTGTGATGTATGGACTGGATGATCCGGATAATTCAAAGGTGTCTGTAAATGGAAAAACAAAGAACTCCACCGCGCTTGGCAATATGACGGTAAGGCTCTATGACAGTGTTGAAACAGGATTTGAGGCCGCTTCACTGGTAACCCGGTACAAGGGGCCTGACGGTTGTTACAACCGTCAATCAATGAACTACCAGTTAACTTTTAAGCTGCAGTTTTAACCCCCCGAAAAAAAGCTCCCGGAACTTTTAGGGGTAAAAGTTCCGGGAGCTTTTTTTGCGTATATCTACAAACCGGCTAATCCGGAAAATCATCTTTCTTTTTTTTTATAAAGCGGGCGAACCAGCTTACCGGAACCGGCTTTTTTGGCTGTGCCTGTCCGGGTTGCTGCGCCTGCCATTTGCTTTGTCCCTGCCCCCGTGCGCGGCGTCCGCCTGCGGGCGGGCCGCCTGCGTTCCACCTGCCTGGAGCTGGTGTGCCCCCCCGCTGCGGCCCTCTGGCAGCCTGTCGCTCGCCGTAGGTATGGCCGCGGTAATCCTGCCGCGGGGCCTGTGCCCTGAAAGGACGGCGCGGTTCGTCAAAATATGGAGACACCTCTACGCGGCTTCCCCCGGGGCTACGGGAAGGAGGACCCGCAAAGCTGCGCGGGTTGGGCCCGGGGCCTGCCGGCCTTCCCCCCCTGTTGAAATCCGGTCGCCTGGAGGGGGCTGTAAACCTGAAATTGCCGCCCCGCTCTTTTGGAGTGGTCTGCTGGTGCGTAGGATTATGCGTGGGGCGTTCAGCCCCGATTCCCGGTCCAAAAGGGCGGGGCTGACTCTGTTGTTGATGCGCCCTTTTTGGAAATTGGTTTTGGGCGCTTGCGCGCGCCGGACAGGGCCGCGGCGTTGGCGCAGGGTGAGCCTGGGAATTTAATTGCGCGGCCGGCGGTTTAAGCTTTACCGGAGCGCGAACCGCCGCGGTCAGTTTCGGCAGGGTGGAAACAGGAATTATGGTTCTAAGCAGCCGTTCTATTGCTTTCAAGTCGCCGCGCTGGTCGGGAGTGGCGAAAGAAATGGCGTGCCCCGGCTGGCCCGCCCGGCCGGTACGGCCTATGCGGTGCACATAATTTTCATTTTCGTCCGGCAGGTCGTAATTTATCACCAGCTCTATGCCTATAACATCTATACCGCGCGCGGCAATATCGGTTGCCACAAGCACGCGGTAGCGGCCGGACTTGAATCCGTCAAGGGCTTCCCTGCGCTGGTTAAGCGAGCGGTTGGAATGTATTTCTGCCGCGTTGTATCCGCTATCACGGATGTTCTGCACTATCCGGTGCGCGCTGCGCTTGGTGCGCACGAAAAGAAGAACGCTGCCGCCGTATTGCCCTAAAATAGTGGTAAGTAAAGCGGCCTTTTCCGCCTTTGAAACCATAAAAACTTCCTGCTTTGTTTTTTCTATCGCGGTGCCGGGCCTTGCCACTTCCACTCTGAGCGGCAGTTTCATGCGCGCGGCGGCAAGCTTCATTATACTGTCCGGCATGGTGGCCGAGAACAGCATGGTCTGGCGCTCTTTGGGCACACCTTCCAGTATGCGGTTTATCTGCGGAGCGAAACCCATGTCAAACATGCGGTCCGCTTCGTCAAGCACCAGCACGCAGGCGTCGTCAAGGCGAACGGTGCGGTGCTGCATGTGGTCAATAAGGCGGCCGGGCGTGGCTATAATAACGCGCGGTTTTTTACGCAGGTCCTGCTGCTGGCGGCTTATGGCCTCGCCGCCTATTATAACCGAGGTCTGCATACCCATGAGCGGAGCGAATTTTTTAAAGACTTCATGTACCTGCAAGGCAAGTTCCCTTGTGGGAACAAGCACAAGGCCTTTGCCTGTAAGAGCCGCCAGGCGCTGCAGCATGGGTATAGCGAAGGCTATGGTTTTGCCGGTGCCGGTCTGCGCTATGCCCACCACATCCTTGCCTTCAAGGGCCGGCGGTATGGCTTTGGCCTGTATCGGAGTAGGCGTTTCAAACTTCAGCGCGTCAAGCGCTGATAAAAGTTTTGGGGCGATGCCAAGCCCGTAAAAACCCGCTGAACTATTTTTAGTGTTATCATTCATAATTAAATCGCTTAGGCTGCAGGCTGTTATCATCTTATAGCAACGGAAGGCTATTGAAGGCTACGGAAAGCAGGTGAAAGTAAGAAAACTGTTTTTATGCGACCCTCTTACTTTCTGTGGCATTCAGTCGCTTTCTTTTGCTTTCCGTTGCTATCAATTACCAGTGTATCTACAGCTATTCAATTTGGTTTCCTTAAGTGTTAAGTTTTTGAAGCAGGTCCGCGGTGACTTTAAGCCGGTACCGGTGGACCTGGGCCGGCGGACAACTGCGTCCCTTGCGGCATACTTTCTGAAACCCAAAACGCAAATGACAGCAGGTGGTTACTAAATTCCCGTCTTCGCAGGCGTACCAGATCTCTTTGGCGCCGTTCTTAATGGCGTAGCGGATGCGCTCCGCCGTAAGAGCCTTGCCTATGCCCTGCTGCCGCCACTCGGGTTTTACCCGCAGGCCGTCAAGCGTCCACTGCGCGCGTTTCTTATAGATGACCGAATGGGCTACTATCTCGCCGTCGCGATAGGCCGCGAAATACGCGTGCGGCATGGTCAGGGTGCTCTTTGGCGGAGGGTAATCGCAGTAAAAAGAGTCAAACTGCTTTTTCCACGCCGCGTCTTCCCGCACCACCCTGATTTCCACTTTTTCGTTTTCCGGTCCCATAAATCTGGCTTGTCAGGCTGAGGACTGCTAGTGTTTTATAGCAACGGAAAGCTATTGAATGCTACGGAAAGCAAGTGAAAGTAATAAAACTGTTTTATGCGGCCCTCTTACTTTCTGTGGTATTCAGTTGCTTTCTTTTGCTTTCCACTGCTATCTATCTGCCCGGGCGGTTTTAAAAAAGTTATTTTGTTTTATACCTGCTGTGGCGTTTCATGCGGAAGCTGGTGGGCAGATTTTTAGGGCTTGCGCCTCCCCCTCCGCCGCCCCTGAAGCCGCCGCGCCCGCCGGTGTTCTTGGGCATGGGGGGCAGGCCTATAAGTTTGGCCGCCGGAATTTCGGGATGGGAAACGATAGTGATGGACATCCTTATAAGGCGCTCAATATTGCGCAGGTCTGTTTCCTGTTCGGGGGTCACAAAAGAAATAGCGTGGCCCGCTTTGCCGGCGCGGCCGGTGCGGCCTATGCGGTGCACATAGCTTTCATCGTCATCGGGCAGATCGTAATTCAATACTATCTCTATGCCTACTACGTCTATGCCGCGCGCGGCTATGTCAGTGGCCACTAAAATGCGGTATTTGCCCGTTTTGAAGCCCTCCAGAGCCTCTTTGCGCTGGCCCAGAGTGCGGTCGGAATGTATTTCTGCCACGCTGTGGCCCATGTCGCGGATATCGCGGGCGATATCGCAGGCGTTATAACGGGTGCGCACGAACAGCAGCATGGTGCCCCAATATTTATCCAGCAGTTTTGAAAGCAGAGCGGGTTTGAGGCCGCGGTTTACCACATAAACTTCCTGTACCACATTATCCACCACGGTGCCGGAACGGGCCACTTCCACGCGGGTGGGTAGTTTCATGTATTTAGCGGCGAGTTTCATTATTTCGTCCGGCATGGTGGCGGAGAACAGCATTGTCTGGCGGCCTTTCGGCACATATTGCAGTATGCGGTTTATCTGCGGGGCGAAACCCATGTCAAACATGCGATCGGCTTCATCCAGCACCAGTACCGCGATGTCATCGAGCTTTACCGTGTTTTGCTGAACAAAGTCAAGCAGGCGGCCGGGAGTGGCCACAATGATGCGCGGTTTCTTTTTAAGGTCCAGGAGCTGGCGGGAGTAGTTTTCACCGCCTATAAGCACAACAGACTGCATTCCCAGAAGCGGGGCGAATTGCTTGAATACGTCGTCTACCTGTATGGCAAGCTCGCGCGTGGGCACAAGTATCAGCCCTTTGCCCTGCCTGGCGGCCAGGGTTTGTATCAGTGGTATGGCAAACGCGATGGTTTTGCCGGTGCCGGTCTGCGCTATGCCCACCATGTCATTGCCCGAGCAGGCTATGGGTATGGCCTGTTTTTGTATGGGGGTAGGCATAATAAATTTCATGCGGTCCAGGGCTTCAAGCAGTTTCGGGGCGATACCCAGCCCGTAAAAGCCCGGCACCGGAACGGGCGCCTTGGCTTTTCTTTTTATCATGGAAATAAATTTCTTCAGCATTTTTTGTCCTCTTTAATACAAGTATACATAATTCGCCGGAGGGTTTGGGGGAAGGAAGGCTTAAGTCTCAATAATTCCGCAAATTGACGCGGAATTGCTGCGTTGGGGATGTTTTATGATATCCGATTAGGGCGGCACTGCCCTGCCGCACCATGGAAACTTATGGCGGGTTTATCGCCTGTAATCATTTTTGCCCCCGATCAGTGTCTGCCCGCAAAGCCTTTCGCAGCGGCGCTGTCCGCCTAAGACGGACGCGGTGTGGTTTTTTCCGGATATTTTGCCGCAGGGGTATAGAGCAGGAACTTCTTATGGAAGACTTCTCTTAATATAACCCCGGCGATATTTTCACCCAGCAATTTGTTGCCGGTGTCTGTACAGTGGCCGAAATTGCCGCCGAACATGTCCCGGAAATATGCTCCATAGCCTTCTTTCTTAACCGCTTCCCTGAAAACCCTCTCATTGTCCACAAAAACAATATCTTCCGCCTTCCCCTTGAATATGTTTTTCAACGGAGTGATATCGCGCATGGGATATTGCACACAAACCAGTCGTATCTTTCTTTTATCTAAAATGGTTTTGAGGGCATGGTAGTTGTTTGCTGTGAACAGATTGTATCCGTGTATATACCGCCGGGTAGCCTTCCGGTAGTAAGGCTCTTTTGCCTGGCAAGATTGTTCTCGCTCCAGGCATATCCTATCGATTACATAGTATGCCCCTGCATTCCCTGGATTTATTTGCAACGCTTTTTTAAATTCCTGGTATGCCTGCTGAAATTTCCCCTGTTCCCAGTATATCATCCCAAGTTGAACGCATATCCGATCATTATCTGGATTTATTTTCAGCGATTTTTTAACATACATTTCTGCCTGGTGAAATTTCCTTTGTTCCAGGTAGGTTGCCCCAAGTTCACCGTATGCCGCATCATTGCCCGGATTTATTCGCAGCGCTTTTTTAATATACATCTCTGCCTGCTGGAATTTACCCTGGTCCCTGTATAGCTCCCCAAATTGAAGGTATACTCCTTCATTCAGCGGATTTATTCGCAGCGCTTTTTGAATATGTATTTCTGCCTGCTGATATTTCCGCTGCTTCAGGTATAGCCATCCAAGATCAACGTATCCCCTGACATGCCCGGGATTTATTTTGAGAGCTTTTTTAATATACATTTCTGCCTGATGAAATTTCTCTTGTTCCCGATATACCCACCCAAGTTCAAGGTATGCCTCATCGTTGCCTGGGTTAAGTTTCAGCTCTTTTTTTAATTTTTTAACGGGTTCCGTGTCTTCTGTATCCGGTCCTGCAGCGGGAATGGCGGGTAGCGTGGTAAGCTGCGCCTGCATGTCTTCGGGAGGCAGGGACCACCTGTTGGTTTTGAAGGCCATATGCAATAGCAGCCTTGCCAATTTGTATGTTTTAAAGGACTTTATAAACAATGCCGGTTTAGACGCGGAGGGTGTATCAGCCGGCAGGTGCACCGCTCCGGGGTCATTTATACCCATCATGGCCACTACCATGTCGGGATGATATTTATCAAGGTAAGACTCCACCCGGGTTAATATCGCATCGGTGTTTATTCCCGCCCTTCCCTTATCTATCACGGTGAATTGTATCCCTGTGCCGCTCCGGTTAAGGTCGGCTTCCAGAAAAGGCGGATATTGTCCATGCGTGGTAGATTCACCAAGGCAAAGTATGCGGTAAGAGCCGACTTTTTTAATGGAGACCCGGTTCCTGCGCTCCTGGACAGCCAGAAGCGTAAAACCGCCCAGACGTAATCCGGTTTCAATAAGAAAAAGCGAAAGGAAAATCCCAAGGAGGATAAGAAAAGCTTTTTGGAAAAAGGTTGTTTTCAGTTCCATCATACGCCGCCTGCCCCGGCTTTATTTCGCGGGAATTTCTTATGGAAGACTTCTCTTAGTATAACCCCGGCGATATTTTCACCAAGCAATTTATTGCCGGTGTCTGTGCAGTGGCCGAAATTGCCGCCGAATATGTCCCGGAAATATGCTCCATAACCTTCTTTCTTAACCGCTTCCCTGAAAATCCTCTCATTGTCCACAAAAACAATATCTTCCGCCTTCCCTGCGAATATGTTTTCCAATGATGCGACATTGCGCACGGGATATTGCACACAAACTAGTCGTATCTTTCTTTTATCTAAAATGATTTTGAGGGCGTGGTAATTACTTGCTGTAAACAGATTGTATCCGTAAGTATTCAGCCGTGTGGCCTTCCTGTAGTAAGGCTTTTTTATCCGCTTAAGCCGCCCTTGATACGCGTGCGCGAATTTAAAACCGGCATACGCCTTGTCATTGCCGGGATTTATTTGGAGAGCTTTTTTAAACTCTTCTTCTGCCTGCTGAAATTTTTGTTGTTCCTGGTATAGCTGCCCAAGTTGAAGATATATTTTGTCATCCCCTGGATCTATTTGCAGCGCTTTTTTAAACTCTTCTTCTGCCTGCTGAACTTTCCCATGTTCCTGGTATAGCCTCCCAAGTAGAAGGTATGCTCCATGATTCCCTGGATTTATTTGCAGCATTTTTTTAATATACATTTCTGCCTGCTGAAATTTCCCCATGTCCTTGTATAGCCAAGCAAGTTCAAAGCATGCCTCATGATTACCCGGATCAAGTTTCAGAGCTTTTTTAAACTCTTCTTCTCCCTGGTCAATAAATTCCCCATGTCCCTGGTATAGCCTTCCAAGTTCAAGGTGCGCCCTGGTATTCCCGGGGTTTATCTTGAGCGCTTTTTTAATATACATTTCAGCCTGCTGAAATTTATCTTGCTTCCGATAGAGCCTTCCAAGTTCAAGGTATGCCTTACCATTCCCTGGATTAAGTCCCAGCTCTTTTTTTAATTTTTTAACGGGTTCCGCGTTTTCTATAGCCGGTCCTATAGCGGGAAGAGCTGGTTGCGTGGTAAACTGCGCCTGCGTGCCTTTGGGAGGCAGGGCCCACCTGTTGGTTTTGAAGGCCATATGAAGTAGCAGCCTTGCCAATTTATATGTTCTAAAGGATTTTATAAACAATGCCGGTTTAGACGCGGAGGGCGTTTCAGCCGGCAGGTGCATCGCCCCGGGGTCATTTATACCCATCATGGCCACCACCATGTCGGGATGATGTTTATCAAGGTAAGACTCTGCCTGTTTCAATATTGTATCGGTGCCAATGCCTCCCCTCCCCTCATCGATCACGGTGAATTGTATCCCTGTGCCGCTCCGGTTAAGGGCTGCTTCCAGAAAAGGCGGCCATTGCCACTGCGTGGTGGATTCACCCAGGCAAAGTATGCGGTACGCGCCCCCTTTTTTAATGGTGATGCGGTTTCTGCGCTCCTGGACAGCCAGAAGCGTAAAACCGCCCAGACGCAATCCGGTTTCAATAAGAAAAAACGAAAGGAAAATCCCGAGCAGGATAAGAAGAACTTTTTGAAAAAAGGTTGTTTTTAGTTTCATCTTACACCGCCTGCCCCGGCTTTATTTCGCAGGAGCTTGCTATGGAAGATCTCTTTCAGTATAACCCCGGCGATATTTTCACCAAGCAATTTGTTGCCGTTGTCTGTGCAGTGGCCGAAATTGCCGCCGAACATGTCCCGGAAATATGCCGCATAGCCAAATTTTCTGACTGCTTCCTTGAAAATCTTCTCATTGTCCACAAAAACAATGTCATCCGCTTTCCCCGTAAATATGTTTTTCACTAACGCTGCATTGTTCATAGGATATTGTACGCAAACCAATCGTATCTTTCTTTCGTCCAAAATAGTTTTGATGGCGAGGTAATTATTCGCTGTAAACCGGCTATAAGATCCATAATGCCCTTTGGGAGTCTCCGTGTTAAGGTTCATCGCTTTTTTAAACCTTTCTTCTGCCTGCTGAAATTTCCCTTGTTCCCTATATAGATTCGCAAGTTGAAAGTATGTTTCGCTAGTCCCCGTATTAAATTTCAGCGCTTTTTTAAACGTTTCTTCTGCCTGCTGAGATTTCCCTTGAATCTGGTATGTCATCTCAAGCTGAAGGAATGCCTCTTCATCCCCCGGGTTAAGTTCCAGCGCTTTTTTGAACCTTTCTTCTGCCTGCTTAAATTTTCCCTGGTGCCGGTATATACTCCCAAGTTGAAGGTGTGTTTCGCTATTGTCCGGGTTAAGTTCCAGCGCTTTTTTGAACCTTTCTTCTGCCTGTCTAAATTTCTCCTGGTGCCGATATATACTTCCAAGTTGAAAGTGTCTCTCGCTATTCTCCGGATTAAATTCCAGCTCTTTTTTAAACTCTTCTTCTGCCTGCTGAAATTTCCCTTGTTCCCGGTATATTGCCCAAAGTTGAAGGTATGCCGAGTCATTGCCAGGATTTATTTGCAGCGCTTTTTTAATACACATTTCTGCCTGCTGGAATTTCTCCTGCTCCAGGTATAGCCATCCAAGTTTACTGGATGCCTCATAATTCTCCGGATTAAGTTTCAGCGCTTTTTTAAATTCTTCCTCAGCTTGTTGCAATTTCCCTTGATCCCGGTATAGCCATCCAAGTTGAAGATGCGCCTTACCATTCCCCGGATTAAGTTTCAGTTCTTTTTTTAATTTTTGGACTGATTCCGCGTCTCCTGTATCCGGTCCTGTCGCGGGAAGAGCCGGTAGCGTGGTAAGCTGCGTCTGTGTGCCTTCGGGAGGCAGGGCCCACCTGTTGGTTTTGAAGGCCATATGAAACAGCAGCCTTGCCAATTTGTATGTTTTAAAGGACTTTATAAACAATGCCGGTTTAGACGCGGAGGGCGTATCAGCCGGCAGGTGCACCGCTCCGGGGTCATTTACACCCATCATAGCCACCACCATGTCGGGATGATATTTATCAAGGTAAGACTCCAACCGGTTTAATACTGCGCCTGTGTTCGTGCCATTCTTTCCCTCATCTATCACGGTGAATTGTATTCCTGTGCCGCTCCGGTTAAGTGCGGCTTCCAGAAAAGGCGGCCATTGCCCCGCCGTGGTGGATTCACCCAGGCAGAGTATGCGGTAAGCGCCCCCTTTTTTAATGGAGACCCGGTTCCTGTGCTCCTGGACAGCCAGGAGCGTAAAACCGCCCAGACGCAATCCGGTTTCAATAAGAAAAAGCGAAAGGAAAATACCAAGGAGGATGAGAAAAGCTTTTTGGAAAAAGGTTGTTTTCAGTTTCATCTTACACCGCCTGTCCCGGCTTTATTTCGCAGGAGCTTAATATGGAAGATCTCTTTCAGTATAACCCCGGCGATATTTTCACCAAGCAATTTGTTGCCGGTGTCTGTGCAGTGGCCGAAATTGCCGCCGAATATGTCCCGGAAATATGCCGCATAGCCCTCTTTTCTGACTGCTTCCTTGAAAATCTTCTCATTATCCACAAATACAATATTATCCGCTTTTTCTGCGAATATGTTTTTCAACGGCGCGACATTGCGCATGGGATATTGCACACAAACTAATCGTATCTTTCTTTTATCCAAAATAGTTTTAAGGGCGTGGTAATTATTCGTTGTGAACGGGTTGTATTCCAGGTAGTAACGCTCTTCTGCCTGGCTAAATCGCCCGAGCTCCCGGGATATCCCTTTAATTCCATAGTATGCCCTGGAATTCCCCGGATTAAGTTTCAGCGCTTTTTTAAATTCTTCTGCTGCTTGCTGAAATTTCCCCTGTTCCCGGTATAGCTCCCCATATTGAATGTACACCCTTTCATTCCGCGGATTTGTTTTCAGCGCTTTTTTAATATACATTTCTGCCTGCTTGAATTTCCGTTGTTTCAGGTATATCCAGCCAAGTTCATGGTATGCCTCCTCATTAGTGCCCGGATTAAGCTTCAGCGCTTTTTTCATATATATTTCTGCCTGCTGAAATTTCTTTTGATCCAAGTATAGCCACCCAAGTTTTAGGTATGCCTTAGCATTCCCTGGATTTATTTGCAGCGCTTTTTTAAGATACATTTCTGCCTGCTGAAATTTCCTTTGATCCAGATATAGCATCCCAAATTGGAGGTATACCCGGTCACAGCCCGGATTAAGTTCCAGCTCTTTTTTTAATTTTTTGACGGGTTCCGCGTCTTCTGTATCCGGTCCTGCAGCGGGAAGAGCCGGTAGCGTGGTAAGCTGCGCCTGCATGTCTTCGGGAGGCAGGGCCCACCTGTTGGTTTTGAAGGCCATATGAAACAGCAGCCTTGCCAATTTATATGTTCTAAAGGATTTGACAAACAATGCCGGTTTAGACGCGGAAGGTGTTTCAGCCGGCAGGTGCACCGCCCCGGGGTCATTTATGCCCATCATGGCCACCACCATGTCGGGATGATATTTATCCAGGTAAGACTCCACCAAGTTTAATATTATACCTGTATTTATGCCTCCCCTTCCCTCATCGGTCACGGTGAATTGTATCCCTGTGCCGCTCCGGTTAAGTGCGGCTTCCAGAAAAGGCGGCCATTGCCCCGCCGTGGTGGATTCACCCAGGCAGAGTATGCGGTAAGCGCCCCCTTTTTTAATGGAGACGCGGTTCCTGTGCTCCTGGACAGCCAGAAGCGTAAAACCGCCCAGACGCAATCCGGTTTCAATAAGAAAAAGCGAAAGGAAAATCCCGAGCAGGATAAGAAAAACTTTTTGAAAAAAGGTTATTTTCAGTTCCATCACGGCTGTGGCTCTGATCTGTCGCGGGCCCCTTTCTCTGGTGCGCCTGCGGCCTCTGGCGCTGTCCGCGGCCGGCGCTTGATTGCGTGGATTTTAAAAAAGATTACAGCGGTAAATGATACAAAATTATAGTCGCGGGCCGAATTTCCCGCCTTGATTCGGCAAGATTCCTCGGCATCATCATGGCGCATAAACATTCTTTGCGCACTACAACTTTGGCGGACCCGCCGGGTTGTTTTGCGGGAGGTTTTTTAGAAGGAGTTTTCTTAAGCCTCTACCCTCTATCCTGTTCTTTGAGTATGGGTCAAAAGGCCTATATTAACTCCAAGTCCTTTGGCCCTTGCCGAATAGTTTTTACGGCGTATACTATGTTATGGAAGCAATCATTCATATGTTTGGAGGAATTATGAAACGGTTCGCAGCGGCGGCAGTTCTTGCAATTCTTCCCTTTTCGTTTTTGGCGGCCCAATTTCCCGTTATTTCGCAAATATCCGCTATTGAAACACTCAAGGCTTCTGTGTTGCCCGAGGCCCTTGAATTTTCCATTTCAGAGCCCGCTGCCGCTAAGGTTTTGGCAGCCGTTATTCCGGAAAACCTTGCGGGTGAACAGCTTTTTCAGTACCTGCACAACCTCCCGGATCCGTCCATGTCTTCAAATAATCAGTACAAGACCGCCAAGGCCTATATGTACTCAAAAGCCGATAATGTCATCTGCAACGGCCAACCTGGCATAATAACCTTTTACTCCGAGGTTTGCGTGAACGGCACAAGCGCCAACGGGAACGATTACCCGGAGCAGGGCGATATGAACGATGACGGAGTGGTGGATAAATTTATTAACGCGGAACATATCTGGCCGCAGGGCTATTTCAAAAGCGCCTACCCTATGGTGGCGGACCTGCACCAGCTAGCCGCCACTTTTGTCACCCCCAATTCCCGCCGCGGCAACCTGCCGTTCGCCATGGTATCCGACGCCTCCTACAGCACCTCCTGCGGTTCCAAGCTGGGACAAGAAGGTTTTGAACCTTGTGACTCCGTAAAAGGTAATGTGGCGCGGGCCATGTTGTATTTCATAGTGCGCTATTACGACCATAACATCCGTATCGGCATGGGTTACGATAACTTTTGGGTTAAGCGCGTGCCGATGTTTCTTGAGTGGAACCATGCCGACCCCCCCGATGCCAACGAGCGCCGCCGCAACGACCTTGTGGAGGCCTTCCAGGGCAACCGCAATCCCTTTATTGACGACTCCTCCCTGGCCGACCGCGTAGGCGCGGCGGTGTTTTCCTCACACTAACACCGATCCTTTTAGAAGCCGGGACCGCCCAATCCCAAATCCTAAGTCCAGACCGGAACAGTTGTTTTGCGCATGCCCCGGCTCTCCGATGTCAGGCTGCAACGTTTTTCCTGTTTCCTGTTGCCTGACCTGAAAATAGCCATGGACATCCGTCTTAGGCGGATGACTTTAAATACAACTTTTAAGGTTAATGAGAAAGGTAACGGCGAAGAGCGTCTATGTCACGGCGGAAGGATGGAACGCCGCTAAGTTGCGCGTAAAGGCTGTCGGAGAGCCGCTTGCCGGCTTCAATGTCGGAAGGATGATGAACCCCGCTGATAACGCGGTCCAGCGCCGCTTCATCCGCCCGGGCCAGGAACTGCGCTCTGCGCCCGGGAAGCAGGCTGGAAAGGATAAGAGCGAACATCCTTGATATTGCGGCGTGGCCGCTTGGATATGAATATCCGCCGGCTTTGTCTATGCAGGTGGTCAGGCCCTCGTCGCGCCGGAAAGGGCGTGGCCGCTGATAACGCTTTTTAATAACCGACGCAGCGGTGTCGGTATCAGCTCTGACCCGGTTGAAAAAATCCGCCGCGTCGGCGGGAAGCGGGGTTGGAAAAGGGCTGACACTCCCGAAAAAATCGCTGTAATAAGCATCCGGCGCGGCGCCGGCGCGGACGCACTCGGCCTGAGTGCGCTTTTGCTGCCAGTCGCGTATCGCGGCTATATCCGCCTTATCCGCGTTGGAACCGGGCAGCGGGGGTGGCGGGAATTGTTCCAGCGCTAGCTGCGCCGGAGCAAGGTAATATACAGTGTCGCTTTTTTTGTAGTGCGCCTTTTTGACTCCGGGCTGGCCGCAGGCGCACAGTAAGGCGGCTGACACCAGAACAAGTGATATTTTTCTTTTCAGCATATGGCAATTATTCAGGTGGACAGGCTTAATTAATAGCAACGGAAAGCAAAAGAAAACAACTGAATGCCACAGAAAGTAAGAGGGCCGAATAAAACAGTTTTGTTACTTTTAGTTGCTTTCCGTAGCATTCAATAGCCTTCCGTTGCTATAAAGATAATGTGCTACAAAGATGATGACGGCCTTAACCTTCCGGACTATTGCAGCAGCTTGTATGGATTATCAGTTACGCTTAACATATAAAGCGCGGCTTTTATGTTGTTGGAAACCGCATTGTCTATTACTTCCGGCCCTGGATAAAAGCTATTGCCCTCAAGTTCGGTGGTGAAGGCGAATATACCGCCGTTGACATAGGCCCAGTCGGTGGTGTCGCCGGTGGCCACATAAAGATCGCTGGACTGCTCGGGCGTGTAGCCGGTGAAGGCGGCCATTTTTTGGGCCATTATCTCAAACACTTTGCGGTCTTTTTCGTTTTCCAGAGGGGTATCTTTGCCGGCCCAGGGATAAAGCACAAGGCCTGAATAGGAATGGTAGCTCATCAGGGTTTTAATGTTTCTGCGTGCTTCAACGAAATTTTTTATGGCCAGAGTTTCAGGCTCGGAGAAGGCCGCGGGGCCGCAATAAGTTTCAGCAGCCGGGTAATGCGAGGCGCCGCTCTGGCACCAGAGAGAATCGTAATTGCGGTTTAAATCCACGCCTATGGAATTATCCGGGTTAACGCGCATATTTTTGCGCTGCCAGCGGTATTTGCCCGCGGCGATATCATACTCCACCCCGTCGGGATTGAGCATGGGAATAATGTGGATATCCAGCGTGGATAGATAGGTTTTTATATCGGCGTCGTTTTTGTGCTCAAGCAGGTAAACGGCGTAAAGCAGGGCCACTTCGTTTGAAAGGTGTTCGCGGGCGTGGTGGTTGCCTATATAAAGAGCGCCGGGCTTTGAGCTTGGAACTTCGCCTTTGGCGGAGGTGTTAAGACGCAGGCACCAGATATCGCGCCCCTCCACGGTTTTGCCGATGGAGAAAAGTGAAGCGATATTCTTGTTGGCGGCGGCCAGTTTTTGAAGAAGCTCCGTCGTTTCTTTATAGTTGTGGTAAGCGCTGTCGGAGTCGGGAAAATCTTTAAGATATTGTTTGGCATAGGCGTATATGCTTTGCTTGCTTTGGATCACATAACCCTTTTCTGAAAGCGCGGCAAGTTCCGGTTTATGAACAAAGCCTGAAACGGTTTTATCCTTGATCTCAGCTATGTCCAGGCCTAATTCAAGAAGTGCCGTGCGCGCGTATTTGTCGGCGGCTAAAACAGTCACCCAGAACCTGTCGTCATTTTTCAGATCTTGCAGGCCTACTATTTCAGAGGCCGGCTTCGGCTGGCCGATGTTGTTTAACGCGCTGTTTTTAAGCTGGTTCAGCAACTGCTCAAAAGAAATATTGAGCGCCTTTTCCCCGGCGGGCTGGGCCGCGTAGGCGGTGGTTCCTGCAAGCGCAAAGGCAAAAGCGGCTGAAATAAAAAGTTTTTTCATGGGTTTGGGCTCCCTGATCTTAGAATAGTGAAACTATACCAAAAGCGAGGCGCCAAAGGCTATAAAAAATTCGCTCTTATTTTAAAACAGGGGGTTTATTTTGATATACTTTACAAGGTTCGATAGATATTCCCCGGTAGCTCAATGGTGGAGCGATCGGCTGTAGACAAAAGCGGGGACCGATGCGGGACAAGCGGCGATATAGTGACCGCAGAGAGTATCTTATAGAAGCAGTCAGGAAGCGGAGAAAGAAAATCCGTGAAATGGCAGTGGATTATAAGGGCGGCAAATGCCGGTTATGCGGTTATAATAAGTGCAGCGAAGCGCTTGAATTCCATCATCTTGACTCTTCCGTTAAAGACTTTGGGATATCACACAAGGGATATACCAGAGGCTGGAAAAGGGTTAAGAGGGAATTGGATAAATGTGCAATGTTGTGTGCCAATTGTCACAGAGAGGTTCACGCCGGAAAGCAGCTTCTACGGGAAACCGTAGTTGAAAAATCAGGTGAACTCAGGGAACCCCTTAAACAATAAGGGCAATCCTGAGCCAAGCCGCGAACGATTTCGCGGAAGGTGCAGAGACTATCCCGCAAGGGAGTACTGTCCGCCTAAAGCGTCCAACTGAGTCGGACGTCTGCCTAAGGCACGACGGATGGGAAGCGCCTGAGTCCGTAAAGAACAAGGCTATGCCAGTGCCGTATCAAGGCCTATGGCCGTCAGACGGCCAAGTGTTCTACGGATATGATATAGTCCAAGCTCTGGAGTAATTCAGAGGCACTTGTAACCGATAGGTTGTAGGTTCGAGTCCTACCCGGGGAGTAAAAATTTAGGCCGCCTGTAGTTCAAGGCGGCCTAAATTTTTACTCCCCGGGGCTGATTCGGACCTCTTCCCAGGTTCGGGACCGACCAGGCATCCCGCGTTTATCATGGAGTCGCGCGGAGCGCCGTTCTACCCATAAGACTACTCCTTATTTTCCGGTGGAGTAGTTCGCTGCAAAAATAAAAACAGTTTCAGGGTTTAAGGGTTAGTGACGGAGGTTCCACTGACTGAACGGCCGGTTTGCATTCGGAAACCGGTATGCAGATCTGAAAGCACGCGCCTTTACCCGGCTCATTGAGAATGTCTATGCAGCCGTTATGCGCGGTGGCAATTGTGTACACCGTGGAAAGGCCAAGCCCGGTCCCTTTACCTTCCGGTTTGGTGGTGAAAAAAGGCTCAAAATTATTATTCAATACCTCTTTGCTAAGGCCGGGCCCGGTGTCTTCGAACGTAAGCCGCACGGCTTTACTGCAATGTCTCAGGACTTTGAGACAGCTCTTAGTATCGGCTGAATTGGTGATATTGGCCGCCGTAATGCGGAATTCGCCTCCGTCCGGCATGGCATCTCTGGCGTTTACCGCGAGATTCATTATCAGCTGTTCTATCTGGCTCTTATTTCCTGTTATTTTGAAAAGGTCCTTGTCAATTTCAACGCGGATCTTCACTTTCTTTTGCATCATTATCTCCAGTATTTTTTGCATGGAGGAGATTGTTCCGCCCAGGTCAAGTTCCGACATTCCCTGCGGTTGTTTCCGGCTAAAAGTCAGAAGCTGGGTTGTGAGTTCCGTCCCTTTGTTGACGCCGCTTTCTATAAGCGCCAGATGTCCCTTCAACCGGGCATCCGCCGGCGCGTCTTCTATCGCCAGAGCGTTGAAACCTTTAATTCCCGCCAGAATATTATTGAAGTCGTGCGCGATGGCGCTTGCGAACCTCCCCAGCGACTCCATTTTCTGCAGTTGTCGGGCGTTCTGCTCCAGTTTTTTGAATTCCACTATCTTAGCCAGTATTGAGCAGACCGTTTCAAGATAGCTGGCTTCAAACTCGTTGTATTCGGATTTTTCCCTGACATAAAGAGTAAGAACGCCCAGTACGGCCGCCCCCGACTTTATAGGCACGCAATAATGGCCGTGTGGCGGCATCCCCGCTGACTTTATTTCATGCAAACTACCGACTGCCGCCTCAAAGACCGTGCGTCCATTCTGCGCGGTCAGGCCGCAGAGACATTTGCCCAGGGGGATTTCGGCGCAAAGCGCTTTGTGCCCGTCAGTTAACCCGATCTGCGCTTTCATTACCAGCCGGTTGTTTTCAAGAAGGAAAAGCGCGGCATGGGGTTCCAGCGGCATAAAAGAGGTTTTTATTACGACCGTAAGTATCCTGTTAAAAAGTTCCTCCTGGGAAGTATGCTGAAGGGAAACATCCATCACCTTGTTGATGATATATTGGAGCTGGCGGTCTAACTCGTCCAGTTTGTTTATTTCACGTTCCCTCCGGATGATGAGTATGTAGATGAAAGGAGTGCTTAACAATAACATCGTCACGGCATCAAGAATGTACTGTTTCGGACCGGGTACGATATTCAGCCAGGTGGAAAAAACAAACATCGTAAAAAGTTCGCTCAGAAAGAATATAACGGTCAGTTTAAAAATAAGGTCTATTAGTTTTATCCGGCGCATGGGTTTAAAAACCTGCTTGTGCGTTTAATTTTATAAAAACAAATCCGGCGGGAAGCCGCCCGCCAGTATCTGCCTGTGTGTCGTATTTTATCATTTTATCCGCAGTGGAGATCTCCCCGCACCAATGGGGTACATTTGTATTATATTTAACTGGAGCGCGCGGCTTTTTTTGTAAAATATCCTTATGGTTAAAAATATTCAGCAATACTATCAGTGCATACTGGATAACCTTACCGGCGGCCTTATAAGCGTGGATATGGCCGGCAAAGTGGTTTATGTAAACCCCACCGCCGGGCGCATACTTCACATTGAAGATGTTCCCGCCTGCCTGGACAAAAAATACGACGTAGCTTTTGAAAATTTCCCGGCGCTGAAAGATGTTATTTGTGAAACCATTGAAAGCGGGAAAACCGTGCGCCGCGCGGAAATATCCATCATGCACGCCAGCACCCCCCTTATAATCGGCTACAGCACCATGCACGTGCGCGGCGCCGACGGTAAGGAAATGGGTGTTACAGTTATTTTCCAGGATATCTCTTTTGTGGGGGCCAAAAAATAGTATGAGTAAAAAACACAAAGCGCCTCAACTTCAGCAAAACATCGTCCCATCCGCCTCAGGCGGAAGCGCTCCGGCGCAGCCGCCTGCAGCGGGCATGCCGGAGCCTGTGCCTCCTGCCTTGGACGGACAGTCCGCAACCGAGCCTTCCATGAGGAAGTATTTGTTCGTTTTCTGGATAGCGGTCGCGCTTGCCGTGGCCGCCGCCTGGACGCTTGAATATTTTATGCCTTTGACGCACGAATACATAATTGAGCGCTGGATAATGCTGGCTTTCGGCGGTTTCCTGGTTGTTTTCCTCTTTTTTCTGAAATAGGGCAACTACTCAGGAGACAGTAGTCAGAGGTGGAAATTCTGACTACTGACTTCTGAATTCTGGCTTCTTTCTTCTGACTATGCCACCCAAATATATAGACTACTATTCCGTTCTTGGCGTATCTAAAAGCGCCTCTGAGGCCGAAATAAAGTCGGCTTATCGCAAACTGGCCCTCAAACATCACCCCGACCGCAACTCCGGAAATAAGATATCCGAGGCCAAATTCAAGGAAATAAACGAGGCCAACGAAGTTCTTTCTAACACGCAAAAAAGAAAGCTTTACGATCAGTTGGGAGCGGATTACCGCGAGGGACAGAATTTTACCCCCTCGTCAGGAGACGGATTTTCCGCTTACGGCGGGGAGCACCCGCGCCGCGGCGGTTTCCATTACAGTCAGGGCCAGGGAGGGCAGGATTTTTCACAATTTGAGGGCTTCAGCGATTTTTTTAAGTCTGTTTTTGGCGGTGTTGAGGGTTTCGGCGGGGCCGCGCGTGGAGGTTTTGGAAACGATGACGGTTTTTCCGCCGGAGGCGCCCACTGTTTTAACGGAGAAGATGACGAATCCGGCTATCCCGCGCAGACCCGCTCAAGGCTTGACCTTGAAGCCGGACTTGAACTTTCCCTTGAAGATTTAATAAGCGGCGGCCGCAAAGACCTGAGCTTCTCCTACCGCGTCGGCAGAAAGCCTGGAACAAAACATGTGTGCGTGAACATTCCCAGAGGGCTGCGCGCGGGAGCGAAGCTTAGACTTAAAGGCCAGGGCGCCTGCGCCCAGGGGAGAACGGGCGACCTCTACCTTAATATTAAAATAGCCGCCGACGCGCGTTTTTCAATAAAAGGCGATGACCTTGAAGTAAAAGTGACGGTTACCCCATGGGACGCGGCTTTGGGCGCGGAAATCTCCGTTCCCGCGATTGACGGTCCCTTAAAAATAAAACTCCCCCCCAATTCCCACACCGGCCGCAGTATGAGGATTTCCGGCCGCGGCCTGCCCAAAAAAGACGGCGCGCGCGGCGATTTGTACGCGGTTATTGAAATAGATATACCGGACCGCCTTAGCCGCGAGCAGGAAGACCTGTTTAAAAAATTAAAAAAATTGGAATAATAACCGGGGATATGCCAAGCGGCGCTTATCGGGCGGCTTGGCAGGCCGGTAATGAAGCAGCAAAAAAGAGGCGTCCGCCTTAGGCGGACGCCTCTTTTTTTGCGTGATATATACTTAGACCGCCACTTTTTCTTCCACTTTCTGCGTCTCGCAGCTCATGGCGGCTATCTGCTTGTAAACGCTCAGGCGCCACTTATATTCCTCTTCCGCCAGTTTAAGCAGGCGCTTGGCCGTTTCCGGGTTGGACTTATGCAGCGTGCGGAAGCGGTTTTCCCCCATCATGAAGTCCGCCACTGAGATACTGGGGGCGGCGCTGTCTATGGTAAGCGGGTTCTTTCCCTGGGCTTTAAGCGCCGGGTTGAACCTGTAGAGAGGCCAGCGGCCCGATGCCACGGCCTTCTTCTGCTCGTTCATGCCGGAGCGCATGTCTATGCCGTGGGCGATACAGTGGCTGTAGGCTATTATTATGGAAGGTCCGTCGTAGGCTTCGGCTTCCGCCATGGCCTTAACGGCCTGCAGGTAGTTCGCGCCCATGGCTATCTGGGCCACGTAGATGTTGCCGTAGGTCATGGAGATCATGCCAAGGTCTTTTTTCGGCAGCGGCTTGCCTCCGGCGGCAAACAGCGCCACCGCGCCAAGCGGGGTGGATTTGGACATTTGTCCGCCGGTGTTTGAATATACTTCGGTGTCCAGTACCATGGCGCGCACCTTGCGGCCGCTCGCCAGCACGTGGTCAAGGCCGCCGTAGCCTATATCGTAAGCCCAGCCGTCGCCGCCAAGTATCCACACGGATTTTTTTATCAGGTAGTCGGCAAGGGTCAGCATACGGGCGGCCTGCTCGCCGCCGGCCGACGAAAGGGCCTTCTTCAGGTCGGCCACGCGGCCGCGCTGCTGCTCTATGGCCGCCCAGTCGTCTTGTTTTGAGTTAAGTATTTCATCCGCCAGGGCGGCTTGCGCTTTAAGAGGGCCGGCTTTCAGCAGGTTCAGCATTTCGCCGGCTTCTTCCGACAGCTTGTCGTAAGCCAGGCGCATACCCAGGCCGAACTCGGCATTGTCTTCAAACAGGGAATTAGACCATGCGGGGCCGCAGCCGTCTTCACGGGTGCAATAGGGCGTGCTGGGCAGGTTGCCGCCGTAGATGGAAGAACAACCGGTGGCGTTGGCCACGGTGAGGTGGTCGCCGAACAGCTGGGTCATTAACTTAACATAAGGCGTTTCGCCGCAGCCAGCGCAGGCGCCGGAGAATTCAAACAGCGGGCGTACCAGCTGGCTGCCCTGCACGCTGTAACGGTTAACCTTGGCGGAGCCGGTGTCTTTGAGCGACATGAAGAACTTAAGGTTCTCACGTTCCGGTTCGCGCAGCGGGAACTGCGGCTGGAGATTGATAGCCTTGCGGCCGGTTTCCTTGCCTTCAGCTTTTTCTTTGGCGGGGCAGTTGTAGACGCAGGCGCCGCAGCCGGTGCAGTCCTCCACCGCCACCTGGGCGGTGAATTTAAGGCCTTTAAGCGCGCCTTTGCCTTCGGCTGACTTAAAGGACTTGGGAGCTTTTGCAAGTCCGGCCCCATCGTAGGCCTTTATTCTTATGGCGGCGTGCGGACAAACCAGTGAGCAGATACCGCACTGTATACAGAGGTTCTCGTCCCATACAGGGCTTTCAAGCGCTATATTGCGTTTCTCGTACTGTGAAGTGGCCGTAGGGAAGGTTCCGTCCACAGGCATGGCCGATACCGGCAGGCCGTCGCCCTTAAAGGCCATCATCTCGCACAGGGTGTTGCGTACGAACGCGGGGAAGTTCTCTACCGCGCAGGTTCGCTTTATTTTAGAGGTAGCCTTGCCGGAATGTTTCACTTCCTCTATAGCGGCGAGTGTCCTGTCCACGGCGGCAAAGTTCTTGTTCACCACCTCGTCGCCTTTTGAAGCGTAGGTCTTTTTAATGGATTTTTTTATGGCGTCAACAGCTTCTTTTTTGGGGAGCACGCCGGAGATGCCGAAGAAGGCGGTTTGCATTATCACGTTAATGCGCGCGCCCATTCCGGTTTCGTTGGCTATCTCGGAGGCGTTGATAACATAAACCTTAAGGTTCTTCTTTATTATGTTTTCCTGAACTTCAACGGGCAGATGGTCCCACACTTCGGAGGCCTTGAAGGGGCTGTTGATAAGGAATATCGCCCCGTTTTCCGCTTTGTCCAGCATTTCATACTTTTCCAGGAAGCTGAACTGGTGGCAGCCTATGAAGCGGGCCTTGTAGACCAGGTACGGCGCGCGGATGTAATTCTTGCCGAAACGCACATGCGATACGGTCATGGAGCCGGCTTTCTTTGAGTCATACACAAAGTAGCCCTGCGCGTATTGCCCGGTTTCTTCGCTGATAATTTTTATAGTGTTCTTGTTGGCGCCCACGGTGCCGTCGGAGCCCAGCCCGAAGAAAAGCGCGCGGAAGATGTCGGCGCTTTCAATGGCCCAGTTCTCGTCGTAGGGCAGGCTGAGGTTCGTGACATCGTCTTTTATGCCTACGGTAAATCCGTTAACCGGTTTTTTTGCCGACAGGTTCTCTATAACGGCTTTAGCCATGGCCGGGGTGAATTCCTTTGAGCCCAGCCCGTAGCGGCCGCCCACTATAAGCGGCAGTTGTTTAAGCGCTCCGGCCTTGAAGGCGTTGGCGCAGGCGGTAACAACATCCTGGTACATAGGCTCGCCTATGGAACCCGGTTCCTTGGTGCGGTCAAGCACCGCTATTGATTTCACGGTTTTAGGCAGGGCCTTTATAAAATCCGTTTCCGAGTAAGGCCTGTAAAGGCGCACTTTAAGCACGCCCGTTTTTTCTTTTGAATTGGCGTTAAGGTAGTTAACGGTTTCTTCCACGGTGTCGGCGCCGGAGGCCATTACAATAACCAGCTTTTCCGCGTCGGGCGCGCCCACATAGTCAAACAGGCCGTATTTGCGGCCGGTCAGTTTCGCGAACTGGTCCATGGTTTCTTTGACAACGGCGGGAACGGCCTGGTAATACTTATTGCAGGCTTCGCGGGCCTGGAAGAACACATCCGGGTTCTGAGCGGTGCCGCGCAGAACAGGGTGTTCGGGGTTAAGGCCGCGGGCTTTATGTTCGGCTATAAGTTTTTCGCTGAGCATGGCGCGCATTGCGTCAAAAGAAAGAGGCTCCACCATGTTCAGTTCGTGGGAGGTGCGGAAGCCGTCAAAAAAGTGCAGGAAAGGCACGCGGGATTTAAGGGAGGCGGCCTGCGAGATAAGCGCGAAGTCCATGGCCTCCTGCGGGTTGGCCGAGGCGAGCAGCGCCCAGCCGGTCTGGCGGCAGGCCATAACGTCGGAGTGGTCGCCGAAGATGGACAGCGCGTGGGAAGCAAGCGCCCTGGCCGACACATGGAATACGGTGGAGGTCAGTTCCCCGGCTATTTTATACATATTCGGTATCATCAAAAGCAGCCCCTGTGAGGCCGTGAAAGTGGTGGTAAGGGCGCCTGCCGTAAGCGCGCCGTGTACCGCGCCCGAGGCGCCGCCTTCGGACTGCATTTCAATAACCAGGGGCACCGTGCCCCAGATGTTCTTGTCGCCCTTGGCGGATTTTATGTCCGCAAGTTCGCCCATCACGGATGACGGGGTAATAGGGTAAATAGCTATAACTTCGTTTGTCGCGTGCGCCACATAGCCCGCGGCTGTGTTTCCATCCATCGCTGTTATGGTTTTAGGCATTTTTACTGTTCTCCTTGGTGATATAAGGTGCGGAAATTCTGAAGAATATAATTAAAGTATAGCATTTTTCCAAGCCGCTTCGTTGCCAAGCGCAGGATGGGAGGAATGTGGCTAGTGTAGTGTCGCTAACGCTTCTTTACTTAATGTTCGTCATTCCCGCGCAGGCGGGAATCCAGACTGGATCCCCGCTTTCGCGGGGATGACAGATGTATATTAAGGACTAATAAGACACTACATTAGTGTAGTGAGGTTGTTGCCGCAAGCTTAGTTTAAGTGATTATCTATCACCCAGCGGGTGAAAGGAAAACTGCTTGTGAAAGCGGGGCTGACGGCGTTTAGTATGTGGACACTGTTCTTGTCCCCCTCCACCACGAAGTCCTGAAGGAGTTCAAGCGTTTTGGTGTTTAAAAGCTGCGCCCTTATTCCGGGTTTGCTCCAATGCCGGAATCCCGCCGGGTCCAGTTCGCGCACCAGCTTTTTTCCCAGGCCGATAAAATACGGCTTGTAGTATTTGCGCATTTCTTCAAAGGCCAGGTTCCTGAACCCGAAGGAGTTGGTCAGGAAAAGTCTGGCTTCATAATACATGACAGCCATGGTTTCCCCAAGGCGGAAATTATCAAGCCCCTGGTAGTTCTCACGCCAGAAAGCCGGTATCGCGGTGGGGCCTATTTTAACGGTTCCGTCCACGGTCACGGTGAAATGCACTCCCAGGAACGGGTTCTTAAGATCTGGGACAGGGTAGATGTTCGCGCGCGCGGTTTTAGCGCCGCCGTCATATTTCAGATATATGCCTTTGAAAGGGATTATCACGTAATTTTGTGAATAGCCGAAATCGCGCGCTATCTTGTCGGCGTAAAGCCCCGCGGCGTTTATTATTTTTTCGGCTTCAATAAGCGCGCCGGACGAAGTCCTGACCGTGTTCGCGCCGGACCTCGCGGCGTAGCCTTCGCAAAAGCGTATTTCCACCCCGGCGTTCAAAAGGCTGTTTTTTATATGCAAGTTGATTCCCACCGGATCCACGGTGGCGGTGGAGGGCGAATAAAGGGCGTGTTTAAAGGTTTTTGCGTTCGGCTCTATAGTGGCCAGTTCTTTTTCGTTTATAAGCCGCACATCCACGCCGTTGGCTTTTCCGCGCCTTTCCAACTCGTAAAGCCCTTTTAATTCCCCCTCGTTGGAGGCTACCACTACCTTTCCGCACTCATTCAAGGCCAGGCCGTTGGCTTTACAATATTCCTTCATCAGGCGGTTGCCATCCCGGGTGAACCGTGCTTTAAGTGAGTCCGCCGTATAATAAAATCCGGAGTGCAGCACCCCGCTGTTCCGGCCGCTGCTGTGGCAGGCGACATCCGGCTCCTTCTCCAATATAATTATTTTCTTATCAGGGAACCGCTCTTTGAGCTGTTTAGCAAGCGTCAGCCCTATTATCCCCGCCCCTATCATAAGGTAGTCAGTTTTTTTAGTTTGCATAATATATACGGCAGCGAATAGAGAATAGCGAATAGTGAAGGAGTTTTTGAGATTTGCAGGAAGCATAAGGCCTGGCATCGTAAGTTTTTTCCTTCTCATTAACTTCAGGTACGTCCGAATTTACGGTAGACTTCTCTCCGGTAGCCGATTTTCAGGATTATTACCCCACCACCTGCTTTGGGCAGAATGCCCGTTTTCGGGCAAGCAGGTGGTGGGGTTACGGTTTGACCCTAGACGTCTTCCCCACAAAACTTGGTCCCGGAGCGCGCGGGAAACCCGCTGACGACCCGACTTAGCAAACCTGCGATGCGATACCCAAAGCGATGAGCCGGCGTTACCTTATTTAGCCCATTGCTGGACTAGATTTATCAGGACTTCGGCGGATTTGTTCATGCCGTCAAGCGACACCCACTCGTAGCGGCCGTGGTAGTTGTAGCCGCCGGTGAAAACGTTCGGCGTGGGCAGGCCCATGTAAGACAGCCGCGCCCCGTCGGTCCCCCCCCGCACCGGCTTTATATGCGGAGTGAGACCCGCCTGCTTCACCGCCGCTATTAAATTACTCATCACCTTCGGGTGTTTTTTGATAACCGGCCCCATGTTGCGGTACTGCTCTTTTAATTCCAGCTTGATTTCCGCCAGCGGATATTTAATGCGCTTTTCCGCGACAATGGCTTTAAGATGTTCCTCCAGGGCTTTCAGTTTAGCCGGATCGTGCTCCCGCGCTATGCCGGAAACCTCCGCGGCTTCAACTTCGCCTTTAATGTCCATAAGCATTATGAACCCATCGCGGTTTGATGTGGTTTCAGGCAGACGGTTCTCCGGCCAGGTTGTAACAATGTCCGCCGCTATACGGGTGGCGTTCGCCAAAGCGTCCTTGGCCGTGCCGGGGTGCACGCTTTTGCCTTTTATATAAATCTTCACGCTGTCGGCGTTGAAAGTTTCCTGTTCTATCGCGCCCGCCACGTCGCCGTCAAAAGTATAGGCGTAGTCCGCGCCGAAGGCCTTAACATTAAAAAATTTAACGCCCTGGCCCGTTTCCTCGTCCGGAGTGAAACCTATTTTTAATTTGCCGTGCGGAATTTCGGGATGAGTTATAAGATACTCCATGGCCGTTATTATAATGGAGAGCCCCGCTTTGTTGTCGGCGCCAAGCAGAGTATCACCCGAAGCCGTAATAATGTCCTCGCCTTTACAGGCCAGCAGCTCGGGGCAATTTTGGGGAGTAAGAACAACGCCCAGTTTTTTGCTGATAATAATATCGCCGCCCTTGTAATTTTTATGGATCTGCGGTTTAACGTCCGTGCCGCCGGCTTCGGGCGAGGTATCCATGTGCGCCAAAAAGCCGATAACCGGCGCTTTATTTTTTACCGTGGCCGGGACTTCAGCCGTTACATAGCCGTATTTATCCATCTTAACGCTTTTTGCGCCTATGGCTTTAAGCTCCGCCGCCAGCAACTTGCCAAGCGCCAGCTGGCCTTTTGAGGACGGGAAAGTTTTTGAGGTTTCGTCGGATTTTGTGTCTATTCTGGCGTATTTATCAAGCCGTTTATAAAGCTGTTTTTTAAAATTCATTCTTCCTCCACCCCGGTTATTAGATGCGTGGCAACTTAGAGGCATAGCAATTTGGATGCGTAGCAATTTGGAGCCAGGTGTCACAATGCCTCTTCTTCCTGCGCCTCTACGCATCCACGCCTCCTCCCCCTGCGCCTCCGCCTGCTATTTTTGCGGTGCATCTTAGAAAAAGGATATAATTAAACCATCCCGCGGTTCAAGGAGTTCACAAATGTCCATAAGCTTTCTCCCTAAAGAACTGAAGTTTTTTGATTTTTTAAGCCTTCAGGCCGATAATATTGTAAAAGCTTCGGACTGCTTCAAGGCCTCCGTAAAGAAAGGCGTCTTTGACGACGAAACAGTGAGGAAAATAAAAAATTTTGAGCATGAGGGAGACACGCTCTCGCATGAAATAGTGGACATGCTCAACCGCACTTTTATAACCCCCATTGACCGCGAAGACATCTACGCCCTTGCCAACACCTTAGACGACATTCTGGACATGATAAACTCAATGTCAAATCGGATAAAACTCTACAAACTCAATGCCAACGAGGAGTGCATGGTGCAGTTCGCCGACACTATAGACCAGTCCGCGCACGCGCTGACCAACGCCGTAAAACACATGCATGACACCAAACGCGCCCGCCGCGTGCTGGACTATTGCATAGAGGTTAACCGCCTGGAAAACCTGGGCGACCAGATACGCGAAAAGGCCATCAGCAATCTGTTTGAAACCGAAAAAGACCCCATAATGGTTATAAAGTGGAAAGAAATATACGAGGTGGCGGAAGGAACACTGGATACCTGCGAGCATGTGGCGAAAGTTATTGAGTCTATACTGGTAAAAAATGGATAGCACACTGCTGGCTGTTATCGGGCTTGTAACACTGGCCCTGGTTTTTGACTTCCTAAACGGCTTTCACGACGCCGCCAATTCCATAGCTACCATAGTCTCAACGCGGGTGCTTTCCCCGCGTCAGGCGGTTATCTGGGCCGCTTTTTTTAATGTGGTCGCCTTCTTTATTTTCAACCATGCGGTGGCCAAGACTATGGGTAAAGGCATAATTGACGTAAATATTATAGACGCGCATATCATCTTCGGCGCGCTTATGGGCGCGTGCGCCTGGAATATACTTACCTGGTATTACGGCCTGCCATCAAGTTCCTCCCACGCTCTTATGGGCGGACTGGCGGGCGCGGCGGTGGTAAAGGCCGGCACCGGGGTGCTTGTAATGAGCGGCATAATAAAGGTGCTGCTTTTTATAGTGATTTCCCCGGTTCTGGGGATGTTGCTGGGGCTGCTTTTCGGGGTGGTAGTCTACCGCCTGTTCAGCAGGGCCATACCGGGTAAAGTGGATCATTTATTTCGCAAGGGCCAGCTTATTTCCGCCGCCGCCTACAGCCTGGGTCATGGCGGCAATGACGCGCAGAAGACCATGGGAGTAATAACCGGCCTGCTGTTCAGCGCGGGATATTTGGGCGGCAAGTTTGAGGTTCCGGGCTGGGTGGCTTTAGCCTGCTACTCAGCTATGGGCCTTGGGACAATGTCCGGCGGCTGGCGTATAGTAAAAACCATGGGACACAAAATTTCCAAATTAAAACCGGTGGACGGCTTCTGCGCGGAATCCGGCGCGGCTGCCACGCTTTTCCTGGCCTCTTCAATGGGCGTTCCAGTAAGCACCACTCATACTATCACCGGCGCTATAATGGGAGTGGGCACCATGAAGCGCTTTAGCGCCGTAAAATGGGGAGTGGCCGGACAGATAGTATGGGCCTGGGTCCTGACCATTCCCGGCGCCGCTTTAATATCAGCCCTGGTTTACTGGCTGTCGGTGCATCTGCTTAGTTAGCAACGGAAAGATACGGAAGGCAAAAGAAAGCGACGGAAGGTTTGAAACCAAAGAGCCGCGTTTAACGCGGCTCTTTGGTTTCACTTACTTTGTGTTTCTTTCAGTAGCTTTCTTTTGCCTTCCGTTGCTATCCTTCTGCGGCCGCACGGCCGGCCAATATGCCGGAGGTCCATGCCAGATGAAGATTGTAGCCGCCGCAGTCCCCGTCAATATCCAGAAGTTCGCCCGTAACATAAAGGCCCTTAACTTTTTTTGAAGCAAAAGTGGATGGGTCTATTTCGTCCGGGGCGCAGCCTCCCGCTGTAACCATGGCGTCTTCAAAGCCGGTAGAACCGGTGATTTCAAGCCGGAAGGCTTTAAGTATTTCTGCAAATTTGTCGAGCTTATCCGTTCCAGACAGCGTCCCCTGCCAGGCAATGCCCGCGATTTCCGCCGCCGTTTTCAGAATTTTTTCATTTAATAAACCGCAGGCGAAATGGGAAAAGGGCCGGCCGGAAAAAGACTTGGCGCGTTTAAGCAGTAAGGTTTTTAATTTCTGCGCGGTGAAATCCCTGAAAAAATCCGCTTCCGCAAAAAGGCGCGCGGCGGCCAGGTTTTCAAGCGCGGCGCGGCTGAGGTCCAGCGCGGCCGGGCCGGAAATACCGTAATCGGTAAAAAGGAGTTCTCCAGCGGTTTCCCCCAGCACCCTTTTTCCATCGGTCAGTGTAAGAGAGGCCTCAAGCCGGACGCCGTCAAGATCTTTGACAATTTTTTCCTTTACCTTAAGCGGTACAAGGGCCGGGCGCGGAGTGAGGACGCTGTGACCAAGGCTTTCAAGCAGAGTGTATCCATTAAGCGAGCCGCCCAAGCGCGGGCCGGCCGCCCCCCCTGCCGCAAGTATTACCCTTGCGGCACGGTAGACCGTTTTCTCGCCTGATGGGGCGTTCTTTTCCCATTTGGGCGCGACTTTGCGCGCCGCCACCAGGAAACCGTTTTTTTCTTTTTTTATCTCCGTCACTTCCGAGAGCGTAAGGAGATTGACTCCCAACGTGCCCATCCGGTTTACCAGCACGCTGACCACATCATGGGCTTTCATGGATCTGGGAAAAAGACGGCCCCGTTCCGCGCGCGTCCAAAGCAAGCCGAGCCCCTCAAAGAACGCGGGTATTTCCTCCGGGGGCAGAGCTTTAAATGTCAGGGAGAGGAAGGCCGGATTGCGGGAATGGTAAAAGCCGGGTGAAATTTCAAGGTTGCTGAAGTTGCATTTTCCCGCGCCTGTGGAAAGAATTTTGCGGCCCGGTACATGGTTCTTTTCCAAAACCAGAACTTTGCCGCCTGCTTTCGAGGCCGCGCAGGCGGCGGACAGCCCCGAGGCTCCGCCGCCGACTATGATAAGGTCGTAAGTCATAAGTAGCAGGAGCACAAGCCACAAGAGCACAAGCAAGAGGGGAGAGAGAAAAGGTTGAAGATTTAAAATTTAGGATTCAAGTTTTCTAATATTTCATTTCTTTAAACTTGTGTTCCTGTGCTCATGTGCTCTTGTCACTGTCTAGTATTGCGCGTGTCGCAATACTAGACTCTGCCGGCCGAGCCCAGTACATCCTTGTTTTTGTCCATGTACATTTTTATCAATTCTTCGCGCGCGGGGCCAAGATACTTTCTTGGGTCAAATTCTCCCGGCTTTTCGGAGAAAACTTTCCTGATCATGGCGGTCATTACCAGGCGTCCGTCTGAGTCTATATTTATTTTGCATACAGCGGACTTGGCCGCGCGGCGCAGCTGTTCAGGCGGAACCCCCACGGCATTCTCCATCTTGCCGCCGTACTTATTTATCATGTCAATGTAAGCCGGCATCACGGAAGACGAGCCGTGCAGCACTATTGGAAATCCCGGTATGCGCTTTTCAACTTCTTCAAGTATGTCAAAGCGCAGGGGCGGAACGGATTCGCCGGGCTTCACCTTGAATTTATAGGCCCCGTGGCTGGTGCCGATTGAAATAGCCAGCGAATCCACGCCCGTCTTTTTAACAAAGTCTTCAACCTGCGCGGGGTCGGTATAGTGCGATTTTTCTGAGGAAACTTCGTCTTCTATGCCGGCAAGCACGCCAAGTTCCGCTTCAACGCTGACGTCAAATTTATGTGCATATTCCACCACCTGGCGGGTTATACGGGCGTTCTCCGCGTATGGCAGGCTTGAGCCGTCATACATTACAGAGGAAAAACCGCTGTCTATGCAGGATTTGCAAAGTTCAAAACTGTCGCCGTGATCCAGGTGCATAGCCGCGGGCACCGGTGTTCCCTGTTCCTTCATCATTTCCATGGCGCCGCGGCCCATCCAGCGCAGCAACGTGGCGTTGGCGTAATCCCTGGCGCCTTTTGATACCTGCAAAATAACCGGACTCCGGCTCTTCATGCAGGCTGTTATTATGGCCTGAATCTGTTCCATGTTGTTAAAATTGTAAGCGGGTACCGCGTAGCCGTCTTTCATCGCGGCCTTGAACATCTCCCTGGTGTTTGAAAACCCCAGCTCTTTGTATGAAACCGGCTTTGTTTCTGTAGTATGCATTTTATCCTCCGGTACTGTCGTTCTCTCCCCTTGGGATTATATTACTTTAGCGCGCACATTGAAACTGCAAGAATTATCCAATGCAAGATGATGGTGAAAATATCCCCATTTCCAACGCAACATGATGGTGAAATTGGCGCAATCTTGAAAAAGC